>SR_TP_S13solDRAFT_1000017_pt1 | contig 131207 bp, 132 predicted proteins | sample SodReaTP_S13sol_FD_11159 | JGI IMG/M metagenome (IMG submission 11159) | reverse complement strand
GCTCAGGTGCTGCTGCTGCGCATACTCGCTGAGCGGGAGTCCGATGGCGTGGGCGTGATACAAATACCCCAGCCAACGGGCACGGGCCGGTGACAACCACATCTGACTGACCTCCTGCTTCAAATTCAACGCGGTCAGTCTCGCGAATCAGGATTGCCGGCAACAGATGGGGTCTGTGGATCGCTTACTTTCAATAGGCGCCGGGGCATAGCACGTTTCCACCGAATGGAGTCTTTGGAGCAGTTCGAACCTGTCCGGTGACAGGCGCCCAGATCTTACGTAGTCTGGCCCTGTTTTTCATCTCCGGCACTGATCAGGGAGGATCAGCCATGCATGCCGGCTTGCCGGGCTTTGCGCTCGGCATTATCGGATGGCAACACGCCAGCAGTCTGCCCGACTGGCCCTGGTGGATCGGGATCGCACTGGGTTCGGGCCTGTTACTGTTGGCCAACCCCGTGGCCCGGCTGCTGGGCGGTATCGCCCTCGGCGTGTGCTGGGCGGGTTTGCACGCCCAGATCGGCCTGGACCATCGCCTCCCTGTCGCCCTGGACGGGGAGGACCTGGTGATTACCGGCAGGGTGGTGGGACTGCCGGAGCACCACGGCCACCGGACGCGCTTTCTCTTGGCGCCCGACACGGCCGAGGACCTCTCCGGCCAGCCGCTGGAGGGGCCGCTCCCCCGACGTATCCGTCTAAGTGGTTACGGCCTCGCCAAGCCGCCCGGGGCAGGGGAGCGTTGGCAGTTGACCGTCCGACTGCGGCCACCCGGGGGCACCCTCAACCCCGGAGGCTTTGATTTCGAGCGTTGGCTCCACCAGCAGCGGCTGGACGCCACGGGGTACGTGCGGGACGCGCCGCCCCCGGCGCGGTTGCAGTCGGGGCAGGGCTTGCACGCCTGGCGGGAGCAAGTCGCAGAGCGCGTCCGTGCCCAGCTGCCCGGGGATGAGACGGCGGCGTTGCTTCCCGCCCTAGCGGTCGCCGACCGCTCTGACATGACCACCCGACAGTGGGAGGTGCTCAGTGCCACCGGGACCGGCCACCTGCTGGCCATCTCCGGCCTGCATATCGGGCTGGTGGCCGGGTTCGGCTTCCTGCTGGGCGGCCTGGCCTGGTGCGCTGTGCCTGGGCTCACCGCCCGGATTCCTGCGCGACTGGCCGGTGCGGTGGTGGCATTGCTGCTGGCAACCAGCTACGCCGCGCTGGCGGGCTTCACGCTGCCCACGCGCCGCGCACTGATCATGTTGTGCGTAGGCTTGGGTGCGCTCTGGCTCAGGCGTCGTCCGGGGTCCTGGCATGCACTGCTGATCGCACTGGCCGCGGTGCTGGTGCTGGACCCGCTGGCGCCGCTGGGCCCCGGGTTCTGGCTCTCTTTCGGGGCTGTGGCGATCATTCTCGTTCTCGTCGCCCAGCGGGGGCGCACGGCAGGCTGGCTGGGCGCACTGCGCATGCACGCCCTGATCAGTCTGGCCATCCTGCCCGTGATCGGCGTCTGGTTCGGGGAACTGCCCCTGGTTTCCGCGCCGGCGAACATGCTGGCGATCCCCGTGGTCGCCATGCTGGTGGTCCCCCCGTTGCTGCTCAGCCTGCCGCTGCTTTGGCCGGCACCCGGGCTGGCCGGGTTACTGCTTAGCTGGAGCCACGGGGTACTGGATGGATTGATGGGCGTGCTGGTCTGGATGGCAGACCACGGCCAGTTGGGCGCGTCGGCAATAGCTGCGACTGGGCTGTGGGTGGCCGGCCTCGGGGCGGCATTACTATTGCTGCCCCGGGGTTGGCCGGGGCGCTGGCTCGGGGTGCCGCTGCTGGCCTTGCCGGTCCTCGCCACGCCGGTGACGCCCCAAGTGGTGGACGACCCTCAAGTCACCATTCTGGATGCCGGACAGGGGCTGGTGAGTGTGGCCACCGTCGGTGATCAGGCGCTGGTCTACGGCACAGGGGCGCGCCTGGGGCCGCGGACAGTTGTGGCGGAGCGTACCCTGATCCCCTGGTTGGAGACCCAGGGGCTTTCACCCCGATACCTGGTCCCGGGCGGGGAGGGCGGTGCCTGGACCGGCGGGCTGTCCACCTTGCAGCAGCACTTCCCCGGGGCCGAAACCATCACCACGTGTGACACCCCGCTGCCAGACATGCCCGGCGTGGTGCTGGCCCCGGCAGGGCAGGGCTGTGATCTGCAGATCACCCTCGGGGACCGGCGCGCGCTGCTCACCGCCCGGGAGGAGCCGGCCGGAGAGCAGGCCGGCGCGCCATGGGCCGCCATCGTGGCGCCGGAAGGGTATTTCTCCGCGGCCGATGGCGACGGTGCTGCACCACCGCCTTTGGCGGTGGTCTATCCCGTCACCAGTGAGCAGGCCCGGCTCAATCATGTCCGCGAGGCCGCCCGGCACCACCACCACCCTGGCGTTGCCGGTGCCCTTACGCTCAGCGCAGCAGGCCGCAAGGGATTGGCGCTGACCTGCTTTATGGCCGGAGAGGGCCGCCATTATCACCGGCCCTGGGCCACCAGCCGACGGTCAGACGTGCCTGCACGTCACCCGGTAAATCCATTATCATCCCGACCATGCCACCCTGGGCAGTGATGCCGGGTCCACCCCTACAGGGAACAAGGAGATTGTCCACCGTGCTGGAACACCTACAGGCCGGCGGCCTGCTCATGATTCCGATCGTTTTCTGCTCCATCTTGGCGCTGGCCATCATCGTCGAGCGTGCGATCGCACTGCGGAAGACGCGGGTGGGTGCCCCCGGGGCTGCTGCCGGAGACCTGGCGTCGGGTCAAGGCCGGCCGGATGGATGACAACGGCCTGCGGGAGCTGCGGCAGCACTCCCCCCTTGGGCGTGTGCTGGGGGCGGGGCTTGCCAATGCCGCCCACAGCCGGGAGGTGATGGCCGAGGCCATCGAGGATGTCGGGCGGCACGAAGCCCACCGGCTCGAACGCTTTCTGAACACCCTGGGCACCATCGCCGCGATTACCCCGCTACTGGGGCTGCTTGGCACCGTGATCGGCATGATCAAGGTGTTCACCGTGATCAGCCTGCAGGGGCTGGGTGATACCCCGGCCATGGCCGGGGGCATCTCCGAGGCCCTGATCACCACCGCAGCCGGCCTTTCCGTGGCCATTCCCACGCTGATGGCCTATCGCTACTTCCGGGGTCGAGTGGACGAACTGGTCATCGAGATCGAGCAGGAGGCGTTGAAGCTGGTCGAGGTGCTGCAAGGGCAGCGTACCAATGATCTGGTCGGCGACGCGGCCACCGAGAACGGCCGGGAGGGCCGTTGACGTGCGCCTGCGCAACCGTCGGAACGAGGACCCGGAGATCAATCTCACGCCACTGATCGATGTGGTCTTCCTTTTGCTGATTTTCTTCATGGTGACCACCACCTTCATGCGCGAGAGCAGTCTCGAGATCACATTGCCACAGGCCTCGCCGGAGGCAGCGGAGCAGCAGCCCGAGGTCCTGGACCTGGTGGTCAACGCCGATGGCGAGTACGCCTTGGACGGCCGTACCCTGGTCAACCGCCAGGCCGGCACGCTGCGCCGGGCGCTGGAGGAGGCCATTGCTGAAGGCGACCGGCCGCTCGTGATCCGCGCCGATGCGAACGCGCCGCACCAGGCCGTCGTCACAGCACTCGATGTGGCCGGCCAGATGGGGATCGAGCGGGTTTCCATCGGAACCATGCGGGAGGGTGATTAGCGTGTGGCCCCAACGGAAGCGCCCGGTCCACGGATCTACTGATGGGCGGGCTACCCGAGTTCTGGTTGCGTCACCCGCCCGGTTGGCAGGCCCGGGTATTGTGGCCGCTGGGGGCGCTCTATGGGCTAATCGCGCGGCTTCGCCGGCATGCCTATCACTCCGGCTGGCTCCGCCGGGGCCATGTGCGCGTGCCGGTGGTCGTGGTGGGCAATATCTTCGTCGGCGGCACTGGTAAGACCCCGATGGTGGCCTGGGTGGTCCGGCGACTGCAGGCGAGCGGCTGGCAACCGGGCATCGTTAGCCGCGGCTACGGCGGGCGGGCGACATCCTGGCCGCAGACAGTCCATCCGGACAGCGACCCCGCACTGGTCGGTGACGAACCCCTGCTGCTGGCCCGGCAAACCGGTTGCCCGGTAGCCGTGGGGCCGGATCGGGTGGCGGCCGCACGGCGTGTGGTGGCGGCCGGCTGCGATGTGATCGTGAGTGATGACGGCCTACAACACTACCGCTTGCCAAGGGCGGTGGAACTGGTCATCTGCGACGGGGCCCGGAAATTGGGTAATGGCCTCTGTCTACCCGCCGGTCCCCTCCGTGAGGCGCCCGGCCGGCTGGCCACCGTCGACCTGGTCCTCAGCAATGGGCACGCGCCGGAGTTGACGCCCTACTGGTTTGACCTGGTGCCGGGCGCGATGCGCCCGGTCGCCCCTAAGGCAGTGGGCGCCCCACGGCCAGCGCCTGGGGAAACGGTGAACGCGGTTGCCGGAATAGGGCACCCGGAACGCTTTTTTGGCACCCTGGAGGCGATGGGCTACCGCGTGATCCGGCACAGCTTTCCGGATCACCACGCCTACCGCCCCGATGACCTGGCGTTTGCCGGACAATGGCCCGTGGTGATGACTGAAAAAGATGCTGTCAAATGCGCCGGGTTCGCGGGGGAAAACAGCTGGTATCTCCCCGTAGAGGCCCGCCCGGACGCGCAGACGGCCAGCCAGTTGGACGCCTGTCTGGCGCGACTCAACCGCTGCCAGAGCCGATGACCCGGAGGTCCCGATGAACACCCCCTTCACCATAATCATTCCTGCGCGTTACGCATCCAGCCGGTTCCCTGGCAAGCCCCTGGCCAGTCTCCAGGGGCGCCCGATGATCCACCACGTCTGCCGGCGGGCGGAGGAGAGCGGGGCAAGTGCCATCTATGTGGCTACCGACAACCGGGAGATTGCGCACGCCTGCGAGCAGGACGGCCAAAAGGTCATCATGACCCGTCACGACCACCGTACCGGGACCGATCGGCTGTCGGAGGCAGTGCAGACACTGCGCCTGGCGGATGAGGAGATCGTGGTCAACCTGCAGGGCGATGAGCCGTTGATGCCCAGCCCACTGATCCGACAGGTGGCACTGGACCTGGCGGCGCATCCCGAGGCGGGGATCGCCACCCTGGCCACGGTGTGCCACGGTAGCGACGAGGTCCGCTCCCCTCATACGGTTAAAGTAGTGCGGGACCGGCAGGGCTATGCGCTCTACTTCAGCCGGGCGACGATCCCGTGGGATCGTGATCGGTTCGCGGAGTCACCGGAACAGGTACATGAGCCGGCCCAGTGGCTGCGCCACCTGGGCCTGTACGCCTATCGGGCCGGCTTCCTCCGGCGCTATCCAGACTTGGAGCCCGCCCCGCCAGAGGAGTTGGAGGCGCTGGAGCAACTCCGAGCCCTCTGGCACGGCGTGCGAATCCATGTAGGGCTGGCCAAGCAACTCCCCGGTCCCGGCGTGGACACGCCGGAGGACATTGTCCGAGTGGAGGCCAAACTGCGGGAATGAGGCCCCGGCGGCGAACTGGTTAACCGACGGATAAGGTACGGCCGTTACGCCAAGACGATCTCATCCAGCAGCGGGTTGGGGGAGACCCCATCGCGGTCGTGCACCGGTAGCGTCCAGATGCGAGGCGCACGCCGGTGAGCCTCCCCGAATTGGTCCGCTTGCACCTGGCGACCTATCCACTCGCACTCCTCCAGAACCAGTCTGGCGTCCGGTATATCCTCAAGCAACTCGACCACACGCAGCCTCCGCCCCTGGTAAAGCACATCGCGGCCCACCCAGGAGCGCAGGGTTTCCAGCGCCGTTGTCATACTGTGGTTCCTCTGTGAGATACACTCTGTGAGCATAGCCGGACACCGCGAAAACGGTACTCAAGCGGCAGCATCAACACACACTTGAAGTAAGGGACTTAACCTGATGAGTAACGGCGTAAAACACCGCGTCCTGTTCGTTTGCATGGGCAATATCTGCCGTTCCCCCACCGCTGAGGGGGTGTTCCGGAACCTGATCCGGAAGCAGGGGCTGGATGCCTCTATCTATCTGGACTCCGCTGGCACACACGACTACCACACCGGGAAGTCACCAGATCCCCGAGCAGTGGATGCCGCCAAACGGCGAGGGGTCGATATTACGGATCTGCGGGCCCGACAGGTGAGCATTGAGGACTTCGAGATCTTCGACTTCATCCTGGCGATGGACCACGCCAACTACGCGGACCTCATGCGGGAATGCCCCAAGGTGCACCGCTCGCGGATCAAGATGTTCCTGGATTACGCGCGCAACCACCCAGAGCAGGAAGTCCCCGACCCGTACTTCGGTGGGGGGCAGGGCTTCGAGCACGTGCTCAACCTGGTGGAGGACGCCTCGGAGGGACTGCTGGAGGCCCTTTCCGCGTGCGAGGCCGCCGACACAAAGGCCTGATCGGGAGGGCAGCGCCGAGATCAATCCGCGCGGGCCCTGGCGCCGCGCTCCTCAGGAGCGCGGCGCCGCCTTTAGTAAACGCCTCAGCGTCCGTCCTCCGGGGTATCACCCCTGGAGGTTTCCGTTGCCTCCGCCCGTTTATCCGACTTCCCGGGCTGGTTCTTGTCTTCAGACCGTTCCTGGGGCTCCTCAGTGGACGCTGGCTCGGGGGCATCCGACACCGCCGATCCACCTCCCTTGGCGGCGGAGTCACTATCACCCGCAGGGTCCTTACTCTGAGGCGCCTGGGCGGCCTCCGACGCCGCAGAACCGGACCTACCCTGGTTGTCGTTCCCGTCGTCGGCGGGCGCGATGGCCTCACGACTGCTTTCCGGCTCATGCTCAATCCAGGCGGTCGCCTGACCCTCTGTGGGCTCGGGCTCTTTCCGCTGGACCGCCGTCTCTGGCTTGGGCTCATCACTGGGCTTTTCGCTCAGGGCCGGTTCGACCGGCTCAGCATCAGCATTCGACGGCTGCTGCGCTGCAGGCACCTCGGCGTGCCCGGATGAGGTTTCTGCAGAAGACGGCTGCGGAGCGACGGCCTGTTCGGCCTGCGGCTGCTCCGGCGTTGCGGTGGCGGCACTGGCGGCCGGCTGCTGGTCATCGGGCACCGCAGCAGCAGGTTCGCTCTCGGTCGGTTTCACCCGCGGCCGACCGGCACGGACCGGGGGCTCGTTCGGGCCGATGTCCTGCGGCACGACCGGCGGTGCCCCAGAGGGCTTACTACCGGCGGGCTTGCGCCGCTTCTGCGCTGGCTTGGCTTCGGCAGTCGGCTGCTGGCCATCGGTTGCCGGTGCCGGCGTTTCGCTTGCCGGCTCTGCCTGGGAACTGGAGGCCACCTCACTCTCGGGCGCACTCGGCTTTTCACCTTGCGCAGCGGCCTGGGCCTTGACCTTGTCCGGCGCGTTCTTTGTCTGCGGCGGCCAGTCCTTCAGCTGGGGTGTCGCACTCCCCTGGATGTCCTCCTCGCGGACCGTGGGCAGGGCAGGGGCCTGTTGCCGCTTGTCATCGCCTTCGGCCTGCTGCTTCTGATCGGTCGCAGCTTGGGCCGGCTCACCGGATGCGGCCTTTCCTCTGCTCTCGGGGCCCTTGGAGTGCTGGGCCGCGCTGTCTTTTGCCGGAGTATTCTTGGTCGCCTCTGGCGCCGATTGCTGCTGAGACGCCTGACCCTCGGCGGACTCGTCCTGACCGCTCCCACCGCTGCGGCGGCGCCGGCGGCCACCCCGGCGGCCCCGGCGGGACCGCCCGCTGCGGGCCGCGGTCTCACCGGCCTCCTGGGCCTCCTGGCTGTCACCACCGCGCTTGCCGCCATCGCCTTGTTTCTTCTGCTCGGCGGACTTGTCCTGGCCCGTGGCTTCGCCGTTCTGGCGGCCCTTTGCGCCATTGCGACCACCCCGGCCCCGGGGTGCCTGCTCGCCCTGCTTTTTGCCCGACTCATCCTGCGTCGGCTTTGCGGTACCGGCGCCCTGCTCGGCACTGTCGTTATCCGCCTCACGGCCAAAGAACCCACGCAGTTTCTGGAACAAGCCGGTCAGACCAGAGTTGGCCTCCGCACCGCCGGCAGCGGGGGCACTCGGGGCCTGGGGCTGAGGCTGTGGTGTCTCCGCCGATGGTGTTTTAGCCGGGGCCTCTGCCGCAGCGGGTGGCGGCGCCGCAGGGGGTTGCACCCGCTGCACTGCCGGCTGCTCGCTACGCGGCGCGCTCTCGCGCTGCATCCAGGTCGGGGAGGGCTCGGGGGGTTCTTCCTTCGCCAGCCGGTAACTCGGATCCTCCGCCGCGTCGTCATCCGTCCGCACCCGCTGCACGTCGTAGTGCGGGGTTTCCATGGTGCGGTTGGGGATCAGCACGACGTCCACCTTGTGGCGCTCCTCGATCTCCGCGATGGACGCCCGCTTCTCGTTGAGCAGGAAGGTGGCCACGTCCACGGGTAGCTGGGCCGTCACAATACCCGTCTTCTCCTTCATCGCCTCTTCCTCGATGATGCGGAGAATGGACAGCGCCAGCGATTCCACGCTGCGGACCGTGCCCTGGCCACCACAGCGGGAGCAGACCTCCTGGTGGGACTCCCCCAGAGAGGAGCGCAACCGCTGCCGCGACATCTCGAGCAGACCGAACCGGGAGATACGCCCGATCTGCACCCGGGCGCGATCCGCTTTCACCGCGTCGCGCAGGCGGTTTTCCACCTCGCGCTGGTTGCGGTTGGGGCCCATGTCGATGAAGTCGATGACGATCAGGCCGCCGAGGTCGCGCAGCCGGAGTTGCCGGGCGATCTCGTCAGCCGCCTCGAGGTTGGTGTTGAGGGCGGTCTCCTCGATGTCCGAGCCCTTCGTGGCCCGCGCCGAGTTGATATCGATCGAGATCAGCGCCTCGGTATGATCAATGACGATGGCGCCACCGGACGGCAGCCGCACGTCGCGTTGGAACGCCGACTCGATCTGGCTCTCGATCTGGTAGCGGGTGAACAGGGGCACCCGGTCGTCGTAGTACTTCAGCTTCTGCCGGTTATACGGCATCACCTGCTCAATGAACTCCACTGCCTTTTCAAAGACCTGGGGATCATCAATGAGAATCTCCCCGATGTCGGAGCGCAGGTAGTCGCGCAGGGCGCGGATGATGACATCGCTTTCCTGGTAGATCAGGAACGGGGCGGGGTGGCTCCCGGCGGCCTTCTGAATGGCATCCCACAGCTTGATCAGGTAGTCCAGATCCCACTGGAGCTCCTCGACCGAGCGGCCCACGCCGGCGGTACGCACGATCAGCCCCATGCCCTCGGGCACCTCGAGCTGGCGCAAGGCTTCGCGGATCTCCGCGCGGTCGGAACCTTCGATGCGGCGGGATACACCCCCGGCGCGGGGGTTGTTGGGCATGAGCACCAGGTAACGGCCGGCGAGGCTGATGTAAGTGGTCAGCGCCGCGCCCTTGTTACCGCGCTCCTCTTTGTCGACCTGAACGACGACCTCCTGCCCCTCGCGCACCGCGTCACGGATGCTGGGGCGGCCGCCGTTGGCCTGAACGCCCTCCCGGTAATACCCCGGGGCGATCTCTTTGAAGGGCAGGAACCCGTGGCGCTCCGCCCCGTACTGGACGAACGCCGCCTCCAGGCTAGGTTCTACGCGGGTGATCGTACCCTTGTAGATATTGGCCTTTTTCTGTTCCCGGGAGGGGGTTTCGATATCTAGGTCGTAGAGCTGTTGCCCATCTACCAGGGCAACGCGCAACTCTTCCGGCTGAGTTGCGTTGATCAGCATTCTTTTCATAGGTTTGATGTCTCCGGCATCCCCGCAGTGCCACAAAGGGCCGCTCGCGCTCGAACCGGGGCGGGCGCAGCTCGGTATATACCGGGGTACGTACCGGATGGCAGGCCTGGGCCATGGGGGCCAGGATCAGTGCCAGGTAGTGCGTCACCAGCAGGTTCGTCGCGTTCATTCGGGTAGCGATGCGGGGTATTGTCATTTGGCTTGGCTGAACAGTGCGGCAGTGTTCGGCCGCCGCTGTTCTCATTCGTCCGTTCCCCCGCCTCTTATGTCACGGGCAGGAGAAGCAGGAATCTCTAGGCGCTGCGATGGCATAGCCAGGGCCGACAGGGGCCCAACACAGCGTCTCGGCACTATAACAGTGTCCCCAATTAGCGGCAAACCGGCGCGTCCCGCTCTGGTATCATGCCGGGCCATGTCTGAAGGTCCCGAGGAACGATGAGCGGTGTAAAGCAGGTCCGTATCGGCCCAGAGCAGGCCGGCCAGCGGGTGGACAACTTCCTCATGCGGCAGCTGAAGGGCGTGCCCCGCTCGCTGGTCTATCGCCTGGTGCGCAGCGGACAGGTGCGGGTGGATGGCCGGCGCGTCAAGCCCCCGCGGAAGCTCAATGAGGGCGAGACCGTGCGGATCCCACCGGTTCAGACCCGCGCGGCGCGGGACAGCCAGCCGCCGGAGACGATCCAGCGCGAGCTCGAGCAGCGCATCCTCTACGAGGACGAGCGCTTGCTGGTCGTTGACAAGCCGTCGGGACTGGCGGTTCATGGGGGCAGCGGCTTGCCCTGGGGGCTGATCGAGGCATTGCGCCAGGCCCGCCCGGACGCGCAGTTCCTCGAGCTGGTCCACCGGCTCGACCGGGCCACCAGCGGCTGCTTAATGCTGGCCAAACGCCGCAGCGCGCTCCGTGATCTCCACCAGCAACTGCGGGAGGGCGACGTGCGCAAACGCTATCTCGCGCTGCTCAGTGGCGCGCTGGGCCGGGGCCCCGTGCCCGTCGAGGTGCCGCTGGAGCGGCGGAGCGGCCCGGCAGGCGGGGTGCACGTGTCCAGCGAGGGCAAGGCGGCAAGAACGGTCTTCCGGGCGGTCGAACGCCCCGCTGGGCTCACGCTGGCTGAGGCGGATATCGCCACCGGGCGCACCCACCAGATTCGCGTGCATGCGGCGCATCTGGGCCTGCCGGTTGCCGGTGATGACCGGTATGGCGACCGGGCGATCAATCGCGACCTGAAGCGCCACGGGCTGAAGCGGCTTTTCCTCCATGCCAGCCGCCTGGAACTGACGCTGCCCTGGTCAGGTCAACCGTTGACGATGGATTCACCGCTGCCGCCCGATTTGCAGGCGGTGCTGGAACAACTGGCGGACCAGCCCAAGTTAATAAAGCGCAAGGGGTAATACTGGAAAATGAGCGAACATGACCGCTGGGAACGGGATGCGCTGCGGGAGATCGCGCTGGAGGGTATCAAGGAGCGACGTCGCACCCGCCGCTGGGGGATCTTCTTCAAGCTGGCATTCCTGCTCTACCTCGTCGCCCTGCTGGGCATCTCCACGGGCGGCTTTGACTTCTCCCGGGACCGGCCGGTAAGCGATCACCTGGCACGTGTGGACGTAACCGGAATGATCAGTGCCAACGACCGCGCCAGTGCGGACACGGTCAGCGAGGGCCTGCGCGCCGCCTTCGAAGCCCCCGGCGCCCAAGGGGTCGTGCTCTACATCAATAGCCCCGGGGGCAGCCCGGTCCAGGCCAACCGGATCTTTGTCGAGATCGAACGCCTGCGGGAGAAACACCCGGACACCCCGGTCTACGCGGTCATCGATGACCTGGGTGCCTCTGGCGCTTATTACATCGCGGCGGCGGCCGATGAGATCTTCGTGAACCCCTCCAGCCAGGTGGGTTCCATCGGCGTCATCGCCGGCGGGTTTGGCTTTACCGAGGCCATCGATAAATTGGGCATTGAGCGGCGAGTTTACGCCGCCGGTGATAACAAGGCCTTCCTCGACCCATTTTCGCCCGAGGATGAGACTCACATCGCCCACCTGGACGAGATGCTCGAAGAGGTGCACCAGCAGTTCATCGAGGCGGTGCGCTCGGGACGGGGCGACCGCTTGGTCGAGGAGGAAGAGCTCTTCAGCGGCCTGATCTGGAGCGGCGAACGCAGTGTTGAGCTCGGCCTGGCAGACGGGTTCGGGGACGTCGCCTATGTAGCCCGTGAGGTGGTCGGCGTGGACGACGTGCGGGATTACACGCGCCAGCCGGACCTTCTCCGGGCGCTGGCCGATCGACTGGGGACACGTATAGGCCAGGCCATGGCGGAGGTGCTGGGGGGCGACCGGGAGCTGCGCTAAGCGCTGCCCGGGTCGCTGACCAGCGGATAGCCAAAAGACAGCAGGAAATCGAACAGGCGGATCAGGGGCAGGCCGATCAAGGCATTGGGATCGCCACCCTCCATCCGCTGGAAGAGGACGATCCCCAGCCCTTCGGACTTGAAGCTTCCCGCGCAGTCCAACGGCTTTTCCCGGGCCACGTAGCGACGGATCGTCTCCTCGTCCAGGTTGCGGAAGTGAACGCGATAGGGGACGACATCCGCCTCACGCCGGTCTGTGGCCCGGTGCACCACGGCCAGGCCGGTGAGGAATGTGACACAGCGACCGGACGCGGCTGCCAGCTGCTCCTGCGCGACGGCCTCGGTGCCCGGCTTGCCCAGCACCTTGTCCCCGAGCACGGCTGCCTGGTCGGAGCCAATCACCAACGCGTCCGGGTGGTCCGCCGCCACTCGTTCTGCCTTGGCCTTGGCCAGCCGGATCACGTAGTCATGAGGTGCCTCATCAGCGTGCCGGCACTCATCAACATCAGCGGGAACCGCCTGGTGGGGGAGTCCGACCTGCCGGAGCAGCTGCTGCCGGTAGGGGGAGCGGGAAGCGAGGATTAAGGAGGGCAATGCGGCCACGGGGCAACTCCTGCGTATCGGGGTAGCAGAACGGGTGAAGGCGCAAAGGCTAGGCAGAGTGCCTCTGGCTGGCAAGCGCTTTGACACCACCGGGGGCCCCAATTATGATTGCAGGCTTATGTCCAACAGCCGATTGCCCGAGCACCTGGTGCACGATATGTTCACCGAGGCCGGTACGCCACTGGAAGGTCGCCTGCCCAGGGCGTTGCTTGCGCGCCTGAGCAAGGCCTCGATGACCGAGGATGCGGGCAGCACCGTCTCGATCGCGCTTCGCGCCTGGCGTGACGACCAAGGCCGAAAGCGACTGTCGGGCTCGGTGCAAGGCCATGTCACGCTGCTCTGCCAGCGCTGCCTCGAGCATTACGAACAGCGTCTGGAGGCGGATGTTGAGCTCGCCTTGGTAGCCAGCGAGAAAGAGGCAGAAGCGCTGCCGGTGGAGTTTGACCCTTTGGTCATGGAAACCGGCAAATTGGTGCTCGCCTCGGTGGTTGAGGATGAGCTGCTGCTGGCCATGCCGGTTATCGCGCGGCACGCGGACGGCGAATGCGCGCCCCCGGGCCACCCGGCAGAACCGTTGTTGGAGACAACACAGGACAACCAGAACCCGTTTGCTGTTCTTGAACGCCTGAAGAAATCCTGAGGTGTCAGCAGCGAGCAGGTTCCGAACCCAGACCCACTTGCTTTTAAGGAGACTGCACCATGGCAGTTCAGCAGAACCGGAAGACCCCCTCCAAGCGCGGCATGCGTCGCTCCCACGACAGCCTGTCTGGCCCGACCCTGTCGGTCGAGCAACAGACCGGTGAGACCCACCGTCGCCACCACGTGAGCGCGGACGGCTACTACCGCGGTCGCAAGGTCATGCAGGGTCGCGAGGACTGATCACCTCGACAGGGGAAACCCGCCCGCCGTGCCGCCCCGGCTCGGCGGGCGGTTTCTTTTTGGTGCACACGACAGCCCAATGACAGAGACGGTAACCATCAGCCTGGATGCGATGGGTGGCGATCATGGCCCCGACGTGGTTGTGCCCGCCGCGCTAGGCGCACTCAAGCGCAACCCGGACCTCAGGCTGATTCTGGTCGGCCAGGAAGAGCCTCTGCGGGAGGCGCTTGCCCGTCACGGTGCCCAGCAGCAGGAGCGGCTCCGGGTCCATCCCGCCACTCAGGTTGTGGGCATGGATGAGGCGCCGTCGCACGCGTTACGCACCAAAAAGGACTCCTCGATGCGGAGCAGCATCCAGCTGGTCAAAGAGGGGGAGGCGGACGCGAGCATCAGTGCCGGCAATACCGGTGCACTCATGGCCACGGCCCGCTACGTGCTAAAGACCCTCCCGGGGATCGACCGCCCGGCTATCATGAGCACCATCCCCACACTGGGTGGGTACGTCCACATGCTCGACCTGGGCGCCAACGTGGACTGTACCGCCGAGCATCTCTTCCAATTCGCTGTCATGGGTTCGGTCTGTGCCGAGGCCATTGATGGCGTCAGCCATCCCCGCGTCGGCCTGCTCAACGTCGGCGAGGAAGAGATCAAGGGCAATGACCAGGTGAAGCGCGCTTGCCAGATGCTCACCGACTCGCCACTCAACTACGTGGGTTACGTGGAAGGAGATGGGGTTTTCAAGGGCATGGCAGACGTCGTGGTCTGCGATGGCTTCGTGGGTAACGTGGCCTTGAAGAGCAGCGAGGGCGTCGCCGGGCTGATCTCGCATTACATGCGCGCCGAGTTCCAGCGCAACTGGTTCACCCGCCTGGCCGGGCTGGTGGCCTTACCAGTGCTCAGGTCATTGCGCCGCCGTATTGATCCGCGCCAGTACAACGGCGCCAGTTTGCTCGGATTGCGTGGTATTGTGCTGAAAAGCCACGGTGGTGCCGATGCCTTCGCGTTCGGTCGTGCCATCGAAACGGCAGTGCTTGAGGTACGCAAGGGCGTGCCCAGCATGATTGATCAGCGCCTCGAGAGCCTGTTGGCCGCGAAGGAGACCCAGTGAGCTACGCGCGCATCATCGGTACCGGCAGCTATATGCCGGACGAAGTGATTACCAATCACGATCTCGAGCGGATCATCGATACCTCGGATGCGTGGATCCGTGAACGCACGGGTATCGCTGAGCGCCGGCGCGTGGCCCCCGACCAGACCTGCGGAGATCTGGCCGAACAGGCCGCGCTGCGCGCATTGGAAGCCGCCGGGGTGCCTGCCAGCAGCATCGACCTGATCATCGTCGGTACCTGTACGCCCGACCGGGTGTTCCCAAGCACGGCCTGCCTGCTGCAGCAACGCCTGGGCATGCGGCACGGCTCGCTGGCGTTCGACCTCTCTGCGGCCTGCTCCGGCTTCGTCTATGGTCTCGGGGTAGCGAACCAATTTTTCCGCACCGGTAGCGTAAAGCGGGCGCTCGTTATCGGCGCGGAGACCATGACCCGCATCCTTGACTGGACAGACCGCTCAACATGCGTTCTGTTCGGGGACGGCGCGGGGCCACTGTACTGGAAGCGAGCGACGAGCCCGGCATCCTCTCGGCGCACCTGCACTCGGACGGACAGTATTCTGACTTGTTGGGCGTGCCCTGGGGACCAGGGCAGGGTTACGAGAAGCGGGAGCAGGTGGGCCCCTACATCACCATGCAGGGGAACGAGGTATTCAAGGTCGCCGTCCGCACCCTCAGTCGCATCGTCGATGAGAGCCTCGCCGCTAATGGGTTGAAAAAAAGCGATATTGACTGGCTGGTTCCGCACCAGGCCAACATCCGGATCATCCAGGCCACTGCGCGCAAGTTGGAAATGCCCATGGAGCGCGTGGTTGTCACGGTCGACAAGCAGGGCAACACCTCGGCGGCCTCCATCCCCATGGCGCTGGATACCGCCATCCGGGACGGTCGGATTAAACCGGGCGAACTGCTGCTCCTGGAAGCCTTCGGTGGCGGTTTTACCTGGGGCTCCGCCCTGATTCGTTACTGATCGCGGCACGGCAGGGGATGCGCCCTCTGCCGATGCTGGACGCCAAGTAAATCTTCAGAACGAAAGCGACTTATGAGCAATAACAAGGCCAACCTGGCGTTTATCTTCCCGGGGCAGGGGTCCCAGTCCGTCGGCATGATGGACGACCTGGCCGCCCACACCCCGATCATCGAGGAAACCTTCAAAGAGGCCGGTGACGCCCTAGGCATCGACCTCTGGGGCCTTGTCTGTGATGGCCCCGAAGAGACCTTGAACCAAACTGACCACACCCAACCGGCCATGCTCGCCGCTGGCGTGGCGACGTGGCGCGCCTGGAATGAGGCGGGGGGCGCACGGCCGGCGATCATGGCCGGGCACAGCCTGGGCGAATACACGGCCCTGGTCTGCGCCGGTGCGATGGGATTCGCCGATGCCGTCAAACTGGTAGCGCAGCGGGGCCGTTTCATGCAAGAGGCGGTACCGGCAGGGGAGGGTGCCATGGCGGCCGTCCTCGGCCTGGACGACCAAGCGGTGGTGGATGCCTGCGAAAGCGCCAGCGAGGGTGACGTGGTGGCCGCGGTCAACTTCAATGCCCCCGGCCAGGTGGTGATCGCCGGCGCCCGTGCCGCCGTCGACAGGGCCATGGAAGCGTGCAAAGCGGCCGGTGCGAAAAAAGTAATGCCCTTGCCGGTCAGTGTCCCGTCCCACTGCGCGCTGATGGCACCGGCGGCCGAACGCCTGGCCGACGTGCTAAAGGACATTACGCTCGATGCTCCGGCGATCCCTGTGCTGCACAACGTTGACGTACAAAGCACCGATGACCCCGAACAGATCCGGCAAAGGCTCGTCGCCCAACTTCACAGCCCGGTACGCTGGGTAGAGACCATACAATCCATGGTGGACCGAGGCGTTGAGCAGATGGTTGAGTGCGGCCCCGGCAAGGTGTTGGCCGGCCTCAACCGGCGCATTCAGCGCCGACTGCCCATCGTCGCCCTTGCGGACACCAAGAGCCTGCAAAAAGCCGCGGAAAATCAATAAACAACAAGGAGCACTTCAGACATGTTCAGTAATCAGGCGCTGCAAGGCGAAGTCGCTCTGGTCACTGGCGCGACCCGAGGGATCGGCCGGGCCATCGCGCTGCAACTGGGCGCCATGGGCGCTACCGTTATCGGTACCGCGACGTCCGAAAAGGGCGCGCAGGCGATCAGCGACACCCTGGAAGAACAGGGCATCCAGGGCGGGGGCCGGGTGCTGGATGTCACCGATCCGGACCAGGTCAACGAGCTGGTCAAGGCCGTCGCCGCTGATTTCGGCGCGCCGACGGTGCTGGTCAACAACGCCGGCATCACCCGGGACAACCTCATGATGCGCATGAAGGAGGAGGACTGGGGTAGCATTCTGGACACCAACCTCAGCTCCGCTTTCCGGATGGTGAAGGCCTGCATGCGCGGGATGATGAAGGCCCGCAAGGGGCGGATTATCAACATCGGCTCAGTGGTCGCCTCGGCGGGTAACGCCGGCCAGGCCAACTACTGTGCCGCCAAGGCGGGCCTGGAGGGGCTGACGCGCTCCCTGGCCCGCGAACTGGGCAGTCGTGGGATCACGGTCAACACCGTGGCACCCGGCTTCATCGAAACCGACATGACCCGGGACATGCCCGAGGCGCAGCGTGAGGCCCTCGTCGGCCAGATCGCCCTGGAGCGCCTGGGCCAGCCCGAGGACATTGCCGCCACCGTGGGCTATCTGGCCTCACCGGCGGCCGGTTACATCACCGGTAGCACTTTGCATGTCAATGGTGGCATGTACATGGGCTAACGATTCACTCAAGTTTGTGTTAGCGTGCGCGTGGTCGCGGCTGGTGGCACCGCTGGTGGAGTTCACATACAATACCGGCCCGCAGCCTAGCGACTGCGCCAGGAAACCCTTTCGGAGGACGCATCAAAATGAGCAGCATCGAAGAACGCGTTAAGAAAATCGTCGTCGAGCAGCTTGGGGTCAAAGAGGAAGAGGTGAGCGGTGAGGCCTCCTTTGTTGACGATCTTGGCGCTGACTCGCTGGACACTGTTGAGCTGGTGATGGCCCTCGAAGAAGAGTTCGAGTGTGAGATTCCGGATGAAGAAGCCGAGAAGATCACCACCGTTCAGCAGGCAATTGATTACATCAACAAGCACCTGGGTTCCTGACTCGAACCCAGGCTGGCTTCAGTCGTAATCGGCGCCTCAGGGCCGGCCATGCGCCGGCCCTGATTTTTTCTGGCGTCCCCCTGGCCCCGTGCATTGGGAACGGCTGATTGGCTTGAGGGGTGCAACTGTGTCCAAACGTCGCGTAGTAGTTACCGGGTTGGGCCTGGTCTGCCCGCAGGGCAATACCGCGGAGCAGGCCTGGCAGAATATCATTGCCGGAAAGCCGGCGGCCCGAAGCATTGACCGCTTCGATGCCAGTGAATTCTCGGTTCAATTCGCCGCCATGCTCCAGGATTTCGACGTCAGTCAATATCTGACGCCGAAGGAAGCCCGGAAAATGGATCCGTTCATCCATTACGCTATCGCGGCCGGGGTACAGGCCATGGAGGATGCAGGGCTCGAGGTCACCGAAGAGAACGCGGCACGGATCGGCGTCTCCATCGGTTCCGGCATCGGGGGCATCAGCGGCATCGAAGCCAACATGGCGGTGCTCAGCAAGAGTGGCCCGCGAAGGATCTCGCCGTTCTTCGTGCCCAGTAGCATCATCAACATGGCCTCGGGCCACCTATCCATCCGCTACGGGCTGCAGGGGCCGAACCTGGCCACCGTAACGGCCTGTGCCGCGGGTACGCACAATATCGGCCAGGCCGCGCGGGCCATCGCCTACGGGGATGTGGACGCGATGCTGGCCGGAGGCTCGGAGATGCCCATCTCGCCGCTGGGCCTGGCAGGCTTTGCGGCAGCGCGCGCGCTCTCCAGCCGCAATGATGACCCGAGTCAGGCCAGTCGCCCTTTTGAGAAGGGGCGCGACGGGTTTGTGCTCGGTGAAGGTGCCGGCATTGTCATGCTGGAAGAGATGGAATCCGCGAAGCGTCGTGGAGCGACCATCTACGGTGAACTGGCCGGGTTCGGTATGAGCGGTGACGCCTACCACATCACCCTGCCGGCCGAGGGGGGCGACGGGGCGCGCCGGTGCATGGCGCACGCGCTGCAGGACGCCCGAATCGACCCCGACCAGGTGGACTACATCAACGCCCACGGCACCTCCACGCCCGCCGGAGACCGGATTGAGGTGGAGGCCGTCCAAAAAGCCTTTGGTGCGCACGCCGACAAACTCGCCATGAGTTCCACCAAGTCGATGACCGGGCACTTACTGGGAGCTGCCGGCGGCGCCGAGGCCGTGTTCTCGCTGCTGGCAATACGTGACCGAGTCGCACCGCCCACCATCAACTACGATGAGCCCGATCCGGACTGCCAGCTCGACTTTGTGCCCAACGAGGCGCGGGCAATGGATATGGACGTCGTGCTCTCGAACTCCTTCGGCTTCGGGGGCACCAACGGCAGCCTGGTCTTCCGGCGGGTATGACCCGACGAATACCCGGGCCGGCGCGAAATGATCGCCACCTGGATCAACGGTAAGCCGGCCGACAAGATCAGTTGCGGTGACCGCGGCCTGGCCTACGGTGATGGGCTTTTCGAAACCATCGCCGTGGTGGGCGGCCGGCCACAACTCTGGAACTGGCATATCGAGCGCCTGCTGGAAGGTTGTCGGCGGTTGCGCTTGCCTCCCCCCGACACCGCCCTGCTATGGGAAGAGAGCACACGCCTGTGCCAAGAACTAGACGGCAGCAGTGGTGTCTTGAAGCTCACTTACACCCGGGGCACCGGCGGCCGCGGTTACGCTCCTCCCGGCAACACCACCCCCACGCGTATATTGGCCTTGTCGGCCTGGCCGCAATGGCCTGCAAGCCGTTGGGAGGAGGGCGTTGCGCTGTTCCTCTGCCAGACACGGCTAGCGGAGCAGCCGCAACTGGCCGGGCTCAAGCACTTGAACCGTCTTGAGCAGGTACTTGCCCGCGCGGAGTGGGACGACCCGCAGTGGGCCGAGGGCCTGGTCCGAGACCCCTCGGGCGGTCCGGTGGAAGGCGTATCCAGCAACCTGTTTGCCGTCGTCCATGGACGGCTGATTACCCCGCCTCTGGACCGGTGTGGCGTCGCCGGTGTAATGCGGCGTAATATCATGCAGTTGGCAGATAAATTGGGTGTGCCGGCCGAGGTGCGTGCGCTGAGCCTCCCCGTACTACGCACGGTGGACGAGGTCTTCATGAGCAACAGCCTGGCAGGGATCTGGCCGGTACGGGCGTTATCCGATCGCACGACGTGGACAGCACCAGGGCCGGTTACCCGGCGCCTGCAGTCGGCGCTCCGGCGCCAAGGCGTCGTCCCAGGTCCCGAGCAGGGTGAAAAATGAGCTGGAAGCGTCTGACAATCCTGGCGTTATCGGTCACCATGCTGGCTGCGCTGGCAGCGGCCGGGGCGGCATGGCAGGCATGGGAGCGGTTGAATGCTCCCGGTCTGGTGGAAGAGCCCGGGACAACCATCGAGATTCCCTCCGGGGCCTCCTTCCGCCAAGTTGTCAGCCTGCTGGAGCGCCACTCCGCGTTTGACGATGAATTTGCACTACGGGTCTACGCCCGGTTCACGGGTGCGGACGGCCGGGTGCGTGCCGGTGAATATGCCCTTGAGCCGGAGATGACCGTACTCGATGCCCTGGACCGCTTTACCCGCGGAGAAGTTATCCAGCACCGCATCACTTTGGTGGAGGGGCTGACCTTCCAGCAGATTCGCCAGGTCATCGCCGCCCACCCGGTACTTGAGCAGACCCTGACAGACCTCAGCGATGTGCAGGTCATGGCAGAACTCGGCGCACCGGAACGGCACCCGGAAGGCTGGTTCTACCCCAGTACCTATACCTTCCCCCGAGGTACATCGGACCGCGATCTGCTGTCCCGCGCAATGGGGCGCATGGAACAGCGCCTTGAGCAGGAGTGGGCCAACCGGGCCGATAACCTTCCGCTGTCCGACCCTTACGAGGCGCTGATACTGGCCTCCATTATCGAGCGGGAGACCGGCCGGGACGATGAGCGCGCCAAGGTTGCCGGGGTATTCACCCGGCGCCTGGAGAAGGGCATGCGCCTCCAGACCGATCCCACCGTGATCTACGGTATGGGGGACGCATACGATGGCCGCATCCGCACCGCGGATCTGCGGCGTGACACGCCCTACAACACCTATACCCGGCACGGCCTGACGCCGACCCCGATTGCCATGCCCGGGACCGCTTCAATCCGTGCGGCAGTCAACCCGGCGGACCATGATTACCTCTATTTTGTCTCCCGCGGTGACGGCAGCCACCAGTTCTCGCGGACGCTTGCCGAACATAACCGCGCCGTGCGTCGTTACATTCTGGGGGAGGAGGAGTGAGCCGGGGGCGACTGATCACATTGGAGGGCCTGGAGGGCGCCGGGAAAAGCACCGCGCTTGAATGCGTACGGGATACCCTGCGCCGTCGCGGCGTTGATCCGTTGATGACGCGCGAGCCCGGCGGAACCGCGCTTGGGGAGCAGATTCGTGCACTGCTTCTTGGCCAATCGGACGAGCCCATGGCACCGGCCACGGAGGCGCTGCTGATGTTCGCGGCCAGGGCTGAGCACCTGGCCCGGGTCATCCGCCCGGCACTGGACCGAGGTCGTTGGGTGGTCTGCGACCGATTCACTGACGCCAGTTACGCCTATCAGGGCTGGGGCCGGCAGTTGGGCGCGGCGCGAATCGAAACATTGGAGCAATGGACTCAGGGTGATCTGCGACCCGATCTGACCCTGTGGCTGGATGTCCCCGTCGCGACCGGACTGGCGAGGGCCGCGGGCCGTGGTGAGGCGCCGGACCGCTTTGAGCAGGAGCGCCAAGGCTTTTTCGACCGTGTTCACCAGGGCTACGCCACGCTGGCGGCGCAGCACCCGGAACGCATCCGCCAGGTGGATGCGGGGCAGCCCCTGGAGTCCGTCCTGGAGGCCCTGGAGGCCACCCTTTCACACGCCATCACCCCGTGGTTGCCCGACGAGGGGGCATCCTGATGGCGCGCAAAAAGGAACAGGGGACGGCAGAGCATCCAGCCTGGCGCCCGCCGCAGGGTGCGGTACCCGAGTGGCTGCAACCAAAGCTGGATGACCTCGTTGACCAGGCCCGGACCGGGCGCCTGCCCCATGCCCTGCTGCTGGCCGGGCCGGCTGGCACCGGGAAATCGCTGCTGGCCGGCCACCTGGTGCAAGCCCTGATGTGCGGGGCGCCGGGTACCAATGGCACACCTTGCGGGCATTGCGAGCCCTGTCGCGCGCTGGGCCAGGGTTTGCACCCTGACTTCACGCACTTGGCGCCCGAGGATCAACGGACCGTAATCACGGTTGATGCGGTCCGTGGTATCAGTCAGGCACTGAACCTGAGTAGCCGATTCGGCAGCTGGCGAATCGCGTTGATCGACCCGGCGGATGCCATGAACGTCAGTGCCGCCAACAGCCTCCTCAAGACCCTGGAGGAGCCGCCCGAGGGCGCCCTGCTGCTACTCGTCAGTTCGCGGCCCGCCCGGCTGTCGGCCACGATCCGCAGTCGCTGCCGCAGGCTGGAAGTACCGATACCGCCCGCGGACGTGGCGCGCTCCTGGTTCGAAGGGCAGGGCGAGCGGATTTCTCCAAAGGCTTTGGCCCTGACCGGTGGTGCCCCGTTCCGGGCGCTGGCATGGGATCGTGCCGGGCTGGTCGGGCGGCTGGAGGCGCTGGCCGAAGACCTGGCCGCACTGCGCGCTGCCCGCAAGGATCCGGTGGGGGTCACAAAGGACTGGGTAGACGCCGGAGTACCGGTGTTTCTCGACCTGCTGGCCACGCTGCTGTCTGAGTTGGCGCGGCTGCAGGCTGCCGGGCCCCGGGCGACCCGGGCAGAGGTCGCGCAGACCATTGGGCCACTGGCGAGCGGTTGGAGCCGGACCGGGGTACTGACCTACCTGGATGAAGTCCAGGTGGCCCAGGGCCGCCAGGAGCACCCATTGAATCCGCAGATGGTCATCGAGGCCCTGCTCATACGCTGCGTCGAGTCACAATGAGCCTGGCAGGGAAACCCGGCGCGCTGCCCGGTTGTTATTCGTTCTGGCGCCATGTGAAACTGAATTGCCATCAGGAGGGCGCAATACATGGCTGAAACCACACGCAGGTCCCGGGGCCGGCACGGCATCCTCTCCTTGTCCATCAAGGACAAATCCGCGCTTTACGCTGCTTACATGCCGTTTTTAAAGAACGGCGGACTGTTCGTGCCCAATAGCAAAAGCTACCAATTGGGTGACGAGGTCTTCATGCTGCTGTCGCTCATGGAAGAGTCCGAGAAGATCCCGGTGGTGGGCCGCATCGCCTGGATCACGCCGAAGGGGGCGCAGGGGAACCGCACGGCCGGGGTCGGCGTGCAGTTCTCGGACAAGGACAACGGCGCGGCCCGACGCAAGATCGAGGAACACCTGGCCGGCTCCCTGGAGTCCGAGCGCCCAACCCACACCATGTAAAACCATGTAAAGCCGGCCCGCCCTGCGGCCGGCACCGGGCTCACCGGGCGTTACGCCCGGCAGTGGGGCAGGGCGGCCAGCACCTGTTTGCAGGCATACTCCAGCCGGATCGGGTCCGTATAGAAATGCGGTGAGAACCGCACCCCGCCACACCGGCTTGCAGCCACAACGCCCTCGGCCAACAACGCCTTCCACAAGGCGCGAGGGTCCGCACCGGGTGCCCGAAAGGTGACGATCCCCGCGTGCCGGTCCGGCGGGGCCGGGGTGATCAGTTCCAACGCCGGTTGCCCCCCCACCCAGTCCATCAGGTGGCGGCTGTTGTCCAGAACATTCTCTGCCACCGTCTCCAGGCCCACCTCAAGCAGCAGCCCAACACTCGCGGACAGGGCCTGCACCCCCAGCATATTCGGGCTGCCACACTCGAACCTCCGAGCGGTGCTCGCTGCTGCCCAATCCTTCCGGTCGTAGTCCCCGGCGTGCTCCACCATGTGCCAACCGAACTGGTATAGCCGCATGGTATCGATCAATTCGCGGCGAACGTAGAGGAAGCCGAGCCCCTCTGGCCCCAGTAGCCACTTGTGGCCGTCCGCGACCAGGAAGTCCGGTTGCAACTCGGCCACATCGAAGGGCAGGGCGCCCAGGCTCTGAATGCCATCAACGCAACAGAAGACGCCGCGCGCACGGCAAGCCTGAATCAGCCGCGCCACATCCATCCGCTCACCGGTGCCGTACTGGACGGTACTCACCGCCAGCAGGCGCGTGTTCTCGCCCATGGCCTCAATCAGGCGCGACTCCGGGTCCGGGTCCCCGACCGACCAGGAGACATCCCGCACGCGGACCCCCAGACGTTCCAACGACTCCCAGACAATCCGGTTGGAAGGAAACTCGTGCCCGTTAATGACCACCTCATCGCCGGGCTGCCAGTCCAATCCCCAGGCCACGACGGACAGGCCCTCGGAGGTGTTCTTCACCAGGGCGATAGAATCAGGGGAGGGCGCATTGATCAGCTCTGCCAGGCGGGCCTTGAGCCGCTGCTCCGCCTCCAACCACCGGGGGTAATCGGTGGCACCACGGCTGACATTCTCCTCGGCGAACCGCGTAACGGCCTCCCTGCTGCACGCCGGCCAAGGACTGACCCCGGCATGATTAAGGTATGCAATGTCCTCGTCCTGTGGAAACTCCGCCTGCCACCACATAAAGCCCTCCGACCACATCCTGCGCGCCGGGCTAACCCGGAGTGATTCATTGTCACAGGGTAGCCGGGATGAGGCCCGTCTGACCATAATCAAAGGGACCCATCGATATAGCGACCTCAGGGGAGCACTCATGGCAGTAAAAGGGCGCAAAGAGATGCTCGTGATGGCACTGGAGGAAACGGGAGAGCCCCTGGTGGCCCGGTACTGGCCGGTGCCCGAACCGGGTCCTGGCCAGGTCCGTCTCCGAGTGCGTGCCTGCGCCGTGTGCCGGACCGATCTCCACGTCGTCGACGGCGACCTGCCGGACCCGCAACTGCCGATCGTGCCCGGCCATGAAATCGTCGGGGTGGTGGATGCAGTCGGCAGTGGCTGCGATCGTTACCACGCCGGTGACCGGGTGGGCGTGCCCTGGCTCGGCTATACCTGCGGGTCGTGTCACTATTGTCGGGCTGGCCAGGAAAACCTGTGTGATCAGGCCCGCTTCACCGGCTACCAGTTGCAGGGGGGCTACGCCGAGTATGCGCTCGCCGATGAAAGGTTCTGTTTTCCCATCCCTGAATCTTACGGCGATGCGGCCGCCGCGCCGTTGCTCTGTGCCGGACTGATCGGCCACCGCTCCCTGCACATGGCTGGCCCCCATGCGCAGCGACTGGGCATCTATGGCTTTGGGGCTGCTGCCCACATAGTCGCCCAGGTGGCCCGGCACGAGGGGCGGAGGTTGTACGCCTTCACCCGTCCCGGTGATGAGACCGCTCAGGCTTTCGCCCGCTCACTGGGCGCTCACTGGTCCGGCCCCTCCGACACGCTGCCACCGGAGCCCCTGGATGCTGCCATCATCTTTGCGCCTGTCGGGGCGTTGGTCCCTCAGGCACTCAGAGCCGTCCGCAAGGGCGGCCGGGTCGTCTGCGGCGGGATTCACATGTCCGATATCCCCACGTTTCCCTATGCCTGGCTCTGGGGTGAGCGCAGTGTCTGTTCCGTCGCCAACCTGACCCGTGCCGACGGCGAGGCCTTCATGCGGCTGGCGCCGGCGGTACCCGTGCGCACCGAAACCGTTGAATACCCGTTACGGGAGGCCAACCAGGCGTTGGATGACCTTCGTCAAGGCCGGCTGCAGGGCGCGGCGGTGCTGGTTCCTTGAAGCCGCCTGGGGCCGCTCGCCGGGTGCCGGCTTCAGCGCCGGGTCGGGTCCAGGGACTCAGGCCCGTCGCCATAAACTGCGCATAATGTATATTATGTTAAATACGGGCTATGTGAACTGATGCCCGCAGGAACACATACAGGTGTATGCGCTCCCCCGTTCATCAACACAGATTCCGCAACCGCCGCGCCTACTCGTTGCCAGTGCTCGGTTTCACCAGCCCTCGCAGACAAACACGAACGAGACACTCTGCCTCGCGCTGCATGTCCAGACGGTCCGGGTCCTGCAGCCAGAGATACAAAAGCCCGGTCATGAACGCGATCAGGGCATCCAGGGCTCGCTCCGGCGTTAAACCCGGCTGCAAGCGGCCCTGCTGTTCGGCAGATTGAAAGCAGCTCAGAAAAACGGCTTCTGCTTCTTCTCGATTCTGCTGCTCGGCGGGCTCCCTCGGTTCACCCGGTCGCCGTTCTCGCCGGTGCAAGACGATCGTGTACACCCTCCGGGCGTGGTCGTCATTGAGCAGATGGCGGATCGCCGCCAGGCACAGCTCTTCCAGCACGGCCACAGGATCCCCGTCCAGTTCCCCGTCATAGGCCGCACGCATCGCTTCCAAGGGAAGCTTCACCCGCCGGACCATCTGGTTGTACAGATCGGTCTTGTCACGAAAGTGCCAATAGATGGCCCCCCGCGTCATCCCGGCTGCCTCCGCGATCGCCGCGAGGCTGGTATTGGCCACCCCACGATCAAGGAATACAGCCTCCGCGGCATCCAAAAGTTGATGGCGGGTCCTTTCCGCTTCTGCCTTGGTCTTGCGCATCGATCTAGGAAAAGTTCAATTATTGACTGTGTAGGTTGTGGCTGTGTAGTATACATACGTTCCTGTATGTATGTGACTCGGCGCCAACCCGGCGTCTTTTGCTGGCAACAATCACCGAGCCAACCCCATCTGGAGACCCCAGCGCATGTCCTCCGTCACACCCTCTGTTCCCCGGAAGATCCAACGCGCCCTCGTACCACTTTCCATCGGGCTGGCCCTCTGGGTTGTCCCGGTCCACAGCCAGCAGCCGGATGACATGCCCCCACCGCCGGTGACCGTTGCCCCGGTGGAGACCGACACCGTCGACGTGGAAGGCGTCTACGCCGGCCGTGCAAGGGGGTCGCGGGAGGTCGAGGTGCGCGCCCGTGTGGACGGGATTCTCGAGGAGCGGCTCTATGTTGAGGGTCAGGTGGTCGATAAGGGCGACGCCCTCTTCCGCATCGACGAGGAGCCCTACGAAATCGCACTTCGCCAGGCAGAGGCGGAACAGGCCAATGCCCAGGCGGCGTATAACCAGGCGAACCGGGAATGGCAGCGAATCTCCTCCTTGTATGAACAGGACGCGGTGAGTCAGCGGGAGCGTGACCGCGCGCTGTCGGAATTTGAACTCGCCGAGGCGCAGCTGGCGATGGCCCAGGCCGCGGTCCGCGATGCCGAGCGGAACCTGCGCTACACCGAGGTGGAAGCCCCACTGGCCGGCGCAACGGGACTGGAGGTGCTGCCGGAAGGGAGTCTGATCGAACGGGGCACCCTGCTTACCAGCATCACTGAGCACGATCCCATCCATGTGCGGTTCGCGTTGCCCGAAGATGACGCGGCAGTCCAGCGCGCGGCCCGCGAAGCGCGCCTGGCCGCCGGTGATGAGCATGAGTACGAAGCAGAGTTGCGCATGCCCGACGGCAGCACTTATCCGGAATCAGGCACCGTGGATTTCACCGATAGCACCATCGATCCGCGCACCGGGTCGGTGACCGCCCGGGCCGTGTTTCCCAATAAAGAGCACCGCATCGTGCCCGGCCAGTTTCTCCGCGTGAAACTCATCCTGGAGCAGTATGAGGATGCCGTGGTGGTGGATGAGGCCGTGGTCAGCGAGGGCCCGGAGGGGCCGCAGGTCTTTGTGGTGGATGAAGAGGACAAGGCTCAAGTGAGACCGGTGGAACTCGGCCCGGTGGTCGATGGGCGTCAAATCATCCTGTCTGGACTGGAGGTCGGCGAGCGACTAGTGGTGAACGGCCATGTCGCCTTGCAGGACGGGATGCCCGTCGACGTCGCCGAAGACCAGGCGGACGAGGAGTAAACCCAATGTTGCGGTTCTTCATCGACCGGCCGATTTTCTCCTCGGTTATCTCGATCATCATCGTGTTCGCCGGGCTAGCCGCTCTGCGCGCGCTGCCCGTTGAACAGTACCCGGACGTGGTGCCGCCGGAGATCGTGGTTCAGGCCTCCTACCCGGGGGCCAGTTCGGATGTGCTTGCCGAGGCGGTAGCGGCACCGCTGGAACAGGAAATCAATGGCGTGGACGACATGATCTACATGGAGTCCACCAGCACTGACGCTGGCACTCTGCAGATCTCTGTCTCCTTTGAGATGGGGACCGATCCAGACCAGGCGGAGATCAACGTCAATAACCGAGTGCAAGCCGCCCTGCCCCGCCTGCCCCAGGCGGTCCGTGACCAGGGCGTCCGGGTCGAGGCCCGGTCCACCAACATCTTGCTGGTGAGCACGCTCAACTCGCCAGACGGTAGCCACGACACGCTAGAGCTCAGTAACTATGCCCTGCTGAACATCATCGACGAGCTGGAACGCCTTCCCGGAGTTGGCGAGGCGTCCCTATTCGGCCAGCAGGACTACTCCATGCGTATCTGGCTGCGGCCGGACGCCCTGGCACAGTACGACATGACCCCGGCCGACGTGGCTGCGGCGATCCGCGAACAGAATGCCCAGTTTGCGGCCGGCCAGATGGGGGCCGAGCCGGCGCCCGATGGCCAGGCCTTCACCTTGGCCGTGACTACCCGCGGGCAGCTGGAGACCATTGAGGAGTTCGAGGACATCATCTTGCGCTCCGACGAGTCGGGCGCAACCCTGCGCCTCGGGGACGTGGCGCGGGCGGAACTGGGTGCCCAGAACTACGCCTTCTCCGCCACCTACAACGGCGAGCCCACCGTACCCATCGGGGTCTATCAGGCACCGGGTGCCAACGCCCTGGAAACCGCCGAACAGGTGCGCGCGGCGCTGGCCGACATGTCGGAGCGCTTCCCGGAGGGCATCGAGTACACCATCCCCTACGACACCACCGAGTTCGTCGAGGTGTCCATCCAGGAGGTCTACACCACCCTCTTTATCGCCGTCGGGCTGGTGGTGTTGGTCACCTTCGTTTTCCTGCAGCACCTGCGGGCAACCCTGATCCCCGTCGCGGCCATCCCGGTCTCCCTGATCGGGACCTTTGCCGGCATGCAGGCGATGGGGTTCTCGGTCAACCTCCTGACGCTCTTCGGCCTGGTGCTGGCCATCGGCATCGTCGTGGACAACGCCATCATCGTGATGGAGAACGTCGAGCGCCTGATGCACGAGAAGGGCTTGAAGGCCAAGCAGGCCTCTATCGAAACCATGCAGCAGGTGGCGGGCGCGGTGGTGGCATCGACGCTGGTGCTGGTCGCGGTGTTTGCCCCGGTCACCTTCCTTGGGGGACTGAGTGGCGAGTTGTACCGCCAGTTTGCGGTCACCATCGCCTTCTCGGTGGTGGTCTCAGGCGTGGTGGCGTTGACCCTCACGCCGGCCATGTGCGCCCTGCTTCTCGACAAGCAGCCCAAAGAGCCGTGGCTGCCCTTCCGCATCTTCAACCGCGGCTTTGACTATGTCACCCGCGCCTTCGTCGGTGCGGTGGGGTTCCTGGTCCGAAACCGCACGGTCGGCGTATCCCTCTTCGCCGTCGCTGTGGGCGGCGCCGTGTTCCTGCTGGATCGGATGCCCGACGGTCTGGTCCCGCAGGAGGACCAGGGCTCTGCACTGGTCGTGGCGCAGCTCCCGCCGACCTCGGCGCTGGGGCGTACCGAGGAGGTCCGGGATACCCTTGCAGCCCAGCTCCAGCAACTGGACGAGATACAGGAGTTTACGGCCTTCGCCGGCTTCGACATCATCGCGGGGTCGTTGCGGACCAACGCAGCTGTGGGTTTCGTAAACTTCACCGACTGGGCGGAACGCCCGGCGCCAGCGCAGCATGCCGGCGCCATGAGCGAGCAGATTTCGGGCATGGGCTTCGGGTTGCAGGAGGCCAACGTCTTCTCGTTCGTCCCGCCCCCCATCCAGGGGCTCTCGCTGACCGGCGGCGTCGAGGGCTTCCTGCAGACGCGGGAGGACATGAGCCCGGCCGAGTTGGAGGCCCTCGCCAATAAGGTGGTTGAGCGGGCCAACGAACGCCCGGAGTTGGTGGATGCGCAGACCACCCTCGATACCGGCATCCCCCGCTACCGCGCGGAGGTGGACCGCGAGAAGGCCAAGGCAGCGGGCGTTCGCGTGGACGAGGTGTTCAACACCATGCAGGCCACCTTCGGCTCACTCTACGTGAATGACTTCACGCTGGCCGGGCGGCTTTGGCAGGTCAACCTCCAGTCCGAGGACGATTTCCGTACCCACCCGGAAGACCTGCGGCACGTCTTTGTGCGTTCGGAAGGCGGGGAGTTGCTGCCAGTCAGTTCCCTGGTCACCCTGCAGCGCGAATCCGGGGCGGACATCATCAACCGCTTCAATATCTACCCGGCGGCCCGTCTGCTGGCCGATCCCGCGCCCGGCTACACCACCGGCGAGGCCAAGGCAGCACTGGAAGCCGTGGTGGCGGAGATTCAGGAGGAGGAGCAGGCAGACACACTGCTCGGCTGGATCGGCGAGGCCTACCAGCTGGAGGTGGCAGCCGGCGCCGGTGGTACCGCCTTCGCCATGGGGCTGCTGATGGTGTTCCTGATTCTGGCTGCGCAGTATGAGCGCTGGACGTTGCCGCTGGCCGTGGCCAGCGCGGTGCCCTTCGGGGTGCTGGGGGCTGCCGCATTCGCCCTGCTGCGCGGATTCCCCAACGACATCTACTTCCAGGTCGGTCTGCTGGTGCTGATCGGGCTCGCAGCCAAGAATGCCATCCTGATCGTGGAGTTCGCGGCGCAGAACCGGGCCAGTGGCATGACCTCTACCCAAGCCGCCATGGAGGCGGCCCGGCAGCGCTTCCGCGCCATCATGATGACCGCGCTGACCTTTATCATTGGCACCCTGCCGCTTGTGTTCGCTACCGGGGCCGGGGCGGCCAGCCGGCAGGAGATCGGCACTGTCGTGGTGGGCGGCATGCTCGCAGCGAGCACGCTCGCCCTGCTCTTCGTGCCGCTCTTTTACAAGATGCTCGATGACGTGGCCACCTGGCGCACCGAGCGCCGGGACCGGCGTGCGCAGGAAAAAGCGGCGCAATCCGACGACAAGGAGGCCGGGGACCATGCGTAAGGCGATAACCACTGTAGCCACTGCACTGGTACTGGCCGGCTGCGCCGTGGGACCCGACTACCAGGCCCCGGAGATGGACCTGCCGCAGGCGTGGCCGGAGAGCAGCCTGTTGGCTGATGAGGAACGGGAGGCCTGGATCAACTGGTGGGAGCAGTTCGACGACCCGACGCTGAACCAGCTGGTGGAGCGGGCGGTGGCGGATAACCTGGATATCCGCCTGCAAGCGGCCCGACTCGAAGAAGCCCGCGCCCGTCTGGGCCTGGCCCGCGCGGAGCAATTGCCCACGGTGGACCTGCAGGCCGAGGCGGCGCGGGAGCGCAGCCCCGCCACCATGCAACCGGAGTTTCCCGGTGTTGAATCGCAGAGCCGGACCGACAACCTGTTCTCGGTCAGTGGACTGTTGGGGTACGAGCTTGATCTGTTCGGCCGCCTGGCGCGGGAGCGTGAGGCCGCCGAGGCCTTCCTGCTGGAGAACATCTTCAGTCAGGACGCCGTCCGGTTGAACATCATTGCCGACGTGGTCACCACCTACTTCGACCTGCGGGCAGCGCAGCAACAGTTGGCCATCACGGAGAACACCCTGGCCTCCCGGCAGGAGACCTTAGAGCTGGAGCGCACCCGGTACGAGGCCGGCGAGACCGACGAGCTGACCCTGCGCCAGGCCGAGGCGGAACTCCAGACCACCCGGGCGGAGATCCCCATGCGCCAGGAACAGGTGAATACCCTGGAGGGGGTGCTAGGCGTGTTGGTGGGCATGAGCCCCTCAGAATTGATGGCCATAGATGACATGGACCTGGGTGAATACACACCACTCAAGGCCATCCAGCTGCCGGAGGACGTGCCCTCGCTGCTACCCTCGGAACTGCTGGAGCGGCGGCCGGACGTGCGGGCGGCCGAGGCGGAACTGATGGCCGCCAATGCCGCGATCGGGGTCGCCCAGGCAGACCGCCTGCCGCGGCTGAATCTGACTGCGCTACTCGGCACCACCGCCACCGATACCAGTGATCTGTTCACCGGGGCCGCCGAGACCTGGGGCATCGGTGCCTCGGTCGCCGGCCCGCTGCTCGACTTCGGCCGCGGGCGCGCGGGCGTGGAGACTGCGGAGGCCCTGGCGGAGCAGTCGCGCACCCGCTACCTGGCCACGGTGACCACCGCCTTCAACGAAGTCCGCGACGCCCTCAGCCTCTACCGCACCAGCGGTCAGCGGGCCCAGGCCATCCGCGAGCAGGTGGAGGCGGTGGAACGCACCCTCCACCTGGCGGAACTGCGGTATCAGGAGGGCTTCATCGGCTTCATCGAGGTGCTGGATGCCCAGCGCACGCTGCTGAATGCGGAACTGGCCCTGGCCGAGGCGGTGCGTGACCAGTTGAACGCCACCGCCACGCTCTTCAAGGCCCTGGGCGGTGGCTGGGAGTACCCGGTGGGCGAGATCGATGAGTACGACCAAGAGGCTGCCGGCACGGAGGGCCAGGGCTGAGCGGCCGCATGCGGGTTAGCGCCGGGCGACCCACTGCACCACGTGGGCCAGTCCGGTGTGCCCGACCCCTTCCAGCACCTCCCGCTCGCACTCCCGGGCCACCTCCGGGGTCAGGCCGGAGAACTCATCCCGCAGGGTGGCCAGATCCATCATCATGGCCTTATCCGGCGGCCCCCCCGTACCGTAACCAAGCTGCTTTGGCGTGTAGGCCTCAATGATCACCACACCGCCGGGCCGCAATCCGGCGGCGGCAGCGGCATGCGCCCGCGCCCGCGCCCGCAAGGCAGGCGGCAGGTGGGCAAAGATGCCGACGACGCCGTCCCAGGTCTGAGGGTCGATCCGGTACTCGGCCAGGTCCGCCAGGACCCATTCGACCTCCACACCCCGCATCTCCGCAAGGCGCCGCCCCTTGTCCAGGCCAACCTCTGAGGCGTCCACCGCGGTCACCCGGAACCCCTGACCGGCGAGCCAGACGGCATTACGCCCTTCCCCCTCGGCCAGGCAGAGCACCCGGCCCCCTGCCGGGATCCGCCAGGCCTGAGCGGCCAGAAAGTCATTGGGTTCAGTACCGTAAAAATACGCCTGATTGTCGTAGCGTTCGTCCCACATGCGGGTCGCTCCGGTTACTGATTGCATCGAAATTCATTTAGGTCGCGCCCGACAGCCAGTTCTCCCACACCGGGGTGCCGGACCAGGCCTCGGCCAGGAAGTCGACGAACACCCGCACCTTGGCGGGCAGGTAGCGCTTTGACGGATACACGGCGTAAACGCCCAGAGGCGGCAGGTGGTAATCCTCCAGAAGCGGCGTGAGTCGACCGGCGCGGAGGTCGTCCCGGACGAGGAAGGCCGGTAGCTGCGCAATGCCGTCGCCGGCCAGGGCTGCCGATCTCAGTACATCGCCGTTGTTGGCCGTCAAATAGCCGTCCACGCGCACCGGGATGCTCTCGCCGTCCAGGTGATAGGTCCAGGTCCGGTAGGGGTCTGCCTGGGTGTACAGCAGGCAGCTGTGCTCGCTGAGCTCCTCCGGACTTCGCGGGGCCCCCGCCCGCTCCAGGTACGCTGGTGCGGCACAGGTCACGATGCTGACCGGGGCCAGCTTGCGTGCTACCAGGTGCTCCGGCAAGGAACGACTGATACGGATAGCCAGGTCATGGCCCTCGCCCATCAAATCCACTTGGCGGTCATCCAATGACAGGGCGAGCGCCACCCGCGGGTAGCGGCCATGGAACGGGGAAATCAGCTCCGCCAGGTAGAGGGTGCCGAACGAGGCCGGGGCGGAGACCCGTAACTGGCCGCCAGGCTCTCCGCCCTCCGCACTCACCTCCGCTTCGGCCTCCTCCAGGCGGCCCAGCAAATCCTTGCTGTGCCGGTAGAAGATCTGACCCGGCTCGGTCAGGGTCAGTCGCCGCGTAGTGCGCTGGAACAAGCGCGCCTGCAGGTGCGCCTCCAACTCCGAGATCTGGCGGGAGGTGGTGCTGGTCGCCCGCCCCAGGCGCTCGCTCGCCGCCACGAAGCTGCCTGCCTCCACCACGGCCACAAAGGCCTCCATGGCCAGCAGTCTGTCCATCAATCGTCCCCGTGTCCGTGTTCGTCATCCGCAGCCGATGAACCAGGTTCCGATAGCGTCCCATGCGCATCTTGGATGGGTTCGTCACCCAGGTTCACGCCGCGTTCCCGGAAGCGAACATCATACGCGAGCCAGGCCTGGTAAATGTCCTCCGGCCACCAGTCCTGAAAGTAAGCGATGATGGCATCCGCCTCCTCCTCATCGAGCACGGCCCGCCAGGGCGGCATCCCCGGCCCCAGTCCGTAGAGGATGAAGTGCCGCAATTCCGCGCGGGCGTGGTGCCACGTATGCCCGGTGCCGTTCAATGGTGGCGGACCGGTGCGGCCCTGGGCGTCCCGCTGGCGCCAGTCTTCAGCACCCTCGCCCCCAACCCCGTGGCACTGGGCGCAGTACTGCTGAAAGAGCGCCTCACCCCGGACGACTTGCTCGTCGGTGTACCAGCGTTCGGTGTCCTGACCCTGCTCGGCACAACCCACCACCACGGCCGCGGCGAGCATCAATCCCCCGGCAGCGCGGAACGGACCCTGCAGTCGCACCATGCGCTTAACGCTGCTGCGCGGTCTTCCACGCCTGGGTATGAGCTTCATCGGAGATGTTCCATTCGGTGGCCGCGTAGCGGTCATCGTCCGTGTCCTGGAGCACCCAGCGGGCGAAGCGTGCCACCTCTTCCGCCGGCCTCAACGCGCCGTCCCGGTGCATGGCGCGGAAACGTTCCACCAGCGGGAAATCCTGCCGGGAACTCTCGCGGATACGGGCCTGCATGGGTGTATCCACCACGCCCGGGCGCAGACTGCCCACCCGCACGCCACGATCCCGCAGTTCCTCATCCAGGCATTGGTAGAGCATGTGCAGCGCGGCCTTCGCGGCGCAATAGGCACCCCACCCGGGAATGGGGCTGTGCGCTGCCCCCGAGGATATGTGCAGCACCCGGCCGCCGTTCTGCAGCGCAGGCAGTAGCGCCTGGGTGAGAAACAGCGGGCCCGCCACGTTGATGGCCTGATTGTGCTGCCAATCGTCCGGGGTAACCTCCGCCAGGGGCCGGATCGGCTCAATAACCCCGGCGTTGTGAACAAGGTGGCGAAGCTGGCCACCCTGTGCGGACACCGCCGCGACCAGCCGCTGACGCCCCTCGGCATCGCTGATATCCGCCACCACAGGGAGGATCGCCCCCGGCTCTGCCTCCTGGGCGACCTCCTCCAGCGGGGTACTCCGCCGCCCCGTGATGATCACCCGATGGCCACAGGCAGCCAGCTCCAGCGCCAGAGCCCGTCCAAGGCCGCTACCCCCACCGGTGACCAGACTGAGATCTTGTGTCATCGGGCTGTCTCCTGCTCTGCAGTGAATTGTTGGCCGAGGGACGGGCCGGTCAGTCGACCCCGACAACCCGGACCGGGTGGCCGTCCAGGTAGGCCGTCGCTGCCTCCGCCAGTTGGGCTACGATCCGTTGGCGGGCTTCGCGACTCCCCCAGGCCGAATGGGGCGTGACGATCAGGTTCGGGATATCCCCTGCCAGCAGGGGGTTGCCGTGTACCGGGGGTTCCTCGCTGAGCACGTCCACGCCCGCGCCGCCGATCTGTCCGCTGCGGAGCGCGTCAGCGAGGGCCGGCTCGTTGACTATGCCACCCCGCGCACAATTGATCAGTAGCGAGTGGTTCGGCATCTGCCGGAGTTCCTCGGTGCCGATAAGGTCCCGCGTGGCTTCCGTCAGCGGACAATGCAACGACAGAACGTCCACCTCGGGGAGCAGATCCGTTAGCGGAATCCGGTCGGGCGACGGTGTTGCCGTTCCGGGCCGGGCGGCCACCTTGACCGTCATGCCAAAGGCACGGGCCAGATCAGCGACCCGCCGGCCCAGTTCACCGTAACCGACCAGGCCCAGTGTGCGCCCGGACAGCTCCGATATCGGGTAGTCCAACAGGCAGAACTGGTCGCTGCGGCCCCAGTCGCCCGCCTGCACCGCGTTATGGTAATCCACCAGCCGGGTGCTCAGGGCCAGCATCAAGCCTATCGCATGCTGTGCAACCGCATCGGTGCCATACCCGCGACAATTACAGACGGTGATGCCTCGGGCCCGCGCCGCCTGCAGATCGATGTTGTTGGTGCCCGTGGCAGCAACCAGGATCAACCGCAGGTCGGGGGCGGCCGCCAATGCCTTTTCGTCGAGGACTACCTTGTTGACGACCACCGCATTCAGGTCGGCGACGCGGTCGCCCACCTCGTCGGCGGACGTGCGTTCGTAGTGACGCAGGCCCGGCAAGGCACTATCCAGCGCGGTCAGGTCCAGGTCGCTTTTGTCCAGCGAGTTCCGGTCCAGGAAAGCTGAGCGCATGAGCGTCTCCTTGGTTCAAAGTCAAGGGCATGAGGGGGTTGACAACGAGGGCTTATGCACAAGCCGGCAGTCACTCTCCAAGGGTCAGACATTTCTTGCCGTATCTTTACAAACCCCTTCGAAAAATCGCCTATATGTTTGTTTTTAATTGCTTTTTAGCAATTGGTTGCTGAGTAAACAGAACCGCAGAGAGCGCATAGCAATGCCGGTTACAGCGGCGTTTCCCCCTGTTGTCCACACACTTATCCACAGGTTCTGTGGATTATCCGGCTTTCCCCAGCCGGCGCGGTAACTTACCGCCGGACTGGTGCAGTCACCGGCCCCGCGGTATCCTCGCGATCAAAATCCCTGACCAAGTTGAACATGAAAATCGGCCCGTGGAAACTCAATGGCCGGGTGCTGCTTGCCCCCATGGCCGGAATCACTGACCTGCCGTTCCGTCGGCTCTGCAGGCGCTGGGGGGCCGCGCTCGCTGCTTCGGAGATGGTGGCGTCGGACCCAACCCTCAGGAACACCCGCAAGAGCCAGTGGCGCAGCACACTGGACAGCGACGAGAGCCCCCGCGTGGTACAGATCGCCGGGGCGGACCCCACCGCGCTGGCCGAGGCCGCACGCTATAACGTCAGCCGCGGCGCTCAGATCATTGATATCAACATGGGGTGTCCGGCAAAGAAGGTCTGTAACCGGATGGCCGGCTCGGCACTGATGGCGGATGAAACCCTGGTGCGGGAGATCCTGGAGACTGTCGTGGCCGCGGTGGAGGTCCCGGTCACCTTGAAGTGCAGGACGGGGCCTACCGCGACCCGCCGGAACGCGCTTACCATTGCCCGCATGGCCGAGGATGCCGGGATCGCAGCCCTTGCGGTGCATGGCAGGACGCGTGACCAGGCCTACCGTGGCGAAGCCGAATTCCGGACCATCGAGGCCGTTTGCCGCGCGGTGGACATCCCGGTGGTCGCCAATGGGGATATCGAGACCCCGCAGGGGGCCGCGACAGTGCTGCGTGAAACGGGAGCGGACGCGATCATGGTCGGCCGGGGGGCCCAAGGGCAACCCTGGCTGTTCAACGCCATTCACCAGTACCTCGAGACCGGCCAGCATGCCGCCCCTCCGGCACTGGCCACGCGGGAGCAGACATTGCGCAGCCACTTGCAGGCGATTCACCAGTTTTACGGGGATTGGATGGGCACGCGTATCGCCCGCAAGCACATCAAGTGGTATCTGCAGCGGAGTTGGCAGGTCTGCCCCGAACATATCAGGCCACTGATGCGGGCGGCCGACCCGTCGGCGCAACTCACGCTGCTCGATAGCGTCATAGCGGAAGTGCCGGCGCGTCCAGAGGCGGCCTGACAACGATCACCCGTGGTCCAGGGGGGCCGCCGACAGGCCCCCGCGTCCGGTCAGTTGACCTGTAGCGGTGGCTCCGGGGCATCCAGCGCCTCCGGTGCGGGCACCGGCTCATCCGGGGCGCGCACGAACTCCTCCAGCCCGGTAATGAACACATCGACCCGCCGGTTACGGGCCCGGTTGTCGCCGGTGGTATTTGGCACCAGCGGCCGCGTGTCGGCGTGCCCCTGGGCGATGAACCGTTCCGAGTTGATGGGTGCGGCATCCATCAACAGGTGCACAACCTCGGTGGCACGGGCCGTTGAGAGCTCCCAGTTGGAACGGAATCTTTCCGTGTCGATCGGTACGTCATCGGTGTGCCCCGAAACCCGGATCGTACCGCCCTGCCCCGCAAGAACGCCCGCCACAGTGTCCAAGATAGGCAGAAAAGACTCGTTCACATCGGCACTACCGGAGGGAAAGGCCGCCTTTTCCGGAAAGCGGATCAGCACGCTCTCATCCTGCCGCTCCACCTCCAGCAATCCCTCGCCGAGCTCCTGCTCCAACTGCTCCTGCAGGTCCTGGGTGATCTGGTCCATGGGGTCCGGAATCGCATCCATCATGTCTTCAAGCACGCTCGGGTCCACCGGCGAGCCCCCGTCGAAATCGATGGGACTGGGGCTCGGGCTGCGTTCGCCCTCGGTGAGCTGGGGCCCGAACGCCGCCCGGATGGACTCGGCAGCAAGCCGGTACTTCTCGGCATCCAGCGAGGAAAAGGCGAAGAGCATGACGAAGAACACCACCAACAGGGCCATCAGATCGGCAAAGGTGGTGATCCAGGGCGGCGGGCAGCGCTTCTTCGCAGCCATGGGTTCAGGCGCTTTCCTGGCTCTGCTGCTCGCTGGCGCGGGCCTCTTCCATCTCGGCCAGCTCGCCACGGGCCTTGGTCGGCAGGTAGGCGCTGAGGAGATCCTCGATCATCCGCGCATTGAACCCCTGGCGGATGCAGTTGATGCCTTCCAGGATCAGCATCTTGTTCGCCCGTTCGTTCTGCGCCCGCAGTTCCAGCTTGTCCGCTATGGGCAGCGCCACAAGCTGGGCGAACATGGCGCCGTAAAGCGTCGTGAGCAGCGCGGTTGCCATGCCTGGGCCGATGGCTGCCGGGTCATCCAGATGGGCGAGCATCTGCACCAGGCCCACGAGGGTGCCGATCATCCCGAACGCCGGGGCTGACTCACCGATGGCCCGGAATATCCGCTGGCCGACCTCGTGCCGCTCCACCGACAGTTCCAGGTCTTCCTTGAGCACCTTGTGCATCAGTTCGGGGTCCACCCCGTCGGCGCACAGTTGCAGCCCCTTTCTGAAGAAGGGGTTCCCGACGTCTGCGTCCTCCAATGCGAGCAGTCCCTTCATCCTTGCCGTCTTGGCCAGGTCCTTCACCTGCAGGATGAGTGTCTTGGGGTCTTCCTCTGAGCGGGTGAACGCCCGCCCAGCCACGCGGAAGGAGTTCATCACGTGATTGAAGGGGAACTTGATCATCGTCGAGGCCAAGGTGCCACCGAAGACAATCAGCAGTGCCGGCGCATAAAGGAATTCGCCGGGCGCAGAGCCCATAGCGATGGCCGAGAAGATGATGGCAATCCCGGCCACCAACCCTAAAAGCGTTGTTTTGTCCAAAAACTGCGCTCCTCCGCGACCGGTGTGATTTTGAACAGGGCAACATCATAGCAGGTTGGTCCGGTCGACCCTAAGGGTTGCCCTTACTCCGCTCTCGCCTCGCGAGGCGGATCGCCTAAACTTGCAGGGTGCACAGAACTGAGGGGCAGGTTGGACGCCATTCATTGTGCGGCGTTATTAACAGCCGATATCCCTTAAGCCTTCGCATTATTGACGGCGGCTTACGCATAAGTGTCTGTTTTTCGAAAACACTTTGCCAGCCACCAAGGCTGTGGTTAAGCTAGCCGGAGTATCGGGCAGGCAAGCGGAATCAATAACAGATGCCGTCCGGACTCCGTAACTAACGGGACGTTAAAACCGACTATAAGACTCGGGAGGAGCACCATGGGCTACCGCGATATCCATCGTGAATCCATAGAAGCGCCAGAAACCTTCTGGCGGCGCGAGGCGGAGAAGCTCGACTGGTTCGAGCCGCCGCAAGAGATTCTCAGCCAGGACGAGAAGGGCTTTTACCGCTGGTTCAAGGGCGGCAAGCTCAACATCACTCACCTCGCCCTCGACTACCACTGCGAAAATGGTCGCGGTGACCAGACCGCCGTCATTTACGATTCCCCGGTGACCGAGACCAAGCAGCAGTTCACGTACAACGAACTGCGTGACCGGGTGGCGAAGGCCGCCGGCGCCCTGCGGGAACTGGGCGTGGAAAAGGGCGACCGCGTGGTCATCTACATGCCCATGGTGCCGCAGGCGCTGGAGGCGATGCTGGCCTGTGCCCGGCTGGGTGCGGTTCACTCCGTCGTCTTCGGTGGGTTCTCCCCCAATGAGTTGGCCATCCGCATCGACGATGCCAAGCCCAAGGCCATCATCACCGCCAGCTGCGGCGTCGAATTCACCCGCGTCATCCCCTACATGCCGCTGGTGGACGAGGCGCTTAAGCGCTCTGCCCACCCCCCGGAGAAGGTGCTGGTCGTGCAGCGCGAGCAGGAGCAGGCGGAACTGAAGCCGGGCCGCGACCACGACTGGGACGCACTGTGTGCGCAGGTGAGTCCGGCGGAGCCTGTCCCGGTGGATGCCACCGACCCGCTCTATGTGCTGTACACGTCCGGCACCACCGGCAAGCCCAAGGGCGTCATTCGCGACACCGGTGGCTACGCCGCCGCACTGAACTTCAGCATGGGTGCGGTTTACGACCTCCATCCCGGGGAGGTCTTCTGGACGGCTTCGGACGTGGGCTGGGTAGTCGGCCACTCCTACATTGTGTATGCACCGCTGATTCGCGGTTGCACCACCATCGTCTACGAGGGCAAACCGGTCCGGACTCCGGATGCGGGGGCATTCTGGCGGGTCATTTCCGAATACAAGGTGAAAACCTTCTTCACGGCCCCCACCGCCTTCCGCGCGGTAAAGAAGGAGGACCCGGAGGCCAAGCTGATGGCCAACTACGACATCAGCTGCCTGGAGAAGCTGTTCGTGGCCGGTGAGCGCCTGGACCCGCCCACTTACGAGTGGCTCACCCAGATCCTGGACGTACCGGTGATCGACCACTGGTGGCAGACCGAAACCGGCTGGCCCATCGTGGCCAATCCAACCGGCATCGAACAAAAGCCGGTCAAATCCGGCTCGGCCTCCGTGCCCACCCCGGGCTACAACGTGATGGTGCTGGACGACAGCGGCAAGCCGTTGCCCGCCGGCGAACAGGGCAATCTGGTCGTCAAACTGCCCCTGCCTCCCGGCTGCCTGCCCACCCTATGGGGCGACGACGAGCGGTTCCGGCGCTCCTACCTGGAGCGGTTCCCGGGTTATTACGACACCTCGGACGGCGGCTATATCGATGACGAGGGCTACGTCTTCATCATGGGCCGGGTGGACGACGTCATCAACGTGGCCGGCCACCGCCTGTCCACCGGCGAGATGGAAGAGGTGATCGGCAGCCACTCCGCCATCGCCGAGTGTGCCGTTGTGGGCATCCACGACGAAATGAAGGGCGAACTTCCGGTGGGCTTTGTGGTGCTCAAGGACGGCGTCGAGGTGGACGAGGAAACCCTGGAGAAGGACCTGGTCCAGCTTATCCGCAACGAGATTGGCGCCATTGCCTGCCTGAAGCAGGTGGCCGTGGTGCAGAAGCTACCCAAGACCCGCTCCGGGAAGATCCTCCGCAAGACCATCCGGCAACTGGCCAAGGAGGACGAGGTGGCAGTGCCCTCCACCATTGATGATCCGACCAGCCTGGATGAGATTGGTCGCGCGATGGAGAGCAAAGGCATCGGCCGTCCCACGGCTTGAAGCTACCTGTTAGCGGCCCAAAGGGCCCGGCGGGGGCAAGCCCCGCCGGGCCCTTTGCCTTTCAGGGCAACAAACCCGCCCGTCGGAGTCGGGCTAACGGGTCCTGCCGGTAGAACTCGCGCATCTGCGCATACACGGCGGGAAAGGTCTCGTTCAACGGCGCCGGGTCGGTAAAGAAGGCCTCACTGGCCACCGCGAAGAATTCACCGGGGTTTTCCGCGGCGTACGCGTCGAAGGGCAACCAATCGGCCTGCGCCTCTACCCCCTCGGTGAACCGGCCCCAGGCCTCGCTGAACGCTTCGGCCCATGCCCCTGCGTCCATGTCCGCGTGCAGGGGTGGCTGGCCGTTGGCATCACCGTTACGCATATCGAGCTTGTGCGCACACTCGTGAATGACCACGCTGAACCCCGGCTCGGGGGTTTGCACATCCTCGGCCGAAAGCACCAGCGGGCCGCGTTCCCAGGCCTCACCGACCAACGGGCCCTCCTCCTCGTGGACCACCCCGAACTCGTCCTCCCAGACGTGCCGGGCCACAAACCCCGAGGGGTAAAGGAGCACCGTTACCCAGTCGTTGTACCAGTCCAGTCCCAGGCCGAGCACCGGGAGGCAGGCCTGTGCTGCTACGGCCAGGCGCAGGGCTTCGTCCGGCTCCAGCCCACCCACGCCTTCCCATTGCCGGGATGCAAGGAACTGGCGGGCAAGCGCCTCCAGCGCCGGGCGCTCGTCGGCGCTAAGACCCGGCAATGGCCAGCACTGGGCCATGGCCTCGTGCCAGTGCAGGGTGTTGAGAGGCTCTCCGGGGCGGCTACCGCGCCAGAATCTGTCCAGACGGAACATCCGCCTACCTCCGGGGCCGCCGGGATGCCGGGTTGATCAGCGTCATACCTCCATCTTAACCCATGGCGGGCCGGAGGACTTGGGTTGACCTGCCACATGGGGGATAATCCCGCCTCCGCGCCTAACTCCGGAGCATTGATGAGCACACAAGGCCCCAGACGCACCGTTACCGTCGGTGGGACCACATTCACTCTGCTCGGCACCGCCCACGTCTCCCGTGCCAGTGCCGAGGAGGTCAAGGCCCTGATCCGCAGCGGCGAGTTCGATGCCGTCGCCGTGGAGCTGTGCGACAGCCGCTACCTCAGTCTGACCAATCCTCAGGCACTCGAGCAGATGGACCTGTTCAAGGTACTGCGCGACGGGCGCGGCGGGATGGTGGCGGCCAGCCTGGCCCTCGGCGCTTATCAGCAGCGCCTGGCGGAGCAGTTCGGCATTGAGCCGGGGGCCGAGATGAAAACCGCTGCAGCCGAGGCGAAGGCCGCTGGCGCCCCGTTGATGCTGGTCGACCGGGACATCGGCGTGACCATGAAGCGGCTTTACCGCAATATCCCCTGGTGGCAGCGCTTTACCCTGATCTCCGGCCTGTTCGCGGGGCTGTTCTCGCGGGAGAAGGTCACGGAAGAGGATATCGAACGCCTGAAACAGGGGGATATCCTGGAGTCCACCTTCGCCGAGTTTGCCCAGAGCTCGACCCGACTCTACCAGCCGCTGATCGCCGAGCGGGATCGCTACATGGCGTGTCGGCTGCTCCAGGAGACCGCGGACAAGGCGCACCACAATGTGCTGGTGGTGATCGGTGCCGGGCACCTTAAAGGGCTGGCCGACGCCCTGGAACACCCCACGGCGGACCCGGCCTCGGAACAGGCCGATCTGTCCCAGATGCCTCCACCCAGCCCCTGGCCCAAGCGGATTGCCTGGCTGGTGGTATTGCTGGTCCTCTCCGGGTTCGCCATCGGCTTCTCGCGCAGCCCGGAGTTGGGCATGCGCCTGGTGATGGACTGGGTGCTGATCAACGGCGGGCTATCGGCGGTGGGTGCGGCCATTGCGGGCGGCCATCCGGTGACCGTGCTGGGGGCCTTCTTCGCCGCGCCGCTGACCTCCCTGAACCCCACCGTGGGCGCCGGTTTCGTGGCCGCCGCCATCGAGATGGCCATGCGGCGCCCTCGCGTGGGGGACTTCCGCAGCCTGCGCCAGGCGGTCGGCCGCTGGCAGGGCTGGTGGACCAACCGGGTCTCACGCACCCTGCTGGTCTTCCTGTTCGCATCGCTGGGTTCGGCGGTGGGTACCTACCTGGCCGGGTTCCGTATCTTCGAGCGACTGATCGGGTCCTAGGGGCGGGGTCGTACCTTCAGTGCTCCCGCGTCGCACTGAAGGTCACCTCCGGCCAGCGTTCCTCGGCCAACTGCAGGTTAACGCGGGTGGGTGCCAGGTAGGTCAAGCTCCCCGCGCCATCGACGGCCAGGTTGGACTCGTTGCGGTCCTTGAACTGGGCCAGCTTTTTCTCGTCATCGCAGGTCACCCAGCGGGCCGTGCTGACGTTCACCGGCTCGAAACGGCACTCCACCTTGTACTCGGTCTTCAGCCTATAGGCCACCACATCGAACTGCAGGACACCGACGGCGCCCACAATCAGGTCGTTGCCGAGCATCGGCTTGAAAAGCTGTGACGCGCCCTCCTCGCAGAGCTGTTCCAGTCCCTTGGTGAGGGCCTTGGCCCGCAGCGGGTCCGCAAGCACCACCCGGCGGAACAGCTCCGGGGCGAAGTTCGGCACCCCCGTGAACTTCAACGACTCGCCCTCGGTGAAGGTATCACCGATCTGGATGGTCCCGTGGTTGTGCAAGCCGATGATGTCCCCCGCCCAGGCCTCTTCCGCCTGCTCACGGTCCGAAGCCATGAAGGTGATGGCGTTGGAGATCTTCACGTCCTTGCCCGTGCGGACATGGCGCAGCTTCATCCCCGGCCGGTAGCCACCGGAGCAGATCCGCATAAAGGCAACCCGATCATGGTGTTGCGGGTCCATGTTCGCCTGGATCTTGAACACGAAGCCGGAGAGCTTGTCCTCGGTGGGCGCTACCTCGCGCTCCTCCGCCCGGCGCGCCTGCGGCGCCGGCGCATGCTCGACGAAGTCGTCCAGCAGTTCCTGTACCCCGAAGTTGTTGATGGCCGAACCGAAATAGACCGGAGTCAACTCTCCACGCAGGAAAGCCTCTTCATCAAAGTCGTGGCCCGCCTCCCGGATCAGCTCCAGCTCATCGCGGAACTGTTCCGCCTCCTGCCCAAACAGCTCGTCCAGCCGGGGGTTGTCCAGCCCGTCGATGACCTCCCCTTCCTGGATACGCCCGCCGTGGGTGGCGCTGTAAAGGTGGACCCGCTGGTTGCGCAGGTGGTAGACCCCGCGGAACTGCTTGCCCATGCCCAGCGGCCAGGTCACCGGCGCGCAGCGGATCTTCAGCACCTCCTCCACCTCGTCCAGCAGTTCCATGGGGTCGCGCCCTTCACGGTCCAGCTTGTTGACGAAGGTCATGATGGGGGTGTCGCGCAGCCGACAGACCTCCATCAACTTGATGGTGCGCTCCTCGACGCCCTTGGCCGCGTCGATCACCATCAGCGCAGAGTCGACAGCGGTCAGCGTGCGGTAGGTGTCCTCGGAAAAGTCGGCGTGCCCCGGGGTGTCCAGCAGATTGACGATGGCGTCCTTGTGGGGAAACTGCATGACCGAGGAGGTCACGGAGATGCCGCGCTGTTTCTCCAGTTCCAGCCAATCGGAAGTGGCATGGCGATCCGCCTTGCGGCCCTTCACCGTCCCGGCGAGCTGAATGGCACGCCCGAAGAGCAGGAGCTTTTCGGTCAGCGTGGTCTTACCCGCATCCGGGTGCGAGATGATAGCGAAGGTGCGGCGGCGCTGGATGTCCTGAGTGCTCATGCGATCAGAGTGACTGCGTGGTTAGGCTGGGCGCGCAATTATACAGATCGGGCTATGGCAGACCTAGCGCCGCGGCCCGTCTTCTATATTACGGGAAACGTACTGCAGCGGACTCACACAGCGTGCAACGCCCTTGCCCCCCAATGGCGCGCCGGCTGGCCATATTGGTCCTGGCCGCGTGCCTGAGCCCGTCCACAGCCCTGGCGGAGGCACCGCAAGTCAGTGCCTACGTTGCCCGTTACTCCCCCGAACGGTTGGTCGACATCATCAGCGAGCCCCCGCCCGAACTGACCACTGATGCCCATCTTGCCGCAGTGACCTACGGCCACCCTCTGGGAGACTGGCTCGGATTCGCCTGGGAGGTGGAGGGCCAGTTGGTGCGCCATTGGGGCGAACAGAGCCACTACGAGTTCAACGCCCTGTGGCTTGCACGCTGGCAGCGCTTTCCCTGGGACCGGTGGGTGGACACGCGTATCGCCGGCGGCCACGGGCTCTCCTATGCCACCGAGCGCCCGCCGCTCGAGCCCCGCGCCTCCAGGGAAGACCGTGATTCCACGCGCCTGCTCACCTATCTGATGGCGGAGGTGGAAGTCGCGGCCCCCGGGGCGCAACACTGGCGCGGGTTTCTGCGGGTTCATCACCGTTCCGGGGTCTTCGGGCTGCACTCGGGCGTGCGGGGCGGCTCCAACTTCGTCGGCTTGGGTATCCGTTACCGTTTCCCTGGTCCCTAGCCCGAAGCCCGCCTCAAATCATTCACCAGCTCAGCCGTTTGTAGCAGTCGTCACACATACCATGGGTGATGGCGGGCAGTTTTTCTTGATCATAAAGGTGGAGTCGAACCACGGCCTGCTCCACTGGCACCCACGCCTCATCACACATTATCCGCTTGCACCAACTGCACATGCGAATCAGCCGGTCGTCGTGGCTGGTTATTCGCTTCAGTAATGGCTGTTCGGGCCGGGGCTCTGTGCGAATCAATTCTGTCCTGAATTCTACCCCACCGCCGTCCAGGCCCTTGAGAGACATATTCAGGAAGCGCCGGAGCGAAGGACCATCGCATCGGAAGGGCACTTGAACCAGGTCTCCCTGCCGGGCCCGTGCCATGAAATGTGCATAGAGGTGGCGGGTGGATTCGTCGCAAACGAAGTCCCAAATGGAACGTTTCAGGACAGCCTCGGCGGTGACATCCGGCGCGGCATTGTCCAGGGCAAACCGATCCCATTGTTCAGACACCCGAACGATCACATCGCTCGCATCCACTTCGTAGGTAATCCTCAGATTCCCGACGCTCATGTTCACGCCCCGTGAGGGGGAGGGAAGGCCTTCGACAGTCGCCGCGCTGGCCTGAAGGGGGCCCGCCTTTGTATGATGGCCTGCTATGACTGAATCCGCACGCCCGTTCTGGGAGACCCACTCCCTGGAAGAGATGACGCAGGCTCAGTGGGAAGCGCTGTGCGACGGCTGTGGGCGCTGCTGTCTCCATAGCTTTGAGGATGAGGACACCGGCGAGGTCATCGCCACGCCAGTGGCCTGCAAGCTCCTCGACACCCATAGCTGCCGCTGCGCCCGTTACCGGGAACGGCGGCGATTCGTGCCGGACTGCACCCAGCTCACCGCCGAGGGTGCACGAAGCTGGACCTGGCTACCGGAGAGCTGCGCCTACCGTCGTCTGGCGGAGGGCCGGGGACTCGCGGACTGGCACCCGCTGGTTTCCGGTGACCCGGAGAGCGTGCACAGCGCCGGCATCTCGGTGCGCGGCCGGGTGGTGTCCGAGGAGGATCCGGACGCCAGCCAGCGGATTCACCAGTTATTCGCCCGATTACACCCGGGAAAAAACGAAAAATGAGCGTTTCCATCGACGACTATCCGCTGCTGGCCCAGGTACCCGACCCGGAGGCCCTGCGCGCCCTACCCGCGCGCCGTCTGCCGGCGTTGGCCAAGGAGCTGCGCCATTACCTCCTGCATAGCGTGGCCCGCAGCGGCGGCCACCTGGCGGCGGGCCTGGGCGCCGTGGAACTCACCGTTGCCCTGCACTACGTCTACAACACCCCGGAGGACCGGCTGGTCTGGGATGTGGGCCACCAGTGCTACCCGCACAAGATCCTGACCGGACGGCGTGACCGCCTGGGAACCATCCGCAAGTACGGCGGCCTGTCCGGCTTCCCGAAGCGGGCCGAAAGCCCTTACGACACCTTCGGCGTCGGCCACTCCAGCACCTCCATCAGCGCCGCACTGGGGATGGCCCTGGCTGCCCGGCAGGCCGGTGAGAAGCGCAAAGCGGTTGCCATCATCGGTGATGGCGGCATGACTGCGGGTGAGGCCTTCGAAGCGCTGAACCACGCCGGTGACGCCGGTGCCGACCTGCTGGTGGTACTCAACGACAACGAGATGTCCATCTCGGAGAACGTGGGCGCCCTCTCCCACCACCTGACCAAGATCCTCTCCGGCCGGTGGTACAATCAACTGCGATCCGGCAGCAAAGAGGTGCTGCGCCACCTCCCCGGCCCGGTGCATGAGTTGGCCCGGCGCACGGAGGAGCACCTCAAGGGTATGGTCGTGCCGGGCACCCTATTCGAAGAGTTGGGCTTTCAGTACTTCGGACCCGTCGATGGCCACAACGTGGACTCGCTGGTGGAGGTGCTTGGCAACCTGCTCCACCAACCCGGGCCGCGGCTGCTGCACGTGGTCACCTGCAAGGGGAAAGGCTATCGTCCGGCGGAACAGGACCCCATCGCTTACCACGGTGTCGGTCAGTTCGACCCCGGGCAGGGGCTCACCAAATCCTCCGGTGGATCAATACCGTACAACAAGCTCTTTGGGAAATGGCTCTGTGCCATGGCGGAGCAGGACCCCCGTCTGGTTGCCATCACGCCGGCAATGCGCGAGGGATCCGGCATGGTGGAGTACGCCAAGCGGTTCCCGGAGCGTTACCACGACGTGGGGATCGCCGAGCAACACGCCGTGACCCTGGCGGCCGGTCTCGCGTGCGAGTCGGTGAAACCGGTGCTGGCCATCTACTCCACCTTCCTGCAGCGGGGTTACGACCAACTGGTCCACGACGTGGCCATACAGAACCTGCCGGTGCTATTCGCTATCGACCGTGCGGGGCTGGTGGGTGCCGACGGCCCCACCCACCACGGCAGCTTCGACCTTTCTTACTTGCGCTGCATCCCCAACATGACCATCGCGGCGCCGTCCGACGAGGCGGAGTGCTGGCGCCTGCTCAGCACGGGCCACCATCATGAGGGGCCGTTCGCCGTGCGCTACCCGCGCGGTAGCGGTCCCGGCACGCCGCTGCCCGAGCAGGATCTCGAGCCGTTACCCATCGGCAAGGGGGAAATCCGGCGCAAGGGGCACCGCATCGCGTTGCTGGCCTTTGGCAGCATGGTTACCCCGGCGCTGGACGCCGCCCAGTACCTGGACTGCACCGTTGCCGACATGCGTTTCGTGCGCCCGCTCGACCAGGCGTTGATCCGTTCGCTAGCCGCGGAGCACGACCTGCTGATCACAGTCGAGGAGAACGCTGTGGCCGGCGGCGCCGGTTCAGGCGTGGCGGAATACCTCGCGGAAGCCGGTCTCCAGGTACCGATTCGGCACCTCGGCCTCCCCGACCGGTTCGTCGACCATGGCAGCCCGGACGAACTGCTAACCGAGGTGGGACTGGATGCAGAGGGCATACGCCTGGACGCTGAGCGTCTGTTCCAGGCACTGGGCCGCGGTCAGGACTGATCTCGCAATCCGCACACTTTCAATGTGACCCGCTCTGATGGACGTCCCTTACATCTATTGGCTGGACCTGTTCGGTACCGCCGTATTCGCTATTTCGGGCGCGCTGGCTGCCGGCCGCAAAAACCTCGACCTCTTTGGCGTGATTGTGCTGGGCCTGGTGACGGCGGTGGGCGGAGGTACCCTGCGCGATGCCACCCTGGGCGCCACCCCGGTGTTCTGGGTGGTGGATCCGGTCTATATCATCGTGGCCAGCACCGCGGCACTGGTGACCGTGGTACTGGCCCGGCTGGACCGCATCCCACACGGCTTACTGGTGCGCGCGGACGCGTTGGGTCTGGCCACATTCACAGTAATCGGCGCGGACAAAGCGCTCAGCCTGGGGTTTTCGCCGGTGATTGCGCTGGTCACCGGGGTCATGACGGGCTGTTTCGGGGGCATGATCCGCGACCTGCTCTGCGGGGAGATTCCGCTGGTGCTGCAGAAGGAGATCTACGCCACTGCCGCACTCTTTGGCGCCGCGGTATACGTCGGGGCCTGGTTGAGCCCGGCACCCACCGCCGTGGCGATCTGGGGTGGATTGTTCGCGGCGTTGATCCTTCGGCTGGCCGCTATCCGCTGGCACCTGCAACTGCCGGTCTTCACTCACGAAGGCCGATAGCCGCCGGAGAAACCCGTGCGCTCAAGGGCGCACGGCGTCAGCGATCAAGGCTGGCGAAGTGGGTACCGCCGCGCATCTGGGTGGCCACCCGCACGGGCTCCCGCCCAAGCTGCCAGGCGAAGATACTGGTCCAGGCAAGCACATCCTTTACGTAGCCGCGGGTCTCGCGGAAGGTGATCCGCTCTACCCAGACGTCGGCGGGGGCATCCCCGGAGGCCTCCAGCCAGCGGTCCACGTGGCGTGGGCCTGCATTGTAGGCCGCGGCGGCGAGCACGGCGTTGCCCTCGTAGCGGTCCATCATCTCGGCCAGGTAGGCCGTTCCGATGCGCAAACTGGTATCCGGGTCGAGCAGGCTATAGGTTGAGCCGAGCGGGCGGCCTTGGCGACGGGCCACCTCCCGACCCGTGCCCGGCATCACCTGCATCAGGCCCAGGGCACCGGCGTGGGAGCGGGCATCGGTCATGAAGGCGCTTTCCTTGCGGATGATGGCGAAAACAAACGCCGGGTCCAGGCCGGCCTGGCGGGCGTGGTGCTCGACCTGGTCCCGGAACGGCGTCGGGAAACGCAGGGCCACGTCGTGGTGCAACCCCGCATGGTGCGCCGTGAAGATGGCCCGGTCATGCCAGCCCCAGTCATGCGCCAGCTCTGCCGCCGCCTCGCGCTCCTCGGCCGTGGCCCCCGAGAGCTGTGCCTGCCACTCCCGGCGCGCCTCGGGCCACATGCCCAGCCGGAAGAACTCGTGCGCACGGGCGACCCCGGTCCTGGCAGCGAGCGCCTCTCGTTCCCGCTCGCTGCTGGCCGGCTGACGTGCGTCGGCGGGCATGGCATAGCCGTCCAGCGCGTGGTCGGCGGCCAGAAAGCCGTAATAGCTGCGGGTGTCCGCCAACCGTGAGAAGGCCTCGTTGGCTCCGTGTAGCTGACCCTGCGCCAAATCGGCGCGCGCAGCCCAGTAGCGCCACTTGTCCTGCTCCCGCAGCTCCGCGGGCAGGTCGGCGATAGCGCCCTCCAGCCCCGGCCAATCCTGGCGACCCAGCGCCACGCGGGCACGCCACAACCGCACCTCTTTATTGACCGCGGGGCGCTCCAGCTGCTCAAGGTAGCCCCAGGCCGTATCCCGGTGACTGTAGGCCGCCCGGAGGGCCACATGTCGGCGCAGGTCGTGCACCTGCTCCGCTTTCAGGTGCCCCGCGCGCGCATGGCGATCAAGCGCCTGCCAGGCTTTATCCGGGTCGCGCACCCCCAGCCGCCGCAGGCCGGCGGCCAGAATATCGCCACCCCGGGGATGGGAAAGATCCACGCCGGTCCCATCCAGCAGCCGTGTTGGGTCAGAGTGCAGCCGCTCCCAGGACCGGAAAAGCGCCCGCTCCTCGTCGCTGAGTAGTCGGCGCGCTACAAACCCGGCCAGCCCCACCTGGTCGTTATCCATCGCCTTCTCGATGCGCGCCCAGGCGTCGTCGCCGCGCAGGATGCCACGTTCGTACAACCGGTCGAACACCGGATCACAGGCATCCGGCTGGGAGTGCCCCACGGTCCAGAGCGCCCGGGCATCCCGTACCCAGTGCGTGTCCAGCCCGGCGGTCTGCGCCTGCGCCTCCAGGTAATGGCATTCCAACGTAGTGTTGGTCTGCTCCGGTTCGTAGGCCGCGATGAAGCCTTTCCAGTCCCGCTCCGCCGCCTTCTGCCGCAGCCACGCATTGCGGAGGAACCGGTTTACCGGCAGGTCGTGCGCATCGAGAAAGCCTTGCACCTCGCTGGCACTGGCATCGCTCAGACGGTTACGGAGGTCACGGTAGTGAAGGTAAGGCAGAAGCGGATAATCAGCCAGCTGGTCGCTGATCTGGCCCATGTCCACCGGGCGATTGGCGGCGAGCCGTTCCCAACTCGCCTTGAAAAGCTCCCTTTCCGTTTTTTTGTCATCCGGGGCGGCAACCACCGCTCCGTTAACGCTTACCACCAGGGCCGAGAGCAACATGGCCCGCATCAGTCCCTTAAGCCGCCATCCTGCCATCTAGAGTCACCCACCCGTATGTGCCATGCGCCGATGACCTGAGCATACACCGGGCGGGGGCGGCTGCAAACGGCTTAATCCTCCGTTTCCAGACGGCGGTAGAGGGTGCGTCTGCCGATATCCAGAATGGCCGCTGCGCGGCGCTTGTTGCCATCCACCTGCTCCAGCACGAAGTCGATGTACCGGCGCTCCAGCTCTTGCATCGTGGGAAGGACCGGGCTGCCGGCGACCAGCTGCTGCAGCACCTGGTCGCCCCCGGCACTGGGGAGACCCCCGGCAGCCGTGCCCCGCCCCGCGCCGCCGCTCGCCCGCATGCGGGCAGGCAGATCTTCGACCTGGATTTCATTACCCTCGCAGAACGTGGTCGCCCGCTCGATGGCGTTCTCTAGCTCACGGATATTGCCGGGGTAGTCGTAGTTCACCAGCGCCTTCATGGCGGCGGTGCTGAATCCCTTTATCTTCCGGTCCAGACGGGCGGCAAAGCGGTTCAGGAACCGCATGGCCAGGAGTTCCACGTCCCCGTCACGCTCACGCAACGGCGGCACGTTGAGCGTGAACGTCTCCAGGCGGTAGAACAGGTCCTCGCGGAAGCTGCCCTCGGCCACTCGTTCCTCGATATCCCGGTGGGTGGCACAGACCACGCGCACGTCCACCGCGTAATCCTTCTGCCCGCCCACCGGGCGGATCACCCCGTCCTGAAGCACCCGCAACAGTTTGGCCTGAAGGGCCAGTGGCATCTCCCCGATCTCGTCGAGGAACAGCGTGCCGCCGTCCGCCTGGCGGAACAGCCCCTTGTGGGCCCGCTGCGCGCCCGTAAAGGCCCCCGCCTCATGCCCGAAGAACTCGCTCTCCAACAGCTCAGAGGGGATGCCGGCACAGTTGACCGCCTGGAAGGGCTCCCCGGAGCGCTCACTCTCCTGGTGGATGGCGCGGGCCACCAACTCCTTGCCCGACCCGCTTTCACCCAGGATCAGCACCGGACCCGTGCCCCGGGCCAGGCGCTTGATATGGTCGCAGAGAATCCGCATGGCGCGACTGTTGCCGACCATGCCGTGGAATTCCGGCTCGTCCATCAGGCGCCGGAACCGCTGCACCTCGCCCCGCAGGCGGCGCGTCTCCAGCAGGCGGTGGACGCAGAGCATCAAGTGCTCCAGGTCCAGGGGCTTGGTGAGGAACTCGTCGGCGCCCGCCTTCAGGGCATCCACGGCCTGATCAATGCTGCCGAAGGCCGTGATGATCAAGAAGGCCGGCGGGGCATGGAGGCCGCGCGCTTCTGCCAGCAGCTCCATGCCGTCAGCGCCGGGCAGGCGCAGATCGCTGACCACCAGGTCCGGCTCCCATTCCACCAATAGCGGTGCAGCCTGTTCGGCATCCGCCACGGCCTTGACCTGGGCTTCGCTGTCCTCGAACTCCTCGGCCAGCAGCTCCCTCAGGCCCTCGTCGTCCTCAACGAGGAGAATACGCTGGGATGCAATCGATGAAGCGCTCATCGGCTTACTCCTTGGTGTTATCCGGATTTGCGAGCGGCACCTGCAAGACGAAGCAGGCGCCACCGAGCTCAGCGCTCTCCTCCACCCGCACCTCACCGCCGTGTTCCTGGGCAATGCCGTGCACCACCGCCAGCCCCAGGCCGGTGCCCTCGCCCACCGGCTTGGTGGTGTAAAACGGTTCGAACAGCCGGGCGCGGGCCTCCGGGTCCACACCGGGGCCGTCATCCTCCACCCGGAGCGCAACACTCTCCCCGGTCTCTATCCAACTGATCCGAACGTGGCCGGAGCGGACGGCATGCACGGCGTTCTGCAGCAGGTTACCCAAGGCCTGTTCCAGGCGGATCGGGTGACCAAACACCTTCACATGAGGGTCTCCGGATCCCGCGACCTCAAAATGAACATCGCGGGCCGCTGGCGCCTCCTGCTGCGCATGCACAACCCGAAGCACCAGATCACGCAGTAGCAGGGGGCGCCGCTCGCCGTTGGAGGGCCGACCGAAGTCGAGCAACTGCTTGACGATCTGGCTCATCCGGTCCACTTCGCACCGGATACGACGGAAAGCCTTCACCGCCCGGGGCGAAAGGTCCGGGTCGCGCAGCCCGCGTTGACTCTGACCGTCAATGACGCTCAGCGGCGTGCCCAGTTCGTGCGCAACGCCGGCAGACAGCCGGCCGAGGGCGGCGAGCCGTTTCGAGTGCTCCAACTCGCGCTCCAGGGCCTGCTCGCGATTCGTGCGTTCCAGCAGCTCCTGTTCCGCCGTCTGCACACTGTCCAGCATCTCGTTGAAAGTCCAGGACAACTGCCTCAGCTCGCGGGGGCCGTCCTCACGGGCGCGGTGCTGGCGGTCGCCGCGCCCGACCTGGCTCATGCTCTCCGCCAAGCGCGATACATGCCTCCCGATCGCCGCCCGGTGGCCCACCAATACCAATCCGCTGACAATGAGCGTGGTCAGTAGCGCTCCCAGCACCACCTGTCGCTGAATCTCGCCCACGTAATCGGCAAAATCGCTCTCCCGGCGGGTGACCTGTAACAGGCCGCTGATCCGCCCCCCGGTATCCAGCAGCGGGACAAAGTAGGAGTAGACCTGCTGCCCCTTGATCAGCTCGTACTCACCGGTGTCCCGGCCCTCTTCGGCCAGTCCCTGCAGCCGCTCCCGCTCCGCCAGCGACGGTTTCACGGCACCCACCGCCGCCACCTGCTCACCGTCCCGGTCATAGACGTACGCACCGTAGACCCGTCCGATGGTGAACACCGACTCAAGCGCCTGGCGCACCGCCTCGTCCTCGCCCTCCTCCAGGCTGTGGCTGACGGGCAGCCGGATCGCCCGGGCGATCAATTGCACGTCCTCCTCCAGGCGCTCCTCCAGGCTGGACTCCAATGCTTTCACGCCGATCCAGGTTGCTGCCGCGGTAAGGAGCGCCAGAGGCACCAGCACCTGGACGATCAGTGCCAGGCGGAGGCTGTAGACCCGGAAAACCAATTGTTTCAGGGGCATAAACCTTGTCCCTTATGACACATGTGCCAGTACGACACATGATTAACCCCTTCAGTTCCCGAATACCTGTTTCCACGAAACCCAGCAGGCCTGCTTTTTTGCACTTTTTGGTCAGTCACTTATGCACGCCCCTCGAATCAAGTCGTTAATTGGCAGGGTGCTTGCAAGACTCAGGCCGGAACGCTATTCGAGCCAGACTGATACAGGAGGCCTCAATGAAGCTTCGCAAGATTGCCCCGACCCTGACCGTCTTCTCCTCCCTGCTCCTCGCCTCCGGCATGGCCGTGGGCCAGACCGGCATGCAGGATGATCCGCAGGGCATGGACCAGCAGCAGGAAATGGAGCAGCAGCAACAGCAGCAGCCCGGCGGCATGGATCAACAGCAGCAGGGCGACATGGACCAGCAGCAACAGGGCGGCATGGAGCAGCAGCAACAGGAGGGTATGGGCCAGCAGCAGGACCAGATGGGTCAGCAGCAACAGCAGGACCCGGGCATGGAGCAGGACCCGGCCATGGGCGCGGGTGCTCCCGAGCACGACTTTGATGACGACAGCCTGGAGCAGTTCGCGGACGCCTACATCGATATCACCGAGATCCAAGAGGACTACACCCAGCGGCTGGAGGGTACCGAGGATCCGGACGAGGCGCGGAACCTGCAGCAAGAGGCCAACGACGAGATGGTGGACGCCATCGAGAACCACGGCCTGAGCGTCCCGGAGTACTCCGAGATTGCCACCGCTCTGGACACCGACCCGGAGCTGCGCGATGAACTGGCCGCCATGATCCAGGAACGCCGTTGAACCAGCGCTTCCTGGCGACCAGCCCATGCCGTGTTCCCCGTGGAGGGGGACACGGCTTTTTTGTACGTGTAGTATGGCCTTTTTGCCCGATGGCGTAGGATATGCACCCAGCCGCCACATGACCACAGGTAGGGAGAATGACAAGGCAAGAAAGCTATAATTATGACGAGTTGCTGCTCAGCGGGCACGGACGACTGTTTGGCCCGGGCAACCCGCAACTGCCCGCGCCGAACATGCTGATGTTCCACCGCATCACGCACATTAGTGATCAGGGCGGGGCCTATGACAAGGGCCAGATCAGCGCGGAGCTCGATCTCGATCCGGATCTCTGGTTCTTCCGCTGCCATTTCCCGGGGGATCCGGTCATGCCCGGGTGTCTGGGGCTGGACGCCCTTTGGCAACTCGTGGGCTTCTACCTGGGCTGGATCGGCGGCACAGGGAAGGGGCGCGCCCTCGGCTGCGGGGAGGTGAAGTTCTCCGGCCAGATTCTCCCGGAGCACGAAAAGGTCACCTACGAGATCGCTTTCAAGCGCGTCATTAACCGTCGCCTGGTCATGGGGATTGCCGATGGTTGGGTGTCCGTGGATGGTGAGCAGATCTACACGGCCAAGGACCTGAAGGTGGGGCTGTTTCAGGATCCGGGCGACCTCAGCAAAGGCCGGGGTTAACCTGCTACGGGTTGTAAGTTTCAATAACCACTGATTCAGTTTCGAGGAGTCTACCGTGCGTCGAGTAGTCGTCACTGGAATGGGCATTGTCTCCTGCATCGGTACCGACCAGAGCTCGGTGACTGAGGCCTTGCGTAACGGCAGTTCGGGCATCAAATTCAAGCCTGAATACGAGGAGGTCGGTCTACGCAGCCTGGTGGCCGGGTCCGTGGATATCGATCTGTCCGATCATATACCGCGCAAATCGCTCCGATTTATGGGCGATGCCGCGGCCTTCTCCTACATCGCCATGGAACAGGCCATGCAGGACGCCGGCCTGAGCGCTGAGGCGGTCTCCAGCCCCCGGGTTGGTTTGATCGCCGGCTCCGGCGGCGCCTCCACCGCCAACGTGGTGCAGGCCGCCGAGACCCTCAAGAACCGGGGTGTGCGCAAGATCGGGCCCTACGGTGTCACCCGCACCATGGGCAGCACCGTATCCGCCTGTCTGGCGACCCCTTTCAAGATCAAGGGCCTCAACTACTCCATCACCTCCGCCTGCGCCACCAGCGCTCACTGCATCGGCTCCGCCATGGAGCAGATTCAGCTCGGCAAGCAGGACATGATTTTCGCCGGCGGTGGCGAGGAGGAGCACTGGTCCCTGAGCATGCTGTTCGACGGCATGGGCGCCCTGTCCACCAAGTACAACGACACCCCCGAGAAGGCGTCCCGCACCTACGACGCGGACCGGGATGGCTTCGTCATTGCCGGTGGTGGCGGCATGCTCGTGATCGAGGCGCTGGATCACGCCCTGGCCCGCGGCGCCAAGATCTACGGCGAACTGGTGGGTTACGGCGCCACCTCCGACGGGTACGACATGGTGGCCCCCTCCGGCGAAGGTGCCGCGCGCTGCATGCGCCAGGCGCTGGAGACCGTCGACAGCCCGATCGACTACGTCAATGCCCACGGCACCAGCACGCCGGTGGGCGACCTCGCGGAGCTGAAGGCCATGCGCGAGGTCTTCGGCGAGGACATCCCGCCGGTCAGTGCCACCAAGTCGCTCACCGGACACTCTCTGGGGGCGGCCGGTGTACAGGAGGCCATCTACTCGTTGCTGATGCTCAAGGAAGGCTTCATCTCCCCCTCGATCAACATCGAGAACATCGACCCGGAGGCCAAGGACGTGCCTATCGTCACCGAGGCTCGTGATGGGGTCACCCTGAACACGGTCATGTCCAACAGCTTCGGTTTCGGTGGTACCAATTCCACCCTGATCTTCCGCCGCTACAACGACTGACCGATTCCATCCACCGGGCGGAAGCCCGGGCGGAATTGATCGAAGGCAGGTATGCCGGCAACGCATGCCTGCCTTTTTATTTTTTCAGAAACTCTCATGACCTGAATCAAGACGTAACGGTAACGGGTCCCTTATTTTGAACGCTTATAGCTACAGCGCTCCGCGCTGTGACACCAACTCCCGGCATTGTGCGATTCGTCATGGACCAAACACTGCAATTTGACCCGGCCATGCTGGCCAAATACAACGTCAGCGGCCCCCGGTACACCTCGTACCCCACGGCACCGCAGTTCCACGAGGGGTTTGACGACCAGGCCTACGCCGAAGTTGCCGCACGAAGCAATGAGGACCCGATCCCGCGGCCGCTGTCGCTCTACGTCCACGTCCCCTTCTGTGACACGGTCTGCTTCTACTGCGCCTGCAACAAGATCATCACCGGGAACTACGCCCGCGCAGGCAAGTACCTGGACTACCTCGAAAAAGAGGTGGCGTTGCAGGGCCAGCTGTTTGACAGCGACCGCCGGGTGGAGCAGCTGCACTTCGGCGGCGGCACGCCGACCTACCTGAATGACGAAGACCTGGTCCGGGTCATGGAAATGCTCTCGCGCCACTTCTCTCTGGAGAAGGGCCCGGAGCGCGAGTTCTCGATAGAGATCGATCCGCGTGCGGTCCGCGACACCACCATTGAGCTGCTGGCTGAACTCGGGTTTAACCGCATCAGTGTCGGCGTCCAGGACTTTGACCCGGATGTGCAGAAGGCCGTCAACCGCATCCAGCCCTACGAAACCACGGCCCGCGTCATCAAGAAGGCCCGCAGTTGCGGTTTCCGTTCCACTAACATGGACCTGATTTACGGGCTGCCCCTGCAGACGGTGGAGACCTACGCCCGGACCCTGGACCGGACGCTGGAACTGCGGCCCGAGCGCATCGCCATTTACAACTACGCCCACCTGCCCCACCTGTTCAAGGTGCAACGGCAGATCCGCGACGGCGACCTGCCGGGACCGGACGAAAAGCTCGCCATCCTGGAGCAGACCATCAACCGGCTCACCGAGGCCGGGTATGTTTACATCGGCATGGATCATTTTGCCTTGCCGGACGACGAACTGGCCCGCGCCCAGCGCGCCGGCACGCTGCACCGAAACTTCCAGGGGTACTCCACCCGCGCGGAGTGCGATCTGGTGGGTCTCGGCGTCACCTCCATCGGCAAGGTGGGCGAGACCTACAGCCAGAACCTGCGCGATATCGATGCCTACTACGAGCGACTGGATGCCGGGCGGCTGCCGGTGTTCCGCGGTGTTGAGCTCACCACCGACGACCAGCTGCGTCGGGACGTGATCACCGAGATCATGTGCCACTCCCGGGTGGACTTCCGCGAGGTGGAACAGCGCTACGACATCGTCTTCCATAACTATTTCCGGGATGCCCTGGAACGCCTGCAAGGCATGCAGGCCGATGGCCTGGTTCGCATCGAGGGCAATACCCTGCAGGTTGAGCCCCGTGGGCGTCTGCTACTGCGCCACGTGGCCATGGCCTTCGATGCCTATCTGCATGCCGACAAGGGCGACACCCGCTACAGTAAGGTCATCTGATCGCGCGCCGGGGGCGCCATGAATCCGCGGGTCTTTCTCCCCTCTGCGGGCATCGTGCTGGCGCTGGTCATCAGCGGTGCCGTGTGGACCGAGCCCGTTGGGCGGGCGATGGAGCAACTGAATCGGGTGCTGATCCACCAGTTCGGTTGGGTCTATACCATCGCCGTCGCGGCACTCCTGGTCTTCGTACTGGCGGTATTGCTGCACCCGCGCTTCCGGCGCCTTCGGCTCGGTCCCCAGGATTCACAGCCTGAGTACACCTATCTCTCTTGGTTTGCCATGCTGTTTTCCGCCGGCATGGGCATCGGGCTGTTGTTCTACGGGGTGGCCGAGCCGCTGCTGCACTACCTGGAGCCGCCGCACGGTGAAGGCGGCACGCCGGCGGCAGCCAATGAGTCAATGCGGCTCACCTTCTACCATTGGGGGCTGCATCCCTGGGCCGTGTACATCGTGGTCGCGCTGGCCCTGGCGTTTTTCTCCTACCGTCACGACCTGCCCCTGTCCCTGCGCTCCGCGCTCTACCCGCTGATCGGCGAACGCATCAACGGCGCTGCCGGGGATGTCATGGACAGCCTTGCGGTGATCGGGACAGTCCTCGGGGTGGCCACCTCGCTGGGGCTGGGCGTCATGCAGGTGAACGCCGGGCTGGCCCAGGTAGACCTGCTGGCCATCTCGACCCGCAATCAGGTCATCCTGATCGCGGTGATCATGGGGATTGCCACGATCTCGGTGCTCAGCGGCCTGAACAATGGCATCCGCCTCCTCTCCCGGGCCAACCTCTTCCTCGGCACCCTGCTGATGCTGTTCGTCTTCGCCTTCGGTCCGACGGTGATGGTCCTGTACGGGCTGCTCCAGACCGTGGGCAGCTACGTCCAGGGACTGGTCGAGCTGACCCTGCGCACCGATGTCTTTCGCGGGCAGGACTGGCAGGCGGGCTGGACGCTGTTCTACTGGGCCTGGTGGATCTCGTGGTGCCCCTTCGTCGGCATGTTCATCGCCCGGGTCTCCCGTGGCCGCACCGTCGGCGAGTTCATCCTCGGGACCCTGCTGGTACCCACCGGGTTCACCTTTCTCTGGATGAGCATTTTCGGCATCTCCGCCCTGCAACTGGAGATGCAGGCGGGGCAGCTGGGGGCGATCGTCCAGGCGGACAACTCCCGGGCGCTGTTCGCCATGCTGGAGTCCATGCCGGTGGCCGCTATCACGATCCCGTTGGCCACCGCCGTGATCGTCGGCTACTTCGTCACCTCCGCGGACTCGGGGGCGCTGGTCATGAACATCCTCTCCTCTGGAGGCAACCCGAATCCCCCGCTATTGCAGAAGCTCTTCTGGAGCGTGCTGACGGGGGCGGCCGCCGCGGTGCTCCTCCTCGCCGGCGGTCTCCAGGCCCTGCAGACCGCCACCCTGACTGCCGCCCTCCCCCTCTCCATCGTCCTGCTGTTGATAGCATGGGGGCTGTGGACCGCACTGCGCGTCGACGCGGCCCAGGAAGAGCAGATCAGCCGGATGCCCGAACCAAGGCTGGACTGGCTGGCCCGCTACCTGCGCGAGAGGCGCCAGCGGGAACGCCCGGTGGGGGAAGGCCCGGGGCTGCGTGCACCGGGGCGCTGGCTCCAGCTCTGGCCCCGGCCGGTTCGCCACTGGCTGATCAGGCGGGAACGCTTCAAGGACCGGGCGCGCGCCACCGAGGTACTGGATGAGGCCGAGGCCGAGTTGGAGCAGTGCATGGACGAGATGGTCATGCCGGCACTCAAGGCGGTGCAGGCAGCGCTGGCCGAAGAGGGCCACCCGGTGCGCGCCGAGCGCACGCGCCAGGGTGCCCGCCTCTGCCTGGTGCGGGACCAGCAGGAACTGCCGATCTACGTGGTGGAGGGACGGCTCTACCAGCGTCCCTCGTTCGCGTTCCCGGCACTGCACGGACGCCCCGAGCGGCCACGCCGAAGCACGGTGCATGTCACCAGTGACGGCCTGGCACGGGAGTGGGACGTGGCCCACTGCGACCCGGATACGCTGTACAACGATGCCCTGCGTGAGTGCCGCAAGTGGCTGGCCTGGTAGCGCGACTCAACCCCGACTGTCCGGAAACTGCAACGCCGCCAGGTGGGCATAGAGTGGGCTGCTCCGTAGCAGCTCCGTGTGGGTGCCCTGGGCCTGAAGCCGCCCATCCTGCATCACCAGGATGCGGTCGGCTGCAGTCACCGTGGCCAGCCGGTGGGCGATGACCAGACTGGTCCGGTCGCGCATCAATTGCTCCAGTGCCACTTGGATTCGCGACTCGCTCTCCGCATCCAGGTTGCTTGTTGCCTCGTCCAGAAGCAGCAGTGCCGGGTCCCGCAGAATCGCTCGGGCAATCGCGATACGCTGGCGCTGCCCCCCCGAGAGCTGGACGCCGCCGGGCCCCAGGGGCGTCTCCAGCCCTTGGGGCAAGGCGGATAGAAAGGACATGCAGTGCGCGGCCTCCGCCGCCTTCACGATCGCCTCATCGTCCGCGTCCTCCCGCCCGTAACGGATGTTCTCCCAGGCGGTACCGGTGAACAGCGTGGTCTCCTGGGCTACCAGCCCGATGGCGCTGCGCACATCCGCCGGGTCCAACTCGCGGAGGTCGATATCATCCAGACACACCCGACCCCGGTCCGGATCATAGAAGCGCAGGAGTAACGCGAACAGCGTGCTTTTCCCCGCGCCCGAGGGGCCGACCAGTGCAACGCGCTCGCCGGGTTCGATGTGCAGATCAACCCCTGAGAGCACCGGGCGTTCGGGGCGCCCCGGATAGGCGAAGCCTACCTCTTCAAGCCGGATTGCCCCGCGGACGGGGCGCGGCAGCTTCTGCGCCCGCGCCGGCGCCCGGATCTGAGGGCGGCTGTTGAGCAGTTCCGTGAGGCGCTCGGTGGCACCAGCGGCGCGGAACAGCTCCCCGGAAACTTCGGATACCGCACCGGTCGCGCCGGCGGCGAGCACGGCGTAAAAGACGAACGCGGCCAACTCTCCGGCGGTCATCCGCCCGGCCAGCACATCGTGCCCCCCCTGCCAGAGGATCAGCCCCACGGCGCTGAAAGCCAGTATCAGCGCCATCCCGACCAACCAGGCTCGTTGCCGCACCCGCAGCACCGCCGTGTCAAAGGCGTGATCTACATGCCGGCGGAACCGCTGCCGGTCCACCGCCTCGTGGCAAAAAGCCTGGACGGTGCGTATCCCGTGCAGGGTCTCGCCCGCAAAACTGCCCACGTCGGCTACGCGATCCTGGCTGGCGCGGGAGAGCCGTCGCACCCGCCGGCCGAAGAAAACCACCGGCCCGAGCACCAGTGGCAGGGTGGCCAGCACCAGGCCGGTCAGCCGAGGGCTGGTGATAAACAGCAACACCAGGGCACCGATCAGCAGCAACCCATTGCGCACGGCAATGGAAAAGGAGGCGCCCAGTATGGTCTGCAGAACGCTGGTGTCGGTGGTCAACCGCGACTGGATCTCGCCAACCCCGTTGAGTTCGAAAAACGAGGGGGGCTGACGGGTGACGTGGTCGAACACCGCCTGGCGCAGGTCCGCCGCCACCCGTTCGCCGATCCAGGAAACCAGGTAGAACCGCAGCGCGGATGCCACGGCGAGCAGCAGAATGACCCCCATGGTCACCAGCAACAGCAGGTTGAGCTGCGCCGGGTCATCATCGAGAAAGCCGCGATCCACCACCAGGCGCAGCGTCTGACCGAGCGCCAGTACGCTGCCGGCCGCCACCAGCAAAGCCATCACGGCCAGCCAGAACCGCACCCGATGCCTCGCCAGGAAGCGCCAGAGGACCCTGAGCGCCCACATCCGTCCCTGTTCGGACGGCGCCTGGGTGATCAGGCCCGCAGGCACCGGCCGCTCGCCCTTGTCCTCGCGCGTGCTCATCGCCGTCAGCATAACCGAAACGGGGAGCCCCGGGGACCGTCGAATCCGGCGGCCGGGGTGGCAGCGAGGCGGTTGGCCGATGCAGACTAAGGACCTGCAGCAGGCTGGCTGCGGCCTATACGGCTCGCCGGTGGCACCGTACTCCATTCTTGATCGTCGAGGTCGCTGTGCGCGAACGCATCACGCTGTTCCTGATCATCGCCGTCCTGCTGTTTGGCGGGTACTACGCCTACAACCATTATGCGGCAGGCCTCTATTACCTGGCCGGGCAGTACGACCGAATGATGAACCCGTACGGCACCGACCCGGATGCCCCCGAGCCCACGGCAGCGGACCGGCATCTGCACCAGTCCATGTTCATCGTTGACCTGCATGCCGACACCCTCAAGTGGGAACGCGATCTGCTGGAGCGCTCCATGTTCGGGCACGCGGACGTACCCCGTCTTCGCGAAGGCAATGTCGCCCTGCAGGGCTTTACCATCGTGACCAAGAGCCCCCTGCGAATGCCCTGGAGCGACTCCCTGAGCGCTCGCAGCCCCGACACCAACACCCTGCTCTCCTTTCTGCAAGGGCGGCCCATGTTCAGCCTCCGGGAGCGCGCCTACTACCAGATCGACCGCTATCACGACGCCGTGGCCCGTGCCCGGGCCGGCGAGGGTGAGGGCACCGAACTCCGTCTGATCCTGGACTTTGCAGACCTGGAGGCGCTGGTCGCCGACCGCGAGGCGGGCAAGGACGTGATCGGCGGGTTTCTCGGCATTGAGGGGGGGGCACTGGATAGGCGGCACCGGCAGCAGCCGCGCCGATGTCGAGGAGGAGATCCAGGCGCTGTTCGACGCGGGGGTGCGCATGTTTGCCCCCACCCACCGCTTTGACAACGCCCTGTCCGGCTCCAATGAGGGCTACGCACGCTACGGTTTGACCGAGCACGGCCGTATTGCACTGGCAAAGGCCGAATCGCTCGGGATCACCGTCGATCTTGCGCACATCTCGAGCGACGGGCTGAGCGATGCCGGGGATTTGCTGGATCAGCCTTTCGTGATCTCCCACACCGGGGTGCGCGCCAACTGCGAACCACCCTGCCGCCCCGACCGCAACCTCAGTGACGACGACATCCGCGTCGTTCTGGCCAACGATGGGGTCGTCGGGGTGGGCTACTGGCCCCAAGCCATCGGCCCCAGTGTCTGGCGCATTGCCGACACCATGGCGCACATCATGCAGCTGGGGCGGGACGCCGGCCTTTCCGACCCGAGCCGCCACGTGGCCCTGGGGTCGGACTACGACGGGTCGGTCACCCCTCTGATCGAGGTCAGCAATCTGGATGTCCTCACGGCGGTCCTGCGTCAGCGCCCGGACCCCTTCACCGAGCAGGATGTCCGGAACATCGCCGGACAGAACGCCTGCCGGGTGTTGGCTACCAACCTGCCCGGAGGGAGTGCCGAGAGGGCGGAGGACCTTTGCGCAAACCTGCGGGCCACCGAACGCGATCCGGCCGCGGCCACCGCTGGCCGCGCCGGCCTGGCCGGAGCGGAATCGCCGGCGCCTGCCCGGGCCCATACGGGCTGGCTGGTCACGGACCTGATCGGGTGGCTGGCGCGCACCCAGTCCGAGATGAACCACAGCCTCCGGGGGCAGTTACAGGCAGCCTCCCAGTCCGGGGCGGCGGCCCCCATCATCATCCTCATCGGGTTTCTATACGGCCTGTTTCACGCGGCCGGGCCCGGCCACGGCAAGGTGGTGATCAGTGCCTGGTACCTGGCGAACCCGGGCCGGTGGCCTTCGGCGTTGCTCGCCAGTTCCGGCATCGCCCTGCTCCAGGCCCTCTCAGCCATCGTGACCGTGACGCTGATCCTTTGGGTGCTGGGGAGCACCGTGACACGCCTGCTGGATCAGGCTGCGGCCATTGAGGCCATAGCGTACGGCCTGCTCGCCTTGCTCGGCCTGACACTGCTGGCACGCGCCATTATCGGCGGTGTGCGCTCACCCTGCTGCCACGGTGATGAGCCGCCGACCGCCGGACGCGGTCTGCTGGCCATGGTGGTCGCCGTGGGCGTACGGCCCTGCTCCGGTGCCCTGGGGCTACTGCTTTTCACCCTCGCGGTCGGGTTGTTCCCCGTCGGTATCGCCGCTACTCTGGCCATGGCGTTGGGCACCGCGCTCACCCTGAGCTTCTTTGCAACGGGCAGTCAGTGGCTGCGCGGGGCCACCGTTGCGTCCGTGACCCGCAGCCGCTGGGGCGACCTGCTTGCCCGTCACGCCCACACCGTCCGCGCGCTGGTCCAGGGCACCGGCGGGTTGATCATCGCCACCACCGGCACCCTGATGCTCATGGCGGCGGTGCTGCGCATGGGGGTGCTGTGAGATGACCCAAGACCTTGCGCCAGCGCCACGCAGCATCCTGATCACCGGCTGCTCCAGCGGCATCGGCTTGGCGGCCGCGACCACCCTGCGTGCGCGGGGGTGGCGGGTGTTCGCGACCGCCCGCCAGGCAACGGACGTGGCGCGCCTCCGCGAACAAGGGTTCGAGGCGGTAACACTCGACCTGGATGATGACGCCAGCATCGAGGGTGCGCTGGCGTGGGTTCTCGCCCGCACCGGCGGTGGTCTGGACGCGCTGTTCAACAATGGTGCCTATGGCCAACCCGGCGCCGTCGAGGACCTGACTCGCGCGGTCTTGCGGGCTCAGTTGGAAACCAATCTGCTCGGCACCCATGAGCTGACCCGGCGCGTCATCCCGGTGATGCGGGCGCAGGGCCACGGGCGTATCGTGCAGAACAGCTCCGTGCTGGGGTTTGCCGCGCTGCCCTACCGCGGCGCTTACGTCTGTTCCAAGTTCGCGTTGGAGGGGTTAACGGATACCCTGCGCCAGGAGCTGACCGGCACCGGGATTCACATCAGCCTGATCGAGCCCGGGCCGATCACGAGCCGCTTCCGGGAGAATGCGCACGCGGCGTTTCGACGCCATATCAACCTGGAGCGAAGCGCCCATGCCGAGACGTACCGCGCGGTGGAGGCCCGGCTGGCCGGTCAGGGCGCTGGCACGCCGTTTACCCTGGAGGCCGACGCGGTCGTCCGCAAACTGATCCACGCCCTGGAGGCCCCCCACCCCCGGCCCCGGTACTACGTGACGCTGCCGACCTGGCTGTTTGGGGTCTTGCGGCGCGTGCTATCCACCCGCTGGATGGACCGCCTGCTGTTGAGAGCCACGCGGGGCGAACGCCGGCCGCTCAATTAAGCAAACCGCTGTCCGCCAGCCCGTCGAAGATAAACTGGATGGCCAGCGCGCATAGGAGCACACCGAAGACACGGGTCAGCACGTGGGCCCCCGTGGTCCCCAGGAAACGCTGAATCTGCACTGCAATAAGCAGGCAGGCCAGCATCAGCGCCAATACCGTGAGCAGGGCCGCCAGCACTACCCCTTGCGCGGCCCAGTCATCCCCCGCCCGCCCCATCATCAGTACGGCGGCCCCCATGGCCCCGGGCCCGGCAATCAAGGGGGTGGCCAGGGGAAAAACCGAGATATCCTGCCGGCTCATGGCCTCGCGGGTTTCCTCCTCAGTGGCCGAGACCCCACCCGACATGCGGGCGAAGACCATGTCGATGGCGATCAACAGGAGCAGGATACCCCCCGCGGTTTGCAGCGCGGGGAAGCTGATACCCAACCAACTCAGAGTCGCTTCACCAAAGAACAGGATGGGCAGCAGCATGCACGTGGCCAGCAGGGTACCCCGGATGGCCATGCGCCGCCGCTGGCTCATGCCCAAGTGGGCGGTCAGCGCAGCGTAGACGAATGCCACATCCACCGGTCCGATGGTGATGAAGAAGGTCGCGAAGGCAACCGTTGCCAGTTCCAGCACGTGCTTACCCCTGCAGCCCTGGCGTCACCGGGACCAGCCTGAAGCCCGCGGCCCCGATGCGCCTGATTATAGCGGCCGATTCAGAGCAGGCCGCTGAAGACCTGTCGGCAGTTCACCTCGGGCCCTTCCAGGATGCGATCACCCACCGCCACGTAACGTATACGTTGCACCAGGCCATCCACCACATGGACATGCAGTTGGCAACTGTAGCTGGTGTCATCGAAGATCGCCCGACGGCTCGGTACGGTCCCCGACCAGCGCCAGACTGTCTCACCCTCAGTCAGCTCGGTTCGGCCCGTCGGCTCGCCCAGGGCCTCCACCAGGTCGTTTACTGGTTGCCCAAGCCAGGCGTTGGTCTGGGCCTCGAACGCACCCACGCGCCCCCCGGCACAGCCAACCAGCAGGAGAAGCATGAACAGGGAGAGGAGAGCGGGGCTTAATCGCATGGGACAATCAGGGCCTAAGCGATCGGGGGATGGTGCCCGGAGCCGGACTTGAACCGGCACGGCTAAAAGCCGGGGGATTTTAAGTCCCCTGCGTCTACCAATTCCGCCATCCGGGCGGGCGCAGCCCTTTGGGGAGGGCCCCGGGGCCGGAGAGTCGAGTAGGAGAAGATGGAGGCTAGGCCCGGAATCGAACCGAGGTACACGGCTTTGCAGGCCGCTGCATCACCACTCTGCCACCTAGCCTTTGCGGAGCAAATAATATCAGCCCGGGGGCCAAATTGCGAGCCCCGCTGGGCGGGGCCGCCTGGCCCCACCCCGCTGCGGTGAAGCGGGTTTCCGGGGGCCATAACGAGAGAAGCCCCGGTCTGGCCGGGGCTTCCTGATGCTTGGAGCGGGAAACGAGACTCGAACTCGCGACCCCAACCTTGGCAAGGTTGTGCTCTACCAACTGAGCTATTCCCGCTGCGTTGTGGGTGCGTATTGTACAGCCTTAAGAAACCGTGTCAACCCTTGTTGTGGGCCGTTTCGGCTTTGCCAGGGCTGGCTGCGGCTTCTGCCGGCTTACGCCAATTGCTCCCAGGCGGCCCTCAAATACAGCGCCATGGAGTATACCGTCAGGGCCGCCGCCACGTAAAGTAGCACAACCCCGATATCGAACAGCGGGATCGGCCCCAGGGACTGCCCGTACAACAACATGATGATAGCGGCCATCTGCGCCGTGGTTTTTACCTTCCCGGCCATGCTCACGGCCACGCTCGCCTGCGCACCCAGGTTAGCCATCCACTCCCGGAGGGCCGAAACGGCGATCTCACGGCCGATAATGATGCTGGCCGGCACAGCCAGCCAGGGCCCCGGGTTAACCGCCACCAGGGCTACCAACGCCACCGCCACCATCAACTTGTCCGCCACCGGGTCCAGGAAGGCGCCGAAGGCGGAGGTCTGCCCGAGCCGCCGCGCCAGGTAACCGTCGAGCCAATCGGTGATGGCCGCTGCACTGAACACCACCACCGCAAGCACGTTCAGCCAGGGCGCGGGAAGCAGAAAGCAGAGCCCCAGCACCGGGATCAGCGCGATGCGGAACAGGGTGAGCGCGTTGGGCCAATTCAACTGCATGGTTTTATCCAGACTCTCCGTGATAATGATCGTAAACCTTCTCGGCCAATGCCCGACTGATCCCGGGTGTCCGGGCCAGGTCCTCGACACCTGCGCGGGCGATCGCCTTCACGCCGCCGAAATGCCGCAACAGGGCCTGCCGCCGTTTCGGCCCCAACCCGGGGATATCCTCCAGCGCCGACCGACTGCGCGCCTTGCCCCGCTGGTTGCGATGGCCCGCTATGGCGAAACGGTGTGCTTCGTCCCGCACCTGCTGCAGCAGTTGCAGTGCCGGCGAGTCCGGGCCCAGGGTCACGCTCCGCCCAGCTTCATCCGATAGTATCAGGGTCTCCTCGCCGGGCCGTCGTTCCGGCCCCTTGGCGATGCCCAGCAGGTAAACATCGTCCACCTGCAATTCTTCCAGCACCGCCTCGGCCTGTGCCACCTGTCCCTTCCCGCCATCGATCAGCAGGATATCGGGGAGTACGCCCTCACCCTTTTTCAGGCGTTGGTACCGACGGCTCAGCGCCTGCCGCATGGCCGCATAGTCATCTCCCGGGGTGATACCACGAATATTGAAGCGGCGATAGTCGGACTTCAGCGGTCCCTCCTGGTTGAAAACCACGCAGGAGGCCACCGTGGCCTCGCCCCGGGTATGGCTGATATCGAAGCACTCGATGCGCTCCGGCAGGGCCGGCAGGCCCAGCTCGTCCTGCAGCGCCTCCAGCCGGTGCAGCGCCATGGCCTGGCTGGAGGCCCGGGCCGACAGGGCATGGCGGGCGTTGGTCAGCGCCATGTCGAGCCAGCGGCGGCGCTCCTTTCGCACCGAGTGGGTGATACGGACCTTGTGGCCGGACTCTCGGGACAATGCCTCCCCCAGCAGCTCCCGCTCCGGGATCGGGTGGCTGACCACCAGTTCCGGCGGGGATTTACGGCCGATGTAATAGCGTGCCAGGAAGGCGGCCACCCCTCCGTCTCGTCCGAGCCCTCGGGGATTTTCGGGAAGAACACCTTGTTGCCCAGGTTCCGGCCCTGCCGGAAGAAAAAGACCGTGACACAGGCGGTCACGCCGTCAGAGACACAGGCGACCACGTCCAGGTCCCCCTTCTCGCCGATGATGTACTGGCGCTCCTGCACTACCTGCAGGGCCTGAATCCGATCGCGGTAGTGCGCGGCCTCCTCGAACGCCAGGCGCTCAGAGGCCGCCTCCATGCGTTCGCCCAATTCCTCCACCACCTGGCTGGACTTGCCCTCCAGGAAAAGCACCGCGTGGCGGACATCCTCTTCGTAGTCCTCGCGACTGATGTAACCGACACAGGGCGCGGTGCAGCGCTTGATCTGGTACTGCAAGCAGGGACGGGAACGGTTAGCGAAAAATGTGTCGCGGCACTGGCGGATCAGAAAGACCTTCTGCAGGGTATTCAGAGTCTCGCGCACGGCGCCACCGCTGGGGAAGGGCCCGAACCAGCGCCCCGGCCCCTTGCGCGCACCGCGGTGAAAGCTCAACCGGGGGAAGTCCTGATGGGAGGATAGATAGATCCAGGGGTAGGATTTATCGTCCCGCAGCAGCACGTTGTAGCGCGGCCGCAGCTCCTTGATCAGGTTGTTCTCCAGGATCAGCGCCTCCGCCTCGGTGTGCGTGACGGTGATCTGGACATCCTCCACCTGGGTGAGCATGAGCTCGATGCGCGCCGACTTCTGAGAACGGTTGAAGTAGCTGGAGACCCGTTTTTTCAGGTTGCGCGCCTTGCCGACGTACAGCACCTCACCCGACCCGCTCACCATGCGGTAGACGCCCGGCCGCTGGGTCAGGTTGCGGACAAAGGCCTTGGGGTCGAAGGGCGCGGTGGTGTCAGTCATGGTCCGCGATCAGACTGCGGGCGCGCTGAAACACCGCCGAAAACATCTCCGGGGTCAGGCGCCGCGTCTGGGTGTTGTACCGGCTGCAATGGTAACTGTCCAGCAGCTTCAGCCCGCCGGGCAGGGCGTGCTCGGCGCCATGGCCGAAGGGCCAGGCCGCCAGTTTCTCTCCCAGCGCCAGCAGCACGGCCTCGTGGGCGACCCGGCCCAGCGCCAGCACCACGCCCCCCTGCCCCACGGACTCCAGCTCATGGCGCAGGTAGGGCAGGCAGTTACGCACCTCCTGGCGAGTCGGTTTGTTCGCGGGTGGCAGGCAGCGTACCGCGTTGGTGATCCGGCAGCCGATCAGCGCCAGTCCGTCGTCCGGGTGCTCGCCCCGGGGCTGATTGGCAAATCCCGTGTCGTATAACGTCTGGTAAAGCAGGATACCCGCATGGTCACCGGTGAAGGGCCGACCGCTGGCATTGGCGCCATGCATACCCGGCGCCAGGCCGACGACCAGCAGCCGGCCGTCCGGATCGCCGAAAGAAGGCACCGGCCGGGCGTGGTAGTCGGGGTGAGACTCAGCCACCTCGTCGAGGAAGCCGGCCAGGCGCGGGCAGCGCCGGCAGTCGGGGTCAAAGGGCTGGGTGCAGCTCAAAATCCTTCCACAATTCCGTTTCTTATGGCCAGATGTGCAAGTTCCACGTCACTATTGGCGTCCAGCTTCTCGTAAAGCCGGTGCCGAAAGGTACTCACGGTCTTGCCCGAAACGCACAGGCTCTCCGCGATCTCGCGGGAGGTGCTGCCCTGGGCGATCATCAACAGGACCTGGAACTCGCGTTTCGTGAGATGGGTGAATAGATCATCGCTCCCGGTGCCGTTGAGCGCCAGGGCGTGGGCAGCGGCCACGCAGACGTAGGGCCGGCCGGCGGCTACGGTCCGGATGGCGTCAAGGATCTCCTGTTCCGAGCAGTCCTTGTTCAGAAAGCCACGCGCCCCGACCTTCAGCACCCGAGTCGGGAAGGGCCCCGACTCATGCATGGTGAGCACAACCACCTTCACGTCAGGCACGCAGGCGAGCATCCTGCGCGTGGACTCGAGCCCGCCCATACCGGGCATATTCAGATCCATCAGCACCACGTCGGGACGGAAGGAGCGGGTCAACTCCAGGGCGTCCTCGCCGCTACCGGCTTCGCCAACCACCTCGATATCGGGCACCGCCTCCAGGATGCGCCGCACGCCGGTGCGCACCAGGCGGTGATCGTCCACGAGGAGTACGTCTATCATCATCCATCTCCAGCCGAAGCGTGGAACAGTATACTCTGGTTTTCGGTCGGCTATCAGGCCCCCAACCCAGACAGCGCACGGAGCTTCTGCAGATTGATGACGGACAGGCTGATTCCCTTATACCCCCCCACCCATCCGGAACCGGTCCAACTGACCCACCTTTACCGGGACCTGCCGCTGCCCGTCGGCGAAGGGCTGTTTGTCTACGGCAACTTCGTCACCAGCATGGACGGACGCATTGCCCTCGGTGACGGCCTGCCCGCCCAGACAGTGCCCGGGACCATTGCCAACCCCCGGGACTGGCGCCTTTTCCAGGAGCTCGCCGCGCGGGCTGACATCCTGATCAGCAGCGGGCGCTATTTTCGCGACCTTAAAGCCGGTCGCGCGCAGGATATCCTGCCCCTGGGGCATGATTTCACGGACCTGGTGGAATGGCGGGATCAGCAGGGCCAAGCGCCGCAACCCGACGTGGTAGTGATGAGCGCCAGCCTGGACTTCCAGCTGCCGGCACTGCTCCTGGAACAGGGCCGGCGGGTCTGGGTCGCGACAGTGAGCAGTGCACCGGCCGAGCGCCGGGCCCGCCTTGAACGGCAGGGCGGCCGGTTGCTCGACTGCGGCTCCGGGCCCCGGGTGGACGCCCGATTGATGATGCAGCGGCTGGCCGAGCAGGGCTACCGCCGCGCCTACTCGGTGACCGGTCCCTGGGTCATGCACGAACTGCTGCGCGCCGGCGTGCTGGACACGCTCTTTCTGACCCACCGGTTACGCATCACCGGGGGCGCGGACTACGCCACCATTACCGAAGGGCCGTTACTGGACCCACCGGCCGATTTTGACCTGGCGCATCTTTACTTCGACCCGGAGGGGGATGGCCGTGCGGGCCAACTGTTCGCCCGCTACGATCGGCAAGCCGGCTGATCCGGTGCCCCATCGGACCACGGGCGGCTATTTCTGGATGCCGCCCCGCGTCAACGCGGCCGGGTCCAGCAGCCGCTGCAGGTCCGCCTCCGAGAGGTCGGTGTGCTCTCGCGCCACCTCCAGGATGGAACGTCCCTCCCGGTAAGCCGTCTTGGCGATCTCCGCGCCCTTTTCGTAGCCGATCACGGCATTCAGGGCGGTGACCAGGATGGGGTTGCGGTCCAACGCCTCGGCGATACGCGCCTCGTTGACGGTGAAGCCGGCAATCGCCTTGTCGCCCAGAAGTCGGCTGGCATTGGCCAGCAGCCCGATACTTTGCAGCAGGTTGTAACCCACCACCGGCAACATGACGTTGAGCTGGAAGTTGCCCGACTGCCCGGCCACCGTGAGCGTGGTGTCATTACCCATCACCTGGGCACAGACCATGGCCACCGACTCCGGGACCACTGGGTTCACCTTGCCCGGCATGATGGAACTGCCCGGCTGCAACGCCGGCAGTGCGATCTCACCCAGGCCGGCCAGTGGGCCGCTGTTCATCCAGCGCAGGTCGTTGGCGACCTTCATCAGGCTCACGGCCAGGGTGCGCAGCTGGCCATGCATCTCCACCGCGGCGTCCTGACTGGACAGGGCCTCGAAGCGATCGGAGCAGGCGGTAAAGGGCACCCCGGTTCGCTCGCCGATCAGCGCGGCCACCCGGGCGCCAAACCCCGGTTCGGCGTTGATGCCGGTGCCCACGGCGGTTCCACCCTGGGCCAGCGCCTCGAGCCGCGGCAGACTGCTCCGGACGCGCTCAGCCCCCTGCCCCACCTGCGTCGCCCAGCCCCCCAACTCCTGGGCAAAGCTCACCGGCATGGCATCCATCAGGTGGGTGCGGCCTGTCTTGATCTGCGCCTGCAGGCTGTCGGCCTTGTCGCGGGTCACCTTCTCCAGGTGCACCAGCGCGGGCAATAGCTGCTCGTGCAGTGCCAGGCAGGCGCTGACGTGGATGGCGGTGGGGATCACGTCGTTGCTGCTCTGGCCCATGTTGACGTGATCGTTCGGATGCACCGGCTGCCCCAGGCGCTCGCTGGCGAGCCGGGCGATCACCTCGTTGGCGTTCATGTTACTGCTGGTGCCGGAGCCGGTCTGGAAGACATCCACCGGAAACTGCCCGTCGTGATCGCCCTGCTCCACCTCGCGTGCAGCCTCGGCAATGGCCTCGGCAATGTCCGGGGCCAACAGGCCAAGCTCGCAGTTGGCGCGGGCCGCGGCACCCTTGATCAGGCCCAAGGCGCGGATGAAGCTCCGGGGCATACGCAGCCCACTGACCGGGAAGTTCTCCACCGCACGCTGGGTCTGTGCGCCCCAGAGTGCTGACTCCGGCACATGCAACTCGCCCATGCTGTCCTTCTCGATGCGGAAACCCTGCTTGCTCATCTGTGCAACCTCCCGCTGACAGGTCGGGGCCGGCACCGGGCCGGCCGCCTGGATTGACTGCCTAGCTAGTGTAGGCCTTTACGCCACCCTGTTGGCGGGCCTTGCCCGCGGATTCAGGGCCGGATGCAGTTGTGCACTGGGCGCAGTACAATTGGCGGCTTGATCCCCCTACGCCTGAACAGCAGACCAATCGAGACAGAAGAGGCCACCATGGAGCTGACCCGCCTGACCGCCATTTCCCCCGTTGACGGACGCTACGGCAACAAAACGAGCGATCTGCAGCCGATCTTCAGCGAATTCGGGCTGATCCGCCACCGGGTCATCGTGGAAGTGCGCTGGCTGGAGGCCCTGGCCGCCCATCCGGACATTCCCGAGGTGCCGGCGCTCTCCCCGCAGGCGCGCACCTTCCTGCAGGAGCTGATCGACACCTTCGACGTGGAGGACGGCGAACGGGTCAAGCGTTACGAGGCCACCACCAACCACGACGTCAAGGCCGTCGAGTATTACATCAAGGAGCGGCTGGCTGAACAGCCGGAACTGGCTGCAATCCGCGAGTTCGTGCACTTTGCCTGCACCTCTGAGGACATCAACAACCTGGCCTACGCGCTGATGCTGAAAGCGGGCCGCGACCAGGTGCTGCTGCCGCTGCTCGACGAGGTCATCGCACAGCTGCGCGCCCTGGCGCACGAACACGCCGAGCAGCCGATGCTCTCCCGCACCCACGGTCAGACGGCATCGCCAACCACCCTGGGCAAAGAGATCGCCAACGTGGTGCACCGGCTGCGTCGCCAGCGCGAACAGCTGGCCGAAGTCAGTGTGCTGGGCAAGATCAACGGCGCGGTCGGCAACTTCAACGCCCACCTCTCCGCCTATCCACAGCTCGACTGGCCCGGCCTGTCCCAGCGCTACGTGGAGGGCCTTGGCCTGGAGTGGAACCCCTACACCACCCAGATCGAGCCGCACGACTACATCGCCGAGGCCTTCGACGCCCTGGCCCGGGTGAACACGGTGCTCATCGACTTCAGCCGCGATGTCTGGGGCTACATCTCCCTCGGCTACTTCAAGCAGCGCCTGGTGGAGGGCGAAGTGGGCTCCTCCACTATGCCGCACAAGGTCAACCCGATCGATTTCGAGAATGCCGAGGGCAACCTGGGGGTTGCCAACGCCGTGCTGGAGCACCTGGCGCGCAAGCTCCCCGTATCCCGCTGGCAGCGGGACCTGACCGACTCCACGGTCCTGCGCAGCTTGGGCACCGGTATCGGCCACACGGTCATTGCGCTGCAAAGCCTGCGCAAGGGGCTGAGCAAGCTGGAGGCCAACCCCCAGCGCCTCGCCGAGGACCTGGACGCCGCCTGGGAGGTGCTGGCCGAGGCGGTGCAGACGGTCATGCGCCGGCACGGCCTGGAGCAACCCTACGAACAGCTCAAAGCCTTCACCCGCGGCCGCGCCATCACCGGGCCGGCGCTGCAAGAGTTCATCGGCAAGCTGGACATCCCGGAGGCCGCCCGCACCGAGCTGCTGCAGATGACCCCGGCAGGCTATATTGGTAATGCGGCCGAGCAGGCCCGCCGGGTCTGAACCCCCGAGCACCGCGCAGGTCAGACAGGATATGAGCATGGACAAGGACGAACCGCAGCCGGGCTGGAACCCGGTGACCACCGCCAGCGAACACGCCGAGGTGGCGGTGGAGCTGGTCCGGCAGGCCCAGCATGAGGTGGACATCATCTCGGCAGACCTGGACCCGGCGGTATTCAATGACCAAGGCCTGGCGAACGCCCTGCGTAAGCTGGCGGTGAGCAGCCCCAAGGCACGGATCCGTGTCCTCGTGGAACAGGCGAAACCCCTGGTCCGCTGCGACCATCGCCTGCTGACGCTGGCGCGGAAGGTGCCGAGCCGGATGCAGATCCGCCAGCTGGCGCCGGACGCCGAGCTGCCGGAGACCCTCTGGTTGATGGTCGACGGGCGCGCGGTAATGTGGCGGCGCCATCGGGAGGGCTACCGCGGGGGTTGGCATAGTGACGCCGCCGGGGCTTGCCGGGAATGGCGCCGTAAATTCGATACGCTCTGGAATCACTCGGTGGATTCGCCGGAGCTAAGGGTAATCGCACCATGAAACCACTGCGGTGGCGGGGCCGTCTCTTCATACTGGCCCTGCTGCTTCTGGCACTCCCCCTGGCGGGTGCCGTCGCAATGGAGACGGAGACCCGGGTCATCCAACTCCAGCACCAGCAGGCGGAGGCGCTGATCCCGCTGCTGGAACCCCACCTGGATGAGACCCGGGTCAGCGGCCGCCACTTCCGGCTCCTGCTGCGCGGTCCGGGCGCGGAACTCGATCAGCTGGAACAGCTGCTGCGTGAGCTGGACCAACCGGCAAGGTCGGTCACCCTGACATTGCGTTTCGAGGAAGGACCGCCCCGGGAGACGGTGCGCGACGGTACCACCGTGCGCCGGCTGGCCACGGGGCGGACCAGCCGCGAGCAACGGGTCCTGGCCCGGGACGGCAGCGAGGTCATGTTGCGTCTGCACCAGGCGCTGCCCCGCGAGGACCGGCGCATCTACTTGAGCCCACACGCCGTGCTGCTGGAGGACCGGACCTACTACCTGAACGTGGAACAGACCCTGCTGGCCCGCCCCCTGCTCCATGGGGAGGGCCGGGTCACGGTGGAGTTGTCGGCCCTTAGCCAGCGTCTGGACCCGTCCGATGAGGAGCGGCTGCTCTCCCGCGAGTGGAGCGGACAGCTCACCGGCACCGTGGGGGAGTGGATACTGCTCGGTGAGACCAGCGCTGACCGGGACCCGGGGCCGGAGGTGCGTGAGCCTGGCCGCATCTTCCGAACGCGCCCGGCGGAGGCCCAGGAGTTGCGCATCTGGCTGCGCGTGGACCCGTCACCCTGATGACCGAAGCGGCCGCACATCGTTCAGTCGTTGTCCTGCCAGCGCTCCCGGATCCGCTCCCGGTTTAGCGCCAACCACTGCAACGCGATGATCGGCATGGCCGCATGGATGACGCCCGTCTCCACCATGTCCATGGCCTCTTCGAAGGGCACCACATGGACCTTGATGTCCTCACCCTCGTGATCATGGCCGTGAATGCCGCCGTCCAACCCCTCGCTGTCCATCCTGGCGCAGTACAGGGCAACGGACTCCGACGTTCCCCCGGGGCTGACCAGGTATTCGCATATGGGTACGACCTCATCCAGTCGGCAGTCGGCCTCTTCCACCGCCTCACGCCGGGCGACGTCCACCGGCATTTCCCCCGGTTCCACCATGCCGGCGATGATCTCCATCAGCCAGGCGCCCCGCGGATGCTCCAGGGCACCGACCCGGAACTGCTCGGTGAGCAGCACCTCGTCGCGATCCGCGTCGTAGGGCAACACCCCCACCGAATGGCCGCGCTCGAACAACTCCCGGGTGAGCGGCTCGCTGAGCCCCCCTTCGAACAGCCCGTGGCGCAGTCGGTAGCGAACCATCCGAAAGAAGCCGTCGTAGACGACGGCGCTGTCCAACACTTCCACCCGGTGACTCATCAGGCGTCCTCCCCTTCCCGTTCGAACACCGCCATACTTTCCACGTGAGCGGTGTGGGGGAACATGTCCATCACGCCAGCGGCGGTGAGCCGGTAGCCGTAACGGTTGACCAGTTCGCCGGCATCACGGGCCAGGGTAGCCGGCCCGCAGGAGACGTAAACAATGCGTTTTGGACGCATCGCTGCCACCAGCCCCAGCACCTCGAAGGCCCCCGAGCGCGGCGGGTCCAGCAGTACCCGGTCGAACCCCCGTCCGGCCCAGGGCTGCTCGGAGGCATCCAGAGTCAGGTCCGCACCGTAGAACTCGACGTTGTCCAGGCCATTGTACGCGGCGTTCTCCCGGCCGCGGGCCACCAGCGGTTCCGCCCCCTCCACGCCCACCACCTCACCGGCCCGACGCGCCAGCGGCAGCGTGAAGTTGCCCAGACCGCAAAACAGATCCAGCACGCGGTCTTCGGGTTGGACGTCCAGCAGTTCCAGCGCCTGGTCCACCATGGCGAGGTTGATCCCGGCGTTGATCTGGGTGAAATCGCTGGGCCGGAACCCCAGGCGCACCTGGTGGGCGGGCAATGCGTACTCCAACGGCTGGCCCACCGGGTCGTGGACGAGTGTGATGGTGTCCTCGTTGCCCGGCTGCTGGTAGACCGCGAGCCCACTGTCCTCCGCAAAGGCCGACAACGCCTGCAGATCCTCCCCGCTGAAGGGTGAGAGATTGCGGAAGACCAGCGCACCCGCCTGGTCGCCCAGCGCCACTTCAATCTGCGGTACCTGGTCGGGGATGGATAGCCCTTCCACCAGCCGGCCCAATTCGGTCAACCGCTCGCCGACCCGGGGGTCGAGTACCGGGCAGCGGTCCATATTGGCCACGAAGGGGCTGTGCTTCTCCCGGAATCCCACCAGCACGCCCCCTTTCCGCGGCACGTGTTTGACCGCCAGGCGCGCCTTGCGCCGGTAGCCCCAGGGACTGTCGGTCAGCGGCGGTAGGACCTGTTCCGGCTGCACACCGCCCATGTGCTGGAACTGCTCCAGCAAAACCGACTGTTTCAATTCCACCTGGCGCTCGGGACTCAGGTGCTGCAGGCTGCACCCCCCGCAGAGGCCAAAGAATGCACAGGCCGGCTCGATGCGCTCCTCGGCCGGCTCCAATACCTCCAGCACCCGTGCCTCGGCCACGCTGCGTCGGCGCTTGGTGTATTCCACGCGCACCCGCTCCCCGGGAAGCGCGCCGTGAACGAACAGCGTCCGGTTGTCGTAATAGCTGATGCCGCGCCCTTCGTGGGAGAAGCCGGTGATCTCGACCTCAAAGGGCTCACGGGGGTTACGCCGGCGTCTACGCCCCATCAGTCGCCTCCCAGGCCGCCAGGAAGGCCTCCAGGTGCGGCCGGCCGTCCTCTCGCAGCGTATCCTTCACCCGTTGCTCCTCGTTCGCCAGCCCCTCGGGGCTCAGTTGGCCGCGCATGAGCTGATAGCGCAGCCAGACCAGGTAAGTGTTCAACACGTCCGTCTCGCAGTAGTCGCGCACCGCACCGATCTCCCCGACCTGAACGGCCTCCCAGACCTTGCCGCCGCTCATGCCCATCTTTCCGGGGTAGCCCAGCAGCGTGGCGATCTCGTCCAGGGGGGCATTGGCCCGCGCCTGGTAGCCCGCAAGCACGTCCATCAGGTCGGTGTGGCGCTCGTGGAAGCGGTTGAGGTAGTTGTTGTACCTGAACTCGCGATCCTCCTGGCCGTTGTCCCAGTAGCGACGGGCGGTAATGCCGTGCAACAGGGCGCGGTAGTGCAGCACCGGCAGGTCGAACCCGCCCCCGTTCCAGGAGACCAGCAGCGGCGAGTACCGCTCGATGCCCTCGAAGAAACGGCGGATAAGCTCCGCCTCGCCGTCATCGGGATCGCCCAGGGACCAGACCCGAAAGCCGTGCCGGTCGAGAACGGCCACCACCGAGATGGCCACGATGCGGTGGAGGTGCAAGCGTTGAAAGTCGGTGCCCGCGCTCTGCCGGCGCAACGCGAACATGGCCTCGGCCACCTCGTGGTCAGGCAGGTCCGCATCCAGGCCCAGCAGGCGCCGGCCGGCGGTCACGTCCGGCACCGTCTCGATATCGAATACCAGTACGTTCATGATCAGCCCTGAAAGAGGCCGGTGGACAGGTAGCGGTCGCCGCGGTCGCAGATGATGACCACGATGGTGGCATTCTCCACCTCCTGCTCCAGACGCAGTGCCGCGTGCAGGGCCCCTCCGGCAGACATGCCAGCCATGATTCCCTCCTCCTCGGCCAGCCGTCTCGTGGTGGCGATGGCATCGTCGCTGCTCACATCGATAATGCGGTCCACCCGGGGGGGTTCGTAGATCTTCGGCAGGTACGCCTCCGGCCAGCGCCGGATACCGGGAATGCTGGAGCCGTCCTCCGGCTGCACACCGACGATCTGCACCGCCTCCGACTGCTCCTTGAAAAAGCGGGAGCACCCCATGATGGTCCCGGTGGTACCCATGGAGCTGACAAAGTGCGTGATCTGGCCCCGGGTATCCCGCCAGATCTCCGGGCCGGTGCCCTCGTAGTGGGCCGCCCAGTTATCCGGGTTGGCAAACTGATCGAGCACCGTCCCCTTGCCCTCGGCAGCCATCCTCGAGGCCAGGTCGCGGGCCCCCTCCATGCCTTCGTCCTGGCTCACCAGGACCAGCTCTGCGCCATAGGCCGCCATGGAAGCGCGCCGTTCAGTGCTCATGTTCTCCGGCATGATCAGCACCATGCGGTAGCCCTTGATGGCCGCCGCCATGGCCAGGGCGATCCCGGTATTGCCACTGGTGGGCTCGATCAGGGTATCGCCGGGCTTGATCTGGCCCCGCTCCTCGGCCCGCCGGATCATGTTCACGGCAGGCCGGTCCTTCACGGAGCCGGCGGGGTTATTCCCTTCCAGTTTGCCCAGCACGATATTGTTGCGTTCCGGCGGCACCATGCGTTGCAGCCGAACCAGCGGGGTGTTCCCGACAAAGGCCTCTACGGTGGGGTATTGCATGCAGGCATCCATAGTGAGGGCCCCGGCTCAGTGGCTGTCCGGGTCGCTGGCGGTCAGCACCACGAAAGCCAGGGCATGGGTTTGCTCATCACTGATACTGAGATGGTACGCGGAGACGCCCAGTTGCCGGGCGCGGTTACGGGCCTCGCCATGCAACTGCAACAGGGGCCGGCCCTTGTCGTCGTGGTCAACTTGCAGGTCCGTGAAACGGATTCCGCCGGCAATGCCCGTGCCCAGCGCCTTGGCAGCGGCCTCCTTGGCCGCGAAACGCCGAGCCAGAAAGCGCGCCGCCCGGTCCGGTGCCTGGGGGCACTCCTGCCGCTCGGAGGGGTGCAACAGTCGATCCAGGGCGCGCTCACCGTGACGAGCCAGCATGCGCTCCATGCGTCCGATCTCCACCAGGTCGGTGCCCACCCCAATGATCATGTCTGCCGCGCCTCCTGCATCAGCCGTTTCATCTCGGCCACCGCACCGCCCAGCCCGGAGAAGACCGCGCGGGCGATAATGGCGTGCCCGATGTTCAGTTCCTTGATGCCGGTGATGGCGGCCACCGGCTGGACGTTGTGAAAGTGAAGTCCGTGCCCGCCGTTGACCTGAAGGCCGCATTGCAGGCCATGCGCCACCGCAGACCGCAACCGCTCCAACTCCAGCTGCGCATCGCGCGGGTTATCGGCCTCGGCCCAAGCACCGGTATGCAGTTCCACCACCGGCGCGCCGACCCGCGCGGCGGCCTCCACCTGGGCCGGCTCCGGGTCAATGAACAGCGAGACCCGGGTGCCCGCCTCGCCAAGTCGGGCACAGGCCTCGGCAATGCGTTCCGGCTGGGCCAGCACATCGAGCCCACCCTCGGTAGTGAGTTCCTCGCGCCGCTCAGGCACCAGGCAACAGTCCGAAGGCCTCAGCCGGGTGGCAATCCCCAGCATCTCCTCGGTGACCGCCATCTCCAGGTTCATCCGCGTCTGGATGGTCTGTGACAGCAGTTCCACGTCCCGGTCCTGGATGTGGCGGCGGTCCTCGCGCAGGTGCACGGTGATCAGGTCGGCACCCGCCTGCTCCGCCACAAACGCCGCCTGCACCGGGTCCGGATAGGCTGTTCCGCGCGCCTGGCGCAGTGTGGCCACGTGGTCGATGTTGACCCCCAGCAGCAGGGTACGGTCCATGGGGTCGTGTTCGGGCACAGGCGTCCTCCTGGTTCAGTGGTCGGTGGTCGGGCCGGGAGCGGCGCGCCGCGGTTTGCCGGCCAACTGGCGGTACAGCACTCGGCTCTGCAGGGGACGCTCGCCCAGGTACAGGGCCAGCGCGGCGCGCATCAGGCGTCGCGCTTCCCGGAGCACCGTCTCCCTGGCCAACGGCATCCGGCCGGCCAGGGCCAGTAGCGTCTCGCCCCGGATCCGCAACCCGTCGCCGCTATTGTGCACTTCGGAATCGACCAGACGTTCCGGGCCATGCTCCAGATGATACCGATAGACCCCCCCGGGTTGCACAGGGCCGCCTTCAAGATCCTCATCGAGCATCAGTCCATAACCGAGCGCATCCAGCAGCGCGCACTCGAACCGGCGCAGCACTGCCTCATCCGGGAGGCCGGACAGCGCCTCGCCATATACCGGATAGAGTTCAGGATGGGGGTCGTCCCGACGTAGCAGGCGCATGAGCAGTTCGTTGAGATAGAAGCCGCTGGCCAATGCCGCGCCGGTAAGCAGGGGCCGCCCGACCCTGGGCTCCGCCCCGGAGAGGGTCCGAAGCTCACCCCGGCCCTGCCAGCTGGCCAGCAACGGGGTGAAGGGCTCAAGCAGACCGCGCCAGCGCTTGCCGCTCCGACCACCCCGCGCCATCACCCCGATACGGCCGTAATCCTGGCTGAAGAGCTCGACGATCAGGCTGTTTTCGCTCCAGGGGCGGCGGTGCAACACCCAGGCCGGCTGCAGCTGAACCCGGCTGCCGGACATAGGGTCAGTCGCCCTCGTAGCCCAGGCTCTGCAGGGCCCGCTCGTCGTCGGACCACCCCTCGCGGACCTTGACCCAGAGCTTGAGGTAGACCCGGGTGCCCAGCAAACGCTCAATCTCTTTACGGGCACGGGAGCCGATCACCTTGAGCCGCTGCCCCCCGTCGCCGATCACGATGGCCTTTTGCCCCGGGCGCTCCACCCAGATCAGACCGCTGATCCGCGTCAACCCCTCTTCCTGGTCCAGCGCTTCCACCTCCACCGCAGTGGCGTAGGGCAGTTCCTCGCCCAGGTGGCGCATCAGCTGTTCCCGGATCAGTTCGGCGATGCGGAACCGGGGGCTGCGGTCGGTGACGTAATCCTCGGGGAACAGCGGCGGTGACTCCGGGAGCTGGCGCAGGATCGCCTCGTCCAACGGGGCCAGGTTCTCGCCCTTCAGCGCGGACAGCGGGATCACCTCGACAAAATCGTGCTGTTGGGTGAGCCACTCCATGTGCGGCAACAGCTGCGCCTTGTCCTTGAGCCGGTCCACCTTGTTGATCGCCAGTATGACCGGTACTTTCACGCGCTTCAGCCGCTCCAGCACCGCCTCGTCCTCCGGCTTGAAATGCAACCGATCTACCAGGAAAACGACCAGGTCCACGTCGGACAGGGTGCTGGCCGCGGTGCGGTTGAGGTAACGGTTCAGCGCCTTGTCCCGGCGTTGATGGAGCCCCGGCGTGTCCACGTAGATGATCTGGGCGCCGTCCAGGTGGCGTACGCCGAGGATGCGCTGCCGGGTGGTTTGCGGCTTGCGGGTGACAATACTGATCTTCTCACCCAACAACTGGTTGAGCAGCGTGGACTTACCCACGTTTGGCCGCCCCACCAGGGCCACGTGCCCGCAACGGATCATCGGCAGACCACCCTCGGTCATCGCCGGACCCTGCTCCGGACGCATGGTGTCATTGCTCATCTTTACCCTCCAGCCGGCGCAGCATCACCTGCGCGGCCTGTTGCTCCGCCTTGCGTCGACTACCTGCCTTACCCTCGGCACTCACCTGATCATCCTGGAGCGTGCACGCCACCCGGAAGAGCTGATCGTGGGACTTGCCGGTGACATCCAGCACCTCATACCGGGGCAATGGCCTGCGCACCGCCTGCAGGTGCTCCTGCAGGCGGGTCTTCGGATCCTTGAGTTCTCTCTCCGTGGGCAGCGTGTTCAGCCGCTCCGCGTAGAGGCTGAGAATCGCCTGGCGACTGGCCTGGAAACCACCGTCCAGGTAGACAGCGCCGAAAAGCGCCTCCACGGCATCGGCCAGGATGGAATTGCGCCGCTGGCCGCCGCTTTTCATCTCGCCACCGCCCAGCCGAAGCGACGGTCCGAGATCCAGCTGACGACCCAATTCGGCGAGCGTACGGCCGTTGACAAGGGTTGCCCGTAAGCGGCTCAGCACCCCCTCCGTGGCATCGGGGCGCCGGTGGAAGAGCTCGTCGGCGATAACGAAATTGAGGATACCGTCACCCAGGAACTCGAGCCGCTCGTTATCCGGCCCGCTGACGCTCCGGTGGGTCAGCGCCTCGTCCAACAGCTCGGGGTTACTGAACCGGTACCCCAGTTGCGTTTGCAGGGCCTCTTTCGGGGACGACATCAGTCGCGCGGCACCACGGCTGAGGCTTCGAAGGACGCGATGCCATCCAGATTGGCCACCACCGGGAAACGCACCTCGTAACTCAATACCACCGAGGTGCCCCCCGAGACGGACTCGAACTCAAGGTCCCCATCCAGGTCGGGGCCACTGACATTGTTGACCTGGAACTGGCGGTTCAGGCGCTGGCGGATGTCGCGGGAAGACGCACCGCGCAAGTCCGCATCATCCTGCATGCTCTGCATGATATTGCGTACGGTGTTGGCCTCCATGTAGACCGGCACCATCCGGACCGCCAGCAGCCCGATAAAACCCACGATTGCGATCAGGGCGATGATCCCGAAGAAACCGAGACCCCGCTGACGATGCATACTCATCCTGCTATCCATGCGCTGCTCCCCTGTGCTGTGTCTGCCGTCCTGCGGGGTCACTGGATGCCTTCCCCGATACGCCCCCAATCCACCCGGTTATTATGCACGTCCCAGCTCATCCAGATAAGGAATGCCCGGCCCACCAGGTACTCGTCCGGCACGAAGCCCCACATGCGGCTATCGGCACTGCGGTCGCGGTTATCACCGATGGTGAAGTACATCCCTTCGGGCACCTCCACCGCATCCAATTCACCGGATGGCGACCGCTCGTGCACCAGCACTTTGTAGTCGCCCGCATCCAGGGTTTCCCGGTGCAGCGTGGCCAGGCTGTCCGCATGCAGACCGTCATACTGACCGATCTCCTCTTGCGCCACGGCCTCTCCGTTCACGTAAAGGGTCTTGTTCCGGTACTCGATGGTATCGCCGGGCAGGCCAACCACCCGCTTGATGTAGTCCTGCGAGGGATCTACGGGGTATTTGAAAACCGCCACTTCGCCGCGCTCCGGCGCCCCGTTGCCGATGATCCGGGTGCCGAGCACCGGCCAGCGCAGACCGTAGGACGACTTGTTGACCAGGATGAAGTCACCGGTCAGCAGGGTCGGCACCATGGACCCGGACGGAATCCGGAACGGCTCGGCGACAAAGCCGCGGATCAAGAGCACGGCCAGGATCACCGGAAACAACGACTTGGGGAAGTCGATGTACCAGGGTGGCGGCTCGTGCCGCTGGTCCTCGGGCACTCGCTTGCGCCGGTAGAAGCGGTCCCAGGCCCAGATCACGCCCGTGAACAGGGTGAGCAGGACCAGCAGGAGTTCGAAATCGAGATGCACGGCCTTGTCGTCCTATGATTTTTTGTTGTCCACCTGCAGGACGGCGAGAAAGGCCTCCTGCGGGATCTCAACCTTGCCCACCTGCTTCATCCGCTTCTTGCCCGCCTTCTGCTTCTCCAGCAGCTTGCGCTTGCGGCTGATGTCGCCCCCGTAGCACTTGGCGGTGACGTTCTTGCGCAGGGCCTTTACGGTGCTTCGGGCGATGATGTGGTTCCCGATCGCTGCCTGGATCGCTACCTCGAACATCTGCCGCGGGATGATCTCCTTCAGCTTCTCGGTGAGCTCCCGGCCCCGGCTCTGGGCGTGTTCCCGGTGCACGATAACCGCGAGCGCATCGACCTTGTCCCCGTTGATCATCACGTCGACCTTGACCAGGTTGGCGGCCTGGAAGCGCTTGAACTCGTAGTCGAATGAAGCAAAGCCGCGGGAGACAGACTTGAGCCGGTCGAAGAAATCCAGCACCACCTCCGCCATGGGCATCTCGTAGACCAGGGAGATCTGGTTGCCCACGTACTGCATTTCCTTCTGCACCCCACGCTTCTCCACGCAGAGCTTGATCACATTGCCCACGTGCTCTTCGGGCACCAGGATGCTGGCCTCGATGATGGGCTCACGGATCTCCTCGATCTTGTTCGGCGCTGGCAGCTCCGAGGGGTTGTGGATGTAGAGCGTCTCCCCGTCGGTGGTCTCCACCTCGTGCACCACGGTGGGCGCGGTGGTGATCAGGTCCAGGTTGTACTCCCGCTCCAACCGTTCCTGGATGATCTCCATGTGGAGCATGCCGAGGAAACCGCAACGGAACCCAAAGCCCAAGGCCTGGGAGGTTTCCGGTTCGAAGTGGAGCGAGGCATCGTTGAGCCGCAGCTTCTCGAGCGCGGTGCGGAAGTTTTCGAAGTCGTCCGAGCTGGTCGGGAAGACACCGGCGAACCCCCGCGGCTGCACCTTTTTGAACCCCGGTACCGGCTCGCTCGCGGGCCGCTGCGCCAGGGTAAGGGTATCCCCTACCGGCGCGCCGTCGATGTCCTTGATGCCGGCCACGACGAAACCGACTTGGCCGGTAGCCAGCTTGTCCCGCAGCACCCGTTTGGGGGTGAAGAAGCCCAGCTCATCCACCTGGAACTCCCGCTGGGTGGACATCACGCGGATCCGGTCACCCTTTTTCAGCTCGCCGTCAAAGACGCGGACCAGCGCGACCACGCCCAGGTAATTGTCAAACCAGGAGTCCATGATCAGCGCCTTGAGCGGTGCCTCCGGGTCGCCCTTGGGCGCTGGCACCCGTTCCACCAGCGCTTCCAGCAGTTCGTCGATGCCCTCGCCGGTCTTGGCACTAATCTTCAGCGCCTCCTCGCCGTCGAGGCCGATGATCTCCTCGATCTGCTGGATCACCCGCTCGGAATCGGCCGATGGCAGGTCGATCTTGTTGAGTACGGGGATGATCTCCAACCCCTGGTCCACCGCCGTGTAGCAGTTGGCCACGCTTTGCGCCTCCACGCCCTGGGAGGCATCCACCACCAGCAGCGCCCCTTCACAAGCAAAGAGTGAACGCGAGACCTCGTAGGAGAAGTCCACGTGCCCCGGGGTGTCGATGAAATTCAGCTCGTAAGTCTCGCCGTCCTTCGCCTTGTATTCCAGCGAGACGCTCTGCGCCTTGATGGTGATGCCGCGCTCACGCTCCAGATCCATGGAGTCGAGCACCTGCTCGGACATCTCCCGGTTGCTGAGTGCACCGCTGTTCTGGATGAAGCGGTCCGCCAGCGTCGACTTGCCGTGGTCGATGTGGGCGATGATGGAGAAGTTTCGGATTCGTTTCATGTACACCCTGCTGTGACTGTTTGGGCTCCGAAAGCGCGGCCCTGAGAACGAATTCGGGCGCGCCTCCTGACGGAAGCGCGCCCATTCTACCTGTTCCGGAGCCGGTTTTCTGCCGGCTTCACGCTTCAGGGCACCCGCAACGCAAGGAAACGGGCACCGCCATCACGCAACACCAACACCGGAACGTTGCGGCCGGACTCCAGCTCGTCCGCCAGCTCGCCGAAGTGCTCGACGTCCCGCACCGACTGCTGGTCTATCGCGGTGATCAGGTCACCGCGGCGGATCCCCGCTTCCTGGGCCGGACCGCTTTCCACGCGCCGGACCAGCACACCGCTGTCTACACCCAGCTCCTGCAGCCGCTCGGCCGGTGCCGGCTCAAGCCGCAGACCCAGTCGTTCGCTGGTGCCTTCCTCTGGTTCCGGCTCGCCGCGCTGGTCGCGTTGCGCGCGTTCCCGCTGCTCTTCGGGGAGTTCGCCGATGGTCACATCCACCGTGTGTTCATCGCCCTCCCGCAGTACCTTAACCCGGATCTCGGACCCCACCGGCGTGGCCCCCACCATGGGCGGCAGGCTACCGGAGGTCTCCACCGGTTCACCATCGAACTCGACAATGATATCCCCGGGCTTCAGGTCGGCTTCCAGCGCCGGGCTGTCGGACAGCACCTGGGCCACCAGCGCACCCCGCGGGCGGTCCATCTCGAAGGACTCGGCGAGGTCGCGGGTGACATCCTGGATCACCACACCGAGCCAACCGCGCGCGACCCGGCCCGTCTCCTTCAACTGGGTGGCCACGTCCATCGCCAACTCGATCGGGATGGAAAACGACACGCCCATGAACCCGCCGGTGCGGCTGTAGATCTGGGAGTTGATGCCAACCACCTCGCCATCCAGGTTGAACAGCGGCCCCCCGGAGTTGCCCGGGTTGATCGCTACGTCAGTCTGGATGTAAGGCACGTAGTTGCCGCTGGGCAGGCTACGGCCCTTGGCACTGACGATACCTGCGGTGACCGAGTGCTCGAAACCGAAGGGCGAGCCGATGGCCAGCACCCACTCGCCCACCTTCAGGTCACCGGTCTCACCAATGCGCACGGTGGGCAGGTCTTCGGCGTCGATCTTAAGCACGGCCACGTCGCTGCGCTCATCACTGCCCACCACTTCGGCGATGTACTCGCTGCGGTCGCTAAGGCGCACGGTGACCTCGTCGGCCCCGTCAATGACGTGGTGGTTGGTCAGGACGTAACCGTCGTCGGAGATGATGAATCCGGACCCCAGGGAACGGCCACGGCGCTGGCCCTCCGGCGGCCCCTCGCGGCCCTCACCGAAGAAGCGCTCCATGAAATCACGCAGCGGGTGATCCTCGGGGATGTCAAAATGCTCCGGCACCCCGCGACCGCTGCGTCCCTCCATGGTCTGCCGGGTGCTGATATTCACAACGGCAGGGCTGCTTTCTTCGACCAGGTCGGTGAAGTCCGGCAGCCCGGCACGAACGGATTCGGCGTTGGCATGGCTGGCGAACACCAGTAATGCCAACGCAACCAATGCGGGCAACGACCAGTTACGGGCGTATCTCATTATCCCAACACCTCTTTGTTCTGTTCGGCGACCATGTAGTGGAACAGCCCCGCCGGAAGGAACCCGATTATTCGCAGCGGCGCACCAATCTGGGTTGATCCACTGGGTTGCGGCGCCCCAAGCGACGGGCCGCCCCGAACCCTGCAACCAACCCCAGCACACCGCCCAGAATGGCCAGGCCGTCACCGTTAAGACCCAGACCTGCACTCAGTTGTTCCCCGGCGAGTGCCCCGACAAGCAGGCATAACAACGGCACCAGGTAGAGCAGCGCCGAGCCACGCAGCACCGCACCGTCGGGGATGGCTAGCAGCACCCGCTGGCCGGGTTGCACGCCAATCGGGTCGACCACCCGCAACCGGGTAGTCCCACCGGGGAGCCAGCGACCCAGCGCCCCGGTGCCACAGCCTGCGCTCGCGGCACAGCCACTGCAGGTGCTCTGCCGCCGCACCTCCACCCAGGCGTTACCCTCTTCCCGGGCCAGCACCATGGCCTCCTGCTCAATCACTGCTCCACCTCCGGGGGGCTCGCTGCGGCCAGCCCCTCCGCAAAGCGATGGAGGGTGACCGGCGGGACCTCGCCCACGACCGTGATGACCACGTCGTCGCGGAGCAGGCGCACCGCCCCCATCAGGCCCAACCGGACCCGGCGTTCGCGGGCGCGGGTGCCTTCTTTAGGCGAAACGTATACCGAGACCGAGGCCAGGCCATCACTGAAGTGTAGGTGTTCTACCGGGTAATCATGGCCGGCGAGGTGGCGCTGCCGGTGGGATATCAGAGTGAAACCAGGGGGCGGCTCCGCGATCTGCCAAGCAGGCTCAACCGCATCCGAATCGGGCCGCTCGTCAGGGCGAACCCAGCTGAAACTCTCGCCCGAGGTACCTGGCTCCAGCCAGGCATCCGGCACGGACTCCACCAGCGAGACCTCGGTGAACATCACCTGCTCCAGCGCCTGGTGCTGATCGTCCAGAAGATCCGCGCGCAATAGCAGTCCGTGCTCGCGGTCGATCCAGAGTTTATGGCCGAAGCGCAGTTCGTCCCGCGGGGCGATGAGCACGGTCTGTGCGTCACGCCCGGCAACGCGATCCATGCCGCCCAGGCTGACTTGATAGGCGGTGTCCAGCGTCTCGGGGCGGTCCGGTATGGCCTCGGAGATGGGATTTCGCAATTGCCGGCGGTCCACAACAACGGCCTCGGCATCGGGGAGGATGCAGATGACCTCGTCGGGCTTGCGGATGACCTCGCGGGGGGTGCCGGTAAGGCTGTAGAAGCGCTCGCTGCGCTCCTGCTCGCTGCCCCCCCGGTGGATCACGCGCAGCGTCTCGAGCTCGCTGCCGTGTCGATAGACCAAGATGCCCTGGTAGTGGAGATGCTCGACCTGCTCACCGGTCTCCCTGAGCAGGTTTAGCGCCTCCGGGTCGGACTCGTCCGCCCAGATACCGGCGCTGGTGAGGCCAAGGGCCAGCAAAACCAGCCCATGAAACCACCAGTGGCGGCACCAGCGCCTAGTCGCGGACGTTCTCATTGCCGGTAATGCGTACGTAGTTCAACACACCGCCCATGTGGCCGGTGGACGCATGCTCGGCGTGGTTCAGCATGTACCTGTGCAGCGGATCCTGACTGCCGTCGAGGGTGTCCCACTCGCCGCCGGCCACCGCACTGAAGCCCTGCTGTGGCTGCGACCCCGTACCGCCAGTGGCCACCGGCGAGAGCATTGGCTGTCCGGCGTCTGCCATCGAGCTCGCCTCACGTGCGGCCGGCTCCGGTGACTGCACCGGGACATTACTGACAATGTCCGGCCGGACCTCCGGTACGGCCGCGACCTGGCTTGCACCGGGCGTGGGCGTGGCCGGATCGCCGCTGGCAACCTCCTGACCGGACTCATCAATGCTGCTGCCTGGCCAGACCAGGACCCCTACCATGGCCACCGAGGCTGCCAGAGCCAAACCGGCAACCGGCCGGATGTAGCGGCTTCCGGGGACCGTACGGTGCCTGACCTGATGCGCCGGCTCATCGCGGATGGCCTCGCGTACCCGGTCCGCAAGACCCAGTTCGACCTCGTCCGCCACCCCCCGCTGCAGGCCATCACGGGCCAAGTAATAACGGGCAAGCCGTGAACGGCGTTCGGGGGATTCATCCAACCTCGCCAGTACCAAGGGCAGCTCGTCCTTGGAAAGTTCGCCGTCAGTGAGCGCGGAAAGCTGCTCTGAAAGCTGGTCTTCTACCTGGTCGCGCATACCCGTCCTACCTTCTGCCTTAGTCAACCAGTGGCCTGAGCCGTTTATCGATGGCCTCACGGGCCCTGAAAATACGGGAGCGGACGGTGCCTACAGGGCAATCCATGGCCTTGGATATCTCCTCGTAGGTCATGCCTTCCAATTCCCGCAGTGTGATGGCAGTGCGCAAATCCTCAGGGAGGCTCTCAATAGCATCCACCACCGTGCGTTCTATCTCGTCACGCCGGGCATAGCCCTCGGGCGTATCGTGATCGCGCAGGCCGGAATCGATGTCGTACCGCTCGGCGTCTTCTGCGTCCACGTCCGAATCGGGTGGCCGCCGGCCCTGCGCCACCAGGTGATTCTTGGCGGTATTGATCGCGATCCGGTACAGCCAAGTGTAGAAACTGCTGTCACCCCGAAAACGCGGCAACGCCCGGTACGCCTTGATAAAGGCCTCTTGGGCGATATCCAGCGCATCGCTGGGCTCGCGCACGTAGCGCGACACCAGTTTCACAACCTTCTGCTGGTACTTGATCACCAACGCGTCAAAGGCCCGCTTGTCACCAGCCTGAGCGCGTTCCACCAGCTCCTGGTCGCTGACGCCGTCAGTCACGAGCCCTTCCCGTGAGGCTGTGGCGCCCCGTGTCTCTTCCGGTAGACAATGTCCAACATCGATAGTTCGCGCGGCCTGGGGTTACGGGTATAGTGGAAACCATGATTTTCGGGTTTGTCCGGGTGAACGGGCACCCGGAACAGCAAGAATAGGGCCCCCCGAGTGGCCTGAGGTTAGCCGATTGCTGATCGGCGGCGCAAGCAAGCGCCCCGGCAGGGGGCCGATTGCGCGCTCCACCCCGGGCCTCCGGCCGTCATTCAAAGCGAAACGAACGACGACTGATGTCCGAGCCATTTGACGTACTGATCATCGGCAGCGGCGTTGCCGGCCTGACCACCGCGTTACGCCTGCCAAACCATTTGCGTATTGCCGTCCTCTCCAAGAGGGAGCTGCACGAAGGGGCCACCCTGTGGGCCCAGGGCGGTGTTTCCGCCGTACTCGATGCGGCCGATTCGGTGGAGAACCACGTCCGTGACACCCTCGACGCAGGGGGCGGCCTCAGCGATCCTGACGTGGCGCGCTTCGTGGCCACCCACGCGCCGGATGCCATTCACTGGCTGCTGGACTACCAGGTCCCCTTCTCCACCCATCCCGGAGACGACGGGCACCCGCGGCTGCACCTGCACCGCGAGGGCGGCCACAGCCACCGGCGTATCGTACATGCGGCCGATGCCACCGGCCGTGCCATCGAGACCACGCTGGTGGATGCGGTCCGGCAGGCGGGCAATATCACCCTGCTCCCCCACCGGGTCGCCGTCGACCTGATCACCGGCCGGAAGCTCAACCTGGACCATGACCGCTGCCTCGGGGCGTACGTGCTACAACCGGACAGCGGCGCGGTGGAAGTGTTGGCCGCCCGCTGCGTGGTGCTCGCCACCGGCGGGGCCAGCAAGGCCTACCGGTTCACCACCAACCCGGACGGGTCTACCGGCGACGGCATCGCCATGGCGTGGCGCGCCGGCTGCCGGGTCACCAACATGGAGTTCAACCAGTTTCACCCCACCTGCCTCTATCACCCGAAGGCCAAGTCCTTCCTGATCAGCGAGGCAGTGCGGGGTGAAGGCGGACGGTTAATCCTGCCCGATGGCGAGCCTTTCATGCACCGCTTCGACGAACGCGGTGAACTCGCCCCCCGGGATATCGTCGCCCGCGCCATCGACCACGAAATGAAGCGACTGGGCGCGCCCTGTGTCTACCTGAACATCAGCCACCGGCCTGCGGAGTTCATCCGGGAACACTTCCCCACCATTCACAGCCGCTGCCTCGAGTTCGGCGTGGACATCACTCGCGAACCCATTCCGGTTGTACCGGCGGCGCACTACACCTGCGGCGGCATCCACGTGGATCAAAGGGCCCGGACTGACATCCCCGGCCTTTACGCGGTGGGCGAGGCAGCCTACAGCGGCCTGCACGGCGCCAACCGCCTGGCGAGCAATTCATTGCTGGAGTGCCTGGTCTACGCCCGCGCGGCCGCGGTGGACATTGCCGAGAGTCTCCCGGACCTGTGTGCGCCGCCGCCCCTGCCCGCCTGGGACGATAGCCAGGTCACCGACTCCGATGAACAGGTGGTGGTCAGCCACAACTGGGCCGAGCTGCGCCGGTTCATGTGGGATTACGTAGGCATTGTGCGCAGCGACAAGCGCCTGGAACGCGCCGCCCGCCGGGTGGAGCTGTTAACCCGGGAGATACAGGAGTATTACGGCAATTTCCGTGTCAACGGCGACCTGCTGGAGCTGCGCAACCTGGTGGTCGTCGCCGATCTGATCGTTCGCAGCGCACAACACCGCAAGGAAAGCCGGGGGCTACATTACACGATCGACCACCCACGCCGGTCGCCGGCCGACTCAGCCGGACCCACGATCCTTACCCCGGAGCCACCGTCCCCATTCAGCCACCTGAGCAAGCGGGCCGCCGGGTAACACCGGCTGTTGCCCCGTCCACCCGCCGACGGGCCTCCCCGTACCCAGGCCATGGCGCAACCAACGCCTCAGCCACCGGCGCTCGGCCGGGGACATCCGGTAATGGGGCAAAAGCAGGGGCAACGCCCCTCGCCGGCTGGTGAGAACCAGCAGACAGGCGCCGGGGACGACAGCACCCTGCCGTAGCCTGGCGCCGCTGCTCCGTCCATCCGCAAACCGGACCTGTATCCGGCCGCCCGGCGCCAGCGTTATGGACCGCACTCTGCTGCGCCCTCGGGGCCGCAAGTGAATCCAGACAACGCGTAGCCCCATCGCCAGCAGCACCATTGCCGAGACCCAGAGCACAGCCCCGGAAAGCAGCTGCACCACCGCCACCATCGCCGCGGCGTAAGGCCCCAGAAGCAAAAGGGCCGATCCCACCGGGGCCGGCCCTTTCAACTCACAGCGATGCGTGCCGTATTCGCTGGACCAAAGCATCCAGGTCCCCATCCATGGGTGTTCTCCCGGTCAGCAACCAGGCCTGCAATTGATCATCCTCACAGTCGAGCAGGCGCTCGAAGACCTGTTTTTCGGTGCCGTTCAGCTCGCCATATCCCTGGGCCAAGAACCGCTCGAAGAGGATGTCCAGCTCCTTGGTACCGCGCCGGCAACGCCAGCGCAGCCTTTTCAGCTCGTCGCTCACGACACGATCACCGCCGCATGACCATCATCTTTTTGATCTCGGCGATGGCCTTCGCCGGGTTCAGCCCCTTCGGACAGGTCTTCGTGCAGTTCATGATGGTGTGGCAACGATACAGCTTGAAGGGATCCTCCAGCTCATCCAGCCGCTCACCGGTGGCCTCGTCGCGGCTGTCGACGATCCAGCGATAGGCCTGGAGCAGGATGGCCGGGCCCAAGTAGCGGTCACCGTTCCACCAGTAGCTCGGGCAGCTGGTGGAGCAGCAGGCGCAGAGGATGCACTCGTACAGGCCGTCCAGCTGGGCCCGGTCCTCCGGCGACTGCAGGCGCTCCCGGTCCGGCGGCGCCGGCGTCTGGGTACGGATCCACGGCTTGATGGAGGCGTACTGGGCGTAAAAGTGGGTGAGATCCGGCACCAGGTCCTTGACCACCGACATGTGCGGCAGCGGGTAGATCTTGACGTCGCCCTCGACCTCGTCGATGGCCTTGGTGCAGGCCAGCGTGTTGGTCCCGTCGATGTTCATCGCACAGGAGCCACAGATGCCCTCCCGGCAGGACCGCCGGAAGGTCAGGGTCGGATCGACCTCGTTCTTGATCTTGATGAGTGCATCAAGAACCATCGGCCCGCAGCTGTCCAGGTCCACCTCGTAGGTGTCCAGGCGGGGGTTCTGCCCCGCGTCCGGATCCCAGCGGTAGACCTTGAACTGACGGACGCTGCCGCCGGACTCGGTCTTCCAGGTCTTGCCCTCGCCCACCACAGAGTTGGCGGGAAGCTTGAATTCTGCCATTACCTGTTACCTCCTCGCCTAGTAGACGCGCGCCTTCGGCGGAATGACTTCCATCTCGTCGGTGAGCGTGTACATGTGCACCGGCCGGTAGTCCAGCTTGACCTTGCCGTCCTTGCCGACCCAGGCCAGACTGTGCTTGTGCCAGTTATCGTCGTCACGCTCCGGGAAGTCCTCGCGGGCGTGCGCGCCCCGGCTCTCCAGCCGGTTGATGGCGGACTCGATCGTGGCCACTGCATTGCCCAGCAGGTTCTCCAACTCGAGCGTCTCGACGAGGTCGGAGTTCCAGATCAGGCTCCGGTCACTCACGGACACATCCTCGAAGGACTTGTAGACCTCGGCCATCCGCTTGCAGCCTTCCTGCAGGCTCTCGCCGGTGCGGAACACGGCGGCATAGTTCTGCATGGTTTCCTGCATGCTGTCGCGGATCTCCGCCGTGGGCTTGCTGCCCTTGGCATTGCGGAGTCGGTCCAGGCGCTCCAGCGCCAGGTCGCCGGCACCGGGCTGCAGGGCCCGCTGCACCGTGTCGCCCTCTTTGATGATCTCGGCGGCCCGGATTGCCGCGGCCCGGCCGAACACCACCAGATCGAGCAGCGAGTTGGAGCCGAGGCGGTTGGCCCCGTGTACCGACACGCAGCCGGCCTCGCCAATGGCCATCAGGCCCGGAACCACCTTGTCGGGATCCCCATCCTTGAGGGTGACCACCTCGCCGCGGAAGTTGGTGGGGATGCCGCCCATGTTGTAGTGCACCGTCGGAATGACCGGGATCGGCTCCTTGGTGACGTCCACCCCGGCGAAGATACGCGCGGTCTCCGCAATACCGGGCAGGCGCTGGTGAATGACCTCGGCACCCAGATGCTCCAGGTGCAGGTGAATGTGGTCCTTCTTGGGACCGACACCGCGCCCCTCGCGGATCTCGATGGTCATGGAGCGGCTGACCACGTCGCGGGAAGCCAGATCCTTCGCGTTCGGCGCGTAGCGCTCCATGAAACGCTCGCCCTCGGAGTTGGTCAGGTAGCCCCCCTCCCCACGCACGCCCTCGGTGATCAGGCAGCCGGAGCCATAGACCCCGGTGGGGTGGAACTGCACGAACTCCATGTCCTGCAGGGGCAGGCCGGCACGCAACACCATGCCGCTGCCGTCACCGGTGCAGGTGTGGGCGGAGGTGCAGGAGAAGTAGGAGCGGCCGTAACCACCGGTGGCCAGCACGGTGATCTGACCGATGAACCGGTGGATGGTACCGTCGGCCAGGTTCAGCGCCACCACACCACGGCAGCGGTCATCTTCCATGATCAGATCGATGGCGAAGTACTCGATGAAGAACTCCGCCTGGTGCGCCAGCGCCTGCTGGTACAGGGTATGGAGGATCGCATGGCCGGTGCGGTCCGCGGCCGCGCAGGTGCGCTGGGCGGTGCCCTCACCGTAGTTGGTGGTCATACCGCCGAAGGGGCGTTGGTAGATCTTGCCCTCCTCGGTACGGGAGAACGGCACGCCGTAGTGCTCCAGCTCGATGATGGCCGGGATGGCCTCACGGCACATGTACTCAATGGCGTCCTGGTCGCCCAGCCAGTCCGACCCCTTGATGGTGTCGTAGGCGTGGTAGCGCCAGTCGTCCTCACCCATGTTCCCCAGCGCGGCGGAGACCCCGCCTTGCGCCGCCACGGTGTGGCTGCGGGTGGGAAAGACCTTGGTGACGCAGGCAGTCTTCAGGCCCTTCTCTGCCATGCCGAAGGTGGCACGCAAACCGGCACCCCCGGCGCCTACCACCACCACGTCGTAATAATGATCGATGATCTTGTAATCGCCTGCCATTGACTCAGCTCCCCAGCGCGACGCGCAGCACCGCCAGGATGGCGATGGCGGCCAGCAGCACGGTGATGAATTTCATCGCGATCAGGCTCGCGAACTTGGCTTTCTCGTCGTGCACGTAGTCCTCGATGACCACCTGCAGACCCAGCTTGGCGTGCCAGAACAGCATCCCGAGGGCCAACACCCAGAGCACGGTGGTCGTGGGGTTGGACACCCAGGCCACCGTTGCCTCGTACCCGGCCCCGCTGTAACGGGCAATGCCGAAAGCCAACCAGAGCATGAGGGGAACCAGCGCCACGGCCGTGACCCGTTGCAGCCACCAGTGGCCAACCCCTTCCTTGGCGGAGCCGAGGCCCTGCGCCTGTTTGATATTGCTGCGATAGCTCATTACGCGCCTCCCGTGCTCAGACCGACGACCCAGACCAGCACCGTGAGCACCGCCGCGGCGATGAGCACGAGCTTTCCGGACTTGTAAACCGAGTCCAGATCGAAGCCCCGCCCGGTGTCCCAGGCCAGGTGGCGGATGCCATTGCACAAGTGGTAGAACAGCGCGAAGGTGAACAGGAACATGAACACCTTACCTATGAAACTGCCCACCACGGCGTTGGCGGTGGCGAAGGACTCTGGCCCGGCAGCCAGGGCGGACAGCCACCACACCAGGATGAGGCTGCCCACGGAGAGCACCACGCCACTGATGCGGTGCGAAATGGACATCACCATGGTGAGCTGCGGCTTATATACCTGCAGGTGTGGAGAAAGCGGCCTGTTATCCGTCTGCATTATTATGACGCTCCGCTATAGGGGACTTGGGTGATTCTTCGGGCGCATAAGCTAACCCCATGGTGGCGATAAAGCAACCTGATACGTCATTCAGGGCGCCAGCAATCCTATTGTCAATCGTTTAAACTCAACCACTTGTGCAAATCAATTAAGAAACGATCTGAGCGCCAGGTTCAGAAATCGCTGCACCGCCCATTCCGTTCCCAATCCCCGTAACGGGTCGGTTCCGGCCCCTTCGGCCCGCCGATCTCCTTGGCCTTGCCGGCACCCTCATCGGTCACCCGGCCCGTGGTATCATCGGGGCGGTCGACCGCCTTTTCATCCGCGGACTGTTGCTGGCTGTCACGTTCAGTCATGGCCGTCTCCTGCAAGGTCTGCTGTTGGCGGCTCTTATTATGCCATAGGCCTGTTTCGCGCTGAGGAGGTCTGATGTCCGTAACGTGGACCGATATCCAAGATGTCGCGCCGGTGCCGCTGAACGCCCTGCCGGATGCGCTGATCACCCCGCTGCCCGACGCCGGCGTTATCGCCGTAGAGGGCCCGGACGCCGCCGAGTTCCTGCACAGCCAGCTGACCCACGATATCAAGGGCATGCCAACACGGAGCTGGCGGCTCGCCGGCTGGTGCAACCCCAAGGGGCGGTTGCTGGCCTTGTTCCGCGTTGTCCGGGATAGCGACCAGCACTTCCGGCTGCTCTGCCCCGGTGAACTGGTGACCGGGGTCATGCGTCGCCTGCAGATGTTTGTCCTGCGGGCCCGGGTCACCCTCGCGGACCGTTCCGGCGAATTGCTTGCCCTGGGACTGCACGGCCAATCGGCACTGCAAGCCGCCGCGCAGAGCCTGGATGCAGACCTGCCGGAGGATGGCGTGGCCTTTCAGGCCCACGGCGCCACCCTGCTGCGCCTCGGCGAAACCAGAGGCCTGTTGCTGGCCGGCCCCGACCGAATGAACCGGCTCTGGGAAACGCTGCGTGAACTGCCAGTGGGGGACACCCAGCACTGGCGCCTGTTGCAGATCCGCGAGGGTGAGCCGGAGGTCTTCCAGGACAGCCAGGACCTTTTCATCCCGCAGATGGCGAACCTCGATATCCTCGACGGGCTGACCTTCCGCAAGGGCTGCTATCCCGGCCAGGAAGTGGTGGCCCGGATGCACTACCTCGGCCGCCTGAAGAAACGCATGTTCCCGATCCGCGGCGAGGGCCTACCGCCCCGACCGGGCGACGAGGTGCGAAACAGTGGCGGCAAACGGCTTGGCCATGTGGTTACCGCCGAGACCAACGGTGCCGAGGGTTATGAGGGCCTGGCCGTACTCAACCTCGATCACGCGGAGGGTGGGCAGCCCCGGATTGATGAGCAACCCGTAACCGTAGGCCCTCTGCCGGAGGCGGCGCAGGAACCACCGGCCAACCGGGCGGAATAGCGCTACTCTCCCACCCGCGGTCCGCGGCTCCCGCGCCCAGGCCCACGCCCAGGCCAGGGGCAGCCGCGGCCCTGCTCGTTGTCACAGCTGCGGCACCGCCTTTGCGAGCAGGGTCCGGACCCGCTCCATGCCCTTCACCAGGTTGGCATCGATCTCTTCCATCGTGACCGTCCGCCCGCCGATACCCGCCGCCCAGTTGGCCACCGCCGCGCAGGTGGCGTAGGCCAGGCCGGCCTCCCGGGCCAGTGCCGCCTCCGGCATGCCGGTCATGCCGACCACGTGGCACCCATCCCGGGCGAGCCGGCGGACCTCCGCAGCGGTCTCCAGCCGGGGCCCTTGGGTAGCCCCGTAGGTCCCCCACGGGACGGCGTCCAGGCCCGCGGCGTCGGCAGCGCTGATCAGCGCGTCCCGCAGAGTCTGCTCATAGGGGTAGGTGAAATCGATGTGGACCACGTCCGTGAGGTCCTGTTCGAAGAAGGTGTGGCGGCGGCCGTAGGTGTAGTCGATGATCTGGTCCGGAAAGACCAGCCGCCCCGGCTCCATCTCGTCGGCCAGGCCGCCGACCGCGGCCACGGCGATGACGCGGCGCACCCCCAAGTGGCGCATGGCCCAGATGTTGGCGCGGTAGTTGATCTGGTGCGGGGGAATGGTGTGGGCATAGCCATGGCGGGCCAGGAACATGACCTCGCGCCCCTGCAGGACCCCGTGTATGACCGGGCCGGAGGGCTCACCAAAGGGCGTCCGGACCACTTCCCTGCGAGTGATCTCCAGCCCATCCAAACGGGTCAACCCCGTCCCGCCGATAATGGCCAACGTCATGGATTGCGCTCCTCTGCAGTGGTTGCCGATGCTGCTGCGACAGCGGATTCCCGGACGGCGAAGATGCCCGGGGCGTTGCGGCACAGGCCCTTGTAGTCCATCCCGAGGCCAAAGACATAACGGTCCGGCACCTCGAGTCCGACAAAATCGGCGTGGAGCCCTGGGTGCTTGCGGCCATGCAGCTTGTTGACCAGGACCGCCGTCAGGACCTCTGCCGCCCCCTGGGCCCGCAACGCCTCCACGATGCCGGCGAGGGTGTGGCCTTCGTCCAGAATGTCGTCCACCACCAGTACCACGCGGTCGCGCACCGGCGTACCCGGCTCTGCCCGCCACTCCAGCTCTGCCTGCCCGGTCAGGGCACCCCGGTACCGGGTGGCGTGAACATAGTCCAGCTGCAGCGGGAAACCCAGCCGCGGCAACAGCATACCGGCGGGCACCATACCGCCGATCATGACCCCGAGGATCAATGGTCGGCACCCGTCCAGGCGCCGGGTAATGTCACCCGCCAGGCTGTCGAGCGCGCGGTCCACCGCTGCCTGGTCATGGATCAGGTCCGCCTCGGCGAGTACCTGCTCGGCTTCATCCCACGCCATGCCACTCTACCCTCATGCAATCGCCCATCCTTATACCTCCAGCTCGCCTTCCGGCGATGGGTCCTGCCCCCGCACCCGGGCCACGGTCTCCCGCCAGCGCGGGAGCCGCCGGAGCTTCTCCCAGCTTGCAACCACCGGCCGGCCATGCAGCCGCACCAGACGCATGTCGGACACCGGGTCCGGGTCGGGCAGGCTGCGCAGCACGGCGGGTGCGGCCTCCGGATGGTTGCACAGCAATACCATGTCACACCCCGCCTCCACCGCGGCACGCGCACGCTCCGGCATGCTGCCGGCCTCTGCCGCGGCGGCCATCCCCAGGTCATCACTGAACACCGCGCCCTCGTAGCCGAACTCACCGCGCAACACCCCTGTCACCCAGTACCTGGAGAAGGTGGCCGGATGCGAGTCGATGGCGTCGTAGATGATGTGCGCGGTCATCATGCCCGGCAGCCGGTCGGCGGCCAGCATGCGGAACGGCACCAGGTCCGCACCATCCAGGCGGGCCCGGTCGCGGTGATCGCGGGGTAGTTCCAAGTGAGAGTCGGGGGCTACCGAACCATGTCCGGGGAAGTGCTTGCCAACGGCGCCCATGCCGGCGTCGCGCATGCCCGCCACCCAGCCCCTGGCCAGGTGGACCACGGCCTCCGGTTTGGCGTGAAAGGCGCGGTCACCGATCACCCGGCTTACGCCCCGACCCAGGTCCAGCAGCGGGGCGAAGCTGAAGTCGACACCGCAGGCCAGGAGCTCGGAGGCCATCAGCCAGCCCATGTCGTGGGCCAACGCCCGGGCCCGTTGCGGGTCCTCGTCGTAACGCTCGGCCAGTACGCCGGGGGCCGGCAGCCGGGTGAAACCCTGGCGGAAGCGCTGTACCCGGCCGCCCTCCTGGTCTACCGCGATCAGCAGCGGCGGCCGTCGAAGCGCATGAATTTCCCCTGTCAATTCCGTGAGCTGCCCGGCGGATTCAAAGTTTCGCGTAAAAAGGATGACCCCACCGACCCGCGGATGCCGGAGCAGTTCCCGCTCCCCGGCCGTGAGCCGCGTGCCCTCGATCCCGACCATCAAAGGCCCCAGTAACATCAGCGCCCTCCCCCGGCATCCGTCGGCCGGCCATCGCCAAGCCAGACCCGGGTCCCCGGGCCAACCTGATCGAATAGGGCCATTACGTCCGCGTTACGCATACGCACACAGCCATGGCTGAGCGGCACCCCCATGGGGCACTCGTCCGGGCAGCCGTGGATGTAGATGTACCGGCGCTGGGTGTCCACCTGCCCCCCCCGGTTGTACCCGGGCTCTTCGCCACAGAGCCAGAGAATCCGGCTGAGGATCCAGTCCCGCTCCGGGTGGGCACGGCCCAGCGCCGGGCTGTAGACCTCGCCGGTGGGTCGTCGGCCGACAAACACCGCGCCTGCGGGCGCTTCCCCCCCGATGCAGGCACGGATCCTGTGCCAACCGCGTGGGGTCCGGCCGCTGCCTTCGGCCTCGCCGACGCCGTTCTTCCCGGTCGACACCGGCCACCGGGCCAGCACCTGGTCGCCCTGCAGCAGGTGCAATACCTGCGCCTGCAGGTCCACGACCAGCCACCGCTGTTGTCTGTGATCCGTACGGGCCATCGGCTACTTCCAGGCCCGATAGGGGTGTTTGACCAGGTTGATGTTGTAGTACTTGGGGTCGTGGGAGACCTCCTCCCCGGCCCATGCCGGCATCTCGAACCCCTCGTCCGGGTCATTCAACTCCACCTCGGCAACGACCAGCCCGGCGTTGTCACCCTCGAAGACATCCACCTCCCAGACATGATCGCCCACCGGCACCTCGTAGCGCACCTTCTCGACAAAGGGGCGTTCACACAGCGTATCGAGCATCTCCCGGGCCTCATCCACCGGCACCGGGTACTCGTACTCCTGCCGTTCCACTCCCAGGGTCATGCTCTTGATGTTGAGACGCCCCTCGTCCCCGGAGATGCGCACACGGATCGACGCCCGCCGGGTACCGCCGAAATAGCCCTGCCGGTAGGGGTTGCCCGGGCCCGCCTGTTGCCTCCAGCTGTCGTCCCGGACGAGGAACTTGCGTTCGATTTCTGCGGGCATGCCGCCTCCCTGTTCGCCGCTTGCCTTGACATGCTAACCCAAGGACCCGACCGCGTGCTGTTAGAATCACGGTTTATCAAGGACACCAGTTGCGGGACCGATGACCGTGAGCGACCAGGAAAACGCCAGGCAGGCGCTGCAGTCCGATCTCCACACCCTGATTCCGCTGTCCGGGTACATGGAGATCCGCATCAGCGCATTGGGGCCAGCGCACATCGAGCTGGAGGCGCCGCTGGGCCCGAACCACAATCACGCCGGGACTGGCTTCGCCGGGGCCATTTACTCGGTGGCCGTGCTGGCGGGCTGGGCGCTGCTCCGACACGCCACCCGACAGGCAGGTGTCGACGCCGAACTGGTGATCGCGGACGCGCAGATGCACTACCAGCGCCCTGTCACCGGCGACATCGTGGCACACACGGCCATCACCCCGGAACAGCTCGCCGAACTCACCCATCGGCTGGGTAGCGGGCGCCGGGTGCGGCTGCCCCTGGTCATCCAGGTCGGCGACCCGGAGGACCCGGATGCCACCCTCCAGGGGCGCTATTTCGCCCGCCCGTGACCCGGGGTGCTGCGTCATGGCAGCGGTTCTTGCGCCCCCCACGGGGCACCCAGGCGGCTGGGTCCAGGTCTGGCCCTGCGCCGCCGGCCCGGCTAAACTGCCGGGCCTTCGCCCACGGGCGAGTACCGGATACCCATTCAACAATCCCTTCAAACCGATACCAAGCTGCAAACCAGAGGGCGCAGGCACATGAAAAAACTGGTCTTACTTCGCCACGGCCAAAGCATCTGGAATCAGGAGAACCGCTTTACCGGTTGGCACGACGTGGATCTCACCGACAAGGGCCGCGAAGAGGCCCGGGCGGCCGGTCAGTTGATGCTCCGACACGGCCTGCGGTTTGACCACGCCTACACCTCTGTGCTCAAGCGCGCCATCCGCACCCTCTGGATCGGCCTCGATGAACTGGACCAAATGTGGCTGCCGGTCACCAAGGCGTGGCAGCTGAACGAACGCCATTACGGCGCCCTCACCGGCCTCAACAAGGCGGAAACCGCCGAGGAGTACGGGGCTGAACAGGTCCATATCTGGCGGCGCAGCTACGACACCCCCCCGCCGGCGCTGGAAGAGGACAGCCCGTACCACCCCAAGCATGACCCGCGCTACGCCGGCCTCCAACCGGAGCAACTGCCGGCCACCGAGTCGCTGGCCCTCACCCTGGAGCGCGTTCTGCCCTACTGGAACGAGGCCATCGTCCCCACCCTCAGCGGCTGCGACAACCTGCTGATCGCCGCGCACGGCAACAGCATCCGGGCCCTGATCAAGCACCTGGACCAGCTGGACAACGAGTCCATCATGAAAGTGGAGATCGCCACCGGGGACCCGCTGGTCTACGAGCTGGATGACGCGCTGAACGTCCTGGACAAGTACTACCTTCGGGAGCGCGACTGAGCGCCCGGGGCCGGGCACCCGCTCCGATGGACGCCCGGCTTGACCCCATCGGGGGCCCCCGCTACCGTCAGCCGGATGATTTGATAGGAGTTTCCCATGACCGCGGAACGAATCGCCCTGGTCACCGGTGGCTGCCGGGGCATCGGTGTCGAGGTGGCGCGCCAGCTGGCCCGCAAGGACTACCGCGTGGTCATCACCAGCCGCGACGGACTGGCCGGCAAGGCGGCGGCCGACAAGCTGCGCAGCGAGGGGTTGGCGGTCTCCCATCAGCCGCTGGAACTCACGCGCCAGGAGAGCGTCCGCCGGTTGGCCGCCTACCTGGCCGAGCACTTTGGCCGACTGGATGTGCTGGTCAACAACGCCGGAGATTTCGTCGACCCGGACCTGGACGACCCGCGCCAGGCCAACGTGCTTCAGGCCCCGCTGAGCCACCTGCAGGACAGCTTCGACACCAACGTGCTCGGTACGGTCCGGATCTGTCAGGCGGTGGTGCCCATGATGCGTCCCCACGGCGGCTGTATTGTCAACGTGAGCTCCGGCTACGGTCAGCTGACCGGCATGCGGGCCGGGTTTCCGGGCTACCGGATCTCCAAGACCGCGCTCAATGCCCTGACCCGGGTTCTGGCCGCCGAGCTGGAGGCGGACGAGATCCGGGTCAACAGCGTGGACCCGGGCTGGACGCGTACCCGGATGGGGGGGCAGAACGCACCGCGCAGCGCGGCGGAGGCGGCGGCGGGTATCGTCTGGGCAGCGACGCTACCCACGGATGGCCCCACCGGCGGGTTCTTCCGCGACGGCACCGCCATACCCTGGTAATATCACCGGATTAGCCAAGGATTATCAGAGGGATACCAACCACTCATGACTATTCACATCTCCTCTTCCACCCTGCCGGCCGTCCTGGCCATCATCGCCGGGATCGGCGTGCTCGTGGCGCCCAGCCAGCAGCGCTACATCTTAGGCGCCTTCCTGATCGCCTTTGGCGTACTGGAGCTGTTCTTCTGATGGCCGGAAAGAGCGACGACCTAACCCACCTGAACCCCGAGGGTGAGGTCCACATCGTCAACGTGGGCGAAAAAGAAGACTCCCGGCGGGTGGCCATCGCCGAGGGCTGGATCGAGATGGCCCCGGAGACGCTGGAACGGCTCATCGCGGGGGATCTCAAGAAGGGTGATGCCCTGAGCGCAGCGCGGATCGCGGGGCTGATGGCCTGCAAACGCACCTGGGAGCTGGTGCCGCTCTGCCACCCGATCGCCCTGACCCATGCATCGCTGGAATTGACGCCGGACCGGGCGAGGAACGCCGTGCACTGCCGCGCCCGCACCGAAACCGTGGAACGCACCGGGGTTGAGATGGAAGCGCTCACCGCGGTGCAGGTGGCCCTGCTGACCGTCTACGACATGTGTAAGGCGATGGACCGGGGCATGCGCATCGATGGTGTGCAGCTGGTCCATAAAAGCGGCGGCCGATCAGGCACCTGGGACCGGGACTGCCAGCCGGGCTGAGGCCCGGCAGCAGCCGCTGTCACCGGCCCGGACAGGCCGGGTTGCCCGGGGCGGGTTCAGCCCCCCGCCGCGTTCCAGGCCTGGTTGATCTTTGCCGCCAGAATGAAATCGTTCTGGTGGAGCCCGCCGATCTTGTGGGTGTACAACTCCACCTCGACAAACCCCCAACCCAGGGTGATCTGCGGGTGGTGGTCCTCTTCCTCCGCCAACGCCCCAATAGTCTGGGTGAAGGCCAGGGCAGAAGCGAAATCCTGGGTCTTGAAGCGGCGCGCGATGCGGGTGTCATCGTGGGTGAGCGTCCAGCCTGGCACCTCGGCCAGGTACTGCCGCGCCTCATTCGAGTCCATGGGTGAAACCCCACCCTCGCACGCCGTACAACGCTTTTCCGTCAATGACATAGAGCGACTACCTCCAGTTACGACTACGCATGCCCACTACCCCCGCCGCCCGTCTCCGGCAGCACCAGAATAGCGCGGAAGTCATTCACATTCGTCAGTGTAGGTCCGGTGACCAGCAAGTCACCAAGTGCGGCGAAAAAACCGTAGGCATCGTTCCGGGCCAGGAAGGCCTGGGGATCCACGCCCGCCTCTTCGGCCGCGCTCAGGGTTGCGGGGCTCACCCAGGCGCCGGCATTGTCTTCGGTGCCGTCGACGCCATCGGTGTCGGCGGCCAGCACCCACGTGCCGGGGCAACCTTCCAATGCCAGCGCCGCCGCCAGGGCAAACTCCGCGTTGGGGCCGCCGCGCCCGTCCCCGGTCACCCGCACCGTGGTCTCGCCACCGGACAGCAGCACACAGGGCGGGGCCACCGGCCCCTGTCCGGACGCAATCTGCCGGGCCAGGGCTGCCTGCTCCCGGGCCACCTCCCGCGACTCCCCGGTGATGGCATCCCCCAGCACCAAGGGGGTGACCCCCGACTCACGAGCCCGCGCCGCCGCGGCCTCCAGCGCCTGGGCCGGTGTCGCCACCAGCCGGTTCTCGACACGTGCCAGTCGGTGATCGCCGGGCGCCGGCGTCTCCCCCCGACCACTGCGCAGGAGGGCATCCACCGCGTCCGGTACCCGTATCGCGTAGCGCTCGAGCACGGCCCGGGCGTCCGCGCAGGTGGTAGCGTCCCCGACCGTCGGCCCGGAGGCGATCACCGCCGGGTCATCACCGGCCACATCGGAGACCAGCAGACCGATGACCCGCGCCGGATGACAGGCCGCCGCCAGGCGCCCCCCCTTCACGGCCGAGAGGTGGCGCCGCACGCAATTGATCTCGCTGATGTCCGCGCCACTGTGCAGCAGCTGCCGGGAGATGGCCTGCTTGGTCGGCAGGTCAATCCCGGGGGCCGGTTGCACCAGCAGCGCCGAGCCCCCGCCGGAGATCAACGCGATGACCAGGTCCTCCTCGTCCAGGTCCGATACCCAGTCGAGGATCTTTGCCGTGGCGCGCACGCCCGCTTCGTCCGGCACCGGGTGGCCGGCCTCCTCCACCAGGATATGCCGGCAGGGCACCGCGTGCCCGTAACGGGTGACGACGATGCCCTCCAACGGGCCGGGCCACGCGCCCTCCAGGGCCCGCGCCATGGCAGCCGCCCCCTTGCCAGCCCCGATCACCACCGTGCGGCCGCGGGGCGGCTCGGGGAGGTGGGGCGGGAGTGCCCGCTCGGGCTGGACCCGGGCCACAACGGCGTCGAAAAGTGCGCGGAGAAACTGTTCCGGTTGTTCGTCCATGGTTCCAGTTTAAGCACGGGACCGTAGAATAGGCTACCGGCAACCGGTGGAAACAACGGATTCATAGGAGCGGCCATGGCCAGGGTATCGGAGTCCAGCGCAAGCAGTGGTGACACGGTGAAATCCCTCCACCGGGGCCTGCGATTGCTGCAGACTCTGGCCGGGGAGGAGGCCGGCATGACCCTCACCGAACTCGCGGACCACGTTGAGCTGGCCCCCTCCACCACCCACCGCCTGCTGAACACCCTGCTGCGCAGCGGGTTCGTGGAGGTCAACGAGACCACCGGGCTCTGGAGCGTCGGGGTACAGGCGCTGGCGGTGGGCAACGCCTTTTTAAAGGGTCACGACTTCGTCAGCCTGTCCCGCCCCTTTTTGCGCAAACTGACCGACGGCTCCGGCGAGACCAGCAACCTGGCGGTGGAGAATGGTGGACACGCGGTGTTCCTCTCGCAGGTGGAATGCCGGGCCATCGTCCGCGCCATGGCCCGGCCCGGCGATCGCACGCCCCTGACCTGCAGCGGAGTCGGCCAGGCGCTGCTTGCCTGCATGAGCCCGGAGCGCGTGGAGGAGCTGATCCGCCAGCACGGCATGCCCTGTTACACCCCCAAAACGGTCACCACGCCAGACCAGTTGCACCAGACCCTGGCACTGGCCCGTGAGCGCGGCTGGGCGCTGGATGACGAGGCACAGGCACTGGGGATGCGCTGTGTGGCCGCCCCCTTCTTCAACGCCTACGGCGAGGCTGTGGCGGCCATCTCCATCTCCGGGCCGACCCCCCGCATCAGTGATGCCCGCATCCCCGTGCTCGGTGACCTGGTGGCCCGTACGGCCGCGGAGATCACCCGGCGTATCGGGGGCCGTCCGGCCGACGGCTTTCATGTGCCGGGGACCTGACCGGCATGGCGCGCCAAACATGGCTGTGCTACCTTGCGACGGAGTGACAGAGCGGGGGTGCCCCACTGAACCTGACCCGGTTCGTACCGGCGTAGGGAAGCTTTGCCGACCCACCAAGCAGGCCCATGGTGCGCGTCCGCCCTGTCCCGGCAATCATGCCAAGACAGGAGGAGAAGCCACCATGAGCCAGAAGCAAGCAGACCGTGACGTCCAGAACGCCACCCGGGCACTGAACGCCGACGCTACCCGCCCCTTTCCCGCCTCCCGCCGCATCTACCTGCAGGGCAACCGGCCGGACGTGCGCGTGCCCATGCGCGAGATCGCGCTCTCGCCCACCGTCGGCAGCGCAGGCACCGAGGACAACCCGCCCTTCCCGGTCTACGACACCTCCGGGCCGTACGGCGACCCCGAGGTGGAGATCGACCTGGTCCGTGGACTGCCGGCACAGCGCGCCGGCTGGATTGAGGAGCGGGGTGATACCGAGGCGCTCACCGGACCCAGCTCGGAGTACGGCCGCGCCAGGGCCGGCGCATCGGAAACGGCTCACCTCCGCTTCCAGCACGTGCGTACCCCCCGCCGGGCCCGGGATGGGCAGTGCGTCACCCAGATGCACTACGCCCGCAAGGGGATCATTACCCCGGAGATGGAGTACGTGGCCATCCGCGAAAACCAGGCACTGGACCGGCTCGAGGCGCAGGGCCTGCTGACGGCCCGCCACCCGGGCCAGGCCTTCGGGGCGAACCTGCCGGAGCGCTACACCCCGGAGTTCGTCCGTGACGAGATCGCCGCCGGGCGGGCCATACTGCCCAACAACATCAACCACCCGGAGTCCGAGCCGATGATCATCGGCCGCAACTTCCGCGTGAAGATCAACGCCAATTTCGGCAATTCCGCGGTCACCTCCTCCATCGCCGAAGAGGTGGAGAAGCTCATCTGGTCCACCCGCTGGGGCGCGGACACGGTGATGGACCTGTCCACCGGCGATCACATCCACGAGACCCGGGAGTGGATCGTGCGCAACGCCCCGGTTCCGGTGGGCACGGTGCCGCTCTACCAGGCACTGGAAAAGGTCAACGGCGTACCGGAGGACCTCACCTGGGAGGTGTTCCGCGACACGCTGATCGAGCAGGCCGAACAGGGCGTGGACTACTTCACCATCCACGCCGGCGTACGCCTGCCCTTCATCCCGATGACCACTGAGCGCACCACCGGCATCGTCTCCCGGGGCGGCTCCATCATGGCTGCCTGGTGCCTCGCCCACCACCGCGAGAGCTTCCTCTACGAGCACTTCGAGGACATCTGCGAGATCATGAAGGCCTATGACGTGGCCTTCTCGCTGGGGGACGGCTTGCGCCCCGGGTCCATCGCCGACGCCAACGACGAGGCGCAGTTCGCCGAACTGAAGACCCTGGGCGAGTTGACCAAGATTGCCTGGGAACACGACGTGCAGGTCATGATCGAGGGCCCCGGCCACGTGCCCATGCAGCTCATCAAGGAGAACATGGACAAGGAACTGGAGGCTTGCTTCGACGCCCCGTTCTACACCCTGGGCCCGCTGGCCACCGACATTGCCCCGGGCTACGACCACATCACCTCGGCCATCGGCGCGGCGCAGATCGCCTGGTACGGCACCGCCATGCTCTGCTATGTCACCCCCAAGGAGCACCTGGGCCTGCCCGACCGGGACGATGTACGCGAGGGCATCGTCACCTACCGGCTGGCCGCCCACGCCGCCGATCTGGCCAAGGGCCACCCCGCCGCCCAGGCCCGTGACAACGCCCTGTCCAAGGCGCGCTTCGAGTTCCGCTGGGAGGACCAGTTCAACCTCGGGCTGGACCCGGAGCGCGCCAGGGAGTACCACGACGCCACACTGCCCAAGGAGGGCCACAAGCGGGCCCACTTCTGCTCCATGTGCGGGCCGAAGTTCTGCTCCATGAAGATCAGTCACGATGTGCGCGAGTTCGCCCGGCGCAAAGGCCTGGACGAGGCGGAGGCACTGGAGGCTGGGATGAAGGAACAGGCGGTGGCCTTCCGGGCCCGCGGCAGCCGGGTTTACCTGCAGGATGAAGAGCACTGACCTGAACCATCGCGCGCCCCGCTGCACTATCATGGTGCGGTGGGGGGCGTGACATCATCGCAACTTGCTGTTTCTGTTATGGCCGAGGGCTGGCATGCACATTGCGTTATTGTTCCCAGGACTTTGGGACAAGGAGTAGTGCATGTACACACGCGCAACGATCCCCTCGCACAGGCCCTCCGCCGTGAGTTGCGGTGCGAACTGGCTGAGGCCCACCAGGTCAGACTGGCGGAAGCAGACGCGATGGACCGCCTGCTTGCGCTCTCGGCACACTCCACCCGCCGGGTGGTGCAGCACCTGGCCGGGGAACTGCGGGCCAGCCTAGGCCCCTCCGCCCCGGATCAGGACATCGGCGCGAACGACACTGGATCAGCAACGGAGTCCTCACCCCGGCCGCAGCGGGTCTACCGCGGCTGCGTCATCGACTGACCGCCTCCCCCTCACATTGCGCCGGGCGTGGCAGCCCGTTCAGGCCGGTGGCACACTGCAGTCTGTAACCCAACCAGCGCCCCTTCACCCGGGGTCGGCAGCCAGAGGCTACAGACACCATGCAGGCAATACTGGCCCTGGACCAGGGCACCACCAGTTCCCGTGCAATCGTCTACGACAGCCATGGCGGCGTGCTGGGCGCCGCCCAACAGGGCTTTGAGCAGCACTTCCCGCAACCGGGCTGGGTGGAACACGACCCCGGGGAGATCTGGCAGAGCCAGCTCGCGGTGGCCATTCAGGCGGTGGAGCGGGCCGGCCTCAGCCGCGGCGATATCAGCGCGCTGGGCCTGACCAACCAGCGGGAAACCACCCTGCTCTGGGACCGGCAGACCGGCGAGCCGCTGCACCGCGCCATTGTCTGGCAGGACCGGCGCACCGCGCGCCTGTGCGAGGAACTGCGCCGGGACGGCCAGGAGCGACTGTTCCGCGAACGCACCGGGTTGCTGCTCGACCCCTACTTCTCCGGCACCAAACTCCGTTGGCTACTGGACAACATCCCCGGGGCGCGCCGCCGGGCCGAAGCCGGCGAACTGGCCTTCGGCACTGTCGATAGCTGGCTGATCTGGCAACTGACCGCCGGCCGCCTGCACGTCACCGATGCCAGCAACGCCTCGCGCACCCTGCTGTGCAACATCCATGAGGTGGAATGGGACCCAGAACTCCTGGCCGCGCTGGACATCCCGGCAGCGGTGCTGCCGGAGATCATCGACTCCTCCGGTGTCTGCGGGACCACTGCCTGCGAGGGGCTGCCCCACGGCATCCCGATCGCCGGGGTAGCAGGTGATCAGCAGGCCGCCCTCTACGGGCAGGGCTGCCAGGAGGCTGGCCTGGCCAAGTGCACCTACGGGACCGGCGCCTTTCTGCTCATGCACACCGGCGACAAACCCATACCCTCGGCCAACCGCCTGCTCACCACCGTGGCGTGGCGCATCGACGGGCGCACTGACTACGCCCTGGAAGGCAGCGTCTTCATCGCCGGTGCCGTGGTGCAGTGGTTGCGCGACGGCCTCGGCCTGATCCGCTCCTCCGACGAGATCGAGGCCCTGGCCCGCCAGGTACCGGATACCGGGGGCGTTTACCTGGTCCCGGCCTTCGCAGGGCTCGGTGCGCCCCATTGGGATCCGGACGCGCGCGGCATACTGGTGGGCATGACCCGCGGCACCGAACGCCCGCACATCGCGCGGGCCGCGTTGGAAAGCGTTGCATTCCAGGCCACGGAGGTGATCGGCGCCATGGAGATAGACGCCGGCATGGCCGTAAAACAGCTGCGGGTAGATGGTGGTGCCAGCACGAACAACCTGCTTATGCAGTTCCAGGCGGACCTGTTGGGCGCGCCGGTGGCACGGCCAGCCGACACCGAGGCCACCGCCGCCGGCGCTGCCGCGCTGGCTGCCCGCGGGGTCGGCCTGAACGGTTCCTCACCGGCCCGGGACGAGCACCTTACGCGCTTCGACCCACAGCTCTCCCGTTACGAAGTGGAGCAGCGGATGGGCGTCTGGCACCGGGCCGTAGCCCGGGCCGGAGGGTGGGCGCGGGAAGAGGACTGAGCGAGCCCCGGGCCCACACCACCGGGAGGGCGGTGCTGGTCGGGTTTTAGTTCTTGCCGCGGGACAGCAACACGTCGCACCGCACCTGGTGCACCACGCGCCGCGCCACACCGCCAAGCAGCACGTCCTGCCAGTGCTTGCGGCCATGGGTGCCCATGACCAGCAGTTCCGCGTTCAAGGCGTTGGCCGCCTCCTCAATGACCAACGGCGGATAGCCCACCCGAATGGTGGACTCCACCCGGCTCAGGTCCACGTTCGCGTTGGCGAGGAACGCCGACAGGTCCTGCTGCGTCTCGGCCATGGCCTGCTGATGGATGCGGCGGACGGTCTCGTCGTCGGCCCCGGTCCGGTAGATCCGGTCCAGCGGCGCGGTGTTGAAGACGTGCAGCACCTGAACAATGCCGTCCTCCGCCACCGACGTGGTGGCCATCTCCAGTGCATGGCGTGACCGCTCAGAGAAGTCCACCGGCACCAGCACCTTGCGATAGCGCCCCTGGGGCTCGTTCTTGACCACCAGGATCGGCCGATCGGTGTTCCGCACCAGATTCTCGGCCGTGGTGCCGAGGAAGATATCCCGCAGGTGGTGGTGGCCGTGGGCACCGACCACCAGCAGGTCGGCACCGAAGGCCTTGGCCTCGCTGAGAATGGTCTTGTAGCCATTCCCCAATACGGCCCGGCTCTGTACCGAGCCCCCCTCCCCCACGCCGAGCTTTTCCATGTGCTCGGCCAGGGCCGAGTCGGTCCCGTCCACCAGCTGCTGGGCAACCTGCTCGGGGCTGCCTCGCATCAGGCGGACCAGGCTTTCCTCCTGCAGGTCCGCCTCGACCACGCTCAGCGCCAGCAGTTCGGCATTGTAGTCGGTGGCCAGTTGCAGGGCGCGGCGACCGGCTCGGTCCGCCCGGCGGGAGAGATCAGTGGCGTAGACGATTTTCTTAATGGTCATGTCCCGTTCGCTCTTGTCCGGATGCTACGCATGTCATGTCGTGCTCTGAGTATTGTTGCATAACTGACAGTCAATATCCGGTCAGTTCCGCATATCCATGGCCACTCACCGGCTGCCCGGCCCGTTCCCCGGACACCGCCAGCGCCCCCTCCCAGTAGCGGAAGACCCCGGCTCGGAGTTCCTGGTCTGCGACCACTGGTCGCAGTTCCAACGCCAATCCCTCTTCCGGGAGCGTCAGCTGCCACCCACCCGGGTAGGTCGCCTGCCCGTCCGGGCTCTGCCATTCGTCGGTGGCTACCAGGTCCACGTCCTCCAGGCCGAGCACCCGGCTGTCGCCCGCCGGCGTCACCCATAGCCCCTTGCTGATGGGGTCGACACCGCCGTCCTCCCGGCGCAAGTGGTAGAACATCAGCTCGTGGCCATCATCCAGTTGCACGGAGAACCAGTCCCAGCCGGCCAGATCCTCGCCCAGGGCACTGGTGCCCCACTCCCGGTCCTTCCAGGCCTGCCCCGCCACACGCCGCTCATCGCCCTCCAGCGTCAGGCGACCCTCCGCCGCCAACCGGGTCCAGGAGAAGTAACGCGACGCGTTGCCCCGCTCCGGCCCCTTCTGGCTGTAGCCGCCATCCCCCTGCAGCACCATCGGCTTCTCCGCCTCCAGCCGCAGGTCGACACCGAAACCATCCTGCTGGAACCGCACCCGCATCGGGAAGGGCCCCGGGCTGTCGTCGTCCGCTGCCAGTGACCAGTCCTCCAGCCAGATGCGGAACGGGTCGGGCTGCCCGCCGGCCAGCTCCAGCGCACCCCGGGAGAGTCGTTCGAAGTGGTGGAACGCCTCGCCCTGGGTATCGGTAATGGCGAAGTGGCCCATCCACAGCTGGTCGGTCGCCCAGGCGGAGGGGCGCTCCGGGGTCGACTCGGGCGCGACATTGAATCGGAATAGGGTCGCCTGGAAGCCGTAATGCCGATCCTCGCCGTCAAACAGGTGGCCGGTGACATACCACCATTCATGGCGATACCCCGGATGGGGGCCGTGGTCCCGGGGAAAGACCAGCGGTTCGGGGCCCTCCACACGGGTCAGGCCGGCCCCCTGGTCTTCGCCCGAGAGCGCGCCGGTGACTGACATGGGCGCCGGGTCCTCCGGGGGCTCCCGGTCGCCGCACCCCGTTAGCCCGGCGATCGGCACGGCACCGGCCAGCAGTAATGCCGGGAAAAATCGCGCCCGCCCCATCACTCCACCTCCTCGCGCAGTGCGTCGCCCGGCGGGGTGGCGGCCATGCGCCGGGCCGGGTACCACCCCGCCAACAGGGCCGCCAGCACGGCCAGCGCAACCGCCTGCAGGAGCAGCAGGGGGTCCACGTGGACACCGAGGCTCCAGCCGAACGCGCGCTGGTTGATGGTCTGGGTCAGCGCCACCGCCAGGGCCAGGCCCAACGGTAGCGCCAACAGGCCAGACAAGCCGCCCGCAAACAGCGATTGACCGAGGATCAGCCGACGGACCTGTTGTACCGAGCACCCCATGGCCCGCAACACGGCCATTTCCCGCGACCGCTCCAGGGCCAGGGCCAGCAGGGCGCCCAGCACCCCCACCACGGCCACCCCCGTGGCCAGCAGGCGCAGCACGTGGGTGATGGTGAAGGTGCGGTCGAAGACATCCAGCGAGATCCGCCGGATTTCCGCACTGGGCCGGTAGCGCAACGCCTGCGCCTCGCCGGCCGCTGACCGCAGGCGCGCCACTAGCTCCGCGGTGTCGGTGCCGGCAGCGGCGTGTACGGCCACGCTGTTCACCGTTTCATCCTCCCAGATCGACCGGTAGCGCTCGGCAGCCATGATCACGGCCCCCTCGCTGGTGGTGTAATCATAGGTGACACCGACCACGGTGAACGAGCGCTCCCCGGCCGGCGTGGGCAGGGTCAGCGGGTCCCCCGTGCCGACCCCGTGGCGGGACTGAAAGGGCTCGGTGACCAGCACGGCGTCCTCCTCGCGAAGGCGCGCCCACAGGGCCGGGTCACCTTCGCGGAACATGAAGCCATCCGCTCGGTCCCGCCCGAGGTCGTAGGCGCGCAGACGCCAATCCTCCCCGCCCCGGGCCAGGCGCAGGTAGCGCCCGGTGGTAATGCGCTCAACGCCCTCGACGCCAGCGAACGCCTCCGGCAGACCGGGCGCCAGCGGGGGTGACGCCTCGCCGGTGACGCTGGGGGCCGCGATGTAGACATCGGCGGCGAGACTAGCATCCAGCCACCGTTCGAAGGTGCCCCGGAAGCTATCCACCATCACGCCGACGCCGACCACCGTGCTGATCGCAATCATCAGCGCCGCCACGGCCACCGCACTGCGGGAGAGCCCGGCCGACAGGCCGCGCGCCGCCATGCGCCCGGGCAGGCCGAACAGTGCACCGGCCGGACGCGCCAACGCGAGAGAACTGCGCAACACCAACCAGGGCACCATCAGGGCCGCCCCCATCAGGAGCAGGAAAATTCCGACAAAGGCAACCAGTAACGCCGGACTGACCAGGAGCAGCGCGCTGCCCAGGAGGATTGCGCCGACCCCGGCGCCGGCCAAGCGCGGGGCCCGCGCCCGGCTGCGGCCTTCCAGGTCGGCCCGGCTCAGGGTCGCCCGCGGCGGTGACCGGGCTGCCTCGTTGGCGGGCAAAAGGGCCGCCACCAGCGTCGCGCCCATCCCCAGCGCCAGCCCCAAAGCCAGGTTATGCGGGGAGAGCGCCACGCCGCGAACCTGCACCACGAAATAGAGATCGTTGATGGTGCGCGTGACCAGGCCCACCAGCCCTTGGGCGAGCAACCACCCCACGACCAGCCCCAGCACGCTCCCGACAAGCCCAACGACAGCCGCCTCCAGCAGCACCAGGCGGAGGATCTGCACCCGATCCACTCCGAGGGCGCGCAGCCGACCGAACAGCGCCCGCCGCTGCACGACAGCGAAGGTCATGGCGTTATAGATCAGGAAGGCCCCGACGAGGAGCGCCAGCAGGCTGAAGGCGGTCAGATTGAGACGAAAGGCGCGGCTCATATCCAGCAGGGCGCTGGACCGGGCCTCGGCCGGGCGCAGCTGCACGCCGTCGGGCAGGTCCTCCGCCAGCGTCGCCGCCCGCCCCTCATCGGGCAGGACCAGGTCGATACGGTCCAGGCGCCCCGTCCGGCCGAGCAGCGCCTGCGCGGCGGCGATGTCCATGATCAGCACATCGTGCAGCCCCTGCCGGTCAACGGGTCGGGCCGTGGCCAGGGTGCCGCCGAGCACTACTGTCCGTTCCCGGCCCTGTACGCGCAAGCGCAACCGGTCTCCCGGCTGCAGGTCCAGCTCGGCGGCCGCATCCTCCAGCATCAACACGTGGTCGTCGCGGCCCATGAACAGCGCGAGATCGGCCTGCCCGGCGATGCCCCCCAGCCCCGGGCGCACCTCGGACTCGGCGAAAGCGTCCACGCCGAGCACGCGCCAGACACGCGCAGCCTGGTCGAGATCCTCCGCGTACCCCTCCACTACCGGGCTGGCGCGCCGCTCGCCCTGCTCCACCCGCAGCCAGGGGTAGAGGGCCTCGTCGAAGCCCTCGCTCCCCGCCGTGATGCTGTGCGTTGCCTCCCCGGTGAGGGCGTCGGCAGAAAGCTGGAAGGCCTGCAGGGCGCTACGGTTGGCCAGGTCCACCGCCGTCACTACGGCCACACCGAGGGTGATCCCCAGGACTGCCAGGGCGACCTGCCAACGATGACCGAGCAGGTAGCGGAGACCCGCACGCCGGAGCAGGTGCATCAGACACGCACCCCTTCCGCCCGATCCACCCACTGCAGCTGCCCCGCCACCAGCCGGTAGACCCGGTCAGCGGCCGCTGCGACCTCCTGGCTGTGGGTCACGGTGATGAGCGTCATGCCCTCTGCCCGAACCAGTTGCTGCAACAGGGCGAGCACCTGGGCGCCGGTCTCGGCGTCCAGGGTCCCCGTGGGCTCATCGGCCAGCAACAGCGCGGGCCGGTGGACCAAGGCGCGGGCCAGGGCCACCCGCTGCTGCTCGCCGCCGGACAGGCGCTCCGGGAAGGCATCCGCCCGGTCGCCCAGGCCCACCGCCTCGAGCAATGTCCTCGCCCTCCCGGAGGCGTGGCGCTCGCCCACCAGCTCCAGCGGTAGCAGCAGGTTCTCCAGGACGGTCAGCGTGGGGATCAGGTTGAAGAACTGGAAGACAAAACCGACATGGTGGCGCCGGAAGCGGGTCCGCTCACCCTCACCCAAGCTGCTCAGCTCGGTATCGCCCAGCAGGACTCGGCCCGCATCCGGGCGGTCCATCCCGCTGATCAGGTTCAGGAGCGTGCTTTTGCCGGACCCGCTGCGCCCGATCAACGCCACGTGCTCGCCGGGCGCCACATCCAACGCGGCGCCGTCGAGCACGACGCGTTGCTGGCCGCCCTCCGCGTACCCTTTGCTCAGGCCCTGCAGGCTGACGCGCATCCCCTGTCTCCTGGTGCCGCCGGCACCTTCATCTCCGTGGCAAGCTGTCGCAACCCGCTGCTCGGGAAAAGATGTACCATAACCGCCAAGACAGGCGGTACGGGCCCGGCAGGCCGATCGGTCGCGCCCCGGGCGCACCGCCTGGCGGGGCTAGCTTATCGCGTCAGTCAGGGAGCTGTCTTGGAATACCCTCCGCTCATCATCGCGTTTCTGGTCGGTCTGTTCAGCACGGTGCACTGCCTGGGCATGTGCGGCGGCATCGTCGGGGCGTTGACATTCAGCCTGGCCCCGGAAGTGCGCAAACGGGGCGGCCTGCTCCCGCTGTACAGCACGGCCTACAGCCTCGGCCGGATCACCAGCTACTCCATAGCCGGGGCCATCACCGGGGCACTGGGCGGCACCCTGCTGGTCGGGCTGGGTGGCCAGGGGCAGTTCGTGGTGCAGGTGGTGGCCGCAACCCTCCTGGTGGGGATCGGGCTCTACATAGCCGGCTGGTTCCCGAGCCTGGCCCGGATAGAGCGGGTCGGTCTGCCCCTGTGGCGCCGACTGGAACCGCTGGGCCGGCGCATGCTTCCGGTGCGCGGCGTCCACCAGGCCTATCTCTTCGGCCTTGTCTGGGGCTGGTTGCCGTGTGGCCTGGTCTACTCGGCGCTGATCTTCAGCCTGTCCGCCGGCAGCGCCGTGGAAGGCGCCGCGTTCATGTTCTTTTTCGGCCTGGGCACTATGCCGGCGATGGTCACTGCCGGCGTCATGGCCGGGACATTGGCCCGCTTTGTCCGCAGGCCAATGATCCGACGCATCGTCGGGGTTACCGTTATATTGATGGCAGTGGCAACGGTCACCGTTCCGGGCCACTTTTACGGCACGGAGGCCCTCGGGGGGCCGTAGGAGTCTGGGGTTACACGATGAACAGAATGCTCGGCAAATCTCCGGAATTGCAGTCGGTCCTGCGCGCGGCGCGACTGGTCGCCAGCACCGATGTCACGACACTGATCCTCGGGGAAAGCGGCACCGGCAAGGAACTGCTGGCGCGCACCCTCCACGACGAAAGCCCCCGTGCAGGTTCCCCCTTCATCGCGGTCAATTGCGCGGCGCTGCCCGAAGGCCTGGCCGAGTCGGAACTTTTCGGCCATCGGCGCGGTGCCTTCACCGGCGCGGTCGATGCCCACAACGGCCGGATCGCGGCCGCGGACGGGGGCACATTGTTTCTGGACGAGATCGGCGAGTTGCCGGCAGCGGTCCAGGCCAAGCTACTGCGTTTTCTGGAATCGGGCGAGTGTCAGCCCCTGGGGGCCACCCGGCCGCAGGCCGTGGACACCCGGGTGGTGGCCGCGACCCACCGGGATCTCCTCCAGGACGTGGCGGCGGGGCGCTTCCGGGCGGACCTCTATTACCGCCTGCAAGTCATCCCGTTGGAGCTGCCCGCCCTGCGCGAGCGGCCCAGCGACATCCCTGCCCTGCTGAGCCATTTCCTGGAGACGCTGGCCGGTCAGCACGGCCTACCCGGGCCCCGGCTTTCGTGCGCGGCCCGACAATGCCTGGAGGCCTATGCCTGGCCGGGGAACGTCCGTGAGCTGCGCAACACCTGCGAACGCCTCGTCATTCTGCACGCCGGCCAGACCATTGAACCCGACCACTTACCGGCGGCGCTCCGCACCACCGGCGGAGCCGGCAACAGCTTCCGGCTGCCGGCTGAGGGGGTAAGAATGGACGAACTGGAGGCCGACCTGATCCGCCAGGCGCTGGCGCGCACGGAGGGTAACCGGAGCCGCGCTGCGCGCCTTCTCGGGCTGACACGGGATACACTGCTTTACCGCATGAAAAAGTACGGGTTACAGGAAGAGATAGCCGGCATGCAGCGCACGCCGCTGCTCTCTGCCTGACCATCACTCTGCTTGGCTGAGAGGCACACCCATGACTGAGGCAAAACGGGCGCAGGCAACCCTCGGCGGGGGCTGCTTCTGGTGTCTGGAGGCGGTCTTCCAGCAACTGCGCGGTGTCCATCGCGTGGTCTCCGGTTACGCGGGCGGTAAACGGCCGAACCCCAGTTACCAGCAGGTCTGTTCGGGGGCCACCGGCCACGCCGAGGTGGTTCAGATCACCTTCGACCCCGATCAAATCAGCTACGCGGACCTGTTGCGGGTGTTCTTCGCGATCCACGACCCGACCACGCTGAACCGCCAGGGTGCGGATATCGGCACCCAGTACCGTTCGGTCATATTTACCCACGACGACCAGCAAGCCGAGACCGCACGAGAGATCATGGCAGAGGTGGCCGCCGACTGGCCGGCCCCGCTGGTCACCGAGGTCACCGAGCTGCCCGCCTTCTACCCCGCCGAACCGGAGCACCAGGACTACTACCGGCAACACGGTGCCCAGCCCTACTGCAGGATGGTCATCGCACCGAAGCTCGGCAAGGCGCAGGCGCAATTCCGGCACCTGCTGGCCAAATAGAACCACCTGGACGGGCGCGCAAGCGGGGCGCCGCGCCCCATCAGGTGGGGATGACCCACCGGGATCGGGTGCCCAGGGTTTCCATCGCCTGGTGGGTGCTCAAGAAGATCTGCCCGCCACGGAGCTGCTCCGGCAAACCGGCCCGCACCAACCCGTCCATCACCGGGCCCTTCACCTCTGCCAGGTGCAGCGTGACCCCACTGTCCGCGAACTGCTCCGCCAGCTCCTCGAGGGTTTCCAACGCACTGGCGTCGATGAAATTGACGGCGCTGCAGATCAGGACCACGTGCTCCACCCCGCCCTGGCCCCAGACCAGACCCTGCAGCCGGTCCTCCAGATAACGGGTATTGGGGAAGTAGAGGTTCTCGTCCACCCGCACCAGCAGCACCCGGGGGTCCGTCTTCACCTCGTGGCGCTCCACGTTTCGGTAGTGCTCCGTGCCCGGCACCCGGCCGACCACGGCCATGTGTGGCCGGCTGGTCCGCCACAGGTAGAGGCCCAGGGAGAGGAGCACGCCGGCCACGATGCCGGCCTCCACCCCGACCAGCAACACCACTCCGCCGGTGGTTACCAGGGTGAGGAACTCACTGCGGCTGTACTCCCAGATCCGCCGGGGGGTATGCAGATCCACCAGGCCCACCACGGCCACCAGGATGATGGCGGCCAGACTGGCGTGAGGCAGCCAGGCCAGCCAGGGTGTGAAGAACAACAACACCAGCACGATTAACAAGGCGCTGATGACCCCCGCCAGGGGGGTGCGCGCCCCCGCCGTGTAGTTGACCACCGAGCGCGAGATACCGCCGGTGACCGGATAGCCCCCGGAGAACGAAGCCCCGATATTCGCCAACCCCAGGCCCTTTAGCTCCCGATCAGGGTCTATCCGCTCCCGGTCCTTCGCCGCCAGCGACTTGGCCACGGAGGCGCTCTCCAGGAACCCAACCAATGCAATGAGAATGGCCCCCCAGAGCAGTTCCCGCCAAAGCGGCAAATCAACGGCAGGCATGGCGATGCCGGGCAGACCTTCCGGTACGGCACCCACCACACTGACCCCGTAGCGTTGGTCCAGGCCCAGCAGCGCAACCGCCGCGGAAGCGAGGACCACCAACACCAGCGGGGCCGTCTTCACCATTAAGCCGGCGATTGCAGCAGACAGGCCCAGCCCGGTCAGAAGCCGCTTGAAGGGCCCCTGCATCAAAAGCAGCAGCGCCACACTGCCCACCGCCAGCAACAACGTGACCGGGTTGATATCTGCTGCCGACTGGGCCAACGCCCAGAGCATGGTGGGTAGGTTATTGCCGCCCCCCTCTACCCCGAGGACGTGCCGCAACTGGCTGAAACCGATGAGAATCGCCGCGGCGGTGATGAACCCGGAGAGCACCGGATGGCTGAGGAATTGAGTCACGAACCCCAGCCGGACCATGCCCATGACCAGAAGCACCACCCCGGAGAGCAGGGCGAGGGCCACCGCCGCGCCCAGGTGCTCGGCGGTACCGGGCACGGCCACCGTCCCCGCCACACTCGCCACCATGAGCGAAACGATGGCCACCGGCCCGACGGCCAGGGCGCGACTGCTGGCGAACAGGGCGTAGGCAATCGGGGGGATAATGCTGGCGTACAGACCGACGTGCGGGGGCAGGTTGGCCAACATTGCGTAGGCCATGGCCTGCGGCACCAGCATGACGGCCACCACCGCGCCGGCGATTACATCGCCGGCGAAATACTCCGAGCGGTAGCCACGCAACCAACCGAACAGGGGCAACCGATGCCCCGCTTTGCTGCTCCCGGAGCGAACCTCCAAGCAAAACCTCCAGTGAAGAATAGCCCCGTAGCGGGTAAAACCCGTGTGAAAAAGGATTAGTCGGCGAGCACCGGTCGCAAAGGAGCAGCGCGGGAATCAGCGGCTGAGGGGCCTCTATCGATCCGCCGTCCCGTCCCGTCCGTGGTCTGCGCCACAAAACAACTCGTGCAGCTTGCCCAGCAGCGCCATTGCCTCTTCACTGGCAACGCGGTAGTAGATCGTGCGGGATTCCCTGCGCGTCGCCACCAGCTTCTCTTCGCGTAGCCGGGTCAGCTGTTGTGACAGCGCTGGCTGCCGCATACCCAGCAGGCGTTCGAGTTCGCCCACCGACTTTTCACCCTCCACGAGGTGGCAAAGGATCATCAGACGGCGTTCGTTGGCCAATGTCTTCAGGAAGCGGCTCGCTTGCGCGGCATTCCTGGACATCTGGTCCATATCGAGATCAAGGATCGCGTTCATATTCATATATTCTACTTTTTGCATTGGTTGTCAAGGCCTCACAGTAACCACGCCATACCCTGTGGACCTTCCTCTCGCTCCGGCCCCCATCCTGGAAGGGGCACCCAACCCGTTTGGGCATCCAGTGGTCCACTGGCGCCCGGTGAGTTCGGAAATAATCGTCTCCCTTGATATATTAGCTGGTTACAATCTACCAGATTCACGCCACCGGTCCGACTTAAGCGGCGCAGCTTGAACACCCCTGTGCCAATAGGCATTCTGCAACGCTTGGTCAGGGCGGTCGAATACCGTCATATTAGATGCACATTCCTTTAAGTTAACAACGGTGAGGACGTGTGGCCGAGGATCTGATCGAGACACTGAAAGCAGACCGGGGCATAGTCTGTCTGGTGGGTGCCGGTGGCAAGAAGACCACCATGGCGCGCCTGGCCAGCCTTCAACCTAACCGCGCCGTCGGCCTGAGCAGCACCGTTTTCTGCGCACCGCTGCCCGACTGGCTCTCTCATACAGTGCAGACTGGCGCAGAGACAGCCCTGTTAGAGCACGCCGATGCCTCGCGCGACCAGCGCATCGCGCTGGCCTGGTTCGGCACCTCGGAACGCCCGGACCGACACAGCGGCCTGCCTCCGACCCTGATTCCGCGCCTGCACCAGGTTGCCCGACGCCAGGTGACACTGGTCAAGGCAGACGGCGCCCGTATGCGACGCATCAAGGCCCCAGGCCCCAAAGAGCCGGTGCTGGCCACGCCCTGCGACGCCGTGATTGCGCTACTGTCGATCAAGGCGATCGGACGCCCGCTGGACGAAAAGGTTGCGCATCGCCCCGATCGGATCGCCGACACCACCGGCCTCCGCCGGGGCCAGACCATCGGCGCCACCCACCTGGCCCGGTTGCTGACCCACCCCCATGGGTTGCTTCAGGGTCTGGGCGATACCCCGGTCACTCCGGTGATCAACATGGTGGACAACACCGAGGCGCGGGCCGTCGCGCGACGCGTCGCCGAAGCCGCCCTGGCGGATACGCAACGCTTCGACCGCGTGGTCCTTGCCAGTATGCGGGACCCGACTCCGCTGGTAGAGATCGTCGGCGACTGAGCGCCCCGAGAAGAGGACAAGCATGCACGAAAACAGCAATACACCCCGCGAAAGCGAGGCGATCACGGGAGTCATCCTCGCCGGGGGCCAGGCCCGTCGCATGGGCGGCCAGGACAAGGGGCTGCTGTCGCTGGCCGGGCAGCCGATGATTCACTGGGTCCTGGAGGCCCTGGCACCCCAGGTGGATCACCTGCTTATCAATGCCAATCGGCATCACCATCGCTACCAGCGGTTCGGGCACCCGGTGATCCCCGACCGACTACCGGACTACCCGGGGCCCTTGGCGGGCATGCTCGCTGGAATGGAGACCGCCACGACCGGGTTCATAGCCATTGTGCCCTGCGATGCGCCGTTGCTCCCCGGGGACCTGGTGGCCCGACTGGCGCAGACCCGGGACGAGCAGGATGCGGACATCGTGACCGCGCAGTCCGGGGGCCGGCTGCAACCGACCTTCGCTCTTATCCGCTGCGCCCTGGCAGCAGACCTTTACGAATACCTGACATCCGGCCAGGGGAAGATCGACCGCTGGTACCGGCGGCATCGCCTGGCCGTACTGGATATGGAGGAGCAGGCCGAGGCCTTTATCAATGTGAACACGCCGGAAGAGCTTGAAGACCTCGAAACCCGATTTAGACAGGAGTAAATGCTAATGAGTCAGTACTGGGCGGAATTGGCCGAGTCGATGAGCGGCCGCATGAAGCAGGTGGCAATGGGTGCCCCGGAGATGGCCCGCGGCTTCAACCAGCTGAAGCAGGCCAGTGGCAAGGATGGTGCCCTGGACCCCGCCACGAAATCGCTGATTGCCCTGGCGCTCGGCATTGCCGCGCACTGCGAGGGCTGCCTGGCCTTTCACGCCAAGGCGGCCGCGAAGAATGGCGCAACCCGGGAACAGGTGCAGGAGATGATCGCCGTCGCCGTGCAAATGGGCGGCGGGCCCTCCTTCGTCTATGGCGGTATGGCACTGGAGGCATTCGACGAGTTCGCCGCCGGCCAATGAGGCCATGATGGCTGCCGGGCACTCGCGGCCCGGCAGCCATCGGCAAGCCCGAACGGTGCAAAGCGGCGCGTGCCGCATTTCGGGCACAAAAAAAGCCGGGCATTGTGCCCGGCTTTTTTATCGTTTGGTGGAGCCAGGCGGGATCGAACCGCCGACCTCCTGCATGCCATGCAGGCGCTCTCCCAGCTGAGCTATGGCCCCTTGACTGGCGCTATATGCTACGGATTTGGTCCGTGTCGGTCAAGCACCCCTGGGTGCTTCACTGCTTGTCGAACCGGCACTGCCCTGAAGGCAATGCCCGAGCTGGCGAACTGCCGGCTCGCGTGTTTGGTGGAGCCAGGCGGGATCGAACCGCCGACCTCCTGCATGCCATGCAGGCGCTCTCCCAGCTGAGCTATGGCCCCGTGCAATGAGGCGCGTATGGTAGGCCCCCGCGCCCCATTGGTCAACCCCGGCGGCTCAACCCGCCTCGCCGGTCTGCTGATCGATCCAGTCGATCGCTGCCTGGATTCGCCGCAGGGTGGTCTCCTTGCCAAGCAGTTCCAGGGTCTGGTCGATCGGCGGAGACACGGGCCCACCGGAGACGGCCACTCGGACCGGCTGCGCCACTTTCCCGAGTTTGAGATCGAGCACCTCGGCGGCCTTCAGCACGCATTCGTGAATGGCCTCACGCTGCCAGTCCTCCAGGTCGGAAAGCAGATCGCGGACCCGGACCAAGGCGGCCTCAGTCGCCGGCTTCAGGTTCTTGCGCGCTGCCTTCGCATCGTACTCGGTGGGGTCGCGGTAAAAGAAGCTGCTGTTGTCCGCCATCTCCACCAGAGTCTTGGCGCGCTCCTGTTGGGCCGCCGCCACCTGCTCCAGCGCCGGCCCCTCGGCGGGGTCGATATCACGCTCACCGAGATGGTGCGCCAGGTAACGGGCCACGTGAGCCGGCTCGGAGCGCATGATGTGCTGCTGATTCAGCCACAGCAGCTTCTGCGGGTTGAACGTGGAGGCGGAGTGGTTGATGTCCTCGATATCGAAGAGGCTGACCATCTCGTCCAGCGAGAAGACCTCCTGGTCACCGTGGGACCAGCCCAGGCGGACCAGATAATTCAACACCGCCTCAGGCAGATAGCCCTGCTCGCGATACTGGAGCACACTCACCGCACCGTGCCGCTTGGACAAGCGCTTGCCATCCTCACCGAGGATCATGGGCACGTGGGCGAATACCGGCGGCTCCACGCCCAGGGCGCGGTAGAGGTTGACCTGTCGCGGCGTGTTGTTCAGGTGATCATCACCCCGGACCACGTGGGTGATGCCCATATCCATGTCGTCCACCACCACCGTGAAGTTGTAGGTGGGCGTGCCATCGCCCCGGGCGATGATCAGGTCGTCCAGCTCGGTGTTCTGAAACACCACCCGCCCGCGGACGCGGTCCTCGATCACGATCTCGCCATCCAGCGGGTTGCGGAACCGGATCACCGGCTCCGCTGCCCCGTCCGGGGCCGCCTCAAGGTCACGACAACGGCCGTCGTAGCGGGGCTTTTGCTTGTTCGCCATCTGCTCCTGACGCAACGCGTCCAGGCGCTCCTTGGAGCAGTAGCAACGATAAGCCAGCCCCTGATCCAGCAGGTACTGAATAAGCTCGCGGTAACGGTCGAAACGCTGGGTCTGGTAAAAGGGCCCCTCGTCATAATCCAGCCCCAGCCAGCCCATGCCCTCCAGGATGACATTGACGGATTCCTGGGTAGAACGCTCGCGATCGGTGTCCTCGATACGCAGCACAAAGCTGCCCCCGTGACGCCGGGCATACAGCCAGGAATAGAGCGCGGTGCGCGCGCCGCCAATATGCAGGTAACCGGTAGGACTGGGAGCGAAACGCGTTTTTATCTTGGCCATTGGTCTGCTTTCCACTGATGGACTGCGAATGGCGCGCATCTTACCAGATGCACCACCGGTGACTCTCGCCCACCAGGGGTTGGGTACTCAGCGGCCCGTGTGCTCTCGCCGAGCTGTCATCCGCAGGGCCACCGAATCGGCGAACCGCAGTGCATGGGGCTTGTCCACCTCGACCGCCACCTCTTGCGCCAAAGGATAGGCCATGGCCATTTGCAACAGGTCGTGCACCAGCTTTTCCAGCAGCAGGAATCGGTTGCCCTCCACGTGGGCAATGATCTCCTTGGTAAGGCGCTTGTAGTCCAGCGCCAGCTCCACATCGTCACTGGTGGCAGCCGCCAACGCGTCATACCGGATCTCGACGTTGATGACGACGTCCTGCATTTTCTCCTGCTCCTCCGGCTTGAAACCGATATAGGTGCGAAGGCGCAGGTTCTTGATACGGATCAGTGCCGGTTCCTTCTCAATCATGCGGCGCTCCCTGGCCTCAGTAGGCCGATGGCGTGCGGATCAGCTGCAGGAACTCATCTCGGGTTTTGTGGTTCGAGCGGAAGTCTCCCAGCATGACCGAGGTACTCATCTCGGAGTTCTGCTTCTCCACACCACGCATCATCATGCACATGTGCCGCGCGTTTATGTAGACCGCGACACCGCGACCACCGGTGACCTCCTGGATGGCCAGCGCGATCTGGCGCGTGAGGTTTTCCTGGATCTGCAGGCGGCGGGCGTACATATCGACAATGCGCGCCACCTTCGACAACCCGATCACCTTGCCATCCGGCAGGTACGCCACGTGCGCCCGGCCGATAAAGGGCAGCAGGTGGTGCTCGCAGAGGGAGTAGAGCTCGATGTTGCGGACGATCACCATCTCGTCGTTGTCCGAGCTGAATACTGCCCCGTTCAGCACCTCATCCAACGTCTGGTGGTAGCCGCGGGTCAGGTACTGCATGGCCCGGGCGGCCCGGCCCGGGGTGTCCTTGAGGCCCTCGCGATCCGGGTCTTCACCCAGGTCCAGGAGGATCTGCCGGTACGCCGCTTGAATGCTTTCAGTCATGTGAACTCCTCACCCGGACACCGCCTGAATTCGGTCCAGAAACACTAATGTACAAGAGTTGTACAGAATAGACCTGTGGTCTGCCGTGTCAAGCATTTCCTGAATATTCTACCGGGGCCTGGCAGGCGCCGTCGCCCCCGTCGGGGAGTGGTCCACCCAACGCTGCGAATGACGCCTTCGTACCGCCGAGGTCCGTCAAATATTGCTGCAGTGCGGAAACGTACAGCCAACGGCTTCCTTGCGGTCCTTCCCGCACCTTGACTTCCCCCCGGCCTATTCCATTCTTCTGGAGTGACCGAAGCCGTTTTGCGGCCCGTTTATGTTGCACAACGGAAACCTGCCGGTCGCTCCATCGCATCATCGGAGGGGAGAGCCATGCAGCATGTCCTGAAACTGGAGCCCGCCCTCTGCACGGGTTGCCTTCAGTGCGAGATGGCCTGTTCCTACGAGAACACCGGTGCCTTTAACCCGGCACGCTCCAGAATCAAGGTGTTCACCTTTCACGAGGAGGGCAGCTTCGCCCCCTACACCTGCACTCAGTGTGACGAGGCCTGGTGCATGCACAGCTGCCCGGTGGAGGCCATCACCGTGGACCTCCAGACCGGCGCCAAAGTGGTGGACGAAGATGTCTGTGTCGGCTGCAAGGTGTGCACTATCGCCTGCCCCTTCGGCACGGTGAACTACGAGGAGGCGACCGGGAAGGTGGCCAAGTGCGACCTTTGCGGCGGCGACCCCTGGTGTGCCAAAGCCTGCCCCACCGGGGCCATTACCTGGGTACCGGCGGATACCGCCGGGCTGGAGCGGATGCGGGCCTGGGCATACCAGGCGCCCCGTCCCCAACCAACGGCTACCAAGACACCAAGCGGGAAGCCCGTTCAGACCTACAACCCCGCTCCGACGGGAGGGCAGTAACCATGGCCTGGGCAGGAAAACTATTGCGGGTAAACCTGACTGACGGGACGGTCGGCTCCGAACCCCTCAACATGGAGTGGGCGCGGGACTACCTGGGACAACGCGGGCTGGCCAGCAAGTACCTATACGAGGAGATCGACCCGGCCTGTGACGCCCTCGGGCCGGGGAACAAGCTGATAATGGCGACCGGTCCGCTGACCGGGACCATGGCCTCCACTGGCGGCCGCTACTCCGTTGTGACCAAGAGTCCGCTGACCGGCGCCATCGCCTGTTCCAATTCCGGCGGCTTCATCGGCGCCGAGATCAAGATGGCCGGTTGGGACATGATCATCTTTGAGGGCGCCTCCCCCACCCCGGTCTACCTGTACCTCGAGAATGAAAAGGCCGAATTGCGCCCGGCGGACACCCTCTGGGGTAAAACGGTGTGGGACGCGGATGCGGAACTGCACCGCATGCACCAGGACCCGGAACTGCGCATCGCCTGCGTCGGACGTTCGGCGGAGGCCGGTTGTTTGTACGCGGGGGTCATCAACGACCTCCACCGGGCGGCCGGCCGCTCCGGCGTGGGCACGGTCATGGCCGCCAAAGGGCTGAAGGCCGTCGCGGTGCGTGGCACCCGGGGGGTGGGCAACATCCACGACCCCATACGCTTTCTGCAGGCCACGGAACAGGGGAAGAAGGTGCTGGCCGACAACGAGGTCACCGGCCAGGGGCTTCCAACCTACGGCACCCAGGTGCTGATGAATGTCATCAACGAGATGGGCGCGATGCCCACTCGGAACATGCGCGAGGTCCAGTTCGAGGGGGCGCACAAGATTTCCGGCGAAGCGATGCATGAGCCGCGCAGCACCGACCAGCGGCCCAATCTCACTACGAACGCCGCCTGCTTCGGTTGCACCATCGCCTGCGGCCGGATCAGCCGGATCGACAACGGCCATTTCACCGTGGAGCACAAGCCCAGGTACTGGGGCAACTCCGGTGGTCTGGAGTACGAGGCGGCCTGGGCCTTGGGCTCCGATACCGGGGTGGATGACCTGGAGGCCCTCACCTACGCCAACTTCCTGTGCAACGAGGACGGTTTCGACCCCATCTCCTTCGGGGCCACGGTGGCTGCCGCAATGGAGCTGTACGAAGCCGGCGCCATTACCGATCGGGACACAGAGGGCCTCGCCCTGCATTTCGGCTCCGCCGAGGCGCTTAGCCGGTGCGCGGAGCTGGTGGCCTCCGGTGAAGGCTTTGGCAAGGACCTGGGGTTGGGCTCCAAGCGGCTTTGCGAGAAGTACGGCCAGCCGGACCTGTCCATGACGGTGAAAGGCCAGGAATTCCCCGCCTATGACCCAAGGGGCATCCAGGGCATGGGGCTGGCCTATGCCACCTCCAATCGTGGCGCCTGCCACTTGCGCGGCTACACCGTGTCCTCAGAGGTTCTGGGTATTCCCGAAAAGACCGATCCGCTCGCCACCGACGGCAAGCCGGAGCTGGTGAAGGCCTTCCAGGATGCGGCCGCCATGGTGGACTCCTCCGGGCTGTGCATCTTCACCACCTTCGCTTGGACGCCGGATGATATCGCCCCGCAGATCGATGCCGCCTGTGGCGGGGGCTGGAACACCGATCGGCTGCTGGAGATGGGGGAGCGGATCTGGAACCTGGAGCGGGACTTCAACCTCCGGGCCGGCCTCACCGGGGCCGACGATACGCTGCCGAAGCGGCTCCTCAAAGAGGCGGCCAAGGTAGGCCCCGCGAAGGGTCGGGCGAATGACCTGGGCAAGATGTTGCCCGAGTACTACCGGGTCCGCGGCTGGACAACCGATGGCCGGGTCACCGATGAAACCCGTAAACGGCTGCGCCTTTAAAGTAGCGTGGGAGAGTGAGCATGCAACACGTGATAGTCGGCGCCGGTCCCGCCGGTGTGGTGGCTGCTGAGCGCCTGCGCAAGCTGGATCCGCAGGCCGACATCAAGCTGCTGACCCGGGAACCGGCGCCCCCCTACTCCCGCATGGCGATCCCCTACTACCTGGTGGAGCAGATACCGGAGTCGGGCACCTGGCTGCGCAAGCAGCAGGACCACTTCGACCGGCTGGGCATCGAGATCGTTGAAGGGGCAGTGAACAGGCTGGACACGGCAGGCCACGAGGCCCATCTCTCGGATGGCCGGACATTGACGTACGACCGCCTGCTGCTGGCTACCGGCTCCAGCCCCGTGATTCCGCCCCTACCCGGCATGGACAGGGAGGGCGTCCACACCTGCTGGACCCTGGCCGATGCCCGCGCCATCCTCCAGCGGGCCCGACGCGACGCCCGCGTGGTCCTGATCGGTGCCGGTTTCATCGGCTCGATCATTCTTGAGGCGTTGGTCACGCGGGGCACCCGGCTGACCGTAGTGGAACAGGGCGACCGCATGGTCCCGCGGATGATGGACGCGGACGCGGGCGATTTGATCCGCCGCTGGTGCGAATCCCGTTGCGTAGCCGTACGCACCAGCGAGACGGTAACCGGAGTGGCGGAAGGGCCGCCCGGCGGACACCCATTGGCGGTCGAGCTGGGGAACGGCGATGCGCTCCCGGCTGACCTGGTCATCGTCTCCGCCGGTGTCCGCAGCAATACCGATTACCTGGGCGGTTCCGGCATTGAAGTAGATCAGGGCATCCGGGTGGATAACCGGCTGCAGACAACCCTGCCGGACGTCTTCGCTGCGGGTGACGTGGCCCAGGGGCCCGACTTCTCCACCGGGGGCTGGTCGGTACACGCCGTCCAACCGACCTCCGTGGACCACGGCCAGGTTGCTGCCAGCAACATGGCAGGCCGGACCCGCCACTACCATGGCAGTCTCCTGATGAACGTACTGGATACCCTGGGCCTGATCTCCACCTCTTTCGGGCAGTGGCAGGGCGTGGAAGGCGGTGACAGCACCGCCCTGCTCGACCGGGAGCGTTTCCGCTACCTCCGCCTGCAATTTCAGGACGACACCATTGTCGGGGCGAACAGCCTGGGGCTCACAGAACATGTGGGGGTGCTACGCGGACTCATTGAGGGGCAGGTGCGCCTTGGCAAATGGAAGGAACGCCTGGAAGCCGACCCCACACGCCTGATGGAGGCTTATCTGGGCTGTACCCAGGCCATCGGTCGCCCTAGCCCAAAGGAGGCGCCCGCCTGATGGATGCGCTGCCAATGAAGATCCAGGTCAAACTGTATGCCAGCCTCTCCGACCGTATGCCGGACGGAGCCCCCCCCCACGAGGGCGCGCTGCTGGATTTACCGGGCGACACCAGCCCCCACGCGTTGATTGACCAGCTGGACGTGCCCCGGGAGTTGGCGCACCTCATATTGCTCAACGGCGTTTACGTGAACCCGGAGGACCGCGACAAACCGGTGCTGAGGGATGGTGACGTGGTCGCCGTCTGGCCCCCTATCGCCGGTG
>SR_TP_S13solDRAFT_1000015_pt1 | contig 134833 bp, 142 predicted proteins | sample SodReaTP_S13sol_FD_11159 | JGI IMG/M metagenome (IMG submission 11159) | reverse complement strand
GCGCGGAGCCTGTAGAACGGCAGGCGACGCCGGCGGGCTTGCGCGAAATAGGCGACGAAGAGCTGCGGGAACAGCCAGCCGTAGCGCGTAATCGCTGCCGCGGCGCCGACCGCGACGGGGCTGCCCGTGAGCCCGTGGACCAGCGCCGCGACGATCGTGCCGGTGTCGACCGCCGCGGCGCCGCCCTGGAAGAAGATGCCGGCAGTGGCGATGCGCCAGAAGCGCCGCCGCGTCTCAGGCCCGGCCATTGTCCGGAGCCGCGCCCCTCGTGAGCGCGCCCAGCGCGATGCCATGGCGCCACAGTGTGAAGGCGCCCGCAGCGCCGATCGCAGCCATGGTCGAGGCGACGACGACCGTCACCATGGCGACGGCGGGCTCCTCGCCGACGCCGAACAGGCCGAGCGCGAAGACGGCACCGATGATGAAGCCGCCCGGGATGCGCGCGAGGTGCGCCAGGATGACGATGAAGCCCAGGATCGCCAGCAGCACCAGATAGGCGATGGGCGGCAGCAGCACGCCGAAGGCCAGGCCGGCCCACAGGAAGTGGGTCGCCGCGAGCAGCTTGATGAGGATGCTCGCGGCGACGATAGAGATTCGCCGCCGCGGCTCGGCCGGCCAGACGATGCCCTCGGCGAAGGACAGCGCGAGCGCCCGGGCGCGCGCGACGAAGCGGCGCGGCAGCCGGTCGGTGGCCTGCAGCACCCAGCCTACCCCTCGAACGGCGGCGCGCTTGTGCCGCCACAGCAGGACGAGAGCGGCAACGATCGCGCCCAAACTGCCCGTGGCGCCGACAAGGAGTCCGAGCCGGATCTCGCCGTCGGGATCCGGAAACACCGCGAACACCAGGACGAGGAGCACCAGTCCTGCGAACACGATGCCGTCGATCAAGCGGTCGATCGCCACGCTCGCCAGCACGGCGCTCATCCGCAGCACCTCGAGGCGCGCGACGAGCCAGGAGCGCACCAGGGGGCTCAGGCCGAGCGGGACCAGCAGGTTGGCGAGGTAGCCGACCATGATGGCGCCGAACAGGCGCAGCGTACCGATCGAGCGGAGAGGATGCAGGATCTGGCGCCACTTCCAGGCGCGGACGAGCTGCTCTACAACGACGGCAAGCGGCACGAGTGCGAGATACCGCGGATCCGCCTCGGTGAGGATCGCCCCGAGCCGAGGATAGTCGAGATGCCCCAGGATCCAGGCCAGGGCGGTGAGACCCAGCATGCCCCCGGCGACCGACAGCCACCGCGTCCGGCGTTTTCCGCCCGGTGCGCTTGTTCCGCCTCCCGTCACGGCATGGCTCGACGCATCGATCGGGCGTTGCAACTTCGCACCTTTCACCGCATTCGAGCTCCTTTATGCCGCGGCGTCTGCGCCTGGCACCCCGGCGCGGCATCTTGGGAGCGGTGGGCTGCTATGTCACTCTCCGACCTTCGGCACGCTCGACGCGGTGGCCGAGCCGGATGACGGCGCTTGCGATCGCGTCCGGTGAGGTCTCGAGAGAGCGATAGGCGACGCGCACCGTCTTCGTCTCGGCGTCTCCCGAGACGCGCGCGATGCCCGCCTCGAGGCGCAGGCCTGCCTCGATGATGTCGACGCAGCCCCGGCAGTGGATGCTGGGCACCGCGAGGGTGAGCGCCGCGTCGGCCGCGGTGGCGTCCGTCTCCGTCGGAGCGCTCGTGCCGCGGCGGTCCGGCGCGTCGTCCGCCGGGGTCTTGGTTTTCTTGAAGATCCCCCCGCCGAAGGAGTTGGCGAGCACCGCCGAGACGCTCGCCGCCATGGCGCCCATGGCCCAGGCAGGGTGCAGGATGCCGGTGGCCGCCACCGGTACACCGACGCCGTTGAACAGGAAGGCGAGCGTCAGGTTCTGCACCGTCTTGTGATAGCTCATGCCGCCGATGGTGATCGCCTCGGGCACGGCCGTCAGCCGGTGCCCGATGAGCACCACATCGGCCGCCTCGATGGCGATGTCGGTGCCTGCGCCGATGGCGATGCCGACATGGGCCTGCATGAGCGCCGGCGCGTCGTTGATGCCGTCGCCGACCATCGCCACCCGGGCGCCTTGCCGTTGGAGGGCCCGCACGCGCTCGGACTTGTCCTGGGGCAGGACCTGTGCGTGGATCTCCTCGATGCCGACTTCCGCCGCCACCGCCTCGGCCGTCCGGGCATTGTCGCCGGTGATCATCACCGGGGTCAGGCCGCGCCGCTTGAGCTCCGCGATCGCTTCGCGCGCGTCCGGCTTGATCGCATCGGCGATGGCGAGCAAGCCGGCCAGCTGATCATCGACCGCCACGAGCACGGTCGTGCGGGCCTTTCCTTCGTGGGCGTCCAGGATCTCGCGGGCCGCTCCAATGTCGATGCCGCGCTCCGCGAGGAAGGCGGGCGTGCCGACCAGAACCGCGTGTTTCTCGACCCGGGCGCTGACGCCGCGGCCGGTGATCGCCTCGAAGCCGCTCGCTGCGGCCGAGGCGATGCCCTCCGCCTCGGCTGCCTGGACCACGGCGCGCGCCAGCGGATGCTCGGACGGCGCCTCGGCGCCGGCGGCCAGGCACAGGAGGGCGGAGCGATCGTAGTCGCCCAGCGGTTCGACGGCGATCAGCCGCGGCCTGCCTTCGGTGATCGTGCCGGTCTTGTCGAACACGACGTGGGTGATGTCCTTCAGGATCTGAAAGGCCTCGCCGGAGCGCATGAGGATGCCGCGCTCGGCGGCAATACCGCCGCCGCGGATGAGTGCCAGCGGCGTCGCCATGCCCATGGCGCAGGGATAGCCCATGACCAGCACCGTGACCGCGGCATAGATCGCGGTGACCCACTGCATGCCCGCGCCCCAGAGGATCGGTGCGAAGCCCCAGAACAGGAGTGCTGCGACCGAGATCAGGAGTACCGCCGGCACGAAATAGAGCAGCACCTGGTCGACCAGCGCGACGATGCCGGGCTTCATCGCCTTGGCTTCCTCGACGTGGCGGGCGACCTGCGCAGGAAGCTCTCCTCGCCGACCCGCGTCGCGCGCACGAGCAGGGCGCCGGTCTGATTGATGCTGCCGCCGATCACCGCGTCGCCCGCGACCTTGTCCTCAGGGATCGGCTCGCCGGTCACCAGCGACTGGTCGACCGCGGAAGCGCCCTCCTCGATCACGCCGTCGACGGGAACCCGTTCGCCGGGCCGCACGCGCACCACGTCGCCGACCAGGACCTCCTCAATCGGCACTTCGACCTCGCGGCCGTCCCGCACCACCCGCGCCGTCTCTGGCTGCAAGGACAGGAGCCGGCGCACGCTCTCCGAGGCCCGGGTGCGAACGACGAGCCCGACATAGCCCGAGAGCAGGTGGTAGGCGGTGAGGAAGACGGTGACGCCGAAGAAGTCGACCGCCGGGAAGCCGACGAAGCCGTACCAGCCGAGCGGCGGGATCGGCGCGCCGAGGAGGCCGCCGGTGTAGCCGCCGATGGCACCCATGGTGAGAAGAACATGCTGGTTGGTGATGCCGCGGCGCGCCGCCCCCCAGGCCATGCGGATGATGCGCCGGCCGTTCCAGCAGAAGACGCAGGAGGCGAGCGCCCAGGCCGTCCAGACGTGCCAGTCCCGCATCTGCCACAGATCCAGCCACATGGCCGCCATGGCGAGCACCATCACGAGCGCGACCGAGGCCGCCGAGATCAGGTCCTTGCCCTCCTGCCGCTTGAGCGCGAGCTGCTCGTCGAAGGCGCCGACCTTGCGCGGATCGCGCACCAGGAAGCCGAGCGAATGCAGGACATCCTTGATCCGCGTCGGATCGATGTCGCCGGGCCGGAAGCGGATCAGCGCCTCCTCGTGGGCGAGCGAGACGTGCACTTCCTCGATCCCCCGCTCGCGCTTGAGGCCGCGTTCGATCGCGTTGACGCAGAACGAGCAGCTCATGCCGCCGAGCTTGAGCTGGAGGCTTTCGAGGGGGCCGGCTTCCCGGCGCACCGTCGCTTCCGCCATCGCCTTTTCCTATTGCTGCAGGCCCGCGAGCCGATCTGCGGGCAGAAAGGCGTCGGCCCGACCGTCCCGCGGCATGACCAGCATGTTGGCAAGGAGCATCGCGTCCGCGGTGCGGAAGGTCCCGTCGGTCACGGTCCAGCCGCCGTCGGCATGGCGGACCGCGGCGGCGAAGACGGGCGCGACGCCGGCATCCTGCACCGCGGGCAGCGCCGGGTGGGCGAAATGCGCCGCCGGCTCGCGGTCCAGGTAGTGCTGCGGGACCAGGGGCAGGGGGCTCGCGAGGAGCATGCCCGCCCGTATCAGCACGGTCTCGAACAGCTGCGGATAGAGGCGGTCGGCTTCGCGGGCGACATCGTCGGGACCGTGCCAGCGCAGGGCGTTGAGTCCCGCCACGAGCGCTGCGAGCGTGCGCGGCGTGTAGACGGCCGCGCCATCCGGGGCGCGGAATGCGCCGATGGCCTCGTCCCACAGCGGCATCAACCGCGACTGGAACAGCTCGGTCGCGGCGTCCCGGTAGACGTTCTCCTCGAACAGGCGGCCGGCCTCTATGAGGCCATAGACGGCGAAAGCGAGATCCTCGAGCCCGGCTTCCGGCACTGGCGAGGTGAGGGCGTCGGCGTGCCCCCTGGCGAGCTGGAGCGCTCGATTGCGCTTCTCCGCGTCGTCGGTCGCGATCGCGTAGCGGCCGAGCCCCTGGACGGCGATTGCCCGATCGGCCGGCGCCTCGGGCGGCAGCGCCGCGACGGCTGCGAGCGCGGCGTCGCCAAGCGCCCGCCCGGGCCACGGATCGAGCAGCGCGCGTGCCGCGGTGTGCCAGTAGTCGTCGCGCTCGCTGGTGGCGGCGAGCACGAGATTGGCGGCGGCCCAAAGCACCGCCGCCTGGTGCCGAGGCTGCGGGGCGGCAAAGGTCCCGTCCAGGGATCTGGCGGCGAACAGGCCGTCGGCGTCGCGCAGCCGGTTCGCCAGCGCATCGAGCTGCGCGCGCGCCTGGGGCAGCATCATGAGAGCGATGCGCCTCTCGTCGCGGCTCTCGTGAAAGTTCAGGTGGAACTCCGGCGCCGTGGTCTTGACGACCGCCCAGGCCTGGGCCTCCGGGTCGAGGGTGCGGTCGAAGCTGGCCGGATCCCAGCGCAGCGTGCGCAGGTCGTCGAGGTTCGGCGTCGTGACGAAGCGCGGATCGCCCGCGGCATAGATCGCGCCGACCATGGCCATGTCGGGCATCGGCGGGCGGGTGACGTAGCCCGCGTGCTTCAGGATATCGTCCATCTCCGACATCGAGACCCGCACCGGCTCGCCGAGACCGCTGAACATCAGCGCGTTGGCGAGGGTGGCCCGTCCGGTCCAGTGAGCGGCGGTGTCAACGATGCCGGCGTCGTAACGGAAAGTTTCTGTTGCGGCGGTCGTGATTGGAGCGATTGCCAGGATCGCCCCGATGGCCGCGCGCGCGAGCCAGCCCGGCCGCCGGGCGGTTTCAGGAATTCGGGTCATCTCATTCCTCCAATCGCCGGGAACCGATCCGGCTAAGCGCTCAAGAGGACGAGGAAAGCGCTCTGATAGAAGAAGTAGGCGGCGGCAATCAGCACGAGCACGCCGCCCCAACGCTCGATCCGCGGCACGATCAGTGCGAGCTTGCGCATGTGCTTGACGGTGCCCGTGGCGGCCCCGGCGACGAGCAGGGGCAGCCCGCGGGCAAGACCGAAGGTGAAGAGGAGCGCGGCGCCAAGCCACGGCTTGCCGGTGGCGGCCGCCGCTCCCAGGACCGGCAGCACCATGGGCACGCAGGCCGGACAGGTCGAAAGGCCGAACGGGATGCCCAGCGCATAGGCGCCGCCGAACGACCTGACCGGCGTAGTGCGCATGTCGAGGCGAAACCACGGCACGCGGACGAGCCGCAGCAGGGCAAGGCCGACCACCACCAGCACCAGCGCGATCACCAGATTGGTGAGCGCCAGCGATTCGGCAAGCACCTGGATCACGAGAAAGCCCACAAAGCCGAACAAGGCGCCAACCATTGCGTCCACCGTCGCGATGCCGAGCATGAACCCCGCCGGAAATGAGAGCGTCTCCCATCTGGCAACCTCGGCCTGCGTTTCGCGGCGGGCGGCGACGGTGCCGACCACGGCCGAGATCAGCGGCAGCGAACTCGGGGCGACGCCCATCACCAGCCCCGCCAAAGCGACGAGCCCGAAGGCAACGGGCGAGGTGGGCGGGACCTGTTCCAGCCATGCGGCAAAGTCGATCATGCGCATCCTCAACTGGCAGCTGCCATCCTAGCCTCCGTATCACGGTACGGACTCAAGAGGTTTCCACGAAACAGAAGCCGTGGTCTGGAGAGCCGCTATGCGGCGCGGTCAATTCCGCTGCGAACCGCCGGCAGATGGACAGGCCGTCGTGTCGGCAACCGCTCTGCTGGGCTGGGCAGGGGGCTCCGTCACCTTTCTGCGGCGCTCTGAACTTCCTCGAAGTCCCGCAGCGCGTACCCCAGGGCCGTGATCGCTGCGCGCGCTTCGGCCTCGTCGAGCACCGCTCCCTCGGTCATGGTGACGACGGCTTGGCCGCTTCGCAGGTGGACCTGCACGTCCTCCACCCCGTCGAGTGCGCTCAGGCTCTGCTTGACGCGAAAGGCGCACAGCGGGCACGCCATTCCCTCCACGGTGAGGCTGTAGAGCCGCGGTGCTGCCAAGGCCGCTGCCGAAATCAGCATGACGGCCAACGTCAGGCCCACCCGGTGCAGGATCGTTCTCATGAAGAGCCATTCCCTGTTCTGAATCGCGCCCCGCCGGCATCCGGGCTCTCGTTGGCAGCGAGCGCGTCCATGATCGAACAGCCGCCCAGCGCCCCATGGCCGGGACACGCCGCGACCAAGGCTTCGAGCGCCTCGCGGATGCGCTGGAGCTGTCTGATCTTGGCGTCCACTTCCTCCAGCTTGGCCGTTGCGCGGGCGCGCACATCGGCGGCATCCGTCCGGGGGTCTGCCCGCAGGCTCAAGAGCTCCTGAATCTCGCGCAGGGAAAAGCATCGAGCTCCTGCGCCTGGCGGATGAAGCGGACCCGTTGGACGGTCTCTTCCGAATAGATCCGGAAGCCACCGTTGTTCGGCTTCAACGGTTGCTCGATCAGGCCCCGTCGCTCGTAGAACCGGATCGTCTCGACACCGACGCCCGCGGCGCGAGCCGCACGCGCTATGGTCATCAACATGGCGCCTGTCCTCTGCTGAGCAGTCTAGTTTCCGTACCATAGTCCGGAGTCAATACCGGCCGATGTCGACTCTCAATCCTGCTAGACCTCGGGGCACTCCAGAACCATCAGGAACTCGGCCTTGCTGGGCAGGCAGGCGGACGAGCAGCTAGGCAAGCGGGGTAAGGCCGGTAGGGGTGCGGAGAACCATCCAGCCCGAGATGCTGAGGCCAGAGCTCCGGTGCCAGAGCTTGAGCAGTCAGGACCTCACGGGCGCTCGATGCGAGAGCCGTCTCAGCCAGAGGCCATAGCGTCGCTGGAGCTCTGGCGCCGCGACACCCATCTGGGCGGATCCAGTCACTCGCGGCGCTCCGCTTGGAGCGCGCCGTCAGGGAAAGAGGGTCGACCAACTTTCCACGATGAGGTTGGCCCCGATCGTGATTGCTATGCAACCGACCGCTGCCATCGTCGCGGCATTCAACCAATGCGCGGCACGCTCCAGCGCCCGCAGTGGGTAGGACGCGACGAAGGACAGCGCCGCCATACCGATGATCGAGCCGATCCCGAAGACGGCGACGTATAGCAGAGCGCTGACGACGGAGCCGGCGGTTGCGGCAGTCAGGACGAGCAAGGCGCCTGACCCTGCCGCGCCATGAACGAGCCCGACGCCCAGCGCGGTCAGCAAGCTGCGCTCGGGGTGAGCATGCCGATGGGCGCTATGTGCGTGCGGAACGGTCTCATGGGCGTGTGCATGCGCGTGGACGTGTCGGCGGCCGTCCCCGTGGTCGTGGACGTGAAAATGGATGCGGCGCTTCAGCACCGTCCTCAGCACGTTCACGCCGAGCAGTGCGACAACGAGGCCGACGGCGAATTCCAGCGCGGCTTCCATTTGCTTGGTGAGGACGAGGCCGAGAAGAATCACAGCGGTAGAAAGTGCCAATAGCGCGATGGTATGGCCGACGCCCCAATAGGTTCCGAGCAGAACGAGCCGCCGTCTGCCGGTTTGTTCTGTGCTCAGCGCGGCAACAGCGGCCAGATGGTCGGTCTCCAGCGCATGCTGCATACCGATGAGGGCGCCAAGTAGAAAGAAGCTCCAGTTCTCCACAGACTCACGTCCTTTCTTGGTCTTGCGGTGACGCGCCTGTGGGCTGACGCCGCCAACGACGTTTCGCGGGTGCATTCGACACTGCTCATGCGCCTTGCCAGCGTCGCCGCGGTAGCGGAGGTCCCAGAGCGTGCCATTGCCGGCACCTTCGCTCCCCTTACCTCAATCCGACGCAGGCAGCGGACGGCGGGAAAATGGAAGTGAGGGGACTGGCCACGAGTATTGCCGTCAGGCTGACGCTGTTGACGAGCGCAGCGACTGCGGCGCCGCCCCGAATAAAGAGCCGGGCTGCCGCGATCTGCCAGCAGCATCGCCGCGCCTCAGGCGGGACCATTGTTGGGAACCCGGCGGATCCGGAGTGCGTCCCACGCAATGCCGTGGCGCCAGAGCACGAAGACACCGACAACGCCGATTGCGAGCATGTTCGAGGCGACGACGACCGTAGCCATCGCCAGCGCGTGCGTCTCCCCGATTCCGAACAGACCGAGCGCGAACACCGCGCCGATGAGGAAGCCGCCGGGAATGCGCGCGAGGTGGACCAAGATGTGAATGAAGCCCAGGATTGCCAGCAGAACGAGATAGGAGACGGGCGTCAGCAATACGCCGAAGGCGAGGCCAGCCCACAAGAAGTAGCTGGCCGCAATCAACTTGGTGAGGAGGCTGGCCGCGACAACGGCGGCACGCCGCCACGGCTCGACGGGCCAAACGATCCCCTCGGCAAAGGCGAGTGCGAGCAGACGGCCCCGGGCGGCGAAGCGGTGCGGCAGCCGGTCCATGGCCCGCAGAATCCGGCCCGAACCCTGCGCGGTCGCCCGCTTGTGATGCCACAGCAAGGCGAGGGCGATGACCATCGCGCCCAGGCTGCCGGTGGCGCCGACGACGAGTCCAACCCGGACCTCGCCGTCGGGGTCCGGGAACGCCGCGAAAATCACGACAAAGAGAACCAGTGCCGCGAACACGATGCCATCGATCAGCCGGTCGATCGTCACGCTCGCCAGTACGGCGCTCATGGTCAGCGCCTCGAGGCGCGCGACGAGCCAGGATCGTACCAGGGGGCTCAAGCCGAAGGGTACGAGCAGGTTGGCGAGGTGGCCGGCCATGCTGGCACCGAACAGGCGCAGCGTGCCGACGGAGCGTAGAGGCTGAAGGATCTGGCGCCACTTCCAGGCGCGGACCAGGTGCTCGACAACAACGGCAAGCAGCGTGTACGCCGCATATCGCGCATCTGCCGCAGCGAGGATCGCGCGCAACTGGACATAATCCACCTGGGACAGGATCCAGGCCAGGGCGCCGAGGCCTATGGTGCCGCCTATCAGGGACACCCAGCCTCCGTGTCGTCGTGCAGCGGTCCATACCTTCGCGAGGTTCACTTCGACAGCACTGCTCTAAGCATCGGTCCGATCTCCTGGTTTCGCGCCTTCCATGGCACAGCGCCTCCCTCAGGCCGCCGATGTGGAAGAGCGGCGCTGCCCTCGATGGGCTTGGCAAGGGGGTGGCCTTCCGCACGACACCAGCGACGCGCCCTCTATCCGATCCGCTGGAAGATCGGGAAGGTCTCCAGCAGCCAGAAGGCGAACCGCGAGAGCTGGTCCGTGACCATGGCAATGCCCATGAGGATCAGGATGGCCGCCGCGATCATCTGGAGGATGCGGCCGATGCGGCCAATCGACTTGAGACGTACGGCGAGGCGCTCGGTGAACACAGCTGCCAGCAGAAACGGCACGCCGAGCCCGAGCGAATAGATGCCGAGGAGCGCCACGCCGTTCGTCACCGTCGCGGAGGCCGCGCTTACGGTGAGGATTGCACCCAGAATCGGCCCGATGCAGGGCGTCCAGCCGAACGCGAAGGCGAGCCCGAGCACATAGGCCGCGGTCGGTCCGCCGCCCTGGAGGGCAGCGTGGAAGCGTAAGTCGCGCTGGAGCCACGATGGGCGGAAAAGACCAAGCATGAACACGCCGAAGGCGATCACGATGGCGCCGCCCACGATGTTGAGCTCGTAGCGGTAGGCGAGGAGGAGCTGTCCGAGCGCTGTGGCGCTTGCGCCGAGCAGAATGAAGACCGTCGAGAACCCCAGCACGAAGCACAGGCTGAACCCTATGGCCGGGAGCCGCGCAGCGATTGCCCCGCCGTTGGCCTGAACGGCGGACGGCCGGCCGGCAATGTAGGAAATGTATCCGGGGACGAGCGGCAGCACACACGGCGACAGGAACGAGATCGCCCCTGCGGCAAACGCGGCCAAAATGCCCACATTGGAGATCTCGAGCAACGCTATCTTTCCTGTGACCTGGCATGCTCGACGACCTGCTGGAGCGTCGAAAGATCCACAAGCCCGCGAACGACCTGCTCGCCGATAACGAAGCCGGGGGTCCCGCTAATGCGGAGCTCCCGCGCAAGGGCAAGGTTGTTCGCGATCTTCTCCGCGATCGCAGGATCGTCCGCGTCCCGCTTCAGCTGCTCGACATCCAGCCCCAGCTCTCTGGCGATCTCCAGCGTCGAAGTCTCGTTGATCGCTCCGGAATGCGTCATCATCGCGTCGTGCAGTACCTCGTAGGCACCTTGCCGATGCGCAGCGAGGGCTACCCGGGCTGCGAACTCCGAGCTGGGGCCGAGGACCGGAAACTCCTTGAACACCATCCGCAAGCTGCTGTCAGCTTGCAGGGCCTCGTCAAGCATGGGCGCCGCGCGGCGACAGTATGGGCAGTTGTAGTCGAAGAAATAGACGAGCGTGACGTCACCCTCGGGATTTCCGCCAACCGGGCTGTCCGGATCGTTCAACAACTCTTCGGAGCGCGCGGCAATCACCGCCCCCACGGCACCCCGTTGAGCTTCCTGCTGCCGCACCTCGAGGCGCTCGATCGCCTCAAGGATGACCTCCGGGTTTTCCAAGAGATAGGCGCGCACGCGCCGCTCGAACTCATCCTGCGGCTCGCTGGTCGCGGCGGGGGATGCGCCGGACCTGAAGCCCGCATCAAAGGCGAACCAGGCTGCTGCCCCCAATGCGAGGGCCAGCACGAGGACGGCTGTTCCGACAACTCCGGGCGAAAGACTTCTCTGAGTGCTGTTCGACATTTTCACCTGTGGTATTGGCGATTGGCACATGGCCGAAACAGTGCGCGAGGCTTCGTTGACCTTCGCTCCATCCTCAGCCGATCCTGATCATTGCGTCGCTCAGAAAAACATACGGCGGCACATCGAGATTGCGCGGCGCCGGCCCCCTGCGGATCCGACCTGAGGTATCGTAGTGCGAACCGTGACAGGGGCAGAACCAGCCGCCGAACTCGCCGAGCGGATCAGCGCTCCGCTGGCCGAGCGGCACACAGCCGAGATGCGTGCAGATGCCGACCACGACCAGCCATTCCGTGCGCTGCACGCGGACGGCGTCCGGCTCCGGATCGGGCAATCGCGCGGTGTCGTCGGCTTGCGCTTGGGCAATCCGCTCCGGCGTGCGACGATCGATGAAGACCGGCCGGCCGCGCCACTGCACCGTGATCCGCTGTCCGGGTGCGACCGGCGCGAGATCGACCTCGGTCGAGGCTACCGCGAGCACGTCGGCCGAGGGGTTCATGCTGTCGATCAGAGGCCACAGCGCGATCGCCGTCCCCACCGCACCCATGGCCCCGGTCGCCAGATACAGGAAGTCACGACGAGTCTCTTCTTCTCGATGGATGTCTTCCGGCGACCGAACGTCTCCTGAAACCATCGTGAGCCTCCCTCCGATCAGACAGAGCTCGGGCCGCTCGGTCTCCCATCCCGCTCGCTCGGGGCGTCAGCAGAATTCGGCTGTTTCCCTCCGGTCGAGCGGACAGCTGCAGTCGTCGTAGAACGGCTGTAGGAGCATGCGATCGAGCCTGCGTTCGCCCGGGTCGCGGACCTGTTCGGGGCCGGTGGCCATCCCTTCGTGCCCGGCCGCCGGCTGGGCGCGACCAGGGCCGAACAGCCCGTCCCACCAGGAGGGCAGGTTGGAGCCGAAGTTGCTTCTGGTTTCGCGCGGCACCGCCGAAGGGTGGACGCGCTGCATGCCAGGCATCACCGCGATCCGGCGCAGCACGCGGTCGACCTGCCGCGATAGCCGAACGTTGCTGCAGTTGAACATCGAGATGGCCTTGAGCAGCACCTCGAACATCAGAGCCACCACCGCCGGGGCCCCAAAGGCTCCACTCGCGAGCTTGACCCTGCGTCGGGCCATCTCGCGCACACGCAGCCTTTGATCTCGCACTGCCCTTGCCTCCGTTGGAGCCGCCGTGATCTGGAGGTTCGGGTCGTCTCACAGATCGCAATTCCTGCTTCTATTTCAAGCTAGGGCCTCCAGTAGCTGGAAGGTCAAGGGCGGCTGTCCTGGAAGGCGGTGCAAGGACGGACGGCCCCACGGCGGCGTGACGGCCTAAGCGCGCGATCGGCGGGCTGAACCGCTATCCTCTTTGAGGTGCAACGCCGCGACGCGGTGGAGGTGCGATACGGTCTCCGATCAGGACCTGCTGCGCCGATTTCACTCCGCCAGTGCCTTTATCGTGCCATAGTAGGCCTCGACGGGTTCGCCCGTCTGGTCGTTGTCGGTAAAGAGTGCGATGGCTTCGATGGTGTCGGGCGGCTCCCGGCCGAACGCCTGACGGAAGTCGTCGATGACATTGCGTCGCTCTTCCACCCACTGGCCGAGGCAGTCTCCGCCGCTTCGTACGACAATGCTGCGGACAGTTCCTGGATGGTGGGGGCTGTCGACGACTGCGTCTTCGGGCAGGCTTCCGCTCGTCCAGACGTAGACCAGGGTCGGCACGTTGCGATTGAGCATGCTTGGGCGTCCGAAGATCAGAAAGATCGCCGCCGCGAAGTCCTCCCGAGCCTTGACGCGAATGTCCGCGGTGCGCTGCAGCTGATCGACGCGCCATGTCCATGCGAGCCAAGGATGGTCGACGACCCGGTAGCGGACGTCCCGATAGAGCCCGGAGGCAGAGCTGCGGCCGACGGCGCGAATTGCCGCCACCCCCTCGAGCGTGACCCTCTCGTAGCTGGTGGCGGCACCGAAGCGCTGGTGCGTCCATGCCCTCTCGAGAGGCGCTTCCGGATCAGCCAGCACCACCGGATCCTTTGCGAATCCAGGAAACGTGAGGGAGAGCGCGAGAAGTTAGATCGCGGCAAAACGGGCGATGAGCGAAGGCAAACCCGGAAGCTGTGCGCGTTTGCTGCGCGCACGGGGTTGAGGCTGCGCCAAGGGGAGAGGCCGGAACGCATCCCTCGAGGGGCGGGCCCTTGTGAGAAATGTCGGTGCCACGCTCGCCTCATCGGGCTGCAAACAGCTGACGGATGGTGCGCCATCGAGGAAAGAACATGGGTACGTGCTGCCGGTAGGCCAGATAGACGTCGCCGAACTGCTCGATGAGCCGGTCCTCCTCGCGCCGGGCGAGACGCACGAAAGCCAGGACGATGACGGGGGCGAGCGCCAGGGTCGGGATCGTCGGCCAATCCACGAGCTGACCGAAGATGGCAAGGAAGATCCCGGTATATTGCGGGTGCCGCACAAGCCGGTAGATACCGTCGGTAACCAGCTGCCCGGCTGCGAAGTAGATCTTGACCCAACCCTTGACGATCAGGATCAGGCCGGTGGCGAGAAAGAAATAGCCGATCACCGCCTCGATGCTGGCGCCGATCCGGCCATAGCCGAGCAGCGTGGCCCAGAGATGGCCGCTGTGATGCACGAGCGGGATATCGAGCGACAGCACGCTGACCAGGAAATAGATCGTGAGCGGGAAGCCGTACATCTCGGCGTAGAGGGCGATTATGAAGGCCTGCACGAGCCCCGCACCGGTCCACTCGCGCCAGCTCGCGGGCGCGAGAAAGTGGTAGAGAACCCACGAAGCAATCACGATCGTCAAGATCGCATAGGGCCACAGTCGCAGCCAGTCAGCATAGGCCTCGATCATAGGTCTCCCTTGCTCGGGCAAAGCCGGACCCTCGACGTTTCTCATCGCACCGCGTCTTCGGTGCTCTTGCACTCCTTCCAGGGGCGCCCTGCCATGAAGGAGAACAACCCTCTACCGCCGGGAGGTGCCCGGTCATGGCCTCGAGGCTCGCCGCCACCTCCCGGCCAGCAGGCAAAAAGGGGGCTGCTCGACCTCCGGCAGAGACCTCTCAGTCCCGTGGCTGCGGCACGATCCGCAGATAGGGCTTGGGCGCCTTCCAGCCGTCGGGATACTTCTTCTTCGCCTCGTCGTCCGAGACGGCCGGGACGATGATCACGTCCTCGCCCTGCTTCCAGTTGACCGGCGTCGCCACCTGATGCTTCGCCGTCAGCTGGCAGGAGTCGAGCAGCCGGAGCACCTCGTCGAAATTGCGCCCCGTGCTCATCGGATAGGTCAGCATCGCCTTGATCTTCTTGTCCGGCCCGATCACGAACACCGACCGCACTGTCGCGTTGTCTGCGGGGGTGCGCCGTTGGGAGGTGCTGCCCGCGTCCTCGGGCAGCATGTCATAGAGCTTTGCAACCTCGAGCTTCGGATCGCCGATCATCGGGTAGTTGACCGCGTGCCCCTGAGTCTCCTCGATGTCCTTCGACCACCGCACGTGGTCGTCGACCGGATCAACGCTGAGCCCGATGATCTTGCAGTTGCGCTTCTGGAACTCGGGCATCAGCCCGGCCATGTAGCCGAGCTCCGTGGTGCAGACCGGCGTGAAATCCTTCGGATGCGAAAAGAGAACGGCCCAACCGTCCCCGATCCACTGGTGGAAGTTGACGGTTCCCTCTGTCGTCTCCGCCGTGAAGTCCGGCGCGTCGGCATTGATCCGTAGTGACATGGTACCTCCTTGCCTTGCATGAGCTGCAGGTGAACTGCTGTGGGCAATAGTCCGCAGGTCCGGCCCGGGTGCACTCACAAGAACCAAAGTCTCACCACAACTCCGCTCTCCCCGGTCGCAGGATCTTGGGTCGGCGTGGCTGCGGCCGCAGCAGCGCGCAGTTCATGGACCGAGGCGACGGGCGATGCGATGCCAGAGATCGGGCGGGGCGGCCTCGGTCGCGAGCGCCCAGCGGAGAAGGTCCTGCAGGATCCTGAGCCGCCGAGCCCGCAGCCGGCAGGCTGCACAGGCTTGAAGGTGCTCCGACAGCGCCGCTCCTTCGTCGGCCGGGCATTCCCTGTCGATCCAGGCCTCGATGCAATGATGATAGCGCTCGCACCTCATGACCCCCGGGACCATGGCGGCTCCTGCTGCCCTTCGTGTTTCCATCAACCGCCCGCTCAGCGGAGACGGAAGCTGCGAGCTCAAGCTTATAGGGCTTCCAGCAGCTGGAAGGTCAATCGCCCGATGGCCGATGGATTCGCTGATGCGACGAGAACATTCGCTGACACCGGTTGGTGACTGGGAGGCTGACCAGGTCTCTCCTTCTTTCCCTCAGGTCTCTCCTTCTTTCCCTGTCGTGTCGCGCGGCACCGCTCCCGACTTCGTGAGACCCGCCTGGTTGGATTATTGACGTTCCAGCGACTGGATGGTCGATCCTTTTTGCTGTGCCCGGTGCCACGGCAGGCGGAGAAGACACGGTGGCTCAGATTGCGTCCGACGGCGGGACTATGGCCTGTGTGCGAAAGGGGCTGCGGAGATGATCCCGGAGCTTGGGCACTTCGCGCTGACTCTGGCCCTCGTGGTCGCCACGATTCAGGGCACCTTGCCCCTGTGGGGCGCGGCGCGCAGGCGGCCCGAGTGGATGGCGACCGCCGAGCCGGCGGCCATCGTCCAGCTCGCGCTTGTGGGGCTCGCCTTCGCCGCGCTGACCTGGGCCTACGTGGTCAGCGACTTCACCGTTCTGAACGTGGTGCAGAACTCGCACTCGGCCAAACCGATGCTCTACAAGGTGACCGGCGTCTGGGGCAACCACGAGGGTTCGCTCCTGCTGTGGGTGCTCATCCTGGCCCTGTTCGGCGCCGCCGTCGCCGCCTTCGGACGCAACCTGCCGCCGACCCTGAAGGCGCGGGTGCTGAGCGTGCACGCCTGGATCGCCGTCGGCTTTCTGTCGTTCATGGTCTTCACCTCGAACCCCTTCGAGCGGGTCTGGCCGCCGCCGCTCGACGGCAACGACCTCAACCCGTTGCTGCAGGACCCCGGGCTCGCCTTCCACCCGCCGCTGCTCTACCTCGGCTACGTCGGCTTCTCGATGACGTTCTCCTTCGCTGTCGCCGCCCTGCTCGAGGGCCGGGTCGATCCGGCCTGGGCGCGCTGGGTGCGGCCCTGGACCCTGGCTGCCTGGGTGTTTCTCACCGGCGGCATCGCGCTGGGGAGCTGGTGGGCCTACTACGAACTGGGCTGGGGCGGCTGGTGGTTCTGGGACCCGGTGGAGAACGTCTCCTTCATGCCCTGGCTGCTGGGCACCGCCCTCCTGCACTCGGCGATCGTCGCCGAGAAGCGCGACGCGCTCAAGGTCTGGACGATCCTGCTGGCGATCCTGACCTTCAGCTTCAGTCTGCTCGGCACCTTCATCGTGCGCTCGGGTCTGCTCACGTCCGTGCACGCCTTCGCCGTGGACCCGGAACGGGGGCTCTACATCCTCGGCCTGCTGGTGATCGCCATCGGCGGTTCGCTCGCGCTTTTCGCCCTGCGCGCGCCCGCCCTGCGGCCGACCGGCCTCTTCGCCCCGGTCAGCCGCGAGGGCGCATTGGTGTTGAACAACCTGCTGCTGGTCACGGCCACGGTCACGGTCTTTGTCGGCACCTTCTATCCCTTGTTTCTCGAGGCCTTGGACGCGGGTCGCGTATCGGTCGGGCCGCCCTTCTTCAATCGCACCTTCGTCCCCCTCATGGTGCCGCTGGTGCTGGTGATGGCGGCAGGGCCGCTCATGTCCTGGAAGCGGACCGACTTGGCCGGCGTGCTCGCACGTCTCAAGGTCGCTCTGGGGGCAGCCGTGCTGGCGGCGCTCTTCGCCTTGTATGTACAAACGGGCGGGCCGGTGCTGGCGGTACTCGCCGTCGGGCTCGCGGTCTGGCTCCTGTGCGGGGCACTCACCGACTTGACCGAGCGGGTGCGTCTGTTTCGTGCGCCATTCGCCGAGTCCTGGCGGCGGGCCCGCGGCCTGCCGCGCAGCGCCTATGGCGCCAGTCTGGCCCACGCCGGCCTCGCGGTGGCCATCCTCGGCATGATCGGCTCCAGCGCCTGGAAGCTGGAGGAGGTGCGCGGCCTGCATCCCGGCCAGTCGGCAGCGCTCGGCGGCTATACCTTCCGCTTCGACGAGGTGCGGCAGCTCGAAGGGCCGAACTACCTGAGCCAGATGGCGACCGTGCCTGTCTTCCGCGAGGGCCGGCGGGTGACGACGCTGACGCCGGAGCGGCGGCTCTACCCCGTGCAGAACACGACCACCACCCAGGCGGCGATCGCCACCAACGGGCTGCGCGATCTTTACCTGACTATCGGCGAGCGAGGCGACAACGGTGCATGGATCGTGCGCATCTACATCGAGCCGCTGGTCCCTTGGATCTGGTTCGGATCCATCCTGATGATGGCAGGCGGCCTGCTCTCGCTGTCAGACCGCCGCCTGCGCCTCGGCGCTCCGCGCCGGGCGGCCCCGGTGCGACCTGCGACGGTGCCTGCCGAATGACGGACCGGCGACTTCACGAGCTCAGGCTGCCATGATCCTGCGTCTCCTGCCTTCCATGCCGCCGATCGAAGGCGCTCCCCGGCCCGGTTCCTCAGCGGCCGCCCGGCGCGACGGCCGTCCCGTGCCGAGCAACCTCTCGGCATCCTGGCGCCTGCCCTGCCAGGCCGCGCATCCTCTGCTGACGTGCTTTGTCGCAGAGGCCGCCATCGCCGTCTCGGCGATCACCCACCCGGACCCGCCCGAAGATGGGCACGCGTGGTTCGCGGATCTCCGCACCCCCTTTGCGGCCGACGGCAACAGCGCGATCCGGCTTCCGGCCAATGTGTTCGTTCCGAAGGATGCGCCCCAACGGCGGCTGCCGGGGCAGGAGCACTCGTGGTGAAGCGGATCCTCGCCGTTCTGGTTTTCCTGCTGGCCTTGCCCGCTTTGGCGCTCGCGGCTGAGCAGCCGCTGGACGACCCGGCGCTCGAGGCCCGGGCGCGGGCACTGTTCAAAGAGCTCCGCTGCGTCGTCTGCCAGTCCGAGTCGATCGACACCTCCGCTGCCGGCATCGCGCAGGACATGCGCATCCTGGTCCGCGAGCGCATCGCGACCGGCGAGAGCGACGCCGAGATCCGCGGCTTCCTGGTCGACCGGTACGGCGACTACGTGCTGTTCCGTCCACCTTTCCGGCCGGCCACCTGGCTGCTCTGGCTGGCACCCGCACTGGCCCTTGCGGCCGGAGGCTTCGGCGTCGCCGTCTACCTGCGTCGGCGGTCGAGCAGCGCGGACGACGAGCCGCTCCTCGATGCGGCCGAACGCGCCCGGTTGGCGCATCTGCTCGAAGAGGACAGCTCATGAGCTGGCTGTTCTGGGTCTTGGCCGCGGCTTTGACGATGGCGGCGCTCGCGCCGCTCGGACGCGCGCTCCTGCGCGCCTCGCGCGAGACCCCCGCACGGCCGGCCTATGACCTCGCCGTCTACCGCGATCAGCTCGCCGAGATCGACCGCGAGCGCGCCCTGGGCACCCTCGGAGACGGGGAGGCCGAGGCCGTCCGCCGCGAGGTGCAGCGCCGAATCCTGCAGGCCGCCGAACCGTCGCGGCCCGTGCCGATCCCCGCACGTCCGCTTGGCGCTTCCGGGGCCGCGCGTGTCGTCGCAGCGCTCGTCAGCGCCGTACCGGCTGGGTCGCTCGCGCTCTATCTCGGCTTCGGCAGTCCCGATGTTCCCAGCCTGCCGCTCGCTCAGCGGGCCGAGGAAGTCGCCCAACTGCGCGAGAGCGAACGGCTGGCGGCCGAACTGCGCGAGCACCTCGAAGCTCAGACGGAGGACGATCCGCGCGGTTGGGGGATCCTCGGCCGCACTTACATGGGCCTCGGCCGCTACATCCAGGCCGCCTATGCCTTCCGCCGCGCGGTGGTCGCCGGCGGCGACGGGGCGGATCTGCACGCGACGCTGGGCGAGGCTCTGGTCGCGAGCAGCGACGGCACGGTCACCCCGGAGGCCCGGGCCAGCTTCGAGCGGGCGCTTGCCCGCGCGCCGGCTCAGCCCAGGGCGCGCTACTACCTGGCCCTCGCCCGTGCCCAGGGCGGCTACGCCGAAGAGGCGCTCGAAGCCTGGGTGAGGCTGGCCCGCGAGACACCGGAGGAGGTGCCCTGGCGCGGCCGCCTGATCGCACGCATCGCCCTCACCGCCGAGAGCCTGGACCTTGACCCCGGCGCGCTCGATACCGTCCCGCGGCCCGCCACGGTTCCCGGCCCGGTCGAGGCGGAGGCGTTCGGCCAGATGAGCGAGGCCGAGCGCGAGGTTTTCGTGCGGGGCATGGTCGAACGGCTGGCGGCTCGCCTGGAGGCCGAGCCCGACGACCTCGACGGCTGGCTGCGCCTCGCCCGCGCCCGGCTGGTCCTCGGCGAGCGCCGCGAGGCCATGGCAGCGCTGCGCGAGGCCGGCCGTCTCGCCGCGCACCTGCCGGACGACGACCCGTTGCGCCGCACGGTCGAGGAGGCGCTCGATGCGCTCGACCCTTCCTCCTGAGGCACGCTGCGCTCGAAGTCGCGCTTGGCCGGCGAGCCAGGAGCCCGCCGAAGCAGTTCCCCGTATAGACTCAGGAGGGAGGTATGACGTTCGCGATCCGAAGCCTGTTCGTTTCGATGGTTCTGGCGGTGTCCGGTGCGGTTCCGGCCCTTGCCCAAGGCGACCCGGAGGCCGGCGAGAACGTGTTCAGGCGGTGCGCTGCGTGCCATGCCACCCAGCTGGGCCAGCACAGGGTAGGCCCGTCCCTGGCTGGGGTCTTCGGGGCGGAGGCGGGGACCGCCGAGGGCTTCCGCTATTCAGATGCTCTCAAGGCCTCAGGCATCGTCTGGGACGAGGAGGCTCTCGACCAGTATCTCGCCAATCCGAGAGTCTTCATCCCCGGCAATCGGATGGCCTTTCCGGGTCTCAGGGGCGAACAGGATCGCGCCGATGTCATCGAGTACCTGAAGACGCTCGAGTGAAGCTTCCAGCGGCTACGGCGGCGTGATCGGCCGACCGACCTCGACACTGACCGTCTGACCGGAGAGGCAGGCGGTGTCCGCGGGCAAAGCGACTTTACAGACATTGGAGGATTACCAGGATGCGCAGGATCGTGACCACCGCAGCGGCGCTCACCTTCGGCCTCGGCCTTTCGGCGGCCGCTCTGGCGGCCGAGGAGGCGACCGCCCGCTTCATCGATCGCGACGGCAACGAGATCGGCCAGGCCCTGCTGACCGAAGGGCCGCACGGGGTCCTGATCAACCTGGAACTCGCGGGGCTTCCACCCGGCCCGCATGCGATTCACATCCATGCGGTCGGCACCTGCGACGACCCGGATGAGGGCTTTACTGCCTCCGGGGGCCACCTCAACCCGGCGGGGCGCGAGCACGGCCTGCTGAACCCGGCCGGACCGGATGCCGGCGACCTGCCGAACCTCTTCGCGCAGGAGGACGGCACGGTGGCAGCGGAGCTCTTCACCCCGCTGGTCACCCTGGCCGAGGGCGAGGGCCGGGCCCGGCTGCTCGATGAGCAGGGCACCGCCCTGGTGATCCACGAGAGCCGCGACGACCACCTCTCCCAGCCGATCGGCGGTGCCGGCGCACGCATCGCCTGCGGCGTGATCGAGATCGCCATGTGAAGACCTGGCACTATCTGCCGCCCCTTCTTGCCGCGGCGGGCGCTGCGGCGGCCTGGCCCCTGGCGCTGGAGTACAGGGAGCAACGCTCCGACAGCGCCGCCGTCGGCCGAGTGGGCGGGCGCCTCGCCTTACGATCCGGCCGGTCCGAGGCCGCTCAGCAAGCCCGGCGCGATCTCTGGCCTGCCGAATTGTCACGGTGACGTCCGGCATCGCTGTCGTCCCGTCTGACGAGGCGCGCGGCCGGCCAGCACGGTGTTGCAATCCCTTCGTACATGAAGGTGAAGGGACGCGGTCGGCGGACATAGCGCGCTTCGAGACGATCGATGCGGAAGGCGGCGTCACGCAGCAGCTCATCGGGCTTGCGGTTGAGATGGCAGCCGCCGGCGATCCGTCGCCACAGCGGGGTCAGCCGCTCCTGCCAGACCCTGACGCTGGCATGCGGTGCGGCGCCGTGCTCGGCGAAGAGCAGTGTGCCGCCGGGCTTGAGGACGCGACGCACCTCCCGAAGGCACTTCTCGGCGTCCGCCACGCTGCACAAGGTCCAGGTGATGACGACCGTGTCGAAGCTCCGATCGTCCATCGAGAGGGTCTCCGCGCTCTGCTCGAGAAACTCGACGGGGAACGGCACGGCCTTCGCCCGGCGGCAGGCCATGCTCATGAGCGCAGGATTGGGATCGATCGCCCAGAGCTCCTTCACGTCGCCGGTATAGAAGGGCAGGTTCAGGCCGGAGCCGCAGCCCACCTCGAGAACGCGCCCCGTGGTGAGCGGAATGAGGCGCTCGCGAATGCGCGTGAGCTCCCGATTCTTCATGACGAGATGCAGCAGCGGGGGCAGCAGCAGCGTGTCATAGAGGCCCATGCTGCACGACTCCTCCTGACCCAGGTCCGCTCCGGAGCGGCAGCTCCTTTCCGCTCGCGCTGCGACCAGACCCGCGCCGGGCGTCGCGGGGCTCCGTCCGCATCGAATGCGACCGGAAGGCCGGACCCGTTGACGCCGCCGTCCGCGAGGCCATGGCGCGCGCCGCCCGGTATCGTCGCCGCGATCGGCGTTTGCGGTTTCCGGTCAGCCGCTCACGGCCGGTTCGGTCCGCTCGACCGCATAGCCGATGGCCACCGGCACGCCGGCCCGCTCGTGAGCGGCCTTGTCCGCCGCATCCCAGTCGATATCCGCCTTGCGTTCGCGCGTCGCCGCGACCAGGCGGTCCGTCAGGTCGGGGACGACGGCGGGGCGGAAGCTGCCGGTCTCCTCCAGCTCGTCCGCCTGCGCCTGGCTCGGATGCACATCGAGCATCAGGCGGTCGCCGGCCCAACCCACTTTCGCTTCCTGATCGACAACCGTAACCGGGGTGCCGACCGGAACCTGCTCGTAAAGCGTCTCCACATTTTCGTTGTACAGCCGCACGCAGCCATAGCTGACGCGCCGGCCTACGCTTCTGGGCCGGTTCGTGCCGTGCATGAGATAGGCCGGCCAGTCGAAGTAGAACGCCCGCGTGCCCAGCGGATTGTCCGGGCCCGGCGGAACGGCCGCGGGAAGCCAGGGCCGCTCCGCGCGGATCGAGGGGGGTGGGTACCAGGTGGGATGCTTCGCTTTGCGGACCACGGTCGTCCTGCCGGTCGGCGTGCTCCGGCCCTCCCGGCCAATGCCGACGGGGTGGGTGATCACACTGCCGTCGCCCGGGAAATAGTACAGGCGCTGGTCGGCAAGGTTCAGCACGATGCCGCGGCGCGGCGCATCGGGAAGGATGTGCGCCGTCGGCAGCAGAATGTCCGTCCCCTCACCGGGCAGCCAGACGTCCACGTCGTGGTTCGCCGCGACGAGTTCGGTAAAGCCGAGACCGAACCGCCGGGCGAGGTCGACCAGGGTGTCCTCGTGGCGCGCCGTATAGGTGCCGAGCTCGCCGATGATGTCCAGGCCGGCTGGCCCCTCCGGCGCGGCCGTCCTGCCCTCGGAGGCAAGTGCACCGCTGCCGCCCAGCGCTGCTGCGCCGAGTACGCCGCCGATGACAATCAGCGCCTCGCGGCGCGAATATCCGTCACCAACCATGTTTCGGCTCCGTTGCCCAAGTCCCGAAAACCTTGCTGTGCCGTACGCCCGACGCTCCCCAGCGAACGCGGTCAGCATGCGAATGCCGGAGAGCCCGAGCATCGCGCTCAGATGTCAAAGGCGTGCACTCTCCGAAGGCTGGTTCGTCCATTCCCGCAATTTCGCTCGCCGGACGTCCTCAAGTTTCCGAGGTCGTCGAGGATGGGGCAGTCCGGCCGATCGTCGCCCTGACAGCGTTCGACCAGATCGCCAAGAGTTCTGCGCATGGCCTGGAACTCGGCGATCTTGCAGTCGAGCGCCTTCAGGTGCTCCTTCGCAAGGCTCTTGACGGCGGCGCTGGTGCGCCCTCTGTTGCGCCAGAGGTCGAGGAGCTCGCGCACTTCATCGACTGAAAAGCCCAGGCTGCGCGCTCGCTTGATGAAATGGAGCGTGTGCATGTCGACGTCGCTGTAGATGCGGTAGCCGTTCGCGCGCCGGCCGGCCGAAGGAATGAGGCCGATACTCTCGTAATAGCGGATCGTCTTTACGGGAACGCCGGATTTCTTAGCGACGGTTCCGATATTCATGACATATGGCTCCCGTTTCCTGATGCATGCTGGCTCGTTTCCCCGTCAGTGCTTGGGCGACCGCTCTGGCCGCGGAACGCTCGCGACACCAGCGCCTTTGCACCAGGCAAGGCCCGAGCTGTCCCTCGCCGACTGGGTGAAACGGGGGTCGGGATGGTCTTCGCTTCCGAGGCGCAAGATCCGTCGCCGCGCTTTCGCATCGCGCACAGGCCGAGTGCACACATCGCGGCGCAGGGCGCGAGGGCCACGAGCAGGGGCGCAATGCCGATGGCGACGAGCCGGCTCCAGCTGAACGCGAGGCCGATGGCCAGCACCGCCATGGCCAAGGTGATGAAGCCTCGACGCCCGCCCAAGTGCGACTGGACCAAGTTGCTTGCGCGCCAAAGGTAATAGAGCGCCGGGTTGATGATGTCCTTGCTCAAAGGCGTCTCGGATCTCTTCGTCGCTTCCATAGATTTGCGCATTTTGTCACCTTGCGCGGGTCGGTCTGGGAACCGTGGGCGTTCCAGCTCCTGGAAGGCAAAGGGCGCAATACGTCACTGCTCCTGCAGCCTCCGGACGATAGGCAGGATCGTTTGCCTCAGCGCTTGCGGGGTCAGTTCGCCGACATGCCGGTAGGCGATCCTGCCGTACCGATCGACGACGAAGGTCTCGGGGAGGCCGTAGACACCCCAGTCGATGGCCACGCGGCCGTCGCGGTCGGCGCCGGTGCGCGTGTAGGCGTCGCCGTAGGTATCGAGGAAGCGGGCCGCCTCGGCGGGCTCGTCCTTGTAGTTCAGGCCATGGATGGGAACGACGCCTTCGTCCTTCAATCGGAGGAACAGCGGCTTCTCTCGCCGGCAGGGAACGCACCAGGACGCCCAGACGTTGACGAGCGAGACCTCGCCTTTGAGGTCCGCGCTGGACAGGCCGAGCTCCCGGCCCTGGACGGGCGGAAGGCTGAACTCCGGAACCGGCTTGTCTATAAGCACTGACTCCAGCTCGCCGGGATCGCGCGTCAGGCCGTATCCCAGTGCCAGGGCCAGTCCGGAGAACAGGATGACCGGCAGGAGGAGGAGCAGCCTGCGGCTCGAGGTCATCCGCGCGGACGTCTGCGCGGCATGCTGCCTGGTTTCCGTTTCAGTATTGCTCATTCCGTCGCCTCCCGCGTTGCACGCGCCCTCGGCCCTCTCCAGAACGCCGGCATATCGAGGCTGCTTGACCACGCTAATCCCCATCCCGGGATGCCTCGGTAAGGCGTCGCTGATGCACCTGGATTTCCGCCGGCCACGATCGCTTGATGAAAGCCAGAACCGCCCAGATCTCCTCGTCGGTGAGCACGCTGCCGAAGGCCGGCATGTCGCTCGCGTAGTCGGCGGGATAGTGGGGTGGCTGCGCGCCGTACTTGGCGATCTCGAACAGCACTTGGTCCGGGTGATGCCAGGTATGGCCGGTCTCGTCGTGCGGAGGTGCGGGAAGGAAGCCGCCCGGCCGGCGGATCCGCCAGTCCGGCTGGCCTTCGAGCTGTCTGCCGTGGCAGACCGCGCAGTGCCGGGCATAGACCTCCTGGCCGAGCGCAACCTGCGCGGCGTTTTCTGGATCGGCCTTCGCTGCGGGTCCGGTCGGCACTGACCACCAGAAGACGATCGCGAAGCCCAGCGTCGCCAAACCGGCAACCGCAGCCAGCACCAGCGCCAATCGGCCTGTGCCGAAGCGGCGCCGTGCGTCGGTTCGCTTTGTCAAGAGCGGCATTCACGGGGCTGTCTCGCCTGGTGCTGTCGGCTCCCGGATCGGGTGCGGCACGCCGTCCATGGCCTCGGGCATCTGCGCCCCATGCCAAGGCACAGCCGTCTCGTCATCGAGCCGTTGTTCGGCCGCCACGCGCAGCAGTTCGCCTTGCCGTACCCGGCGCTTCGGTCCGGGAACCTGCCCGTCGTGAGCCCAGACCCCGGTTTGCGGGTGCTTGGATCCGACCAGCCGCACGAGGCCAGGCTCCGGGGCGATGTGGCGGCCGGCCAACGCAGAGACGCGCCTCCACGGGCACGCCGCGATGGCCGCGCTTCCGCTCATCGTCAGAGGGTACCGGCGTGTAAGCCTCGGCACTTCGACCATGCCTGCCATCCATTGAGGGATAGTTCCGCGCAAGCCACCGCCTCGATTGGAAGGGGCAGTTGGCTCAAAATCCCTGAGGCCCGCAGAGGACGCGCGACGCCCCGCTGCAGGCGGCACGGTGCCCGTCAACGACGCGCGACCGTGCGTCAGCTCAGCGCGACAGGTCTGGGAGGGTATGGATCGGGAGCTGGGTGCCGGCTTAATTGCGCCGGTCCCATGGGGGCATTCAATTGCCTGAACGCAACCACCGCGATCGGCGCAGAATGTGAAAGAATACCAATGGAGTGGCAGTGGACTCCGTAGCAGACGACTTCCGGCGCGGCTTCATCGCCGGGAGCATCGCCACTCTGTGAGATCGGCATCTCGGCGGATGCGGCGGCTATCGGTGCCCCAATGTCGGCCGCCACAACGCCTTGCCCCGCGAGCCCCAGGATCAGAGCCACCACGGCGAGGACAGCCAGCCAGCGGCGATAGGCGCACAAATGCATGCTCAATAAATAGCTGCGTTCGCTGCGCACGGCAATTGCGAGCGTCAGGTTGCGACGAAGTGACCGGCCCGCACGGCAGGCCTGGGTACCCAGCCGCGCCGGCCCTGAAAAGTGCGCGGGCGGCCTTCGCGATCGGACGAGAGCAGGCCGCGGACGGGAACCAGCACAGATTCCGGCTGGCTCCGCGTCCAAGGGGACCGACGTCAGGCAGAGAGCCGCCGGCTCTCGTAGCCCGCCGAGCGAATCGCCTCGGCGATGCGCGTCTCCTCGGCTTCGCTGCGGATCGTGACTTCATGCGCGGGGAGATCGACCGCTACCTGAGCCTGCGGATCCACGCTTTTCACCGCCTTCTCGATGGTTTGGGCGCAATGCCCGCAGGTCATGTCAGGGACGTTGTAGCGATGCATGTCCATCTCCTATGCGCTTCGGACGCGATGAATGTGGTGCTTCCAATGATGGGAAGGTCAAGCCCTTCTTCCGGGATCGCCGGCGCCGGGCGTCGCGCGTCGACACGGGAGCGCCATCCCATGCCCACCGGTCGGCGCGCCCGCGTGCCCGAGATGGGCGAGAAACGCCTTGGCGCGATCGGTGCCGGGGCAGGCGAAGAAGCTGTCCGGGCCCCCTGTCTCGACGATCCGACCCCGGTCCATGAACACGATGCGCTGGGCGACGTGGCGCGCGAAGCCCATCTCGTGGGTGACCACCACCATCGTCGTGCCCGCGCGGGCGAGCGTCACCATGACGTCGAGGACCTCCTTGACCGACTCCGGATCGAGCGCCGAGGTCGGCTCGTCGAAGAGCAGCGCCCGCGGCCGCATGGCGAGCGCACGGGCGATCGCGACGCGCTGCTGCTGGCCGCCCGACAGCTGCGCGGGGCGAGGATGGGCTCGATCGCACCGGGCTCGCGGCCGTGCCCTTCCGCCCGCGCGTGCCCTTCCGCACGCTGCTGATCACGCCGCCGAAAGGAACGCTATCCCAGATCGCCGCCGCCTTCATCGCTCATGCCGAGGGCCAGCTCACCGCCCGCTGAGGTCCAACGCTGCGCACGGCCTCGGTGCATACGCCGCTTCGCCGGCGGCGCCCAGCGGGCTGCGCCAAGCCGCATCCAGGACAGCACGATGATCCTCACGGCCGCGCAGATCGTCCGACATCAGCCTGACATCGGGGCTCCGATGCCGTTGTTCGTACCGGCACCGCGCACGCCCGATTTGCATCTTGACCTTCCAATGATTGGAAGGTCTACCTCCTGCTGCAGCCAAGTGAGCGAAAGGATGAATCGATGGCTGCCGTGACTGCACTGAGCGAGACCGACGCCCCCGCTGCCCCCGCCGACACGGACCCGGTCAGCATCCGGATCGAGGGCATGACCTGCGCGTCCTGTGTCGGCCGTGTCGAAAAGGCGATTCGTGCCGTCTCCGGCGTCGCCTCAGCCTCGGTCAACCTCGCGACCGAGCGGGCCGAGGTCGCCTTCTCCGGGGTGTCCGATCCACTTGGCGTCGTCCGGGCGATCCGGGACGCCGGCTATGACGCCGCGACGGAGAGCGTCGAGCTCGCGATCGAGGGCGCGACCTGCGCCTCCTGCGTGAGCCGCATCGAGACGGCGCTGAAGGCCGTGCCGGGCGTCGCCGAGGCCACCGTCAACCTCGCCACCGAGAAGGCCTCGGTGCGCGTGGTCTCTGGTGCCGTGCAGACTTCGGATCTCCTGACCGCGGTCAGCAAGGCCGGTTACGCCGCCCGCCGCGTTGGCGCAGAGGATTCGGCCGACCACGAGGCGGCGGCGCGTGAACGGGAGATGCGGAGCCTGACGCGGGCGGTGACGCTCGCCGCCGTTCTGACCCTGCCGGTGTTCGTGCTGGAGATGGGGTCCCACTTGATCCCGGCCTTCCACCACTTCGTCATGGCCAATTTCGGCATGCAGCAGAGCTGGTACCTCCAGTTCGTGCTGACGACCATCGTCCTGTTCGGCCCGGGTCTCCGGTTCTTCCAGAAGGGCATCCCGGCGCTGCTGCGCCGGGCACCCGACATGAACTCGCTGGTCGCGCTCGGCACCGGTGCCGCCTGGGCCTTTTCGACGGTTGCGACCTTCGCGCCCGGCCTGCTGCCCGCCGGCACGGTCAACGTCTATTTCGAGGCTGCCGCCGTTATCGCCACCCTGATCCTGCTCGGCCGCTATCTCGAGGCGCGCGCCAAGGGGCGGACGAGCGAGGCGATCAAGCGCCTCATGGGACTGCAGGCCAAGACCGCGCGTGTGCTGCGCGACGGGGAGCCCGTAGAGCTGCCGCTCGACCAGGTCTTGGTCGGCGACATCCTGCTGGTGCGGCCCGGCGACAGGATCGCGGTCGACGGCGAGGTGGTCGATGGTTCCTCCTTCGTCGACGAATCCATGATCACCGGCGAGCCGGTGCCGGTCGCCAAGGCCGCCGGCGCCGAGGTCGTCGGCGGCACCATCAACAAGACCGGAGCCTTCACCTTCCGCGCCACCAAGGTGGGTGCCGACACGGTGCTCGCCCAGATCATCAGGATGGTCGAGGCGGCGCAGGGTTCGAAGCTGCCGATCCAGGCGCTGGTCGACAAGGTCACGGCCTGGTTCGTGCCGGCGGTGATCGCGGTGGCGCTGCTGACCTGTCTCGTCTGGCTGATCTTCGGGCCGACGCCGGCGCTCACCTTCGCGCTGGTCAACGCGGTGGCGGTGCTGATCATCGCCTGCCCCTGCGCCATGGGGCTGGCGACGCCGACTTCGATCATGGTCGGCACCGGCCGCGGCGCGGAGATGGGCGTGCTGTTCCGCAAGGGCGAAGCCCTGCAGACGCTGCGCAGCGCCGAGATCGTCGCGCTGGACAAGACCGGCACCTTGACCAAGGGCCGGCCGGAGCTGACCGACCTGGTGACGGCCGAGGGCTTCACCCGCGCCGAGGTGCTGACCCTGGTCGCGGCCGTCGAGAGCCTCTCCGAGCATCCCATCGCCGAGGCGATCGTGGAGGCGGCGAAGCAGGCCGGCCTGCCGATCGCCGCGCCCGAGGGCTTCGAGGCCACACCGGGCTTCGGCGTCAAGGCGAGCGTCGAGGGGCGCAGCGTCGAGGTGGGCGCGGACCGGCTGATGGCCCGGCTCGGCCTCGACATCGCCGGGTTCTCCGATGCCGCCGCAAGGCTGGGCGACGAGGGCAAGTCGCCGCTCTACGCCGCGATCGACGGCAGGCTCGCCGCGATCATCGCAGTCGCCGACCCGATCAAGGAGACCACGCCCCGGGCGATCGAGGCGCTGCACGGGCTCGGCCTGAAGATCGCGATGATCACCGGCGACAACCGGCGCACGGCCGAGGCCATCGCGCGCAGGCTCGGCATCGACGAGGTGGTGGCCGAGGTCCTGCCCGACGGCAAGGTGGCCGCGCTGCACCGGCTGCGCGAAGGCGGCCGCAAGCTGGCCTTCGTCGGCGACGGCATCAACGACGCGCCGGCGCTGGCCGAAGCCGATGTCGGCATCGCCATCGGCACCGGCACGGACGTGGCGATCGAGAGCGCCGACGTGGTGCTGATGTCGGGCGACCTCGTCGGCGTGCCGAACGCCATCGCGCTCAGCCGCCGCACGCTGCGCAACATCAAGCAGAACCTGTTCTGGGCCTTCGCCTACAACACGGCGCTGATCCCGGTGGCGGCGGGCGTGCTCTTCCCGGCCTTCGGCATCCTGCTGTCGCCGATCCTGGCGGCGGGTGCCATGGCGCTGTCCAGCATCTTCGTGCTCGGCAACGCGCTCCGTCTCAGGGCCTTCCGGCCGATCCTGGCGGCGGATGCCGGGACCGTCGCGGCGGAGCCACGGCTGGCGCCGGCTGCGTAACCATGGCGGAGCGGGTCTCGAACCCGCTCCGCCTCTCGCTGCAGGAGGCAGACATGACCCGTCCCCCTCAGGTGATCATCTACTCGACGCCGACATGCCCCGATTGCCGTGCCCTGAAGTCCTGGCTTTCTGGCCTGGACGTTCTCTTTGAGGAAAGGGATCTGTCCGATCCGCGGATCATGGCCGAAGCCAAGGAGCGGACCGGCGTGCGGGTCGCACCGATCACCATCGTCGGTGACGCCGTCTTCTACGGCACCTTTGCGAGCCAGAGACCGGCCGTGGCCGAGGCGCTCGGCCTTCGCTCGGCGCAGCGATGACCGTTTCAGGAGGTAGAGATCATGAACGTCAACATCGGACAGGCGGCGTCGGCGTCCGGCGTCTCGGCCAAGATGATCCGCTACTACGAGTCGATTGGGCTGATCCCGGCGGCGCTGCGCACGGCGGCCGGGTACAGGGTCTATTCCAGCGACCAGATCCACACACTGGGCTTCGTTCGTCGCGCCCGCGACCTCGGCTTCTCCGTCGAGCAGATCAACGAGCTGCTCGCCCTCTGGCGCGACCAGTCGCGTGCCAGCGCGGATGTGAAGCGCCTGGCACTCGAGCACGTGGAGGAACTCGAGCAGAAAATTCGCGAGCTCCGCCAGATGGCGCAGACGCTCAAGCATCTCGCCGACAACTGTCACGGCGATGACCGCCCCCATTGCCCGATCATCGAGACGCTGGCCGAGCCCGGCGACGGGAACGGGAAGCCGATCGACGCGCCGCGGTTCGGCAGGGCCGGCATGATCTCTGGGCCGGCGCCACGCGGGACGAACGGCCGCGGCATCGCCCGCATGCCCTGATCGCCTAGCGCAAGGGGGCCAGTGAAAGCGGTGCCGCCAAAGCCCTCCGCGCCGGCGCCGCCCCTATGCGTCATCGGCTTTCAGACGGGAGCTCTCCGCGCCGTCGCGGCGGGCCTCGAAAGCGCCGCCGGCCACCCCGAACCCTCTTGACCTTGCCATCCTTGGAAATCGTATCGGCTACGGTAGTCGAACCGATAGGAACAGTTGTCATGACATCCAACTCTGCATTCGGCGACATCCGAACGACAGGACTGGCGCCTTTACCAGGCGATCGGGACACCAAAACGGTCGCAATCCGCCAGGCTGAGCGCACGATCGAGGTCGCTTCGGAGCGAACCATCCTCGATGCCGCACTCGAGCAAGGCATTTCCTATCCGCACGGCTGCCGTTCGGGCCGCTGCGGCTCCTGCAAATCCCGTCTGCTCGCGGGCGACGTCGATCTCCTGCCGCACACGCCCTTCGCGCTCCCACCCGACGAGCGTGCCCATGGGCTCATTCTGGCGTGCCGAGCCGTTCCGCTGAGCGATCTGCAAGTCTCCTGGCTTGGGAAGGGCGAGGAGACAGCCGATCATCCGGTGCGGTGCTTCAAGGCGCGGGTCGTCCGTCTCGAAGACGCTACCCACGACATCAAACGCATCCGGCTGGCGCCCGGCGACGGCGAGCCACTGATGTTCACCGCCGGCCAGTATGCCCGGCTCACGGTCCCAGGGGCGCCAACGCGTGACTACTCCATGGCGAACGTGCCGAGCGAGAGCGAGCTCGAATTCCACGTGCGCCGCGTCCCGGGTGGCGCCGCCAGCGAGACCATCTTCGCGCAACTGGCGCTCGGCGACGAGGTCGAAGTGCATGGCCCGTTCGGCGACGCCTTTCTGCGGGAGCGCCACACCGGGCCGATCGCCGCAATTGCCGGTGGGTCGGGTCTGGCGCCGATCAAGTCGATTGTCGCGACGGCGCTTGCCAATGGGCTGAGGCAACCGATCCATCTGTATTTCGGCGTACGTATGGCACGCGATCTCTATCTCACCGATTACTTCCGCTGGGCCGCAGCACAGTTCTCGAACCTGTCGTTCACGCCCGTGCTTTTACACGAGACGGGGGAGGTGCCGTACCGGACCGGTCTCGTTGCGGATGCGGTAGCCGCCGACTTCGACGATCTCGATGGCTGGAAGGCCTACATGGCCGGCCCGCCGGCGATGATCGACGCCGCCGGCCCGCTGCTCGCCGCGCGCGGACTGCGTCGCGACGACACGCACGCAGACGTCTTCTTCACGCCGGAGGCGCCAGGCTGAACGGGAGGGCTACACGCGGCTTCGTCGGCCCTGAGAACGGCCGTTCTCTCGATTTGGCGAGGGCCGAGGCTGCCGACCATATCTGGATCGTCGAATTGTCGGCCGCGGGATACCTCTCGCCGACGGCAACGCCAAGTGCCCGCGACAAGGCTGCCTTCATCGCGAACATGGCCGGGGTGCTCGCAGGACCTTTCCGGCGATGGACGCCGTGCGCGACAGCCCAGACCGCCGCGGGTCTACCATGACACGCCTTGCCGTGGCCCCTCCCAGGCAGCCAGTCGGGCAGCTCAGGCGCCGATGATCTTCGATCCGGGGAGTTGATCCTGATCAAGAACAGATCGCGGAACCTGGTCTAAGAACGTCGCCTGATGGAGGCGACATGCGAAGGACGTGGTTCTGGACCGGCGTGGTGCTGGCCGTCATCGCCGGCGGCTCTTACGCTCTGTATCTCTACCTGCAGCCTCTGCCGCTGCCCGGCCAGCTGCTCTACGGCAATGGGCATATCGAGGGCACCGAGGTCCGGGTGGCTGCCGAAGTTGGGGGCCGTGTCGTCGACAGCCGTCTCGTCGAAGGCGAGACGGTGGTGCGCGGCGATCTCCTGGTCATGCTCGACGACACCGATCTCGCGTTGCAGAGCAGGCGTGCGGAAGCCGCGATCGAGGCCTTGCAGCGCCAACGCGATCGCGCCGCGCGGGAGCTGGAGGCGGAGCGCCATCATCTGCGGACATCGGAGAGCGATCTCGCGCGTTACCGCGAGCTGAGGGTGCGCGGGACGGTACCGCAGCAGCGGCTCGAACAGGCGGAAAACGCGTTCGAGGCGGCGCGCGGCCGCGTCGCCGCGCTCGAAGCCGAAATCCGCGCTCTCGAGGGACAGATCACGGCAGCAGATCGAGATCTCGACCTGATCGCCAGCCAGATCGGCAAGACCCGGATCACCGCGCCGATCGACGGGACGGTGCTCGTCAAGGCGGCAGAGGCCGGCGAGTTCGTTCGGCCCGGACAGACCGTGGCGATTCTCGTGGACCTCACGCGCATCGACCTCAGGGTCTTCGTCCCGGAGGCCGCACTCGGCAATGTGCGGCTCGGTGCCCCGGTGCGCGTGCGCGTCAGCGCCTTTCCCGATCGGTTGTTCGAAGGCCAGGTGACGAGAGTCGATCAGCGCGCGCAGTTCACGCCGCGCGACATCCATATGCCGGAGGAACGCGTGCGCATGGTGTTCGGCGTCACGCTCGCCCTCGACAACCCAGACGGCGTGCTCAAGCCCGGGATGCCGGCAGACGCCTGGATCCTTTGGCAGTCCGAAGCGGACTGGCCGGATCGCTTGTTCGTCCCGGGTTGAAGGCGATGGCGGAGCCCCATCCCGCTATCATCCGGGCGCAGCGGCTCGGGCGGCGCTTCGGGGGCCGGTGGGCGGTCAGGGACGTCGATCTCCATGTCAGCCGCGGCGAAATCCTGGGTCTGGTGGGGCCGGACGGCGCTGGCAAGACGACGCTCCTGCAGCTCTGCGCGGCGATCCTGGACCCGAGCGAAGGCGAATGCCGGGTTCTCGGCTTCGACACCGTCCGGCAGAGCGCCGAGGTCACCTCACGGATCGGCTACATGGCGCAGGGCTTCACGCTCTACAGCCGCCTCACCGTGGCCGAGAACCTGAAGTTTGCGGCCACGGCACGCGGAGTGCCGCCCGGCCTGCTGCCGGTCCGGCGCGCGCAGCTCCTCGAGATGGCGGGCCTCGGGCCGTTCATTCACCGCCAGGAAGGCGCGCTCTCCGGCGGCATGCGCAAGAAGCTCGCGCTTTGCGCCAACCTCGTGCACCGGCCGGCCCTGCTGCTGCTCGACGAGCCGGGGCTCGGCGTCGACCCGCTGTCCCGCCGCGAGCTGTGGCGCATGCTCGAAGGGTTCCGCCGCGAAGGAGCGACGATCGCATTCAGCACCTCCTACATGGATGAGGCCGAGCTCTGCGATCGCGTCGCGTTCCTCGATGCCGGCCGGCTCGTCGCCCTCGGGACGCCGGCGGACCTGCGGGCGCGCGGCGCCGGGGCGGTGTTCCGAGTGGCGTCGAGCGAGCCCGGCGTCGTTGAGAGTGCGCTCAGCCGCGTACCGGAGGTCCTGGGCGTCCAGTGGCAGGCGCGCGAGGTGCGGTTTGCCGTCGACCCGGCGCGGGGGCTGCCGTCCCCGCTGCGCAGCGCGCTCGAGCGCCTCGGCCGGATCGCGCCCGCACCGCCCACGATCGAGGACGTCTTCGTGATCCTCACCGCGGGCGCCGGTGATCGTCCGGCCGCCGATACTGGCGCCGCGATCGAGCCGCGGCCTCGCGGCCCCGGGGAGGCCTCCGTCCCTGGCATCTCGGCGGATCGCCTGAGCCGGCGCTTCGACGGGTTCATCGCGGTCGACGACCTCTCGTTCGAGGTGCGTACGGGCGAGGTCTTCGGCCTGCTGGGCGCCAACGGAGCCGGCAAGACCACGCTCATCCGCATGCTGTGCGGACTGTTGCCGCCGTCGAGCGGAAACGCCCGTGTTGCCGGAACCGACGTGGTCGCGGACCCGCGGGGCCTGCGCCAGCGCATCGGTTACATGTCGCAGCGGTTCTCGCTGTACGGCGATCTCTCGGTCGCAGAGAACCTGGCGTTCTTCGCACGCGCCTATGGACTTGACCGCCGGGCAGGGCGGGAGGCGATCGCCTGGGCGAGCGGCGTCACCGGGCTCGCAGGGCTCGAGCACCAAAGCGTCGCGCGCTTGTCGGCGGCGGTCCGTCAACGGCTCGGGCTCGCCTGCAGCATCCTGCACCGGCCCGCGGTCGTGTTTCTGGACGAGCCGACCTCGGGCGTCGACCCTCTGTCCCGATTCCGGTTCTGGCGCTTGGTCAATGCGCTGGCAGCCGCCGGCACCACGGTGCTCGTGACCACCCACTACCTCGAGGAAGCTGCCTATTGCCACCGTCTCGGGCTGATGCACGAGGGCCGGCTGATCGCCCTTGGCGATCTGGCCGCGCTGCGTGCGGCGCTTTCGGAAGAGGTTCCAGAGACGGTGGAAGCGGTGTTCGTCGCGTATATCGAGCGGGAGCGCGCGCGGGTGCTTCGCGAAGGCGGCACGGCATCATGAAGCCGTCACGCGTCACCGCGGTCATCGAGAAGGAGACGAAGGAAATCGTCCGCGATCCCGTGACCGTTGGGGTCGCCCTGATCATGCCGCTCATCATGCTCTTCCTGTTCGGCTATGCGATCTCGCTGGACGTGGAGGACATCCGCATGGGCGTCCTCGACCATGACCGCTCCCCCGCCAGCCGGCAGCTCGTCGACGAGTTCGTTCGGAGCGGCTACTTCCGGCCTGCCGGTGCCTACGGCACGCCGCAAGAGGTCGAGAGCGCCTTGCAGCGCAACGCCGTCAAGCTCGCCCTGGTGATCCCGCCCGGGTTCCAGGAGGCGCTCGCACGCGGCGAGACGGCGCCCGTCCAGGCGCTCGTCGACGGTACCTACTCGGCCAGTGCCAACCTGGTTGCGGCCTATGCCGAGACCATCATCGCCGGGTTCCCGGAAGTGGTCGCCCCCGCAGTGCGGGTCGAAGTGCGGGTGTGGTACAACCCCTCGCTGCGAAGCGCGAACTTCGTCGTCCCGGGCCTGTTCGGCGTCATCCTCATGGCCTTCCCGCCGCTGCTGACAGCGCTCGCCATCACCCGCGAGAAGGAAAGCGGCTCGATCCAGCAGGTCTACGCCTCGCCCCTGACGCCGGCCGAGTTCCTGGCCGGCAAGCTCGTGCCGTACGGGCTGATCGCGTTCCTCCAGATCGTCATGGTCATCGCTGCGGGCTTCCTGTGGTTCGCGGTGCCGATGCGGGGAAGTCTGGATCTCCTGCTGGCGGTGGGACTCGTCTACGTCTTCGTCACCGTGGGCATCGGGCTGCTGGTTTCGACGATCACGAACAGTCAGGTGGTCGCGATGCTGCTCGCACTCATCGTCGCGTTGATGCCGTCTATGCTGTTCTCGGGCTTCCTGTTCCCGATCTTCACCATGCCCTACGTCGCGCAGCTCTACGCCCGCACACTGCCCGCCGGATACTTCGTGGACTTCTCACGCGGGGTGGTGCTCAAGGGCGCTGGCCTTCCGGAGCTCTGGCCGGCGGTCGCACTCTTGTTCGCCTACACGATCATCATTTTTGCGCTGGCGGTCTGGCGGTTCAGGAAAAAGGTGGCGTGATGGGGACGCGGCTCACCGGCCTCTTGATCAAGGAGATGCTCCAGTTCCTGCGCGACCGGGTGGTGCTGATTTTGATCCTCTGGCTCTACACGGTCGAGATCGTGATCTGTACCCTGGCCGTCTCCTTCGAGGTCGAGAACATGCCGCTCGCCATCGCGGACCTGGACCGCACGCCGGCGAGCCGGGCGCTCGGACAAAGCTTCCTGGTTACCGAGACCTTCGCGTCGGCCGGCCAGCCGGCCAGCGTGACCGAGGCGACGGCCTGGCTGCAGACCGGCCGCGCCCGGGCTGCGCTCGTCATCCCGGAAGGCTTCCAGCGTGACCTCGCGCGAGGCGAGGCTCCGGCAGTCCAGATCCTGATCGACGGCACCGACTCCAATATCGCCGCGCAGGCCCGCGGCGCGGCACTTGGCATCCTGGGCCGCTTCGGGGCCGCACCCGCACTCGAGCGGAACGGCCGTGGCAACGCCCAGCCGGTGGTCCGGGTCTGGTACAATCCAGAGCGGACCTACAACTCATTCACCGTGCTTTCGATGATCGCACTAGCCGCCCTGATGGTCGGCGTCATCTATCCGGCTGCTTCCATCGTCCGCGAGAAGGAGGCCGGCACCATCGAGCAGCTGAGGGTGACGCCGATCGGCACGATGGAGCTTTTCGTGGCCAAGACCGTGCCGACGCTCGTCATGGGGCTTCTCTCGATCTTTCCGAGCCTGCTCATCGTGTGGTGGTTCGGCGTGCCGCTCCATGGCAGCTTTGCCTTGTTCCTGGCCCTCTCGGCGGTGTTCCTCGTGAGCGCCGTCGCGATCGGCGTGCTGATCGGCAGCATCAGCCGCACGCTGCAGCAGGCCCTCCTGCTGAGCTTCTTCGGTCTGTTTCCGATCCTCTTCCTCTCGGGCACGATTACGCCGGCCGAAAGCATGCCGGAGGTGCTCCAGACCCTGTCGCTCGTGAGCCCCCTGCGGCACTACATGGACGTGATTCTCGGCGTGTTCCTCAAAGGCGCCGGCCTGCACGAGCTGTGGCCGCAGGCGCTCGCGCTCGCTGCGATCGGCACGCCGCTCTTCCTCCTTGCCGCCTGGATCTTCCGGCGTTCACCGGTGGGATGAGGCCCACCGGCGCCGACCTCGCTCGGCGAACTCCCCCTTCGCGCCTTACACCAACGCTTGTCGACCCCGCCCTCAGGGAAGCGCGCCTCAAGAGGCTCGAGTGGAGTCTGCCGGTAAGGAGCCGATTTGCCGACGGGCTTCTGGTACTGGCGTAAACCGCCTGCAGGAGCGTAGCCCGGTCTTTGATCCAGGTTAATGGCGAAGGGCAGCACTCGCCTCATATTGGCGATCCGCTGAATCGCTAAACCGGGACACCAGCTTTCGGCGTCGCCCGCGATGACCGCGGTGGTGGTGCCGCATGCCGAGCGCGAAGCTAGCAGTCCCTTCGCATGACGAACCAGAGTGCATGTCGCCATCGACGATCATCTTTCTGAAGCGCCTGGGCCTGCTCATCGGCCTATGGCTCGTGCTCAGCTCGAATGAGCCGTCTGCTTGGCTTGTCGGTGCGCTGGCGGCTGCCGCCGCTGCCGCCATCAGCCTGCGGCTTCTGCCCCCGACGGGACGCGCGGTGCGGCTGGGAACCGTGCTCAGGCTGACGCCGGGCTTCCTATGGGTCTCCTTGCTCGGCGGGCTCGACGTCGCCTGGCGGGCGTTCCATCCCCGCCTGCCGTTGCAGCCGGCCTGGATCGCCTATCGCGTACGGCTGCCAACTGGTGCTGCCCGGGTCTCGCTCGGCAACGAAATCAGCCTGATGCCGGGCACACTGGCCGCGGGGGGACAGGGCGACGCCCTGTACGTCCACTGCCTGGATCGCGGTCGGCCGATCGAGGCTCAGGTCGCGGCAGAGGAAGAGCGGATCGCCGAGAGCATCGGGCTGACGCTGGAGACTCCCCATGGCTGATATCCTGCTGCTGCTCGCCGCTGCGGTTCTGCTCGCCTTGGCGGCAAGCCTGGTCCGGATCCTCTGGGGGCCGACCCCGGCCGACCGGATGATGGGGGCGCAGCTGGCCGGGACAGGTGGAATTGCCGTTCTGCTGCTGATCGCGGTTGCGAGCCAACAGTGGGCGGTCGTGGACGTGGCATTGGTCCTGGCGCTGCTGGCCGCTTTCGCGACCGTCGGCTTCGTCAAGGCGGCAAGCCCGGATGGCGCCGGAGACCCGGAGGAGGAGCCATGGTGAGCATCATGGACATCGCGACGCTCGCCTTCGCTTCGGCCGGAGTGGCCTTCTTCGTGGCCGGCACGCTCGGCCTCCTCCGCTTCCCCGACGTCCACAGCCGTCTGCATGCCCTGACCAAGGCGGACAACCTGGGGCTGGGGCTGATCGTGATCGGTCTGATGCTGCAGGCCGGCAGTCTCTGGCTGGCGCTCAAGCTCGGGCTCGTCTGGCTGCTCGCGATTCTCGCGGCTGCAACCGTATCGCAGCTTATCGCCCGGGCAGCCCTGACCGGGAGACCGCACACACTCTCGCGGAGCGATCCATGACGCCGGCGCTCATCCTCGATCTGCTGCTGTGCGTGCTGATCGGCGCCGTCGCCCTGAGCGCCGTGCTCGCGCGCGACCTGCTCGCCGGCATCGTGCTTTTCATCGTTTACGGGCTGCTGGCGGCAGTCGCGTGGGTGCGTCTCGACGCGATCGACGTGGCGCTGGCCGAAGCGGCGATCGGGGCCGGCCTGACCGGCATCCTGCTGGTCGGTGCCGCGGCGCGCCTGAGACGTCGTGGCGAAGGGAAGAACGTCGAGCCCACCCGCGGGATGCGGCGGGCATTCGGCCGCGCGGGACAGCTGGCCCTGTGCGCGGGCGGCACAGCGGCACTCATCGCGCTCGCGCTGACCTTGCCTCGGGATGGCGCTGGGTTGCGCCCACTGGCCGAGCAGAACCTTGCGGCGTCCGGCATCTCGAACCCGGTAACCGCCGTTCTCCTGAACTTTCGCGGCTATGACACGCTGCTCGAGGTCGTCGTGCTGCTGGCTGCTGTCATCGGGGTGTGGTCGCTGACCCCGGACCGCTTCTGGGGTGGCGTTCCGGGCCTGAGACAGCATGCGCGGCCCGACGGCGTGCTGGCCTACTTCGGGCGCCTGCTCCCGGCGGTGGGTTTCCTTGTGGCGGTTCACCTGCTGTGGGCGGGCGCCGATGCGCCCGGCGGCGCGTTCCAGGCCGGCACCGTGCTCGCCGCAGTGTGGCTTCTTGCCGCCATGGCGGGCCTGACCGACGCTCCGGCGGTCTCGAGCAGGCGGCTGCGGCTACTGCTCGTTCTGGGCCCGGCCTTCTTCCTGCTGGTCGGCAGCATGGGTGCGTTCGCAGGCGTTTTCCTCGGCTATCCGCCAAGCGTCTCGACGGCGTCGATTCTCGCGATCGAAGTCCTCCTTGCGATATCGATCGCAGCCATGCTCAGCCTGCTGGTTCTTGGCGTGCCGAGGCGGTTGCCGTGACCTCGGCCATCCTCTTCACCCTTTGCGGCATCGCTCTCGCCGGCATCGGCGCCTTCGGCCTGGTCGCGCATGCGCATCTGCTGCGACGCATCCTCGCCTTGAACATCATCGGCAGCGGCGTGTTCCTGGTCTTCGGCGGGCTGGGCTATCGCCTCCCCCAATCCGGCGCCGACCCCGTTCCCCAGGCGATGGTCATCACCGGCATCGTGGTCGCCCTCGCCGCAACGGCACTTGCGGTCACGCTGGCGGTCCGGCTGTTCGAGGAAACAGGACGGACCAGCCTTCCGGGGGAAGGGTCGGCCGATGAGCACGCCGCCGACTGACCTCCTCCCCCTCACGGTGCCGTGGGCTGCCTTCGCCGTCGTTATGCCGCTCGCGGCTGGACTGGTCGCCGTGCCGCTCGGCGCCCGCGCGGCGCATTTGGCCGTGCCGGGCGCGCTGGCCGGGCTGCTCCTGGCGGTCCTGGCAGCGTCCCAGGTCCTTACGCAAGGACCGGTGTACCATGAGGTGGGCGGCTGGGCTGCACCGCTCGGAATCAGGCTTCGGCTCGACGGGCTGTCAGCGGCCTTCCTGGTCGTGACGGCCGTCGTGACCGGTGCAGTGGCATTGTTTTCCCGTCCGGTCTTCGGCCCGTCGTCCGGGGGCGAGACACGCACAGCCTTCGCGTTCTGGCCGCTGCTGTTCTTCACGTGGGCCGGGTTGAACGCGGTCTTCGTCAGCGCCGATCTCTTCAATCTCTTCGTCGCCCTGGAATTGCTCACCCTCACCGGCGCGGCGATGGTCGCGCTGGACGGCCGGGCGCACAACCTTGCCGCAGCCCTGCGCTACCTGCTGTTCGCTTTGCTCGGGTCCCTCATCTACCTGCTGGGCGTGGCGTTTCTCTACGCCCTCCACGGCACGCTGGACATGCAGCTTCTGAGGAGCGCCACGGTACCGGGCGGTGTCGCTGTCACCGCAGGCGCGCTGATGACGGCGGGGCTGATGGCCAAGGGCGCGCTCTTCCCGCTGCACGCCTGGCTGCCGCCGGCCCATGCGGGAGCGCCCGCACCGGCCAGCGCCCTGCTGTCGGCGCTCGTCGTCAAGGCGTCGTTCTACGTGATCGCGCGATTGTGGTTCGACGTCCTGCCGGCTGCGGCAACCGTGGAACTGACGCAGCTGCTCGGCGTCCTGGGCGCTGTCGCCATCGTCTTCGGCTCGCTGCTGGCGCTGCGCCAGGAGCGGCTGAAGCTGGTCGTCGCCTACTCGACGGTCGCCCAGCTCGGCTATCTCTTCCTGATGTTTCCGCTCGCCGGGGCAGCCGGAGAGCCGCACCCCTGGACGGCGGCAGCCTGGACCGGCGGGATCTTTCACGCCCTCGCCCACGCGCCGGCCAAGGCCGCGATGTTCCTGGCGGCCGGCCTGATGATGCAGGCAGCAGGAAGTGATCGCCTCGACGGCCTCGTCGGCATCGCCCGCGACCTTCCCATCGCCGCCTTCGCCTTCGGCCTCGCCGCCGCCTCGCTGATGGGCCTGCCGCCGAGCGGCGGCTTCACCGCGAAGTACCTGCTTCTCACATCCGCGCTGGACAGCGGGCAGTGGTGGTGGATCGCAGTGATGATTGCGGGCAGCCTGCTCGCCTGCGCCTATCTCTTCCGCGTGCTAAACCGCTTCCTGACGGGGCCGGAGGAGCAGCCTGCACTCGCCCCGGTCGCCCGCCGCCACCAGTTCCTCGCCCTCGCTCTCGCCGGCAGCTCGATTGTTCTCGGCCTCCTCTCGCTCGTTCCATATGACCTGCTGCAGATCGGACGGGTCACCGCTGCGGTCGAGGCGCTGTCATGAACGCGTTGATGCCCGTTCTGGTGCTCTCGACGTCGCTCGTCCCGGCGCTCGTCATCTTCTTCTTGCAGGAGCGTCAGCAGCGGGCGCGAACCGTCATCAATCTCGCCGGTGCCCTCGCCAAGCTGGCGCTGGTGGTGGTGATGCTCGAGCGTGTCGCGCGAGACGTGCATTACGAGACCCGGCTGACCCTGCTGCCAGGCCTCGACCTGCTGCTGCGCGTCGATGCGCTGTCGCTGCTGTTCCTCACGCTTTCTGCCTTTCTCTGGCTGCTGACGACGGTCTATGCCATCAGCTACCTCGGAAACGGCCCGCATCTGTCCCGCTTCTTCGGCTTCTTCAGTCTCTGCGTGGCGGCGACCACCGGCATCGCATTGGCCGGGAACCTGATCACCTTCTTCATCTTTTATGAGCTGCTGACCCTTTCGACCTGGCCCCTCGTCGTCCACCGCGGCGACCGGCCGTCGATCGCTGCCGGCGGCCGCTATCTCGCCTACACACTGGCGGGCGGCGCTGTGCTGCTGGTGGGCATCGTCTGGCTGGAAAGCCTGACCGGGCCGCTCCTGTTCGCCGTCAGAGGCAGTCTCGCGGGTGTCGACCCGGCAACGCTGCAGGTGATCTTCTGGGTCCTGATCGGTGGTCTCGGCGTGAAGACCGCGCTGGTACCGCTGCACAGCTGGCTGCCCGCGGCGATGGTGGCGCCGGCACCGGTCAGCGCGCTGCTGCATGCGGTGGCCGTGGTAAAGGCCGGCGCTTTCGGCATCCTGCGCATCGTCTATGACGTCTACGGCCTCGAACTCGTGCACGCGCTGTCGCTCGGCCTACCGCTTGCTGCCCTTGCTTCTCTCACGATCATCTACGGCTCTTTCCGCGCGCTGCAGCAAAGCGACATCAAGCGCCGGCTCGCCTTCTCCACCGTGAGCCAGGTCTCGTACATCGTGCTCGGCGCCAGCATCCATGGCCCCGCGGCCACGATCGGGGCGCTTGCGCATCTCGTGCATCAGGGCCTGATGAAGATTACGCTGTTCTTCTGCGCCGGCGCGCTGGCCGAGCGCCTGCAGATCCACAAGGTCGAGGACCTGGACGGCATCGGGCGAACGATGCCATGGACCGCGACGGCGTTCAGCATCGGGGCACTGGGCATGATCGGCGTGCCGCCGATCGCCGGGTTCATCAGCAAGTGGTATCTCGGCGTCGGCGGCGTCGAGGCGGGGCAGCCCTGGGTCGTCCTGGTGCTCGTCGGCAGCAGCCTGCTCAATGCGGCCTATTTCCTGCCGCTGGTCTACCGTGCCTGGTTCGTGCCGGCGTCTCGCGACGCTGCGCCGGGGCGCGAGCGTCCCCTGTGGCTGATCGCACCGGCGATCGTGACCGCCATCGCATCAGTCGCCGTCGGAGCTCTGGCCGGGCTGGCGTTCAGTCCGCTCGGGTGGTCGACCCTGATCTTCGAGCACGAGTACAGTCGATGATGGATGCCGGACGCCTCCTGCTCGTGCTGGCACTCGCGGCGCCGCTCGCGATGGCGCTGTCCGTCCCGCTCGTGGCACGCCCGCTCCGCCTTCTGCCCTGGGCCGCCGTCCCGGGCCTCGTCGCCACCCTGCTTGCCCCTGGGGGCGCGCTGATCGAGCTCCCGATCCTCCTGCTCGGGCTCAGCCTTCAGCTGGACCGGATCGGTGCGGTGTTCCTCGGCTTCGGATCGCTGCTGTGGCTGCTGGCCGGCGCCTACGCGCGCGCCTATCTGGCAAGGACCGAACGAGCCGGGTCGTTCTCCGTCTTCTGGCTGCTGACGCTGGCCGGCACACTCGGCACCTTCGTCGCCGCCGATGCCGTCACCTTCTACGCTTCCTTCTCCCTGCTGTCGCTGGCGGCCTATGGTCTGGTCATTCACGACCGCACCACAGGCGCCCGGCGCGCCGGGCGCGTCTACATCGTGCTCGCGGTGTTCGGAGAGGCCACGCTGCTCGCCGCCCTGGTGCTGGCGGCGACCGGTGCCGACAGCCTCCTGCTCGCCGATCTCCAGGCTGCCCTGGCGGCATCTCCCTGGCGCGACACCGCGCTCGCCGGGTTGCTGATCGCCTTCGGCATCAAGGCGGGTCTCGTGCCGCTGCACGTCTGGCTGCCGCTCGCCCACCCGGAAGCGCCGACGCCGGCCTCGGCGGTCCTCAGCGGCGTCATCGTCAAGGCCGGCATCATCGGCCTCATGCGCTTCCTGCCGATGGACGGATCGGTGCCGGTGTGGGGCGACGTGCTGATCGTTCTCGGCCTCGTCACGGCCTATTACGGCGTGGTCGCAGGATTGGTGCAGACCGAGGCGAAGGCGATCCTCGCCTATTCGACGCTGAGCCAGATGGGGCTCGTCGTGACGGCTCTCGGAAGCGGCCTCGGCGAACCGGACGTGGCCCGCGCGCTGGATGCCGCCGCGCTCTACGCGAGCCACGAGGGCATGGCGAAGGGCGCGCTCTTCCTCAGCGTCGGAATCGTCGCGGCGCGCGACGCGCGGCTGCTTCGCCCTGTCCTGGCCGTGACGGCGGTCCTGGCGCTCGCCATTGCCGGCCTGCCGTTGAGCGGGGGCGCGCTGGCGAAGCTCGCGATCAAGGCTCCCCTCGGCGAGGGGACGGCTGCCCTGCTTGTGACGCTCTCGGCGGCAGGCACGGCCATGCTGATGCTACGCTTCCTCTGGGTGCTGGCGTACCGGGGCCGGCGCGATGCGGACGCCGTGCCTGCGGGGCGATTGGTCATGCCCTGGACCGGGTTGGTCCTGGCCACGCTCGCAGTGCCCTGGGTCCTGTTCCCGCAGCTCTCTGGCCAGCCGCTCGCTTACGCGGTGTCGCTGGGCAATCTCTGGGCTGCGCTATGGCCCATCCTCGTCGCGCTGGCCGCGGCGATGGTCGCCCTCCGGCGATTGCGGCGTTTTCCATTGACGGTTCCCCCGGGCGACCTGGTCGTGCTCGTCGAGGCGCTGGTCCGGCGCCTCGTGGCTGGCCTCGCCACGCTGTTCGCCCAGGAAGCAGTCGCGCACCGCCATTCGCCGAAGGCCCGCCCGTCCGACCTCTTCGACGCCGTCGAGCGGAGCCTTCAACGATGGCCGGTATCGGGACCGGCGCTCTTCGTTGTTGCTGTTCTTCTCGGCGTCGCCCTGGGGATTTGAGCAATGAGGTTCGGCAGCAGCGATGGCGCGGAGCGCTGCGGGAAGAGAGCGTTCTGCAGGCGCCGGCAGAGCGGGCGGCAACCGAGGTTCCCACCGCCGGAGATCGATCGCAGCCCGCTCGATCGCTGGTGCGACCGGCTCCGGGCCGATGGCCTTGGCGAGCTCGCCTGATCCGGCGCGCGCTACTCTTGCGGCTGACTCACCGCAACGCTGCTTCTCGCCGTTTTCATGCCGCCATTTTGCGGCAGGTCTCGGCGCAGCGGCGGCAGGCCGCGACGCATTCCGCCATGTCACCGAGCCTCTCGCAATCCTGGGCGCACTCGTCGCAGATCCTGGCGCACTCGCGGCAGATCGTCTTGTAGTGCTCCGTTCCGACGAGCATGAGGTGGGCCGCCGTCCGGCACGTCTCGGCACAGGCCATCAACAGGCGGAAGTGCGGCGGCGCCACGTGGTCGCCACCTTTTTCGAGGCAGTGCGTCATGCCCGTGCCGAGGCAGACCCGGTAGCAGTTGAGGCACTCGTCGATGCAGCGCTTCATCTCAGGGGCTGTCTGATGCATGGAAGGTTCCCTTCGTCTCAAGGTATCCACAGGGTGTCCATCGGGGGGGCCGTCGATTCGCTGGCGCCCAGCATCCCGGGAGACGGTCCCCATGCGGGACGGCTTACCTCGATGCGGTGATCTCTCGGGCATGGCGATGCCGCCTCCCCAGGTGTTCGACCACTGTAATCCGACCTGCCAGGGCCAACGTGGAACGCCTTGTGCGGTTCCCCGTCGGCGCCATCTGATAGGAGGCAGGACGGACAAGAAGCACCGGCAAGACACGACAGCGATGGGGAAGCATGGAAGGTCCACGGTCGCCCTGTCCCTCTGAGAGCCGCCCTGTGCCTGTTCTTGCGCCAACAGCAGCAACTGGCGAAGAAGGTTCACGTTCCTGTTGTTGAACGATCGGGCTTCATTGCCTCCTCATGTGCATGGGAGATGGACGTGCTTCGCTTCAGCGTTCCCGACATAACCTGCGGGCATTGCATTCAGACCATTGAGAAGGCTGTGAAGAGCGCGGATCCGCAGGCTCAGGTAGCGGCTGATCTCACCACGAAGGAAGTCACGGTTCGCAGCGAGGCCGAAGACGCGCACATTGCCGCGGCGATCCGCTCGGCAGGCTACGAGAACCGGCGGCTCTCCGCCTGACGTCAGGTCGTTCGGACGAGGGCAGCAGGTTGGTTCGAGCAGGTTGGTCGAGTCGACATGCGGGCGATGGATCGCCACCATAGACCGCCGTACCGGCGAGGCACCGATCCGGCCGGGCGTCGGCTGGGCTTCCTGATGCGCCTGCGGTTGCTGGCGAGCGTGGCCTGTCAAGCTCGTGCGAGATCTGCAGGCTTGCCTGGGACTGGGACGAAACCGCAGACCCCAGCGGTCAGACGCCCGGAGCTCCGCGAGAACGCGCAGTCACCGAACACGGACTAACCGGGCATGTTCAGACGCATCCGCGGGAGCCTGCGGCGCCGGGTGGTCAAGATCGTTGCGCTGGTGGCGCTCCTGGCCGGCGTCTGGCTCCTGCTGGGCGAGAGTGAAGGGATCGCAGATTTCGTGCGGCGTTGGCACGGAGCGCTGGTGACACTTGCCCATGAGAGCCTGATCGCTGGGGCTGCCGCCTACGTTCTCTCGACTGCCGTCGCCAAGCTGACGCCCGTCACCGGCGGGGGAGTCGCCATGATTCTCGGAGGCTATCTCTTCGGGACGATCGGCGGCGGCCTACTGGCCGCGGCCGGCGCGGCGGCGAGCGCCCTGGCTGTGGCCATCGCGGGCCGGCTGTGGCTCAGCGAGCTGGTTCTCGACCGCTGGGGCGAGCGCTTCGCGCGGATCGAGCACCGGCTGCTCGAGGATGGCTTCAGCTACTATCTGGCGCTCCGGCTGCTGCCGATCGTGCCTGCCTGGCTCACCAACCTGGTGCCGATCGTGGTGCCGCTGCCGCTCTGGCAGGTCGGGCTCGCGACCTTCGTCGGGGTGCTGCCGGTCTCTCTGATCGCCGCTCGGCTCGGCAGCGGTATTGCCCGCGTCGCAGCCCGGGAGGAGGCGCTGACAGCGCGTCTTCTGATCGACCTCGAGATCCTGCTGCCGCTTCTGGCCCTCGCGCTCCTGGCCCTTCTCCCGCCCCTGCTCCGGCGCCTGGGCCGCGGGCATACCGGGTCCTGATACCGCGCGTCCCGGATTGACCCAGCCGTTCCGGCTTTCCTCGGCGACCGAGGCCAACGCCACGGCCCCTGCCCGTGCAACTCACCGTCGGCGCTGGTATGCGGTCACCACAGGTCTTCCCGAACTCGTATCAGTCGGTCGCGGCTGTACGGTCAGACCGGACTGGCCGCAGCTCCTTGCTCTCAATGGGCTGGGGCAGGCGGCGGCGGAGCCACATCACGCCCATGAGGTCGACGATGCCAAACAGCAGGCGGTCGACCACGCCGTATTTGGAGCGGCCGTGGGCGCGCGGCCGGTGGCTGACCGGCTCGACCACGACCTCGAAGCCCTCGCGGCGGGCGAGCACCGGCAGAAAGCGGTGCATGTGGTCGAAATAGGGGAGGGCGAGGAACAGGTCGCGCCGGAACACCTTGAGGCCGCAGCCGGTGTCGGGCACGCCGCCGCCGAGCAGGTAGGCGGAGACCCGGTTGGCGATGCGCCCGGCTTGGCGCTTGGACCAGGAATCCTGCCGCTTCAGGCGCTGCCCCGCGACCATGCCGAGCCGTGCATCCGCCGGCGCCTCCAGACAGCGTCGGACGAGGCGCGGCAGGTCGGCGGGGTCGTTCTGCCCATCGCCGTCGAGGGTGGCGATCAGCCGGCCGTGTGCGGCCTGGACGCCGGTGCGGATCGCGGCGCTCTGGCCATAGTTGGCGGCATGGCGCAGGACGCGGAGCTCGGGGAGGAGGCGCTTGACCTCGTCGAGCACTGCCCTGGTCTCGGGCCCGCTGCCGTCGTCGACATAGATGACCTCGGCTGGCGGCAGCGCGTCGAGCATGGCCGCGATCTCGTCGAGCAGCGGCCGCACGTTCTCCGCCTCGTCGTAGACCGGCACGACGATCGACACGACGGCCGGCGCCGACGCGGGAGCTGCGCTGCTCTTCCGCCGCCGCGGGCCGTCGAAGGGGGAGGGCGGGCCGGCCCTGCGGCGCGGGCATGCCTTCCACGGCGAGCTCGTGAGCTTCCCCGTCGGACCCGAAGCTGCAGTGTGCTCGCTGTCGTCATGGCGGGCGGACAACATCCCGGCACGGACGCCCGGGGTTCCCTCATCGGAGGCGGCGGGGCCCGCCATGATGGGTCTTCCGAACACCCAGAGTGTCATGCTTCCGCTCGGCGTCTCGCGGTCGTCGCCGACGCTCCGGTTGCGCTGCGCCTCTGGCGCCAAATCTGAAGGAACGCCGCACAGCGGAGAGCGAGAACGAGTACAACAAGGGCGACGAACGGCCAGCGCAGCGGATTGGTCGGCGGCAGCGGGCGATGGAAATCAAGGAAGTGCATGAACAGGAAGTAGGCGGTATGTGCGACCACAAGCGCCCAAAGAACGTAGGCGCTGGTTTGTAAGAACTTCCAAGTCGGCCCGCTGAGGAGGCGCACGCACCGGTCGTTGGAGGTGATCATCAGGACGAAGCCGTAGGCGAGCGCCAAGACGCCGATCAGGTTCGCCAGTCCGAAGCCGTGCTCGGCCATCACATAGCGGTCGAGTGCCGGATGAAAGGCCAGGCCAATGAGGCGCGGAATGTCCCACTCCAGCCAGCCGTCCAGGATGATGACGGTATGGACGAACGCCAGCAGAACGGCATAAATGCCGAATTCCCGCCGGAAGGGAAGGAGCCGGCGCAATGCTGGCCAGATCCGCGCTCCCGGCCCGACGGCCATGGTGAACGTCAGCAGCAGCAGAGAAGCATCTGCGCTGGCTTTGTTCCACCTGTGCATGTCACTCCATTGCCCATGCACGGCCCCGAACAGGTAAACCAGAAATGCCGCAATGAGGACGGTCACGACATGCTGTGATGCCGTCCGCCTGATCAAGGACACGAACGAGAACTGCATCCCGCCGGCAGCGCGCGCACGCTCTCTGCCGCTTCGTATGGATCCACTCATTATCGAACCTCATTAGCCGGAAGACGTGAAACCTGCCTGCGGCGCAGAACGACCTCGCGTCCCGTAGCAGCCGCAAGGACCAGCACGCCCAACGCTGCGACGTACGGGCGGATGGGGTCGAAATACGCGAGAAGAAGCTCGCCGCCAAAAAGCAGCATGAGCACCTTGTTGCAGGTCGGGCAGGCGATCCCAAGGAACCCTACAATGCCGCCGGCGCCCGCCGACCGCACGGGACAGGCTGGCCGGCGAATGGCGACGAACAGGCCGGCAAGCAGCGAGAGCAACAGAAGAGCCGTGATCTCCCAGGGGCCCGCCGGCGTCATTCGAATAAACAGGGGGTTGTTCCACAAGGCAGACACGGTCCCGAGGACGGCAAAGCTGCCGGCGCCGACCGCGATCCCTTTGATAATCGCGTTGCCATGGCCTCTGATCGCTATTGCCATGATGTCTCCTCGAAGCCTCCTGGTCCTTCTCGCGATGCCCGCGGCACGCTCACGCCTCCGACAGCGCGTCCCGGTGCAGGAGATGGGCGGCGTAAGTACGGTGCCACCAGACACCGAGCGGGGCGTGCCGGCATGCCGGCGCGGGATCCGGCGTGCCCATTTTTCGGGATGCAGCAACAACGGGCGTCAAGCTGACCATCTTCAAGCCGCAGTGTTCGGCCGCCCTCGCCAGTTCGCGCGGCGTCATATGCCGATACCGCGGCAGCGTCCGGAATCTCGCCGTGCATCGCCAGTCGTCGTCGCTGCTTCGCTGAGAGCCAGGGCCGCATCATTTCGCGCATCGATCCGCTTACCGTCTCGTCCGCTCGGTCATGTCCGCCTGGGCCTCCTGAATCTCCGCCGGCCAGCGGCTCTTGATGTAGGCGAGCACGGCCCAGATCTGCTCATCGGTCAGGACACCGTCGAAAGCGGGCATGTCGCTTTCGTAGTCCCGCACGCCGAAGGCCTCGACCCCGCGCTTGGTGACCTCGAACAGCACCCAGTCGGGGTGGTGCCAGGTGTGCCCGGTCTTGTCGTGCGGCGGCGCCGGCAGCCGGCCGTCGGGGCGTCGGCTCCGCCAGTTGGGCTGTCCCTCGAGGTTCCCTCCGTGGCAGACCGCGCAGTGCTCCCCATAGATCTCCGATCCAACGGCCACCAGCTGGGCGTTGGCAGGATCGGCCCGCCCGCCTGATCCTTCAGGAGTGAGTGCCGTATAGGCCAGGAACCCGACGCTGACACCGGCACCCAGGGCGACGATCGAGATCACCGCCAAGCCGGCGGGACGCCGCCAGATCTTCTGCTCCCGGGGAGGACGCTTGGCGCCGCGGCTGCCGTCACCCGCAGCAACGCGGCGATGCTTCTTCGTCCGTGGGGGAAGGGTCTTCGAGCCTTTAGCGTCCACGATCATCTCCGAAAGTCGACGGTCATGTCGGTTTCGTCACCGCTCAACTCGATGCGAAATCGCCATCGGCCCTCCATGCTCAGCGATCCGGCACCCCGGTACGAGCCCGGGCCTTGGGGCTCCACGGGCACCAGGCTCGTACCCATGGCATGATCCAGCATGCTCAGCAGCACCGCCGGGGAGCGAGGCGGTGTTGCCGGCTCCCCGCCCTCGTCGACAATGCGAAGGGTCAGCTCGAAGCCGCCCGTGCCATCGAGCGCGACCTGAGCGTCCAGCGTCCACGGCCCGACCTCTCTGCTGACCGTGAACGGCTCCCGGTCCGCGGCTGCAGAGGCGTAGTTCGGTCCGCCGTCAGCGAGCCGTGCCCCGTCACGGGGACCGATGAAGGCGATCACCGCAAAGGCGGCCGCAACGCCCAGGATCAAGACGAGCATGCCGATACCTATGATTCGCGCCGCCATTGCGCCCTCCTCATCATCATTTCCAGTTCATCGCTTCAGCCGTTCGGCCCGCCGGGTTGACGCGCCGACGAGGAGCGCGACCCCGACGAGGATCATGGGGATCGAAAGGACCTGCCCCATCGTTACGCCTCCCGGCAGGTATCCGAGGAAGGCATCCGGCTCCCGAAAGAGCTCGACAAACGAGCGCGCCGCGCCGTAGCCGACGAGGAAAACGCCGGTGAGCAGGCCAGGACGGGCGCGGACAGCAGGCAGCCGCGCCAGGATGAGCAGCACGACGAAGAGCAGCAACCCCTCCAAAGCCGCCTCGTAAAGCTGGCTCGGATGGCGAGGCTCCGGACCCGCATTGGGGAACACCATCGCCCACGGCACGCCGCTCACCCGGCCGTACAGCTCGGCATTGATGAAGTTGGCAATCCGTCCGAAGAAGAGACCGATCGGCGCAGCGCAGGCGACGAGGTCCGCCAGCGACAGCAGCTTGATCCGGCGGCGCCGGGCGAAGACGACGACGGCGGCCCCGATGCCGAGCAGACCGCCGTGGAAGGACATGCCGCCCTGCCAGACGAAGAGAATCTCGGCCGGGTTAGCGAGAAAGTACCCCGGCTGGTAGAAGAGGACGTAGCCGAGCCGCCCGCCCAGGATAATGCCGAGCGTCGCCCAGACCACGAAATCATCGACATCGGTGCGCGCCATCACGGCATGGCGCCGGTTGAGCCGGTGGATGTACCACCAGCCCAGCAGAATCCCTGCGATGTAGGCCAGCGCATACCAGCGGATCGCAAGCGGCCCGATCTCGACGGCCACGGGATCGATGACGGGGAAGGGAAGGGCGGCCAGCATGGCTCAGTCCTTTCCCGCGAGCGGCCGACGGCGTGTTGCGAGCCCGCCGATCAGCCCCGCGGCGAGCAGGCCGAGCAGCGGCAGGTCGCGGAGCCGCGCGTAGGGCGTCGGGCCGTCCAGCGCCTGCGGCAGCGGCGCATCGACGACGCCGGTCTCATTGAGCCCGAGGCGGGCGACCACCCGGCCGTAGCCGTCGACGACGGCGGAGATCCCCGTGCTGGCGGCGCGGACCAGGGGCAGCCCTTCCTCCACCGCCCGCACCCGCGCCATGGCGAAATGCTGGTACGGGCCGATCGACTCCCCGAACCAGGCATCGTTCGTCACGTTGAGCAGCCAGGCCGGCCGCGGGCCGTCGCCGACGACCGCGCCCGGAAAGATGATCTCGTAGCAGATCAGCGGGCTGAACGGCGGCAGGCCGGCGAGCGAAAGGGTCCGGCGGCCCGGACCGGCCGAGAAGTCGATCGTCCCCTCCGTCAGCTTCTCGAACGGCAATAGGCTGCGGAGCGGCATGTACTCGCCGAAGGGCACCAGATGCGCCTTGTCGTAGGCCGCGATCACGGAGCCGTCGCCGGCGATGGCGAGCAGGCTGTTCCACAGCTCCGGCCGACCGTCCGGCGACAGCGTCCGCCGGGGGGAGCCGGTCAGCAGCACGCCCCCGTCAGGAATGGCCGCTCCGATCGCCGCGCGCAGCTCCAGCTCTTCCGTCAGAAAGAACGGCAGTGCGGTCTCCGGCCAGACGAGGTGCGTGACCGCCGACGCGTCGCCGCTCTGCGACAGCTCGAGATAGCGAAGCGCGATGCGCAGGCGCTCGTCCGGATCCCATTTCATCGACTGGGGTACGTTTGCCTGGACCAGCCGAAGGCGTATGTCGGCCACCTCTCCGCTGCCGGCACCGGCAAGCCGCATCATCCCTCCCGTCCAGAGGGCGGCCGTCAGGCCGATCGCCACCACCAGCGGCGACCATCGGCGCCACCGGGGGCCGCCGCCGAGGAACGCCAACGCCGGCAGGCTGCCGATGACGACTGTGAGGAAGCTCAGAGCGTAGATGCCGGCCAGTGCGGCGAACTGGATCGGCGCGTCGGAGACCGTCCAGGCGTAGCCCACGAGGTTCCAGGGAAACCCCGTCAAGACATGGCCGCGAAGCCATTCCGCGGCCGTCCAGGCGGTGGCGAATGCGAGAACCTGGCCGGCGCCTCGTCCGCCAATCAGCTTCGTCAAGGAAGCCGCTGCAGCCGGGAACAGCGCCAGAAACGCCGACAGGCCGACGACGGCCGGCACGGCGAACAGGCCGAACCGCTCGGCATCCACGAGGAAGCTGTGGCCGATCCAGTAGAGGCCCGTGAGGAAATAGCCGCAGCCGAAGGCCCAGCCGATGGCCGCTGCACTGCGCCAACTGCGGCTCGTCTCGATGAGCCAGAGCAGCCCGCTGAAGGCTACGAGCAGCAGCGGAAGCAGATGAAGCGGCGGCAGCGCGGTGGTGGCGAGCGCGCCCAGAAGAAACGCCGCGACAGGGCGGGCTCGCCCGCTCACGACCGATGCCTGCCGCGCACTTCCGGCCAGCCCGCTTGCCACCGGAACAAGGGCGGTGCTGCCGCGCATCGACCTGAAGCTTTTTTTCACGACCGACGGCGTTGTCATGGACCCGCTTTCTCCTTCATGCGGCCTAACCTCGGCGATTGCCGAGCTCCCCGGTGGTTTCGGCGATCAGATGATCGTGGATCTCCTCATCGGCGGAACTTCGGCGCTGCGCTTCGAGGAGCACGTCGCGCGCAATCGGCGCGGCGACAGCCGAGCCGCCGCCGCCGTGCTGCACGACGATCGCTGCGGCGTAGCGGGGCCGGTCGACGGGGGCAAAGCCTACAAACAGCGCGTGGTCGCGCCGCTCCCAGGGCAGGTCCTCGTTCGCGATCACGCCGCTGCGGCGTTCGGCAAGCGTAATGCGGCGCACCTGGGACGTGCCGGTCTTTCCGCCCATTTCGAACCCAGGCTCCGAGATCCGGGCCCGAAAGGCCGTCCCACTGCGACTGTTCACCACCCCTGCCATCGCCAGGCGCATGAGGTCGAGCCAGTCCGACGGCAGACCGATGGGCGGTTCGCCTTCGCCGCCGCGGTTCTCGGCATGGCCGCCGCGGAGAAGGCGCGGGCGCACGGTCACGCCGCCATTGACCAGCCGTGCCGTCATGATCGCGAGCTGCAGCGGCGTCGCCGTCACGTAGCCCTGACCGATGCCGGCGACGACGGTTTCACCCCGCTGCCAGCCCTCGCGGAAGTTCGCCGCTTTCCAGCTGATCGTCGGCAGGAGGCCGGGCCGCTCCCCGGGCAGTCCCAACTCGAAGCTCTGCCCAAGGCCGAAGCGGCGGCCCATGGCAGCGATGGCATCGACGCCAGCCTGCAAGGCGGTATCGTAGAAGTAGATGTCGCACGACTGCTCGATGGCCTCGGCCATGTCGAGGCTGCCGTGCCCGCCGCGCTTCCAGCAGTGGAACAGCGAGTCGCCGAGACGAAAGCTGCCCGTGCACCTCACGCGCCGGTCGGGAGAGACGAGGCCGGCCTCGAGAGCGGCCAGCGCCACGATCATCTTGAAGGTCGAGCCGGGCGCGAACTCCCCGCCGATCGACTTGTCGACCAGCGGCCTCAGCGGATCGGAAACCAGGCGTGTCCACTCCTCGGACCGGATGCCGCCGACGAAGAGATTCGGGTCGTAGCCGGGGACGGACGCCATCGCCAGGATTTCGCCGCTCATGGCGTCGAGAACGACGCCGGCGGCGCTGCGCTCGGCGGAGAGACGTTCGACCAGGAACCGCTGCAGGCCGAGATCGATCGTCATGCGGACACTGTCGCCGGTCGTCGGCGCCTGCCGTTCGAGATCGCGCAGTTCGCGGCCGCCGGCATTCACTTCGATGTAACGGGAGCCGGGCATGCCATGGAGGCTCGCCTGCCACAGGCGCTCGACACCTGTCCGACCCACGCGCGAGCTGGGAACGACCTGTCCATTCCAAGCGGCCAGATCGTCGCCTGTCGGCTCCGCCACATAGCCGATCAAGTGCCCGGCGATGTCGCGAGCGGGGTAGTGCCGCCTCTGATCGACCTCCACGGATACTCCGGGAAGCTCTGGCCTGTTCACCTCGATGCGTGCGACCTCTTCCCATGTCAGATCCTGCTTCAACACCACCCCGGCGAAGCGCGGGCGCTCGCGGATGCGGCTCAGAATCCGTTCTCGATCCTCTGCCGTAAGGGAGATCAGCCTCGAAAAGGCATCGAGCGACGCGGCGAGGTCCGGGGTCTGCTCCGGCATCAGCATGGCCCGGTAGCTGGGCTGGTTCGTTGCGAGCAGGTAGCCGAACCGGTCGAGGATTTCGCCGCGATCGGGCACGATCGGCCTGACATGGATGCGGTTGCGTTCGGCGAGCAGCGCATAACGCTCGTGTTCGACGACTTGAAGCTGATAGAGCCGGGCTGCGAGGCCGCCCAGCAGCAGGAGCTTCGCGCCTCCCAAAAGCAGAGCCCGCCGCGTGAAGACTCTCTGCCGTTCCTTGTCCGAGAACATCCGTCTTCGTTCCGCCTGAGCTCGGTGATCGCTCAACGCGAGCTGGGGACCGGGTCCCCCGCGTCCTGCAAATGGGTCAGAAAGCGCCGCACGTCCTCAGCGTCCCACTCGGCCGCTCCCGTCAGGTAGCCGACCAGAATGCCCCGCTGGTCGATGAAGAAGGTGACCGGCAGGCCGTAGAGCGGAAGGGCGTCGTCGCGGCGGTCATCGGTCGTGGTGAAGATGCTTTCCTGGTTGGGATCCAGGTAAATGCGCAGCCCCTCGAGCCCATGCCTCCGGAAGAACGGCTTCACGGCCCGAAGGCCGTCCCGGTCGATTGAAATGGCAACGACCTCGAGCGGCGCGTCGCGATAGGCCTCGGCCAGCCGTGCCAGCGCAGGCATCTCGTAGACGCAGGGCGGGCACCATGTCGCCCAGATGTTGAGCACGATCGCCTTGCCGCGAAACTCGGCGAGGTGCCGGCGCGCGCCGGTCTCGTCCAGGAACCGAACATCCGGTGCGGGCCGCTTCGGGGTCAACTCGATGAACTGGCCGGAACGGCCGAAGAAGGTCGGCAGCGATTCCCCCATCGCCGGCAGGGCGGCAAGCAGCAGGACCGTGACGGTGAACCATCGCAGCATGATCATGCCCCCCGCTGCCCGCTGCCGAACGGGGACCGCGGTCGGCCCGCCCCCGCACCATCACCCAGGACGCGAGGCGAAGGGCGGGTGCCGCCGGCGACGCCTGCCTTCGCTGACGTCGCGCGCCGAAATTCCCAGACCGACGCCGGCGGCAGCTTCAGCCAGACGAAGCCGAGAGTGCGCGCTTCGAGCCCGAGATCTGCGAGCAGTGCCGGCGGGACCGGAGGGCGGTGACTGCAGGCGAACTGAATGAAGGCTCCCGCGTGGCCCATGGCGCTGAACGATCGCCCGAGGATGGCGGCGCGTCTCTCCCAATCGAGGGCACTCAGAGCCAGGCCGGAAACGATGACGCCGATATCATCGATTCCATCGCGCTCCGCGTACTCGCGAAGATCGAGAGCGTTCCCCTCGACGACCCGAACGCCAGGAAAGCACAGGCGGAGAACCGAAGCGAAGTCAGCACTCGGTTCCACCAGATACAGCCGGTCCCGGGAAATCCCGAGGTCCAGCAATGCGGCCGTGATGGCGCCGGTGCCGGGCCCGAGCTGGACGATCGTGCCGCGCTCGTACGGCAACACCTGGCGCGCCATGGCCATGGCGAGCGTGCGACTGCTGGGCGCGATTGCACCCGTCCGCCATGAACCACGAAGGCCTTGCCAGGAGAAGGCGCGGAGCAGCGCTGCGCTCGCGTGCGGCAGGGCGCGGTTTGGTGTTCTCTCGAACATCCGCTGGACCTTTGGGCTCAGGCTCTCGCCGTACTGGCTCCACAGGTGCGACTGGATCCGTGCGCTCGCTCAGGGCAATGAGCGCGTGCCTCCGGTCCACTGCCTCCCAAGGCGACCCGCCGCCGCTTTCGGGCGCGCGAAGCCACCAACTCAGGCGGGGTAGACCAGGACGCGTGCTGGCACCAGGGCCTTGACGGCATCGGCCAAGCGCGCCGCGGCATCTGGCTGAGGACCGGAATCCAAGTCATCACTCTCCTTTTCGTGCTGCCAGCGGCCGCAAAGGGCCGACGGCTGCACAGCGCCTCCACCGGAGGCGCGCCGGTTCAGGCAGAGAAGGAGAGTCTTGGAGGGCGAAGGCCGGGGGAAGGGCCTATGCCGCGATAGGTATCCTCGAGGCCGACACTCCGGACCTGGGTCCGCGCGACGAATACAGCAGCGCTCGCCGGCAGGAACAACGAGCTGCACCCTACAGCGCCGCGGCATTGTTCCTCGCCGGCCTGCAGTGCCGCTGGCGCGTCGACGTCCGGCGCGGCCTCGAGGCTGCCGGCATAGTGCTCTACGGGGCTCGCCAGCGGTCCGTCGAGCGAAGGAACGGCATTCAGAATGCCTGACAGGAGCAGGAAAAGGCACGACAGGATGACGATCCCACGGGCCACCGCGGGACGCCTATCCCTCCGACGCCTCAAGCTTTCCTTTTCCTTCAAGCTGGTACCGTCCACAAGTTGGCGGCGCATGATAGCAGGGCGGACTCGCAGTTCAAGCAAGGAAGCGACCGAAGCCACTGCGCACTCCGGGCGAGCAGCTGCGGGGGCTTCCCTGGCCGCCGTGGGCGAAGGATCACGGGCTCCAAAGCGGCCGGCAGGGCGCTCGACGGAGCCTGGACCTTCATCTGGATGCTTCCGTTCCGGACTGTGCGGACTGCGGCGGCTGCCGCAGGAACGACGGATCGAAGCCTGCGGGGTCGAGTCTCTGTGCCCAGGCGATGATCGGAATAAGGTCGCCGTCCTCGCCGCCGCGCACGGGGTTGATGAACTCCCAGACGATCTCGCCCTCCCGCGTCACCTCAACGACGCGCCCGCCGTTCGATTCGGTGATCAGCGTGTTGCCGTTCGGCAGCCGCTGCTGGTCCGCGCGGATCTGGCTGTCGAGCGGGTTCTCGGCCGTACCGGCATACTGCCAGACGATCTCCATCGTCACCGGGTCGAACTCGATCACTCGCGAGATCCCTTCCGGTCCGGCATGGTTGCCAAAGTTGTCGAACATCAGGATGTTGCCGTTCGGCAGGATGTCCGGGTCGTGCTGGCCGATCCAGGGACCCCGCGTCGCCCACACGGTCTCCTCCGTCTCGGGATCCACCACGGCGATCGCATGGAGCTCCCGGAACGAGAGCAGCACCTGTCCCTCCGCGCCGAACGCGAAGTTGGCTGCAGCCTCGCGGTCGATGTACTCGACCGTATTTCCATGCAGCGGATCCGCGACCGCGTAGCTCGCCACCATGTAGAGCAGCTGCCGGTAGTCGGAGTCGGCGATCGACTGGAGCAGCGGGATCTTCTTCAACTCCTCGCCCTCGGGCGACAGGATGACGAGGAACTCGTCGAGCCGCGGCGGCGCCAGCATACGGAAGCCTTCGATCGGCTCGTCGACGATCTCGTGGACGAGCACGTAGATCTTGCCGTCCGGCGCGATGTCCAGGTCGTGATGGGCGCGGCCCGTGTAGTTCCAGATCACCTCCGAGTCGCGATCCAGCTTGACCACGCCGTAGCCGTATGGCGTGTCGCCGTTGCCCTCGTAGACCGCCACGAGGTCGCCGTTCGGGAAGACCCTGGCGCTGCGAGTATAGACGAACTCGTCAGGTTGCGGGTTGGTGACGCCGCCCATGCCCGCCTGCCAGAAGGTGCTGAACGGCCGACGCCACTCGTGCACCACGCTGCCTTCCATGTCGATGAGAAACACGGCCGGCTCGCTACCCGAGATGTAGAGCGTCAAGCCGTCTTGAGCCTTGCCGGGCTCGTAGATCGTGACGCCTCTATCTGGGCGGCGCTCGGGATACCAAAGATCGCCGCCATAGACGTCCTGATACTGGGTGAGCTTGGTGTAGAGCGCCATGCCGCCCTGATAGGCCCTGGCGATCTGTGGCCCCGGAGATACGCCGCTGACCGTCGCGAGCGCACCGGCGAGAAAGGCGAGAACCAAGAGCGCTGCCAGGAAGGCGGCGCCCAAGATCCTGTCCGTGCGCGAACTGGGCTCAGCCGTGGATTCGGGCCTGTTCTGACGATCGTGGCGGCTCATGACCTCTGCGTTTGGTCCCTGTGCATCCGCGAAGCGGAATCCTCCCGGCTTCATCAACGACAGACTCCGGCAAACGCCGCGTCGTTCCACGAGCGACGCCAGCCATCGGACGTCTCGCCAGCAGACTTCCGGTACCAACATAGTGGGGCGTGATGGTGGCGGGTCCAGGGCGAGATTGGGCCGCCTACGGCCGCGACGAAGGGTCCTGAGGCCTCGGAGTTGGGCTTGCCAGGGCTATCCACCTGGCTAAGCGGCCGATCGTCAAGGGCGAGTGGCGTTGGTTTGTCGGCGGAGAAGCGTGGCAGGTGCAGTCAGTGTGGAGCTCGACTTCCCCGGCTGGCCCTTGCATCCTGCTGCGGTCATCCGGCGCTCTTGAACTGTCGTGGCAGATGGTCCAGATCACAGTACCGAGGTGTCCCGATCGGTTCGATTGTAGTCCGGTCAAGGAGAGTTCGGCCTCGTGAGCGACGAGCGCTATCGAATGCTGCAGGCAGATACTGGATCAGGAACGAGGGGCGGGCGGCCGGGAAAGACGCGAAGCCGGCTTGCGCCGCGCTGGTTGGCCCTGGCGCTGTCCCTCGCCTTCGCACTCTCCGGGATCCTGCACGTCAGCAGCATCCAAAGCGCGCACGCACTCGGTCATGGCACCGAGCTGGCGGCCGCCCTCGATGCCGGCGACCAAGCATGCAGTCCGGACAGGAACGCTCACGCGTCCCACCTTGCCAGTGAAGTCTGCGCTTTCGCGGGTGGCTGTGCGCTGTGCGTCCCCGTCGCGCTTCTTCCTGCGCAGATCCAGGTCGCGGCGCCCCCGAAGCACCTGGGCAAGCGACCTGCTTGCTTCGCCAACGACATCGTTCCACCGCATCGCCCTCCGAAGCTCTTCGTAAGCACGTAAGCGCGCTGTTCAGGCGCGTGCCTGTCGCATCAGCCGGTCGGCCGCGGGCCGGCCCACGTGTTACGAACCGTAGAAGAGCTTCCACGATGCAGAATTCTCTGTCCCGTCGCCAGTTTCTGGCGACCACCGCTGCCGCCGGCGCCATCGGTGCCTTTCCCTCCCTGCTCATACCCCGCGCCCCGGCGTTGGCCGCGGCTCCGGCCACGATCCGGATCGACACCCGGACCATCGAGGTGCACGGGCGCGCCGCTCGCGTGTTCGGGCTTCTACAGCCCGACGGCACCCATGGGCTCTTCACCCGGGCGGGCGAGCGCTTCCGCGTCCGCCTCGAAAACCATGTCGGGGAGACGGCGCTGGTCCACTGGCACGGCCTGACGCCGCCCTCCGCGCAGGATGGCGTACCCGAGCTGAGCCAGTCGCTACTCGCTCCCGACGCGGCCTACGACTACGACTTTCCGCTGGAGCGGCCCGGCACCAACTGGATGCACTCTCACCACGGCCTGCAGGAGCAGCGCCTGATGGCGGCGCCGCTCATCATCCGCGATCCGGCGGAGGCGGGCGAGGATGTGCAGGAAGTCGTGGTCATGCTGCACGACTTCACCTTCCGGGACCCGGCGGAGATCCTCGCCGAGCTCCAAGGCGCTGGCCACGGCGCTCAGGAGGGGGGACCGGTGCACGGCGCTCAGCCCCATGGGGGCGATCCCGCCGGCGAAGGCATGGGCGGCAGGATCGGCCGCATGTTCCGGTCGCTCATGCCGGGCAGCGGCATGGATCACGGCGCCCCTGGCCAGGGCGGCATGGACCACGGCGCCGTGGGTCAGGGCGGTATGGATCACGGCGCCATGGGTAGTGCCGCCGCCGTGCATCTCAACGACGTCGACTACGACGCCTTCCTGGCGAACGATCGGACTCTCGAGGACCCGGAGGTTTTCCGCGTCGAACGCGGTGGCCGCGTGCGCCTGCGCCTGATCAACGCCGCCGCTGCCACCAACTTCTGGATCGATCTGGGAGGGCTGGAAGGTCGCCTGATCGCTGTCGACGGCATGCCGGTCGAGCCGTTCACCGGGCGGCGCTTCGAGTTCGCGATCGCCCAGCGGCTCGACATCCTTCTTGATCTGCCGCCTGGGGAAGGTGCCTGGCCGGTCTTCGCGATCCGCGAGGGCGAGCGCAAGCGGACCGGCTTCGTACTGGCCACGCGCAACGGCTCTGTCGCCCGCCTCGCCGAGGAAGCAGACGGTCCGGTGCCCGCCGTGGGCCTGGACCTGGAGCGGCGGCTTCGCGCTGCCGAGCCGCTGTCACGGCGCACGCCTGACCGGCGCTACAGGCTGGTCTTCACCGAAGGGCCCGGCTACGTCTGGAGAATGAACGGCGCAATCTTCGGAGAGCATGAGCCGCTCGCCGTGCGCCGAGGCGAGCGGGTGGAGATCACCTTCGTCGACGAGACGACGATGGCCCATCCCATGCACCTGCACGGCCACCATTTCCAGGTGATCGCGATCAACGGCGAACCCCACCACCAGGGAGCGATCCGAGACACCGTGCTGGTGCCGGCGCGCGGCAGCGTGACGATTGCCTTCGACGCCGGCAACCCCGGCCTCTGGGCCCTGCACTGCCACCACCTCTATCACATGGCAGGGGGGATGATGACCCACCTGGTCTACGAGAGCTGAACACCGGGGTCCGGCGGAGGACGATCGCAACAGGCCCTCCGCCGGGCCGCTCGCGGCAGCCGACGGGACGATCGGCCGACATCAGGACACGGCTCCAGTCGTAGCCGGTCAAGAAGCAAGGGCGCTGCCAGGCCGCCGGCGGCAGCGCAGGTTCAACCCGAAAGACCAGGACACACCTCGTTCAGCTTGTGGTGCGCCCATGCATCGCATCTTCCAGCGCTTCATCGACCGCCTGTCCGAGAGCGTGGACGTCGTCGCTCTCCGCGAGGCCATGACCGACGCTGCGGCCGCACTGGACCTTCGTTGCTTTGCCTACCTTTCGACGCCGCATCGACTCCGGGGCGAGGCGCGGGTCGTCTCGACCTATCCACCGGCTTGGACCGAACACTACCTGCAGAACCGCTACGAGCGGCTTGACCCGGTGGTCATTCGGGCGCGTTGCCATCCCGAGCCCTTCGAATGGGGCCCTGGAGCAGGGCAGGGCGGATTGTCTGGCCGGCAGCGGGAGCTCTTCGACGAGGCAGCCGAGTTCGGCATCCGCCGGGGTTTCACCATCCCGATCCACGATGGCCGCGGCCAGATTGCTGCGGTCACTTTCGCCACCGACGGCCGCCATCCTGCGTTCCGCCGCAGCATCGAGAAGCATGCGCCGGTGCTGCAGCTGATGGCGATGTATTTCCATGCCCAGGCGCGCCGTGCATTTGGTGGCGACCGGATCGTCGACGGCGTGGCCTTGACGCCCCGCGAGTTCGAATGCCTCCAATGGGCCTGTCAGGGCAAGTCCGCCTGGGAGATCGGGTGCATCCTCGGCATCTCCCGTCGGACCGCCGGGTTTCATCTCGACAACGCCAAAGCCAAGCTCGGCGTCCGCTCGATCTGCCAAGCCGTGGCACGCTTGTCCGCAGCCAAGCCGACTCTTCACTGAAGCGCGACTCGCCGTCACCCTGTGCAGCTGCACAGGGTGTATCGGTTCACCCGATCGCCTCCAATGCGCGAAAGCTACCCCTTTCGTGGGAGGCGATCATGATGCAACTCATCACGTCCGACCGGTATGGCGAGTTCGTCGAGGAGCTCGCGGAGATGTACCGCTTGCGCTACCGCGTCTTCAAGGAGCGCCTCGACTGGGATGTTCAAGCCAGCAGCGACATGGAGGTCGACGACTTCGATGCGTTTCATCCCACGTACCTGCTGCAGCGGGGCAGCGGGGGCCAGGTTCAAGGCTGCGTGCGTCTGCTGCCCTCCACCGGCCCGACGATGCTGCGCGACACCTTCGCCACGCTGTTGGCGGGGCAAGCCGCGCCGGCAAGCCCCACCATATGGGAGAGCAGCCGCTTCGCCCTCGATCTCAGGCGCGATGCGCCCAAGGGCGCCCGGGGCATTGCCAGGGCCACCTATGAGCTCTTCGCCGGCATGATCGAATTCGGGCTCGTCCGCCAGCTCACCGCGATCGTCACGGTGACCGATGTGCGCATGGAGCGCATTCTGCGCTGCGCGGCTTGGCCTCTGCTCCGGATCAGCGAGCCGAGGCCCTGCGGGACAACGCTCGCGGTCGCGGGCTATCTGGAGGTATCCGCCGAAGCCTTGGCGCGCGTGCGAAGCGGCGGCGATTTCAAAGGGCCTGTGCTATGGGCGCCGGTCGCGTCCTCGGCCGCATGAGGCCAGCCGCCGCACGACGAAGTCCTTTGGCGAGCGGAGATCGCTGGCACGGGAAGGGGGGGACGGCGGTCTTGCCTCGCGATGATGGCGAGAATCCATCCGCATGGTCGGTCCTCCCCAATCAACTGCAGGCTCTCTCTGGTGCCGTGCTGGCGGCTATGACCATACGGCCGCCTTGCCCCGGCGGGCATGGGCGTGGGAGTTCCTGCGCCGCAACCCGGAGTACCAGCGGGCGTGGTCCGATGCAGGTGCCACGGTTACGCCCGAGAGGCGAGACTCTCATTTGACGGTATTGACCGCGGGGGCCGAGCACCGCGCCCTCGCACGCTGGGGGGTGTTTTTTCACCGACTCCCCCTCCCAGGACGCCACCAATGCTGCCGTCTTCTGGGATCCGCAGGTCTGCCCGCATGTCCTGCCCGCCATGGCGCTTCCGGTCGATCAACGGCATCAGGCGGCGTCTCTGCGCTTGTCCGAGATACCTTGCCAGGCCACGATCCTCCTGGCACCTGATGGGCTGCAGCACCTCCTGTTTCTCGATGCCGGTCGAGCCCTCCAGCTCGCCGTCACGGGATCGAGCCTGTTCCGTCCAGTCCGCCTGCTGACGGATGCGGTCTTCGATCGCCAGCACATCCGGGCACGCCTCGGCGCGCTCGAGTGTCTCAACGGTCTTCGAGCGCTCGGCAGTTTTCCCGGGCGCCTGCAACCCGACCCCCGTCACCGACGCCTCCGCATGGTCCTGCAGGCTCTCGATGGGTGGCTCGCCGGCGCGCCCTATCGCGACATCGCCGCCGCGTTGGTCGGAGAGGCTCGTGTCGAAGCCGATTGGTCCGACCCGCATGGCCATCTCCGGGACCAGGTACGACGGGCCGTCCGCCGCGGCCGTGCGCTCATGAACGGCGGCTACCGGCGATTTCTCCGGTAGCCTGTCAAGCCCTCCGAAGACTGCGGGTCTCTGCGCGCGTGACAGTGCGCCCACACGCGTCCATCCGGCCTTCGGCAGGTCTCTGGGATCCTCCGCGGTCTCAGCGACCGCGCCTAGCAGGCCGTTGAAGAAGTGACGCGTTCAGCCTTGAGGACGGCTTCGTCGCCGAGGTGGTAGGCGAAGTCGATTTCGATGGTGCCGTCGTCCTGGAGCTCGGCGGAGCCGGTGCCGCGAACCTCGGTCATCTCGTCGAAGCCTTCCCAGGTGAAGTACACCAGGGTTCGGCTGTATTCGAGGTCGAGGCCGGCCTGCATGGCGCCGAAGGCGATCTCGCCGTGGCCGTCGGCCGCGATGATCATCATGGCGGGCTCGACCATGTCGAGGTAGTCGCGATCCCAGATGTCGGCCTCGACGATCCGCCAGCGGCCGATCAGTTGGCAGTCCATCGGTGCGCTCATGGCGGCGCCTCCGCCAGCAGCTTGGGCAGTCGCACCAGGTTGTAGGCGGCGGCCGCGAAGGCGAACGCCAGGTCGACCTTCGCCAACCCGCGGAACCGCGTCTGGCGCAGGCCGGCGACGGTCTTGATCCAGCCGAACGCCTCCTCGATCCGCTTGCGGATGCGCTGGCTCACCGCATAGCCGGGATGCCGGGTCGTGCGCCGGTCGATCGCCGAGCGCCGGCCACTGATGTTCTGCGCGACGTGCGGGCGCACGTTCAGCTCGCGCAGCTCTGCCACGAAGTCGCGGGCGTCGTAGCCCTTGTCGGCGCCGAGCGTGATCGCACGGCTCCGCTCGCCCCAGAGCTCGATCATCGCGATCGCCGCCAGCCGCTCGGCATGACCGGATACCCGGGTCAGCCGGGTGTCGACGATCAGGCCCGAGCGGTTCTCCATCAGCCCATGCCCGATGTAGCACAGCCGCGCCTCCATCCCCGGCCCCTTGCGGTACAGCAGCGCGTCGGGATCGGTCGTCGAGGCGTGGGTCGCGTTCGAGCGGTTCTGGCCCTTGAAGTCGACCGCGGCATTGCGGCCGCCGCCGGTGCCGCCGCCGCCGTCATCCGCCGGCGGTGACCCGCCATCCTTCGGCTTGAAGCTCTTCAGGCTGGCCCAGGCCTGGATCAGCGTGCCGTCGACCGAGAAGTGATCGCTCGACAGCAGCCGCTTCACCTTCGGCTGCGCCAGCACCGCATCCAGGAACCGCCCGGCGATCTCCCCCGCCAGCAGCCGGTCGCGGTTCTTCGAGAACGTCGAGTGGTCCCACACCGCATCATCCACGCCGAGGCCGACGAACCAGCGGAACAGCAGGTCGTGCTCCAGCCGTTCCATCAGCTGGCGCTCCGAGCGGATCGAGTAGAACGCCTGCAGCAGCATCGCCCGCAGCAGCCGCTCCGGCGCGATCGAGGGACGCCCCATCCGCGGGTACAGCGACGCGAAGTCCCCGCTCAGCGCAGCCAGCGCCGCGTTCGCAATCTCCCGGATCACCCGCAGCGGGTGGTCCTGGCGAACTCGCGCCTCCAGGTCGATGTAGCTGAACAACTCACCCGACCGGCCATCTCCGCCTCGCATCGATCCCCCCGACCGTCCATCTGATCGAGTGAATCACGTCAACGAAAACCTCTCCACCGACTTTTTCAACGGCCTGCTAGGCGTCCGTGAGCAGATCGCGGTATCCGGTCTCCGTCATCCAGACCGCGCGATCGAGATGGCTGCGCAGCGCCTTGTATGCCCGTGCCGGTTCTTTGGCCGGGTCGATGCCCAGCACGATCCGGCACATCTCCTCGTCGCTGGCCCCGTCGGCTCGGGCGTCCAGGAGTCGGACGTACACGACGAAATGCGCCTCGTCGTAAGCGGTGACCCTGTCTGACCAGGGCGCCTCGTCGGCGATTTCCGGATTGAGCTGAACCTTCGGCATGCTTGCTCCTCTACAGATGCCGGCCCGTTTTCCACGTCGGGTGCCTGAGTTTCTGAACCAGTCATCGAATGCGTTCGCGTCTTCCTAAAAGTCTAGGCCCTCCAGGCGCGGTCCTCGTTCCGCGAATTGGTGGTAGATGGGCGCCAAAGAGTAGGCCGGCCGCGAGCCAGACCCGACGACCTTCCAAAGGCTGCCCCGGTGCCACCGTCGTTGGCCGGGGCGATCGACGTCGGGCTTTCGATACCTTCAGACGCCCATAATGTGCTTCGGAAGGTCCACGCAAGATCATCCAGTTCGCGCCATTGCCGCCCGGGCTGGGAATTGCCGACCGGTCTGCACGATTTCGCAGCAGGGAGTGCCATAGTATCCCGAAATGGGATAATCCGAAATCGGGATTAGCAGGTGGACCGGTCTCCGACTGTGCCGGTCTGCCTGTATGGCCAAGTCTCTCCGAACGCCTCGTCATCGACGGCTGCAGGTGCTCCTGCTCCAGCGCCGCAAAGCTGCTGGGCTGACCCAGGACCAGGTCGCCGACCGCCTTGGGCGTCCGCAGTCCTTCGTCGCCAAGTACGAGGGCGGTGAACGTCGCCTTGATGTCGTGGAGTTCCTCGATGTGGCCGAGGCACTCGGCGCCGATCCCTGCGAGGTTCTCGCAGAGCTCTGTCGCTCGAACTCCTCAGGATAGCTGTCCCGAGGTGGTGCTGTAGCAGGGCCAGATACCTTTCCTACAGCGCACTCCGACCTGCAGCTGGAGCAATCACCAGGACGTTCACTGTTCGAATCATTGCCTGGCTGAAGCAGATGCCGGGCTTGTCCTGAAGCGATGAGGTTCAGCGCCTTTGTCGAAGGAGCGCTTGCGCGTCAGCGCGGAGTGCACTCGGATTGGCGATGTGCGCCTTGCCACGCCTTGTTTGTCATCACCACTGGCCCAACCACCTGCTGTGGCCCTGGAGCGGTCGCGCGCTAGCCGCGCAGGCTGTATGTTGGGTGATGCGCCGCTGCTTCAATCCGAGAGCAGCTTCCTGCGTTCTTCATACTCTTCCTTGTCGATCTCGCCCTTGGCGAAGCGCTCCTGGAGAATCTCGAGGGGTGTCTGCCGGGATGCCGGACTCGAGGCATGGCCGGAAGCGCTTCCGCCGCCCAGCCAGCGCACCAGCACGACGATCAGCAGAATGAGGCCTCCCCAGAAGGCGATCATCATGAGGCCACCGAAGATCATGTGACCCCAGCCCCATCCCGGATGCCACCAGAAGTCCCGTTCTCCGTAGGCCTGGGCAAGGCTCGGCGCCGCCCAGAGCATCGACGACAGTATCGCTGTTGCCGCGGCGACCAGACGCAGCATGGCGCACCTCCTTTCGTGGATTGGGTCATCGGATGCCCGACGCGCCGGATCCTGGCTCGGCGCCGCCGATCATCCTGCGGACGGCATCGGCCAGCAGAGCGGTCACATCGATGGCGTTGCTTTCATGGGGAATCGTGTTCGCCGTCACGACCCGCGACGCTCCGGCCGCCAACAGGTCGTGATAGGCGCTGCCCGCGAAGATGCCGTGTACGGCAACGCAGATCGGTGGCCGCGTCCCGGCGCGGACAAGATGGCCGACCGTCTCGATCATGGTGCGCGCCGTGGACACGATGTCGTCCACCAGGACTGGCGTATGGCTGCGCCACCGCTCGATCTTAGGAACCGAGACTTCGACCTCGCGGTCGCCGCGCCGGTTCTTCTCCAGCACGAGGTGAGGGGCGCCCGCGTCTTTCGCGACGGAAGCCACCCACTGCTCGCTTTCCGCATCCGGACCGATGAGGAGAGGCTGCGCCACGGCCCCTCGGATCCAGCCGGCGATCAGCGGTGCCGCGTGCAGAGCCACGGCCGGCACCCTGTAGATCTCCGAGAGCGCGCTTCGCCGATGGAGATGCGGGTCGACGGTCACGAGCCAGTCGATCTGGCGGGACAGCGTCTCGGCGAAATAGCTGGAGGTGACGGCCTCGCCCGGCCGGAACCGCCGGTCCTGGCGCATGTAGGCAAGGTAGGGGCTGACGAGGCCGACGGACGCCGCACCGAGGTCCCGGGCGGTGGCGGCGGCAAACAGGAGCGGCAGGAACTTGTCGTCGGGCCGGTCCAGCGGGCAGAGCAGGACCACGCTCCGTTCCGTCGGCGAGGTATCGTAGCGCAGATAGGTCTCGCCGTCCGGGAAACGGCGAAGCTCGAGACGCGCGAGCTCGGCGCCGGTCGCAGCCGCCAACGGTTCGGCGAGGCGATCGTTCTCTCGCAAGGCGACGAGCAGGGGTCGCATCATGCCTCCGCCAGCTCGATGATGTCGTCGTTGCCCGCCACGTAGTCGAAGCTGTAGGCGAGCTCGCCCGGCGTCTCCGCGTGCACCGTGTAGAGAGGCTCGCCTCGAGCGACCTCCGTGCCGAGGCGGACCTGCAGCTCGACCCCTGCGGCCTTGGCGTCCGGCGCGCCGGCGAGCTTGGCCACCTTGGCCAGGCGGCGGTTGTCGATCGCCGAGATCCGCCCCGGCCGCGCCGCCAGGACCGGCCGGCGATGACCAGCGGCCGGGGGCTCGCGCATGCCACCCTGCGCCTCGCAAATCTGCTGGAACTTGCGCCACGCAGACCCGTCCTGCAGCGTCCGGGCCGCGACCGCGCCGCCCTTGCCGCCTTCGGCCCCTCCCGCCAGCTCTAGCAGCGCGCCGGCCAAGGCGAGGGCACGCTCGCGCAGGTCTCGCGGTGCGTCGGGGGTGCCTTGCAAAACGGCGAGAACGTCCCGCGCCTCGAGCGCCGGCCCGATCCCGCGGCCGACCGGCTGGCGCCCGTCCGTGACGAGGATGCGCGCCTCGATATCGAAGGCCTGCGCGACCGCCAGGAGACTTTGCGACAGGGCCGCCGCGGCCTCCTCGCCGCGCACCTTCGCCGTCGGTCCCACGGGCAGGTCGAGAACCAGGTGGCTGGAGCCGGCCGCGATCTTCTTCGACAGCACGGAGGCCACGAGCTGGCCCTCGCTGTCCAGGTCGAGCGCCCGTTCAACGCGGATCAGCGTGTCGTCCGCCGGGCTCAGGCGCACCGCACCGCCCCAGGTCACGCAGCCGCCTTCGCGTTCGACCACGCGCCGCATGGCCGCCGGTTCGAGGTCGACCGGCGCCATGGTCTCCATGGCATCTGCCGTGCCGGCGGGCGAGGTGATGGCACGCGACGAGGTCTTCGGCATGGTCAGGCCGCATGCGGCAGCTATGGCCACTACGATCGGTGTCGTCCGGTTGCCCGGGAGCCCGCCGACGCAATGCTTGTCGACGATCGGCCGCGTGTCCCAGCTCAGCCGCTCGCCGGCCTCCGTCATCGCCCTCGTCAGTCCGACGATCTCGGCATGGTCGAGCGGCCTCGCAGAGCAGACGGTGATGAAGGATGAAAGGTGGATGTCCGAATAGCGGCCCGCGACGATGTCGGTGACGATCTCCTCGAGCGATCCGGCATCGAACGGCCGTCCATAGACCTTGCCACGCACCTTGCTCAGTGACTCGAGCGGGCGAGGATGGCCCACGGAGACCGTCTCGCCCTCGCTGAGCTCCAGGCGCCGCCAGGCGGATTCCGACAAGCCGGCCTCGTCATGTGCCAGCAGATGGTCGGTCACCTGGTACAGCGTCGCGATGATGGCGCGGTCGCCACGAGCCAGGAGCACGCGCGCGTGCGCGGTGAAACCCTCGGAGCGGCAGACGGGGCAGTCCTTGCGCATGAACACGACCGCCTCGTGCTGGGTATCGACGCCGAACCGGCGAGCCCGGAGCACATTTGTATCCTGGTCCGGCGCGGCGCATTCCGTCTGTTCCATCGTCATGCGAGGTCCACCTCCTCCCGGTACTCGGGCACGGCACAGGCCCAGCCGAGCTCTTCTGTGATCCGGTGGCGCAGGGCGTCGGCAGCCGCCGGTTCGCCGTGAGTGACGAAGGTTCTGCGCGGTGGTGCTGCGAAGCGGCCGAGCCAGGCCATGATCTCGTCCGCATCCGCGTGCGCCGACAGCATTTGCAGGTTGACGACCTCGGCGCGCAGGGGGACGTAGGCGCCGTGGATCTTGATGCTGTCGGCGCCGGCGATCATCGCCGCCCCACGTGTGCCGCCCGCCTGGAAGCCGGTGAACAGGACCGTGTTGCGGGGATCGGCCGCCAGATGCTTCAGGTGATGCAGCACCCGGCCGCCGGTCGCCATGCCGCTCGCCGAGATGATGACCTTGGGCATGGGGTCCTGGTCCAGCGCCCTCGACGCTTCCGCCTCGCGCACATAGCGGGCAACCCCGCAGGCCGTCCGGCACTGCTCGGCCGTCAGCTTGTGCTCCCCGACATGGCGGCAGAAGACCTCGCTCGCGTCGATCGCCATCGGACTGTCGAGGTATATGGGCAGCTCTGGGATGCGTTTCGCCGCCTTGAGGCGCTGCAGGTGGAACAGCAGCGTCTGCGCGCGACCGACGGCAAAGGCGGGGACGAGAACCGTGCCGCCGCGAGCGGCCGTCCGGCTGATCACCGCGGCCAGCACCGCTTCGAGGTCCTGACGATCATGACGCCGGTCGCCGTAGGTGGACTCGACCAGCAGATAATCCGCATGTCGCACGGACGTGGGATCGACCATCGTCGCGCTGTCGGACCGGCCCAGGTCGCCAGAGAAGACAAGGGTTCGGCCTGCCCCCGTCACCTCGACGATGGCCGCACCCAGGATGTGACCCGCGGGCAGGAAGCGCACGGACAGTCTGTCCGCGAACCGGTGCTCTTTGCCGAACGAGACCGATGCGAACCGCTCCAGGCATGCCTTCGCATCCTCCGCGGTGTAGAGCGGCAGCGCTGGGCGGTGCTTCGAGAAGCCGTGCCGATTGGCGTAGTCGGCATCCTTCTCCTGCAGGTAGCCGCTGTCGGGAAGTAGGATCGCGCATAGATCGCGCGTCGCTTCCGTGCAGAAGACCGGCCCCGAAAACCCGTTCTTGACCAGTAGGGGCAGATAGCCGGAATGGTCGAGGTGGGCATGGGTCAGGATCACCGCGTCGATGGCCTTCGGATCGACCGGCAGCGGCGCCCAGTTGCGCAGGCGGAGCTGCTTGAAGCCCTGGAAGAGGCCGCAGTCGACGAGCACCCGGGCCTCGTCAGCCTGAAGCAGGTACTTGGAACCGGTCACGGTTCCGACGCCGCCGAGGAAGGTCAGCCTGACACGCATCACGCATCCGCCTCCAGCCGCCTTCGCCGCGCCGGCTCGACACAGGGCTCCCACGGCCACAGGCGGCCCATCGCGAGGTAGATCAACGAGCCCGACCACGCGATCAACAGCAGGCCGTTCAACATTTCGACGCCTGCGAGGAAGCGCAGATGGCCACCTGGGAAAACGTCGCCCAGGCCAAGCGAGGTGTAGGTCACGATCGAGAAGTAGAGGAAGTCGAGCGGCTGCTCGACGCCCAGGCCGCCGAAGACGCCCAGCCCGAGGCCCTCGACCGAGAGCGCATACGCCCCGGCGTACGGAGCGATCTCGACCGCGTGTGCCAAAAGGATGCCGAAGACGATGCACAGCATCCGCGGGCCAGGCTGCAGGGCGATGCGCGCCATTCCGCCGGAGAGCCACCGCAGGACGGAATGGTGGAAGCTCGCAGTGGCCAGAACCAGCAGGACCGCGAGGAAGACGGCAGTGACCATGGCGGCCCCCTTCTCGACAATCCTATTTCTGCCGCCGCATTGCTGCTGCCGGCGTACCGTCAGACAGTGCGGCTGATGTTGCACTGCGCGATGCCGCCCGGGCCACAGGATGTTCTTCTGCCCCGAACAGGATCTTCAGTTCCTCTCCTGTCAGGGTCTCCTTCGCCAGCAGCTCCTGTGCCGCCTTGTCCAGGGTCTCGCGCCGCTCCTCGAGCAGCGACACCGCTTGGCCAAAGGCAGCATCGATGAGCTCGCGGACCGCGTCGTCGATGCGCTGGGCGGTGGTCTCGCTGTATCGGCGCTCGAGCATTCCCGGCATCGGCGCGATGTCCAGAAAGCGGTGGGGCTCATTCTCATAGGCGATCTGGCCGAGCCCCTCGGCCATGCCGAAGCGCGTGACCATGCTCCGGGCGATGTCGGTCGCCTTGACGAGATCGTCGGCCGCGCCCGTGGAAGCTTCACCGAACACGACGCTCTCGGCCGCCCGGCCGCCGAGCAGGACCGCCATCCTGTTTTCCAGTTCCCGCCGGGTCATGAGATAGCGGTCCTCGGTCGGGCGCTGGATCGTGTAGCCCAGCGCCCCGACGCCGCGTGGAATGATCGACACCTTGTGCACGGCGTCGCTCCCGGGCAGCGATACCGCAACCAAGGCATGGCCGAGCTCGTGGTAGGCGACGACCTTGCGCTCGTGCGGGTTCAGGAGCCTGCTCCGCTTCTCGAGCCCCGCCACGATGCGTTCGATCGCCTGGGTAAAGTCCGCCATTGCGACCGAGTCCGCCCCTCTCCGGGTGGCCAGGAGCGCGGCCTCGTTGACGAGGTTGGCCAGGTCCGCGCCGCTGAACCCAGGGGTAAGCGCGGCGACCTGTTCCACGTCTGCGTCCGGGGCGAGATCGACCTTCTTGACGTGGACGCGGAGGATCTGCGCGCGGCCGATCTTGTCGGGACGGTCGACCAGCACCTGCCGGTCGAACCGGCCAGCCCGGAGGAGAGCAGGGTCCAGGATTTCCGGGCGGTTTGTCGCGGCGAGCAGGACGACACCCTCCTTCGGATCGAAGCCATCCATCTCGGACAGCAGCTGGTTCAGCGTCTGCTCCTTCTCGTCGTGTCCGCCGCCGAACGGATAGGCACCGCGCGCCCGCCCGAGGGCGTCGAGCTCGTCGATGAAGATGATCGCCGGGGCGGCTTTGCGCGCCTGCTCAAACAGGTCGCGCACCCGCGCGGCGCCGACGCCGACGAACATCTCGACGAACTCGGATCCGCCGATCGAGAAGAACGGCACGCCGGCCTCGCCCGCCACCGCGCGCGCGAGCAGTGTCTTGCCCGTACCCGGCGGTCCCACGAGGAGGATGCCCTTGGGCATGCGCGCGCCGAGCCGGCTGTGCCGGGGCGGATCCTTGAGAAAGTCGACGATCTCCTGCAGCTCGCCCTTGGCCTCGTCGACCCCGGCGACATCCTCAAAGCTGACCTTGGTGTCGGTCTCGACATAGACCTTCGCCTTGCTCTTGCCGATCGACATCATGCCGCCGAGCCCCTGCTTCTCGGCAATGCGGCGGAAGACGAACATCCACAGCCCGAAGAACAGGGCGATCGGGAGGACCCACGACAGGAGATCCCGGAGAAACGTGTTCTCGACGGCCGCAGAGAACGGCACATCGTACTGATCGAGCCGCGACGCCAGGGCGGGATCGACCCGGTTTGCGACCACGTGCTGCGGCTTGTCCTGCGGCGAACCCAGCAACGTCCCCTCGATGTACTGGGACGTGATGACGACCTCGCTGATCCTGCCCTCTTTCAGGTAGGTCTCGAACTCGCTGTAAGGGATGGTCGTCACGTGGTCGTATTGCGACCAAAGCCCCTGAAATAGCAGGAGGCCGAAGATCGCCGCCAAGACATACCAGAGGTTGAACTTCGCCTGTTTGTCCATCTGTTCCTCGGCCGAGAGAGTGCTGCCTCGTGACCCGCCAAGGACTATGGAAGACCACTCCGCCGACCGCCGATCCTAGGGGTCCCGCGTCTTGAGGTTCTTTGACCGAGATCAAGGTTTTTGCCGCTGCACGACGGTAAGGAGAGGGCCGCAAGGAAGTCAGGCCGGTTGGACATGTGCGCTGGGCGCGACAGCAGGGGTACCCATCAAAAGCAGACGGCATGGCGCCGCCGCGTGGGGGTGTTTGTCTGCCTGCTGGCTCTCCTGGCCGCTCTGTTCGGGTACATGGAGACGCCGTCGACGGCCGTGGCCGCCGAACAGGCGGTGATCGCGGTCCATCACGCAGGCGGATCCTCCAGCGAGGAGGGTGCTGCTACCCCCTTGCACTGCGTCCATCCCGGGCAATGCGCGGTCCAGGCTGCCCTTCCGGCGGGCTCGTCGGTCGACCTGCTCGGCTCGAATGCCGTCCGGCCTGCCGCCGAGGAGTTCGGCGGCGACCGGGTCGTCTCGCCCCTGCGCCGTCCTCCCAAGGCCGTCGAAGCCCTCTAGCTTCCGCCGCGATGGGCGGGGCCCGGAACGTACACAGGCGCAAAGGGCCAGCGTTTCGAGCCGTCGTCCTCTCTCCCGGAAGCATCGCCAGGTCGCACCACCGGCGCCTCGAGCCGCGCACGGCATGTCAAGTGGCCTTGTATTTCGCGGGTTCCCGGCATTGCAGGAACGAAGCAAGGAGCATTGGAGATGAGACGAGTAGCAGTCGTCACCGGCGGCACGCGGGGCATCGGTTCGGCGATCGCGCGCAGCCTGCAGGCGGATGGGCATGCGGTCGCAGCGACCTACCAGGGCGACGACCGGGCGGCCGCCGCGTTCCGAGAGCAGACGGACATCCCTGTCCACAAATGGGACGTCGCCGACTTCTCTGCCTGCCAGGCTGGCCTTCGCCGGATTGAAGAGGAACTCGGCCCGGTCGAGATCCTCGTGAACAACGCCGGGATCACCCGCGATGCGACGCTCCACCGCATGACGCCGGACCACTGGCATGCGGTGATCGAGGCCAACCTCACCTCCTGCTTCAACATGTGCCGTGCCGTCATAGAGGGCATGCGGGCGCGCGGGTTCGGCCGCATCGTCAACATCTCCTCGATCAACGGCCAGAAGGGCCAGATCGGGCAGACCAACTACGCCGCGGCCAAGGCGGGGATTCTCGGCTTCACCAAGGCGCTCGCGCTCGAGACGGCGGCCAAGGGCATCACCGTCAACGCCGTAGCACCCGGCTACATCGAGACCGGCATGGTTGCCGCCGTGCCCCAGGAGATCCTGCAGAAGATCGTCGCGCAGATCCCCGCCGCCCGCCTGGGCCAGCCCGAGGAAATCGCACACGCCGTCCGCCTTCTGGTGAGCGACGAGGCCGCCTTCCTGACCGGTGCGACGCTCGCGGTCAACGGCGGCCAGCACATGACCTGAAGCCGCGACCATGACCGCCACGACGACCGGCCGAGATCAACGGCATAGCGACTGAAGGCGGCAACCTCGCACGTGCGGAAACCGGCACGTGACACCCGCAGGAGAAGTTCGAATGAGCAGGTCCAATGTTGTTCTTTGTGCGGCGGCGCGCACCGCGATCGGTACCTATGGCGGCGCGCTCAGGGATGTCCCGGCCCCCGACCTGGGCGCGGCCGCGATCCGTGCGGTCCTCGAGCGCGCCAAGCTCGCGGGCTCGGACATCGGCACGGTCGTGATGGGGCAGGTCGTGCAGGCCGGGGCGAAGATGAACCCGGCGCGCCAGGCGGCGATCAAGGCGGGGATTCCCGTCGATGTGCCCGCGATGGCCGTGAACCGGGTCTGCGGCTCGGGCGCGCAGGCGATTGCGACCGCGGCGCAGGAAGTGATGCTCGGCTTCGTCCAGTGCGCCGTCGCCGGCGGCATGGAGAACATGGACCAGTCGCCGTACCTGATGACGGGCGGGCGCTGGGGCTACCGCATGGGCGACGCGCAGATCTACGACAGCATGCTGCGCGACGGGCTCAACGATGCCTTCTGCGACCGGCATTCCGGCTGGGTGACCGAGGATCTGGTCTCGAGGTTCCAGGTCGCCCGCGAGGCCCAGGACCGCTGGGCCCACCGCTCGCAGACGCGCTTCGGCGGGGCGCAGGCGGCCGCCAAGTTCGAGCCGGAGATCGTGCCGGTCGACGTTCCGGGCCGGAAGGGCCCGTCGGTCTTCGCGACGGACGAGCACAACCGGCCGGACACGACCCTGGAGTCTCTGGCCAAGCTGAACCCGGCGTTCCGCAAGGAGGGCACCATTACCGCCGGCAACGCGCCCGGCCTCAACGCGGGCGCCGCCGCCATGATCGTCGCGGACGCGGCCTGGGCCGAAAGGCACGGTCTCGAGCCGATGGCGCGCCTCGCCGCCTATGGCGTCGGCGCGGTCGAGCCGGGCCTCTTCGGCCTCGGACCGCTGCCGGCGGTGCGGCAGGCGCTGGAGCGCGCCGGCTGGGCGCTCGGCGACGTCGAGCGGGCGGAGGTCAACGAGGCCTTCGCCGCGATCGTGCTGGCGCTCATCCACGAGCTGGGCCTGCCGGAGGACATCGTGAACGTCGAGGGCGGCGCGATCGCCCATGGCCACCCCATCGGCGCGACCGGTGCGGTCCTGACCACACGACTCCTGCACAGCATGCGGCGCGACGGAGTCCGCCGCGGACTGGTGACCCTCTGCATCGGCGGCGGCCAGGGCGTGGCGCTCGCCCTCGAGGCCGTTCGGTGAGGAGAGCTTCGACAGATGGAGAAGGGCTGCATGTCTTGCGCGATGCCTGATGGGGCGCTCGCCGAAGCGCGCGGGCAGCCGTTCGGGCGTCGACGATCGCAAGAAACCGACAAGGCCCAGGAGCACGGACCATGAAGGCGAGAGACATCAACCTGCCCACCGGGCTGGACCGCGTGAACGCCTTGCTGGCGTGGCGGGGCATGCCGAAGGACTGCGGCCCCGGCGCCGTCGATGATCAAGCCAGGCGGTTCCAGGTACTCATCATCGAACTCCACGAGGCTTTCGACGACGCCTCGAGCCGTCAGCTCGAGAGCCTGTTTGCTGCGAATGATGAACTCGCTCAGCTGATTCTGGATCTCTTCAACGGCCGGCAGCCTCCAGACCTGACAGTGCGGTCGGGAATCCTGGCAGATCGGCTGCGGCGACTGGCGGCTCAGGCCGGGCTGTGCGCCGACCTGGCGCAGAAGCTCCACGACTGCTCCTTGGCGATGGCCGGGACAGCGGATGAAGAGATCGTTGGACCGGCCGTTTGCCAGGCATGGACCTTGCCCCGGGCCGCACCCGACCGGCCCACCGGCCATGCCGGCAAATGCGGCGCGGCTCTGACCGAGAGGAGCGCGTCGCCGTGGACGCCCTGATCTACTTCGCGCTCTGGGCCGGGCTGATTTTCCTGATGCTGCGGTTCGGCTGCGGCAAGCATGTCATGGGGCACGGACAGGGGGAACGTGACAGGCCCGACAGGGGCATGCCGCAGAGCTCCGATGCAATCCGCTGGGTGCCGCCCGAGACCGACGTCGATCCGGTCTGCGGCAAGACCGTACACACAGACACGGCCAAGTCCTCGGTGCATGACGGCACCGTCTATTACTTCTGTTCGCCAGAGCACCGTGACGTCTTCGAGGCTGGCCCGCACCTCTATGTCGGGCCGAAGTCCGGCGGGCAACCGAAGCAGATGGATCACGCCCATGGCTGAACCCTTGCATACCGCCGAACGTCGACGCGCCGGCACGCCGCTCGTGGCCGCGCAGGGGCCCCGTATTCCCGTGTTCGCCTTCGGGATGAGCCTCGGGGCCTTCCTCGCGGTCACCTATGTGCTCTGCGTCGTCTTCGATCTGCTCTTTCCCGGCCAGGCCATGTACCAGACCTGGCTGCGGCTCCTGCCGGGTTTCACCTGGCTCAGCTGGCAGAGCTTCCTGCTCGGCCTCGTCGAGAGCTTTGCCTATGGCTGGTACGTCGCCCTGATCTTCGGGCCCTTGTTCAATTTCTTTGCCAGACGGTGGAATCGATGACGACGACCCCGGTTCGGACGAACACGCGTGCTTCGAAAGCGCGGCGCGCCCGGCCAGCTCCTCGGCCAATCAAGGAACGGGCCAAGGTCCGTGGGGGTGTTACCGAATCACTTCCCGCTGTCCAGAAGCCAGCGCCGAAGGAGACGGCCGGCGCTGCGCTTTTTGAAAGCGAGGCGAACACGCTTCAGGGCTTCGTCGACTATCAGCGGGACTTCCTCGAGCGGACAATTCTGTTCTGGGACACCTTGCGGCAGCGCGCGAACAACATGCTCGAGCATGAGCGTTCCGGCCTCCCGCCGCTCCTCGACTTCCAATACGAGATGCTGCTCGATGCGCGGCGGTTCGAGCACGCCGCGAACTATGCGCTGCTGAGGATCACGGAGATCGGCAGCACCCACGCCGAAGACTGCATCGACCCGAATAAGCCGCCGGTCATCGTCATCGATCCGCGCGCCGGCCACGGCCCGGGGATCGGCGGCTTCAAGCGCGAGTCCGAGGTCGGCATGGCCCTCAACGAAGGTCATCCGGTCTACTTCGTGATCTTCTTTCCAGAACCGGCGCCGGGCCAGACCCTGGCAGACGTGCTGCACGCGCTCAGGCGCTTCGTCGAAGCGGTCGCGGCCCGCCATCCCGGAACGCGGCCTGTTCTCTATGGCAACTGTCAGGCCGGGTGGGCCGTGACGCTGCTCTCCGCCGACTGCGCAGGCCTCCTCGGGCCGGCCGTGCTCAACGGCTCGCCCTTGTCCTACTGGGCGGGCGAGTCGGGTGCCAATCCCATGCGCGTCGCCGGCGGCCTCCTGGGCGGCGCCTGGCTTGCTCATCTGACGGCGGACCTCGGCAACGGCCGCTTCGACGGCGCCTGGCTGGCCCAGAACTTCGAAAACCTCAAGCCGGAGAAGGCGGTCTGGGAGAAGTACGCCCAGCTCTTCGCCAATATCGACAGCGAGCGCGAGCGCTTTCTCGAGTTCGAGCGCTGGTGGAACGGCTTCTACTTCCTGAGCCGCGAGGAGATCCTCGCCATCGTCGAGAACCTGTTCATCGGCAACAAGCTGGAGCAGGGTCTCCTGCGCATTTGCGAAGGCTGCTGGGCCGATCTGCGGCGCATCAACAATCCGCTCGTCCTCTTCGCCTCCCATGGCGACAACATCACGCCGCCGCACCAGGCGCTCGGCTGGATTCCGGTGGTCTACAGGGATACCGAGGACCTCAAACGGGCCGGGCAGCGCATCGTCTACCTGACCAACCCGCATGTCGGGCATCTCGGCATCTTCGTCTCGGCCGGCGTCGCCCGACTGGAACACCGGGCGATCCTCGAGAGCCTGGATGACATCGAGGCGCTGGCGCCGGGCCTCTACGAGATGAAGATCGACAACCCCTCCGGCGACCCGGGCTGCCACAAGCCGTCCTACAGCGTCCGCTTCGAGCCACGGAACGTCGAAGACCTCAGAGCCGAGTATCCCCGCGCGGCCTTCGAGCGCGTGAAGCAGGCGTCCGAGTTCAACGAGACGCTGTACCGGACGTTCGGGAGCCCCTCGGTGCAGACGCTAACCAGCCCATGGACCGCCGAGATGCTCAAGTGGCTGCACCCGATGCGGAGCAGCCGCTACCTGCTTTCGGAAGCGTTCAATCCATGGATGCACGGTGTCGCGATGCTTGCCAGCACTATCGCCAAAAGCCGGCAGCCGCTTCCGCAGGGCCAGCCGCTGCTGGAGCGGGAGCGTGCCGCCATCGGAGATGTCACCCAGGCCCTGGAGAACGCCCGCAAAGCCCGCGACGCCGCCTATGAGCAGATCTTCAGCCTGCTCTATGGGGGTCCAACCGCAGAGAGCGTCCAAAATGCCTGAAGCGAAGCGCCCCCGGCTGCATCGACGGCTGCTGGCGCGCCCCACCGAACCCGCCGCCGTCGAGATCCTCTGCTGCCAGGCCCGCCTGCATCTGGCGGCGCTGACCGCGGTGCTGGGCGGCCTCGACCGGCTGGTGGTCACCGGCGGGATCGGCGCCAAGGCGCCTGCGATCCGGACCAGGATCTGCGCGAGCCTCGTGTACCTCGGCATCGCCCTCGACACCGAGCGCAACACGGACCGCGCCCGAGTCATATCGGCCGATGCCAGCCGCATTGCGGTCGAGGCGCTCGCCACCGAGAGGAACTGATGATCGCTCGGCATGTGCAGCAGATCCTGTCAGACCAAGCCGTGCCGCGGGAGGCTTGAAGATGACCGCATCCGGCTGGAGGCCCCGACTGTCATCTCTAGCGACCCGGCAGAATTCGGTAGGCGAAACCAGCCCGGTCCGTCCTGCACAGAGACATCGCGAATTTGATCCTCTCCGCCGTCCTGGAGGCCTCACCGAACCCCACGTCCTCGGGCAGCTTGTTGAAGGAAGGATTCGACCATGATCGACCTGGTGCTCACCGTTCTGGGTTTCATCGCGGTGCTCAGCATCCTTGCGATCTGGGCAGCCTGGAACGAGGCCGTCTTTGTCGGAGTACTCGCTGCATTCGGACTCGCCATCGGATCGATAGCGGCAATTGCCTATCTCTGGCGAAAGAGAACGACGAGATGAAGTCGTCTGATCTTGCAGCGAAGACGGGCCGGGGACCTGCGTCCAGGAACCATGAGCGCAGGCATGAGCACGCTTGAGAGCCGCACGAGCGCGCGACCCGGAGAAGCCGAGCCCGTCACGGTCTTCGGCGCGGGACCGGCCGGCCTCGCCTGCGCCATCGCGCTGGCCCGCGCCGGCCGGCACGTCGTCGTTCGCGAATGGCACGGCGATGCCGGTGCGCGCTTTCACGGCGACTTCCAGGGCCTTGAGAACTGGAGCGACGAGCAGGACGTGCTCGAGGAACTGGCGGCGGCCGGCATCGAGGCCACGTTCGAGCATCACGCGGTCTCACAGGGTACGATCTACGACTCTCGCGGCAGGTCGTACCCGGTCCAGGGCCGCCAACCCCTCTTCTATCTCGTTCGGCGCGGGGCCGGCGAAGGCTGCCTTGACCACGCCTTGTTGCACCAAACCGTCGCAGCCGGCGCGGACGTGAGGTTCGAAGACCGGGCGAAGCAGGTCCAAGGCATCACTGTCCTCGCCATCGGTCCGCGGTTCGCCGACGCCATCGCCGTCGGCTACCTGTTCGAGACGGACATGGCCGATGGCAGCTGGCTCATCCTCGACAACCGCCTGGCACCGCTCGGCTACGCCTATCTGCTCATCCATCGCGGCCGCGGCACGGTTGCGAGCTGTCTGTTCACCGGCTTCAAGGGACAGGCGGACCACGTCGAACGGACGGTTGCCGCTTTCCGCGCGCGCGTCGGCCTGCAGATGCGCAATCCTCGGCCCTTCGGCGGCTTCGCCAACTTCCGGCTCCCCCGTACCGCCATGCAAGGCGGCCATCCGGTGGTCGGCGAGCAGGCTGGCTTCCAGGACGCGCTGGCCGGCTTCGGCATGCGCTACGCCCTGCGATCGGGGCTGCTCGCGGCGCGGAGCATCATCCAAGGGACCGACTACACGAGCCTGTGGCGCCGCGAGCTGCTGCCGCTGCTGCGCACCGGTATCGCCAATCGGTTCATCTTCAACCTCGTGGGCCAGCCTGGCCGTCGGGCCGCGGCGAAGAGGCTCAGCCGGGGAGACGCCCGTCTGACGCTGCGCCGGTTCTACCGGCCTTGGCTGTTGAGCCAGATGCTGTTTCCGATCGCACGGCTCTGCTATCGCGCGTCGCTGCGCGACCGCAGCTGCGACCACATCGACTGCCGTTGTGTCTGGTGCCAATGCCAGGGCGACCTGAAGGCCATGGCGCTGACCTGACTGGAAGGGGATCCGAGAGATGACACAGCCTGCTCCCAAGGCAGCCCCCGGCGAAGTCCTCGACCTGACCGGCCGCAAAGGCCTGGTCGTCGGCATCGCCAACCAGCACAGCCTGGCCTGGTCGGCCGCCGAGCATTTCCGGAACGCCGGCGCCGAGCTTGCCATCACCTACCTGAATGACAAGGCGAGGCCTTTCGTCGAGCCGCTCGCGCAGGAGCTGTCGGCGCCGATCTTCCTGCCGTGCAACGTGTCCGTGCCCGGGCAGCTCGAGGCCGTGTTCGAGGCGATCCAGCAGCGGTGGGGACGCCTCGACTTCCTGTTCCATGCCATTGCCTGGGCGCGCAAGGAGGACCTGCAAGGCAGGCTCACCGACTGCTCGGCCGAGGGCTTTGCCGAGTCCATGCTCGTCTCCTGCCACTCCTTCATCCGCATGGCGAAGCTTGCCGAGCCGCTCATGGACACGGGCGGCAGCCTCATGACGCTCAGCTATTACGGGGCGGAAAAGGTCGTCGACCACTACAACGTCATGGGGCCCGTCAAGGCGGCCCTGGAAGCCGCAGTGCGCTACCTCGCCCACGAGCTCGGGCCGAAGGGGATCCGCGTGAATGCCATCTCGGCCGGTGCCGTCAGGACCCGCGCCGCTTCCGGGATCGAGCATTTCGATGAGCTTCTCAACGAGACGACCCGCAAGGCGCCGCTCAAGCGGACGGTGGAGGCCTGCGAGGTCGGCCGCGCCGCGCTGCTGCTCGCCAGCGACTACACGACAGCGATTGCCGGGGAGGTGCTCCATGTCGATGCAGGATTCCATATCGAGGGCATGGTCTTTCACTGAGGCCGTCAAGCGCGAGGATGAGCGAACGATGACCGTAACCGACCCCGTGTGCGGCCAGCAGATCGATCTCGAGAAGGCGGCCGCCCATGAAGACCATGGCGGATGGGCGTATTTCTTCTGCTCCGCGCACTGTCATCGGCTCTTCAAGGCCGACCCGGAACGCTATGCGGGAAGGCAGCAGCGGTTCGGCGTCTCGTCTCCTCGACAGGGCCTATGACCCATGCGGAGGAGCGTGCTGGTCGGCCTTGCCGTCGCCCTGGCGTTCGTCGGCTGGTGGTGGGCGACATGGCCGCCGGCGCCACCCATTCCCGGTCCGCCGGTCTCGGCACCGATCGCGACCACGGCGCCGGCCGCCTCGGCCGACGCGCGCGGCCTGCCGACCCTGGCCCCGATGCTGCGGCAGGTCATGCCGGCGGTCGTCAGCATTACGGTCCTGGCGCGCATACCGGCCGAGGACAACCCGCTCTACAGGGATCCCTACTACCGCCGCTTTTTCGGCGATCAGCCGCCACCGGAACGCCGGGACCTGAGCGCCGGCTCCGGCGTCGTGATCGATGCCGACCGCGGCCTCGTGCTCACGAACGAGCACGTGGTCCGCAACGCGGAACGGATCGGCGTGGCGCTCGCGGACGGGCGGCGCCTCGAAGCGAGGCTCGTCGGCACTGATCCGGCCACGGACATCGCCCTTCTGAATGTCAGCGCGCGAGGACTCGTCGCCCTGCCGCTCGGCACCTCCGATGCGCTCGAGATCGGCGACTACGTCGTCGCCATCGGCAACCCCTTCGGCCTCGGCCAGACCGTCACGGCGGGCATCGTCAGCGCGCTTGGCCGCAGCGGGCTCGGCCTCGAAGGCTATGAAGACTTCATCCAGACCGATGCCGCCATCAATCCCGGCAACTCCGGCGGCGCGCTGGTCGATATCGAGGGGAACCTCGTCGGCATCAACACCGCGATCATCGGTCCCGCCGGCGGCAATGTCGGCATCGGTTTTGCCATCCCTGCCGACATGGTCCGGGCGGTGGCCGACCAGCTCGCCCGCTTCGGCAGGGTCCGGCGCGGCCAGCTCGGCGTTGCCGTCGAGGACCACCCGGCTGCCATGCCTGCCGGCCTGCAGGCGGATACACCGTCCGGCGCGATGGTCGCGGGGGTTGTGCAAGGCTCTGCGGCGGCGAAGGCCGGACTTCGGCGCGGCGATATCATTGTCGCGGTCGATGGCCGGCCGGTCGTAAGCGCGGCCCAGCTGCGTGCTCGTATCGGCCTCGTGCGGGTCGGCGAGACGATCGAAGTCGAGCTTCTGCGCGACGGCCGCCGGCTCACGGCGAGCGCGCGCATCCTGGAAGCCGCCCCCGTGAGTCCGGTCGGCCAATGACTTGGCCGAGAGCGGCGGCTTGCGGTCATCAAGGGCTCGCTCAGCACAGCTCCAGGAGCGCCTTCAACGTCTCGCGCCGGCTGATGACCCCGATCACCCGCTCGCCCGAGACGACGGGAAAGCGTCGGTAGGGACCCTTCAGGAACATTTCGGCGACGGCGACGATGTCGGTGCCGGCATTCACGGTGACGACCGAGCGCGTCATGTAGTCCGATACGCGGCCGCCGCGGTCCTGGTAGTAGCAGCAGCAGAAAGCGACCTTGAAACAGTCCTTCTCCGACAGAAAGCCGACAAGGCGGCCCGTCCCGTCGACGACGGGTGCGCCCGAGATGCGCTCCCTGATGAGCAGCTTGATCGCCTCGTGAATGTCCGTGTCCGGACCGACCGTGACCAGCTGCCCGGCCATGAAGTCCAGCGCCGTCTTCGTCGCCATCATGCCTGCCTCCCGCCGGATCTGATGGGCAGCGCTGCATTGGTGCAGCCGCCCCCCTCAGCCGGCCGGCCGCAGGCCTCGCATGCCGCTGCCTCGTCCTTTGCCGCGCCGAGGCCTGCACAGCCCGCGCCCAGCCGGCGCCGTCCCGCGAGCACCCCGACCGCCATGCCGATCATGGCGAGCCCGAAGGCCAGCAGCGCGACGGCGAAGATCTCGATCATGCCGGTTCTTCTCTGAGGTAGCGGGCGAAGGGTGCCGTCAGCCGCTCGCTGAACCCGGTCTCGCCGCGCGTGATGAACTGAGCCGCGATGTGGTGGCGCTCGGCGAAGGCGAAACCCGCCTCGGGGCCCATCACCAGAAGGGCGGTGGAGAGCGCATCGCATTGCATGGCAGAGCCGCCGATCACGGTGACGGAGGCCAGGCCGTGGTCTACGGGCCAGCCGGTGCGCGGGTCGATAAGGTGGCTGTAGCGCCGCCCGTCGACGATGAAGAATTTGCGATAGTCGCCGGAGGTCGCGATCGCCGCATCGGTCAGCTCGAGATGCCACTGCGGTCGCGCTGCGGCGAGGTTGGGCGTCTCGATCGCGATCGCCCACGGCCGTCCGGCTGGATTGCGGCCCCCGCAGCGGACTTCGCCGCCAAGCTCGACCAGGAAGTCGCTGACGCCGATGCGCTCCAGGGCGCAGACCATCTCGTCCACGGCGAAGCCCTCGGCGATGCCCGAGAAATCGATGCGCAGGCCTTCCTGCCGCTTGCGCAGCGCCGGCGGGCTCTGCCGTCCTTCGAGAGCGGCATGGCCGGTCTGATTTCGCACCGCCGAGACCGCGTTGGGGGCGGGAAGGCGCACGGACGGCCCGGCCGGGCCGAAGCCCCAGAGGTCGACGAGCGGCCCGACCGTCGGATCGAAGGCGCCCTCGGTGCGCCGCGCCGTGGCGATTGCCGCCGCCGCGACCCGGGACGTATCGGCCGAGACGGGGACCCATTCGCCGGCCGCAGCGCGGTTGAAGCGCAATACCTCCGACTCGGTCCGGTAGGTCGACATGGCGGTGTCGATACGCTCGAGCACCCGCCGCAGCTCACGGCCGATCATCTCCGCGCTGACGCTGTCAGGCAGGCGCGGCAGCGTCACGCGGTATGTCGTTCCCATGATCGCGCCGCCGAGGACGGCCGGCTCCTCGGCAGCCCCGCTCCGACCGATCAGGGGGACAGCGACCGCTGCGCCGGCTGCGCCGACGGCGACCGCCAGCAGCGCCCGGCGTGAGTATTGCCGTCTCATTTGGCTTCTCCGAAGTCGTCGAACAGAATGTTTTCCGGGGGCACGCCGAGGTCGTCGAGCATCCGCAGCACCGCCTTGATCATCAATGGCGGCCCGCACAGGTAGTATTCGCACTCCTCGGGCTCCGGGTGGTCCTTGAGGAGATGCTCGTACAGCACCTCGTGGATGAACCCCCTCGGCCCGGACCATCCGTCGTCGGGCTGCGGCTCCGAGAGCGCCACTGTCCAGCGGAAGTTGGGGTGCGCCTTCGCGAGCGCATCGAACTGATCGGCATAGAAGATCTCGCGCCGGCTGCGGGCCCCGTACCAGAAGCTGATCGGACGCTTGGTGCCGATGCCGATGAGCTGGTCGAGGATGAGCGAGCGCAGCGGCGCCATGCCGGCGCCGCCGCCCACGAAGACCATCTCGCGCTTGCTGTCGGCGGCGTGCATGGCGCCGAACGGGCCGGAGACCGTGACCTGGTCGCCGGGCTTCAGGCTGAAGAGGTATGACGACACGATGCCCGGCGCGACGGACGGTGCCGCGCTGGGCGGCGGCAGCGCGATGCGGACGTTCAGCATGATTCCGGGCTCGCCCGGATGGTTGGCGAGCGAGTAGGCCCGGGTCGTGCCGCGGTTCGCCTCGGCGGCGTAGCGCCAGAGGTCCAGGCGGTCCCACTCGGCGCGGTATTCGGGCTCGATGGCGAAGTCACGGAATTGCCCGCTGTAGGGCGGGCACTCGACCTGTATGTAGCCGCCAGCCCGGAAGGTGAAGGCCTCGCCGGCCGGGATGTCGAGCGTGATCTCCCGGATCAGAGTCGCGACGTTGCGGGTCGACGACACCGTGCAGACCAGGCGCTGGGCGAAGAGGATCTCGTCGGGCACCTCGATGCGGAGGCCTTCTCGCACCGCCAGCTGGCAGGCGAGCCGCACACCGCGCGCGATGTCCCGCCGGGTGATGCGCGCCGCCTCGATCGCAAGCGCCTTTCCAGCACCTTCGCGCACGAGCACGCGGCACTGGCCGCAGGTGCCGCGGCCGCCGCAGGCGGCGGGCAGGTGGATGCCTGCATCCGCCAGACCCCACAGCAGCTTGAGATCCGCGGGGACAACGACCCTCTGCGTGTCGTTCACCGTCACCGCGGCGCTGCCGCTCGCGACCATGACCGCGCGCACCATGAGCACCGCCGCCACGGCCAGCATCACGATGAGGGTGAAGAGGGCGATTGCGAGGATGGCATCGAGCATGGCGGCGTCCTCGCGCTCAGCCGATCCGAAGGCCGGAGAAGCTCAGGAAGGCGAGCGACATCAGGCCGGCCACCATGAAGGCCAGCCCCATGCCGCGGAGCCCCGGCGGCGGATCGCTGTACTTCAATCTTTCCTGAATCCCCGCCAGCGCGACGATGGCGAGTGCCCAGCCGAAGCCGCTGCCCAGACCGTAGACCACGCTCTCGCCGAAGCTGTAGCTGCGCTCGACCATGAACAGCGAGCCCCCGAGGATGGCGCAGTTCACGGTGACCATGGGCAGGAAGATGCCGAGCGCGTTGTGCAGAGCCGGCAGATGGCGCTCGAGCGTCATCTCGAGCATCTGCACCATGGCGGCGATGATCCCGATGAAGCTGATGAGGCGCAGAAACGAGAGGTCGGCATCGAGCCCGAGCCAGGCCAGGGCACCCGGCCGCAGGAGCTGCGTGTAGATCACGTTGTTGAGCGGCACCGACACCGCCAGCACCAGGAACACCGCCCCGCCCATGCCGAGCGCGGTCTCCATGCGTCTGGAGGTGGCGAAGAACATGCACAGCCCGAGGAAGAAGGAGAGCGCCAGGTTCTCGACCAGGGCCGCCCGGACAAAGAGGTTGGCGGCCTCGATCATCGCGCCTCTCCGGGCTGCACCACCGCATACTCCTGGGGCTCGGCCTGCGCGGTCTTCCAGGTGCGGATGCCCCAGATCAGCAGCCCGATCAGGAAGAAGGCGCTCGGCGGCAGGAGCATCAAAGAGAAGGGCGGGAACCAGCCGCCCTCGGCCGTGGTGAGCAGCACGGTCTCACCGAGCAGCTTGCCGGTGCCGAGGATCTCGCGCAGCGTTCCCACCGTGACCAGGACGATGGCGTAGCCGAGGCCGTTGCCGAGCCCGTCCAGCGCGCTCAAGAGGACGCGGTTGTTCATGGCAAAGGTTTCCGCGCGCGCGAAGATCAGGCAGTTGGTGACGATCAGGCCGACGTAGACGGAAAGCAGCTTGCTCAGCTCGAAGGCGTAGGCCCTCAGCACCTGGTCAACGACGATGACGAGCGAGGCGATGATCGTCAGCTGCACGATCAGCCGGATGCTCCTCGGGATATGATGGCGGATGAGGCTGATCACGGAGCCGGAGAGGACGAGCACCGCCATCACCGCCGCGGACATGACCAGCGCCGTGGCCAGCGTCTTCGTCACCGCCAGGGCGATGCAAAGGCCCAGGATCTGCACCGTGATCGCGTTCTGGTCGATTAGCGGATTGAGCAAGGTGCGGACGCGTTCGTCTTTCATGGCCAGCCTCATTCTTGTCGGATCCGATCCAGGAACGGCCCGAAGCCGTCGTCGCCGAGCCAGAAGCGGACGAGGTTGTTGACCCCTTGCGAGGTGAAGGTGGCGCCGGTCAGCCCGTCCACCTGGTAGGGCGCGCTCGGATCCGAAGGCGCCAGCGCCCCCCTCGCGACACCGATGCGCAGCTGTCCCTGCGGGTCGCGCACCCACTTGCCTTGCCATTGCTCGCGCCACTGCGGGCTGTCCACCTGGGCGCCGAGCCCCGGCGTCTCGCCATGCTCGTAGAAGCCGAGGCCGACCACCGTGTTGGCATCGCCCGCAAGCCCCAGATACCCGTAGAGGGTGGAGGCGAAGCCTTGGCCGCGCACCGGCAGGACGATGAGACGCAGTTCGTCGTCCGCCCGCACCAGATAGACGACCTCGTACCGGCTCACGCGTCTGATGCCGGCGATGTCGCGCTCCGGCGGGATCGCGATGCTGCGCGCGACATCCTGGGCGGCCGCGCGGGCGTCCACGTCTTCGGGGCGAAGGCTGCGGTCGATTTCTCCGGTGGCGAGATCGACGACGAAGGCCTCCACGGCAGCTTCTTCGACGCGATCGAACAGCTGCTCGATCCCCGGCAGGCGCTGGACGATCTCCAGCAGGTTTCTCTGCCGTTCGCCCTCCAGATTGGCTTCGATGCGCGGCCGGAGCAGGATCGCCGAGGCCGAGACCAGGACCGACCCGAACAAGGCCACCAGCAGGGCCACGATCAGCGTCTTGGCGAGGCTGTCGTTCGGCATCGAGGCAAGGCCGCCGAACCACGACCGGCCGCGCGCATCGCCCCTTTCCTGCCTTGCGCTGGTCGGCTCACCGGACATGGCGGCGCGCCCGGCGACGGCTGTTGGCCCACATCACCCAGTAGTCGATGGTCGGGGCGAAGATGTTGCCGAGCAGGACGGCGAAGACCACACCGTCCGCGTGGGCCGGGCCGGCGATCCGGATGACGATCGCCAGCACCCCGATCAGCAGGCCGTAGATCCAGCGGCCCCGGTCGGTCGTGGCCGCGGTGACCGGGTCGGTCGCCAGATAGACGGCGCCGAAGGCGAAGCTGCCGAGCACGAGATGCCAGGTCCAGGGCAGCGCGAGAACGGATGCCGTCCCGTCGCCGCCGACGCCAAACGCGGTCACGGCGGCGACGGCTCCGAGCAGGATGCCTGCGATCACCCGCCATGACGCGAGGCCCGCCCAGAGCAGAACCGCGGCGCCGATGGTCGCGGCCAAGGCCGAGGTCTCCCCGAACCCGCCAGGTATGGTCCCGAGGAAGGCATCCATCCAGGTCACCCCGGCCTCGGAAAGCGCCGCCAGTCCCCCTTGCTGGGAGAGCTCGAGCGGCGTCGCGTCGACATAGCCTTCGACCGGCACCCATACCCGGTCGGCCATCATCTCGGCCGGATAGGCGATGTGGAGGAATGCCAGCGCGGCGACCGCGGGGTTGAGGACGTTGCGGCCGAAGCCGCCGAAGATCTCGCGTCCGAGGACGATGCCGAAGGACATCCCGAGCGCGGCCAGCCACAACGGCATCGCCGGCGGCAGCATCAGGGTGACCACCAGCGCAATACCGATGACGCCGGGCCCGGGCCGCCGTCCGCGGGCCATGGCGAACAGCCAAGCCCAGAAGGCCGCCGCCGCGATCACCGTCAGGAGGGCCGGGACGAAGTAGACGGCTCCATGGACGACGGCCGCCCACGGCGCGGAGGCGTCGTAGCCGGTGCCGAGACGCTCGATGAGCTCGCCGCGCCAGCCCGGCGCCACGGCAACCCCGAGCCGTTCCATGGCGAGGTTAGCCTGATATCCGGTGTTGTAGACGGCCATCAAGGTCGGCGCGACGAGCGACAGCAGGAAGATGTTCGAGGCCGCGCGCACGCTCATCGCACCGCGCACATGCGGCGCAGCGTGGGTCACCGGCAGCGGGCGCAGCGGGAGGTCGAGCTGCGCCATCAGAGCTCCCTCTCGATTTGCGTCAGCGTTCGGCGCAGCAGCGCGCCGTAGTCGAGCTTGCTCGGGCACACGAAGGTGCAGAGTGCGAGATCTTCCTCTTCGAGCTCCAGGCAGCCGAGGCCCAGGGCGCGCTCGCTGTCGCCCACGGCGAGCGCCCGCAGCAGCGGCGTGGGCAGGATGTCGAGCGGCATGACCTGCTCGAACGCGTCGAGCGGAAGCATGGCCGCCGGCTCGCCGTTCAGCGCGGTGCTGAGTGCCAGGGGCCGGCGGCGGAGCAGCCGGCCGAGACCGGTCGTCGCGAACAACGGGCGCGAGGGCGGGGCGCCTGCGACGGGCTCGTGGAGCACCGAGACCTGCAGGTGGTAGCGGCCGAGATAGGCGACGGGGGGAACGGCGGATCTCCCCGACAGCACGGACCCCGACACCACCCGCACCGGCCCCGCGGCCAGCTCACCGGCGACGAGCTCCGAGAGATCGGTGCCGAGCCGGGTCCGCAGGAGCCGCGGCCGGCGCATCGGCGGACCCCCCAGGGCGATCACGCGCTCGGTCCACAGCAGGCCGGTGGTGAACAGCCGGCCTATGGCGATGACGTCCTGGTAGCCGATGTACCAGGCCTCGTGTCCCAGGCCTGCCGGGCTCAGGACATGGATGTGCGTCCCCGGCAGCCCGGCCGGATGCGGGCCGGCAAAGGCGACGCGTGCGATGCGGCCATCATCATCGCCGATATCGGCGCCGGGGGCGGTGCAGAGGAAGACAGGGCAGGCGGCGATGCGGCTGATGATGACCAGACCGTGGGCGAAATCCTCGCGATGCTCGGCGATCACCACCTCGGGCCGCGCCGCCAGCGGGTTGGTGTCGATCGCCGTGACGAAGATCGCCCGCGGCACCGCGTCGGGCAGCGGCACGCGCCCGAAGGGGCGGCTGCGCAGCGCCGTCCACGATCCGCTCCGCAGGAGGGTCTCGACGACGGTGTCGCGCGGCAGGCCGGCGAGCGCCGCCGGCGCGTGCGCTGGGAAGCTCACCGCTTCGTTTTCGCGGGCGAGCGACAGCACCACGGAACGCAGCGACCGCCTGTCGCCGAGGTTGATGGCAGCGATGGTGCCGGAGCCGGGTGCGGTGAACACGATCCTCGGGTCGCGGCGGTCGGCGAAAAGAGGCTCGCCCAGCCGGACCCGGTCGCCCTGCTGGACGAGCAGCTTGGGCCGGAGCCCCACGTAGTCGTCGCCGACGAGGGCGACAGAGGTTACCGCGCGCCCGGGCTCGATGACCTGCTGCGGCGCGCCGGCGAGGGGGATGTCCAGCCCCCTTCGAAGGCGGACGAGACTCTGGGGCCCCGATGTGCGCGCTTCTGCGTTGACCACCGCCACGGCGCCTCACTCCACGCTGACCGCGGTGATGTCCGCCTCGACGCCGATTCCCAGCGTGAGCGGGAAGGAGACGTGGTGGAACCTGGAGGTGACGTTGTCGTCGTGGACCGAGAAGGAGACGGTGTAGCGCGCACCGGGCCTGAGCACCTTGTCGTCCTCCGGATAGCCTGTGTCCAGCGGACGGGCCCAGACCACGGTCCATGTTCCCTGGTCCCAGCGTCCCACGGCGTCCCGGTTGTCGGCGGCCGATCCCTGCGCGTCGGCACGGCTCAGCACGCGGCTCGGCAGCATGTCGCCGGCCTGCCAGCCGGCGTCAGGATCGTAAGGTGCGGCGTTGTCCTCGCGGATCAGGGCGTAGGGTTCAGCCCGTTCCACCACCTGCTCGAGCGTCAGTGCGCGATAGCCGGTGCGCGCCGGGTCGAACATGTAGCGCGGCGTCATCGTCTGCCGGTCGAGGTTCGAGGCGAAGGAGCCGACCCCGGCATCGAACAACCGGTACTCCAGCACATAGCCGTCGTCGGCCATGCCCACGGGATTGCTCCGGTGCGCGCGCCACTGCATCAGGTCGATGAAGGCGCCCAGCGCGCGCAGCTCGGCGAGGTCCTCCGCCGATCTGGTACTATCCCACGAGGCATCGTCATCGCTGCGGCTTTCCGCCAGATACTTGCGGACATCCTCCTGGCCGAGCAGGTCGCCCAGCAGCGGGTGCGCGCGGACGCGCTCGGAAGCGGGCTCTTGCGGCATGTCCCGCATGCCGTTGTGGCAGGCCAGCCAGCAGCCCTGCTGCGCGGACCCCGGCACCCTGCCGTCGTCGAGCGCAATCGCCAGCCGGTCCTCGTAAAGCGGCGGCATCGTGCCCGCGCGTACCTCGGGGTCCGAGCGCGGTCCTCCGAACGGCGCCCAGCGCTCTCCGTCGTAGCGCAGCAGGTCGTGCACCTGGCCGGGGCGATCCAGCTGGGTCGGCCACTGGAACCGGAGATACAGCCGCTCGCTGTCGTGAGCTGCCTGGACGCGCAGCTCGATCGCGCCCTGCTTGCCCGGGATCGGCTCCGGCTCCAGTGGCCCGCCCGCCACGATGCGCTCGCCCAGCGCGGCCTCCTGGCCGCGATGGCACGCGCTGCACGGGGCGCCGCCCGCAACAGCGGCCATCCCGGCCGGATGACCCGGGCCGCGCAGCCACTGGTAGCTGGACTGGCCCGGGTAGAAGAGCATCACCGTGCGGGCGGGAATGGCGGCCCAGTCTACGGACGCGGAGACCTCCGCCGCCGTGCGGGGCGCCGGATGCTCGCTCGCGGACGCCGTGACCGCTCCGACCGGGCCGGTGATCCCGATCAGGACGCAGAAGCCCATGCTGACGGCGATCCTGCGCATTGTGCTGCTCCCTGGAGGCATGCCAACACATCGCAAGGCCGGGAGGTGCGGTCTTTGATCCAGGTTAAGATCGGCGCGGCCGACGCGGCATGGCGCTTGACCGAACGGCTTCTCCCGGCGGGACGGTGCTCCCGCCTGCGCGAGAGCCAGTCTCGGCCGCCCGCGAGCGGCCGCACGGCGCAGGATGCTGAACGGGTTTCTGCATCCGGCTGCGCACGGCGGGGGCGGAACCACCTGCCGCGTATCACGTCACGCCGTCACTCTGATGGCGAAGATCAGGCCGCCCGGCTCCAGGTCATCGTTGGTCACGTGATGCAGGATGTGGCAATGGAAGATCCAGGTGCCTTCCTCTTCCGCGACAAACTCCACGTCGTAGCGCTCGCCGGGCGCGACGTTGATCGTGTCCTTCGTCAGGCGCGCCAGCTCGGGGACGGGGTGCCCGTCGGTCGCCACGATCTGGAAGGGGAAGCCGTGCAGGTGCATCGGGTGCGCGAACTGTCCGGCGCCGATGAAACGGATGCGGACCCGCTGCCCCCTCCTGACCTCCAGGGTTTCCGTCGCCGGGAAGGCCCTGCCGTTGATCGTGAAGAAGTTGGGCTCTGCCATGGCGGGCATCGCAGGCCAGGTCTCGCCCGTTGCGGGATTCACCCGCCACTCCTGAAGCATCACCGTGTAGTCCAGGTCCACGCCGTCTTCCGGCTGCTCCGGATCCACGATGAACGGGCCGGAGAGGCCGGCCGGGATCTGCCGATCGGTCTCGACGTGGGAATGGTAGAAGAAGGTGCCGGCGTCCTTCACCGCGAACTCGTAGGTGAAGGTCTCGCCGGGCTTCACCGGCTCTTGGGAGATGGCCGGCTCCGCCACGCCGTCCATGTCGATCGGCACGCGCAGACCATGCCAGTGGATGCTGGTCGGATCGGGCAGCTCGTTCGTGAATATCACCCGGATGCGGTCGCCTCGGGTAACCCGGATCATGGGTCCCGGGATCTGGCCGTTGTACGACCAGGTGGTCGCCCAGATTTCCGGCAGCGACTTGAACTCCGGCAGGATCAGCCATTTCACCGGGCTGGCGGTAATGTGGAACACCTTCACTCCGTCGACCATGTCATAGGGGAGGGTCTGTCCGCCCGTCGCCTCGGTGGCCCGCATGACGCCCTCGCCCGGGATGGGTCGCTCCATGGGATCGGGCATGACCATGGTGGCATGCGGCTCGTCCCGAGCCGGTACCTGCTGCTGCCCGGCCGCCTGCATGCCCGGCATGGCTTCGTGACCGGGCATCTGCGCCATCGCCGCGCTGCCGGCGGCCAGCAACAGCGCGGTCCCGGCAACGACTCCAAATGCAAGCCTGGTTGTCAGGCTCACGGTTCTCTTTGAGCCGCTCATGTCGCAATCCTTCCTCTGGCACGCCGCGGCGGCGGCCGTCGTTGCTCGATCGCTCCATTGGGCAGCGGCCGGGCCCGAGGCGTCTTTGACGGAGGTTAAAGAAGGGCCGGCGCGCTCAGCGGCAAGCCTGGGGGCGCGGGTGCCGATTGGCAGCGCATCACCTCTGCAAAACGCCGTCCCAGTATTCGCCAAGCGCGCGCTGCCACGCGGCATCCGCCGTCCTTTCAAAGTTCCGGCGGTCGACCGGGGGGGCCTCCTCAAAGGCCTTCGCCGGCACATCGAGCACATAGAGCTCGTGGTCTTCGGTCGCGCGGAGGTCGCTCCACCGGATCGCCACCAGCTTGCCGCCGAAGCCGAGGAACCCGCCGCGGGAGGCCAGGACGTAGAGGATGCCGCGCTGCTCGGGATCGAGCACGATGTCGTCGATCTCGCCGAGCTTCTCGTCTTGGAGATTCCGAATCTCCGAGCCGATCAGGATGTCTGCACGCATCACGTGTCCCATCTCCGCGATCGGCTCGGCTCTTGCCAGATGTGCACGCCGCCACGCCGTCCGCACGTTGGGATCGTCCGCCTCGGTGCCGACCAGCTCCTGGTGTTCATTGTAGACCGCCCGCATCGAGCCGAGCACCATCTGGCAGGACTGCTCATCGCCGCCCCAGGCGTACACGTATGCGGCGTCGCGCAGTGCGCGCATTTTCTGGCGGGGCGTGCCTTCCGCGCCCCATAGGTAGTAGCTGCTGGGGCGCTCCGAAGCGCCGTATCCGCCGGGTGGCAGGACGCCGAAGCCCGCCCGGGTAAGCTCCTCGTCGAACGACTGAAGATCCTCGATGCACCCTTGAGTGCGAGCCGGCGTGGCAGGCTCGTCTCCGGGAAGGCCTTCCACATCGGCCGCGAAGGCCGATGCCGCGAGCATCAGCCCCATGGTGCCAGCAAGCAGGGTGGGCAAGCGCATGATCGTCCTCCAGTTCGTGTTCCAGCTCGTCTTTCCCGCCCAAAAGCGGGGCAGTCCGCCGATGCGAGTCACCGGCTCGGCTCACGTACGCGGCCTTCGGTCCGTTCCACGGCGGAGGCCGACGACGATGACGATCGCCGCCCGCTGCGCACTTCCGCGTTGCGTTCCTTCGTCACCCGCTTCAGGCCCTGCTCCTTGGCGAGCGTCCAGCCCGCGAGCACCACGATCAGGTGACCGACGATCACTGCTTTCCACGTCAACGCGGCAGGTGCGCTGCGCCCGGGCGGCCAGGAGCAGCACCAGCGGCCGTGATCCAGCCCCTGTCTTCTCCAGGCACGCTGCATGGAGGGTTGGACCCGACCACGGGTACATTAGGCAACGGACGGGGCGAGGCATCTTTGACGAAGGTTAAACACCAGGGGCCAAGGACGTCAGCGATGCGGACGGCCGTATCCGCCTCACGACTGTGCGACGGGGTCGTAATCGGCGGTCGGCAGACCGAAGGTCCAGGCGACGGCCTGGCGCGCCGTCGTCATGGTCGGCGGCACGCGCAGCCAAAATTCGCGGTAGCTGCCGTCCGGCTCGGGCGTATGGTTCACCACCCGCACAGCCAGGATCGGCTCGCTCAAGCCTTGGCTGAGACGGTAGAGCCGGCCGCAATCATCCTGCTGGATCTCGGCCGCGCCGGCTTCCTGCAAATAGCGTCCCAGGCCATACCGCTCGATCAGGACCGAGCGCCGTTCCGGATCGGTTGCGCGGTGGATGCGCGAAGGCGTGACCGGCTCCGCTAGCAGATCGCGAGGAACCACCCGGCCATGCCAGGCATAGAGGCGCGTGTCGTCCGCCCAGGCGAGCGCCGGCCCCTCTTCGGCGTGCGGTCTACCTTCGGCGTCCAGCGCGAGAGCAGTCGGCGGCTGCACCGCCACCGCGACCGCTGCAAAGGGGTAGAGTCGATCGACGTGAAAGGCCAGGTCGGCAAAGCTCGCCGCCGAGCCGGTCGCGCCCGCGCGGGTCGCCGCCGCGGCTCGCGCCGCGTCCTCGATTCCGTCGAGGTGCGGTGGAATCCTGCCAAAAGTCCCCGAATGCACGTCCCGGAACACGCCGGCCGCGATCCAGCCGGAGCCATCCCAAATCATTCCTGGCGGTGCACGGGTCAGCCGGCCGAGCTCCAGGGCCCCTGCCTGCTGTCGCGCGAAGGCCTCCCCATGGACGTCGCGATAGGCCTGCAGCAGCGATTCGTGTGGTTGAGGGCCGTCGGCGAGCTGCTGGAACGGCGCCCAAACCGCCACACGCGCTCGCTCGAGCCGGTGCGCCACAGAGGCCGAAGATCGAAGCTCGAGGAGGGAGCGTGGCAGGTGAGCATAGGCGCGCCCTATACGCAACCCGAGGAACACGCCCGGCAGCGTTCCGGCCAATGCTGCCAGGACCAGGACGGCACCTCGTCCGACGGGAGCGACCGGGAGGCCGCCGAGGCGCTGAAAGGCGAACGCGGAGCCTGCCAGAACGACAAAGAAGGCGGCACCGAGCAGGATGAGCCCACCTTTGTGCCCACATGCCGGTGGGCTTGGCCACGCCGGCAGGCGCCGCCAAACCCCGAAAGCGAGCCCGAGTGCGGCCAGAAAGACGCTCGATATGGCGGCTTGCATCCAAGGTCCGGCGGCAAGAGCGCTGCCGTCAATCGCCAGGGCCAAGCCAACCCACGCCGCCGATCCCAGGACAACCGTCGCCATCGCCGCGCGCCGCATCTTTCGCGGCGGGCTCTCGAGAAAGTCAATTGCCTGCGCCGCCTCGCGCGGGCCTTTTACCCACAGCATCTGGCCCGGTTCGGGCAAAGCGCTCGCCCGGTAGACCTGCCGGATCGCTGCCTCAGCCGCGGCCAGGTCGAATGCGACCCGCGCCGCAAGCCGGTCGCGCCAAGTCTGGACGGTCTGCGCCGAATGACGCACGTCCATGAGCGGAGCTCAGTCGGTCACGGCGCGCGGCGCCGCCCGCGGCTGGTACTCGCGCTGCTGGACAACCCGATAGCTGCCAGGCGGAATCGCTAGCGGCGCGTGCTCCTCGTGCGTCAGGTCGACTGGAGCGGGCCCAGCCACCCGTATGAATCCGCGACCCGTCCCGTCCTCGCGGAAGTAGCAAACCCGGTCGGCCGCCATCGTGTGTGCATGTCCGGTCCGCTCGCCGCGGGCGAGCACGACGCGCCCGTGCTCTGCTGCCTCTTCGACGGCCCCCGCGGGAATGTCGGCGCAGGGAACGAGCAGGACGTCGCCCTGCCTGTAGGGTTGAAGAACTCGCTGTGTCGTGTCGAGCATGATCCTCTCCTTCGATGTCGGCGATCTTCGTCCTCTCCTACTCTTCTTCGACGGCCGCAGCCGTGCAGAGCCGCATTACGCAGCGCCCGGATCTGGTGCGTCTTTGACAAGGGTTAAAGAAAAGCCGGTGTTGGGGTGCGCGCGCCGGACGGTGTAGGCCCGCTCCAATCGGCACGGTGCCCGCAGCAGCGATGTGGCCCGGTCCTGGGTCAGGGCCGAATCGCCTTCAGGGCGATCCCCTGACACGGACACGCCGAGAGCAATGCCGGGGCATGTTGGGCCCGCAGCAGCGCCTCGGGGTGCGCAAGCCGGCGGGCGCTCATGCGCCCGCGAACCTCCGCCACCGAGGCGGCACCGTGCGCTTCCAGCCATTCGGCCAGCCCTTTGACGAGCCGGCTCACATATCCCGGCCCGTGACGCAGCAGGGCCGAGGCGGTCTGCACCGCGTCCGCGCCGGCGAGCAGGCATTTCACGACCTCGTCCGGCCCCTCGACGCCTCCTGTCGCCGCGAGGCTGAGCGGCGTCCGGCCCGCGAGCACGGCAAGCCACATGAGCCGAATGCGGATGTCCCTTGGCGTTGACAGCTCCAGGCGCGGGCGAAGCGTCATCGTTTCCAGGTCGATGTCGAGCTCGTAGAACCGGTTGAACAGCACGATGCCGCTCGTCCCGGCGTCGGCGAGCGTGCCGGCGAGCTGAAGCAGCGCGCTGAACTGGGGCCCGAGCTTGACCGCGACGGGAACTTTCACCGCGCCGCGCACGCCGCGTACGGTCTCGACCAGTTCCCCCTCGACGTTTGCCGATGTCTCGGCCGGATCGGTCGCGACTCGGAACAGGTTGAGCTCGATGGCGGCGGCCCCCGCGGCTTCCAGGTCCGCCGCCATCCCGGTCCAGCCGTCGCGCGTCGTCGCGTTCAGGCTGGCGATCAGAGGCACCGAGACGCTCTCGGCCGCGCGCCGCACCATCTCGACATGCGCCGCCAGCGGGCTGCGGCGGCCGCAAAGCGGCGGGAGATAGCTGGTAGCCTCGGGATGGCTCTCGGCGCCAACGAGCCTTCCCGATTCCAGCGCCTCGTCCTCGCCCGTGACCTCTTCTTCGTAGAGCGAAGCGGTGACGATGGCCGCTGCGCCGGCATCCTCGAGCCGCCGGATGCCGTCGAGCGTTGCCGACAAGGGCGAGGCGGCGGCGATCACGGGGTGGGCGAGAGGCAGGCCGAGATAAGTCGTTTCGAGGTTCACGGGGCGGCCTCCTCGCCGGTGGGGGCGCCTTCGTCCTGCCAGAACGGGTGGAACCGCGTCCCGTCCCGGGCGGCGATGTCCTCGTAGATCCGGTAGCGCTCGTCGACGGCCGCCTGGGCCTGGCGCAGCAGCATTCGCGCCTCCTCGGGCCGCGTCTGCGTGAGGATCCGGTAGCGGAGCTCCTGGTACGCGAAGTCCTCGAGCGGCAGCCGCGGCCGGGTGCTGTCGAGGCGGAAGGGGTTCATGCCGGCCCGCCGCATCCGCGGATCGTAGCGGAACAGCGGCCAGTATCCGCTCGCCACCGCCCGGCGCTGCTGCCTCATGCCGTCGCGCAGGTTCAGCTTCAGCCCGTGCGCGATGCATTGGCTGTAGGCGAGGATCAGCGACGGCCCTTCATATTCCTCCGCGTCCCGAAGCGCCTGGATCGTCTGCTCCGGGCTTCCGGCAAGCGCGATCTGGGCGACATAGACGTAGCCGGACGCGATCGCCTGCAGCGCGAGATCCTTGCGCGGCGTGCGCTTGCCGGCGGCGGCGAACTTCGCCGCGGCCCCGAGCGGCGTCGCCTTCGACGCCTGGCCGCCGGTGTTGGAATAGACCTCGGTATCCAGCACCAGGACATTGACGTCGCGGTCCTGCGCCAGGACATGGTCGAGGCCGCCGGCGCCGATGTCGTACGCCCATCCGTCGCCGCCCACGATCCAGAGGCTCCGGCGTACCAAGTATTCGGCCAGGGCAAGGAGATTCTGGGCCGGGCCGTCGGTGGCGCCCGCCAGCGCCCGGCGGAGTTCTTCGACTCGCGCACGCTGCGCGATAATCTCGCTGTCGGTGTCTTGCGGCGCATTAGAGATCTCCTCGGCAAGCCGCGGGCCGATGCGGTCGGCGAGCGTGCGGACGAGCGCGCGCGCCATTGCGGCCTGCTGGTCGACCGCAAGCCGCATGCCGAAGCCGAACTCAGCGTTGTCCTCGAACAGGCTGTTGCTCCAGGCCGGACCGCGCCCGTCCGGCCCGGAACGCCAGGGCAGGGCCGGCAGGTTGCCGCCATAGATCGACGTGCAGCCGGTCGCGTTGGCGATCTGGAGGCGGTTGCCGAAGAGTTGCGACAGGAGCTTGAGATAGGGGGTCTCGCCGCAGCCGGCGCAGGCGCCGGAGAACTCGAACAGCGGCCGCACGAACTGCAGCCCGCGTACGAGATGCAGGTCGACCCCTTCGCGGGCGTGCTCCGGCAGGGAGTCGAAGAAGGCGAGGGTGCGCCGTCCCGGCTCGATCTGCGGCCGCCGCTCGCTCAAGTTGATGGCCTTGACGCCGGGGTCGAGCGGGTCGTGCGCCGGGCAATGGTCGACGCAGAGGCCGCAGCCCGTGCAGTCTTCGACCGCGATCTGCAGCGTGAAGCGCTTGTCCGGATAGCCGCGGGCGTTGACGGGGGCGGAGAGGAAACCGTCTGGCGCCCCCTCCAGCAGTGCCGCGTCATAGGACTTGGCGCGGATGACGCTGTGCGGGCAGACGATGGCGCATTGGCCGCACTGGATGCAGAGGTCCGGCTTCCAGACCGGCACCTCGAAGGCGATGTTGCGCTTCTCGTATTGCGTCGTGCCGCCGATGTAGCTTCCGTCCGCCGGGATGGCGCTGACCGGGATCTCATCGCCCCGGCCGGCGAACTGCAAGGCCGCGATGCGCTTCATCTGGTCCGGCGCGTCCGGTGGCACGAACACGCGCAGCTCCTCGGTCGAGGTCACGGCGTCGGGGATCGCCACCTCGTGCAGGTGGTCGAGCGCGGACTCGACGGCCGTGAAGTTCCTCTCCAGGATCGCGCGGCCCTTGTCGCCGTAGCTCGCCTCGATCGCCTTGCGGATGCGCCGGATACCCTCCTCGCGCGGCAGCACGCCGCTGATCGCGAAGAAGCAGGTCTGGAGGATCGTGTTGACCCGGGGGCCCAGGCCCAGGCACTGCGCCACGCCGCTCGCATCGATCACGAAGAGGCGCAGGTGCTTCTCCAGGATGTGCTGCTGCGCCGGCCGACGGAGATGGTTCCACAGGTCCGCCGCATCGTAAGGGGCATTGACGAGCACCGTTGCCCCTTCGCGGGCGTGGCGCAGGACGTCCAGTTTTTCGAGGAACTCGAACTTGTGCACGCCGATGAAGTCGGCCGATGAGAGAAGGTAGGGTGCGGTGATCGGCGTTTCGCCGAAGCGCAGGTGGCTGACGGTCTCCGCGCCGGACTTGTGGCTGTCGTAGACGAAATACCCTTGCGCGTAGCGCGCCGGGTCTTCGGCGAGGATCTTCACGCTGTTCTTGTTCGCCCCCACCGTCCCGTCCGAGCCGAGGCCGAAGAACAGCGCCTGGGTCATGCCGGCAGGCTCGATCTCGAAGCCGGCCTCGACCGGGAGGCTGTTGCCCGAGACGTCGTCGGTAATGCCGACGGTGAAGCCGCTGCGGGGCTCGTCGCCCTTGAGGTGATCGAACACGGCCTTTGCCATGGCCGGGGTGAAGTCCTTGGATCCCAGGCCGTAGCGGCCGCCGACGACCAGCGGCAGCGCCGTGCGCTCTCCGCGTGCGAAAGCGTCCGCCAGCGTCCGCGCCACGTCGAGGCAGAGCGGCTCGGCCGGCGCGCCGGGCTCCTTGGTGCGGTCGAGCACGGCGACCCGGCGCACGCCCGCCGGCATCGCGTCCAGAAAATCCTTGGCCGACCAAGGCCGGTAGAGAAGCACTTGGATGACGCCGACGCGCTCGCCCTGCGCGTTCAAGTGGGCGGCCGTTGCGCCCAGCGTCTCGGCCGCCGAGCCCACGACCACCACGACGCGCTCGGGCTCGGGGTGGCCGTCATAGCGGAACAGGCGGTACCGCCTGCCGGTCATTTCGGCGAGGCGGTCCATGGCGCGCCGCACGACGGCAGGCACGGCGAGGTAGAACGGGTTCACCGTCTCGCGGGTCTGGAAGAAGGTGTCCGGGTTGTGCGCCGTGCCGCGCGTCACGGGCCGCTCCGGGCTCAGCGCGCGCCCGCGGTGGGCGCGGACCAGCTCGTCGTCGATCATGGCGCGGATCTGCTCGTCCGACAGCATCGCGAGGGTGTTGACCTCGTGCGAGGTGCGGAACCCGTCCATGAAATGGACGAACGGCACGCGTGCCTCGAGCGTCGCCGCCTGCGCCACCAGCGCCAGATCGTGGGCCTCCTGCACGGATGCCGCGCCGAGGAGCGCAAAGCCGGTGCCGCGCACCGCCATGACGTCGGCGTGGTCGCCGAAGATCGAGAGCGCCTGGGTGGCAATGGACCGCGCCGCCACGTGGAAGACGCAGGGCGTCAGCTCGCCGGCGATCTTGAACATGTTCGGCATCATCAAGAGCAGGCCTTGCGAGGCGGTGAAGGTGGTGGTCAGCGCACCCGCCTGGAGCGCGCCGTGCACCGCGCCCGCTGCGCCGCCCTCCGCCTGCATCTCCTGGATGATCGGCACCGCGCCCCACAGGTTCGTCCGGCCTTCCGCGGACCATTCGTCGGCGAGCTCGGCCATCGGCGAAGACGGCGTGATCGGATAAATCGCGCAGACGTCGTTGACGCGATAGGCGACATGCGCGACGGCGGCGTTGCCGTCCAAGGTGATCCGCTCCATGACTGCTGTCCTCCTTCTGCGCGCCTCACTCGCGGAGCCGGAACCGGTGCGGCGCCACCGGCTCGCCCAGCGGTCCGAGCGGGGCCGCGGGCGGCATGGCCTCGGCCGTCATCTCGATGGCGTGGCAGGGGCACTGCTCGAAGCAGATTCCGCAGCCGGTGCAGAGGTCGGGCTCGACCCGGTAGCCGCGCCCGCGTCCGAGACGGACGATGGCCTGCTCGGGGCAGGCCGCGAAGCAGTTGTCGCATTCGAAGCAGTTGCCGCACGACAGGCACCGGCCCGCTTCGAACCGGGCCTCCGGCTCGCTCAGGCCCTGCACGATCTCGGCGAAGGAGGCCCGCGTCGCCAGCGGCAGTTCCGGTTCGCGGCGCCGGGCGGCCTCCAGGAACACGGGCAGGTCGAGCATGTCGAAGGTGACCGGCGGGTGCTTGGGCGGCTTGGGATAGACCGCGCCCCGCAGCCACGCGTCGATATGTCGGGCGGCGTGCTTGCCGTGGCCGACCGCGACGGTGACCGAGCGCTCGCTCGGCACCATGTCGCCGCCGGCGAAGATGCCGCTGTGGCCGGTCATCATGTCCGGGCCGACGACCACCGTACCGTCCGGCTTGAACTCGATGCCCGGCACGCGCTTCAGGAACCCGCTGTCGGTCTGCTGGCCGAGCGCCAGCACGACCGCGTCGGCCTCGAGCGTCTCCAACAGGCCGGTCGGCTGCGGCCGCCCATCGGGGTCGAGCGCCATGCGCTCGACGGTGAGCGACGGGCCCACCGCCTCCTTGATGCTCGTCAGCCACTTGATCTTGACGCCCTCCGCGAGCGCCCCGTCGGCCTCGAAGGCATGGGCCGGCATATGGGCACGGTCCCGGTGATAGATGATCAACGCCTCGGCGGCGCCGAGGCGCTTCGCCGTCCGCGCCACGTCCATCGCCGTATCGCCGCCGCCATAGACCACGACGCGCCGTCCGAGCCGCGGCGGCTCGCCGGTGCTGACTCCGCGGAGGACGCTCACGGCATCGAGCACCCGGGCGGCGTCCCGTGCCGGGATGTCGACGTGCTTCGCCAGATGGGCCCCGACCGCAACGAACGCCGCGTCGAAGGCGCCGGACGCCATCTCTGCAAGCAGGTCCTCGACCTTGTGGTTGAGGACGATACGGATGCCCACTTCCTCGATCCGGCGGATCTCCTTCATCAGGCCCGCGCGCGGCAGCCGGTAGGCCGGGATCCCGAAATGCATCATGCCGCCGGGGAGCGGCCCCGCCTCGTGGATCTCCACGGCATGGCCGAGACGCGTGAGGTGATAGGCGGCCGAGAGCCCGCTCGGGCCTGCGCCCACGACGAGCACCCGCTTGCCGCTCGGCTTTGCGTCGACCGGAGCAGTCCAGCCCTCGGCCGCCGCCAGGTCGCCGAGGAAGCGCTCGACCGCATGGATGCTGACCGCCGCGTCGAGCTCGGCGCGGTTGCAGCTCGTCTCGCACGGATGGTAGCAGACGCGTCCGTGGACGGCGGGGAGCGGGTTGTCCCGCATCAGCGTCTCCCAGGCCTCCCGGTACCTGCCGGCCTGGGCGGGGGCGAGCCACGCCTGGATGTTCTCGCCGGCCGGGCAGGCGGCATTGCATGGCGGGAGATGCGCCACCCAGCTCGGCAGCTGCCGTCGCCAGGCGCCCGTGCCGCCGGCCATTGCCTGGGTACGGGTTGCATCGGCTTGTTTCGCCATCGGCTCCACCCGCTAGCGCCGCCCTGCGGTCTCGCCTATCGGTCGCTGCCGCGACAGCAGGCGGCATTAGGCGGTGCTGGAGCCGCAGGTGTCCTTGACCGAGGTTAAACATGGTCGTCCAGTACTTCGCACAGCGCCGGTCCTGCATGGTCGCGATCGGACGCAGCCAGGGAGGTGCGAAGGGGCGGGATGCGACCGCGACGGATATGTCTCGTGCGGCCGCAAGATCAGGGGCTGGCACGCTCGGCGCCCGTCTTTGATCCGCATCACGCTCTGGACTGTCGCCTTCGGAGTCGTCGTCGGATACCGGTGTGGAACCGGCCGAGCGTTGTCAGGAAAACGCCCCGTCCATCCCGATGCGAGTCCGAGGTTTGCCGCTGCAGCTCTCCCATCTGGGCAGCCGAGCGATTCCGCGCCCGTGTCTTGCCGTGCTCGTCCCTCCCGAACGCCGATACGTCTTCGGACCAGGCGGCGGGTCCAAAATCATGGTCCGATGGCACGACAGGCAGATATCCTCGCGGCTGTTCCGAACCTTGCGGGGCAGGGGAGGTCCGCGTGGACGGCACTGCCATGCTAGAAGAAGGTGGGCAATGTCGTCCGATCCTGCACCACTATCCGTGAGGATGCCGTGCTGCCGATCCGGGCCTTTCGCATAGCAGCCGCCATCGCCGGTCTGCTGTTGTTCGCGGCGCGCCGGCGCATCTGGCCGAGCGAGCAGGGGCCGAGCCTGCCTCAAAAGTTCCGTGCCACGCTGGAGCGCCTCGGGCCCACGTTCGTCAAATTCGGACAGGCGCTCAGCCTCCGGCGCGACCTGCTGCCCGACGACTACCTGCTGGCGCTCCGCGATCTGCACGACAAGGTCGGCGCGTTCCCTGCGGCGCTCGCGCGCCAGGAGGTGGAGCGGGGCTTGGACCATCCTATCGAGGAGATGTTCGAGGCCTTCGAGGACCAGCCGATGGCAGCGGCATCGATCGCGCAGGTCCATCGGGCGCGGCTCAAGGACGGGCGGGCCGTGATCGTCAAGGTTCGCCGCCCCGGCATCCGCGTGCAGATCGATCGCGACATGCGGACCCTCCTGGCCGTGGTGCGCGTGGCCCTCATCCTGGTGCCGCGCCTCGCCCGCCTCCAGCCCGTCCGGCTCGTCCAGGAAGTCTGGACCAACCTGCGCAAGGAGACCGACTTCCGGCAGGAGGCGCGCAACATCCGCCGCTTCGTCGAAGCCTTCAAGGGGTGGGATACGATCTACGTACCCGAGGTCGTCGACGATCTCGTTTCCGAGGCCGTGCTCGTCCAGACGCTGAGCGGCGGCCGTTGCATCGACGAGCCAGCGGTTCGGCCCGACGGTCCGCGCCTCGCCCAGGCGCTGGTCAAGGCCTATCTGCATCAGTTCTTCGTGGTCGGCCTGTTCCATGGCGACCCCCATCCCGGCAACCTCTTCATCACGCCCGAGGGACGGATCTGCTTCCACGATCTCGGCCTGGTCGGCTATCTGAGCCAGGAGACCCGGCGGGGGCTGGCGATGTTCCTTCAGGGCTTCGTCTACCAGGACGCGGGATGGACGCTGGACGCGGCCATCGATCTCGGCATCCTCGGCGGCGAGATGGACCGCCAGGAGTTCATCCGCGGGATCGAGGAGATCCTGGGCGACTATGCGGCTCTGCCGCTCAAGGACTGGTCGCTCGCGGAAGCGTTCCTGCGGGTCGCCCGGCTCGGCAGCGGCCGCAACATCGCCATCCCTCACAACCTCCTGGTCCTGATGCGCACCCTGTTCATCGTCGAGAGCACGCTCCGGACGCTCGATCCCGAGTTCCGCCTCCTCGACACGCTGCTCGCGCGCGGCGCGGAGATGCTGAAGGCGCTGATGCGGGAAGGGCCGCCATCGGGCGATATCGCCCGGCTCAAGCACGAGGCGGTGCTCACGGCCCAGGATCTGCCGGGACTGCTCGCCGTCTGGCTCCACAAGGTGCAGCGTGAGGGCGGGCACGTGCCGGTCTCCGTCCATCATCAGGGCCTCGAGACCTTCGAGGGCGAGATCAGGCGCAGCAGCAACCGGATCGCGGTCGCGATGGTGACGCTCGGCCTCTACGTCGCCGCTTCCCTGCTGATGCTTCACAGCGTCGGCCCTCGCGTCTTCGGCGACGTGCCGCTGCTGGCGCTGGTCGGCTACGGCTTCGCGCTGTGGCTCTCCTGGCGTCTCGTCCGCTCCGTGCGCCAGACGGGCGGCCTGTAGCCTCACGTCCGGAGCGCACCGCGCCAGGACGCGGGCAGGTTGATGCAGATCAAGGATTCGGTCTGCGATCCGGGACATGGTCAACGCTTATGGCCCGGATAGTGCCGTGGCCGCCTTGTCTGGAAGCCTGATGACTCGACGGGACGAATACGGACGTGAAGGGCGCTGGAGGCGGTGCCTCCGGCTCGCCGTCGTCGCGCTGTTCGTCGCGTGGAGTTTTGCCGGCGCCCTGCATGCACCGGCCTTCGCAGCCGCACCTGACGCCCCTCAGGTCGCATCCATCGATCAGCTCGATCTGGACGCCACCGACCGCGACAGCACACACAGCCAGACCTGTACCGCGCAAGGGCACTGTTCCGGTCCCGCAATCCTCGCTGGCGGGTTCGTTGCTGCCATGACCTCTCGGGTGCCCGTACTGCCCCGAACAGCCGACCTGGCGGCCCCGGCCTCGGTGGCCCCGATCGACCGCCCTCCGATCCTCGCGTTCGCCGCATAGGTGCCGGGCGGCAGGATCGCCGGCACCATCATCCCCTCTCGAGATGGATCTGCCGCGAAGGCGGTCCTCGAGAACGCCATCGGGATGATCGGTCGAACGACAGGATTTCGGGGCCAAAGGCATGGATCGCATCATTATCGCGTCGAACCGCGTCCCGACGCCCCCGAGCACGGAGGCGTCGGACGAGGCCGCGCGGCTGATCAGCCTGCTCGAAGCGCATCAGCGCGACTTCGTCCGCTTCGCGGCGCGTCGGACGGGCAGCCGAGCCGATGCCGAGGACGTGGTGCAGACCTTCAGCCTCAAGGTCCTGGGACGAGCCGAGCAGCCGGCCGGGCGCAAGGGCCTCGCCTGGCTGTACCGGGTGCTGCGCACGACCCTCATCGACCACCATCGCCGCGAGGCGACACGCAGACGCGCCCACGACGGCCTGGCCCGAGAGCCACTGGCGGCCGCGGCTGAGCCGGCTGCGACGCCCTGCGGCTGTATCCGGCGGGTGCTACCGACGCTGCGGCCCGATCAGCAGGAGCTGCTGAGGCGCGCCGAGCTCGGGAACGAGCCCCATGCACGCATCGCCGCGAGCCTCGGCACCACGGCCAACGCGATCGGCGTGCGCCTGCATCGGGCGCGGCATCTCCTGCGCGACCGCCTGACCCGCCTGTGCGGCTGCTGCTGCCCGGCCGAGGCGATGGCCTGCAGCTGCGAGGCCAGGGTCGACGAGATCGACCGTAAGGAACCGCTCCCGCCCGCGTTTCAAGGGATGCCGGCTAGGCGGTGACGCCAGCCGTTCACCCCACCCGTTGATGGAGAACTTTATGTCAACACTTCGAAGCACCCCTCGAGCTGCGAGTGCCCGGGCGATGCCGGGCCAGGCGGTCGTCGCCCTCACGGGCCTGGTCCTCGCGGTCTTGCTGGCCTTCGCGGCCGTGCCGGCCCGTTCCGCCGGCGAGGCTGTGCCCGATCGAGGGTTCGTCTACACGGCCGACGAGCATGGCAACTCGGTCAGCATGATCGACTTGTCGAGCGGCCGGGTGACGACCGTGGACCTGCGGATCACGCCCCACAACCTGCAGATCTCGGCCGACAGACAGCGGCTGCTCGTCACGGGTCCAGTCGCCAAGGATGGCGAGGGCCACCCCCACGGCGACGAGCGCGGCCGCCTGCTCGTCTTCGACGCCCACGACCTCGCGGCGGGGCCACTCGCCGACCTCGAGGTCGGCCGCCATCCGGCCCATGTCGTGATCGACCAAGCGGGACGGCTCGCGTTCGTCACCAACGCCGAAGACGCCACGGTATCGGCGGTCGACCTGGCGGAGGGGGCAGTGGTCAAGGCGATCCCGACCGGCGCCTATCCGCACGGCCTGCGCCTCAGCCCGGACGGGACCGAACTCTACGTCGCCAACGTCCTGGACGGCAGCGTCTCGGTCATCGATGTCGCGGCTCTGGCGGAGGTCGCGCGGATCCCTGTCGGAGAGGCGCCGGTGCAGGTCGGCTTCATCCCGGACGGCAGCCGGGTCTACGTCTCGCTCAGGGACGAGAACGCCGTCGCCGTGATCGACACGGCCGCCCGCGCGGCGATCGACAAGATCGCGGTCGGGCGCGGCCCGATCCAGGTCTACGCCACACCGGACGGACGCGAGGTCTACGTCGCCAACGAGGGCACGCGCGAGAATCCGGATGACACGGTATCCGTGATCGACGTGGCGAGCGGCCGCGTCGCGGCCGCCATCACCACCGACCGGGGCGCCCACGGCGTGGTCGCGCGCCCGGACGGCCGCTACGTCTTCGTCGCCAACATCTACGCGAACAGCGTCTCGGCCATCGACACCGGGGGCCGCGAGGTCGTCGCCAGCTTTGCGGTCGGCAGAGGCCCGAACGGGATCACCTTCTGCACGGGAGCCTGACATACGGGGCGGGGCACGGCTCCGGCCGTGCCCCGTCTGACCCGGCCCAACCCCATGGGCCCTGTTCGAAAAGATGCAGCCGCCAAAGGCCGGCTTGGGAAATGTCATCGGTATGGTCGGTCGAGCGCAGGATATCGGAGGCACAACCATGGACCGCATCGTCATAGTCTCGAACCGCGTCCCGAAGCCCGGGAGCCCGGAGATCGACGCGGGCGGTCTGGCCGTCGGGCTGAGGGCGGCCCTGGAAGAGACGGGCGGGCTCTGGCTCGGATGGAGCGGGCGGATCTGCGACGCTCCGAACCGAGAGGCCCGCATCCAGCAGGCGGCCCCCTTCACGCTCGCGACCCTGGACCTCTCGGAAGCGGAGCATGGCGGCTATTACGCGGGCTTCGCCAACCGTACGCTGTGGCCGCTGCTCCACGGCCGCGTCGACCTGATGCGCTTCGATGGCGCCGAGTGGGCGGCATACCGCTCCGTCAACGAGGTGTTCGCCCGTCGTCTCGCGCCTCTGCTTGGACCGCGGGACCTCGTGTGGGTCCATGACTACCAGTTGATGCTCGTGGGCCAGGCCTTGCGCCGGCTCGGCGTCGACGCGCCGCTGGGCTTCTTTCTTCATGTGCCCTTCCCGGCGCCGGACGTCATGACGGCGCTGCCTTGCCACGAGGAGCTGGTACGGGCCTTGTCGGCCTACGATCTGGTCGGATTTCAGACAACGAACGATCTGCGCAACTTCCAGGAGCTCGTCTCCCGGCTCGGGGGCTCGGTTTCGGACGACGGCACCGTCCTGGCGTTCGGGGCCAGCTTCCGCACCGGCGTCTTTCCGATCGGCATCGATGCGGCGCACTTTGGCGCGCTTGCAGCATCGAGGGAGGTGGAGAAGCTCTGCGGCCGCTTGCGGTCTTGTTTCGACGACTGTCTTGGCATCGTCGGCGTCGACCGCCTCGACTACACCAAGGGCCTCGCGCACCGCTTGCGCGCGTTCGAGCGTCTGCTGGAGACGGCGCCCGGCTATCGCGGCCGCACATTCCTGATCCAGGTTGCAGCCCCGTCCCGCGAGACGGTGCCCGAGTATGCGGACCTCAAGGGTGAGATCGAAGCGCTCTCGGGCCGGATCAACGCGCAGCATGCCGACATCGACTGGACGCCGATCCGTTTCCTGAATCGGGCGGTCAGCCACGCGCGCATCGCCGCCCTGTTCCGTCTCAGCCGCATCGGGCTCGTGACGCCGTTGGCTGACGGCATGAACCTCGTTGCCAAGGAATACGTCGCTGCCCAGAGCCCCGACGACCCGGGCGTCCTCGTGCTGTCACAGTTCGCGGGCGCGGCCCAGCAGCTCAAAGCTGCGCTGATCGTCAATCCGCACGATGCCGACGGTATGGCGCGAACCCTTCGGGATGCGCTCGAGATGCCCCTCTCGGAGCGGCATGCCCGCTGGGAGGAGATGCTGGCTGGTCTCAGAGAGCACGACATTCACGCCTGGCGGGACCGGTTCCTCGAAGGATTGAGGAGCGCCAGGCGCCTGGACGCGCAGCCCGCCCCGCGCCTGCAGCCCCGCCTGCTTCCGGGGGGCAAGACCGCGGGCACCCTCGCTGCAGTGCGCGGGTCCGGTCACGGCCCGCGGCCTGTCATGCCGTTCGGCGTGGCAGGTCCCGGCGCACCCGTCGAGAGGGTCTGACCATGCACACGGGAGCCGGCTCGTGGAAGCCTTCGTCTACTTCCTCCTCTGGGTGGCAGTGAGCATGCTCGCGTTGCGCCTCGGCATCAGTGCGTCGGCATCATCTCGCAGCCGTGATCGCGCAGACGGGTCGGCAAGCGGCCATGGCGCCGGCCGCAGCAACCTGCGCTGGGTACCGCCGGACACGGACACCGACCCCGTCTGCAAAAGGGCGGTCGATCCGGCCCAGGCGAAGTCGAGCGTCTACGACGGCCACGTCTACTACTTCTGCTCGCAGGCGTGCCGGGAGCGGTTCGAGGCTGCCCCGGAGACCTATCCGAGGCTAGCGACCGGTGATCGGGTCACCGAGGCAGGGGGGCAGAGATGAGCAGCCGCCCACTCCCGCCGAAGTCAAGCGCTTCACCGGATGCCGCCACCGGTGCTTCGGCGCGGGCTCGGCGGCTGCGGCTGTTCTGGCTCTGCCTGGCTCTCGGCCTGCTCGCCCTCGTCCTCCTCGTGTGGCTGTTCAGCCTCACATGGTGGGCGGTCCTGATCGCTGCGCTCGTGATCGCCTGCCCCGCGATCGCAGCTTGGATGCTCTTGGGAGGATTTGACTCATGGCCGAAGCCGCCAAGGACCGACCTATGAACGAAACCCGCACCCTGTCCCGCGAGTCGCAGATCCCGACGGACGAGCAAATCGTCGAGTTCACCGTGCCCGGCATGGGCAGCGACCACTGCGCCGGCCTCATCGCAACCTCGCTCGAGCGCCTCGACGGCATCCGGTCGGTGCAGACCAGCGTCGCCAGCCACAAGGTTACGGTGCGCTTCGACCCCGACGTCACCGAGAGCGCAACGCTGACGGCAGCGATCGAGCGTGCCGGCTACGACGTGGCTGGCCTATCCGAGCCTGAGGCCGACAAAGGCGCCCGCGCGCTGCGGCTCATCGTGCCGGGCATGGGCAGCGACCATTGCGCCGGCATCGTGTCGGGCTCGATCAAGCGGCTGCCAGGGATCGCCGAGGTCGGCACCAGCATCGCCAGTCACCGCGTGACGGTGCGCTTCGACCCCGCTGCGGTCGATCCCGCGACGATCAGGGCCGCCGTCGAGCGCGCGGGCTATGACGTCGCCGCTGTCGAGGAGGCCAAGCCGTCCGTGAAGGACCGTTCAGCCGAAGAAGACATCGAGGAACGCTATCTGGCACAGGCCTGGAAGCGGGTCTGGATCGCGGCCGTACCCACCATCCTCATCATGACCGTGATGGGGATCGACATGTTCTGGCGAGACATCCCTGGATACCTCGCCGTTGTCGCCCTCCTCGGCTTTCCCGTCGTCTTCCTCTATGGCGGCCTCGCCACCCACCGCTCGGCCTGGCGGTCGCTGACCAACCGCACAGCCAACATGGACGTGCTGATCAGCCTGGGCAGCGCGCCGCCCTACCTGGTCGGCCTGGTCGGCTTCTTCTATCCGATGACCTCCTTCATCGAGATGGCGGCCACGATCATGACCTTCCACATGATCGGCCGCTACCTGGAGACGCGGGCCAAGGGCCGGGCGTCGCAGGCCATCCGGAAGCTCATCAAGCTGGGCGCCAAGACGGCGAGCGTGCTGCGCGACGGCCGGGAAGTCGAGGTGCCGGTTGCGGAGCTCGATGTCGGCGACGTGATGGTGGTGCGGCCCGGCGCCAAGGTGCCGACCGACGGGGAGATCGTCGAAGGCAACAGCCACCTCGACGAGTCGATTGCCACCGGCGAGTCGATCCCGATCGAGAAAGGGCCGGGCGATGCGGTTATCGGCGCCACCATCAACAAGGAGGGGCTGCTCAAGGTGCGGGCGACCCGGGTCGGCGCGGATACCTTCCTTTCTCAGGTGATCCGCCTGGTCGAGCAGGCGCAGGGCTCGAAGGTGCCGATCCAGGAGTTCGCCGACCGGCTGACCGGCAGGTTCGTGCCTGCGGTGATCCTGATCAGCCTGGCCAGCTTCGTCATGTGGTTTCTCTTCGCAGAGCCGCTGCGGCCAATCCTGGTCTGGGGCGCCACCTTCCTGCCCTGGGTCGATCCGACGGCGACGCCCATCGTACTTGCCCTTCTCGCGGCGATTGCCGTGGTGGTGATCGCCTGTCCTTGCGCGCTTGGTCTCGCCACGCCGACGGCGATCATGGTGGGAGCCGGGCTCGGGGCCGAGCGCGGGATCCTGATCCGCTCGGGCGAGGCGATCCAGACGCTCAAGGACATCAAGGTTGTCGTCCTCGACAAGACCGGCACGATCACCGCAGGCCGGCCGGCGCTGACCGATGTGGTGGTGGCCGACGGCTTCGCCGAGGAGGCGGTGTTGAAGGCGGCCGCCGCGGTCGAGGCCGGCTCCGAGCACCCGCTCGGCCAGGCGATCGTCGCCGGCGCGCGGGAGCGCGGTATCGCGGTGCCGGAGGTCGAGGAGTTCAAGGCCATTACGGCTCGAGGCGTCGAGGGCCGCGCCGACGGAGAGCTCGTTCGGGTCGGGAGCCGGCGGCTCCTCGATGAGAACGGCATCGAGCTGGGCGATCTCGATACCCGCCTCACGGCGCTCGAGACCCAGGGCAAGACGGCGATGCTGGTCGCGATCGGCGGTCGCGCCGCCGGCATCGTCGCCGTCGCCGACACCATCAAGGAGGACTCGAAGGCGGCGATCGCCGCGCTGCACGACCTCGGCATCCGGACCGCCATGATCACCGGCGACAACGAGCGCACGGCCCGCTACGTGGCGGCCCAGGTCGGCATCGACGAGGTGCTGGCCGGGGTGCTGCCGGAAGGCAAGGTCGACGAGATCCGCCGCCTGCAGGACAGGCACGGCCAGAAGGTCGCCATGGTCGGCGACGGCATTAACGACGCGCCGGCGCTCAAGCAAGCCAACGTCGGCATCGCCATCGGCGCCGGCGCCGACGTTGCCATCGAGGCCGCCGACGTGACGCTGGTCAGCGGCGAGCTGACCAAGGCTGTGGAGGCGATCCGGCTCTCGAAGGCGACCTTCCGCAAGATCCTCGAGAACCTGTTCTGGGCGTGGTTCTACAACGTCACGGCCATACCCATCGCGGCCATCGGGCTATTGCACCCGCTGGTGGGCGTGATCGCCATGGTCACCAGCTCGCTGTCGGTCATCGGCAACTCGCTCCTGCTCAAACGGACAAAGCTCGCGATAGATCGGCAAGGCCAAGCCAAGGAGCGCAGGTCATGAGACGGGAAAGCACGTCGCTGCTGGTGCTGGTGGCAGCGCTGGCATGGGCGCTGGCAGGCGTGAACACCGCGACGGCCGCGGATACTCGCGATCACAAGGCCGCGGGCGGGCTCTCCGTCTATCTCGGCGTGCTGCCGGCGGCGATGATCCAGGGCCATCCCAAGGACCACCCCGAGGAGGCGATGCACGGCGGCGTTCCGCGCGGCCGGCATGCCTATCACGTCATGGCAGCGGTGTTCGACGCCGACAGCGGCGAGCGCAGCGAAGATGCGAGAGTGGAGGCACGGGTGATGCCCCTCGGTCTCGCCGGGGTGACGCGCCGGCTCCAGCCCATGGTCATCGCCGACACCATTACCTACGGCAACTACTTCATCATGCGCGGCGACGGGCCGTACCAGATCAGGATCTCGGTTACACCCGCCGGCGCAGCTCAGCCCGTCGTCCTGGAGTTTTCCTATGAGCACCAGATCCGCTGAGAAGCGGGGTTGGAATGCCCCCGCGGGGGGCGCGCCGACCGTGCGTCTCGCCGTCGTCGGCCTGCTGCATCGAGCGGCCGGCACTGTCGCCAGCCTGACAAGCTCGCTCTCGGCAGTCGGCAACACCTTGTGCCTGCAGGAGGCACGCTTGTCGGAATGAGGCGAAGCGAGGTCACACAGAGCACCAATGGGAGCAGTACCATGAAGACCTGGAGCATGATTGGCCTCGTCGCCTCAGCGGTTGGCCTGGCGGTGTCTCCGGCTGCTGCCGGCATCGCCTATGTGCCGCTGGGCAGCGCCGGCGAGATACTCATCATCGACACCTCGACGGACACGATCGTCGGTACGATCGAGGGCGTCGAACACGTGCATGGGCTCGGTGGCGGCCCCGGCAGCCCGTATCTGGTGGCGGGAAGCTTCGCTGAGGCGGCGCCGGGCGAGGTATCCCTCGGGCCCGCTCCCGAGGGCATGACGGAGGAGGAGCACGCCGCGCATCATGCACCGCCCGCCGAGCGGCCGGCGAGCGGAGCCCATACGCCCGTCAGCATGCTTTCAGTGCTGAGGGCGGACGGAGGCACCCTGGTGCGGCGCCTGGAGGTGCCGGGCGCGGTCCATCACGTGGCCGTGGCCCCGGACGGGAAACACGCGCTGGCCACTCATACCGGTTCGGGCGGTATCAGCGTCACCGATCTCGAGACCTTCACCGTATCGGAACTGATCCCGACCGGAGCGGCACCCAATTACGTGGTGTTCAGCACCGACGGGACACTTGCCTATGTCAGCAATGCCAGCGACGGCACCGTCAGCGAGATCGACACGAGTTCTTGGCTCGTGCGGCGGACGATGACCGCCGGCGACAGCCCGGAGCATATGGTTCTCGCGCCCGACGACCGCACGCTCTATGTCGCGAACGTGGAGGCGGGCACCGTCTCCGTCCTCGACCTTGAAGACGGCGAGCTCGTCCAGACCCTGATGATCGGTGGCGAGGTTCACGGCCTCGACCTGTCCGAGGACGGCGGCACGCTGTTCGTCAGCGGCAAAGGCGAGGACAAGCTCGTCGCCTTCGACCTCGGCTCGCAAGCGGCGCGCACCGCGTCGTTGAGTCCGGCCCCTTATCATCTCGCCGTCATTCGTGGGGCGGGCACGCTTTACGTTTCCAGCCGTAGCGAACCGAAAGTCTGGGTCGTCGATCAGGCGAGCCTTGCCCAGCGCGGCGTCATCGAGATCCGCGGCGAGGGACACCAGATGGTCGTCCTGCCGTAGTCGTCGGTCATTTGTGCGGGAAGGACCGAGTCACCGAAGGAGGAATGACATGAAGCCCCGGATCACGATTTTGCTCGTAGGAGCACTCGGGCTTGTCGCAGCGGCCGCCCGCCCGACCTTTGCGACGACTCATGGCCACATGGGCGGCGAGGGCCCAGGGATGATGGGGCAAATGATGGGTCCGGGCCTCATGATGCCGACCATGGACCCCGCCCGCGGCCGGCAGCTGTTCGCGAGCAAGGGGTGCGTTGTCTGCCACTCGGTCAACAACATCGGCGGTCATCATACGCCGTTCGACGCCTCGACCATGCCGAGGCCCATGAACGCCTTCGAGTTCGCCGCCAAAATGTGGCGGGGCGCAGAAGCCATGACCTTCCTGCAACGCGAAGATCTGGGCTACGTCATCGACCTGACCGGTGACGAGCTCGCGGACATCATTGCCTTCGTTCACGACGAGGAAGAGCAGAAGAAGTTCTCGCGCACCGACATCCCACCGGAGGTCCTCAAGCTGCTGGACGGCCAAGCGCTGGAGCGCGAGCACGACGATCGTGAGGCCGAAGCCATACCGTACGGCCACTGAGGCCGCACGGGGATGGAAACGCGGCGGAGCTGCACGGCTGACGCCGTGGGGCGCCTCGGATCGCCGAGAAAAGGGACGAGATGAGTAAGGATACGCGCCGCGGTTCGTTCCTGGCCTCGCCGGCAGGCTTGACGCTCGGCGTCTTTCTCGCGGTCGCCGGGCTGTTCCTCGTGCTCGAGCACGGCGCCCATCTCCTCGGCGCCTGGCCGCTGCTGCTCCTGCTGCTGTGCGTCGGCATGCACTTCTTTATGCACCGCGGCCACGGCGGTCACGGCTCCCACGGGGATGTCGACCGCCCCCGCCACGGCAATGGAGGCGACGATGGACGGTGAAGCTCCGGCCTATGGCCTGTGGTTCCTCGTCGTCGTCAACTCGGCGATCTTCATCCTGTTCGCGTTCAGCTTCTTCAAGCCGCGGACGAGACGGGACTGGCGGTCCTTCGGCGCCTTCAGCGCCTTCCTGGTCGCGCTGTTCACGGAGATGTACGGCTTCCCGCTCACGCTGTTCTTCCTGTCCGGCTGGCTGCAGACGCGCTTTCCCGGGATCGACTGGCTCTCGCACGACGCCGGTCACCTGCTGGAGATGCTGTTCGGCTGGAAGGCCAACCCGCATTTCGGGCCGTTCCATCTCCTGAGCTTCGCCTTCATCGGCGGCGGCTTCATCCTCATCGCGCGCGCCTGGAAGGTGCTCTACGAGGCACAGCGCCAGGGCGCCCTCGCCGTCACCGGCCCCTACGCCCATGTGCGGCACCCGCAATATCTCGGCTTCGTGCTGATCATGCTCGGGTTCCTCCTGCAATGGCCGACCCTGCTCACGCTGGCGATGTTCCCGGTCCTGGTCTGGATGTACGCGCGCCTCGCGCGGAGCGAGGAGCGGGAGGTGGCCGCGGCGTTCGGCGAGGCCTATCGGCGCTACGCGGATCGGGTGCCGGCCTTCGTGCCGCACCTGTCACGGCTTGTCGGCGCGGGGGCGCGGTGAAATGCCGGCCGCGTCTCCCATCGGGCAGTGCCTGCAACAGACGCTGCCTCTCGATGTTTTCGGCAGAAATCGAACCAGAAGGAGTCGAGACATGAGACGTTCCTCGTTTGCCATCGCCCTGGCAGCCGTGCTGATCGTCGCCGGGGCGTCGCTCGCTTCGCCGGCCATGGCGCAGACCGGCGCGCCCCCGGCCGCGGTGGCAGCGCTGTCCGAGGACACCGTTCGTGCCCTGCAGCGCGCCTTGAGCGAGCAAGGTATTGCCGTACCTGTCGACGGCGTGCTCGACGATGCGACCTCCGCCGCGATCAGGCAGTATCAGACCCAGCACCACCTCCCGGTCACCGGCGAGCCCGACGCGGCGACGCTGGAGAAGCTCGGCGTCAGCGAGCAGCGGAGCGAGGCCGCGGGCGAGAGCGCACCGACAGGCGTAGCCGTGGCGCCAAGCGGGCAGGGCGGCATGCCCGACCAGAGGGGCATGCGCGGCCCGATGGCCGCCGGGCAAGGGATGATGGGCCCGGGCATGATGGGCGGCCGGGCGCAGATGCCCGGCATGATGGGGCGCACCACCGGCCCAGGCATGGCGCAGGGCGACATGATGGAGATGGCGCCCGGCCAGATGCCCATGATGGGCGGCGCCATGGCGATGCCCGGCGGCATGATGATGTGCCCGATGATGGCCGGAATGACGGGCATGCACCCGGGCATGATGGGCATGCATCCGGGCATGATGCCCATGGCGCCCGGTGCGATGGGCATGATGGGACCGCACATCACCGGCCCGGGCAAGGGCACCGGCATGATGGAGATGGGCCGAGGCCACGGCATGATGGGCCCGGGCTTCGGGGTGGTTCGGCCGATCCAGCACCTGTCGGTCGACGACGTGCGCCATCACGTCGAGCACCGCCTGGAGTGGATGGGCAACCCCCGCCTTCAGGTCGGCGACGTGACCGAGACCGACGAGGGCACGATCGTCGCCGAGATCGTGACGGTCGACGGATCCCTGGTCGACCGGCTGAGCGTCGACCGGCACACGGGAATGATCCAGCACGCCGAGTAGGTGGGGAGCGGCCGTGTCGGCCGCTCCCCGACCCATGGCCCGTCTGCCTCAGCCACAACGGAAGGAGAACCCGGATGCATGCCCGAGACGTCATGACCGCGAGCGTCGTCACGGTTAGCCCGGATACGGACGTCCGCACGATCGCACGGTGCCTGATCGAGCGCGGGATCAGCGCCGTGCCGGTCGTGGACGGGGCGGGCCGCGTCGTCGGGATCGTCAGCGAGGGCGACCTGATGCGCCGGGCCGAGGCCGGGACCGAACGCCATCACTCCTGGTGGCTGGAGCTGCTCGCGAGCCCCGAGGAGAAGGCCCATGACTACGCCAAGTCGCACGGCCTCACCGCCAAGGACGTCATGACCCATCCTGTCGTCACGGTGACCGAAGATGCCTCGCTCGGGGAGATCGCGATGCTGCTCGAACGGCACCGGATCAAGCGGGTGCCGGTCGTCCGGGATGGCAGGGTCGTCGGCATCGTGAGCCGGGCGAACCTGCTGCACGGCCTCGTCGCCAGGGAGGCGGCGCCAGCGGGGGCGCCGGACGATGCCCGCATCCGGGAGCAGGTTCTCGCCGGAGTAAAGGCGGCGGGTATCTCGGAGCCCTATGTCAACGTCGTCGTCTCCGGCGGCATCGTCCACATATGGGGGTTCGTCGGGTCGGAGGTGGAGAAGGACGCCATCCGCGTCGCCGCCGACACGGCGCCCGGGGTCCGGGCAGTCCAGAACAACGTCGCTGTGGCTGCGCCGCCCTTGCTGCGGGGTGGCTGGGCCTAGCGAGAGCACCCCTGGCCAGCGCGGCCAGGGGCGCCGCTGGGCGCCGGCGGCAGAGGACCGGTTGCGAGCCTGCCGGGACCCGCGGGTCATCGCAGGAGCGAAGGAAGGTGATGCCGATCTTGAACGACCTGGAGCCGGACAGCGCGAGTGCAAACCGCGGGGCTTGGCTCATCGGGCTAGCTCTGCGCCCATGTCGGCTGCATGTCGCCAGGGCAGAGGCCGGGCGATCCGCTTGGTCAGGCGGGCCGGTGGTTCCGCCCTTGCGACCGCTCGCACGACGGCACATCGGCGCGTCCGGAAGGATCGTCGCCCAGGAACCCGTCACCTTGCTCTAAGGATTCCTGGGTGATGGGCATGTCCTGCTCGGACGAGGCTGCGAGCGTTGCGGCATCTCAGCGAACGCGGTTCGCCATCACGAGCAAGGACACTGTTTCATGAGAGTAGAAGCAAGGCCGATTGCGGATTGTCCCTGGTATCTCAGGCCGTTCTTCTGGAACCAGCGTCGCAAGTACGGCGCCGTGCTCGATGCTGCACGGCTCTGGGCCCGCTCGCCAAGGCTGTTTCTCGGCGTCGCCTTCCTCTACGGCATGATCGAGCGGAGATCCTCGCCCCTGAGCCCGGCGCTGCGTGCGCTCGTCACCGTGCACGTCTCGCAGATCAACTGGTGCGCGTTCTGCGTAGACCTGAACTCGGCAACGCTGCTCAAGCGCGGCGCTTCCCCCGAAAAGGTCGCGGCGCTGGACAACTGGCGCGACAGCAACCTGTTCGACGAAGCCGAGCGTGTCGCGCTCGACTATGCCGAGGCCGTGACGCGGTCGGACCGGCAGGTCGACGATGCGCTGATTGCCCGGCTTCGCCAGCATTTCAACGACGACGCCATCATCGAGCTCACCGGCCTGATCGCGTTCCAGAACATGTCGAGCAAGTTCAACAGCGCGCTGGACGTGCCGCCGCAAGGGTTCTGCCGCCTTCCGGGCAAAGCCCCCGACGGTCCGGACGATCAATAAAGCTTGTGCGGCGGGTCTCTCCGATCAGCTTGGGAAGACCTGGGAAGGCGGCGAGGAGCTCCGGCTGCTCTGACGGCACCGGCGGCTCATGCCGCGGATGCTCCTCTGTCTGATATGATATGAGACCGGTTTCGCCGATCTCTACCAGACACGCTTACGCTTGGTGCCGAGCCGCAAGCGCCGGATCAGAGGCAATGTCGGCTGCCCCACGCTCGCTCACGGTGCTCTCCTCAGGCTGAACGGCGATATACCCCCTCATAGGCCTCGGCGCGCGCGCTTTGCGCGGGCGCGCCTTGCCCGATCCACGCGTGCAGCAGCTCCGGATCGATGCCCGCCACGTCCACCAGCCTGTCGGGGTCGAGGATGGTGAGACGCCGGTAGCAGAACGAGAGGATGCCGTCTTTCCGGAGATCGCCCAGCACCCGGTTGACATGGACCCCGGTCAGACCTGTCGCGTCTCCGATATGCTCCTGCGTCAGCGGGAGATGCATCTCCTCGATCCGGTGGCCGGGCCAGCGCGAGCGGCAGCGGACGAACAGCTCGAGGATCAGGTGAGCGACACGCTCGCGCGCCGACTGCCGTCCGATGCTCGTGAGATGGGCGAAAGACAGGCTTCGCTCCCGCGACATCAGCCAGGCGAGCCGCATTCCGATCTCCGGATGCAGTCGCGACAATGGGCCCAGCGCCTTGTGCGGAATGATGCAGACCACCGCATCCGTCAACGCCTGCGCGCTGTAGGTCATCATTTGCCCGCGCGCGGGATGGAAGCCGAGCACGGCGCCCGGCAGCGCAAAATCGACGATCTGCCGCCGCCCGTCTGGGAGGAGGTTGTAGTGGAACATCCAGCCGTCGACGAGATTGTAGATCGCGTCGCATGGCTCCCCGAGCCTGAAGAGATCCTGGCCGGCCTTCACTTGGCGGTCGCCGGACTTGTGGCTCGCGATCATGCGCAACGCCTCCGGGGCGTGGCCCTCGCACAGTCCATTGAGACGGGCCTGGCAAGTTTCGCAGTCGACGCGGACGGTTGCCGAGTTCCTCGTGGAGGTCGCCATATTTGCGTCTCCTGACAGCGATTTGAGTTTTCACATGGATGGGGTCACTGTCTTTCTCCTGACGGACCGGCATTGCAGCCGAACCCCGGGCGGTATCCCGGGCGAGTCCGAGCTTGAGTTCGCCTTCTGATCGCCTGGAATCGGCTTGGTGACTCGGCGGGAAGCGGCTAGCGGACGACCCGAGACGGGTCCGCCGGTTCGCTTTTGCGCCACACCGGACGGCCAACGCAGGCGTTTGTCTCCGTGAAGACGAACTGCGGCCGGTCAGTTGCTTAAATCAGAGATCGGGGAATCGGCGGGTCACGCTCAAGGATGATCGAGCGCACGTCCGTTGGCGGCACGATCGCCAAGGGATTCTTGTTCAGAAGTGGGCGCTGCCCGGCTAGTGCCGGGAAGGCCCACCAGCACGGCGAGGGCGAGCAATGGTGGGTCACATGCGATCCCGGCAGCGTGCGCTGATCGTGTCCGCTGCCGGCGGCGTCGACCGGCGCCGTGTAGACGGGGCCGCCGTCTGCCAGCGGCGCGGCCGCGAGCTGTCCGAACGTCTGTCCGAACGTCAACGCGATGAGGACAAGCAAAGTGGTGAGGAGTCGTAACATGCGCGTCGACACCCAGTATTCCCCTTGTCCGGCGATGGGCCGCAGAAGCTCACGCCTCGCGAACCAAGACTAGAAAAAAGAATAGGTGCAGCGAACGCTCCGCCCCTTGATCCAGATCAACAGCCTTGCGCTCAGGAGGCGGCCACATGCGACCGCCCGAAATCACCCGCGAATCCCTACCGCATCGCGACGGCCCTGTCGATGAGAAGCGGTGTCGGGCTGATCATACTCTCGCTTCGGCGGACCGTCTGCCCTCCGGGCACGCTGCTCGCCATCGTTTCGCGCGATCGCATGACCGCGAGGTCGGCATCATCACACTGGTGCTGCTCATCTTCTTCGGCGCCCGGCATGGGACGGCGACCACAAGTCTCAGGCCTGGCGGCAAGGATGTTTGATCGAGTTTAAAGTTCCGTCTGCGGGACCCCTCTATCTTGATCGTGTCAAACTGGCCAGCATCAGATCCGGTTGGAGCGGCACTCCATGGCCGACCAAGTGTCCACGCCCCCTGCAGCCTCACGGATTGCCGTTACGGTCATGGACCCCGGGTCCGGACCGGCACCTTGTCCGTTCTTCGGCAAGTGCGATGGCATCGTGGTGCACGACGCCGATACCGGCGCGTGGGAATTCCACCGGAACCCGCCTCGCACGCCGCAGTCCTTGTGCGACCTTGTCCTCGCAACCTGCGTGAACGGGCTCGTTTGCGGCTTCATCGCTGAGCCCGAGATCCGCCGGTTGCGCGCCGTCGGGATCGATGTACGCCTGGGTTCGGGCAGATGCTCGGTGGACGAACTCGTGGCGTGCTTCCGTGACCTGCCGGAGGCATAGGAAACAGGGAGCCCCGTCTTCGATCCATGCGGGGCTTACGGTCCCGCGAAGCCCTTCTTCAAAATTTTACGCACATCAAAGACTCAGAGCTGGAAGACCGCGAGTCTCCCGATCCAGGAATGGCGCTCATTGGCTGAGATGCCGTGCTGCCACAGCGGCCAGGTCTCCCATCGGGCACTTGGCGCTCTCGTCCTCTGCACCGCTGCAGCGAGGGTAACATCATGGAATGGCTTTCCGAGAACTGGGTCTGGGTGCTGATCGGTATCGCCTTCCTTGCCATGCACATGTTCGGCCACGGAGACCATGGCGGGCACGGCGGCCACGGTGGAGGGCACCGCGGCAGCAGAAAGACCGGCCGCGAGCCTGCCGAAGGGCGCGACGAGGATGCGCCGCCCGCGCATCGACACTAGAGGCCTGCAATCGGGGATGGCCAGACCCGCGGCTCGAGGCCGCCGGGTGCGTATAGAGCCGGCGGGCGCTCCTGCGCCTGGAGCAGCCCGTCCGAAAATGGCGTTCCGGCCTGGAAATGAACGGAGAGCGCGATGCTGAACACAAGACTGGTCACCTGGGCCCTGAGCCTCTGGACCGCCATCACCTTCGTCGTCTGCGTGATCTACGGCCTGGTGACGCCGGAAGCCCTCGGCATGCAGCAGTTCCTCGAGATGATCCTGCCTGCCTTCAAGTGGCTGACCTGGTGGGGCTTCCTGCTCGGCCTCGTCGAGAGCTTCCTCTACGGCGCCTATGCCGGCCTCGTCTTCTGCCCGATCTACAACCTGCTGCACCGACGGTGGGGCGGGCGCGCAATTCCAAACCCCTGAGGAGCACTGCTGCGTGATGCCCACGATGATGAGGGTGTTCTCCTGCGTCGGCTGCCGACCGGCGCTGGGCAAGCGCCCCCTCCCGGTGTCGCACGACCGGACCGGCGGCGCCCCGCGCGCGGCCACTGCACGTGCGCTTGATATCGCCATGCTGTGCCGCGTTGAGAAGAGGTGATGAAGCAGGTCAGGAGCTATGCACGAACTGCTGGTTCAATGGACGGAATACGTCGTGCCCTGGATCGAGGCTCTCGGCATCCTCATGGTGTTGTGGGCCGTTGTGGAGGCGCTCGCGGGTCTTGTGCGTCGCGGCCGCTCGCTGCTGATGCAGCGCGCGGCAGGCAGGGAGCTGAGCGCCATTCGTCTCGCCATGGGTGAGAAGCTGGTGCTGGGGCTCGAGTTCTTTCTGGCCGGCGACATCATCCAGACCATCGTGGTGCCGAGCTGGGAGTCGCTGGCGATGCTCGGCGGCATCGTGGTGATCCGCACGGTGCTCGTCCTTTTCCTGAACATGGAGCTGAGGCAGGGAGCGAAGCATGGCGGCGCGTGATCCGCTCGGCCCGTGGAAGATCGGTCCCATCGACGCTCGAAACGGCATGACTGCGCCGGTGAGCGCCAAGCAGCGCCGAGCCCTGAAGGAGGGTCAAGAATGAGAACCGTCACCGTGGAAGTCGCAGGCCTGCTTTCGGCACTGAGCGCGCTGGGCGTGGAGAAGCAGCTGGCCCGCCTGCCCGGTGTTACGAAGGCCGAGGTCAACTACGTCGCCGGCAGCGCGACCGTAACCTATGACGAGACGGTTACCGACCTGGCCGCGATCAAGGTCAAGGTGCACGAGTGCGGCTACCACTGCACCGGCGAAGTGCTGCCGAAACACGTCTGTGTGCCCGACGACCCGCCGGGTGACGCGCTGGCGGTAGCCGTTGCTGCCCACGAGCACCACCACCACGCAACGGTCACGAGCCATGCGGCGCACCAGGCGGAGGCGATGCCCGACGAGCACGCGGCTGCCGGCAAGGCCGACGCCATGGCCCATGAGATGGGGCACGGCGCAGGCATGGACATGCGGGCCATGGCTCGCGACATGCGCAACCGCTTCTGGATCGCCTTCGTCTTCACCGTCCCGATCTTCGTCTACTCGCCCATGGGCGAGATGTTCACGCCACCTGCACCGCCCTTCGGGCTTCGCCTCGATCTGTGGCTGTTCCTCCTTGCCACCGTCGCCGTGGTCTATCCGAGCTGGCCGTTCTTCGTCGCCGCTTGGCGGGCGCTCAGGAACGGCGTTCTCAACATGGCGGTGCTCGTGGTGCTCTCGGTCGGCACCGGCTACGTGTTCAGCGTGGGCGCGACCTTCTTCTTTCCCGGCGTGCAGTTCTACGAGGCGGTCGCAGTGCTGCTGGTGTTCATCCTGCTCGGCCACTGGCTGGAGATGCGCGCGCGGGCCGGCGCCTCGGAGGCGATCCGCGCCCTGCTCGATCTCGCCCCGCCGATGGCGACGGTGCTGCGGGACGGGCGCGAGGTCGAGCTGCCGACCGCCGAGGTGCTGGTCAGCGACATCGTCGTCATCCGTCCGGGCAACAAGATCCCGGTGGACGGCGACGTGATCGAGGGCGAGTCCCAGGTCGACGAGTCGATGCTGACCGGCGAGTCCATGCCGGTGAAAAAGGCGCCTGGCGATACCGTGATCGGCGCGACCATCAACAAGAGCGGCACCTTCAGATATCGCGCCACCAAGGTGGGCGCCGACACCGCGCTCGTCCAGATCGTCAAGCTCGTGCAGGAAGCGCAGAACTCCAAGGCACCCGCCCAGCTTCTCGCCGACAAGGCGTCGCAATGGCTGGTGCTGGTCGCGATGGTGATCGGGCTCACGACCTTCGCCGTCTGGTTCTGGTGGATCGGCGAGCCGCTGCTCTTCGCCCTGACGCTCACCATCACGGTCTTCGTCATTGCCTGCCCGGATGCGCTCGGGCTCGCCACGCCCATGGCGGTGATGGTGGGCACGGGGCTCGGCGCGATGAACGGCATTCTGTTCAAGAACGCCTCGGCGCTGGAGGATGCCACCAAGCTCGATGTGATCGTGTTCGACAAGACCGGCACGCTCACGCTCGGGCAGCCCGAGGTGGTTGAGGCCGTCGCCGCGCCCAGGTCGAGCGAGGACGAGGTGCTGGCCCTGGCCGCGGCGGTCGAGCAGGGGTCGGACCATCCCCTGGCCCAGGCGATCCTCCGACGGGCCGAGGGTCTTGCGATCGAGCGGCCGAGCGGTTTCGAAGTGGCCGAGGGCAGGGGCGCGCGTGCCCAGGTCGGCGGCCGCACGATCCTCCTTGGCAATCGCCGCCTCATGGGCGAAGAGAAGGTCGACCTGATGCCGCTGTCGGGTGAGATCGAGCGGCTGCAGGGCCGCGGGCAGACGGTCGTGCATGTGGCCCGGGACGGAGAGCTCGTCGGGCTGATCGCCATTGCCGATGCCCCGCGGCCCACCTCGGCGGCCGCGGTCAGGAAGCTGCGCGAGCGCGGCGTCGATGTCGCCATGATCACCGGCGACAACCGCGAGACGGCGGAGCGCATCGCCCGCCAGCTGGGCATCGACACCGTGCTGGCCGAAGTGCTGCCCGGCCAGAAGGCGGAGAGGCTCAAGGAGCTGCAGGCCCAGGGCAAGAAGGTCGGCATGGTGGGCGACGGCATCAACGACGCGCCGGCGCTGACGCAAGCGGACGTGGGCATCGCGATCGGCGCCGGCACCGACGTGGCGATGGAGAGCGCCGATGTGGTGCTGATGAAGAGCGATCCCTACGATATCGTCGGCGCCATCGAGCTCTCCCGCGCCACCTTGCGCAAGATGCATCAGAACCTGTTCTGGGCGGTGGGCTACAACGTGGTGGCGTTCCCGATGGCGGCCGGCGTGTTCTATCCCCTCGTGATCAGCCCCGAGGTGGCGGCGCTCGCCATGTCGGGCAGCTCGGCGCTGGTGGCGGTCAACGCCCTGCTCCTCAAGCGTACTCGGCTCGAAGGCATTCACAGGGCCCGGCCACAGGCCGCCGCGACGGCATGATGAACGCTGGCCCGTGATGATGTCGTCAACCGGCGAGCGATGAACAGGACAGCCGTCAAGCAAAGCGTCAAGGGGGCCTTCACCCCCGCAAGCTCAAGTCTTGCGAACCAAACGCGGAACTTTGATCCGCATTAAAGACCTGCCCGACAAGACATCGGAGGTTGCTTCCCGCGTGATCCGGCATGGGCACTGAGAAGCCAGCGGGAGGCGGTGATGAATGTCTTTCGTGTCGTAGCCGAAAAGAAGCAGGGCGAGACAGCCGCTCCGAGGACGTGGCTCGTCGTGGCGGGCAGCCTGTTCGAGGCCATGTCCCTGATTCCGGACAGCTACACGGCGAAGGCGGTCGAGGTGCAGGTGGGGGGCGCCGCAGGTCCCGGACGGGTCATTGGCTGGACGGGACCGACGCTCCACTAGGCCTGAGGTGTCCTTCCATGCTTCTGACCTGTCTTTTCAATCGCCTGGTCCGGACCGGCAGGCTCACGGTCATCGATCCTGCTGGCAGGACGCGGAGTTTTGGTCCGGGCGGTGCACCGGCTGTGACGGTCCGCCTCCACGGCCGCATGCTGCCCGGCCGCCTCGTCCTTAATCCCACGCTCGCTGCCGGCGAGGCCTACATGGACGGCAGGCTCACGATCGAGGAGGGCACGCTTCGCGACTTTCTGCATCTCTGCACGCAGGAATTCGACGCTCTGCACCGCCACCCCCTTCGGGTGGGGTGCCGCCGGCTCGCCCGCCCCTTTCGCGCATTGATCCAGTACAACCCGATCTGGCGCGCGCGACAGAACGTGGCGCATCACTACGACCTGTCCGACACGCTTTACGGCCTGTTTCTCGACGAGGATCGGCAGTACTCCTGTGCCTATTTCGCGGACGGCACGGAGAGCCTCGACGAGGCCCAGGAGAGAAAGCGCCACCACATTATCGCCAAGCTGCTGGCCGAGCCCGGCATGAGCGTGCTCGATATCGGTTCCGGCTGGGGCGGATTGGCGCTCGAACTGGCGCGCACGGCAGGCGCCGACGTCACCGGCATCACGCTCTCGGAAGAGCAGCTTGCTGTGGCAGGCAAGCGCGCTGCCGCCTCGGGACTGTCGCAGCAAGTTCGGTTCTTCCTGCGCGATTACCGCGAGGAGCGGGGTGTCTACGACCGCGTCGTCTCCGTCGGAATGTTCGAACATGTCGGCGTGGCCCACTATCAGGCCTATTTCAACTGCCTGCGCCAGCTGTTGAAGCCCGACGGCATCGCGCTCGTGCATGCCATCGGTCGCATGGAGCCGCCGGGCGGAACCGATCCCTGGCTCAGAAAGTACATCTTTCCGGGGGGCTACTGCCCCGCCCTGTCGGAGGTCCTCGCCGCGATCGAGAAAGCGGGACTATGGGTCACCGATATCGAGATCCTCCGGCTTCACTATGCCGAGACGCTGCGACATTGGTTTGAGCGCTTTCAGGCGAGGCGGGAGTGGGTGAGGGAGCTCTATGACGAGCGCTTCTGCCGCATGTGGGAATTCTATCTGGCCGGCTGCGAGATGGCGTTCCGCAACGGGCCGATGATGGTGTTCCAGATCCAGCTTGCCCGCCGCCGTGACGCCGTACCGCTTACACGCAGCTATATCACCGAGATCGAGAGCCGCTTTGCCCTGACAACGGATCGCGCAGCATAGGCGAAGAGCGACACGCGCATGGATGGCTTCGTCCTCCGTAGTCCTCAGCGGCCGCCCCCTTCGGGCGAGGCTTGGGACACGGGGGGAGGGCGGCGCCATCGAGGTGGTGCACGTGGGCATGATCGCCGGTGGAAAGGATGTCCCCTCGGCCAGAGGGCAAAGTTGGCGTCCGCTGCGCTGCTCTCCGGCTCCTGAACTGCCTTCCGGCTTCGTTGCCGTTGGGCTTCGCGGAAGATCGGGATCACGAGGAGCGCACACTGTCGGTAGTCGGCCGACCGTCTCCTCCGATTGGATCACGCATCGCGGCTGGAGCGGAGCGAGGCCGCTCCCTCTGCTGTTGGCAGGGCAGTCCAGACCGGCCGGCGGCAAGCCGCCGAGTACTCTCTCAAGATGGTAGAGCCGTGAGCGATCAGACTCGCGTAGTCGCCCGCCAGTATGGACTCCTGCAGCCGCTCGATTGGGCGAGGATTGCGAAGACGAGCTGTACCGCATGACACAGCTGTGGAACCGCCTTGTCGAGATCGAGCAACGGCACCTGGCCGCATACTTTGCCGCGATGGCGCAGGATACGACGGTGGCAGCGATCGACGCCGAGATCACCGCCGTCGATGGCAGGCGCCAGGTGCTCATCGAAGAGCGCAAGCGGCTTCGGGAAATCGCGCGCAGAAGGGTGCCGACACCGGAACACGACGCCGGGATTGCGCAGCTGGCCGCGCAGCTCCGGGAGCTTCGGGCTGGCGCCAAGGCAGCGCGCAAGGCCGCCCGGGAAGCGTTGAAGTCGAAGCTTCAGGAACTCGGGCAGCTGCGCAGAGACGCCGTGAAGCGGGCGCGCCAGGAGTCCGGCTTGTGGTGGGCAACTACAATGCCGTCATCGCCAGCTACGAACGCGCCCGGCAGGCTGCATTGAAACGCGGTCGAGAGCTGCGCTTCCGCCGCCACGAGGGCACCGGCCGGTTCACCAAACAGTCGGACCTGTCGTCGGATCGGCGGCCCACATGCTTAACCGAGATCAAAGAAATGGAGGGAACGCGTCTGCGATAGTCTCCCCGCGCTGACCTCGCCAAGGGGGCAAATGGCATCGCCTCCTGCCGACGTCGAGCATCGATCCCGTCTGCGGCAGGAGCATGCGCGTCGCAGGCGTGGCGGACCCCCCGCAAGAGAGGACGACATGACCGGTGACGCCCGCCACATAGTCTGGTTCGACGAGCTCGGGCACGGCGACGTGCCGCGCGTCGGGGGCAAGAACGCCTCGCTCGGCGAGATGGTGCGCAGCCTCCGCGGGCGGGGCGTCAGCGTGCCGCCCGGCTTCGCCACCACGGCCGACGCCTACTGGCGCTTCGTCGAGGCGAACCGGCTCGAGGAGGTGATCGAAACCGCCCTGAACGACCTCAAGGCCGGCAAGGCCTCCCTGCAAGAGACCAGCCAGGCGATCCGGCGCGCCTTCGTGCGCGGCGACTGGCCGGAGGAGATCGCCCAGGCGGTCCGGAACGCCTATCGGGAACTTTCGCAAGGCGCCGGCGCTTCAGACGTCGATGTCGCCGTGCGCTCGAGTGCCACGGCCGAGGATCTGCCGGATGCAAGCTTCGCGGGCCAGCAGGAGACCTTCCTCAACATCCGCGGCGAGGCGGCCCTGCTCGAGGCCTGCCGGCGCTGCTACGCGTCGCTCTTCACCGACCGGGCCATCAGCTACCGCAAGGCCAAGGGCTTCGACCATCTCAAGGTCGCGCTCTCCGTCGGCATCCAGAAGATGGTGCGCTCCGATCGCGGCGGTGCCGGCGTCATGTTCTCGATCGATACCGAGACCGGCTTCGACAAGGTCGTGGTCGTCAACGCTGCCTGGGGGCTCGGCGAGAATGTCGTGCAAGGGACGGTCGACCCGGACGAATACCAGGTGTTCAAGCCGCTTCTCGACGACAGGGCGCTTATGCCGATCATCGAGAAGAAGCTCGGCGGCAAGGCGCTGAAGATGATCTATGCGACCAGCGGCGAGCGCCCCACGCAGAACGTGCCGACCTCCAAGGCGGAGCGGGCCTCCTTCGTGCTCGAGGATCGCGAGATCCTCCAGCTGGCGCGCTGGGCCTGCGCGATCGAAGCGCACTATGGCATGCCGATGGACATGGAGTGGGCCAAGGACGGCAGCACGGGCGAGCTCTTCATCGTCCAGGCACGGCCCGAGACCGTCCAGTCGCGCAAGGAGGCGGGCGCGCTCAAGTCCTACCGCATCACCAGCAAGGGGCGGAGGCTCGTCGCGGGTCTCAGCATCGGCGACGCCGTTGTCGCGGGCAAGGTCTGCCTCATCCGCAGCGCGCAGGAGATAGAGCGCTTCGAGGACGGCGCCGTCCTCGTCACCGAGACGACGGACCCGGACTGGGTGCCGATCATGAAGCGGGCCGCTGCGATCGTCACCGACCATGGCGGGCGCACCTCGCACGCGGCCATCGTCAGCCGCGAGCTCGGGCTCCCGGCGGTCGTCGGCACCGGCGATGCGACCGAGATCCTGCACGACCATCAGGAGGTGACGGTCTCTTGTGCCGAGGGCGACGAGGGCTTCGTCTACGAGGGCATCGGCACCTTCGAGGTCGAAGAGCTGTCGCTTGACGACATCCCCGAGACCCGCACCGCGGTCATGCTGAACCTGGCCAACCCGGCGGCCGCGTTCCGCTGGTGGCGGCTGCCGGCCGACGGCGTCGGCCTCGCCCGCATGGAGTTCGTGGTGAGCAACCACATCAAGGTGCACCCGATGGCGCTGGTCCGCTTCGATGCGCTGCGGGACGAGGAGGCCAGGAGCCGGATCGCCGAGCTCACGCGCGGCTATGCCGACAAGCCCGACTACTTCGTCGACCGCCTGGCCCGGGGGCTCGCCCGCATCGCGGCCGCGCACTACCCGAAGCCGGTCATCGTGCGCATGAGCGACTTCAAGACCAACGAGTACGCCAATCTCGTCGGCGGCGCCGAGTTCGAGCCCAGGGAGGAGAACCCGATGCTCGGCTTCCGCGGCGCCTCGCGCTACTACTCGCCGCGCTATCGCGAGGGCTTCGGCCTGGAATGCCGTGCCATCCGGCGGCTGCGCACGGACATGGGGTTCAAGAACGTCGTGGTGATGATCCCCTTCTGCCGCTCGATCAGGGAGGCCGACCGCGTGCTCGAGGTGATGGCCGAGAACGGCCTCAGGCGAGGCGAGGGCGGCCTCGAGGTCTACGTCATGTGCGAGATTCCCGCCAACGTGGTGCTCGCAAAGGCGTTCGCCGAGCGGTTCGACGGCTTTTCGATCGGCTCCAACGACCTCACCCAGCTCACGCTCGGGGTCGACCGGGACTCGGACGATCTCGCCGAGCTGTTCGACGAGCAGGATGAAGCAGTCAAATGGATGATCCGCACCGTGATCGGGGCCGCGCACCGCTCCGGGGCCAAGGTCGGCCTGTGCGGTCAGGCGCCGAGCGACCATCCCGAGTTCGCCGAGTTCCTCGTCGCGTGCGGTATCGACTCGATGTCGGTGAGCCCCGACAGCTTCATCGCCGTCAAGCAGCGCGTTGCGCAGGCCGAAGCACAGCGGCGCAGTGCGACGACGGGCTGAACCCGGAGCCGCAGCCATGAGGCAGCCGACCCGGCCATCCCCGCGAGGCGTCTCGGCACGCAAGGGCGCAGGGGGCCGCGGCGCACCATCCGGTCCGGCCGCCCGGCCGGAGTGCGCACCATGCGCCGATGCGGGCCTGCGCGTGCAGGACTTCGCCGCTGCGATCTTCGACCTCGACGGCGTCGTCACGCGGACCGCCCGAGTGCACGCCGCGAGCTGGAAGCGCCTCTTCGACGAATACCTGCGCAGGCGGGCGGAGGCGACGGGAGAGCCCTTCCGCCCGTTCGATGTCGAACGCGACTACCAGCGCTACGTCGACGGCAAGCCGCGCTACGACGGCGTCGAAAGCTTCCTCCAGTCCCGCGGCATAGCCCTCCCGCGCGGCGAGCCGGCCGACCCGCCCGACCGCGAGACGGTCTGCGGACTCGGCAACCGGAAGAACCGCTACTTCCGGGAAGCTCTGCAACGCGACGGGGTCGAGACCTTCGACAGCTCTGTCGCGCTCGTCCGTCGGCTGCGCAGCCGACGCGTGCGCGCCGCGCTGGTGTCGTCGAGCCGCAACGCGCGCGCGGTGCTCGAGGCTGCCGGCCTTGCGGATCTGTTCGATGTCTGCATCGACGGCAACGACATCGCGAGGCTCGGCCTGCGGGGCAAGCCGGCGCCGGACATGTTCCTCAGGGCGGCCGAGCTCCTTGGCGTCGAGCCGGGCCGCGCCATCGTTCTCGAGGACGCGATCAGCGGCGTGCAGGCGGGACGGGCCGGCGGCTTCGGCCTCGTGGTCGGCGTGGACCGCGGACACCAGGCGGCCGCCGCCCTCAAGGCGAACGGCGCGGACATCGTGGTCTCCGACCTCGCTGACCTGCACGTCCGGATTCGCCCGGACGCTGTCTTCCGGGCCGTACCCGTCGTGCCGCGGGCGCTCGAATACTATGCGGAGATCGAGCACGGGCTGAGCGGCCGGCGGGCAGCGGTGTTTCTCGACTACGACGGGACGCTGACGCCCATCGTCGAGCGGCCGGACCTGGCGGTCCTGTCCGAGGATATGCGCGCCGCCATCAAAGCTCTCGCCGGCCTCTGCACCGTAGCGATCATCTCGGGCCGCGACCGCGCCGATGTCGAGAAGCTCGTCGGGCTCGACGCGCTGGTCTACGCCGGCAGCCACGGCTTCGACATTGCCGGGCCGGGTGCAATCGAGGTCCAGCACGAGGAAGGTGCGGCGTTCGCGGCCATCGTCCATCGCGCTGCCGCACGCCTGCGCACGGCGCTGGCACCGGTCGAAGGTGTGCTCGTCGAGCCGAAGCGCTTCGCCGTCGCCGTGCACTACCGGCAGGTCGCTGAGAGCGACGTGCCGAGGGTGGAGGCGGCCGTGGACCGGCTGCTCGCCGAGGTGGCCGATCTGCGCAAGACCTACGGCAAGAAGGTCTTCGAGCTCCGCCCCCGCCTCGACTGGGACAAGGGCAAGGCGGTGCTGTGGGTGCTGGAGGCGCTCGGGCTGCACGGGCCCGACGTGCTGCCGTTCTATCTGGGCGACGATACGACCGACGAGGACGCGTTCGCGGCGCTCGCGGAGCGCGGCATCGGCATCCTGGTCGGCTGCCCCGCCCGGGAGACTGCGGCCCGCTACGTGCTGGACCGCCCCGCCGACGTCCGGCGGTTCTTGCGCAACCTCACGGCCACGCTGGAGCACGGCCGCCATGCCTGATGACGCCTGGAAGCTTGTCTATGAAGGCTTCGAGCCGGCGCAGGAGGGGCTGCGCGAGGCGCTCTGCACCCTGGGCAACGGCTATTTCGCGACGCGCGGCGCGGCAGAGGAAGCCGAAGCCGATGACGTCCACTACCCCGGCACCTATCTCGCCGGCGGCTACAACCGCCTCGGGACCGAGATTGCCGGGCGGGTCGTCGAGAACGAGGATCTCGTCAACCTGCCGAACTGGCTGCCGCTGACCTTCCGCCCCGAGGACGGCGACTGGCTCAACCTTCGGCGCGTCGAAGTCCTTGCCTACCGGCTGGAGCTCGATCTCGAAACGGGCGTTCTCGAGCGGCGCATGCGCGTCCGTGACCCTCGGGGCCGCGAGACGTCGCTCGTGAGCTGCAGGCTCGTCCACATGGGCCTCCCTCACCTTGCGGCGATGGAGGTCACTCTGCGCCCCGAAAACTGGTCGGGCGGAGTGGAGGTGCGGACAGCGCTGGACGGCCGGGTGATCAACGCCGGGGTCGAGCGCTACCGGCAGCTCAACGGCAAGCACCTGACCCCGCTGGAGAGCGGCGCGCTCGGCGCGGACGGAATGCTGCACGTCGTCGAGACGAACCAGTCGCGGCTCCGTATCGCCCAGGCGGCGCGCACGCGCGTCTTCCAGGGTGGCAAACCGCTCGTCGTCGCACGCTCGACCCGGGAGGAAGAGGGCTTCGTCGGGCAGGAGCTTGCCTTCACGGTATCGGAAGGGCGGCCGGCTACGCTCGAGAAGGTGGTCGCGCTCTACACGTCGGCGGATAAGGCCATCTCGGAGCCGCGTGAAGCGGCGGCCAGAGAGCTCGGCGAAGCGGGCGCTTTCGGGGAACTCCTCGATTCCCATGTCCGGGCGTGGCGCACGTTGTGGGACCGGTGCGACGTCGTGATCGACGGTGATGTGCGCACGCAGATGATCCTGCGGCTGCACATTTTCCACCTGCTGCAGACAGTCTCCCCCCATACGGTCGACCTCGACGCCGGCGTACCGGCCCGCGGCCTGCACGGCGAGGCCTACCGCGGTCATATCTTCTGGGACGAGCTGTTCATCTTTCCTTTCCTGACCTTCCACCTTCCCGAGATCACCCGGGCGCTGCTGCTCTACCGCTACCGGCGTCTTCCGGAGGCGCGGCGGCTCGCGCGGGAGACCGGCCACCGCGGCGCGATGTATCCCTGGCAGAGCGGCTCCAGCGGGCGCGAGGAGAGCCAGGTGGTGCATCTCAATCCCCGCTCGGGCCGCTGGACGCCGGACAACACGCACCTGCAGCGGCATGTGAGTGCTGCCGTGGCCTATAACGTCTGGCGCTATTGGCAGACCACGGGGGACCGCGAGTTCCTGTCCTGCTACGGCGCCGAGATGCTCGTGGAGATCGCCCGCTTCTGGGCCAGCATCGCGTCCTACAACCAGGATCTCGGGCGCTTCGAGATCCGCGGCGTCATGGGGCCGGATGAGTTCCACGACCAGTATCCTTGGCGAGAGGAGCCGGGCCTCGACAACAATGCCTACACCAACGTGATGGCGGCCTGGGGGCTCCGCCGCGCGGTGGAGGCTCTCGACCTCGTCGGGGCCGAGCGCCGCCGGGAGCTCGAACGTCTTCTCGCGCTGGGCAGCGACGAGACCGCCCGTTGGGACGACATCAGCCGCAAGATGCGGATCCCCTTCCTGGGCGGGGGGATCATCGCCCAGTTCGAGGGGTACGACCGCCTCGAGGAGCTCGACTGGGACGCCTACCGGGCGAAGTACGGCGACATCCACCGGCTCGATCGCATCCTCGAGGCCGAGGGCGACACGGCCAACCGCTACAAGGTGTCCAAGCAGGCCGACGTGCTGATGCTCTTCTATCTCTTCTCCTACGATGAATTGCGGGCACTGATGGGCTCTCTCGGCTATCCCTTCGCGCCGGAAGCCATCCGCAGAACCATCGACTACTACATCCGGCGGACCTCGGACGGCTCGACGCTGAGCCGCGTCGTCCACTCCTGGGTCCTGGCTCGGGCCGACCGGAGCCGCTCGTGGTCGCTCCTCGCCGAAGCCCTGGAGAGCGACATTGCCGACGTCCAGGGGGGCACGACCGCCGAAGGGATCCACCTCGGAGCCATGGCGGGCACCGTCGACCTCGTCCAGCGCGGCCAGACCGCGCTCGAGTTCCGCGACGACACGCTCTGGATCAGCCCGTGCCTGCCGCGGGAACTGCAGGGGCTCCGCCTCAAGCTGCTCAGTCGCGGCTACTGGCTCTACCTGGACATCAGCTGCGACAGGCTGACCGTCTCCGCACCGCACGGCTGGGGCGGGCCAGGGCGCATCGGCGTGCGCAACCAGGAGCATCCCTTCAAGGCGGGCGACGTCCTGGAGTTCGGCTGCCACGTCGCGGCAGACGGCTCGCGCCCGGCCTTGCAGGCGCGGGCGCGAGCCAGGGACGGCAG
>SR_TP_S13solDRAFT_1000014_pt1 | contig 135486 bp, 121 predicted proteins | sample SodReaTP_S13sol_FD_11159 | JGI IMG/M metagenome (IMG submission 11159) | reverse complement strand
CTTCTGATTCTCTGACATAGATGAGCCGGTCGATTGACCGGCTCGTTTCTGGAAAAACTCAGAAATGATCGCGAATTCGCGACGTTGAGCGTCCATACTAACCTCTTATTGACGCGCTCCGCGCAGGGAGTCAACGGCCTTATCGAGCACACCGTTAACAAAGCGATGACTATCGTCGGCGCCGAATGCTTTGGCCAGTTCAATCGCTTCGTTCATGACAACCTTGTAGGGTACGTCGAGGCGCGATTTTAACTCATAAGCTGACACACGCAGAATCGCACGTTCGATCTGGTCAAGGTCGGCAAATGGACGATCAGTGAACGGTGTTAATGCTTGATCAAGGAGGTTCGTTTGGCCAGTCACGCCACGAACAAGATCGAGAAAATATTCAACATCGACTTTACTAACATCGTTCTCAGTCAGAAATTCCGCTTCAATGTCGACGACACTGTTGCCAGACAACTGCCATGAGTAAACCGCTTGAATAGCTAAACGGCGAGCTTTGCGACGCGCTGCAGGTTTCACAAGCTACTCCTTAGAGCTGTTCAAGAACATTGATCATTTCTAAAGCTGACAGTGCTGCTTCAGAACCCTTATTGCCGTGCTTAACGCCGGCGCGATCAATCGCTTGTTCATCTGTGTCTGTGGTAATCACTCCAAATGCAACTGGCACACCAGTTTCCATTGCCACTTGAGCAAGACCTGAATTCGCCTGACCCGCAACGAAATCGAAGTGTGGCGTACCACCTCGAATGACAGCACCAATCGCGATCACTGCAGCATAGTTGCCAGATTCAGCGGCTTTCTTCGCGGTAATAGGCAACTCATAAGCGCCCGGCACTTTAATCACCGTAATGTCATCACTATCGATTTGACCAATGCGAACCAAGGTATCAATCGCACCTTCCATTAATTTTTCAACAATAAAGCTGTTGAAACGTGAAACTACGATAGCTACTTTTTTACCGGGTGCCGCAACACCTGCCTCAATGATCTTCATGAATATTCCTCAGACATACCTGATAACGGCGCGAAGAATAGCATATTTTTGCGCCGTTAGCACTGCGTTACTGTAACTCGGGGGGTTTTCCTACCGCTTGGTTCGTGAACGCTTTAATTTCGGTAAGTGCCGCTTCCACGTCCGCGCCAACCATCATTGGTTTGCTAATATTAATGGTGCGGTTTTTAAAGCAAAAAGCAATCGGCACCACAGGGACTTGCGCTTGTTGTGCGATGTGTAAGAAACCCTTCTTCCATTCAGCAACTTTACTGCGCGTCCCTTCTGGAGCAATGACCAACACCATGCGATCGGCTTTGGCAAACTCATCGACCATTTGCCCAACAACGCCATGGGCGCTGTGACGACGCACAGGAATACCGCCGAGCCACCTTAATAGACCGTTAATCGGAAACACAAAGATCTGGTGCTTACCGAGAAAGTTCACGCGAATCCCCAAGGCTAACTTAACCATCAAGCCGACAAAAAAATCCCAGTTCGAGGTGTGCGGTGCAACCGGCAGAATTGCTTTCGGGATATCGGGGATTTCACCATTTAAGGTCCAACCGCCAAGCACCCGCATACCCAAACGCCCAAACCAACGACTGAAACGGTTACCTCGGGTTGGAAAGTGTTGAAAGTCCGTTTTTATCTCGCTCACTGTTGTAGCCTCTGACGAATTTCACGTAATTTTGTTTTAACCAGCGCGCGATTGTCCGGGCCTAGTCGTAGCAATTGCTTTTGCGCTGGCGGCAGCGCCTCAAGCTCAGGATCGGCAAAGGTGTACATCACTTTGTCATCTTTTAACGCAAGCAGACCTGTCGGCTCTGGCGTATCTAACAGAATAGCAATTGCGTCAAGAATACGGTCGCGTAAACGCGAACCGGGTTGCTTAATTTCATCATGCGCTTCAACGAATAACGGCTCAAAACGGTTAAACAGTTTGACTAAGGCGTCAGTGTCGAGGTTATAAAACCACAGCGCAAGGTCATCGAAACGTGCATATGTGCGTTCGTCGATATACAACTGATGGTCAATTTCTTGAACGACAAAACGTGATTCAGGGCCGCGAACGACCAAGGCTTCACGCACGATTTCGCCATTCGCCATGCTTTCTGCCAGCACGACCAGTTTACGCACAACGTTCTCGCTATCGACCATATCGACAGCTAGACCTGCTGCAGTGGCTTCATCAACAAGCACCGGGCTAGCGTCATCTAAGCTCGGCAGCGGTGGTTCAGGCTCAACTTCTGGAACCGGATCTAATTCTTCCTCAGGAACCGGCACAACTTCAGGCTCTGGCTCCACCACGACTTCAGGTTCCGGCTCTGGCAGCGGCTCGGGTTCAGGCTCAGCGATAACCGGTTGCTCGATCGGTGTCGGTGGGGTCGCGACCGGCTCTGGTTCGCCGCCCCGGGTAAACCACAAAATGGCGAGAATGACGACCAAGATAACAACCAAACCAACCACGACCTTCCCTGAAAGTGCCGGCTTTGTTTCTGTTTCGGACGTTTGCTGTTCTGACATGGTCGCTCCTTACCTTACGCTATTGTTCAGGACGACAAAAAACCAATTCTTTGTCGGTCGACAACGATGGATTAAATTCATAACCTGCTGTATTAAAAGACTGCAACTCTTCAACAGAGTTCGGTTGTTGTTCAAGAATAAAACGCGCCATCATGCCACGGGCTTTTTTGGCGTAAAAGCTAATAATCTTCAACTGACCGTTCTTTGTGTCTTTAAATACAGGTGTAACTACAGGTACGTCTAAGTTCGCTGTTTTTACCGCTTTAAAATACTCGTTTGACGCAAGGTTAATCAATACCTTACTTCCAGATTCTGCGATAGCCTGATTTAATTTCTCGCTAATTTGATTACCCCAATAAGCATACAGGTCTCCACCTTGCGGATTTTTAAGTTTGGTGCCCATTTCCAACCGATAGGGTTGCATCAGATCCAGCGGCTTGAGCACACCATAAAGGCCCGACAATATGCGCATATGCTGCTGCCCGTACGCCCATGTTTCTTCGTTCAGCGTTGGCGCATCAAGCCCTGCATAGACATCACCATTAAACGCAAATACCGCTGCTTTAGCATTCTCTGTTGTGAACGGTCGTTGCCACTCGCTAAAACGTGCGGCATTCAAACCAGCGAGCTTGTCGCTAATTTTCATCAGCGAAGCCAACGCTTGCGGACTTAGCTCTTTACAAATATCAACCAGTTCGGCTGCCTGATCAAGCATCTCCGGTTGGGTATTGGTGTTAATCGGCGCAGGTGTTTCGTAATCTAAATTCTTGGCTGGAGAGACAACAAATAACATGTTCGATTCACCTCTTTTCTGACAGTCAACACATGGGTTAACTTCGTATTTTTGAACAAATTGAATGAGCTACAGCTTACCACAGGCTTAAAAAAAAGGGGATTGCCGTAGCAGTCCCCTATTCTTTACGCCTGTGTTGACGATGACGATCAGAGATAGCTCTCGTGATCCTCACCTTCCTTTTCAACTTCCGGCGGCATCAAGTCTTCACGACTAATACCCATGGCCAACACTAAGGTGCTGCGGGTAAAGACCGAAGAGTAAGTACCCACAACAACACCCACCGCTAACGCAACAGAGAAGCCGAAGATCATTTGACCACCGAACAGCATCAGAACGATCAAAACGACGAGTGTGGTTAATGATGTCACTAACGTCCGACTCAAGGTCTGACTGAGCGAGATATTAATTATTGACGTCGGATCTTCCTTGCGCAGCTTACGGAAGTTTTCACGAATTCGGTCCGCTACAACGATACTATCGTTCAAGGAGTAACCTATGACCGCGAGCAAGGCCGCCAAAATGGTTAAGTCCACTTGCATTTGCGTGATTGAGAACAGCCCGAGAATAATAATCACGTCCTGACCGAGACCGGCAACCGCCGACAGGGCCAAACGCCATTCAAAGCGGAACGAAACGTAAATCAAAATACAGATTAACGCGACTAACAAGGCTAAACCGCCTGCTTCCGCTAACTCTTCACCGACCTGCGGCCCAACAAACTCAACCCGACGAATTTGGATGTCGTCTTCGATATTCGCTTGCAGCATACGCAACAATTCGTTACCGATGGCGTCAGAATCGCCTTCGCCACGCGGCGGAACACGTACAAGTACATCCCGCGGCGTACCGTAGTTCTGCACAATCGCGTCACCAAAATCATTGTCTTCAAGAACCGTACGCAACTCGCTTAAATTAGCCGGTTGTGTGAAGCCCACTTCCACGAGCGTACCGCCAGTGAAATCAAGACCCCAGTTCAATTTATTCACTGACAATGTAATCAATGAAGCGACAATAAGAATCACACTTAGCGCTGTCGTCCACTTGTTAATGGACATAAAGTCTAAGGGGCGATTCTCATCCACTTTTGTGATTTGAAAAAACATAATACTTCCCCTTAGATTGACAGCTCTTGAAGACGCTTATTGCGACCCCAAGTCAAGTTAATCACAGCACGTGTTCCAGCAATGGCGGTAAACATCGACGTGATAATACCGATTGCTAGTGTGACCGCGAAGCCCTTGATTGAGCCGGTACCCACAGCAAAGAGAATCAGCGCTGTAATGAGTGTCGTGATATTTGCATCGGCAATGGTTGAGAACGCATTTTCATAGCCACGAGCAATCGCTTGTTGCGGACTTCGACCTTCAACCAGTTCTTCACGGATCCGCTCAAAGATAATAACGTTCGCATCGACCGCCATACCCACCGTCAGGACGATACCGGCAATACCTGGCATGGTTAAGGTCGCGCCAGGAATCATCGACATCACACCGATAATCATCACTAAGTTGGTCATCAGTGCGAGATTCGCCACTAATCCGAATTTGCGGTAGTAGATACCCATGAACAATAGAACCAAGATGAAAGCACCAATAATCGCTTTCATACCCGCTTCGACGTTTTCAGCACCAAGGCTTGGTCCCACGGTACGCTCTTCGACGATCTGAATCGGCGCAATCAGAGCACCAGCACGGAGCAATAGCGCAAGGTTTTGCGCGTCTTGAACCGAGCCAACACCGGTAATCCGGAAATTACTACCAAGAACGGCCTGAATCGTTGCGACACTGACGACTTCTTCCACGCGGTCAAAGGCAATACCGCCTTCGTCGGTGGTCTCACCCGTCGCTAAGAATTCAATGAACACGGTCGCCATTGGCTTACCAATATTGCCACGGGTCGCTTGGGTCATCATACGACCACCAGCAGAATCCAAGGAAATATTAACTTGCGGACGATTACTTTCGTCGTAGCCTACGCTTGCATTAACAATATGGTCACCGGTCAGAATCACGCGATTCTCAAGCAGAACTTGTCCGCCACCACGTTGATCGAACAACCGGCTACCAAATGGCACACGGCCAGCCATAGCGTCTTGCAAATCGTTGTCAGTATCGACAAAACGGAACTCAAGTGTTGCTGTCGCACCCAAAATTTCTTTGGCGCGGGCAGTATCTTGCACACCAGGAAGTTCAACGACGATGCGGTCAGCGCCTTGACGCTGAATCAGCGGCTCGGCAACGCCAAGTTCGTCGACCCGATTACGCAAAATAGTAATATTTTGGTCGATCGCATTGCTGCGCGTTTCTTGCAAGAATTGATCGGTCATTGCCAGCGTGATGGTACGACTGCCCGCATCAGTGCGGAAATCATAACCTTCATATTGGTTGCGCAATACAGAGCTAGCGCTCTGGAAATCTTCCTGATTACGCATGGTCACGATAATCGAATTACCAGACGCTTCAACCCGCTGATAACGCAGACGCTCGTCGCGCAAGCGATCTTGCACTGTCGTCACCATTTGTTCGCGAATCTTGCTTAGCGCTTCATTCATGTCCACTTCCATCAAGAAATGAACACCACCGCGCAAATCGAGACCGAGCTTTAATGGCTCGCCACCAATAGCGGCCAACCAGTCAGGTGTCGCCGGCGCCAAGTTCAGCGCAACAATATATTGTGAACCGAGCTCTTGAACCAAAATTTCACGCGCATTAAGTTGATCTTCATCAGATTCAACACGCACCAGCATTTGACCATTTTCAAAGGTTAAACCGCGAATTGGAATACCCGCTCGATCTAACGTTCGTTCTACCTGTGTGACTGTATCAACAGTGACTTCACCACCACGCGTTCCAGAAATCTGCACCGCGTAGTCTTCGCCGAATAAATTCGGCAACGCATAAAGCGTGCCGAACAATACAACGAACAGAATTAACAGGTTTTTCCATAACGGATATCTGTTTAACACAATTCCGCCCTTCCCCTAGTTACTGATTAAAGGGTTTTAATCGAGCCCTTTGGTAATACGGCTGCGACCGCTGCTTTCTGTACAGTGATTTCGACACCTTCAGTCAAACCAATCACCATAAAGTCGTTGTCGTCTTGAACTTTTGCAATTTTGCCAACGAGGCCGCCTTGCATCAGCACTTCATCACCTTTAGTCAATGAACCAACCAACGTTTTATGCTCTTTGACGCGCTTAGCTTGTGGGCGATATATCAAGAAGTAAAAAATCAAACCGAATAAAACCAGCATGATGATAAACGATGCGGTACCACCCTCTTGACCACCTTGTTGGGCGTAGGCATTGGCGATTAAAAAGTCCATAACTCTTCCTCAATTAACTTAAATTATTAATCTGTGATCATTCTAAGATCATGAGACTTAACAGGAAGTTCGTCAGACAAAGGTGTCGAACGTGCCATCGAAGCTGTTAAATCGCATATAAAGCGCTGTATTGTAACTGAACACTTGCCGGAGCGAAACGTTTGCTGCGCGTTAGCTTGATATGTGGACGAACTTGAGAATTACAAGCGTTGCTTCTGTTTTCCACTGAAACGTGGCAAATTAACTCCTGCTATCATGCTTTAAAAGCAATCATCGAGCGAGAAAAACAAGCTCATTTGCGAGGAAATTAGGTTTAATGGATACATGGTTTTATATTGCTGATCTGGCTGGTGTTGCAGTGTTTGCCATTGCTGGAACGTTATTGGCATTTCGCAAACAAATGGACGGCTTTGGTGTGATCGTCCTCGCTTCAGTCACGGCCATTGGCGGCGGTACCACTCGCGATTTAATTCTCGATGTTCCGGTATTTTGGTTGCACGACCCGACCTACTTTGCGGTGATTGCCATTGCTGCTTTTTCGACCATCATCTGGCTGCGTTACAAAGCTTACATTCCATTAAATCGTTTATTAATCGCGGATGCCTTGGGTATCGCCTTTTTCACTGTATTGGGCACGGAAAAGGCATTAAATGCAGGGGTCAGCCCGATTGTTGCCATAATTTTAGGTACCATGACAGCAGTCTTTGGCGGCATGTTACGGGATGTGCTTGCGCGCGATATTCCAATGGTGCTGAAAAGTGAGTTGTATGCCACCACCTGTATCGCCGGCTCACTGATTTACGTTCTGTTTAACAGCTACAGCCAAACCTTAGCAATGTTGGCGGCCATGACGGTCACGCTGATTTTCCGCTTTGGAGCGATTCGTTACGGCTGGTCATTAACCGTCTTCAAAGAGCATAAATAGGCCGTTACAACGGTTCTCGTCTGTTGCAGACCTACAGAACGAAAAGTCCCACTTCATGAACCATGATCATGCGTTTCCATGAAGTGGGAATTTGTCACTGGATTACAGCGACTAACCACCGAGACGACGACGTAAGCGATCCCGCAGTTGATCACCGATATTTAGATCATCGGGATTGACTGACAGCAACTCGCCTAAAACATCGTCGAAGTTTTTACCTTGCTCTAAACTTCCCACTAAACTTTGCAATCTCGGATCGAGGTTTTCAGTGGCGACACTGACGCGCTGCTGCAAATCTTGGCGCAGGCGAGCAATTTGTTCATCCGCTTCCGCGGTTAGCCTTGCGGTCATGAGCCGCTGTAATTGCGCATCAAGGTCAGACCGTAAAGACAGTCCCGGTGCCTGCATCGGGCCAGAAACATTCAAATTCATGTCGAAGGCGTTAATTTGGCCGACGACATCACTAAGAATTTGCGCCCAGCGCGCGTCACCAGTGAGTTCGAGTGCGACATCTTGCATCGCAATCACACCACCACCACTCAACTGACCTGATTCAACACCAATTTGTCCCTCAGAATTCAACATGGCTCCTAGCAAACGGGCAACCACATCATTCTGCGCAAACAACTGCTGCTCAAGCAGGTTTACACCGCGAATTCGCCACGCTTGCTGGCCCATAAAGCCACGCAAATCGCTCAGTGCAAATTCACCGTTCAAGGATAGTTCTTGCCAATACGACGACTCAGACGCAGCGACTGCGAAGGTCGAAGGATTGCCGCCAATCCGATCATGCTGCCAAGTGATATTCGCCCAATCCATACTCAGGTGCGTGTCTGGTAAGCGGATATCTGTCACCGCTCGTTCAATTAAAAAGACGGGCCGTTGAGCACGGTCAAAGTCAATAAAGCGCCCTTCCCAACGACTCGGCTTCACTTCCTCGTCTTCCGAACGCTGCAACATGGGGCCAATGAAGTCGAATGCCATCAATAAGTATTGGCTCCATTGTTCGACTTTAGGACCAAATAAGACACCGCTCAACTGACTCATGCTGTCATTATCGAAGCGCAACAAGCTGCGCACCCGCTCGATATCTTGACCCGGCGCTGCACGCACAGCATCTAGGTCAGCACGCAAAACGTTGACCGCCTCTTCGCTGGTCGCAACAAAAGCTCGAACGGCTTCGCGATCTTGACGCATATCGCGCTGCAAAGTTCGCAATTCTTCGCGCAATCTCAGCAACTCTTCAGGATTGCGTGGCCGTGCTTCAGTACTTGCTTCCACACGTTCTCGATAAGCTTCAATTTTTTCCCGCTCGGGCAAGTTTTCCCGCGCTTCCTCAACATTTGCACGTTGTGTTTCATAATTCGATTGAGCTTGCTCAATGACACCCGGCGTGCGAATTTCGCTGCGCTCTAACACACCCTCAACCGTCGGGATTTCAATATCGAGATCTGCCAATGTTTGACGCCAATCAAACGGCTCACTTTCGCGTTGATAGTCGGAGCGGACACGCCCAGGACTACGACGCGTTTCGCCCATGGCGATACCTGAAACTTCTAAATCGGTAATGTGTACACGCCCGATGACTGCATCCCAAAAATATAATTCAGCACGTGCCCGATTAGCTTGCAGGCGATTGAATTCAGGGGCTTCGGGGTCAGTGAACTGGATCTCCTCCATATTCACGCTAAATGGCGACCAATTAATTTGCACACTGGCAATGTTCACTTCTGCGCCATTGGCACGCGTTAAACCGTATTCGAGCCCACTTTTCACCAACGGGCCGGCGAATGTGCGAATTAGCATCGCAAGACCACCAACAATCACGACAAAGGCAATTAGTCCGGGCCAACGAATCACTTTGTTCATAGTGAACCTCCCCGTAAACCACTGACTTTTTGATACATAGCAAAGAACTTAGTGCCCTTAATCACTTGCACGAAACGCAAGCGATCAAACCACGCTTTCACGCGACTGCGATAGGTCACAATTAACTTGTAAGCAACGGGCGCCCAGATCGGTGTAACCAACAAGCAAAAGACCAAGCTACCAAGTGTAATTGTGTGGTTGTACTGAAATAAACGAGCCAGCGGATTCTCATACATCGCCACCCACATTGGCTCCAGCGCCGGCGCCATGAGTAGAGTCTCACCGATTAGGTCAAACACGGGATCGAGTAAGTAGGCCAAACCTGAGAAGAACAGCCAAGCGAGAATGAAGCCACTGAGATTAATTCGCAGCGACAAGGCTAAAAACAAAATAATGAGATTATGTAGGCTCAGTAAGGGCGTTAAGCCCATATACATACCCAAGACAAAAGCCCAAGCTAATGCCCATGGGCTAGTTTCAGCGTTCAGCGCTTTGAGCAAGCGCGCAAACATCGACAACATGATTCACCCCTTGTGAATGCTTTCTGTTGAAATCTAATTTATAGCTTAGCACCGAGTCGCTTGGCTTGCTCTAGGGTTTGCGCACTCTTTGCTGAATCCCCTGCTTGCCAATTCACTAAGTTTTGTTTGAGCAACTCGGTCAGAGCATCTAAGTGCTGCGGATCTGCGTTCAAACACGGTATATATTCAAACCGTTCACCACCTGCTTCGATGAAGTATTCGTGATTTTCTTCGGCGATTTCTTCGATGGTCTCTAAACAATCCGATGAGAAGCCGGGGCAGACCACTTGAATCGCTTTAGTACCTTGTCCGGGTAGAGCTTTCATGGTTTCGTCCGTGTACGGCTGCAACCACTCTTCCCGTCCAAAGCGCGACTGGAAGGTGGTTTTGTACTGATGCGGCTCAAGTTCAAGCGCTTCAGCGACTAAGCGAGTGGTTTTGTAGCATTCACAATGGTAGGGGTCGCCCTTGGTTAAGTAGCGCTTGGGCACGCCATGATAGGAAAAGACCAACAGCTCCGCTTGCCCATGCTCCGCCCAATGCGCTTTGATTTTATCCGCTACCGCTTGGATATATCCGGGGTCGTCGTGGTAATGGGAGATAAAACGAAAATCAGGTAACCAACGTCGCTTGGTAAAGTCATGGGCAATGGCGTCAAACGTCGACGCTGAGGTTGAACCTGAATACTGCGGATACAGTGGTAATACGACTAACTTGCGCACACCTTGCTGCATTAATTTTTCAATCGCACTGGAAATAGAAGGATTGCCATAGCGCATACCAAACTCGACCACCACATCATCACCATACTCGGCTTTTAAACGCGCGCGAATTCCGTCGGTTTGCGCTTGCGTATGAAACAACAAAGGTGAGCCCTGTTCGGTCCATACGGTTTTGTAAGCAGCCGCCGAGCGCGCTGGGCGAATGCGGAGAATGACACCGTGCAAAATCACTTTCCATAATAGCTTGGGCACCTCAACCACTCGCGGATCGGAGAGGAACTCAGCAAGATATCGACGCAGTGCAGCAGGCGTTGGTGCATCGGGCGTACCGAGGTTAGTCAGCAACACGCCGACTTTACCTACTTGATCATGGCGAAAGGTTGGCGAACCTTGATATTTCATACTATAAATCCCTTGTGAAATTGCTTGATTATTCGTCAGTTTTCAGCGATAACGTGCGCGACACGCGTGTCACATATTTTCTTTGTTACAAGGCTTATCATGCATAATGCACCTTTGATCATTCTCGATGATCTTGCCGACTGGCAACCTTACCACCCGTCACAATCTATTATTTCTGCTGCCGACTATATTCTGCAAGCAAGCAAGCACCGTGGCCCAATTATTAACTTGTGCGATGACCTGAGCTACCTCTCGACCGGCTATTATGTCAGCTTGTTGGCTGAAGCTCGTGGGCAGCGCGCCTTGCCTTCAGTGTCGGCAATTAATGATTTAGCTAATTTATCGCATTATCAGTTGTTTCTAAATGATAATACGCGTTTATTAAATCGCTTTGTTGCGCAACATCAACCGGATCAGACCAACAAGGTCAAATTGCTGATTTGTTTCGGCCGGACCGCGTATGTCGAATTAGAAGATCTTGCTCGACGGATGTTCGAGGCCTACCCGTGCCCGATTTTAGAAGTTGAGTTCCGCTTTGAAGGCCGATGGCATTTGCATGCAATACGTAATCGCGCCCTTTCGGATCTAAATGACCATGAGCAAACCTTGTTTGGTGAGTCACTGGAGTACTTTTCTAAGCGCGTCTGGCGCAAGGCTCGCAGCCGCAAAGAATATCGCTTTGATTTAGCTATTTTGCACGATCCCGATGAAAAAATACCGACGAGCGACAAAAAAGCACTGCAGAAGTTTATTCGTGCTGCGCGCGAGAATGACATCGATGCTGAGTTGATTACCAAGGCCGACTTTAACCGTTTGCTTGAGTTTGATGCCTTGTTCATTCGGGAAACCACGCGAATTAACCATTACACCTATCATTTCGCGAAAAAGGCGGAAGCGAATGGCATGGTTGTGATTGACCACCCGGAGTCGATATTGCGTTGCGCGAATAAAGTATTTCTGAACGAAATGTTGGAAAAAAACAAAGTGCCGCAGCCACGTACTGAGCTTTTGGTCATGGGTGACGCCATCGATTATCACGCCATTGGCGAACGCTTTGGTTACCCGGTGGTTCTGAAGATTCCAGATGGCTCCTTTTCTATCGGCGTCGAAAAAGCACGTGACGAAGAAGAGTTCCGTAAAGTTGCAGGTGAGTTGTTTAAAATGTCGACCATACTCTTGGTCCAAGAATTCTTGCCGACGGAATTCGACTGGCGTATAGGCGTGCTCAACAACCGCGTCATTTACGCCTGTAAATACTTTATGGCGCGCAACCACTGGCAAATCTACAACCACAGTAGCGAAACCAGCCGCGGTAAAAGCGGTTCATTCGCCTGCTTTGGTGTCCATCAGGTACCGAAAGAAGTGATAAAAATTGCCATGCAGGCGACGCGTCTAGTCGGCGACGGCCTTTATGGCGTCGACATCAAAGAAACCGCCAAAGGCCCGGTTATCATTGAAATCAACGACAACCCGTCAATCGACAGTGGCGTCGAAGACCTCTATCTCGGTGATGAACTCTACCGGATGATCATGGCCGACTTCCTCCGTCGTTTGGATGATTAATTAATTCGGGGTCGGAGCCGAAATGCAAATCAATTAGTGCTCGGAGCCGCAATTCACACCGTGAATACCTACATTTACGCAGTGAATTACGGCTCCGAGCCGGAATGCAGTGAATTACGGCTCCGAGCCGGAATGCAAGGAAAGATGCGGTGCAATTACATATTGAACGAGCCCAACTGTCTGACTTGAAAGATATTTTTGAATTAGAGCAACGTTGCTTTAGCTACGATCAGATCGGTCGCCGCTCGTTTGCTCATTTACTAAAACAACGAAGTTCGCTCTTTTGGTGTGCCAAACTTGACGACCAATTAGTCGGCTACGCCATTGTTCTGACCCGCAAGAATAGCCGCAAGTGGCGCTTGTATTCGCTAGCAACAGCCCCTGAAGCGCGCGGTAAGGGTGTGGCGCGTGGCCTCGTTGTCGCATGGATCGACGAAGCCCAGCGACAAGCGATCCAAATCCTCAGTTTGGAAGTAAAATGTGACAACCAAGCAGCTATTCAACTGTATCGACAATTCGGCTTTGAGGTTGTCGATGTGCTAGCGAGCTACTATTCTGATGGTAGCGATGGCTATCGGATGCAACGCACGTTAGCCACAACTTCTTAGGCCACCACTCATTCTCATCACGGAGTACCGATGAACAATTTCAGTTTTTACAACCCGACGAAAATCATTTTTGGTGCCGAGCAAATTGCTGCCATTAGCAAAGAAGTACCTGCCAATGCACGCGTAATGCTGGCTTACGGCGGCGGAAGTATCAAAAAGAACGGCGTCTACGACCAAATTATCGCTGCACTTGGTGACCGCCTCGTCAGCGAGTTCTCAGGCATTGAAGCCAACCCAGAATATGAAACCTTGGTGCGCGCGGCCAAGCAAGTGCAAGCGGATAACATCGACTTTATTCTTGCCGCTGGTGGTGGCTCTGTTATTGATGGCGTGAAATTTATCGCTGCGGCAGCGCATTACGAGGGTGATCCTTGGGAAATCATGACCAAAGGCGGTAAGGTCGTGAAATCCGCCGTGCCGTTTGGCTCAGTGCTGACGTTGCCAGCGACTGGCTCAGAAATGAACTCAGGTTCAGTAGTCACTCGTTCTGAATACAAAGCAAAATTGCCATTTGGTAGTCCACTGGTTTATCCGGTGTTTTCCGTACTCGATCCAACCACAACTTATACTCTGCCAGTTCGCCAAGTGATCAATGGGGTCATCGACCCATTCGTGCATGTCATGGAGCAATACATGACCTACCCAGTCGGTGCACACTTACAGGACCGCTTGGCCGAAGCGATTTTACAAACGCTGATTGATGTTGGTCCACAGGCCTTAGCCGAGCCGGAAAACTATGAGGTTCGAGCAAATATCATGTGGTGTGCGACCATGGCATTAAACGGCCTCATTGGTGTAGGTGTGCCGCAAGACTGGTCGACCCACATGATCGGCCATGAGCTCACCGCTCTTTATGGTTTAGACCATGCACAAACCCTTGCGGTGGTGTTGCCGGCCAACTTGCGCGTGCGCAAAGCCGACAAGTTAGCCAAGCTTGCACAATATGCTGAGCGCGTTTGGGGCATTACCGAAGGTAGCGATGAAGAGAAAGCCGAAGCTGCCATAGCCAAAACTGAAGAATTCTTCTTCAACTTAGGCGCCGGAACACGTCTGGAACACTATGACCTCGATAGCTCAGTCATTGACACCATTATCAAGCAGTTAGAAAGTCACCACATGGTGAAACTGGGTGAGAAGCAAGACGTGACTCCTGACGTCAGTCGCGCCATTCTGCAACGTGCCTTGGCAGACAGTTAATCCGCCTGCCAATCGTTACGTTGCACTCGGTGAGCTCGCGAGCCATCAGCCTGATAGCGTTTCATTAACTCGTCTATCGGCTCTGGCTCCGGGTTCAACTCACGGCTACGCAGATACTCTGGGTTATACAGTTTAGAAATACTGCGCTCACCTAGGTCACAAGCGAAGGTCACGATTGTCTTCCCCGGCTCCCGCTGTAGCGCCGCAAACAAAGCGCCAGCAACATTCAGTGCTGAACTACTGCCAAGCACAATGCCATCCTGTTCGCGAACATGCGTCGCTATGCTCACCAGATCTTGGTCTGGCAGGTTTAACGCGTAATCAATTTTGGCATGTCGGAAATTTTCGACCAAGCGCATAATACCAATGCCTTCGGTCATAGAGCCGCCGGAAGCACGATATTCTCCTGAGCGTAAAAACTCATACACACCGGAGCCATCAGGATCGATCATCCAGACTTCTAACTCTGGCTTTTGCTCTTTCAAATACTTCGAGTTACCGGCGATGGTGCCGCCCGTTCCAGCAACGGACACCAAAATATCGATGTCGCCTTGGGTCTGTTGCCATATTTCAGGACCAGTTTGCTGGTAATGCGCGCGCATGTTACTGGTATTTTCGAACTGATTGGCCCACCAGTAGTTGGAGTTCTCCTCAGCGAGACGGCGCGCAGTGTGATAAAAGTGGTTGTCGTCGCGAAATGGCACCGGCGGCACTGTCATCAAGCGACCGCCATGCAGCTCGATCATGCGCGTCTTTTCTGGGGTTTGGTCATTCGGCATGACCACCAAAAGGTCATAGCCCAACGACTTGGCGGCCACAGCCAAGCCAATACCGGTATTGCCTGCTGTGCCTTCAACAATCGTCATGCCCGGACGCAACTCTCCTGCAGCAATGGCATCTTGCACCAACTGCAACGCCGCCCGATCTTTAATCGAACCACCTGGGTTTTGAAACTCGCATTTAAGGTAAATATTGGAACCGCACAACTTCGACAATGAAGGAATCAGTAATAAATCCGTGTTACCAATTAATTCAGCTTGCGAACTTGCCCGCCGTAATCCCGCCATACTCACCTCAATGTTGCTACTTTAGATGTTGCTACTATAGCAAAGCCATCACCACAAATGCAGTGACGTACCCCTCAGATTTCAGAACATTTCTGCATAATTAATATTCAGTAAAAAGCCATGGCGACTTTAAAATCTGCGTTGTATACTCAAATTGCTTGTAAGCAGCTCGTTTTGAACGCTGGAACGATATCTTCTTGGAAGTCCTCGTCTATAGCCTCTCAATCTAGCTGTCGAACGGCAATTAGTTCGCTGGCGTCCAGTCAGCAGTTTCATGTTTAAGTACGTTTACGAACGTAAGAAAGTTTTAGGAAAGGCTATGTCTGATATCGTTACTGGTACCGTTAAGTGGTTCAATGAATCGAAAGGTTTTGGTTTTCTTGAGCGCGCAGGCGGTCCCGATGTATTTGTCCACTTCAGCGCCATTCAAGGTGACGGCTTCCGCACCCTGACTGAAGGCCAGAAAGTTCAGTTCACAATCACCCAAGGCCAAAAAGGCCCTCAAGCTGAAAACGTCACACCTGTTTAATCAGCAAACACACAAATTGAACCGTGGCCGGCGAATTAGCCGGCCATTTTTTACTGCGGCGCTCCTTGCAACACAATCAACTGGGTCGCTTCGGCCATCTGTACCTTCGCCTGTAACGGTGGGTTCATCACCGTTCTACCATTTGGTTCTTGATAACCCAGCAACACAGCCTGTTGAGCCAACGCATGCTCACGTAACTCACCAATAGTCACCAAGCGTTGTAGTGCTGGTGGCGCATAACGAATACCCAAGCGCGCTCCGTGGGAGCTCAAAAGCTGCTCATACACAGAATTAAGCTGAGGATACACCGCAACTTGAGCGAGCACATGGGAGACTACCACCGAGCTGACCAATACTTCATTGTGACTATGGTCAACGTACGCTTCATTGCTTGGGTCGTGTAACTCCACCATAATATGCGGACGCAAATCCGGATTACCTTGGGACAACAGATAATCAAGTACCATAAAGGCGACTATACTGCGCGCATCGGCCTCTTCGCCGCTACCTAAGCGGTCACTGCTGAACAGCATGACTGCGTCATATTGATGCGGCTTCAACTCTTTTAATATTGCTTCTAAGGTATAGTCCGCTTCACGCCATTCAATATGCAGTGGTAACTCTGCCGGCTCAGGTAAACCCCAACGTTGCCGCACTTTGCGCTCACGCTCCATCACGCTTGACGTAGATACCGAGGTGACCGAAAACTCTGTGCGTTGGTCGGCAATAAATTGTTCCAGCAACGCCGGAACACGATTATTCCAGCCTAAAACCAATACTTTGCTCTGTTTTGGTCGAGGTGGTGTTATCAATAGTTGCGGATTCTGCACTGGCTTATGCTGTGCGCCAACATTTCGATGCTGAATGTCATTTAAACGTGCCGCCAAATAGAGAATTTCATCGCCCTGCTGGATAACAAAGTCACCCGCCGGTGCTAAAAAAGCCTGTTGCTCGCCCTCGACATCTCGCAGAACGCCGCAAGGCGTTGCTTGCAATGCGGTGGTATAAATTTGCTGCCAACGCTTGCCGACGAACGCGTCCGCAGTATTTGGAATAAACTGCGGTTGCTCGGCATCAACAAGCAGTGCATTCACCGCGCCGGACAACCCCGGATACAGCGTACTGCGCATTAAAATTCGAGCAATCAGTAGGTCAGAAGCGACAATCTCCATGGCGCCACGATACGTATGCCGAGCAATCGCAATTTTTTGTGCGTCTTGCAGCTCAATCACCACTTTTGGCGGTGCTTGCTCTCGTGACTGTGCTTGTGACTGTAGAGACAGCAGCACTTTAATCGCGTCGGCGTCGGCGCTAATAGTCTGCTCGGCAAAATTTCCCCGTGATGGCACAATCACCGTGCGCGCCTGCATCATTGCTACCCGCTGTAGGTGTTCTGGATTCAACAAGGAACCAGAGCGCAACACAACTCGACGACGTTGCTTCGGCCGCCAAGGCTGGGCGAGCACCTGTTCGGAGGGACCTTCGGTAATATTGTCTGCTAGCACAGCAATTCGATTGACTAAATTTGCGGGAACTTGCGGGTGAATCAGTTCATTCACTACGGGCAATGAACGCGATGTCCAACCGAGCACAACCGTATGCTGGCGAAACGATACCGGCGTCTGGCCTAACTCAAACTGGCGCATTTGCCGGAACAGCCATTGCGTCATGATAGCGACCAGCGTACCCATAAACAGCACGTAACCCGCTACCGTCAGTACCGTTGAGATAACCCGCCGAGAGGTGCCTTCGTCATCGCCTAAATAGCCGGGGTCAGTCAAGCGCAAGAATGACCACCACAGCTCTTCACTTAAAGCGGCGTCCTCGCGAGCAAAGGTGAAAGCAAGGAAGCCACCGATGAGCGCAACAGTCACTACCACACCCCAGGCTAACAACAACTGGAATAACGCGCCGCCACCTAGCATCCGTTCCAACCAATAACGCAACCGCCCAACCGTTCGTGTTTGAATTCCCATGCAGTTTTTTCCTAAAAACAATGATTTGGTTAGTTTAGCAGGAACTTCGCGCTGAACATCTGCAAATTGGTCGAATTTACCGCGATTATCAGCACTTTCCTTGTGATCTGACGTCAGCCTGCTAGGGTAAATAAGCACACAACAAAAACTAGGTTGTTCGAGAAGGAGCCTTTGCATGACCGCAAAAAGTAATTCGCGCTGGAAGTCGATGCTGCTAATGCCGGTGTTTATTCCCGCTGTCGCCGTTATCACTTTATTAGTCATCGGAACATTGTCAAACCCAGAACTCGCAGGTGAGTTCTTTGCCGCAACCTTAGCACGAATCACCGAGGATTTCGGTTGGTTCTATATGCTTGCCGTTGCCTTGTTCTTGATGTTTATTGTGATAGTCGGAATATCAAAGTGGGGCCGAATTAAACTTGGTCCGGACCACGCCGAACCCGAATATAGCTTTTTGTCGTGGTTCGCCATGCTGTTCTCAGCGGGCTACGGTATCGCCCTGCTGTTCTTTGGCGTATCTGAGCCTGTGCTGCATTATGCCAGCCCGCCGGAAGGTGCAGCACTCACCGTCGATGCGGCCAAACAAGCCATGCAAATCTCATATTTCCACTGGGGTTTCCATATTTGGGCAATTTACGGCTTAGTCGGCCTCGTGTTAGCTTACTTCTCCTTCCGCCACGGCTTACCGCTGTCGATGCGCTCAACGCTGTATCCAATCATCGGTGAAAAAATTCATGGCCCCGCAGGTCATGCGGTCGACACCTTTGCCATTCTCGGCACCATGTTTGGTATTGCGACCACACTCGGTCTCTCGGTCATCCAAATTAACGCTGGTTTAAATTACATTTGGCCGGGTATCCCGGTTTCGACGATCGTGCAAGTTGTGGTGATCTTCGTCATTACCTTGATGGCAATCGCCTCGGTCGTTGCTGGCCTCGACAAAGGTGTAAAGCGTCTATCCATCGTCAACATGACCTTAGTCATGTTCCTATTACTTTTCGTCTTCTTCGCCGGGCCAACCGTGCACATTCTCGAAACATTCCTGCAGAATACCGGTAGTTACCTCAACTATATCGTTGAGCGCACCTTTAACTTGCAGGCCTACAGTCGCAGCGACTGGATTGGTAACTGGACCTTATTCATCTTCGGTTGGACCATTGCGTGGGCACCCTTTGTTGGCCTCTTTATTGCCAAGATCAGCCGTGGCCGCACCATCCGCCAGTTCGTTTTTGGCGTCATGCTTGTACCAACCATCTTTACCTTCTTCTGGTTCTCTGTGTTTGGCGACACCGCACTCCACATGATCATGAATGAAGGCCTTGATACTCTGATTGCTGACGTGCAAGCAGACCAAGCAATTGCGCTTTTCAAGCTGTACGAGAATTTACCAATGACCAGCATATTGTCATTTGTGACCGTGGTTTTGATCATGACCTTCTTCGTCACCTCGTCTGACTCTGGTTCATTGGTCATTGACTCACTCGCCTCTGGCGGCCGCATGGATACTCCTGCTTGGCAGCGTGTATTCTGGGCCAGCTCTGAAGGTATCGTCGCCGCGGTACTCTTGCTAGCGGGCGGTCTCACCGCACTGCAAACGGCTGCTATTGCCAGTGCCTTGCCATTTGCGATCATCATGCTCTTGGCGGCCATCGGTATGTGGCGCGCGCTCGTGATTGAAGGTCACCAGTTCGACAGCCTGAAGAGTGCAGCGAAGATCCATCGTCGCGGTGTTCATTCCGGTGCGAATTACTGGAAAAAACGTTTGGCGGGTCTGGTCGATTACCCAAGCAAAGCGAAGGTTGAAACCTTTATTCGCGAAACCTGCAAAGACTGTCTCGATGAAGTGCAGCAAGAGCTCGAGGCACAAAAATGGCAAGCGGAAGTGTCTATCGAGGAAGATCCAACCCGCGTGGTGCTTCACGTCGACCGTGCTGACGCTGATTTCACCTACGAGATCCGTATTCGTGGCTACGCGCGCCCCGAGTTTGCCATGTTGCAGAAACGCACTGAGAGCGACGAATATTTCCGTGCTGAAGTCTTCTTGCGTCAAGGTGGTCAAGCATACGACGTCTATGGCTTCGAAAAGGCTGATATCATCAATGATGTCCTCAACCAATTCGAAAACTACTTGTCGTTCCAACACCACTCACCAAGCTCATTACCTTGGGATGTGGCGCAACACGACGACGACCTCAACATCGACGAGGAACCTGAAGTTAAAAGCTAGGCACTGCTGTGCTTCGAACTTTGCGGCTGACACGCTGAAAGCGCCAGCCGCTTGGTTTGGAACCGGGCGGCTGACACACTGAAAGCGCCAGCTGCTTGGTTCGGAACCGGGCTACTCAACCGAAACTTACGGCAGTAAACGATAGTCACCGAATGCTGGGTAGGTTTCAGAAAGGTAGTCTTCGGTTTCCCGAAGCTCAGTTAAACGAGCACAAAAGTGTTCGCTGCGTGCTTCGATGTCGGCACCCCAAGCTTCCATTTCGGTCTCTAAATTGGCAGCCATGGTTTCCATGCGCTGTTCAAATGCATCGATGCCTTTTTGGCCGCGAATTAACATGCGTCCAACCATCATGAGCATCGAACCTTTGGCGTTAGTGATTAGGTCTTCCATTTCTTCTTCGATGGTTTCACCGATGCGATCACCGAAAGCATCGAGCTGAGAGCCTTGGACGACGAACGTGCCATTGTCTTCATAGGCAATCGTTGCAAGATCATCACGCAAACGGTCCGTGAGTTTGTCCATGCGGCGGACAATGCGATGGCGTTTGCCGAACATTTCACCGAAGGTCATGGTTAAGGCGTAGTTGGTCATTTCTAGTGCTTCATCAAGGACTTGTACGACAAACTGGGTTTGCTCGGCCAGTCCGTCTTTGTAGGCAATGAAATGAACCCGATCGGCGTCGGCAACGTCGACGGCATTACCGTTAATAAATACTTGACCGTCTGCATGGATACGAATCAGCTCAGCGCCAGCATCACGCAGCGTGAGCGCCTCCGCACTAATGTATAAGTCTTTGTCCAATGTCATGTTGCAGTTTTGGCCGTCGATGACACGAAAGGCATTAGTGCTCGAGTTCTTGCTTGGTGCTGGCGGTGCCTCTGGTGCTGGCATGACGTTTAAACCACTGGCTAAAATCATTGCAGTAATCATGGTGGTGTCCTCTTTGACTATATCAAGTTGTTATCACTAGTGAATACAGCAAGCTTTGTGCCAAAACCATTAACTTGTTGTTTTAAATAAAAAAGCCACAGCTTCAACCGTGGCTTTTTCGTCATTTTTACTAACCATTAGTGACTTTCATCACTTTCTGGTAGCGTGTTTTACAGGCCGATTTGAGCTTTACCTTGGTTAAAGACGATATCCACCGGTATGTTCGCCGCTGACAACCGGTCAAGGTCATTTTGTAGTTGCTCACCCACACCACCTTTATCGCGGAATAAGGCAGCAACGCCTTCGTAGTCACCATCGCCCTGCAGACGCAAAATAAGTTCTGACAAGCTATTCATGGCGTTACGCATGTTCTCCATATCCACGCAGTAGTAGCCATTCTCGTCATGAATAAAGGCACCATGTTCGGCAAAATAGTTAAAGCGAATCATGTTCGCTTGGCCGTGCGCACTCGACGCGCCAAACCGCACAGAGCGGAAAATACCGGCCAAGAAGGTCACGTAGTAGTCTTCGAGCTGGCCTTCAGTTAATACACCAGCTTCGAGCAGTTGGGTGACCATGTACAAGCCAAGGATATCCGCTTTACCTTCTTCTAACGGCGCCGCATATTCACGCAATGCTTGGCGCACTGTGCTGCGGCCGTCAATGGTGTTCTTGATACCAAGGCCATGAGCGACTTCATGGAACATGGTGTTGGCAAAGAACGCATCAAAAGTAATGTGATCGCGCTGGTCTGGGTGAATCAGTTCGTCTGCAATCGGCAGGAGAATTTCGTCAAACTTGGCGCGCATGGCGTTTTTCAGTTGCGAGCGACGGGTGCCTTTAGCTAATTGCACTTCTTCGTCGTTCGGCAAGTTCACGGCAATGGTCTTGCTGCCCGCGTTGGAATGACCTGCGTAGTAAACGATGTCATAAGCATTGAGCTGCGCTTCTGAACCTGGCTCTTCCGCTTTATATTCGTCAGCAACTGGGAGGCCGCGCTGCAACGCTGGTAAATGCTCTGCGTAGACCGCTAGGCGCTCGCTCCACTCGAGATCTTTGACCAGTACGTAGGCTTCAAAGCCCGCTTTATAACCAAACAAGCGATCTTCGTAGGTTTCAATCGGGCCAATGATCACATCAATCACGCTATCGGTGACATCCATCCACGCATAGTCAGAGGGCTGATAATCATCGGTTAAGAACGCATCGGCACGCATCATCAAATAGTCAGCGAAGTTCTCATCGTCAGCAACAGAAGCTGCTGCGCGCAGGATGGCAGCGGCTTCTTCAAGTTTCTCACGGTACTTCTCAGAATAAGCAACTGTATACAATTCACCAGCGTCATTGCGGTGAATCAAGGTATACAAATCGTCTTTACCGGCCAATTCGGCTGCATCAAATTCTTCGCGCGACATGTCGGCTGGATAGTAATTAGCGCCAGCTGGTTTTGGACCGTACCCTTGTAAGAACGGTTGCATATTGTTCAAGCGGTCCCATGGGCCGTAGTTTATCTCAGCAAACTGGCGCACTTTCGGGTCGGTAATGCGCGATAGAAACTCTTGACGGTCACCCGGATAGGCCTGCATCCAAAATAGCTCGTCCATGATGTCGGCTGCATCAATTAGCAAACTCACTAATTCTTTTTGCGCGTCGGTTAAATGGGAAATATCAACGCCCATTTCCACTGGCACATAAATATCTAGGCGCTCTTGGGCTGATGGAATCAAGACATAAGCTTCCGGTTCAGCTGATACTTCAGGGGTTTGCGGTGCTTGGCCGCAGGCAGTTAACATCAAGGCAGCGGTCACTGCCGCTGCAACGCCAATTGCGGCACGACAACGAGCAAATTTGTTTAAAGTACGCATGGGTTTTTCCTCTTGGTTGTTCCCATCTTCTATTTGTAATCACAACTCCTGCATGATACACAAAAACAACACGAAATATACGGGGGCCAAGGTGACAAAAATTACAGCGGTACTCATCATCGTGATCATCGCAATGGGTGTATGGTGGTGGATTTGGTTAAATCCTTATAGTTTTAACTTTTCCGAAACGACACTCGACATCGATCCAGAGGCGGAACATCGCGTATTTGCCTTCGGTACATTGACCAATCCCTTTGTTCGCAGTCTGGTGATTCGTGCCTACGTGCCAACGGCGCCAGCAGAGCTTGAAGGTTATCGGCGACATCGTTTAGATTTATTGCCTGACGACGATGCCGTCACGCAAGGGCGCATTTTTTATGTCACTGCTGCACAATTACGCCGTCTTGATCGCTATGAGCGCGTGGGTGTGCGCTATGAACGCTATTTGTACTATCTTGCCGACGGCAAGCCAGCTTGGGTTTATCGCCGCATCAGCGAAGTTAATCCAGCAATCGATGCAGCGGATAAGGAGTAGACACTGATGACAAAACCACAATTACTGACGCCGCCCGAACAAACAAACGCCGATGGCGATGAACGTGCGGTGGGTGTTGAAATTGAGTTTGGTGATTTGAACTTAGAGGCTGCTGCAGAGGTTCTGCAAACATTCCTTGCCAAACAATGTGACACCTGTGAAGTCAGCTCGCAGGGACGTTATGAAAAAACCATCAGTGGTGATACCGCCGGTGACTGGGTGATTGAATTTGACTACAGTTACCTGAAGAAAATGGGCCGCGAAGAAGAGCAAGACGAATTGCGGGCCGCAACGGAAAAGGGCTTGGCTTGGGTTGCCGAGAGTGTGGTGCCGGTTGAAGTGGTTAGCCCACCGCTGCCACTTTCGCGCTTATCTGAGGTCGAGACGTTAATGGATGATTTACGGGCCGCCGGTGCTCGAGGCTCCTCTGACAGTTTAGCTTATGCATTTGGTATGCAGCTGAACCCAGAACTACCGTCGTTAGATAGCCGCACCATCATGGCGCATATTAAAGCTTTTCTGTGCTTGTACGACTGGCTGCTCGCGCGCATTGACCCGGACATTTCACGGCGCATCAGTAACTATATCGATCCCTTTCCGAAAGAGTATTTGGAGCTCACCCTAAGTCCAGACTATTGGCCGGACTTAGCGACACTAATGGACGATTACCTCGAACATAATCCAACGCGCAACCGTGCTCTCGATATGCTGCCGTTATTTCGCCACCTTGACGAAGACAAGTTAGTCGCTGCGGTTGATACGCGTTTGGTTAAAGCACGGCCGACGTTTCACTATCGTTTACCAGGGTGTGAAATCCACGATGCAAACTGGGGACTTCATAGTGTTTGGAATGATTGGGTAAAAGTGGAACAATTAGCAGCGAACCAAGAACTGCTCGACGCATGTGGTCAAGCATTTCTGCAGCACCAGAAAAAACTGTTTAGTAGCTTCGGTAAACAATGGCTAGAGCGGTTAGAGCAGGACTTCCTGCCGCAACTTGGCGAACAAAAATAGAAGAAATAAATGCTGAAACTCTCTGATTTATTGGCGGTCTCGCGGGCGAACTTCCTGACCCTGACTCTTGCCTGTTTACTCCTTGCATTGGCCATTGGTTACTACTACTCCGGCTGGCCGCCCGCCAATACACTTTGGCTTGTCAGCGTGGTTGCGATTTTTGCCCATGTGAGTGTGAATGCATTAAACGAATATATGGATTTTCGCAGTGGGCTCGATTTTAAAACCCGTAAAACAGCGTTTAGCGGTGGCAGCGGTGCGCTAGTGCGCAATCCGGCTATGGCAAGTTGGGCGCTCGCGTTGGCGATTGTTAGTTTAATCATTGTGATTGCAGCCGGGCTAGCGATTGTGCAGCAATACAGTATCAGTTTGCTGTGGTTGGGTCTGCCGGGCGTGTTGTTAATTTTGTTCTATACCAAGCCACTGAATCAGGAGCCTGTGCTTTGTCTCATTGCACCCGGGGTCGGTTTTGGTTTGCTCATGACATTAGGCGCCGCGTGGGTGTTTGCGCGCGAATTGAACTTAATGATTTGGGTGCTGGCGGTCGTGGTGATGTTGCTCGTCAATAACTTACTATTGCTGAATCAGTTCCCCGATTGTGAAGCGGACGAATCCGTTGGCCGCTTTCACTTTCCGATTATGATTGGCCGTCGCCGCAGTGCATGGCTTTTCTCTGGTCAGTTAGTCCTTGCTTACGTGATTGTGCTTGTTGGCGTTTGGAATCATATCCTACCCACCTTGAGTATTCTTGCTCTCTTTTCCGCCTTAATGGCACCGAAACTCATCAAAGGTGTCCATCAACACGCAAACAATATCCCGCAGTTGATTCCTTTTTTGGGTCTCAATGTCGCACTTATTCATGCATTTATCTTATTACTCGCGTTAGGGATTGCCTTGGACTGAAGTTAAACCGACTCATCGGCGGGCATGTAACGTGACCAATACTGTTGCATCACTTCCCGCGCCTCTGCATTGGGTAAAACACCGCGCTTGAGATAGCCATGAGCAATGGTCAGCATGACCCAGACTGTGGCCGAATCGTCCAGATTGTATTCGCCGAGTTTTTGCAGCGCTTCAACGAAGCGCTCTTCCTCAACCAAGGCAGCAAAAACAATACGGACCTGATTCATTCTAGGATGGGCGCCGACAAGCGCAATTGCCTCATCCGTATAACCAGCGGAAATTAAGTCTTGAATGACCGATACAGGAGAAACCCATAGCGACCCACTTAGCTGAGCCAGTTTGTCTGGATCATCGAACAGAATTTGCAGATGATAGTGTCCACGCGCTTCATCACCAAGAAGCCCAAACGCATAGCCTAGTACATAATGAAATTCTGGCTCGGGAATGCGCTGTTCGTCATCATTCATTCGTGCTGCTAGCTCGATAAATTCCAGAGCATGCTCAGCAAGCCCATGATCGTGCATCTCTTCACTAAAGGCTCGGACAAGCTCGACGAAATAGTCTGGGTTCTGCACATACGTGTAGGTACGCGCCACGAGATCGCGCTTTACATCAGCAAACGCACTCTGATCACCGAGTGTTGCAAATGCTTGCAGAAAAGGCACCGATAAGCGGATGTTAAAGAGTTCGAGGCCAGAGAATGAAGCTAACTGACGATAAGCGCGGAGTAACGCGTTACGCGCGTCTTCTTCGCGCTCAAGGCGCAGAGCCTGTTTTACCAAGTCATTAAACGAAACAATATTACGATAAAAATTAAAGCTATCTTCTTCGTTTAGCGCTAAATAGCCTTGTTCAAAACCGTCGAGCACAAAATTGACTGCTTGCGCTTCACGATTCGCCAGTAAAAGGATCGACACCCAATCATCGATAAAATTTAGTAATTCTGATTCAAGCAGGGATATTTCGTCAATTAAACGCCCGGCCTCATAATCATTACCCCGCTGCAAATACTTCTCGGCCAACTTTAAACTGATCTGTACTTGCCGATAAGGCTCGTCGATACGCCGCAAATGCCGCTCAACATCGGCAAGCTCACCTTGCTCAAGATAAAATTCCGCCATCCGCGCACGTGAATGATCGTTGACCGTATAAAGTTCAAACAAATTCTCAATTTCGCTACGTAACTGTTCGGTCCGTTCCGTGTTAAGCGTAAACTGACTAAATTGCAATAAGCGAATATAGAATTCCCACTGATTCTCGGCGAAATAAGGCTGTAAGCGACTGATCTCTGCAAAACTTGCCAGTAGCTGATCAACCTCTCGATCAACAATATCGGGTGCGCTTTCACTGTCAATCAATGCTGCAGCAAACTGTAAGAGGAACATCGGCGTTTGCCGTTGAAAGTCGCTTTGCTCGAACATCGTTCGTGCCAGCGCATACGGATGCAGGCGAGGATCTTCAAGCGCATCGCGCATTGAACTTCGACGGGTCGCGTCCTCTAAACGTCGCAGCTCGGCAACTTGCTGGTCTTGTTGCTGCTGCATCACCTCAATATCTGCGTTGGAGCCGAGATCTGAACAGGCCGCTAGGCTGCCAATTAGTGTCGCGAGCGCAAGCCAGCGGCCAAATCTATTCTTTCTATTCAAGATTAACAGTCCTCTAGTCCATTGGCATATAACGAGACCAATGACGTGCCATTAAGTCTCGGGCTTCTGCATTCGGCAACTGGCCACGTTTGAGATAACCATGCGCCACTTGCAACAACATAACGATACTAAATACTGGGTCGATGTTCTGCTCTGCGGTCAATTGCAAGGCTTCAAGGTAGCGCTCATGCGTAATCAGTGCGTCAAACAACAAACGTGTATAGCCAAAGGACGGATTCGGTCCAATCAGCGACTTCACTTCATCGATGTAACCGGCATCGAGCAGATAAGTCAGCATGACATAGTCGCCAATATCTAACGACGTCCTCAACTGCTCGAGCAAGACGAAGTCATCGAGTAACTGTTGCAAGTAGGCTTGACCTTTTTCTTCCTCGCCAAGTGCGCCATACGAATAACTCAGTAAGAAATAAAGGACCTCTGGAGCGACCCGTTGTTCACTGTCATTGAACCGAGCGACTTCATCGATGAACTCCAATGCCATCGACTCGAGTTCGAGTTCTTCCATCACGTTGCTAAAGCCAAAAACGATGTTGGCAAAGTTTTCTTCGTTGGCCAACAGCTCATACACGCGCCCGAACAAATCCCGTTTTGCTTCTTCCAGCAAGGTGACGTCACCCAATGTTTCAAAGCCTTGCAAATAAGGCAAAGCACCACGCAGCAAGTACCAATCGCCTGGGGAATTCTCAAGACCATAACGATAACCTTGAATAAGCGCTTCGCGCGCTTCGGTTTGCCGGCCAAAATGCTGTAAATGTTGAATGATTGCAGTAAAGTTGTGCGCTAAGGTGTAAAACATCTGCGGACTGTCCGACATCAAGGTCGCCAACATAGCGTCACGTCGCTCAAGTAAGAAGGCAATCGCTTGTTCACGGCGATTCGCGAGCAAGAGAATTTCAATCCACTCATCAACTAAGTAACTAACCCCTTCAATGTCTCGACTAAGTTCATCAACTAAGCGTTGCACGGCGCGATCGTTACCTTGCTCTGCATACGCTTTGATCAACGAGAAACCAAACGTGATCCGACCAAAACGATCATCAATTTGGTCGAAGTGGCGACGGGCATCATCAAGTTCACCTCGTTCTGAATAGAATTCGATCATCCCACCCCGAGCACTGAGATCAAACGTATGCAATTCGGCATAGTTTTCAACCTGTAAACGCAACCGCTCGGTACGTTCGTAGTTGGCCGTACGCTGACTGAAATGCAACATGCGGATATAAAACATCCAAGGACTTTGCGCATAGAAGGCTTGCTGACGACTAATTTCATCAAACTCATTCAACAGCTGGTCCAGCTCGCGCTCGACAAGATCAGGCGCAACCTCAGCGTCCATCAAGGTCGCTGCAAATTGAAATAAAAATGTCGGCGCTTGTGCTTTTAAGTCACTTTGTTCAAACATTGCCCGGGCCAAGGCGTAGGGATGCAAACGCGGATCTTCTAGTGCATCGCGCAATGTACTGCGCGAAGTGTTGGATTCGAGTCGCTGCATGTCACTGCGCAGTTGCTCTTGCTGCTGCAGCACTTCAATGTCAGCGTCTGAGCCCATATCCGAACAGGCGGTTAAACCAATGGCTACTGCTGCAAACAAACACCCACGATAGGTCCAGTTTCGCTTCACACTCACTTTCAATTCTCCTTTGCCAAAGGCATATAGTCTGACCAATGCTGAGTCATTAACGCGCGCGCATCCGCGTCGGGAAGTTTACCTAATTGCAAGTACCTGCCAGCAATGTTCAATAACCTGTAAATTGTTTGTGCAGGCACTACATCTCGTTCCGCAGTAAAGGCGAGTGCATCGACAAAACGCTCGTTAAACAGAAAATGGATAAACAATAAATGTTCATGCTCTGGAGCGATCTCCATCAGTCGCTGTGCTTCGTCGACATAGCCCATTTCGAGCAGATGTGTCAGCACTAGTCTTGGTTTAAGACCTGACGACTGCATCAGCGCTTCGAGCTGAACTCGGTCATTGACAAGTCGCTGCAGGTAGCGGTCACCACGCATTTTATCGCCAAACGTAGCATAAGCATGACTCAGCACAAACGTTAACAAAGCAGCGTCCTCTCGTTGCTCGAGATCATACGTCTGCGCAACAGCATCAATAAATTCAAGTCCGAGTCGATTTAACTCGAGCTCTTGCATGATATCGATAAATTCAAAAATATGGCGTTCAACCTGATCTGAAGTTTGCATCAAATCATAAAGACGCGCGAATATCGCGCGCGTTGCCTCATCGAGTAAGACGGCTTCATTCTGCAATGTAAAGCCTTTGAGGTAGGGTAAAAGACCACGCATGAGATCACTGTCGCTAGGGAAATTCTCGATGCAATATTGGTAACCGCGACGAAGTGCTTCGCGCGCTTCAATATCGTGATCAAGTTCACTTAGCAGGCGGATAATTAGATGAAACCGCTGCGAATGGGCGAGAAAAGGTGAATGCGATTCAAGCGTGGTTAAATTCAAATGCAAGTCTCGGAGTCGCAGTAAAAACTGACTGGCTTGGTCTTTTCGATCAACCAGCGTGAGTGCCTCAACCCAGTCTTCAATTAAATAGAGCAAATGATTGCGACTAATATAAACGCCATCAATCAAGTCGATGGCCGCTTGCTCTTGCCCTTGCTTTGCGTAAGTTTGAGCCAACCGAGTAGCCCAAAGCGTGCGTAATATATAGTCCTCAAGTTGCGCCATGTGTTCATAGGCGAATTCTGGTTCGCCTATCTCCAGATAGTAGTTAAATAGCCGTTCTTTTAACCCGACTTCAGTGGCGCCGCCGTCAATCCGGTTAACTCGGTTCTCCGTTTGTTGCCGCAGCCACTCAGTGCGCTCGGTATTTGCCGTTTGTTGGCTTAGCCCGAACATCTGGAAGTAAAAATAGCCTAAGCCACGAGCATATGAGGACGCTACTTGATTCGTTTCTTGAAAAATTTCCAGTAGCTGATCAAGCTCTTCATCGAGCAGTGCGGGTGCAGCGTCCGTCATCGATAAAGTGACGGCAAATTGGATAAGGAAAGCCGAGGCTTGCGCCTGCAAATCACTCTGCTCGTAAATGGCGCGCGCTAGTGGGTAAGGATGCAAACGCGGATTTTCCAAGGCATCGCGTAATGAACTGCGCGATGTGTTAGCTTCCAGTCGCTGCATGTCGCTGCGCAATTGCTCTTGCTGCTGCAGCACTTCAATGTCACCGTCTGAGCCCATATCCGAACAGGCGGTTAAGACCAGACTGAGAGGCAAAGCCAAGGCACTGCAATACAGTGCCTTGGCGGTTGGGCGTATCTGAGAAAAATTAACGCAGGTCGAACGTACCCGCTGCACCAGGGAAAACCACTGGGCTTTCAAAACCATCCTTGCTAACACTGGCAACTCCAAAGAAGTAATTGTCGATCACAACGTTCCGTAACGTGAACTCTGTTACATTACCGACGTCGCGACTAAATTGCCAGTTCGGTGCATCTGTATAGCGCCAATAAATGCGATAGCCTGCAATGGTGTCTACTTCCTGTTCGTTTGCCGGTGCCCAACTGAGAGTTGTATGCGGTTGCACTGCACCTTGAATCTCAACGTCACTCGGTGGCGCTGGAGCCCATGCCATACTGGCTAACGTCACCGCGTTCAACGCAGTCAGTTTTGCGGCATAATCGAAATCAACATACTCGATCGTGTCGCCAAAGTGACGTCCGTCTTCGTTACGTAAGTCTTGGTGCTGACGGTCATAGTGTTCATTGGTTTCCATGATACGAACCCCCGGAAAGCCAACGTCATTAAATGGCCGATGATGGCCACCGCGACCAAAGCGGTCTAATCGATACACCACCATCACGTCCAAGTTAGGGATATACCGGTCTGACATCCAAGAAATATAACGGGCCAAGTTGCGACTCGGTGAGTCCACTTCGCCTCCAGTGAAGCGGCGACGACGCGCATCCGCTTCGGTTTCATTCATCCGCGTCCCTTCTGCAAAGACTCGCGCTGTGGTGTTATCGATCACCCCATTAATCCCAGCAATGTTGCCGATCATGTCGTTGTTCAACACCGCATGCAGGCGCCAGCCTTCTTCGAGCGCTTGGCGGGCGAGAATTTCTCCACCGAACAAGCCTTGTTCTTCGCCAGCAAGCGCGGCATAGACAATCGAACCGTTAAATTCGTATTGGGTTAAAATGCGGGCGGCTTCCAACGTGCCTGCCACCCCTGTGGCGTTGTCATTTGCTCCCGGTGACTCGGAGGTATAGTCCATGACGTCAGTGACACGCGAGTCGATGTCGCCTGACATCAACACATAACGCTCGGGATCGGTCTTACCGCGCTGAATGGCAACCACGCTGACAACGTCAACCGGATCGGGAATACGCGGAGTGCCTTGCACGATATCGCTACTGTAATACACTTCGAGACAGCCACCGCAGGCCGCAGAGATACGCTGAAACTCCTCGTAAATCCACCGGCGCGCTGCGCCGATACCTTGCGTATCCGACTCAGTTTCAGACATAGTGTGACGGGTACCGAAATCAACCAAAGTTTGCACATCACGGCGCAAATTCTCTGCACTGGGAGCGGCGGCGATATCATGCAGCTTTGGTTGGTCTTTATAGCTAATGGCTTGCGCATTAGCTGCACCAACAAATCCAGAGCCGAGCAGCAGCGCTCCCGTTGTCGCGAGCACAACTCGCTTAATCAGCGATTTTTCAAAAGATTTCATGGATTGCCTCATTGTATAACGTTGAAATAATTCACTCTCTGAATCGAAGTTGTCTATTTTTTCTGGCGAAATAAGTCGCAAACTGGCAAAGTCACCATATAACAAAAAGAGTCCTAACAAATAGAGGAAATCCCTGTGTTTACGACCAAACCACGAATTTTTGCAGCTCTAACGCTAAGTGCGTCACTTTGGTTAGTGGCTTGTTCACCACAACCCGAGGTTGTACAACCTGCCGATCCAGCATGGACCAACGCCGCTACTGCGAAAATGCAGCTCGAGGCAGGTGCGTTGACCAGTGTCGATTTAGTTCAGCATTATCTTGACGCCATTGCCGCAAACAACCAACAAGGTTACGAGATTCGCGCAATTATCGATGTGAATCCAGATGCGTTGGCCATCGCCGCCGAACGTGATCGCGAGCGAGCTGCTGGGCAGATTCGTGGTCAACTGCATGGCTTACCGGTAATTTTGAAAGCCAACATTGCTACAGCCGATAGTCTACCAACCACTGCTGGTGCCGAAGTCATGCAAGGTTTTCTCACCGAAGTTGATGCCGAGCTCGTCCAGCAGTTACGTGACGAAGGCGCAATTATTTTAGCCAAGGCAAACCTGTCCGAGTGGGCAAACTTTCGAGGCCAGAATTCGATCAGCGGTTGGTCTGGACTTGGTGGCCAAACCCGCAACCCACATGTATTAACTCACAATCCTTGCGGCTCCAGTTCAGGTTCAGGCGCAGCCATTGCCGCTGACTTTGCCCTGTTAGCCGTCGGCACCGAGACCGATGGCTCGATTATGTGCCCTGCTTCGATAAATGGTGTGGTTGGCATTAAGCCTACACGCGGCACAGTCTCAGGGCACGGTATTATTCCGATTGCCTCCGCCCAAGACATTGCTGGCCCAATGACACGCTATGTCTATGACGCCGCCCTGTTGCTTGATGCCATGATTACGCCCGACGCAGCTGACCAGTTTGGCGTATCACTCGCGCGCGCCAGCCAAACACCATATAGCGGCGAGCCCGTCTTACTCGTGCGGGCTTGGGATGAGCGTTTCCAAGGCGTAAAAGAACTCACCGATCGGACAGTCACCGTGCTTCGTGCTCAAGGTATAGAAGTCATTGAAGTACATGAGTGGCAGTTACCCTCAGAGCTTGGACAAGCTGAAATCGAAGTACTCATCTACGAATTTCAGCGCGATCTCAATGCTTGGCTTGAGGAGTTCGCAGCCCCAGAGCAAGCACGCGACATGAATGCGGTAATTGCGTATAACCAAGCAAATGCTGAACGTGTATTAGCGCTATTTGGTCAGGAATATTTAGAAGCCGCGGCAGCGGTCGATTTAGCTGAGGCTGAAGAAAGTTATTTACGGGCGTTAAATACCAGTCGCGAACTGGCCGAAGCGCATCTTGATCAATACCTAAAGGACCTCGGCGTTGCGGCTATTATCATGCCGTCCTATGGTCCGGCGTGGCCTATTCCGCCAGTCGAAGGGCCGGGCTATAGTTTTGGTACGTCAACTGCGGCAGCGGTTGCTGGCTATCCAGCAATTAATGTTCCCTCTGGTCGTGAAGATGTCCGCCCGATTGGCTTAAGCTTAGTTGGATTGCCTTACAGTGAGCCGCAACTCTTGAGCCTCGCGGCACTGATCGAAGATGTTGTCGGTGGCTTCCAACGCCCACAATTCTTGCCTGAACTTCCCGCAACAGAAAGCGAATAGAGATTACACCCCGGTAGAATCAGTATCACTGTTTCTACCGGGACGCCTCTTGCATGTTTTTTCAAAATCACAATTTTTTCAATAGGTTAAACTTTACTCTTAGTGCATTAAATATCACTAATGGGTAATATATATGACCTCGATCAAAGTTCATTAAAGTCCCTTCATTTATAGTGGGTTTGTAAACTTCGCAACCCCTCTCGGAGGCAGTATGGACTTTGCCCGCCGCGCAATTCTTGGTCAAATTGCAAAATTAACCGCTGGTGCTGCACTTGTACCACTGGCGAGTTTGTCTTTCTCATCGTCAGCACAAGCGTCGTCGATTAATAGCCAACCAGCCCGCCGTGAAGGCGATGCGAGCAAGCGTTATGGTATGCTGATTGATTTACGCCAGTGCATTGGCTGCCAAGCGTGTACCGTGTCATGCCATATCGAAAACGAAGCGCCCATGGGCAGCTTTCGTACCATCGTCTCGCAATATGAAGTGAGCAACGAAAGTACCGGTGATATTGCAACCATGGTGTTACCGCGCTTGTGTAATCACTGTGAGAATCCACCGTGTGTGCCGGTTTGCCCCGTACAAGCCACATTCCAACGTAAAGACGGAATTGTTGTCGTCGACAACGAAGCTTGTGTTGGCTGCGCATACTGCGTACAAGCCTGCCCCTATGACGCCCGTTTCATCAATAAAGAAACGCAAACAGCGGACAAATGCACGTTCTGCGCCCATCGCCTCGAAGCCAACTTACTACCCGCCTGTGTGGAGTCTTGTGTCGGCGGCGCCCGGATCATCGGCGACATGCGCGACCCGAGCAGTCAAATCAGCAAAATGCTTGCCGAACATCGTAGCGAGTTAATGGTGCTGAAGCCCGAGCAAGGCACTTTACCGCAAGTCTATTACCTAGGAATGGATGAGCGCTTTTTATCGCGACCGCAGGCCGAACCTGCTCTTTGGGATGTGCGTGATATTGACGGAAAGGAGATTGGTTATGAATTTCTCGATCATTGAGATTCTCACTCCACGCTATGAACTCGCGTGGTATCCTTGGGCGGTGCAGTACTTTTTCTTAATTGCCATTTCTTATTCGGCTCTTTTATTAAGCCTGCCTGGCACAATCGGTCGTGGTCAGTTCGCCCATCGCTGGCAGCCGATGGCACGGCTCGCATTATTAATTACTTTAAGCTGTACCCTAGTGGCACCTGTCGCACTGCTCGCCGATTTACACCAACCCATGCGCTTTTGGCATTTTTATGCCAATGCGACACCGACTTCGTGGATGTCGATTGGCAGTATTTTATTGCCGCTCTACCTTTTCAGTGTGCTCGGTTATGTTTGGCTGGCGTGGCGACCAGCGTTACAACAGGCTCGTCGCGGGCAGGGCTTTAGCGCCGGCGTTGCGCGCATACTCAGTGCCGGCAACTGGCAAGTGAGTAAGCCATTACTTACTGTCTCTGCCATAATGGCCAGCCTCTTAGCCATGGGTATCATGCTCTACACCGGGGCCGAAATTGCCATTATCAAGGCGCGTCCACTGTGGCACACCAATTGGTTACCTGTGATGTTCGTTACCACTGGCATGGTCGCTGCTGCGGGATTGGTGCTGGTACTCAATCGCTTTATGTCGCCACAGCGAGAGGGTCGCAAGGACATTAATCGTCAAGGCCTGAAAGTCATCGTCGTGGCCATGCTCGCTTCCGCCTTGGTTGCAACCGCCTGGTTTGTCAGTGGGATATCTGGCCACAGCGAATCTGTCGCTGCTGCTCTCGAATCAGTCCAAGCCAATAGCGACTGAGTGCAATCTGGGCACTTGCCGCAGGCATCATTCTGTTTGTTTTCGCCGCACTGACACTCAAATCACGGCACCAAACCACGCCGCTGGTCCAGTGGACTTGGCTAATTGGTTTGCTTGCACTTCACGTCGGCTGGGCATTCCGTTGGATGGTCCTGATGGAAGTTCAAACGGTCGCCAAAAACACCGCCGGCTATTACCAACTCGTGGTTGAGCTGGGCTCCTATGGCCTGATGGGCATTATTGGAACATTTGGTCTGTGGCTAGCCGTGTTGCTTCTCATCGACCTCTTTATTCCTTGGCAAGACCGGACTCAACCGCCACAACGTCAATCTATTGCTGCGGAGGCACAACATGGATAAGAATCGTCGCAATTTTCTCAAAGGCGCAGCGGTCGTTGGTGGTACAACTGCTTTTGCTGCGGGTTATTCAGGCCCACTGAAAAAGATTGGCAAGGGCGCTATGACCGGCAGTGCCGGCACCAAAGCGAAAGACCGAATTCATGGCAATTCACTTGCCCCTGAGTACATCGTTGACCCAGCGTCAGGCAAAGTACAACTCAATCCAGACCAGCGCATTGCCTTTACGGTCTGTTACGGTTGCACGACTAAGTGTGGTGTCCGAGTTCGCATTGACGACAGTGAAAATAAAGTACTGCGCGTTTCGGGTAACCCCTATCACCCGCTCTCTGCCGACCAACATCTGCCAGAGAAAACGCCGGTGATGGAAGCGTTACGGAATTTAAGCAACTTTCAAGACCAAGGCCAAATGAATCGTTCGACCGCCTGTGCACGTGGCAACGCTGCGATGGCACAGCTCACCAGCGAACAACGCGTGACCGAATGCTTAAAACGAGTCGGCCCACGTGGCAGTCAACAATGGCAATCCATTCCGTTTGAACAACTGATCGAAGAGATTGTCGTCGGTGGTAATTTATTCGGTGAAGGAAAGGTCGAAGGCCTGCAAGATATTTATGGTCAAGAACCACTCGACCCAAATAACCCTGAGTTTGGACCAAAGTCGAACCAGTTACTGGTAATGGAAGCGACCGACTATGGCCGCTCAGCAATTCTGCAACGTTTTACCATGAACGCCTTTGGCACCCGCAACTATGGCCATCACGGCTCCTATTGTGGCCTTGCGTTCCGCATGGGCTCCGGGGCTATTTTTAATAATTTACAGACCAATACCCACAGTAAACCGGACTACAACCATGTTCGATTTGCACTGTTTGTCGGAACCGCACCCAGCCAAGCGGGGAATCCCTTTAAGCGCCAAGGTCGTCTGCTGGCTGAAGCGCGGGCAAAAGGCAAACTCGAGTATATGGTCATTGACCCAGCATTGAACGTCGCGGCTAATCATTCCAGTGGCGATCGTGCCCGCTGGGTACCGATTAAACCCGGTACAGATACCGCGTTAGCCATGGGCTTGATTCGCTGGTTGCTTGAGAACCAAGGTTACAACCAAGCTTACTTGGAAATTCCCGGTAACTATGGTGCGCAGCTGGCCGGTGAACGTGGCCACTCAAATGCGAGCCACTTAGTCATCGAACAAGATGGACATGCCAACAAAGGTAAGTTTTTGCGTCTGTCTGATCTCGGTCAAGCCACTGCCGGTGAAGACAATGACTTCCCTGTCGTCCTCGATAGCAACGGTGAACTAGTGAGTTCGGAAAGTGTGCGAGCTGCACAACTGTTCGTGGACCAAGTGATTGAAACCGAGAATGGCCCAATTCAGGTGAAAAGTAGCTTAACCAAGCTGCGTGACCAAGCGACCGCGCACGACTACAGTGTTTATGCAAAAGAAACCGGCATTTCTGTCGAGAAAATCAAAGGCATGGCGAAGCGCTTTGCTCAACATGGCCGTCAAGCTGTTGTCGATACCCACGGCGGTATGATGTCGGCCACAGGCTTCTATGCTGCCTTTGGCCTGAACATGTTGAATGTTCTCGCTGGCAGTATTAACCAGCGTGGCGGCATGGCCGTCGGTGGTGGCGTGTTTAATGGCAACGGCACTGGCCCGCGCTATAACCTCAGCGACTTCCCGGGCAAAACTGGTCCGCGCGGCTTATTTTTGTCACGTTCGCGCATGCCTTATGAAAACTCGTCAGAATATCGCCGCCGTGTCGAAGCTGGCGAAAATCCCTACCCAGCCGAGGCACCTTGGCGCCGTTTAGCGCCGCCGCTTTTAACCGAGCACCTGTTGTCGGGACTCGAAGGCTATCCTTATCGTGCCAAAGCGTTGATCAGCTGTATGGCGAACCCGCTGTATGGACAAGCTGGCCTCACCAAAATCATTGCGGATAAGATTTCCGATCCAAAACGTTTAGGTCTATTCGTTGCTGTCGACGGCTTTATCAACGAAACCAACCGTTATGCTGACTACATCGTACCCGACTCGGTCATGTATGAAGTGTGGGGTTTCACCGGCGCTTGGCGCGGTACCTTAACGCAAATGACCACCGCCTGTTGGCCAGTGGTCGAACCGCGGCAGGTGAAAACCCAAGCCGGTGACCCAGTCTGCCTCGAGTCGTTCTTTATTAATCTGGCCAAGCGTATGAATTTGCCAGGATTCGGAAAAGACGCACTAGCCGATGCTGAAGGCAATCGCTATGACTTCGATCGTCCGGAAGATTACTACTTACGGGTAGCGGCCAATATTGCGTTCCAAGGAACGCCACTGCCAAAAGCCAGTGCCGAAGATATTATTGCCGGCGGCGTAGAGCCACTCATGGGTCGGATCAGCTCAATTTTGAAAGCCGAAGAAGTGGGCCGTGTTGCGCACTTGTACTCACGCGGCGGCCGTTTTGAAGACGCTAACGAAAGTTATCAAGGTGACAAGGTGAAACATGCTTGGACAAGACCGCTGTGTGTCTACAACGAACAAGTGGGCACCACCATCGACAGCTTTAATGGCGAACGTCACAGCGGCGTGCCTTCATTCCAGCAAGCACGTTTCTGGGATGGCAGCTTAATGCGCGATCACTTTAGTGAACAAGATTGGCCACTCTTAGCCTTCTCATTTAAGTCGAACTTAATGAACAGCTACTCAGTGGGGATGGAGCGTTTACGCATGCTCAAACCCTACAATCCGGTGTTGATGAACCGAGTTGATGCGGCGCGCTTTGGTGTCAAACATGGTGACACCATCGAAATCGAAAGCCCTGGTGGTCGAGTGATTGGATTGGCGCTGGTCAGTGACAGTGTTGTACCGGGCGCTTTGGGTATTGAACATGGCTTTGGTCACACCGAACTAGGTGCCGCCGAACATACGATTGATGGTCATAAACGAATTGGCCACAAATGGTTAGGGGCGGGCATCAACCTCAATGACCTTGGCTTCCGTGACCCCACCCGAAAACAAGCCGCGACTTGGTTAGAGAATGTGTCCGGTGCGTCGATTCGGCAGGGATTACCAGTTCGAGTTCGCTCCGTTTAAGCCTCGGCTTAAATTCGAACGAGGCCAGCAGCAATGCTGGCTTTCTTCGTTGCGGCGATTATCAATAAAAAAGGCCAGCTCGAAGCTGGCCAAATGAGGAAAGAAAAACTTAACCCTTAGAGGGTGTGACGATAACCCCAAGTCAAACGCAGGCCAATACCAACCGTGTTCTCACCGCCGGTGATATCGCGTTCTGTGCGACGGTAGCCCGCATGTACCGCAACATTGCGATTGAAACGTTGCGCCACACCTAAAGCATAATATTCACCGTCGTTGTTCTGGATTCCATCATCCATAAATTGACCGTAACTTGCCGACCAATTGCGTTGGCCGTCATTATAGGTTCCGCTCAAAAATAGAAACTCACCGTTTTCGAGCCCTTCATCACGAAACTCATATTCAACCGCAAAGGTAAACTGGTCATAGCGTGTACGCGCGCCGAACTTAGTTCCCTGCCGTTTTCCAGCGCCACGATTGCCGGCGTCAATGTGAGCAATTGCCAATTCAATATTCTCGTGAATCGGAAAATTGATCGAACCGGAGAATGTGCTGTCTCGCTCAACGCCTTGCGGAGCAGGTTGGCCGTCGTTATTGGAATAAAACGCACGGTAGGTGACGCCATTGCGAACTAACGTGTAATCGACTGCGTCATCAATATAGGCGCCAGCGCCTAATGGACCACCTGCAGCGCCCATATTCGTGCGCGCCTGCAAGAAGGTTGCAACAAAGGGGTCCCATTGCAATGTATTCAGTTTATACGGAGACTCTAACCGACCCGCTCGAACCATACCTAAACTACCGGCGACACCCACATAACTTTCACGATACTTGGCACGGCCGTCTTTCAGTCCGTCCATGTCATAGTTAAAACCATGGCGGGCAAACATCCGGACACCATTGTCAAACTTGTGCTCACCATGCAAGAACACAGCACTCCAGTTATGGTTGTTATTGACGCCATTACCCCACGAATCGGTGATATACCAGTTGTCTTTACCGCGAGCCTCGGCTGCACTGCCGCTCGCACCGACAAGCTCGGTTTGTACGCGCGCTGTCACTTCAAAAAACGTGCTCGACTGCTTTTCTTCGTCGGCAACAGCGATATGGATCGCGCCAGCAAGCAACGATACAGCGAATAACGGGGCGACAATTTTGGCGGTTCTTAGCTGACTCATAACGAGCTCCTTTGCATTACTCTGTCAATTTCCCCAAGTATAAGCAACCTCTAATTTAATGCCTTGATCTATATCATAGCAGCACCGGATGAAGCTATGTAAATCGTATAAAAAATAACAACTTAGATATAAAAAAGCCCCAAACCGAGAGGCTTGAGGCTTTGCTTCTAGACGTTATCCGTCAGTTATTCACTATCAAACGGCTTGGGCCGCGGTGTGCTTGGTCGCGATGGCGGCAGCAATGGAATGGTGATTTGTGGTTGGTCACCAGTTAATGATTTCATGAACGCCACCATGTTATCGATATCTTCTTGGGGCAATTCACGACCCAGCTGCAACTTAGCCATGATATCGGTCGCTTCTTCAAGCGTCCAAACGGCACCGTCGTGGAAGTAAGGATAAGTTTTGTCGACGTTCCGCAAGGTAGGTACTTTAAAGGAAAAACGATCCGCGTCTTTACCTGTTACTTCATATCGACCCATTGACGGATTCTCGGTTTGATACGCCTGCACCAAACCCATGCGATGGAAATCTCGACCGCCAACCGCTTCGCCATAGTGACACGCTGCGCAGCCGATCTCTTTGAAAGTTTTATAACCCTTGAGTTCTTGCGCGGTCAAAGCGTCATCATCGCCAAGTAACCATTGGTCAAAACGTGAGTTCGGCGTGACTAAGGTTTCTTCGAAAACCGCGATTGCATCAGTGACATGATCAATGGTGATATCACGAGTTCCATAAATGGCTTCGAATAAATCGCCATACTCAGGGATTGAACGCAATACTTCCACCGCCAATGTATGGGTATAGGCCATCTCCAACGGGTTATCGATTGGACCTGCAGCTTGCTCCGCTAATGTCGCAGCACGACCGTCCCAAAACTGAGCAAGGTTCAAACTAGAATTCAGTACCGTCGGTGAATTGATCGGACCTTCTTGCCAGTTATGACCGATGGATGTCGGTAAGTTATCCGTTCCGCCACGACTCAGGTTATGGCACGAGTTGCAGGAAATAAAACCCGAGCGTGATAAGCGCGGCTCAAAAAATAGCATTTTGCCTAATTCGACTTTCTCTGGCTCAGTAATTTCCGCCGGTTGGATCGGTTGAATCGGCTCATTGCGAACACTCTGATAACTGCTGTTGTCCAATGCATTGACGGCTAACACAGCAGTACCAAGACACATTGTCGAGACTATTGCGGCTAAAGTTGCTTTCTTCACGTGAAGTTCCTCTAGGGACTTTTGATACCTTTCAGTATAGCCACAGAAAACACGAGGGAATTGATACAGGTCAAAGCGCGCACTTTCTGTACCCATAGTCGCCATACAACAGGCGATAAAAAGCTGCTATTTAGCGCAAATGTTAAATCTCTGTAAACCAAAGCGTCGCTTTTTACATATAATGTGCAGCACGAAAGGAAACATTTCGTTGCAATTTTTAAACAGGTGAGCAATTGACATTCAATCGCCATCCTGTGACATTGCACGGCATATTGAAGGCTTCTGTCGCCAGCGAATATGCGCATTGATGAAAGCTCGACCCACCTCAGGAGAGATTATGAAATTGTCGTTACTTTGTAGTGGCATTGTACTGGCACTTGCAAGCGTGAGCTTCAACCCAGTCGCAGCAGAAACAGCAATGACTAACCCCATTGCCGGTAGTTGTGAAGAGATCAGTTGTGAAAAAGAAATGCGCCAGCTCGTTCGTTTGGCTCGTGGCGGCAGCGGTGACGCAGCAGCCATCGTCGGTATGGCCTATGCCAGTGGCGATGGACTCGAGCAAAATGACAAAGAAGCCGAGCGCTACCTGCGCATTGGTGTTCGTTATAACAGCCCAGTGGCCATGTATATTCTGTCCGACTGGTACTTAAACGGCCACATTGTTGAGCAGGACATTAATGAGTCGGTTCGTCTACTCGATTTAGCCATTCGTGCCGAGTATGCGCCAGCGATTTATAAGCGTGCAATTCAGTTACTCAGCATTAATCAGCCTGACACCATTGCTGAGGGCATTGAACTGCTCGAGCAAGCTGCTGATCAGAACTTGATGAGCGCGATGTTTGCCCTCGCTCGACTCAAGCATACCGGTGTGGGAACTGAACAAGATCTTTACGGTGCTGCTGAGCTTTATCGGCAACTGATGATGGCTGGTCACACCGACGCCCGTCATCACGCACGACAAATTAGCCGCGAGCTTGCCGAGCTTGAAGGCACCAACAATAGTGATGAAATGATCGCGCGCTTGCAGGAAGCCGAGGGTATGGAACGGATTAGCGTTGTTGGTACGCGCATGAATGTTCATGGTCGCCTCGACAACATTGCTCGTCGTCTTGCCGCTACTGGCCGTTACGACACTCGCTCAATTGGCAGCCGTATTCGTGGCGTTAGTTGTGAAGACACAGGTACAAACTGTGGCGTAACCCGTCCGGAAGCTGGACAAGGTTCATTGAACGAAGTTCTTACTGGCGTGGTTGAATAATCCCCCACCAGTTTTCGTTGAAAAAACGCACTGACTTGTCAGTGCGTTTTTTATTTCAGTAAAACAAACACCTAGTGCGTGTTGTTTAATTCTATACGGTGACTATACTTACTTAACACTCCGCATAAAAACAATAAGGATTGCCAATGAGTTCGCCGTCGGACCAAGAAAATGATCTGCTCAAACCCAATGGACTGGTCAACCCGATCGACACAGATTATCAAGTTGGGCAAGACAATGTTGTGGTTAAAGTTGGGCCGTTTGGTCTCGATATTCACAACCGTGTGTTCGCGATTTCCGGCCTATTAATTGTTCTGTTCGTAGCGATCACACTGATCTTTCGCGAGCAAGCAGAACCGTTATTTTCCAGTGTCCGTGACTGGTTAACTAGCAATCTCGACTGGTTCTTTATTGGCGCGGCAAACATTTTTGTCATCCTTTGCCTCGTGCTTATTTTTACGCCGCTCGGCAAAGTCCGCTTAGGCGGGACCGAGGCCGATCCGGACTTCTCCTACATTGGTTGGTTTTCCATGTTGTTTGCCGCTGGTATGGGCATTGGTCTTATGTTTTACGGCGTTTCCGAGCCCATCGCGCATTTTAGTAGCGCCTTTGCCGGCGTGGAAGCTGGCGCCGATGGTGTGCGCACGGATTGGTCTCCACTGGCCGGCGCTGCTGGCGACGCGGAAGCCGCTGCTCGCCTCGGAATGGCAGCGACCATCTATCACTGGGCGCTGCATCCATGGGCAATCTACGCGGTTCTAGCACTTGGCTTAGCCTTGTTTTCCTTCAATAAAGGCTTACCACTGACCATTCGCTCGATCTTTTATCCGCTGCTCGGTGAGCGGGTTTGGGGTTGGCCAGGTCATGTCATTGATATTCTTGCCGTACTCGCGACCTTGTTTGGCCTTGCGACATCTCTTGGTCTCGGGGCTTCACAAGCGGCGGCAGGTTTGAACTACCTCTTCGGCTTCCCGACCGGCGTCACCATGGAAGTTTTATTGGTCGTGGGCATCACCATCATCGCTCTTGTTTCGGTTTTTGCTGGTTTGGAAGCTGGGGTCAAGCGATTGTCAGAAATTAATATGACGCTTGCTGCTTTACTCATGCTCTTCGTCATCATCGTCGGTCCCACGTTAGCAATCGTCACCGGTTTCTTCCAAAATTTAGCCAGTTACTTGCAACATCTCCCCGCATTAGCAAACCCTGTTGGGCGCGCGGACACCAACTATAGCCAAGGTTGGACTGCGTTTTACTGGGCGTGGTGGATTTCGTGGTCGCCGTTCGTCGGCATGTTTATTGCTCGTGTTTCTCGTGGCCGCACAGTGCGCGAGTTCTTGTTGGCCGTCCTGCTTATTCCGTCGTTAGCTTGTGTGCTTTGGATGACCGTCTTCGGCACCACCGCTATTCAACAATTTATTGGCGGCTATGAAGATGTTGCCAATGCGGCATTACCGCTACAGCTGTTCACTATGCTTGATGTCCTGCCATGGGCACAAGTCACGTCGTTTATCGGTATTGTCCTCGTGGTGGTCTTCTTCGTCACCTCGTCGGATTCCGGCTCACTGGTCATCGATACCATCGCAGCGGGCGGTAAAGTGAATGCGCCGACACCGCAGCGTATTTTCTGGTGTACCTTTGAAGGTCTCGTTGCCATTGCCCTCATCTTAGGTGGCGGCTTGATTGCACTGCAAGCCATGGCCGTTTCGGCAGGACTGCCCTTTACGATTGTCCTACTCATGAGCTGTGTTGCATTGGTTAAAGGGCTAAGTTCCGAGCCTCGGATTGGTTAGATTGGTTCTGGGCAGACGCAGTAATTCGCGTCTGCCTACTCCGCTATCGTCGTTTTTAATCATGGAGACTCTCGTTAATGCAGGCTGAACAAACTGAGATTCTTCATTTCCTCGAGCGTTTCGCGCCCTTCAATCAACTGCCCACTGAAGAGCTAGAGACCGTCGCTCAAGCGATCAGCGTCGGTTATGCGCGCGCTGACCAAGTCATCCTTGAATATAACCAGCCGATTCATGATCTCCACATTATTCGTAGCGGCTCAGTCGAGGTTTTGCAAAAAACTGGCGAGCTTTATAATCGTCTCACCGAAGGCGGTTACTTTGGCGAGTTTGGCTTATTACGTAAAGGCCGCGTGCGCTACCCCATTCGTTCGCTTGAAGATACCTTGCTGTATTACCTGCCTGGTGAGATCTTTACTCGGCTATTCGACCAGTATGACGAGTTCGCTGAAGCGGTCGAGGTCGAAGAAGATCGACGGGTACAATACGCCGTGCAGCAAGACCGTCCCAAGCATGATTTGCTGATGGAAATGGTCTCGACCTTGATCAGTCGCGAGGTCGTCAGCATTGATGCCAATGCCAGTATTCGTCAGGCCGCGGAATTAATGACCGCCGCTGAAGTGTCGTCATTGTTAATCATGGACGGCGATCGCGCACTTCCTGTTGGCATTATTACCGACAAAGACCTTCGCAAGCGCGTTCTCGCCGTCGGTCGCTCAGAACAAGAGCTAGTGCATGCGGTCATGAGTGAAGATCTCGTGTTTATCCAACACAACCAACACATTTTTGAAGCTATGCTGGTCATGCTGCGAACCAATTTGCATCATTTACCGGTATTGAAGAAAGGTGAGCTGGTCGGGGTTATTTCTTTATCCGATGTAGCGCGGCATGAATCGAAAAGTAGCCTATTTGTAGTGAGCAGCATCTTTAAACAGAACAGTATTGACGAGCTACAGCTACTCGAAGCCGACGTGCGCGCTAGTTTTGTGCGCATGGTCAATGAAGACGCCAACTCACGTATGATTGGCTCGTCGATGGCCACCATTGGCCGCAGTTTCAAACAGCGGTTACTGGAAATTGCCGAAGCCAAGCTCGGGCCACCACCGATTCCCTATTGTTTTATTGCTTTGGGCTCGATGGCGCGTGACGAGCAAGCGATTGTCACGGACCAAGACAATGCGCTTATTTTGGACGATCGGTATGACCCGAAAAAGCATGACGAGTACTTTCTTGCTCTCGCCCAGTATGTCACCGATGGGCTCGACGCCAGTGGCTATCCGTATTGCAGTGGTGGCATTATGGCGACGAATCCGGAGTGGCGACAACCACTACGTCAATGGCAAAAGTATTTCGCCAACTGGATTACCGACCCCACGCCGGCTCGGCTATTACATAGTAATATTTTCTTTGATCTTGATGCGGTGTGGGGCGAAAAACAGTTCGCTCACGAGCTCAACCAAATTATCCAGAAGCAAGCACCTCGGCATAAACGCTTTTTAGCCAGCATGGCAAAAAATGCAGTACAGCGGACGCCCCCACTTGGCTTTTTTAAAGACTTTGTCATGGAAAAGGATGGCAAGCAAAATAACAGTATTAATATGAAACGCCGAGGCACTGCGCCCTTAGTCGATCTCGTTCGTGTCCATGCACTCGCGATCGGTTCGACCCAGCGAAATACCTTTGGGCGCCTCGAAGATATCATCGAAGCAAACACTCTTCCCCATGGTCGCGGCCCTGATTTGCGTGACGCTTACGAACTGATTGCCATGGTGCGAATTCGTCAGCAAGCGCGTGCACTCGCCGCAGGCGAAACTCCCGATAACAACGTAAGCCCGGATCAGCTGTCCGACTTCGAACGCAAACACTTAAAGGATGCGTTTCAAATTCTCAGCCATGCACAGAAATATCTGCGCTACCGCTACTCAATTCATTAGCCAACGTCGATGCTGTATATGCCTGCCCTCACCAAGCACGAAACTGCACCCGCGATCAGTTGGCAAGACCGCTTTCAGCAGCTCGCAAACGCTGCGCATGACCCACGCTTGCGCGATTATTACTCAAAAGGCATGGTTGCTGGCGATACACCCATTGCGGAAGCACCTTTGCTTGCGGTTGACTTTGAGACCACCGGACTTGATCCAACCCAGCACGGCATTGTAAGTATTGCGATGATTCCGATGACGATCCAGCGCATTGCGCTGTCGCAGGCGAAAACTTGGATTGTTAAGCCACAGCGACCATTAACCAGTGAGTCCGTTGTGATTCACGGAATTACTCACAGTGATATCGCCGCAGCCGATGACATCGTTGATCATTTAGAAGATATATTGGCGTTCGCCGCTGGGAAGATTTGGGTGGTTCATTATCGGGGTATCGAGCGGCCGTTTTTTCAGCGGACCTTGCTAAATCGTATTCAAGAGTCAATCGACTTTCCCGTGATCGACACCATGCAACTGGAAGCAAACTGCCGCAGACAACCATTAACCCGCTGGCAGCAGCTGCTGCAAATGGCGAACCTCAAACAGTATCGCCAGCCATCAATTCGCTTAGCAGACAGTCGTGAGCGCTATGGACTCCCGTTCTATCCGCCACACAACGCATTGACTGACACCCTAGCGTGCGCCGAGCTGCTGCAAGCGCAAATTGCGCATCACTACAGCCCGACTACACCTATTAGTCAGCTTTGGCTTTAGTTGCTCGTCACGGTTTCCAGATAGTCAACCAAGTCAATTGCCATTACGTCATCCAGCAACATCCGGGCTACTTGTTTCAGACCGATGTTTTGGCGTAATACACCACCATTACTTAAGCGATGAACGCGACCATTATAAATAGTATAAAAACTCGGATAAGAATCCGCATTCGCCGCATGGGCAGCGTGCAACATTAAGACTTCCGCACCACCGAGCTGCATGACACGATAATCATAACGGAAACCACTTTGGCTGAGCGTAATACGTTGATAGTCGCCGTCAACCGTGAACTGGTCTGACTGATACAACTGCGGGTTAATCGCACGAACAATCTCGCCGCCGTCCATCTCGCTAAATGGCTTACTCGCATTCGACATGCCATTGCTCGTTGGGCTAATGCAGACGCCTTCGTTCGTGTCAGTGCGGATATACACGAGCTCATCAGGGAACTGATACTGGTCAAACTCTAATGGGTCCATCCACGCGGCCAATGCCGTTTTAAAAACATCGCTGTTGGTATCGATGACTTCAAAATGGACGAAAAACTCAAGTCCGTCCGTGGCATTCACGAGGCGATAACTATCCGGCTGATCTGACAATTGCTCTACCGAACTATAGCTACCGTCATTGGCGTCACTAATCGTCCAGCGTTGCTCTTCTAAATGCCAACAACGTTGATCGGTTGGCGGGAAAAAGCTCGACAAGACGCCTTTATTGAACTGCAAACCTGACGAACTGCGCGTGACCCATGCCACTTCATCTGCCCGCTCGTTATAAACGTCAAAGCTATTATTGGTGCTCGCGAGGTGCACCGTATTACCCGGCTCAAGGAAATTATCTTCAGCAAAATAACGCTGCGAGTCACTCAGCGGCTGACGTTCACCGATGTAGCCAAGTTGCGTTAAGCGCGCCGCCATATCGTCTTCCGTTGCGCCAGCAAAAATCGCCTGCAATGCAGCCAACGGTTCATTGGTATAGGACATCGCGGCCTGATAACGAGGGAATACGCGATTGTTGCCAGACTCAAGCGCTTCAGGACTTAAAACGTATTGGCCACTGAAAAGTTGATTATAAGCATCGCCCGGTGAGTGGTAATAGTTACCACTAATCATCAGACGACCGATAGCGTAGACTTCATTCTGCTCAAACGAGGAGAGCGCGGCGTCATACAGCCACGACTCTAAGGTTGTTAGGGTATTCACATGGCCTTGATAGTAGCCACGTGCACTGAGAACGATATCGCCATCGTCGCTCATCAATAGGTCATCGGCGGGACGTGGGTTACTAGTATTTGCAGGGAAACGCGCAATCACGAAGTGCTCAGCAAATTCATAAGGCGACTCTATGGTCAAGTCATAGCGACCCGTAGCCGATGTAATCGCGATGGGACTATCTTCATCGCACTGCAAATCGCGGGTGGTATCGATACAAACTTCGGCACCAGCAACGCTATCGTAATAATGCACCCGACCATTGAGTGTATGGGTAAACAATTGATCCGTCGGTTGACCAGGATCTTTCGCCGGTTGGACGAGTCCGACTGGGCAATCTTCACAGCTACCATCGTCACCGCCACCGTTACCGCCACCGTTGCCTGGGCCGCCGCCACTACCAGAGTCATCACTTCCTGAAGAGCCACCACAGGCAGCTAATGCGAGTGCGACAACCGTCGCTAATAACGAGAGTTTAATTTTTGCCGTCATATTATTCTCCATATTTTACTTCGTATGACGTCATGTCACACACTGCATTTTTCTAATTTAGATAAAATAAAGGGCGAGCACGGCTCACCCTTTTCGGAGCTTAAGTCGCTAACCTGTAATCAGCAAATAGGCAACCGCCAAAATGAGTACTGGTGCGACGACCGCAGCAATAAAGTGAAAGATTTTTGCAAACCACACCGAGCTTTCGGCTTCAACTTCAACCTTAATCCGTGGCCAAATAATCCAGCCCACAAAGACTGCAGCAAACATACCGCCAAGAGGCATGAGTAAGTTTGATGCGACGTAGTCCATGATGTCGAACGGATTGCGACCGAAAATACTGACATCAGCCAATACGCCGAACGATAGTGCCGCTGGTATTCCGAGAACAAGATAGTTTACTGTAGCAACTGTCGCAGTCGCCTTCTTCCGCGATAAATTGTATTCGTCTATCAAGAACGCCACCGCTGGCTCGAGTATTGAGATTGACGAGGTTACCGCCGCGAACAGCAGCAATAGGAAGAACAAAATTGCGAAGAACTGACCACCGGCCATTTGTGCAAACAATGCTGGCATGGTGATGAAGGTCAATCCCGGTCCTGCACCGGGGTCAACGCCGAAAGCAAATACCGCAGGCAGAATCATTAAACCAGCCAACACCGCCGCAAGAATGGCTAACGAGGCAATCCACAAACTTGAGCCGACAATTTTGGTGCCTTTACCAAGGTATGAACCGTAAGCGATCATTAGACCAGCACCAACTGACAAGGAGAACACCGCCAGTCCCAGTGCTTCAAGGAACATGTTCACGGTCAATTTCGACCAGTCCGGTGTGACCAAGTAAATCAAACCGTCAATCGCGCCCGGTAAGGTTAAGCTGCGGAAGGCGAGGAAAATCATCAGAATGAACAAGACCGGCATGAGGATTTTACAAATCCGTTCAATGCCCGATTGCACACCTGCAATAACAATTGAAACCGTGATACCTAAAAACACTAATGTGTATGCCATAGCGGCCAATGGGTTGCTGATAAAGCCACCAAACATGCTCTCAAGTTCAGCACCGTCCGTGACTAAGATGTCACCACGAATAGCCTCGAAGACATAGGCGATTGCCCAGCCACCAACAACGGAGTAAAAGCCTAGAATAAGGAAGACGCAAAGTACCATCATCCAACCGACGTAATGCCATTTACCTCCGCCTAACTTACGTAAAGCAGACGTTGCTGAACGCTTCGAGATACGGCCGATCATCATTTCTGACATCATCATGATAATACCGACCGTAAACACACAGGCTAAATAGACGAGAAGGAAAACACCGCCACCATTTGAACCTGCGACATAAGGAAATTTCCAGATTGCTCCGAGGCCGACAGCTGAACCGGCGGCAGCGAAGATAAATCCGATCTTCGAACCCCAATTACCGCGACTATCCGTTGTTACATTTGTCATGTGTAGTGCTCATATTGTTATAGTTTTTAAGGTGAAAACTTTCGCAACCAAAACCTTAAACAGTTTTGCGCTGAATAACTAGTCTTGTGCAGTTCATTCACCGAGGGTACTACACAAGTGGCCGAATAATCTACTGCCGATTGGCTGTAAACCGCGTCATCAGACGACTTCCGGAAAATTTAACGACGTATCGAAGCAACGTGCGCGTCGGCATTGGCACGGCGAGCTGCGTGAGCAACTTCGCTGTAGACAACAGTTTTGCCGATTGGCGCCAGCGCAATCCCTGCCAGTTTAATATGTTGAATTGCAAAAGGAATACCGATGATTGTTATAGCCAAGAAGCAAGCAGAAATAATATGACCGATAGCCAGCCAAAGCCCAGCCAGAATAAACCAAATAATATTGCCTAGGGTGCCGAAAGCACTTGTGCCAATATCACCGCGCTGTGTGAGTTCACGACGATTAATCGCTTCGCGGCCGAACGGCAAGAAAGCGAATTTACCAAGTACAAAACAGGCGCGTCCCCATGGAATGCCGACTATAGAAATGAAAGCCAGTAAAGCATAGAGCCACCAAGCCAAGCCCATGACAAAGCCGCCGAAAATAAACCATATAAGATTGCCGATTGTGCGCATGTTTACTATTCCTTTTTTGTAAGACCTACAAGATAAAACAAAAACCGGTTAAAACACACGCGAAAAATTCACTGGTGAACAAGACTATTGCGGTAAAAAACGAGATAATGGCCAACTTACGCGGTTCTCACTGAACCACAATTCAGCGCAAACAGTTGGCAGCACCATGGAAATTAAAGTTAATTATCTCGATAACCTTCGTCTGGAAGCAAAATTTGACGATTTCACCGTCATTTCAGACCAACCGATTCGCTACAAAGGCGACGGCTCAGCACCCGGACCATTCGACTATTTCCTTGCTTCATCGGCAATGTGCGCTGCTTATTTTGTAAAGGTGTATTGCTTGTCACGCAATATTCCAACTGAGAACATCCGTTTAGCGCAGAACAACATCGTTGACCCAGAGAACCGCTACAAGCAGATTTTTAAAATTCAGGTCGAGCTGCCAGAAGACATTTCTGAGCGTGACCGCGAAGGGATTATTCGCTCGATAGACCGCTGTACCGTGAAGAAAGTGGTGCAAGAAGGTCCGGATTTCCAAATTGAAGTGGTTGAGAGCCTCGACGACGACGCCCAAGCTTTGTTAGCACTCGCGCCAACAGGTGCAGAACGCACCTACATTGAAGGCAAAGACGCGCCGCTCGAAGACACCATTGCCAATATGAGCAAAATTCTCGCCGACCTTGGCATGAAAATCGAAATCGCTTCGTGGCGTAATATTGTGCCTCACGTTTGGTCATTGCATGTCCGTGACGCAGCGTCACCCATGTGCTTTACCAATGGCAAAGGCGCAACCAAAGAAAGCGCGCTCTGCTCAGCGCTTGGCGAGTTCATTGAGCGCCTGAATTGTAACTTCTTCTACAATGACCAATTTTGGGGTGAAGAGATCGCTAATAGCGAGTTCGTTCACTACCCGAACGAGCGCTGGTTTACCCTCGAAGAAGACGACTCGCTTCCCGCCGGGCTGCTCGACGACTATTGCTTAAGTATTTACGACGCCGAAGGTGAACTTTGCGGTTCTCACCTCGTCGACACCAACTCAGGCAACAGCGAACGTGGTATTGTCGCGCTGCCGTATACGCGCCAGTCAGACGGCGAGACCGTGTACATTCCGTCGAACCTGATTGAAAACCTGTTTTTAAGTAATGGCATGAGTGCCGGCAACACCCTTGCCGAAGCACAAGTACAGTGCTTGTCAGAAATTTTTGAGCGGGCGGTGAAAAAGCAGATCATCGAAGAAGAAATTGCCCTGCCCGAAGTGCCCTCTGACGTCTTAGCGCGTTACCCACACCTCGTTGAAGGCATTCAAGCGCTCGAAGCTCAAGGCTTTCCAGTATTAGTTAAAGACGCCTCTCTCGGCGGCCAGTTCCCGGTGGCCTGCGTCACTTTAATGAACCCACGCACTGGCGGTGTGTTTGCTTCATTTGGTGCGCACCCTAGTTTTGCCGTGGCGTTAGAGCGCAGCCTCACCGAGCTTCTGCAAGGTCGCAGTTTTGAAGGCTTAAACGACTTCCAGCCGCCAACCTTTAATTCGATGGCTGTCACTGAGCCGAACAACTACGTGGAACATTTCATTGATTCATCGGGTGTGGTGTCGTGGCGCTTCTTTAGTAGCGAATTTGACTATGACTTCGTCGACTGGGATTTCTCTGGTACGAACGACGAAGAGGCGGCAACCTTGTTTGGCATTCTTGCCGACTTAGGGAAAGAAGTGTATATGGCGGTATTTACCGAACTTGGCGCACCTGTGTGCCGGATTCTCGTGCCCGGCTACTCGGAAGTGTATCCGGTCGAAGACTTAATCTGGGATAACACCAACGTCGCTTTGCAATACCGTTCGGATATTTTGAATTTACACCGGCTAGACGACGAAGCCCTAGCCGACTTAGTTGAGCGACTCGAAGAGAGTCAGCTGGATAATTACACCGACATTGTCACCTTAATTGGTATCGAGTTTGACGAAAATACCGAGTGGGGACAGCTCACGGTGCTCGAACTGAAACTGCTGATTTATTTGGCACTCGGCGAGCACGAGGCCGCATTGGAACTGGTGGAAGCATTCCTGCAGTACAACGACAATACAGTGCAGCGCGGCTTGTTCTACCGAGCCATGCAGGCCGTACTTGAAATTGAGCTGGACGAAGAACTGAGCCAGGCCGCGTTTGCCTTTAACCTGCGCCGCATGTTTGGTGATGACGTTTACGAAGCCGCTCTCGGCTCGGTGGAAGGCCATGTGCGTTTCTACGGTCTGACCCCAACGAATATGCAGCTCGACGGTTTAGACCGGCATTTACGCCTGATCGACAGCTATCAAAAGCTGCATGCTGCCAGAGCGCGCGCTGCGGGTCTGTGACCTTTCTGCACTGGCATTCGGCACTCCATCAATATAAGATAGCCCTAATATTGATGGAGCTAACCTATGCGTATTACCGTGATTGGTGCCGGATTTGCCGCACTGACAGCCGTAAAAACACTCAGAAAGCAGTCGAAGGACGTCAACATCACCGTCATCGCCCCAAAAGCTGAGCTGGTTTACTTACCCAGTATTATTTGGTTACCGGCGGGCTTACGGACTGCCGACGACCTTCGCGTCGACCTCACCGCTTACTTTAAAAAGTTACGTGTCAACTTTGTGCCCGGCCGAGTTCAAGACATCTCTGATGGTGGCCGCTCGGTTCACACTGAAGACGACGTGATAACTAACGACGCGTTAATTATTGCCAGTGGCGGGCGCTTCATCAAAAAACTTCCCGGTATCGAGCATGTGATTACGCCTTGTGAAGGCATACAAGCCGGTGAAGCGATTCGTGACCGCTTAGCCGCCATGAAATCAGGCACCATTGCGCTCGGTTTTGGTGGCAACCCGAATGAGCCAGCCGCGATGCGCTGTGGCCCCATGTTTGAATTTGTCTTTAATATTGAATGCTTGCTGCGCCAGCAAGGCCGTCGCGACCAATTCAAGCTGGTGTTTTTTAATCCAAAAGAGCAGCCTGGCGCTCGCCTCGGGCCGGATGTGCCAAGTAAGCTGGTGAACCTCATGAAAAAACGCGGGGTTGAAACGCACCTTGGCCACAAACTTAAAGGATTCACGGCCAATAGCGTGGAAACCGAAGGAGGCAACATTGCCGCCGACCTGATTCTATTCATGCCCGGTATGACCGGTCCTGCATGGCTCGAAAATACAGCGTTACCTCAATCACCCGGCGGTATGATCGTCGCCAACGAACACACTCAAGTCAAAGGGTTCAAACACGTCTATGTCGCCGGCGACGCTGGCAGCTTCCCTGGCCCAGACTGGCAACCAAAACAAGCCCACGCCGCTGATATTCAAGCGAAAGTCGCAGCAACGAATGCCTTACGCGAACTTCGCGGTGAATCTGCCGAACTTGAGAAAATCTACCATGAACTTGTGTGTATCGTGGATACCCTCAGCCACGGCATATTCATTAAACGCAATGAAAAAGGCGCACGGTTTTTACCGCCTCTGCGCATCATGCACTACGCAAAACGTTTCTTTGAGAAACAGTATTTGCGGCAGTATCGGGGTTAGAAATCAGAGCTACCATTTCAGCGGCCAGTTGAATAGACTATAGACCTGTGTCTGCTTTAAGTGAAAATACCAAACTACTCATCAGGCCACTGCCGATAAGTACTGAGAACCCTGAGTATTGTAATTTTCTCTGCTTGTAAACTTATCGAATAGACCACTAAATAATGATCTGAAATGACCAATTCCCGAGTACCTGTAATACGCCCCTCACGGCCCATCATCGGAAATGTAGTTAAATGGCTGATATCGGAATACAAATTATCTTTGAACTTTTGAGCTGCCGAAATATTTTCATTAGCAATATATTCGATTATCGACAAAAGGTCATTTCGACCCACCTGAGTCCATTCTAGAGTATGCATTTGATTTCCTATCAATAATTGCTTGAGCGTTATCCATAACAGCTTCATTTGAAATGTGAGGTCCGGAATCAGCCAAAGCCTCAAAGACCTTGGCTCTGAACCACTCATTATAGCTATCTGGATCGCTTGTTAGCGCGGCCGGTAATCCACCTTCTTTGGTAATGCGCGTTAACAAAATGCGAACTGCGTCTGACAGCGTTAAACCGACTTCAGCAAGTTTCGCTGTTGCTTCCGCTTTCAAGTTTTCGTCAACGCGAACGTGTAACATCGATGATTGAGTCATATCCACCTCCAAAATTAAGCTTCACCTAGAGTATGTATCTCAATTGAGATACGATCAAGTTGATAGCGACGAAATTACTCATGCTAGAGTACGCCTTTAAGTTAAAACCTCGATTGGGAGTCAGAGCAATAGAGGGCCTATAAAATGAGAGAAAGCCCAGCAAATTTGGGAGTTTATCGAAACGCTATTTCATATCTCGTTTCAAATTAGAGTTTTGCAGCAGGATTTCACTCAAGTACTTAGAGCTGTGCTTTTCTGCGTATTCAACTGCCTTTTCCGACGCATCTAAAGCAGCTGTGGGGTTGTCGTTCATGGTGTACGCCGTCGCTAGGCTATCCCATAATATCTCCGAGTACGGGAATGACTGTGTGCCGGCCTCTAAGATTTCAACGCCCCAAGCCAATTGCCCTTCATACGCGGCCTTAAGGCCGTAAACATTGTACTGATGGACTGACATCGGCAGTTTGCAGTCAGTAATTTCGGCATAGCCTGCATAATAACTATGGAGCTGCTCGAGCGATTTAACCTCGATCTGCGGAACCGCATTGAAGCCCCGGAAAACCGAGCGAAGCCCCATCACATTGCCAATTAACGGTGTTGAGTCATGGGTTTCATCGGGAAACCGACGCAGTTCCCACGTTAAATTGCTGTCGGTCAGTTTTCCGAGCGCTGCTTGCAAAGAATCAAAACCTTCGGCCATTTCGTCCGGCTCGCTGGCCATACTCGCAAACCAACGAACCTTGTCGCTTTCAGCAGTTAGGTTCGCTAAATCATTGAGAATCGCAAAATCGTCCCACCACAAGCTGGGGCTGACAGAAATGGCGGCTTGTATGACATCCCCGTGATTTAACGCGAGGTATGCCGAATATAATCCCGAAAGAGAATGCCCGGTAACGGTCACGTGCGACGCAATCCGATAGTCTTCACGCAGCTTAGGTAGCAACTCTTCAAACAAGAATTTTGTGTAGTTATCCGCACCACCCGAGCGACCGGCAAACTGTTCTAACTCTGTATGCGTAAAATTCAGCAAGCGATTATTTGCACTGACACCAACCACGATCATATCCGGAATTTCCGCGAAAGTGCTCATAAACTCGATGTTACCGGCCACGTGATTAAACTGCGTTGAGCCATCCATGACCAAAAGCAACGGATATTCATAGCCAGACGAATGCCGATAAGTTTCAGGTAATGCCACCCTGATGGTTGTCGTTTCGCTCAGTCGCTCAGAATAAAATTGGAATGGCGTGCTTGCGGCGCATACCGAAGAAAAAAGAGAAACTGAGAGGATTAGTGTTTTCAGTAGCACGTTGAATAATTTGCCCACCGCGGATTCCCTTTGAGTTGCTGTTACGAGGAACTGAAGAGTAGCACAGTGCGAAGTGGCCGCAATTCAATTCAGTAGCGGCCATAACTTTCTTTCTGAACGCTTATTTGTTTTCGCTAGCTGGACATCCCTCACCGGCTTTATCACTCACTATATAGGCGAGCAACTCTGCAATTTTGCCATTTCGTAGCTTATACAAATCGCAAAAGGCGAATTTATGCTGACTACCGTCTGGCTCAGTCATATCGATAATTCCACTTAACGCAGCATCATCACCGCTAACGAACAACCGCTCAGTCGTAAGTCTCACCTTGAACGCGGGGTTTGCCATTTCCGCCAACCATGCCTTGAATGCCTGTTTCCCTCGAATTCCTTCCACGTCCGCCGCCATTCTAAAATGAATGTCGTCGGTGACACTGTTCAAAATGGTGTCTGTATCATGCTCGGCCCATGCCTGATTAAAAATGGTTAAAAACGCTTCTGTGTTATTCATGGTGTTATCCTCTTTAATATCTATAGCTTATACAATGTTCATTAACTAGTCGGCTACGGCTCATACGAATCGACACCAAAAGTCACATCATTGAAATTTACTACTGGCGGGCAAGTAATGCCGAGATACAAGTGCGTAAAAATGCGCGTTCTTGCTCTAATTCTGTACACTGAAGCGCCTGTTGATAAGCCGTTATCGCCGCTTTGGTATGGCCTGCAAGATTTAAAAAATGAGCATGAGTGGCATGTAAAAGGTGGTAGTCTGCAAGGCCTCGCTCGGCCAACAATTGCTCGATTTCGGTCAGTGCCGCCTGCGCTCCATGCACATGCCCAACAGCCACCGCCCGATTCAAGCGTACGACAGGCGTATATTCAGCTCGTAATAATACATTGTATAGCCCAAGTATCTCTTGCCAATCTGTTTCTTCTGCACTGCCTGCAGTTGCATGGATACCTGCAATCGCAGCTTGTAGCGTGTAAGATCGCAAACAACCGCGCTTGAGTGCATCGCAAACCAACTGGTCAGCTTCCTCGATCATCGCATGATTCCACAGCGCTCTATTTTGTTCATGCAGGCGCAATAACTCACCATCAACTGACTGCCGAGCACGCTGTCTTGATGCTTGAAATAACATCAGTGCGAGTAAGCCACATACTTCCGGAGCATCCAGCAATCCACGTAATAATCGAGCTAAGCGAATCGCTTCGCGCATAAGCTCCGGATGCTGCAAGGTGTCTCCTGTTGCACTTAAATAGCCTGCATTAAACACTAAATAGATCACCTGAAGCACTGCATTCACTCGATATGAGAGTGCATCAGCTTGAGGTACTTCATACGGCAATTGCATGTCTTTAATTTTACGTTTCGCCCTAACAATGCGTTGCGCCAATGTTGCTGGTTTCGTTAAAAAAGCACTGGCGACTTGCTCAGTAGTGAGTCCACAAACTTCACGCAGGGTCAGAGCGACACGAGCTTCAGAGGTAAGCGCTGGGTGGCAACACGTAAAAATAAGACGCAAGCTGTCATCTTCGATATGATCCAATTGTTCGGGCTCCGGCGACTCCAGATCGTCAAGCAACTGCTGTTCTAGCGGTTGCATACGCTGCTCACGTCTTAACTTATCAATCGCCTTATAGCGCCCCGTAGAAATAAGCCACGCTCTTGGATTGCCGGGCACACCGTCGTTCGGCCACTGCCGCATCGCGACCGAAAACGCGTCTTGTAGCGCTTCCTCTGCAAGCTCAAAACTCCCTAGCAGGCGAATTAGGGTCGCAAGAATCTGGCGAGACTCATCGCTATACAGTGTCTGAATAAGTTGCTTGAACGCTGCTTGCTCCACGGCCTATACATCCAGCTCCCGAATTGGACGTACTTCTATCGAACCCACGCGCGCCGGCGGAATTTTCTCAGCAAAGGCGATGGCTTCATTCAGATCCCGCGCATCGATCATGTAAAAGCCTGCTAATTGCTCTTTGGTTTCCGCAAACGGACCATCAGTGATACTTACCTCGCCGTCGCGAACGCGTACCGTTGCCGCACTGGATACTGGCTGCAATGCTTGCCCCGCGAGCAACATACCGCGCTCAACAGCGCTCATTGCATAGGCGTGACATTCACTATCGTCGGGGCTTTCAGGTAAAGTGTGAAGATTTTTCTCGTTCGCGTATACCAGACATAGATATTTCATGACATTCCTCTTTACGTTCATTGCTGCTCTCAATGCCGAGCGTTACATACCTTAGTCGAAATACATGTTTAATTTTCGACAAGCCTGCCTCAACGGTCGATGTTGTTCATTTCACTGTAGCCGTTAATAGTTATTCATTAACGTTGAGAGAAAGTGTAGCAACTTTATGAGGTTAGACCACTTTGTAGTGCAACAGGACTTGGCCGCTCGCTGCGGTGTTTATCGAGTGAATTACATGGGGAATATCCGCCACCAGTGTGGTTTCTTCAATGTTAACGGGACTCCATCTCCGCCTCTAGAAGGTCGAGAGTCTTCTTTTCATAGCGACCGTCTTCAGCGGGGTATCTTAGCCCTTTTATTCCTCTTTCTTTCGCCAACGCCCAAACTATGCTTTCCCCTGCAGGCAGCACATCAGGTTCTTTTTGATAAACAGGGTCTGCATACGCCTCCTCGGGGCTAATTATTTCCCACCCGTTCGCGCGGAACATGTTGACTATGTCCGCGACAAAGTGCGCGTTGATGGCATTAGTATGTAAAAGAAGCACATGATCAACACTTCGCCCCAGCGTCTCATTCGCCAAATCATCATAATAAACTGCCCTGTCAAGCAAGTGCGTCAAATATGCATCTCTATAAGCCGAAACATCTTTATTCGGATTCGCAGCAATCCAATCCAAATAGCGACTGTTGTAGTACCAGTCACTCGCATCAATACTCACTGCCCCAGGTGCATAGTCATGATCAGACAACCACGCTCTAAAGCCGTCACGCTTCACTGCCGTGTCCCCCTCCTTCAAAAATGGGAAGCGATCACGCGTCGTCCACCCTGGCTTTTCACGCAGCAACTCCTCATTTCTTGCTGCGTCTTCTATAAAAGCCCGGAGCGATACGTTGGGCGACCCAAAATTGCTATGAGCGTAACTGTGATTCGCAATCGCATGCCCAGCCTTTCCCCATGCACGCACAAGAGTCATACCTTCTGGACTATTCACCCGACTCCCGGTCACAAAAAAAATGGCCTTAACCTCTGCATCCGCCAAGGCATCCAGAATGGCACCATTCCATTCCTCGGCTTGAGGATTGGTACTCGGGTTAAAGCCATCATCAAAAGACAATGCTAAACTTTGCGCCGCCGCGCCTGTTGAACAGATCAGCAACATGGTGGCGAATAAAATTCTTATCATCTAGAAAGCTCCGTTATTGAGTGTCGCTCTGGTGCACATGATTACGTTAAAGTGGACAGCGTCACTTTAGCTGAATTGAAACTCGTCTACCAATATGCTGAGCTGGCTAAGTTCAACCGCTTTTCGCTTGACTCTATGCTGTAATCGATATATCGCGAATAGACAAAGTGGAGACACCACCAGGCTGTAGATCAGCAATAGCTCCATAGATGCCGCAGAAGGTTGCCACCAGCACAACAGCCAAAGCAGTGCAGTAAAAAGTAGTAAAGCGGCACAACTTAGCTGAATATAACGGTAGTACCGCAAAGTGAGCAGGCAGGTTCGGTAGCGAAACTGCAATAAACCAGCGCTCTCCCAGGAATCATATGCCAAAATAGGTCGGTGCACCCGCCAGTTCACATACAAAGCACCTACCGCACCTATAACTAAAAAGGCAGCTCCTAGATACCCCAACCAGCCGGGCATTGCGAATACTAACCAACAGGCTGTAGCCGCCATCACGAATGCGCCAAACCATTCGCCGTACATCAGTAGCCGTTGTTGATGTTGCCGTTGGCGAGCCTGAATTAAATCTGCCGAACTGACTGTTGTGTCCTCGGACGTTTGCTGTTTCTGCCAGTCTTTTGCCAATTGAGCTAAATCAAGATCATCTGCCATGCTGCATCAACTCCATCAATTCATTTTTGGCGCGATTCAATCGCACCCGGACTGCACCTTGACTGCACTGCAGAATTGCGGCTATCTCTGTTGCGCCTAGATCCTCTAATGCCAGCAATATAACCTGCCGGTTGGCCACCGATAGTTGTCGTATGGCCTGCATCAATTGCCGGCTCTGATGTTGCTCCCCCGTCTCCACCGACGGACAATCCTGCAGCAAAACAGCCTGCGCGTTTTCATCCAGTGGCTGCCACTTCGTGCGTTGCGCTCGGGCAATATGGTCAACTGTGACATTGTGCACAATTCGAAACAGGTAAGCGCGTGGGTTTTCAGCCTGTTGTAACCGAGCAGCCGACTGGTGCAATGCCAGATAAATATCCTGCTTCAAATCCTGCCGAGCGGCTGCGTCTGCTTCCGATGCCAATAGGGTGCGGCTGATAGCGCCTTGGTTTTGTTGCCAAAGCTGCAGTAGAAATTGCTCTGGTGTCGGTTCGTTGTTGTCTGGCTTGGTCAAAAGAATCCCCGTTGCTTACGTACTTTTTTAATTCCGCCAAAGTTCAAAGAAGTAGTCTTCCCTATGCACCAAAGTGTTACACAAAAAAAGAAAAAATAATTTGTAACAGAACTCGGCTACACCACGACTTCTCAAGCAAACACATCAGACAACAACTGAAAGGTTACAATGAGAAAGTCACTTTTACTTACTTTACTAGCTAGCGTATCAATGTTCCAAGTGAGCGCCGAAACATCATCAAGCGACTCAATGCGAGCACCATCAGGACCCGTGCTGTATCACAATGCCACTTTGATTAACCCCGCCTCCGAGCAGCAACTGAGCAATGGTTGGTTGTTAGTGCAAGATGGGCGTATTGCAAAGTTAGGACAGCAGAAGAGTGACCAGCCTGACTTACCTGCGGCCACTCAGCAAATCGACTTACATGGCCAGTATGTTTTACCTGGCCTTATCGATGTGCACCTCCATCTGACCGCTGGTCCTCATCGTGTTGAAATACAGGACGGTACTCCAGTTTTAACAATGAAAGGTGATAGCCAGATCACGCGCTACCATGCGCTTAGTACTCTGGCAACTGGTATCACGACCGCTTTCAGTCCCGCGGGTTCACCAACCGATAACGCCGAATACGCTCAGCAACAAGACGCTGGGAACTGGCTTGGCCCCAAACTTATTTATGCGGGCTACATCTTTGAACCAACTCCTATTTTAGGCGGTTCGGTGCACCCGACAGATGAAACCAGCTGGCGAGCTGAAATAGCTGAGCAGAAAGCGTTTGGGGCGGAATACATAAAGCTCTACACCGGCCTCAATGAAGATGAAATCGCTCTAGGGGTTCAACTCGCCAAAGAGTTCGGACTAAAAACCGTTGCGCATCTTGATTCGGTGAGCTGGCAATACGCAGCAGAAATAGGTGTCGATGCTTTAACTCATGCGTTACCTACCAGTGCCGAACTTCTGACTGGAGCTGCGCAACAAGATTATCTAGTCGAGCGAAGCAACCCGTACAACCAACGATTTATCTATAGCTGGTTTAAACACGCGGACTACGACAGTCGGCCCTTACAGCAGCTCTTCAATACACTGGCTGAACAACAAACTCACATTGATTTAACCCTAGTGGTGAATGAATTATTTTACTTCGCGCGCGAGCTGGAAGATCTATATCCAGAACAGGATATGTGGGTATTCCACCCTCAAATGCGCACACGCTGGCGCGCGGCCATGGCGGCGCCCAGTTATGACTGGACAGCAGAAGATTTTGCGCTGGCACAGCAACAGCTACCCAAAGTAAAAGCGTTCTTCAAACGATTGTACGATGCGGGTGTACCACTTGCCATCGGTACCGACAGCTTCACCAGTAGTCCTTTTTACTTGCGAGAATTGCAACTCAGCCAAGAGGCAGGCCTAACAAATTGGCAAGTATTGCAGTTGGCGACCATGGGCGGTGCGAGACATCTAGGCTTAGCCGATACCGGCCAGTTAGCCGAAGATTTTGTCGCCGACTTTATTGTGCTCACTGATAACCCACTCTCTGATTTAGCCGCACTCAATACTGTTCAGACCGTAGTTCAGCGCGGGAGAGCATGGCAGGTAGAGGCGCTAAAGGCTCAACTTGACTCACTAACAAACGTAGAACTTTAATCGCACCTTAATAAGATGATTGAAAACTAAACAACTGATAAAAAAGGACATACCGATGGAAACGTTACGGCATTACACTTCCGAATTTGGCGTCATCTTGCAACAAACCAATACATTCAACCTGATTGTTTTTGGCTTACTCTTTTTGGCACTGTGGTTTTTACCCAGCCTACTTGCGCTGATATTCAACCGTCAGCATATCGGCAAGATAGCATTGCTAAATATACCTGCAGGCTTCTCCTGGATCGCCTGGTTTGCACTACTAGTCTGGGCAGTCACTGGAAAATTAGGTGATAAACTTGCCGCTAAAGCCCGCTTAAAAGCGGTGACGTAGTAAGGGCTTATTTAAAAGCAGGATGCCGATCGACGGTGCAGGCACGTAAGTTTTGCGCATGGCTAGCGTTTCGACAATTGTAGCAACCGCTCAGCCTGCACTTTCAGCGCCTGCTTTAATGCCACTGGTTCAAGAATAGTAAAATCAAAAGGAAGCTGGCTCAACCAAAGGGTAAACCAATCGCAACTGTCTGTTCGAGTGCTGAGCAATAGACCATTGTCGTGACGCTGCAGTACGCCAGCCATGGAGCCCAGTACTTCCTCCGCTTCAGATTTATTAGCGTGTATCAGCACCTTTACATCTACATTACAGGGCATTGCATCCAAGCTTTGGCGAAAATGCTCCGAGGTATCAAAATTAGCCGGGCGCTCAAAATGATGTTCAAGCGTTTCAATCTTTTGGATACGATCAAGCCGGAACGTTCTGAGTGCTTGACGCAGATGACAATAACCGGTCATATACCATAACCCGCCGCGTCGAAACAGCAAGCCATATGGATCCACACGCCTCGACAACGCGTCTTGTTGGTGTCGTGCATAACGAATTCTGACCGAAAGATGGCGCTCCAGCGCTTCCAGTAAGGGTTCTAGATGAGGCTGTGGCTTGTCAGCTACAGAATTCGGCAACATCACGCTAATAGAATTTGATATTGCTCTGGCACGAGATTTAAGTCTTGCGGGCATCACCCGCTCAAGTTTTGCCTGAACACTATTCAGCGCCGACTGTGTGCCCGCCAAACGCAGATTGTTCGCCGCCATTAGGCCAAGCGACAACGCCAAGGTCTCTTCATGAGTGAACATCATCGGCGGTAATTTAAACCCAGCGACCAAAGAATAGCCGCCACCCCGCCCCTGTTCTGTCATCACCGGAATACCAAGATCCTCTAGGACTCTGACATACCGGCGTACAGTGCGTTTATCAACACCTAATTGGTTAGCAAGCTCGGTGCCAGTCATTTGCCCATTGGACTGCAATAATTCCAGCAAGCTCAGTACTCGAATGGTCGGCCTACTCATTTGTTTTTCCTATTTTATGACAACCCATTAAATATAATGGATAAATAGGACACATTCTGTCCTATATTGGTCTTATAGTAAATTTAGGCGGCAAAGAACCGTCTTCCAAAGACTCAATCAGAGGGAATTTATACATGCAGGAATTAACTTTATATACCAACCCCAACTCACGCGGTCGCGTAGTGCGCTGGATGCTGGAAGAACTCAGCGTCCCTTATCAACTGAAAGTACTGGAATACGGCTCAGCTATGAAGTCGGCAGACTTTCTCGCGCTCAACCCCATGGGAAAAGTACCGGTACTTACACATGGCAATGTAGTGGTTACAGAAGCCGCGGCTATATGTGCTTATCTAGCCGATCATTTTGCAAACAAAGGGCTTGCGCCTAAGCTCGACAGCCCTGAGCGTGGCACTTACTACCGTTGGCTATTTTTCGCCGCAGGTCCATTCGAGATGGCAACCTCTGCCAAGGCTTATGAATGGCGTATTGATGACGACAATGCCCCAGCTGTCGGCTGCGGCTCTTATCAAAGCACTGTCGATGCACTGGAAACCGCGCTTGCTAAAGGCCCTTACTTATGTGGCGAGCAATTCACTGCCGCAGACATCTATGTTGGCAGTCAAATTATCTGGGGCATGATGTTCGAAACCCTAGACGAGCGCCCGGCGTTCAAGGCTTATGCTGATCGGCTGCAAGCCCGTGAAGCCGCCGTTCGGGCGAATGTTCTGGATGATGCGTTGGAAAGCGACGCCTCTGAGGCCTAGGTTAGTTGCTGAGCGTAAAGGCAGTATCAAATGTTAATTTCCTTTACGCTCAATGTACGATTTGAAATTGGCCAGAATGCAAAGCCAGCCTTTACTTCAGTTTCAATCGCAATTTTAATACCTACTCCTAATTGGCCTACCATGGAAAACAATAAGACCTTTAATAATAGCCTTAAAAACTTATCGTTTAGAAAGAATGAAAATCGACACCAGATAGATTGGCTAAATTAGAAGGCTTTCAAGATTGGTGGCCCCTCCCAGATTTGAACTGGGGACCAACCGATTATGAGTCGGGTGCTCTAACCACTGAGCTAAGGGGCCATTTGGAAGGTATTGCTGTGCTGCACGCGGTGCAACTTGTGCGGCGGCAAGTATAACCAAATCTGTGGCAACAAAAAAGCGCCCGTAGGCGCTTTTTCAATCACTTGCGTGATTATTCGTCTAAGAAGCTTTTCAGCTGCTCACTGCGGCTTGGGTGACGCAGCTTACGCAATGCTTTGGCTTCAATCTGACGAATCCGCTCACGGGTTACGTCAAACTGCTTACCAACCTCTTCGAGGGTGTGGTCGGTATTCATGTCGATACCGAAACGCATCCGCAGTACTTTGGCTTCCCGCGCGGTTAAACCACCGAGAACGTCACGTACGGCGTTTTGCAGGCTTTCCGACGTGGCCGCATCGACTGGAAGATCCAAGGTGGTATCTTCAATGAAATCGCCTAAATGCGAATCTTCATCGTCACCAATTGGAGTTTCCATTGAAATTGGCTCTTTCGCAATTTTCAGTACTTTGCGAATTTTGTCTTCTGGCATGGCCATGCGCTCTGCCAACTCTTCCGGCTGCGGTTCACGACCCATTTCTTGCAGCATTTGCCGCGAAATCCGGTTCAGTTTGTTGATCGTTTCGATCATGTGTACTGGAATCCGAATCGTCCGCGCTTGGTCAGCAATTGAACGGGTAATCGCCTGACGAATCCACCAGGTCGCATACGTCGAGAACTTATAACCACGGCGGTATTCGAACTTGTCGACCGCTTTCATCAAACCGATGTTCCCTTCTTGAATCAAGTCCAAGAACTGCAAACCACGGTTGGTATATTTTTTCGCAATTGAGATAACCAAACGTAAGTTGGCTTCGACCATTTCTTTCTTGGCGCGGCGTGCTTTCGCTTCACCGATCGACATGCGACGGTTGATGTCTTTCACTTTCGCAATCGACAAACCAGTTTCTTCAGCGATGGTGCGTAATTTCGACGTGCAACGCTCAATTTCTTCGCGCATTTCACTTAAGGTAGCACTGTAGTTCGCACCGCTATCGACCAATTTGTCGAACCAGCTCATGTTTGTTTCGTTGCCAGCAAAAGCCTGCACAAAGGTACGCTTTGGTACTTTTGCATGCTCGATGCTCAACTTCATGATCAAACGCTCTTGTACACGGACGCGATCCATCATCTCGCGCATGTCTTTAACCAAGCGATCGAACTGCTTCGGTACTAAGCGGAACTCTTTAAACAGTTCGCTTAGCTTTTCAATTTCTTCTTTGGCTTTCGCATGGTCACGACCGTGTGCTTTAATCGCTTCACGTGTCGTTTCGTACTGCGTACGCAACTCCGAGAATTTCTCGCGCGCTAGCTCAGGGTCGACGCCAGTATCTGCCGAATCTTCTTCTTCGTCTTCATCGTCGTCGTCAGCGTCGTCATCTTCGTCTTCAAGCTGATCTTCACTTAATTCAGAACCAACATGCGTTGCACTGACTGGCGCATCTTCAACTTCGTTCGGGTCGATGAAACCAGAAATAATCTCGGTTAAACGAATCTGTTCCGCTTCGAATGCATCCCACTGTTCAAGTAGGAAGTTAATGGCTTCGGGGTATTCAGCAACCGAACATTGAACTTGGTTAATCCCTTCTTCAATGCGCTTCGCGATGGCAATTTCGCCCTCGCGGGTCAAAAGCTCTACGGTTCCCATTTCACGCATGTACATACGAACCGGGTCGGTGGTACGGCCAATTTCGCTTTCAACGGTTGCCAATGCAGCGGCAGCTTCTTCAGCTGAATCTTCGTCCGCTGCGTCTTCGCTCATCATGAGGTCGTCGGCATCAGGGGCATTTTCATAGACTTTAATGCCCATGTCGTTGATCATGCGGATGATGTCTTCGATTTGATCCGAGTCAACGATGTCTTGCGGTAAGTGGTCGTTGACCTCAGCAAAGGTCAAATAACCTTGCTCCTTACCTTTCGCAATAAGCAATTTAAGTTGCGACTGACGAGTCTGCATACGGGCGTTTACCTCAGTAAAGAAGATTGTGAATTCATGCGGAATGACCGCACATTATAACAAAAAACCGTGTAATCGACCAGTTCAATTAGCATTTTGAATGTATTTTTTCTGGGCAGTTTGGTTTACTCGATTTTACTTACGCTTCATTAAGCGTAGCAGTTCATTGAGTTCTTGCAGGCGTTCTCGCGTTAATTCAGCGGTCGGCAGTGCTTTAAGCTCTTCGTAGCGCTGTTCGAGGTAGCGATCAATCAGATAACGATAGGTTTCGCTGAACTCATCTTCGAGGTTCTCTTCTTGCACCTGATGATCCCAACTCGCCAGTTCCCGCAGTCGAGTTTCGAACTTGCTACCACGCCAATTTTCTAACACTTGTGCAGAGGTCAGCGTCCGCTCTGCTGTCTGCCGGTGCAATTCCATAAACACTTTCATCCCCGGCAACGCCAGTCCCGTCAGCTCTTCATGAACGGGAACCAATTGACCGAGACGCGGATGCTGCACAAGTAATCCAATCGCGCGTGATACCGGTGTTACTTTATCCCGCTTCGGTGCGTCCTTTTTGCTCGCAGACTGCTCCGCCGCAGGAATTAAGCGTTCAATTTCACCCACTGTGCGGCCCAAACGATGTGCCAGCGACTCGGTCAGCAAGTCGCGATAAAACTCACTCGCCACTTTCGCAATCAGTTGCTTGGCTTGACCGACTAACTCAGCTTTGCCCGCGTCGGTGCGCAGATCCACTTGTTCGGTCAGGTGGTCATAGAAGTACTCACGGAACGCCATGGCTTGGTCGAGACGCTGATTAAAGCCTTCTGCACCTTCGGCGCGTACGATCGTATCAGGATCTTCGCCGTCAGGCAGAAACAGGAACTGTAAGTCGGTACCGTCGCGTAACAGTGGTAGCGCATTCTCGAGCGCTCGCCAAGCCGCATCTCGGCCGGCACGGTCGCCATCAAAGCAACAGATAATCTGCTTCGCTTGGCGAAAGAGTAGCTGCAAATGGTCGGAAGTTGCGGCCGTTCCAAGTGCGGCCACCGCATTAGTGACGCCAAATTGCGCTAACGCAACCACGTCCATGTAGCCTTCAACAATCACCACACGATCCAGATCGCGGTGCTTTTGCTTCATTTCATAAAAGCCATACAGTTCACGGCCCTTATGAAATAAACGCGTTTCCGGCGAGTTGAGGTACTTGGGTTCGCCGCTGTCGAGCACGCGTCCACCGAAACCAACAACACGACCACGCCGATCGCGAATCGGGAACATGATACGGTCGCGGAAAAAGTCAAAACGTTTACCGCGATCATTCTCGGTAATCATTTTCAGCGCTAATAGTTGTTTTTGACGGTCAGGACTTTTGCCAAACTCTCGTAAAATGGCATCCCACTGCTCTGGTGCATAGCCGATACCGAAATCACGCACCACTTCGCCACTGAGCCCGCGCCCTTTCAAATAATTGATCACCCGTTCACGATTCGGATTATCGCGCAGTTGCTGACTAAAAAAGCGTGCGCAGCGCTCCATCAGCTCGAAATCGTCTTCGATTTCAGCACGATCCCGCGCAGGTTTGTTGCCAGGTCGTTGTTCACGCGGCACTTCAAGCCCAAGCATACTAGCCAGTTCTTCAACCGCGTCAGGAAACTCTAAGCCGTCAAATTCCATAATAAAGTCGAGCGCATTACCGTGCGCACCGCAGCCAAAGCAATGATAGAACTGTTTGTCGGGGGCGACTGAAAACGACGGGCTTTTTTCATTATGGAATGGGCAGCAAGCTTGATAATTTTTGCCTGCCTTTTTTAGGCGCACACGGCTATCGACCACGCTGACGACATCAGCACGAGCGACGAGATCTTGGATAAAGTCTTTGGGGATGAATCCTGCCATGAACCTAATTTACTCTGCGCAACGATTAATTGAAACAGCCATTGTAGCTGCTTTTTTCACGCCTGCCAGTCGAATGGCAAAATGCGTAGATATAAAAAAACCGTGCCAAGAGCACGGTTCTTTTGGTGTCTGGCCGAACAAGTGTTCAGCTAAGCTATGAGACCTTGCCGCACAGCCCTGACACGAAATGCTTAATACAGGCGAGTGCGACGAGCGTTTTCGCGAGCTAACTTCTTCGCGTGACGCTTAACCGCTGCTGCTTTCTTACGCTTGCGCTCAGCCGTTGGCTTTTCGTAGAACTCACGGCTACGAACTTCAGACAACACACCTGCTTTCTCACAAGAACGCTTGAAACGACGCAGAGCTACGTCAAATGGCTCATTTTCTTTCATTTTAACTGCTGGCATTAGCCTCTCACCTCAAAAATTCATTTAGTACGCTGGCCATCAATTGGCCATGCCGGATAAAATTGGTGCTGAATTTTAAACAAACCTAGCGCCTATGTAAAGCCTAAGATCGATTTATTCAGTTTAATTCTGGTACGTTTTCGCCGCGCTTGGCATAAAACGTCGCAACGAATTGATCAAACTGATCATTTTCGATCGCATCACGCATGCCTTTCATCAGGGTTTGATAAAAGTGCAGGTTGTGAATGGTGTTCAAACGCGCACCCAAGATCTCATTGCAACGATCAAGGTGATGCAAATACGCGCGTGAATAGTTTTTACAGGTGTAGCAATCGCACTCTGCGTCAAGTGGCGACGTATCAGTGCGGTGACGCGCATTGCGAATCTTGACCACGCCTTCACTGGTAAACAAATGGCCGTTGCGGGCATTTCGGGTTGGCATCACGCAATCAAACATATCGATTCCGCGACGAACGGCTTCAACGAGATCTTCTGGTTTACCCACACCCATTAAATAACGCGGTTTGTCTTCCGGCATTTGTGGCGCAGTATGTTCGAGAATCCGCATCATGTCGTCTTTCGGCTCACCCACCGACAAGCCACCGATGGCATAGCCGTCAAAGCCGATCGCGGTCAAACCGTTAAGCGACACGTCACGTAGATCTTCGTACATGCCACCTTGAATAATCCCAAACAAGGCTGATTCGTTGTCACCGTGGGCTGCTTTCGAACGCTCGGCCCAACGCAACGACAACTGCATCGAGTCTTCGGCTTGCTTCACCGTTGCTGGATAAGGCGTACATTCGTCAAAGATCATAACGATGTCTGAGCCCAACTCGCGCTGCACTTCCATCGACTTCTCCGGTGTCAGGAGAATCTTTTCGCCGTTAATCGGCGAGCGGAAGGTCACCCCTTCTTCAGAAATTTTGCGCAAGTCGCCTAGGCTAAATACCTGAAACCCGCCTGAATCGGTCAGGATCGGTTTGTCCCAATTCATAAAGTCATGCAGATCGCCATGCTGACGAATAATTGATGTGCCCGGCCGTAACATCAGGTGGAAGGTGTTCCCTAAGCAGATCTGCGCGCCGGTATCGGCCAACTCTTCTGGGCTCATACCTTTGACCGTGCCAAGTGTACCAACCGGCATAAATGCTGGCGTGTCGACGGTACCGCGAGCGAATTGCAATTGGCCACGACGTGCCTTGCCAGCTTTCTTCAATAACTCAAACTTCATGATTAACCTGTTTTGCTAGTTACGACGACGCCTGCAGCGGCGCTTGGTCATTGCGGGTAATCAACATGGCATCACCGTAGCTAAAAAAGCGATACTCGTGTTCGATGGCCGCTTGATACGCGTTCATGACTTCGGTTTTACCCGCGAACGCGGAAATTAACATAATTAGGGTCGACTCGGGTAGGTGAAAATTGGTCACCATCGCGTCGATTACCTTAAACTCGTATCCTGGAAAGATAAATATATCGGTTTCAGCGGCAAATACGCCGATTTCGCCACCGTTCGCGCGCGCTGCTGATTCCAACGAACGCACCGAAGTGGTGCCAACCGCAATGACGCGTTTACCATTTGCTTTCGTCATGCGGATCGCTTCAACGACTTCAGCAGGTACTTCGGCATATTCACTGTGCATCTTGTGCTCACGAATATCATCGGTCCGCACAGGCTGGAAGGTTCCGGCACCAACATGCAGCGTCACATAGGCCGTATTGACACCCTTTGCTGCGAGCTGCTGCATGATTGCATCGTCAAAATGCAAGCCTGCCGTGGGTGCTGCAACAGCCCCCGGCTTTTTGCCATAGACAGTCTGATAACGCTCGCGGTCACTCGCTTCGTCTGGCCGTTCAATGTAAGGCGGAAGTGGCATATGACCGAATTCATCGAGCCACTGCAATACGGTCTTCGCTGGGTCAAAATGGACTTCAAACAAGGCATCGTCGCGCTCGCCGATTACCGCTGGAACGGCGCCTTCTAATAACAACTCAGTACCAGGCTTGGGCGCTCGATTGGCACGAACATGCGCCAGTACACGATGATCATCAAGCACACGCTCAACCAGTACTTCAATTTTACCACCGGAAACTTTCTGCCCCAACAAGCGAGCCGGAATCACGCGGGTGTCATTGAACACCAAGAGATCACCCGCATCGACCAGTTCGACGAGGTCACGAAATTGTCGATGGCCGAGCGTGCCGGTAGCACCGTCGAGTGTTAACAAGCGACTCGCGCTGCGATCCGGCTGAGGATAGTGGGCAATTAACTTTTCCGGCAAATCAAAATGAAAATCAGACTTGTTCATCAAACTCCAAACATCGCTTTCAGCGTAAAAAAGAAAATAATCGACATCAGTGCACCGGCCGGTAAGGTCACGACCCAACTGACCACAATGTTGCGCACAACGTTTAAATTCAATGCGGCGATGCCACGTGCCATACCGACACCTAAAACAGCGCCAACCAGCGTCTGCGTGGTCGACACCGGTAATCCCGTGGCAGAGGCCATGACGACGGTTCCGGCTGCTGCCAGCTCGGCGGCAAAGCCTCGACTCGGGGTTAAATGGGTAATCCCTTCACCGATGGTTTTGATCACCCGATGGCCAAACAAGGCCAAGCCCATGACGATACCGAACGCACCCAGTGGTAAGACCCACCACGCGAGTTGCGCTTGTGATTGAAAATCACCGCCACTGGTGACGGTTGAAACCACCGCGGCTACCGGGCCAATCGCATTGGCGACATCATTGGAACCATGAGCGAATGCCATACAGCACGCCGTGACGACCATCAGTACAGCAAAGACGCGCTCAACATTATTGAACTGCATGCGGCGGTCGGCCCCGGCGTCAAATTTAATCCGATTAATCACCCAAAAACCGATGAAAACCAGCAGTACCGCAATACCAACCGCCCACAAATAGCCTTCGAGCTCACCCAAATCAAGGCCGACATGGGTTAAACCTTTCTTAATTGTCATCAGCGACATAATAAAGCCGCCAAGTCCCATGTAAAACGGCACATATTTTTTCGCCGCTTTCAGCGGGTCTGGATCGTCAAAAATCAACCGCTGGGCGCTCATAAAGATAAAGTAAGCAATCACGCCGGCAATCAGGGGCGTAATCACCCAACTACCGACAATACTGCCCACCTTACTCCAATACACAGACTCCACCGCGATGCCGACAGCGGCGAAACCGACAATTGCACCAATAATCGAGTGCGTGGTCGACACCGGCCAGCCCAGGTACGAGGCGATCACCAACCAAATGCCAGCGGCCAACAGCGCGGAAATCATACCAAGCACAAATAAGTCCGGGCGATCGACGACATAGCTTTGATCAATGATGCCGCTGCGAATGGTGGCGGTGACCTCGCCGCCCGCCAAGTAGGCGCCAGCAAACTCAAAGACCATGGCAACCAAAATGGCTTGTTTAATCGTCAGTGCTTTTGAACCGACCGACGTGCCCATCGCGTTGGCGACATCGTTGGCACCAATACCCCAGGCCATTAAGAAACCAAATACCGCAGCCAGTAGTATTAGGAGTAGGCCGTAGGAGGTAATGATGTCCATATGCTAATCCTTGGTCGGGTTAATCGCGGGCGAGCATGACTTCAAAGCGGCTGCCGACGCGTTCCGACAAATCTGCTAAGTCACCCACCCAGTCAAGGATTTGGTATAAAAACATGGCATCAATGGGGTTCATTGCGGTTTCAATGCTGCGCAGCGAACGGCGAAGCTGTATTTGCATCTTATCCGTGTCATCTTCGATGCAATCTAGCTCATTGATCATGCTGACGACTAATTCGCGTTCGCGTCCGCGAAAGCCCGCTTCCAGCAGCTCATCAAATTCATTAATGGTTTCTGCTGCTTTGCGAACCGCGTCAAGACATCGACTTAAATACGTCTGAAAACCATCAATCAGTGGACTTGGAATCACCAATTGGCGTCCGGTTACAAGCCCTGCAACGTCTTTTGCCTTATTCGCAATTCGGTCTTGTTGCGAGACTAGCTCGAGTAAATCCGTGCGCTCCACTGGCATAAACAGGCCACTGGGTAAGTTACTGCGGATATCTCGTTTAATCTGATCGGCTTCTTTCTCTAGTTGCGAGATGTGGCGTTGAATCTCGCCTGCCTGCTCCCACTTTTCTTGATAAACAGCATTGAAGAATGCATCGAGTTCCACGGTGCATTCGACAATCTTGTTGATATGCTCAATAACCGACTTAATCGGTGACTTCGCAAACACCCCAAGAATCGAGTTCGCAGGCATACGCCGTCCTTACTAGAAGGTATAAACCAAAGTGACTGCCGTTTCCGTGTCGAGTTTCTCAGGAATACGACCATTCGCTTGCTCAAACACCGTCGAGTTATGGGTCAACGTCAATGAGAAACGCATCGCCAAGCGCGAATTAATATTCGCTGTCAGCGCACCAACTGCACGGGAACGGGTGTTATCATCACCGATTTCGGTGGAAACTAGCTGCGTAAAACGGGCAGTTTCACTAATTTGCCATTCATAGTTAGCCGCCATCCGGATAATAAAGTCGCCATCCGTCTCGCCCGTACCACGAATTTTGTCGTAGGAATAACCCGGACCAATCTCGAAGTCGGTAAACATTGCGTCACTGATCAACCAACGCGTACCGTAACCGGCAGCTATCGTCGATTGATATTCGAAACTGTTCAGTGCGTCATCTTCATAAGACCCGTAAAGGAAAAATGACGAGTGTGTTGAGTTGGCGAACTTGCGGTTACCCTGGCCGGATAAGAACAAGCGGTCCGCATCAACAACCGAGGTTCCTTCATAGGTTTTTCGCTCTTGTCGGTAGTAATCCATCACTGCTCGTTGACGCCAGTTTAAAGTGTCCCGTTCCAGATCAAGCTTACCTTTCCACGAGCGCGAGTCGGTGTTTCCTGAGCGAATTAACACGCCCACTTCTGCACTTGCTCGCCACTTACCATCTTGTGACGCTGGATCGACATCCTGAATGTCATCAAACATGAACGTCGATGACATTGCTGTGCTGGAAAAGCCTAATAAAGCGATACTTAATAATGTTAGACGCACGTCGCCCCCTTACTTACTTCACGGTCGCAGCTAACACGCCACTTTCGTATTTTTTGAACATCTCTTCTAAAGAGATAGGCTTAATTTTACTCGCGTTGCCGGCTGTTCCGAACGCTTCGTAGCGCGCCTTGCAGATGTCATACATCGCCTTGGTTGACGCGGCTAAGTATTTACGTGGATCAAACTCTGATTTGTTTTCGGCTAAAAACTTACGAATCGCACCCGTTGAAGCTAACCGCAAGTCAGTGTCGATATTTACTTTACGCACACCGTGGCGAATACCTTCTTGGATTTGCTCGACAGGAACACCGTAAGTCTCTGGAATTTCACCGCCAAACTCATTAATAATCGCCAACCATTCTTGCGGTACAGATGAGCTACCATGCATGACTAAATGCGTGTTCGGAATGCGCGCGTGAATTTCTTTAATCCGCTCAATCGCCAGGATGTCACCCGTTGGTGGCCGCGTGAACTTGTAAGCGCCATGTGACGTTCCACACGCAATCGCTAAGGCGTCAACTTGCGTTGCCTTGACGAAATCTGCGGCTTCTTCCGGATCGGTTAACAGCTGGTCGTGTGTAAGGGTACCTTCTGCACCAACACCGTCTTCTTCGCCTGCTTGGCCGGTTTCTAAAGAACCAAGAACACCTAATTCGCCCTCAACGGAAACACCACATGCATGCGCCATTTCCACCACGCGACGGGTCACATCGACGTTATAGTCGTAGTCTGCTGGGGTTTTGCCGTCTTCACGTAAAGAGCCGTCCATCATGACTGAGCTAAAGCCCAATTGGATCGAGCGCTGACAAATTGCTGGTGAAGTGCCGTGATCTTGGTGCATCACCACTGGAATGTGTGGGAACTCTTCGATGGCAGCTAAAATCAGGTGACGCAAAAAAGGAGCGCCAGCGTATTTACGCGCACCCGCAGAAGCCTGCACAATCACCGGGCTATCGGTATCGTTTGCGGCCATCATAATAGCGCGCATTTGCTCTAGATTGTTGACGTTATATGCCGGTACGCCGTAACCAAATTCTGCAGCGTGATCGAGCATTTGTCTCATTGAAATCAATGCCATTTGCGAGGCTCCTTTCTATTTTTTTAAGTTTATTCGCTACCGCGAGCTTCTAAAATTGCGACGGCTGGTAGTTTTTTCCCTTCTAAGAACTCCAAGAAAGCACCACCACCGGTTGAAATATAGGAAATTTCATCGGCAATGCCATATTTATCAATGGCGGCGAGTGTATCGCCACCGCCAGCGATTGAAAACGCACTGCTCTTAGCAATCGCCCGCGCTAAAATTTCTGTACCTTGACTAAACTGGTCAAATTCAAACACACCGACAGGGCCGTTCCAAACGATCGTGCCCGCATTTTCCAGTAACTTTGCCAATGCGTGAGCGGTATCCGGGCCAATATCAAAAATCTGATCATCGCCACTGACGTCGTCGACGGCTTTTGTCGTCGCCACTGCATCAGGACTGAATTGGTCACCCACGATGACGTCGGTTGGCAACGGAATTTCCGCACCGCGTGTTTTTGCCGATTCGGCTAAACGTGCAGCTTCTTTCACTAAGTCTTCTTCGTACAAGGACTTGGCGACATTGTGACCCGCGGCAGCAATAAAGGTATTCGCAATACCACCACCTACGATGAGCTGGTCAACTTTGCGAACCAATGAATTCAAGACCATTAATTTAGTCGAAACTTTCGAGCCGCCGACAATAGCGACTAACGGCCGCTGTGGACTTTTCAGTGCTTTACCGAGGGCATCGAGTTCAGCCGCAAGCAGAGGTCCCGCGCAGGCAATCGGCGCATATTGCGCGACACCATAAGTCGACGCTTGTGCCCGATGAGCAGTACCAAACGCGTCCATAACAAACACGTCACACAAGGCCGCCATACGCTTCGCCAACGCAGGGTCATTCTTCTTTTCGCCGATATTAAAGCGGACGTTTTCGAACACCACCAGCTCACCGCCAGCGACTTCAACACCGTCTAAGTAATTGCTTTCAAGACGGACTGGGAAATTGAGTGCATCAGCAAGGTACTTGACCACAGGCGCCATGGAGTAGGCTTCATCAAATACACCTTCTTCGGGACGACCTAAATGCGACATCACCATGACTTTTGCGCCCTGCTCGAGTGCACTCTGCAAGGTCGGTAATGCTGCTTTTAGGCGCGCATCCGAGGTTACTTTGCCATCTTTGATCGGCACATTTAAATCTTCGCGGATCAGTACACGCTTGCCACGCAGATCCATATCAGTCATATACTTCACAGTCATTTCATAGTCCTTGCGAAAATTTATTCAAAGCAGTTTAGTCTAAACCCGCTAACGTTGCTGCCGACTCCAACATCCGGTTAGCAAAGCCCCATTCATTGTCACACCAGCAAAGCACTTTAACGAGGCGCTTGTGACTCACTCGCGTCTGTGTGCCGTCTATGATACTTGATCGCGGGTCATGATTAAAATCCGATGACACCAGCGGCAATTCAGTATACCCAAGAATACCGGCGAGGTCGCGCTGCGCGGCATTTCGCAACGCCTCATTGACCTTCGCTATGTCAACATCGGCGTCGAGCGTGACACTCAAATCCATGGCGGTGACGTTAGTGGTCGGCACCCGTACGGCAATCGCCTCAAAGCGACCAGCAAACTTTGGCAGAATTCGCTCGATGCCTCGCGCCAGCCGCGTATCGACGGGAATAATAGACTGCGACGCGGCGCGCGCTAACCGCAAATTGTCATGATAAGCATCAATGACTTGCTGGTCATTCATCGCCGAATGAATGGTGGTAATCGTGCCGCTGTCGACGCCAAAGGCATCATCGAGGGCTTTAATCACCGGGACGATACAATTGGTTGTGCATGAGCCGTTGGAAATAATCCGGTCACTTGCACTTAAATCGGCGTTATTGATGCCCTGAATCAGGGTAAAGTCGACGTCAGGCGCCGCTGGATGCGAAAACAACACACGTCGCGCACCTGCCTGCAAGTGGGCGTTACCGTCCTCCCGGCTGGAAAATACGCCGGTACATTCAAGCACCACATCAATTTTCAATTCACGCCACGGTAAGTCCTGCAAATCACGACGGTGAAAGACTTGAATTTGGTGCTGGTTAATCTGCAGAACATCGTCTTTTGCGCTGACATGTGCAGCGAAACGACCGTGAGTCGAATCGTATTGCAGAAGATGGGCAATGGCATCGGTTGCAGCTAGCTCGTTAATCGCAACCAATTCAATGCGCTGATCCCACTTTGATTCAATCCAAGCGCGCGCGATACTCCGACCGATACGGCCAAAACCATTGATTGCGACACGAATTTTGTCGCCTTGCGCTGCAGCATTCTGCGCCATCAGGAGTCCTTGCGTAAGTTAATCTTAAGCGGTCAATGCCGAAACATGCCTGCACCGACCGCTCAAACATTAGATGGACTGAGCCACCTTCACCACATTTTCAACAGTAAAGCCGAAATGACGGAAGAGTTCGTCCGCCGGCGCTGACTCACCGAAAGTCGTCATGCCCACAACCGCACCGTCGAAGCCGGTATATTTGTGCCAGAAACCAGCAATACCCGCTTCAATCGCTACCCGGCGACGCACGCTTGGTGGCAGTACGCTGTCACGGTAGGCTTTGTCTTGCTGGTCAAATACGCACGTAGACGGCATGGAGACCACTCGCACTTTTTCACCATTTGCGCTCAGCTGTTCAGCCGCTTGCATCGCCAGTTCCACTTCTGAACCTGTGGCAATCAAAATTAGCTCAGGGTTCGCCGCGAAATCTTTCAATACATACGCACCTTTGCGAACGTCAGCAAGTTGTTGCGCATCCCGTGCCATTTGCGGCACGCCTTGTCGAGTGAAAACCAAACAAGTTGGGCCGTCGGTCCGTTCCACCGCGGCTTGCCAAGCAATCGCTGATTCCACTTGGTCACATGGCCGCCAGGTTTGGCAGTTCGGCGTTAAGCGCAAGTTAGCTAGCTGCTCAACCGGTTGGTGGGTCGGGCCGTCTTCACCTAAACCAATCGAGTCATGGGTATACACATGAATCACCGGTTGTTTCATCAACGCGGCCATGCGCACTGCGTTGCGCGCGTATTCCATAAACATCAGGAAGGTTGCACCGTATGGGCGGAATCCACCATGCAATTGAATGCCGTTCATAATCGCCGACATACCAAACTCACGCACACCGTAATAAATGTAGTTACCACTGGCGTCTGCCGCGGTTAACGGCTTGGAATCCTGCCAAATGGTTAGGTTAGAACCCGCAAGGTCAGCCGAGCCGCCCATGAGTTCTGGCAACACCGGGCCAAGTGCATTTAAGGCATTTTGTGAGGCTTTACGCGTTGCGACTTTCTCTGGGTTGGCTTGCAGTTTTTCAACATAAGCGTTAACTGACTCTTGCCAGTTTGCCGGTAATTCACTAGCCATCCGGCGGCTAAACTCGGCCGCTAACTCTGGGTGCGCTTTGCTGTAAGCCGCAAATAATTCATTCCACTGCGCTTCGTCGGCAGCGCCTTTTGCTTTCGCGTCCCATGCAGCGTAAACATCTGCTGGCACTTCAAATGCACCGTGGTTCCAACCCAACGCTTCACGCGTTTTGGCAATTTCGTCGTCACCCAACGGGGCGCCATGACAGCTTTCAGTACCCTGCTTGTTCGGTGCACCAAAACCAATAATCGTTTTACAGCAAATCAGTGTTGGCCGCGCTGTGTCCGCTTTCGCTGCCGCAATCGCTTGCTCAATGGCGTTACTGTCATGACCGTCAACGTTGGCAATCACCTGCCAACCGTAACTTTCAAAGCGCTTCACTGTGTCATCGGTGAACCAACCTTCCACTTCACCATCAATTGAAATGCCGTTGTCGTCGTAAAAAGCAATCAGTTTACCAAGGCATAGTGTACCCGCTAATGAACAGACTTCATGAGAAATACCTTCCATCAAACAGCCGTCGCCAAGGAAGGTGTAAGTGTAGTGATCAACAATCGGGAATTGTGGCTGGTTAAATTGCGCTGCTAATGCTTTTTCGGCAATGGCCATCCCCACAGCATTCGACACACCTTGGCCAAGCGGCCCAGTGGTCGTTTCAACACCCGGGGTGTAGCCGTACTCCGGGTGTCCTGGAGTTTTTGAATGCAGTTGGCGAAATTGTTTTAAGTCGTCGATGCTGACGTCGTAGCCGGTTAAATGCAGGAGCGAATAAATCAACATAGAGCCGTGGCCATTGGACAAAACGAAACGGTCACGGTCTGCCCAATTTGGGTTCTGCGGGTTATGGGACAGATGGTCACGCCACAACACCTCTGCGATATCGGCCATGCCCATTGGGGCTCCAGGGTGACCAGACTTGGCCTGTTGAACCGCATCCATACTTAACGCACGAATCGCATTGGCAAAATAGCGACGATCTGACATCGGAAACTCCTGACTGTATTGATCAATATGAAGGCGCACGGCGTACACCACTTAGCGCGCGTATTGTCCATCATTCGAGCGATTCACGCAAATTGGAAACGTTGAGAAATTGTTTCATTTAGACAGATAGACGTCTAAATGTAGATTTTTATTCATCAATCGGCTACCATACACCCACTTTAAGTCTTAGCTTTGGAATTACTATGGCTCGTCACGTATTTACTTCTGAATCTGTGTCAGAAGGACATCCTGATAAAATTGCAGATCAAATCTCTGATGCGGTCCTTGACGCGATTCTCGCACAAGATCCGAAAGCTCGCGTTGCCTGCGAGACCTTCGTCAAAACCGGTATGGTTTTGGTCGGTGGCGAAATCAACACCAATGCTTGGGTTGATATCGAAGAACTGACCCGCGACACCGTGCGTAAAATTGGCTATGTCCACTCGGACATGGGTTTTGACGCCGACAGCTGCGCTGTATTAAATGCGATTGGTAAACAATCACCCGACATTAATCAAGGGGTTGATCGTGAACGCCCAGAAGATCAAGGTGCCGGTGACCAAGGGTTAATGTTTGGATACGCCAGCAATGAAACGGCTGAGCTAATGCCAGCTCCGATTATGTTTTCGCATCGTTTAGTGCAAAAGCAAGCCGAAGTGCGCAAAGCCGGTCTTGACTGGTTGCGCCCGGACGCGAAAAGTCAGCTCACTTTTGTGTATGAAAATGGCAAGCCGGTCGGTATCGACGCGATCGTGTTGTCGACCCAGCATGCTCCAGAAGTTAGTCTACAAGAAGTACGTGACGGTGTTTTCGAACACATTATCAAACCAGTTTTACCAGCTGAATGGCTGACCAAAGACACCAAAATTCACATCAATCCTACCGGTCGCTTCGTGATTGGTGGGCCGATGGGTGACTGTGGTTTAACCGGTCGGAAAATTATTGTCGATACCTACGGTGGTATGGCGCGTCACGGTGGTGGTGCATTCTCGGGTAAAGATCCATCAAAAGTTGATCGCAGTGCAGCGTACGCCGCCCGTTATGTCGCCAAAAACTTAGTGGCTGCTGGCTTAGCGGAACGTTTGGAGCTACAAGTATCGTATGCCATTGGTGTCGCCGAGCCGACGTCGATTAGCATCGAAACCTTCGGCACCAGCAAGTACGACGAAGAGACCTTGATTCGGTTAGTACGCGAACACTTCGATCTGCGTCCGTTTGGTATTTTGAAGATGCTCGACCTTGAGCGTCCTATCTACCTACCCACCGCTGCATACGGTCATTTCGGCCGCGAAGAGTTTCCATGGGAGCGAACTGACAAAGTGGATGCGATTTTAGCTTCACTCTAGTCACTCGCTTACCCGCGAATAGAAGCCGCCTGAGCCCTGCTCTCGCGGCTTTTTTCTTGCCACTTTCTTGTCGCATTGACATTGCCAACGCCGCCAACCTGAACTAAGCTGAACTTAACAAAAATAACGATTTGTCAGTAAGTTAAACTCACGAGGCAAGCTATGAGCGACAATAAAAATATGATTCCCGGCATTAGCGTAAAACAACAACTTGGCCCAGCACTGATTCAAGCACTGATCTTAGTCATTTTGCGCTTATTCACCATTCCATTACGCATTTGGTTGGGCGCAATGGCGCGACTTGCAGAGCTTCACGAAGAAACCCGCAACGAGTCAGACTCGACCAAAACCACAGAATTCCCGGTGCTCGATTGGTTCCGCCGCGCTTGGGACGGTGTCATTCTGCTCTGGTGGGTAGGTGGCGGTATTGTCGTGAGCTTTGGCTTCTTGGGTGGAATTTTCATTTATGGCTTTATGGAGTCACTCGGTGGTGCATTAATGTCCACAGTAGTGCTTTATTTTTCGGTCATTTTTATTTCACTCATGAAAGAGTCTATGATCCTATTGCTTTCTATCGCGACGAACGTCGAGAGCATTCGCCGTAAACGTAGTTGAGTGCTTGGGCGACTCAAGGTCGTGATTCAATCCAGATTCCTTGCTGCTTCTCATACAGAGCGGTAACATGGCGTTACTAACGAACGTTTTAACGATCAAGCGGCAAGGATCTGTATGCGAATTCCTCGTTTTTTTCAGTCTCAAACTTATAACTTAAATAGTGTGTATGCGTTGAGTGATGAAGTGGCTCACCACGCGAGCCGCGTCTTGCGCTTGCCGGTTGGGGCAATCATCGAGCTGTTTAATGGTGATAATCACACTTATACCGCCGAAATCACCGCTGTCAGCAAAAAAAGCGTTGAAGTGAAAATCACCGCCATTCGCGAAGCTTCGGTAGAGTCCGACTTAAAAATCCATCTTGCCCAAGGCATCAGCAAAGGCGACCGCATGGACTTTGTCCTGCAAAAATCGGTTGAGCTTGGCGTCCATGCTATTACCCCGTTGTTTACCGAGCGCTGCAACGTCAAACTCAGCGGTGATCGTCTCGAGAAAAAACAGGAACAATGGCAAAAAATCGTGATTGCCGCCTGTGAACAGTCTGGCCGCAACTTTGTTCCAAAGGTGCTTCCAGCCATGAAACTTAGCGACTGGCTTGCAGCCGAACGTAGCGGTATTACTGTTACCCTTGACCCGCACGTGACCACGCCATTTTCAGGCTTAGCGGAAGCGAATGAATATCATCTGCTGATTGGCCCAGAAGGCGGTTTTTCTGAACAAGAAGTCTTAGCCACCGCAGCTGCGGGTTGTCACCCTGTTCAACTCGGACCGCGGATATTACGCACCGAAACTGCAGCACTTGCAGCCATAACTGCGTTACAATGCCATTTTGGCGATTTAGGTTAGGAGTCGTACATGATCCGTGTTGCTATTGTAATGGACCCGATTGCGTCCATTACCACCTACAAAGACACTAGTTTCCGTATCGCATTGGAAGCGCAAGCCCGTGGGTATGAGTTATTGTACCTTGAGCTTGCCGACATGTTTATCGAACAAGGCACCGCGAAAGCGCGAGTGCGGCCATTGCAGGTTTGGGATCGCAGCGACAACTACTACCAACTTGGCGCAGACCAAGTGGTCAATATGGGCGATCTTGACATCATTTTCATGCGCAAAGATCCGCCCTTCGATATCGAGTTTGTTTACGCCACTCATCTACTCGACTTGGCTGCACGTGACGGCGCATTGGTTGTTAATCGCCCACAAAGTTTGCGTGATTGCAGCGAGAAATTATTCACCGCCTGGTTCCCAGATTTGATTCCAGCGACGTTAGTCTCGCGTAGTGCCAAGCAAATTCGTGAATTTCACCAGCAGCACAAAGACATTATTCTCAAGCCGCTGGACGGCATGGGCGGCGCTTCGATTTTCCGTGTCGACGAGCAAGGCAGCAACCTTGGTGTCATTATTGAAACCTTGACCAACCATGGCCAGCGCTTCGCCATGGTGCAAGAGTACTTGCCGGCGATTCAAGATGGTGACAAACGCATTTTAATTATCAATGGCGAGCCGGTGCCATATTCGTTAGCGCGCATTCCATCAGCGGGCGAAACCCGAGGAAACTTGGCAGCCGGTGGTAGTGGTCGCCCACAACCACTGAGTGACAGTGACCTTGCGCTGGCCAAGAAAATTGGGCCAGTCTTGAAAGAAAAAGGGCTTTATCTCGTTGGATTAGACGTCATCGGTGACCGCATCACAGAAATCAATGTCACCAGCCCGACTTGTATGCGCGAAATTGAAAATGCGTATCAAATTAATATAGCGGGTCAATTGTTCGACGCCGTCATTGCTGATTTGCCGTCAGCATCACGTTTTTAAAAGGAGGGGGAATGTCCGAAACCCCAAAGAAACCAGAATTTCAAAGCTTACAGAATCATTTTCTGATTGCCATGCCGGGTTTAAACGACCCGTTTTTCCACCATACCGTCACCTATGTCTGTGAGCACAATGAAGAGGGTGCGATGGGGCTGGTCATCAACCAGCCGATCGGTTTAACCGTCGCTAGTTTACTCGAGCAAATCGATGTCGAAGTGACCACCGCAAGGACGCTGGAGGACTTGCATGTACTGACTGGTGGCCCGGTTGCCACGGACCGCGGTTTTGTCTTGCATCCGCCGCAAGAAGGTTGGCGCAGCAGCTTACAACTCAGCGACGAAATTATGATCACCACGTCACGCGACATCCTCGAAGCCTTGGGCTCCGATCGTGCGCCACAGCACTTCTTGCTTACTTTAGGTTATGCCGGCTGGGAAGCAGGCCAACTCGAGGAAGAACTGGCTGATAACTCGTGGTTAACCATTCCTGCAGACGCTGACTTGCTCTTCCACACCCCGACTGGACAGCGTTGGGAGAAAGCAGCTGAGCGCTTGGGCTTCGATATTAGCCAGTTGTCGAGTGAAGCAGGACATGCCTAAGTGAGTATTCTTGGTTTTGATTATGGCACCAAGAGTATCGGTGTTGCCGTCGGCACAGCGTTCACCGGTACCGCATCGCCATTACCAGCATTGAAAGCGACTGACGGCGTGCCCCAATGGGAGCAAGTCGAGAAGCTCATCCAAGAGTGGCAACCGGAACTCTGCGTGATCGGTTTGCCACTTAACATGGATGGCACCGAGCAGCCGTTGACTGCGCGTGCAAAGAAATTTGCTAACCGACTTCATGGCCGATTTGGCGTCCAAATTTTTCTTCAAGACGAGCGTTTGACGACCGTCAGTGTGCGTGAAGAGTTATTCGCCCGAGGTGGCTTTCGCGAGCTACAAAAAGGCCGCGTCGATAGCGCCGCGGCCTGTGTTATTTTAGAAGATTACTTTGCCCATCACGGGGCTGCTTAACGGATCATAAATTCTCTTCCGCATACTGCGCCAAACTTGAACGCACCACGCCGTTGAGGTTCATTGTCGAGCTACCGTAATAATTCTTAAACCGCTCAACAATAAAGGTTAGACCTGACGTCACGGCCGTTAAGTAGTAACTGTCGATTTGCGCCAAGTTACCTGAACAGATAATTTTCGTGCCCGCACCGCAGCGCGTAATGATCGTTTTTAACTGGCTTGCGGTTAAGTTCTGCGCCTCGTCAAGAATAACCACGGCGTTTTGAATACTGCGACCACGCATAAAGTTCAGCGATTTAAACTGAATATTCGCTTTCTTCATGGTGAACTCAAGGCTCGCATCCATGTGTTCGTCATGTTTATGCAAAACTTCCAACGAGTCGGTAATTGCAGCCAGCCAAGGTGCCATTTTCTCTTCTTCGGTGCCGGGTAAAAAGCCTATCGACTCGGCAATTTCCGGTGTATTGCGGGTAACGATAATTTTCTCATACATGCCCTTTTCCACCACTTGTTCCAAAGCGGTGGCAAGCGCCAATAAGGTTTTTCCGCAACCGGCAGGACCGGTCAGAATAACCAAGTCTTGGCTGGGATCCAGTAAGGCATGCATCCCCATAGCTTGGTAGATGTTTTTCGGGCTAATCCCCCACGCGCGAATCCCCATCAGGCGCTCACGGCCGAGATCTAAAATTTTCACATGACTGTCGGTGAAGCTTTCAACTCGGGCACAAAAGTGCTCTGTTTCGTCGATCAAGTATTCATTTGGATATACCGTTGGAAACAAATCACGAGCTATAAAGTGATAAATATCGCGGCCGTCCTGTTCTGTTTTGACGTCGCCAACACTGTCCCAAAAATTCCCTTCAAATTGATAAAAACCTTTCGCGAGCAGGCGAATATCATCGATTAATTGGTCGGTCCGATAGTCTTCAACGCACTTCACACCAGCGCCCTTGGCTTTCAAACGCATATTAATGTCTTTGGTGACGAGCACCACTTTCGCCGGCGCTTTGTCTTTTTGTAGCTGCAATGCCGTTTGAATAATCCGGTGATCATTTTCACTCAGCGCCAGCGCTGAGTCTGACTGGCGTAATTGATAATCAGGGAAAATCGAAATATGTCCCACCGCTTGGTGTTCACCGGAAATACGGGTCAGTGGTACACCATCAATAATCTGCTCGGGAGTAGCCTCGTGCAACGCCTCTTCGAGTGAACGAATGGCCACCCGAGCGTCACGGCTCACGTCCTTTTGGCGGTCCTTGATGTGGTCGAGTTCTTCAAGAACGACCATGGGAATAACAACGTTATGTTCTTGAAAATTAAGAAAGGCAAGCGGTTCATGTAAGAGGATATTGGTGTCGAGAATATAGAACTTGGGGTCTTCATTCTGAATCGATTCAGGCATAGCCTACCTCTGATTTTTTGTTGTTGTCTTTTGAGCATAGCGCAAGAAAATGACGCTGTGATGAATTCCACAAAAAAAATTCAGAAGGTGGTGATTTCTAGTAACATTTCGCTGTTGCTGCGCTTCTGGTAAACTGCGCAGCCGTCATCGTCACGAAACTCACACTAGGCTTTTATGTTTGTTTATAACCCGCCCCAAACCCCATGGTTATCGATTGTCTATCGTGACGAGCACGTCATTGTTCTGAATAAGCCCGCCGGGCTCTTGACCGTACCGGGTAAAGCGCCAGAGCACAAAGACAGCTTGGAAAAGCGCGTGCAAGCGGTTTTGCCGACGGCACTCATTGTGCACCGATTAGACATGGCCACGTCGGGTTTAATTATTATGGCGCTCGACAAGTTTAGTCAGGGGCAGCTAGGACGGCAGTTTCAGGAACGGCAAGTGCAGAAGCGTTATCGCGCAAGGCTGCATGGGGTGTTGGCAAGTGCATCCGGCACGGTTGAATTACCTTTGCGCTGTGACTGGCCAAACCGGCCGAAACAAATGGTCTGTTATGAGCACGGTAAGGCTGCTCTGACTAAGTTTGAACGCGTTGCCGTGCAGGAAACAAGCACTGAAGTGCTGCTGTACCCAGTCACCGGTCGTTCGCATCAATTGCGTGTGCACATGCAGCAACTTGGACATGCGATCATCGGCGATCGCCTCTATGGCTGCGATGATTGCAAACAACAGCCGCGCTTACTACTGCACGCTGAGTGGATCGCTTTTCGCCATCCGCGCACGGGTGCAGCGCTTGAATTCGAGTTACCAGCAGAATTTACCTTATCCGGTGATTAATCTTTCCGCGCACGACGTAACAACTGCGCATTGAGCAGTTCCAATCGCTCCGGCGTGCCGACGTCGGTCCATTGGCCCGGATGATATTCTGCCGAGATCAAACCTTGCGCTAATGCTGGCGCAAACACATCGCGCAGGGCGAGACGCTCACCCGTCGCATGCTGCCATGGCGCAAATAATTCAGCGCTCAGAACACTAATACCACTAAAGGTGAGCCCCGTCTCAGCGGCTGAGCGGCACGCCAAGCGTTCTTGTTCCGTTAACCTAAAATCGCCGTGTGGATTATGCTCGGGATTATCAACCAGCACTAAATGAGCAAGTAATTCTGGTTGCTGCGTCAGTGCGCAATATTGCAGTTTGGCAAAATCATAATCGCACCAAACATCACCGTTGATCACATAAAATGGCGCGTCGCTGAGCCACGGCAGGGCTTTCAGCACCCCACCTGCAGTTTCTAGTCCGCCGGCGGACTCGTGACTCCAATGGACGTGCACACCCCACTGACTGCCGTCGCCGATCGCTGCGACTAACGCATGACTGAGCCAAGCCGTGTTGATAACAATCTCACTGACACCCACTTTCGCAAGCTTTTCGATGTGCCAAACAATCAATGCTTTGTTTGCGACTTGCAGTAGCGGCTTTGGCGTGTGGTCGGTGAGCGGTCGCATCCGTTCGCCGCGCCCAGCGGCAAGGATCATGGCCTTTTTCGGTTGACGACGAGGATCCACCGTCATTATGACACGCCCATTGAGTCATGCTGTTGGGCTTTTTCTGCCAACGCGGGCTTTACCCTCTCTTGCAACCACTGGCAATAATCCTGCAGCTCAGGATAGTGCCGCGACACCGTCACGAGGTACTCAACCGTACGAGGAATGTCATTTAAATAGCCTGCCTTGCCATCACGATGATAAAGGCGAGCAAAAATACCACTCGCTTTGGTATGTCGCTGCAGCCCCATCCAGTCAAACCAACGCTGCCACTGCGAATAGTCGACATCGGACATTAAGCCTGCCGCATTGAAACGGTCGTAAGCGTATTGCAGTTGCTCTTGGACAAAATCATCCGACCAAACCACATAACAATCCCGCAAAAGCGACACCAAGTCGTAAGTAATTGCGCCTTGAACCGCGTCCTGAAAATCAATAACACCTAATTCATCAGCGCCTTCGAGAAGCATCAAATTGCGTGAATGATAATCACGATGAACACCAACTTGCGGTTGCGCACGTGCATTGTCGATGAAATGCTGGTTGACCTGTTGCCATAATTTTGACTCTGCTGGCGTGAGTTCCAAGCCAAGATGCGTCTTTAACAGCCAGTCATGAAACAGGCTATTCTCGCGGGTGAGCAGCGCAACGTCATAGTCGGGTACGACGCCTTCTGCATGCTCAGTCACCTGCATAATTTGTGGCAGCAGATCAATCGCAGTGCGATAGCGTGTCGACGCCACCGTGCTGTTCAAACCGTGCGCAAATAAAGTATCGCCAAAATCTTCTAGGAGCATCACGCCCAAGGATTCGTCAAACGCTAACACCTGTGGTGTCCGCACGCCGCGCTGCTGATAAGCATGAGCCAAGGCAATGAATGGTTGCAATGACTCAGGGGGCGGCGCGTCGACCAAGACAACCGTCTGTTGCGTACCCGCGTGATGGACTGCAACACGAAAGTAACGGCGAAAACTGGCATCACCGGCGAGGGAATCAATCCGAAAAGTCGACTGTGGAAACAAGCGTTGAAGCTGCTGTTGCAGCCAAGGTTGGAGAAATTGCAATCGTTGATCCACGGAAACCTCATAAAATTCTAGTTTTTTAAGCGTACAAGGCATATTAGCAAATAGCCCCGAAAACGAAATTGCTTTATCATAACGCTTACCATGTCGAATCAAACAAGAATAGTTAACTTTTCATGAGTGAACAGCAGGAATTCATGCTGAATTCGCACCGTAGCGTATCGAAGAAATATGCTGCGCGTTTCCTTGTACCCAGTGCAGTGATCACCAGTTTACTCTTTGTTCCATCGGTTTTGGCGCAGCAAACGAGTCCGCGCCCAGTGATTGCCGTCAACGATTCAACCCCGATGCATCTGCGCAGTTGTGCCATTAATCCTGACTGGCTCGATGATATTCCTTCGCTGGCGTCACTGCAGCGTGATGATGACATCGACGACGAGGATTTACTGGTCCTTTCCGAATACAGCCAACTCGACGCCAATCGTTTCGCAAGGTTTCGTGGCCACGTTGTGGTTTTGCAGGGACACCAGCGACTGGTGACCCGCAATGCAACCTTTGACAATGTCACAGGAATTCTGCAGGCCGACGGTGGGCTATTGTTCAGTGATGATTATATAGCGGTCCGTGCCGCGGACATTCAGGCGGACAGTTTAGGCCAAAGTGCTTCGATTATTGATAGTGAGTACTTGCTTATTCCGCGCTCTGCACATGGCCGAGCGGGTCAAATTGATTTAGCCATGGCCGAAGGACAACGTCAGGTCGTCCTCCATGACGGCACCTTTACCACCTGTCCGGGGGATCGCCCGGCTTGGCAAATTGCCGCGCGCAACATTGAAATGAACGAGAATGAAAGCTGGGGCACCGCCCATCATGCGCAGTTCCGCCTATTTAACGTGCCCGTGCTGTATATCCCGCGGTTTAGCTTTCCACTCACGGACGAACGTAAATCGGGGCTGCTGTACCCGACCATTCGCAGTTCAGCACGCAATGGCGTTGAACTCGAAGTACCCTACTATTTTAATTTAGCGCCAAACTACGACCTGACATTGACACCTCGCCTCATGACCGACCGCGGTGTCATGGGGATGGTTGAAACACGCTATCTGACTGAGCAGCATCGCGGTGTTGTTGAAGTCAACTATCTCCATAGTGATCGCCGCAGCAGCCTCGACAATAGTCGCTCGCTCTGGCGTGTCGAGCAAAACTCGCGTCTCTCGGACCGTTGGTCAGGATATGTCGACTTTGCTCAAGTCAGTGATACGGCTTACATCAACGATTTCGGAAGTACCTTTGTCAATCGCGCCGATCCGCATTTATACCGGCGCGGTCAGTTTGACTACCACAGTGGTCAGTCTCACTTACAGATCCAATTTGAAGACTTCCAAATGCTAGGGCCCTATCAAGCGCCGTATCGGACACTGCCGCGCGTCTCTGGTTGGCATCAAGAGAGCCTCGCCAATCATCTCGATTTACACGTGTTTTCAGAAGTGACTCAGTTCCGTAACCCCCTAGATGCCAATGACTCGGCGACTCGTGTTCATTTAGAGCCAACATTACGTTATCAACTCGTGCGCCCGGCATGGGACTGGCAAGCCGACGTTAGTTATTTAGTCACGCACTATAACCAAAGCGGACGTGACGAACTGGACTCCACGATCACTCGCCATATGCCCCAGTTACGTTGGCATGGTCGCATTCACCTTGAACGACCTTTTGCCAATAGCAATGGTTTTCAAACGTTAACGCCACAGCTGCAATATTTGTATGTACCGCATCGTGAGCAATCGCGAATTGGCATTTATGATACAATTTTAATGCAAGACGATTACAACAGTCTGTTCCGTCCACGTCGTTTTACCGGTCTCGACCGGATTGCTGACGCGCATCAAGTGACGGTGGGAGCGACCACGAGCTTCTACAACAATACGGCAGATGAGTTAATGCGTTTGAGTCTTGGCCAAATTCTCTATTTAGACGAAAGTCAGACGCAGCTATTCGACGAAACGAGCCGAATTACGGCGAGTAACTCGGAAGTTGCAGCAGAGCTCGATTTGCGTGTTTCGCAGCGTTGGTTTGCGAGTTCAGCAATTCAATACGATACAGACTTAAGTCTGGTCCGAAAAAGCCGTGTTGCGCTCGAATATCGCAAAGATGAAAGTAACTTGATACAGTTGAACCATCGTCGGGTGCGTGGACTCGTTGGCACCACAGAAGAAGTGGAACAAGTTGGGATTGTCACCTCGTGGCGGATCCATCAAGACTGGGCACTAGCGAGTCATTGGTATCAAGATTTACGAACAAATCGAACTATGGACGCATTATTTGGTCTGCAATATGACAGTTGCTGCTGGTCCATACAAGTGAGCGCTTATCGGCGCGTAAACCGCAACTATGATTTAAATTTCGGTGAGGGGCCTTTACCGCTTGCCGACTTTGACAATGGCGTCAGTTTGCAATTCACGCTAACTGGTTTAAGTAATCGCGCTGGCGCTGGAATTATGAATTTATTACAACAGGGTATCTTTGGATATCGTCGACCATTTTATTTAAGTAATTAACGGAAGTTTTATGAGAAAAATAACAGCCTTGGTTTTCGGTATCGTTGCCATGCTGGCGAGTGCCACCGCAACCGCAGAAACGTTGCTGGACCGCGTCGCCATTATTGTCGACGAGCAAGTCGTACTGGAAAGTGAGTTAGAAAGCCTGATTGCTTCTGCACGTCGAGAGATTCAGCAAAACAACACACCGATGCCGTCAGAAACCGCTTTGCGCACTCAGGCCTCAGAGCGTCTAATTTTGCAAAAGCTGCAAATGCAAATGGCACAACGGATGGGTATACAAATTAACGATGCCTATCTTGACCAAGCCATTGCCGGTATCGCTGCCGAAAATAACGTGCCGGTCGACGCCATGCGCCAACAAATTGAAATGGGCGGCGCGTCATGGGCTGAGTACCGTGAGGAGATTCGTAACCAAATTTTGATGAGTGAAGTGCAAGGTGCCGCGATTCAGCGTCGTATCTATATTAGCCCGCAAGAAGTTGACTTAGTTACCGACCTGATTAAACAGCAAGGCACCCAAAGTACCGAGTACCGTGTTTCACACATTTTAATCGGCATGCAGGACGAGCAAGGCAACGACGACGAAGCCGGTGCTCGCTCGCGCGCTGAACGTGTTTTCGAGCTTGCCCAGCAAGGTGACGACTTTGCCCAGTTAGCCATTACCAGTTCAAGCGCAGCGAACGCACTTGAAGGTGGTGATATGGGTTGGAGCTCGTTAAATGCGATGCCAACCTTATTTGCTAATGCGCTGCAAGGCACCACGACCGGTGACGTTGTCGGTCCATTGCGCAGTGGCATCGGCTTCCATATTCTCAAAGTGACTGACATGCGCGGTGTTGAGCAAGCGACGATGGAAGAAGTTCGCGCTCGTCACATCCTTATTCGTCCGTCAGTGATTCTTTCTGATAATCGTGCGCAGCAAATGCTCAACCAATTCCGCGAGCAAATTTTGGCAGGTGAAAAGTCATTTGGCGAGTTGGCTGCAGAGAATTCAGCCGACACCGGCTCTGCACAGCGTAATGGTGAATTGGAGTGGGCTGTTCCTGATGTCTACGTACCTGAGTTCCGTGACCGTGTTCGTCGTTTACCGGTGAATGAAATTTCTGAGCCGTTCCGAACCACCCATGGCTGGCACATTGTTGAAGTTCTTGAACGTCGTCAACAAGACATCACCGAACAACGCTTTGTCGAACAAGCGCAGCAATTACTCTATCGGCGCAAATTTGCTGAAGAGTTGGACGTCTGGTTGCAAGAAATTCGCGCCAATGCGTTTGTTGAGTTTCGCGACTAAGCACGAATGACTTTACGCATCACGGTAACGCCGGGAGAGCCCGCAGGCATTGGACCGGACTTATTCCTTCAGCTCGCTCAGCAGGATTGGCCTGCTGAGCTCGTTGTTTGTGCCAGTAAAGCATTATTGCTTGAGCGCGCCGAGCAACTTGGTCTGCCGATCCAGTGCCGTGATTATGATGCGGAGCAAGTACCGCAGCCGCATCAAGCCGGTGTGCTCACTGTCTGCGATATTCCTTTAGCCTGCGCCGTTACCCCTGGCCAACTGGACGAACGTAACGGAGCGTATGTGGTTGAAACCTTACATCGCGCCAGCGTCGGTAACCTTTCCGGCGAATTTGCCGCGATTGTCACCGGGCCGGTGCATAAAGGGATCATCAATCAGTCCGGTGTAGCCTTCAGTGGCCACACCGAATATTTCGCTCAACAAGCGAATCGCAAAGACGTGGTGATGATGTTGGCAACAGAAGGGCTGCGCGTCGCCTTGGTGACGACCCATATTCCGCTCGCGTATGTGTCGAAAGCGATTACCGCCGAACGATTAACTCAAGTCATTCATATTTTACATACGGACTTGGTCGAAAAGTTTGCTATTGCGCAGCCTCGCATTTTGGTCTGTGGCTTAAATCCGCACGCGGGTGAAGGTGGACACTTGGGCTTTGAAGAAATCGACGTCATTGCCCCCACCTTATCGGCATTACGCAAGGAGTTCGGCTATAACCTATCTGAACCCCTACCCGCCGATACCATATTTCAGCCCAAGTACCTTGAAAACGCCGATGTGGTGTTAGCCATGTATCACGATCAGGGGCTGCCCGTGTTAAAATACAAGGGCTTCGGTGCGGCAGTGAACATCACCTTAGGTTTGCCTTTTGTGCGCACATCGGTGGACCATGGTACCGCTCTCGACCTCGCTGGCAGCGGTCAAGGTGACACCGGTAGCTTCCGTATTGCATTGACACAAGCGATACAGATGGCCAATAAACATCAGCTCCAGAAACAAAGGATACCCGCTGACACATGAGTAAAGCACTCGACGGTCACCGCGCTCGCAAGCGCTTTGGTCAAAACTTTTTACAGGACGAAATGGTCATCGACGCGATCGTTGACGCGATTGCGCCGGAACCCGGTCAAGCCATCTTAGAAATTGGTCCCGGTTTGGCTGCCTTGACTCGTCCAGTTGTCCAACGCAGTGGCCACCTTCATGTTGTCGAGCTCGACCGCGACTTAGCCTCGCGGCTTGAAAAGTCGCCGGAGTTTGCCGGCAAGTTGACCGTGCATCGCGCCGACGCATTAAAGTTTAACTTTGCTGATTTAGCCAAAGAGCTTGGCACACCATTACGTGTGTTCGGTAACTTACCGTACAATATTTCAACTCCCCTGATCTTCCACTTGCTGAGTCAAGTGAACACCATCAGTGACATGCATTTCATGTTACAAAAAGAAGTGATTGAGCGCATGGCCGCAGCACCGGGAAGCAAAGCGTTTGGGCGCTTAACGGTGATGATCCAGCAGGCTTGTGAAGTTGTTCCTGTGCTGGAAGTTCCACCAGAAGCGTTTGACCCAGCACCTAAGGTCGACTCTGCCGTCGTTCGCTTACTGCCCTATTCTGAATCGCCATGGCCGGTGCTTGATCGCGCCACACTTAATCATGTCTGCCATATGGCATTTCATCAACGCCGGAAAACCCTGCGCAATAATATGAAAAAATTAATGAGTGCGGATGAGTTAGAAACACTTGGTATCGATCCGGCAGCGCGTCCTGAAACTCTATCCGTCGCCGACTTTGTCGCGATGGCTAACTGGATTACAGAGCATAACCGAACTTTATGAAGTCATATTCTATTGATGTCACTATCGCCACAGAATACTTACCGGATCAATCTGAGCCGGAGCAGAGTCAGTTTGTCTTTGCCTACACCATTACGATCGCCAATCATGGTGAAGAAGCCGTGCAACTCGTCAGTCGTAAATGGGAAATTACCGATGCGGATGGCAAAACCACGGAGGTTATCGGTGACGGCGTGGTTGGTAAACAACCGAAAATTGAGCCTGGAAAACGATTCACCTATACCAGTGGTACTGTGTTAAAAACTCCAGTTGGGCACATGCAAGGCAGTTATGGGATGGTTGATCAAGACGGTCAACGTTGGACCTTACCGATTCCCATGTTTACCCTAGCGAAGCCAAATATTCTCCATTAGGAGCAAACATGGCGCGATATATAGTTGGTGACATTCACGGTTGTTTACAACCTTTGCAAGCCCTACTTCAACGCGTCGATTTTGATCCCAAAGCCGACCAGCTCTGGGCCGTCGGCGACCTTATCGGCCGTGGCCCTCAAGCTCAAGCAACCCTCGAGTTTTTGGCCGAGTTAGGCACATCATTTCGTTGCGTATTAGGCAATCACGACCTTCATGCCCTCGCGGTGTTCACCGAGGTCAAACGCATCAATCCGAAAGACAATACCGCGGACATCGCGCACTCGCGTGACCGTGATTTTTGGATCGATTGGCTACGCAAGCAACCACTCTTTGTCGCCGATGGCAGCCAAGCCATTGCCATGGTTCACGCGGGAATTCATCCGGATTGGCGTATCGATGACGCAGCGGCTTACGCCAGCGAAGTCGAACTGTATTTACGCAGTCGTCAGTTTGTGACTTTATTGGAACACATGTACGGTAACGACACTCAGCACTGGCACGACGAACTAAGCGGTATCGATCGCCTACGTTTCTTTATTAATGTGTTCACGCGAATGCGCTATCTAACTGCCGATAGAGGTGTTGAACTGACCTGCAAAGCGCCACCCGAGCAAGCATTGGAACTGGGGCTAGCGCCTTGGTTTGCACAGCTCAATATTGCTCCTTGGCAGCTTGCTTTTGGTCATTGGGCAAGCCTTCAGGGCGAAGCCAAGCAAGACAGTGTGCTGGCGCTCGATACGGGCTGCGTCTGGGGCGAGCAGTTAACTCTCTGGGATTGTGAACGAAAAACACGAGTCAGCGTGCCGGGCTGGCAACGCTGACTGCAGTCGTTGTTCAATGCTTAACTGAGCGTAATACGAGCAAATTTACGCTTACCAACCTGATAAACCGCGGTACCGAGCGCGCACACCATGCGTGCATCTTCGACACGCTCACCGTCAATGCGCACAGCATTCTGTTTGACCATACGCATCGCTTCCGACGTTGATGCAACCAAGCCTGCTTCTTTCAAGACGTTCGCCAAACCGCGCAGTTCTTCGTCCAACTGCAGCTCAAGCTCAGGCATATCATCTGGAATCGCATTCTTTTGGAAGCGTTGAATGAAGTCCTGTTCCGCCGCATCTGCATCCGCGGCACTGTGGAAACGCGTAATCAGCTCTTTCGCTAACTGAACTTTGGCATCGCGCGGATTAGCGCCAGCCGCCACTTCGGCTTTCAATGCAGTCAGCTCGTCAGTTGGGCGGAAGCTCAACAGGTCGAAGTATTTCCACATTAAGTCATCAGACACCGACATCAGCTTGCCGAACATGTCATTCGGCGCGTCGGTAATCCCAACATAATTACCCAACGACTTCGACATTTTCTGCACGCCGTCGAGGCCCTCGAGTAACGGTACAGTTATTACCGTTTGTGGGCGTTGTCCTTCCTCTTTCTGTAATTCACGACCCATCAACAAATTGAAACGCTGATCGGTTCCACCCATTTCCACATCGGCTTGCAACTCAACCGAGTCCCAACCCTGTACCAGCGGGTAGATAAACTCATGAATCGCGATTGGTTGGCCACCTTGATAGCGCTTTTTAAAGTCGTCCCGCTCGAGCATCCGCGCAACGGTTTGCCGCGACGCCAACTTAATCATGCCTGCAGCGCCTAAGTTGTTCATCCATTCACTGTTGAAGCGCACTTCAGTTTTGGCCGGATCGAGAATTTTGAAGACTTGCTCTTTATACGTTTCAGCGTTGGCGAGTACATCTTCACGACTCAAAGGTTTGCGGGTGACATTTTTGCCAGTCGGGTCACCAATCATACCGGTAAAATCACCGATGAGAAAAACAACCTTGTGGCCGAGATCTTGGAAAATCCGCAGTTTATTGATCAATACGGTGTGACCCAAATGTAAATCAGGTGCAGTCGGATCAAAGCCAGCTTTAATGGTGAGCTTTTTACCTTCTTTTAATTTATCGATAAGTTCTTGTTCTACAAGAACTTCATCCACCCCTCGAGTGATTAACTCGAATGCTTCTTGAACAGTTGTGGTCATTTTTACTCCAAGCGCTGAAACTTTTTTGCGATTCTGCATTCTACTTGATTCGTAGGATGCTTTTAAGCGTTGAGTAAAGGTTTGTGCGGAAAAATGTGCAAGCTAGGAAAAAATGCTAAGATAGTGTGGTAAATGCAGTTCAGGGGTTCAAAATTAAAATGGTCAAGCCGGTTACACAACTATTAGAAAAATTACCTAGGCGTCACCAATTTATTATTCTTTGCGTCGGGATTCTTCTCCTCGTTCTGATGGTGTGGCCGTCAGAAAAGGCCAGTGCGTCTCGCGATATGGCCATTGCCGAACCTCTCGAACCGGGCGTCCGTTATAGCCTTGACTTGCACCTTGGCGAGTCAGCATTACCCGAAGACGATGACACTGATTTAGTTTGGGTCGACTATGAAGTGCGCTCAGGCGACAGCATGGCGATCATCTTCCAGCGTTTAGGTTTTTCCGCCCGACAGCTCCACCAACTGACGCAAACCTCAGGCGCTACCAATCTTCGTCGCATCCACCCCGGGCAAACATTACGTTTTGCACGCTCAGACAACAATGACCTGATCGCACTGCACTATCGCCTCAATGAATTAGAAACGCTAGTGATAGAGCGTAACGATGACGGTCAGTACGAAAGCACCGTTGAAACCCAAACCACCGACATTCGCCTTGCCTTTGCTCATGCAGAGATTACCAGTAACTTCTGGAACGCGGGCGTTCAAGCAGGTTTGACGCAAGGGCAAATTATGAGTCTTGCTGAATTATTTGGTTGGGATGTCGACTTCGCTCTCGATATTCGTCGCGGTGACCAATTCAGTGTACTCTTTGAACAACGGTTTATTGACGGACATTATGTCGGTACCGGGCAAATTGTTGCCGCCGAGTTTGTCAACCAAGGCGAACGCTTTACTGCAGTGCTACATGAAAATGGCAGTTACTACACAGAAGCCGGTCGCAGCCTACGCAAATCCTTTTTGCGCGCACCGGTTGCATTCAACCGCGTCAGTTCTGAATTTAATCCACGTCGCTTGCACCCGGTAACCGGCCGTGTTGCGCCACACCGTGGGATTGATTATGCCGCCCCAGTTGGAACGCCTGTTATGGCTTCCGGTGACGGTCGCGTGGTGGAAAGTGCCTATAACAACTTAAACGGTCACTATATTTTCATCCAGCATGGTGAGCGTTATATGACCAAATACTTGCACCTTCATCGCCGCTCGGTGCAAAAAGGTGCCCGTGTTCGTCAAGGTCAAGTCATCGGCCAAGTCGGCGCGACCGGTCGCGTTACTGGCCCGCATTTACATTATGAATTCCTTGTTGACGGCACCCACCGTAATCCACGGACGGTGAATTTGCCTGAAGCGCCATCGCTGCCAAAAGAAGAAATGCCGGTCTTCAATCTGCTGGTCGAAGAGCGCATGGCGATGATTGAAGGGCGCAAACGCTTCTACCTCGCTTACGCTGAATAAAGTTGTGTGACGATGAAACAGGACGAACTCTACCTCGGCATCCTTTCTGGTACTAGTCTCGATGCCCTCGATATCGTCCTTGTTTCCATTGCCACTGATGGCAGTTTACGCCATCAGGCAGCAATGAACTGGCCACTGCCGCAACCACTGCGGAAGCTCTGCCACCAACTGTGTACCCCCGGAACCAACGAATTGGTGCGCTATGGCACTGCCGATCGTCTCTTTGCGCAGACGGCTGCAGAAGGTGTTCTGCATCTACTTAAACAAGAAAATGTCGACACGGACGCGGTCACTGCCATTGGCAGTCATGGCCAGACTGTACGCCATCATCCCGACCTGTCGCCGGGTTTTACCTTACAGCTTGGCTGCCCGCATACACTTGCGGCGCTCACCAAAATTGATGTAATCGCTCAGTTTCGCCAGAAAGATATTGCCTTTGGTGGCCAAGGTGCCCCCCTCGCGCCCGCCTTCCATGACAAGGTGTTTCGATCACCGCAACGGAATCGGGTGATTGTTAATATCGGCGGCATCACCAACCTGACTTTATTGCCTGCTGACCCAGATGGCACCGTGATTGGTTTTGATAGCGGCCCAGGGAACACCTTGATGGACGATTGGATTTATCGTCATCACCAACACCATTACGATGTGAACGGTCATTGGGCCGCGAGTGGAGAAGTGCATCCACAGTTACTGCAATTACTCCTCAGCGACCCTTATTTTGCGAAAGCAGCGCCGAAAAGTACCGGTCGTGAATATTTTACACCGCAATGGTTGCATCGTGCGTTGGAGCATTTTCCCGCAATTCCGCCGACAGATGTACAAGCGACGTTGGCCGAGCTAACGGCCCAATCCTTGTGCTCAGCAATCGCGACAACAGCGAAGCAACACCAGCTCAAACTCGATGAAGTTTATGTATGCGGCGGTGGTGTTCATAACCAGCATTTGCTCAACCGCTGTGCAGCGCTCTTACCAACCTCACAATGGCAAAGCACAGCAAGCCTCGGGGTTGATCCCGACTGGGTTGAAGGCGCTTTGTTCGCTTGGCTAGCTTGGTGTCATCGCCACAAAAAAGCACCAGACCTGAGTAAGGTGACTGGTGCTGCAAAAGTGTCAATTCTCGGCGCGCACTTCCCTGGGCGCTAGTTCTTCGTCGCCATTACAGGCTGGCAAAGGCGTCCCGCGTTATATTTTCGAATCCATCCGCCTTGACCACAACACTGTCCTCGATACGAACCCCGCCGTATGGGCGCAGTTCGGCAATGCGATTCCAATTAAAGTCCTCATTGCCATCGAATTCTTCGAGTAATTGATCAATCACATAAATACCCGGCTCAATCGTGAAGACTTGCCCCTCAGCCAACTCTCGGCGTAAACGCAGAAATGGATGCGATGCGTCCCGTTCGAACGTCTCGCCACTTTCTGACTTCAAATAGCCACCGACATCATGGACTTGCAAACCAATAAAGTGACCCAAGCCGTGTGGGAAAAATGGACGGGTGTAGCCACGTTGATAAATGGTCTCGGCGTCAACTTTGAAGAAACCAAAGTCAGCAAGAATTTGCGCAATCATCCGGTGCGTCTCAACGTGCAAATCATAATAAGACACACCAGGTTTGATGTGCGTAATGATCGCTTGTTCAGCAGCATCAACGGCAGCCACGAGTTCCGCGTAAAATCCGTCTTTCGCTGCATAGGTGCGGGTAATGTCAGCACAATAACCGTTGTAATACGCACCAGCGTCAATCAGAAATGAACGATGTTCTGCTGGGGCGTCATTGTCATACACATCGTAATGCAGGGTTGCACCGTTTTGATTGAGGGCGACAATGCTATTGTAAGGTGTTTCGGTTTCACGACATTTCATTGCCGCCAAATAGGCCGCATGAATCTCAAGCTCAGATTTACCCGCGAAAAACGCGTCGCGTGCTGCATTATGGCCGCGCGCAGCAAGGACATTGGCCTTGCGCATATTCTGCAATTCCCATTCGGTTTTCACTGCTCGATGGAAATGAATAAAGTCAATCAACGACGTTGGGTTATAGGCAGAGAAGCCCCAGCTATCGGCTGGCGCGTGCACCTCACCAAGAAATGCGGTTGTTTTTACTGCGTTACCGAGTGACAACACCACGCTTTCGACATTATCGATAATCGTGATATCGAAATTATCTTGCCATTCACCTGGCGGCAGCTTCGGAGTGGAGTGCCAGAAATCACGCGCCTGATAAAGAAATAACTTTGGAGTCTCGCCGGACTTATAGTAAATAAAGCTCTTCGGACTTGCGGTGATTGGCAACCAATACTTGAACAGCGGGTTCACGCGATAGGGATAGGCGTTATCGTCTAGAAATGCGTACGCTGGTTGGCCGGCGGCAATTAAAACTGCATCAAATCCGTTTGCTGCTAATGCTCGATCGAATTGATGTTTCACATAGTCTAAATGTTGCGAGTAATGGCTCATACACCCTCTCATGATGACCGCATTTTTCAGCGAGGAATAACGTCAGCCGCCGCGCGGCTGATCACGTTCGGTGACAGTGTAGCAAAGCAGGAGCGAAGGTTAAATGCTAGGGAGTCTTTGGCGTAATGCCTGAATAATCTGGGAGCTGTCGTAGCTAGTGGTTTCTGCCCACTGAAAGATGGTACGGCCGTTGTGGTCTGGCTCCATGATCATTCGCGAAGGTAAACTGCGCGCCAGCAACGAACCCACTTCGACCGCTTCTGCGGTGACGGCAAACTGGAGCAAGGTATAACCATTGCAGCGAACGGAGTTAAAGAGATTATTCAAACGCAGGTTACTTCGGTTGATTAACGCTTGAAACTCTCGGCGATCGTCAGCGCTAATAAGAAAGCAAATTTGGCGAGCAAGTTCTTCACCCTGCAACGTCGTTTGTTTTGCGACTGGAGCTGTCACTCCATTCACCGCAAACCAACCTGCACTCGCTAAAACTAACCAACGGTTCATAGTATGCCTTTGATAAGAATTCTTGAACTGAAGTCATGACGCATTCGGATGTTCGGCACATGCTTCAAGAAATCGTTGGTCATTTTTTCGTTTCAAGGGTGGAATGGCAAGTCTTTTTGTGTATTAAAATTGTTAAAAATCAAGGGGTTTTCTATGCGGACTTATAGCAAAACGAATAATAAAAAGCCCTGAACTCGGGTCAGGGCCATAAGATTGAAGCACTTAACAGTTGTACGTTTTTACAACAACTCTATGCAAGCTGTATGATTCTTTCCAATGCTGGTATGCGCTAGATCAAACAGAGAATGAGGAGCCGCAGCCGCAGGTTGTCGTCGCATTCGGATTATTGACGAAAAATCGAGCGCCTTGCAGGCCTTCTTCATAATCAACGACGCCACCAACGAGATATTGCAGGCTCATCGGATCAACCACCAAGGTGACACCTTCTTTTGGAATTTCCATGTCACCCGGATTTACTTTCTCATCAAAGGTAAACCCATATTGAAAACCTGAACAACCACCGCCGGTCACAAAGACGCGCAGCTTTAGGTTCGGATTTTCTTCATCAGCAATTAACGTCCGCACGCGGATTGCAGCTGCTTCTGAGAATTCAATTGGCATCGCCTGTTCTACAGCACTCATCGCGGTCGCTCCACTTCTATCTTAAACTACAAATTCGGGGACATATTGTCGCTGATGGCGCCTTACGAATCAACTCTCGTCGTCGAATTCTTCAGCACTACTGAGTAATTCACCCCATGGAAACTGGCGCTCAGTCTGCTGTCCTGCACTTGAGCGCACTCTGATCACGAAGGATTCAGGGTTGAAGTTGGCGGGAAAGGTCCAAGTCGCCTCTTGTAATGAAAAATAGCTCATGGCGAACTCGACACTCGAACTTTCCGCACCACTCAATTCGAGCACATTGTATTCCGCACGCTGTCCGTCCTGTTGACCACGAACAAAGACCTCCATGCGCCCACGGACGAGTTGCTGCAACCGTTCAGTATGGAGCAAAATGACCCGGAAATAATAGCTGTCTGTTGCCGGTATCGCGCGCACGAGCACCGAGTCAATCGTGATCCCTTCTGCATCGAGTTCTGGCGCCAGCACCCGTTGATAGAAAGCTAACTCACGACGAGTCTGGTTGATTTCGTCTTGCGTCGTGCGTAGCTCTTGCAGTAATGAACGATTCGCCGCACGCTCAACATCAAGTTCAACGGCAAGAATGTTGTTACGATATTCAAGCTGGTAGATAGTCTGCTGCAGATTGGTCTTTTGGTTGTCCAAAAGACGCGTTTGCTGCTCGAGGTACAGCCCGCGCGTGTTACCGAGCATGAAACCCAGCACAATTAAACTAACGAGCAAGCCGAGCGTCACCGCAGTGCGACGTTTATTGGAAACTAGAAACTTAAAATAGTATGGCAAGCACCACCCCTTTTTGCTGACTGTTGAGCAGCTGCGCGGTATGCTACATTGATACCGATTAATTAGGCACAGCTTTGAGGACAAACATGAACGAATTGCTTTGGGTACAATGGTTTAAAGCCTTACATCTGATCTTTATGGTCGCCTGGTTCGCGGGTATTTTTTATTTACCGCGATTATTTGTTTACCACGCCGAGTCCGTAGAACCCAAAGTACACGCACAATTAAAAATCATGGAGCGTAGATTACTGTATTTTGTCACTCCGTTCATGGTCTTAACGATTATTTTTGGTACCGGCCTGATTGTCATCTACGGCGGCGCATGGTTGCAGTTTAGTACATGGATGCATTGGAAGTTACTTTTAGTCGCAGTGCTCGTTATCTATCACTTATATTGTTTTCGCCTGCTCAAGCAATTCCGTGATGACCAAGTAACGCGTTCTGGACGATGGTTCCGCTGGTTTAATGAGATGCCAGTCATTCTTTTGTTCGCGATCATTATTTTAGCTGTTTTAAAACCCTAGAGGCTGTGCCATGCCGCTCTTTCTGGTATGCTTTGCGGCCATCAGCCACTTACGTCGGAAACGCCACTGATGATGAAATTTACCGGAGCTAACATTCTCTCGGTTGACCAATTTGACCGCGATGCCATTGAGCACATTTTTCGGATTGCGGATCAAATGGAACCGTATGCCCACCGTCGTAAACGCACACGCGTGCTCGACGGCGCGATTCTTGGTAACCTCTTTTTTGAGCCCTCCACACGAACCCGGATTAGCTTTGGTACCGCGTTCAATTTGCTCGGTGGCGAAGTGCGTGAGACAACCGGCATGGAAAGCTCAGCCTTAGCCAAAGGTGAGTCGCTCTACGATACGGCGCGTGTACTTTCCAGCTACAGCGACATCATAGCCATGCGCCATCCGAAAGCCGGCTCGGTCACTGAATTCGCCGAAGGCAGTCGCGTCCCGGTGATCAATGGTGGTGATGGTGCCAATGAGCATCCCACGCAAGCGCTCCTCGATCTGTACACCATTGAGAAAGAGCTTGCTCATCATGGTGGTGGTATCGATGGGATGCATATTTGTATGCTCGGTGATCTCAAATACGGCCGCACCGTACATTCTCTTTCGAAGCTATTGTGCATGTTTAAGAACGTGCGCTTAACTCTGATTTCACCACCGGAATTAGCGATGCCACAGTCAATCTGTGACGCCCTCACCAATGCCGGTCATCAGGTGATCAATACCTCAGAATTAAGTGGCTCGCTGGATGCGGACATTGTCTATCAAACTCGAATTCAGCAAGAACGGTTCAATAGCCTCGAAGAAGCGGAACAATATCGTGGCCGCTTCCGCTTAAACAGCGAAATTTATACCCGTCATTACAAGCCCAACACGGTCATTATGCACCCGTTACCGCGCGACTCGCGCGCTGAAGCGAATGAGCTTGATAATGATTTAAATCAAAACCCGAATTTAGCTATTTTCCGTCAAGCGGATAATGGTGTTCTCATTCGCATGGCCCTCTTCGCCGCAACGCTCGGCGTTGAACACCTAGTTAGCCGCTACGATACCGATGTGATTTGGTATAGCGACAAAGCCATTAATTAAAGAGGTTGTGACGCATGTCTCGTTCCGAAGATTTATTTAAAAGAGCCCAAGACTATATTCCTGGTGGCGTGAATTCGCCGGTTCGCGCATTTAAAGGCGTCGGTGGTACTCCGCTGTTTATCGAGCGGGCGCAAGGCGCTTATTTATTTGACGTTGATGGTAATCGTTACATCGACTATATCGGCTCTTGGGGGCCGATGATTATGGGGCACAACCATCCTGAAATTCGTGATGCTGCGATCGAAGCCGCAGAGCGCGGTTTGAGTTTCGGTACGCCAACGGCGATTGAAATCACCATGGCGGAGAAGGTTATTTCCATGGTGCCGTCGATTGAGAAAGTACGCATGGTGAACTCCGGTACGGAAGCCACCATGAGTGCGATTCGTCTCGCTCGTGGTTACACTGGCCGAGACAAAATCCTCAAATTTGAAGGCTGCTACCATGGCCATGCGGATGTGTTGTTGGTTAAAGCCGGTTCAGGCGCCTTAACACTCGGTGTGCCGAATTCACCGGGTATTCCGGAAGACTTTGCTAAGCACACGCTCACCGTCAGCTACAATAATCTCGACGAAGTTCGGCAAATTTTTGCCGAAGTAGGTGACCAAATCGCCTGTATTATTGTTGAGCCAGTTGCCGGCAACATGAACTGCATTTTACCAGAACCGGGGTTTCTCGAAGGTTTGCGTGCAGTCTGTGACGAATACCAAAGCGTCCTGATTTTTGACGAAGTCATGACCGGTTTCCGCGTCAGTCGCGGCGGTGCGCAAGAGTTCTTTGGTGTTAAACCGGACTTAACCTGCTTAGGCAAAGTCATCGGTGGTGGTATGCCAGTGGGTGCCTTCGGCGGTAAGCGCGAGATTATGGATTTTATCGCCCCTGTCGGTCCGGTTTACCAAGCAGGTACTTTGTCAGGCAATCCTGTCGCCATGGCTGCAGGCCTTGCAGCTCTGAATCTATTACACGACAGCAGTATTTACACCCAACTCAAGGCCTTGGTGACTGAGCTGACGTCAGGACTGCAAGAAATCGCCGACGCGAAGGGCGTGCCATTTACCACCAGTCAAGCGGGCGGCATGTTTGGTTTCTTCTTTACCGATGTCGATAAAGTAACGACGTACGAGCAGGCCACGCACTGCAATATGGAGCACTTCCGCACCTTCTACCATGAAATGTTGAATCGTGGCGTGTACTTGGCTCCAAGTGCTTACGAGGCTGGCTTTATGTCGCTCGCGCACACCGCAACCGACATCGAAGAAACATTGCAAGCCGCAGAACGAGCCTTCAGTTTGCTCAAGTAAGCAAACAGAAGAATTTACGCGGTCTAATCACTGCCAGCGACGGAAAGTGCTACACTATCCGGCTGGCAGTTTTATTTTGTCGCACATGTATTTTATTCAGTTGTTGGAGTACGCATGAGTCAAAACGTTGAGAAAGGTCCTCTTTATATCCCCCACGCCGGACCGTCGCTATTAGAAACACCACTTTTGAATAAAGGCAGTGCCTTTACTCGTGACGAGCGTATTGCCTTTAATCTTACTGGCTTGCTGCCACCGCGCTATGAAACGATCGAAGAGCAAGTGAGCCGTGCGTACATGCAATACCAAAGCTTCGATACACCACTGAACAAGCATATTTACCTGCGTGCCATTCAAGACAATAACGAAACCATGTTTCACCGCTTGGTGTCGTCGCATCTTGAAGAAATGATGCCGATTATCTATACCCCGACAGTCGGTGACGCCTGCGAGAAGTTTTCTGATATTTACCGTAGCTCCCGCGGTTTATTCATTTCTTATGCGGAACGCGAGCAAATGGACGATATTCTGCGTAATGCGACCAAACGCAACGTCAAGGTGATCGTGGTCACCGACGGCGAGCGTATTTTGGGCTTAGGTGACCAAGGTATCGGCGGTATGGGTATTCCTATCGGCAAACTGTCACTTTACACCGCTTGCGGTGGTATCAGTCCAGCCTATACTTTGCCGGTTATGCTCGACGTCGGCACCAATAATGAAAAGTTACTCAATGTTCCCATGTACATGGGTGCGCGGCACAAACGTATTACCGGTGACGAATACGATGCGTTTATCGACAAGTTTATTCATGCGGTCAAACGCCGTTGGCCAAATGTGATGATTCAATTTGAGGATTTCGCCCAACAAACCGCGATGCCTATTTTGAAACGTTATCAAGACCAAGTGTGCTGCTTCAATGACGATATTCAGGGCACCGCTGCCGTCACTGCCGGTTCATTGCTTGCTGCCTGTCAGAGTAAAAGCGAAAAGCTTTCCGAGCAAAAAGTTGTCTTTGTCGGCTCGGGTTCTGCCGGTTGTGGCATCGCCGAGCACATCATTTCGCACATGTGTGCGGAAGGCTTGAGTCGTGACGAAGCAAAAGCACGTATTTTCATGGTCGACCGCTTTGGCCTGTTGTGCGAAGGAATGGCGGATTTACGCGACTTCCAAGAGGCTTTAGTGCAGCCCCAGTCCGTAGTACAAAACTGGCAGTTCAGTGGTGACTATCCGTCCCTGCTCGATGTCATGCATTGCGCACAACCGACGGTCTTAATTGGTGTTTCTGGGCAACCGGGTTTGTTCACCGAGCAGGTGGTCAATGCCATGCAGCAGTATACCCCGGAGCCGATAATTTTCCCGCTCTCAAACCCGTCACGGCGCGTCGAAGCGGATCCAAGCGATGTTGTCCGCTGGACACAAGGAAAAGCCATCATTGCCACGGGAAGCCCATTTGCACCGGTGTATTACGAGGGTAAAACTTATCCGATCGCACAATGCAATAACAGCTACATTTTCCCCGGTATTGGGCTTGGTGTGTTGGCGGTCAAAGCGAATCGCATCACCGAAGAAATGCTGATGGCTGCGAGCAGAACCTTGGCTGAACATTCGCCGCAAGTACGCGGTCAATCCAGTCACTTATTGCCAGCAATCACAGAAATTGCTGCACTCAGTAAAGAAATTGCCTTTGCTGTCGGCAAAGTCGCACAACAGCAAGGACATGCGCTAGAGCTTGACGATGACATGTTCCGTCAGCGTATCGACAACAATTTCTGGCAGGCAGAATATCGCCAATACAAGCGGGTTAGTATCTAATCCCTGAGCCCCTGTTTGCGGTCACGCTCGGCATTTGCTGAGCGTGATGACTCGCCGCAACATACACGACTAGTCATTGGATCCACGGCCAAACAAGCGCCGCCAGAAACCACGCTGCTCGGCGTCTTCTTCACGCTCTTCCGCAACACGTTCGTCGTCAACGACACAGCCCTGTACATCAACACCGTTGGCAATTCCAGGTAGTGCCCTTGAGCCCGGACAGCCACTGGCAATAGCCACCCCCGTCTCTGCGTCCCAATGGCGCATCACCACGCCCGGCGGCGGCGTCAAGTTTAACGGAAACACTTCTTGCTGCTGCCAGAAGTTTTGCGCGACAGGCAAAGCACCGCGACTACCGGTCAAGCCAATCGGCTGGTTGTCATCACGCCCTAACCACACGGTGAGCAAATAACGATTATCAAAGGAGACGAACCAACTGTCGCGCAGATCGTTGGTCGATCCGGTTTTACCGCCAATGGGTTGACGAATCTGCTGACCTAAACTGCGTCCGGTACCAAACTCGATAACACCATGTGACGCATACCGGGCCAAGTAAGCCGCCTCTGGACGAAAGCCCTGATTCACTCGGCGTTCTTGCACATAAAGTACGTCACCACGATGAGTGCTGACGCCGTGAATGGAGGTTAACCGATAACCTTCACCATAATTGGCGAGATAACCATATAGTTCGTTGACCGCAAGGGGGCTGGTTTCTAACGTGCCTAATGCGAGCGCAGGATACGGCCGGATATCCGCGCGTAAACCCAATTCGAGCAGACGCTGGCGAAGTTTGGCTGGGGTGACTTTCTGACCCACTTCAATGGCCGGGATATTCCGCGAGTCGAGCCAGCTTTGATAAAGAGAAATAGGACCGCGAAATTCACCATCAAAGTTGCGCGGCTGCCACGTGACTCCGCGCTCATTGGTAATGCTGATCGGTTCATCATGCAACATGGTGGCCAAGGAAAATTGCGCATCATCTTCCAGGGCTAAGGTATATAGCAGCGGCTTCATGAGTGAACCGATTTGCCGCCGTGTTTGGAATGCCCGATTAAAGCCGCCAAATACCGGCGTTCGGCCGCCCACTAAAGCACGCACTGTGCCCGTGTGGTAATCAGTGACGACAGCTGCCGCTTGTATTTCATGATCCGGCAGCTGTTCCATGCGGCTATACACCGCCTGCTCCAATTCCGCTTGTAGCCAAGGATCAAAGTAAGTAAATACTTTTAAGCCCGTCTGTTGCCACTGTCGTCCCGGAACCAACTGACGCAGTTCAGTTTGGACCAAATCGATATAGTCCGCGCGTTGCCGAGCAATCAGGCGAGCGCTAGCCCGCGTGACGATGGGTGATTCAAGCCCGGCAATCAACTGCGGACGATTAATCAGATCGTGCTCAAACATGAGATGCAGTACGAAGTCACGACGCTCCGCTGCACGTTCTTGATGACGGTATGGGTTGTACAGTCCCGGACCACGAATCATGCCGACTAGCATCGCGGTCTCCGCTGGCGTCAGCTGCTCCGGTTGTTTTCCGAAATAAAATTGGGTTGCCAAACCGATACCGTGAATGGCGTGACCGCGATCTTGACCAAAATAAACTTCATTAAAATATGTTTCGAGAATCTCATCTTTGCTAAAGCGAAAATCCAAGATCAACGCCATTAAGGCCTCGTTGATTTTCCGTACCATGCGCTTTTCATGGCTAAGAAACATGTTTTTCACCAGCTGCTGGGTAATCGTACTGCCGCCCTGCACCGTTCGACCCGCCGCCAAATTTGCCAAAGCAGCACGTACAATTGAGGTCGGTTTTACCCCCCAATGATGATAAAAGTCGCGGTCTTCGATGAGGAGCAAGGTCTCTTGCAGTAAACTTGGCACTTGTTCCAAACCGACCAGCAGACGCTCCTCCTGATTATCGGAAGCGAAACGTCCCACTAGCTGTGGTTCAAGGCGCAAGCCGTTGATAAATTCCTGTCCCGGCCAAGTCTCAATCTCAACCAAGTAATTATCTGCATCAAACCGCAGGCGAACACGAATGTCTGGCTCATAGCCATCCGGAAAATCAAATCCGCGGCGGTAAAGCAACACTTCTTGTCCTTGGCGGCGATATTCACCGACATTTCGCGCGTAGCGTGTAGCACGATAGTCTAAAGCCTGCAGTTCTCGCTCCAGCTGAGCGAGCGTTACGCCCAGTCCCGGCGCAAGCTCAAAAGCACGGCTGTAGAGCAATGCAGGAGCCTGATAGCGTGCTTCGGTGAAGCGTTTGGTCACGAGCGAGTCAAGATAAATCATATAGAAACCGACGCAGACCACGGCGATCAATGCGAGTTTCCAGATTAAATGACTGAGTTTCTTTAGCATTCCATTTGTCCTATTTACTCGATCGTTCGGCGGCGCCAAGAGCCCGTTTGGTTAAGTGCGTCGCTTGCGCATCCCATGGGGTCTCTGGCCACGGGTGCTTCGGATACCGTCCGCGCATCTCTTTGCGTACCTGTACATAGGCATCACGCCAAAACGAAGCGAGATCTTGCGTCTTGTGTAATGGCCGTGCCGCTGGTGAGAGCAATTCAAAAACGGGGGTGACGCGACCATTGGCAAATTGCGGTGACGCCGACAGGCCGAATACCTCTTGCAGCTTTAAAGCAATCGAAACCGTGCCATCAAGGTGATAATGCACCTTATGCTGACGTCCACTGGGGGCCAGCCAACGCAGCGGTAGTAGGGTATCCAGTTGCTGACGCTGTGCATAGTCTAATTGAGACTGTAGTGCCGGCAAGGGATCCCAACGTTCAGCTTCGCTGCGCGTTGAAATCAGTGTGACATAAGGCGCTGCCCAATGTTCAAGTTCAGCGAGTAAATTTTCAGTAAGCCACTGTGAGCTGTCACTACCGAGTAAGTCTGCGACTAAACGGATGCGAGCTAACCATTGTTGCGTTGACTCATTGGCAAATAAAGCCTCACCACGGGCTTTAACGATGGTCAACAGTGCGACCGTTTGCCGATCACGATTTGGCGCTCGTCCGGTCGGTCGGGAGCTAATCACTAACTGACCGATACGCTGTTCTTCAAGCTCAACGAATTGACCTTGTTTGCCTTGCCATTCCCAGCTAAGTTTGGTTTTTGCATGCTGCGACAACCAACGCTTCATGAAATCCGCTGACAACGCCAAGGACTGCCAAATTAAGGCGTCACTGGCGTCCTCTTGCAAGGTTAACTGACTGGCGACAATCCACTCTGCAGAAGCCCTAGCATTACCCTGCAACTGCGCCGCCGTGCCGCTGGCTAATAAATAACGTTGTCCGGATTGACGTTGAGCCAAGCGCAGTGGCAGCGCCGCAAGTAAGAGTTCGCTAAGAATCTCGTGGTCTGGAATTGCCTCGGTTGGCGCTACCTGCAGCTTTTTGCACCAATACTGATAGCGATCATACAGTCGACCATCACCTTGGCTGCCGCGATTTTTTAGAATCTGCTCAAGTCGAACCAGCAAATCACTGATTTGCTCTTGGCCGGCTTCTTCGAGATAAGCAGCAAGCACCGCCGCGACTTGGCGCCATGACGGATTCTCTTGCTGAACTGCTAGTGCCAACGCGGTCGCAGCGCTAAGTTCGGTTCCCCAATGCTGAACTTGGCGACCGAGCGTCGTCAACTGATCGTGTTGGTCAAGTAGTCCCGCTGCTTGTAATTTTTGCCTAGCTGCAGCTAATGCTGTTTTTGCTGGCGGGGTAAACCAAAGCAAGTGCTCAGGTTGTGTGCCCCATGCGACCACTTCAAGGAGTAAAGCACTTAAGTCTTCTGTGTCAATCGCCGCCGTCGAATAAGCGGCCAGTCCGTGTTGTACCGACTCCGACCAAAGACGAAAACATTGTCCGGCGCGGACGCGTCCCGCGCGCCCGGCGCGTTGTTCAGCTGACGCCTGAGAAATCAGGCGTGTGGTCAGTTGCGTTAGTCCGTAACGCGGATGAAAGCGGGCTTGCCGCTCACGGCCACTATCGACAACGACATCAATATCCGGGATGGTGACACTAGTCTCCGCCAAGTTCGTTGCTAACACGACTTTACGTAAACCGTGTCGCTGTTGCTCAGGCATTAGTGGCTGCAGCACTTGGCGCTGTTCTTTCAGTGATAAACCACCGTACAAAGGCATTAAGACAATCCCTCGGTGCCCCTGCAACTCAGTGACAAGTCGACGAATTTCGCGCTGCCCGGGTAAAAACACTAAGACACCGTGTTCGGCGACATGAATGGCTTCACGAACAACTGTCGGCAATGCTTGCTGCCAACGATGCAACTCTGCCGGTGGACGATAATGAAGCTCGATCGGGAACTGACGGCTCTCGGTGGTAAACGTTGCGACTTGCTGTCCAGCATCTCTTAGCCATTGACCGAGCGCCTCAGCGGGCAAGGTCGCTGACATGATCAGTAGTTGCAGGTCGGGACGTAAATCATGACTTTCAAGCGCTAACGCTAAACCTAAGTCGGCGTGCAGATTGCGCTCATGAAACTCATCAAAAATAACCGTACGAACACCGCTCAACTCCGGATCCGATTGAATCAGGCGCGTAAACATGCCATCCGTAACAATTAATAGCTGCGTTTGCGCAGAAACTTTGCGTTCTTGGCGAACCCAATAGCCAACCCGCTCTCCAACGGTTTCACCCAGTTGTTCAGCCAAGTAACAGGCAATGTTTAAGGCCGCAACCCGTCGCGGCTGAACGAGAATAATTTGTTCAGCTCGGATTGCGTTTGCGGGGTGTTCGTTCGCCAGTAAATAGAGCGGCAATACCGTTGATTTACCTGCACCAGGAGGTGCTTGTAAGACCACCACGGATTGCCGCAATGCGGCAGTTAGCTCAGCTAAGATCGTCCGCACAAGTTATCGTCGTTAGGCGTTAGTTAATAGTTTTGCAATATTGCGAATACCCAAACCCGTTGCACCGGCGGCCCACAGTCCATTGGCATTGCCGTGATAGGCAGCGGCCAAATCGAAATGCAACCAACCCTGGCCTTGGTTCGGCGCAAAACGCAACAGGAACCCAGCGGCATTGCTCGCGCCACCCGCGCCGCCGCCTTTAATTGGGCGACTATTCGCCGTATCTGCAAACGCCGATGGGCAATTTTCTTGATGCCAACTGGCTAATGGTAGACGCCATAGCGGCTCGGCAGTATCAGCAGCAGCTTGCAGGGCTTGGGCTGCATAAGACTCGTCGACGCTAAAGAGCGCATTATATTCGGTACCCACAGCAACTTGCGCCGCTCCCGTGAGAGTCGCCGCATCAATGATGCGCTTCGCGCCTAATTCACCAGCACGCAAAAGACCGTCAGCAAGAACAACCCGACCTTCGGCGTCTGTGTTGACGATTTCCACACTCACACCATTTTTATAGGTGATGATATCGCCATTTTTATAGGCCGTGCCGTCAATCATATTTTCGGCACAGCACAACAACAGGCTCACGCGCTTATTCAAACCTTGCGCTATCGCGAGTAACAGAGCGCCAGCAACAGTTGCAGCACCGCCCATGTCGCACTTCATGGCCACCATACCTTCGTTACTCTTGATACTATAACCGCCCGTATCAAAGGTAATTCCTTTGCCAATCAGCGCAAATTCGACGGCTGCATCAGCATTACCGGTTGGGTTGTAGTCCAATTCGAGTAACGCTGGTGCGCGCTGACTGGCGCGGCCAACGGTGTGAATTCCAAACCGCTCTTCAGCAAGCAGCTGATCACCGGCGACCACCCGTGCAGTAACATGCTCACCACCCACTTCTTGCAACTTCTCAACCACTCGCTCACATAACGACTCAGGATAGATTTCCGAGGATGGCAAGTTAATCAGTTCACGGCTCCAACGCACGACGTCACGAAGCTGCTCGAGCTCGCTCTTCGCATCACCAATAAAGTGAACCTCATTGGTGCTCTTGGTGTCGGTAAAGCCTTGACTTAAAGCCCACTGACGGTCGCGTGTCCACCCTTCACCGGCAGGCTCAATGGCAGTCACACCGAGTTGATCCAGTTTGCGACCGGCCTTTTGAATACTGCGTAGCAACAGCGCTTCCGACTCCATCTGCACAATCTGCATGCCGTCCGTGGTTAAATAACAGGCGCTCTTTTCCTTGTACTGCGAGGGGGCTGGGGTTTGCGTTAATCGAACTTGTACTGCACTGGACATAAGCTTTATCTCCACGTATGTTGCCGGCTGATGAGTTTGTTCTTTGGATACTGTAAAGGGAAACTAAACCACGATGCAATTTAATCCACCTTTACAACGCGGCACCCTATTGCGCCGCTACAAACGTTTCTTAGCCGATGTTGAATTAGATAATGGTGATCATATCACAATTCACTGTCCAAACACCGGGGCAATGACGGGATGTGCAGAGCCCGGTAGTGAAGTGTGGATGAGTGTCAGCGACAACCCTAAACGTAAATATACTCACACGTGGGAACTGACGCATACGCAGGATGGTGCTTGGATTTGTGTCAACACAAACCGCGCCAATGCACTTGTTGCCGAAGCGATTGAGCAGGGTTTGATTAGCTCACTTGCCGATTATGCCTCCGTACAACGCGAGGTCAAGTATGAGGAAAAAAGTCGCGTTGACTTTTATCTCAGTCAACATCCAGAGCGCTCTGATGCCTATGTCGAAGTAAAATCTGTCACCTTGTTTGATCCTAGGCAGTCGACTGAAGCGAATGGCTTTTTCCCCGATGCCGTGTCAACGCGCGGTCATAAACATCTAAATGCCTTAATGTCAGTCGCGCAACGGGGCAAGCGTGCCGTTTTGGTTTATGCAGTCTTGCACTCACAGATCCAAAGCGTTGCAGCGGCAGTACATATTGATGCCAAATACGCTGAACTCGTGAAACAAGCCCGAGCAGTTGGGGTTGAAGTCATACCAGTCTTCTTTTCTATTTCTGCACTTGAAATAAAAGCCAAAGCACCCCACTTCTAAACTCGCTCAACTCAGCAACGGCAAGGAAAATACTGCAAGTAATCAATCACTTTACAGCAGATAACCAACCGAAGAACGGTTAAAATTGCGCCCGCTGGGGCAATCTGGTATACATACCCATCTTTTTTGTTAGGTAGGCTAATTGAACGCTGGTGAATTCAATAGAATTGCCTGCTGGAGGATAAAAAACATGACTGATGCGACTAAGGAAAGAAAAGCGCACGGAGTCTTAGCTATGGCTGAACTCGCGCCATATCAGGAGAAGGACGGCGAAGAATACATGAACGAAGAGCAACGTGCTCACTTTAAACGTATTCTGGAAGCTTGGCGCGCGCAATTGCGTGAAGAAGTGGACCGTACAGTCGGCCATTTAAAAGAAGAAGCATCAAACTACGCAGACCCGGTTGACCGTGCTGCGCAAGAGGAAGAGTTTGCCATCGAGTTACGTACCCGTGACCGCGAGCGTAAACTGATCAAGAAAATCGAAAAAACACTCGAGCTGATTGAGCGTAACGATTTTGGTTACTGTGAGTCATGCGGTATCGAAATCGGTATTCGCCGTCTCGAAGCGCGGCCTACAGCTGACTTATGCATTGACTGTAAAAGCCTTGCTGAAATTCGTGAAAAGCAAATGAAAGGCCATTAATGGCACATGGTGCAGCTTGCCGAACGATATCGTGGGCGCTTCGCCCCTAGTCCTTCCGGTCCGCTGCACGCAGGCTCTTTGGTAGCTGCTTTAGGTAGCTACCTTGACGCCCGCGCTCACCAAGGTGAGTGGCTCGTCCGCATCGAAGACATTGATCCTCCACGCGAAATTCCTGGCGCAGCAGAGACTATCTTGCGGCAACTCGAAGCTCATGGTTTGTATTGGGACGGAGATGTCGTTTGGCAGAGCCAACAAACACAGCGCTACCAAGCCGCGATCGCAGCTCTCAACGGTGCGCATCGCTGTTATCATTGCGACTGTACTCGCGCTCAGATTAAAAGCCGAGGCGCGTTTTATGATGGCCATTGCCGCAATCGCCAACTTACGGAGCAGCACACCGCAATTCGATTTCTGAATACCCGCCCGCTGCAACATTTCCAAGATCGCTTTCATGGTCATATTCATTGCGAACCCAGTGCTACTGAAGACTTTATCTTGCGACGTCGTGACCAACTTTGGGCGTATCAATTGGCTGTTGTGTGTGATGACCGAGCCGCAGGTGTAACGGATATCGTCCGTGGCGAGGACTTGCTCCACGCGTCAACTTGGCAGCTAACATTATGGCAAGCGCTGAACGATATTCAGTTCGACGCCAAGACCGTTCCGCTTCCTCGCTTAGCCCATTTACCTCTGGTTAAAGGTCGAGACGGACGTAAATTAAGTAAGCAAAATCACGCGCCAGCGCTTGATGCAGAAACGGCTTTAGACAACCTGATGGCTGCAGGTCGTGAATTAGGAATAGGCCAGCCTGAAGCAGAATCCGTCACCCAGGTTGAAGAATATTTAACTTGGGCCATCGATACATGGCGAGCACTAAAAAAGTAGGTTAAAATTGCAGCCTTGATTCAATGAGGAGTTCGGTCATTATTAAACGTCTCGCTAGGATTGCGCAGAGAGTACTACCTTCCAAGTCACGTACATCTCGCAGTGAAACCACAGAAGTAACAAAACAACAGATTGTCTCGCAAAGTGACGCGCATGCACCCGTTACGAAAACGCCTGTACCTGAAATTAAAACAACAACAGCGAAACCCAAGCGAGCCTCGGCGCGAAAGTCTAATCCAGCGATGGCCGGAGGGCCGCGACGCATTCCCCGGTCTGAGCACCCAATTTCGCGGAACGATATTTCCGATAACGCCTTAAAAGTACTCTACCGCCTCCACAATGCTGGTTTCGACGCTTATCTTGTCGGTGGCTGTGTGCGAGACATACTGCTCGGGTTACAACCCAAAGACTTCGATGTTGCAACGAACGCCAAACCAGAAGAAATCAAAGCTCTATTTAACAATTGTCGCCTGATTGGTCGTCGTTTTCGCCTCGCGCACATCGTTTTTGGCCGCGATGTTATTGAAGTTGCGACCTTCCGTGGCCACCACAGCGATGAAGATGTACCTGCCAATAACCTCTCCAAACAAAATGAAGAGGGGATGCTGCTGCGCGACAATGTCTATGGCTCTATTGAAGAAGACGCGCAACGTCGTGACTTTACAGTCAATGCGCTGTACTACTCGATTGCCGACTTTGCCATCTATGACTACGCTAACGGGCTTGCTGATCTTGAACAAGGCTTGCTGCGTCTGATCGGCGATCCTGAGCAGCGCTACCGCGAAGATCCAGTGCGCATGTTGCGCGCGGTCCGCTTTGCAACGAAACTGGGGCTGCGCATTGAAGATGCAACACGCAAACCGATTAAGCCATTGTCTGGCTTACTCGACAACATCCCAGCTGCGCGCTTATTCGAAGAGTTTCTCAAGCTGTTTTTGCATCGCCGCGCGGAAGCAAACTTTGATTTGTTGTTGGAGCTGAACCTCTTCCAATACCTATTCCCGGTTTTAAAAAGCGCACTGAAGAACCCAGACAGCCTCGAGTATCGTATGGTTCGTCAGGCCTTTATTGACACTGACGTCCGCTTAAATGACGACAAGGGTGTCAATCCAGCGTATTTGTTTGCTGCCATTTTATGGTATCCGGTTGCTGCTCGAGCGGACGAAATCATTCTCGAAAGTGGGCTTTCCGAGTTTGACGCCTATCAGGTGGCCGCGGCTGACGCCTTAAGCCGACAATCGCGGAGTATTTCCATTCCCAAGCGCTTTAGTTTGCCGATGCGTGATATTTGGTTGCTGCAACTGCGACTTCGTCAAACCCATCCCAAACGCGCGATTCGTCTGTTGTCGCATCCGAAGTTTCGAGCTGGTTACGACTTTCTCTTGCTCCGTGCCCGAGTTGAAGCAGATGAAGAATTAGCTGCGCTCGGTAAGTTTTGGACCGATTTCCAAAAGCAATCACCGGCTGTGCCAGCAGCAAACAGTGACTCACCGGATCGGCCACACGCGAGTCGTCCTCGACGTGGACGCAATCCACGCCGACGCAAACCAAAAGCCAAACAAGGCGAATAGAGCCGATGGCCAGTCGTTGTTTTATTGGCTTGGGTGCCAACCTTGAGCAGCCGCTAGCAACCTTGCAGCGCGCTGCTGAGGTGCTCGCGACTCTTCCTGCATTGCACAACTGGCAGTGTTCGTCCTTTTATCAGAGCAAACCAATGGGCCCGCAAGATCAGCCCGATTATGTCAATGCAGTGGCCTGCTTTGATACCGAACTTCAGCCACTCGAGCTGCTTGATCTCTTACAGTCAATTGAACAACAGTTTGGTCGCCTGCGCGGCCGTCGTTGGGGTCCACGGACACTCGATTTAGATCTTCTTTTCTACGCGCACGAACAAGTCAATCACGAGCGTCTGACCGTGCCCCATCCTGGCATTTTAGAACGCGAATTTGTCCTTATCCCTATAGCCGAGCTGGCTCCCGACCTTATACTGCCGACAGGACAAACCGCCGCAGCTGCAGCACAGCAAATTCCCTTAAACGACTTATGCAAAGTTGTCTGAACTGCTATGATGAGCGATTAACGCGCACGCTCACGTCACACTTTCAGAATCAATGCAGGAGTTCATCATGAGTCGAATTCGTACCGCTGGATTATTAAAAATGAAGCAACGCGGGGAGAAAATCACCGCTTTAACTGCTTACGACTCGAGTTTTGCCAAGCTCTTTCACGACTGTGGTGTCGACGTACTCCTAATTGGCGACTCCTTGGGCATGGTGCTCCAGGGCCTTGATTCGACTGTTCCGGTCACGCTTGATGAAGTTGCCTATCACACCCGTTGTGTTCGTGCTGGCAGCAGTGATGCCTTTGTAATTGCCGACATGCCGTTTATGACCTATCCAGAGCCCTTAATTGCTTGCGAAAATGCGGCTGAGTTAATGCGCGCCGGCGCCAATATGGTCAAGCTTGAAGGTGGGGATTGGCTGGTCGATACCGTCCACGACTTAACTCGCCATGGCATCCCCGTGTGCGCACACATCGGTTTATTGCCACAATCGGTCAATGTTATCGGTGGTTACAAAGTTCAAGGCCGCGACGAGGATAGCGCACGCGAGTTGGTGCGTCACGCTCAGGCATTAGAAGCTGCGGGCGCTCAACTGCTAGTGGTTGAATGTATTCCAACCCACGTTGGGCAACAAATTTCAGCGGCGTTAGATATTCCAGTGATTGGCATTGGCGCCGGTAAGGAAACCGATGGGCAAATTCTGGTCATGCACGATATGCTCGGCATGAACGCGGATTATTTGCCAAAGTTCACCAAAGACTTTCTCGCTCAAGGCGGAAGTTTACGAGGGGCGGTCGAAGCCTTTGTACGAGAGGTGCGCGACGGTAAATTCCCAGCGCCTGAGCATTGCTTCGATTCTTAAATCGCACCTGATCTGACTAACCATTCACACGGAAAACGCTATGTTGCACCTCGAATCCCTTGAACAATTGCGTAAAACGCGCCGCCAGTGGTCACAGCAAGGTTCTCTTGTAGCCTTTGTGCCGACAATGGGGAATCTACACGAAGGTCATCTTCAACTTGTCGATGCGGCAAAAAAGCTAGCCGATAAAGTGATCGTCAGTATCTACGTCAATCCGATGCAATTTGGCGCCAATGAGGATCTCGATAAGTACCCACGAACGCTTGCCGCTGATATGCAGGCGCTGACAGCACGCGGTGCCGATGCAGTTTTTACGCCTGACACCAGTATGGTTTATCCACGCGGTTTGAGTGAGCAAACCTACGTTGAAGTGCCCAATGTGAGTGACATTTTGTGCGGCGCCTCACGACCGGGTCACTTTCGCGGCGTGGCAACGGTGGTCTGCAAATTGTTCAACATGGTGCAGCCGGATCATGCGGTATTTGGCAAAAAGGACTATCAACAGTTACTGGTGATTCGCCTCATGGCCGAAGATCTCTCCTTGCCAGTGACAATTCACGGTATCGATACCGTGCGTGCCAGCGATGGCCTCGCACTAAGTTCTCGCAATGGCTATTTGAGTGACGCTGAGCGCGAGCAGGCAACGAGTGTCTATCGGGCGATGCAGCATATTGCCGAAGCGCTTACGGCAGGACATAAGGACTATCATCGACTCGAAAGCGAAGCGAAGTTGCTTCTGAAGAATAATGGCTTTACACCGGACTATGTCAGTATTCGGCGCCAACTAGACTTAGCGCCAGCCGCCGCGGACGATCGTCAGCTCGTCATTTTGGTCGCGGCGTACATAGGTAAAACTCGGCTCATTGATAATTTAGAAGTGTCTTGTTAAGACGCTGACTCGACCGCTAACAGGCCGCAATGCTCAGCCGCGGCCTTGATTTGCGGCATCAAATTTCTTGCAGTTGCAGCAATTTCACGTTGTTCAGCAATAATTTCCTGCAGCATACTTTCTGTCGTTAGTGGATTCGCTAAGACAGTGCGGAAAACCACACTTCCTTCGTGATTATATTGCGCTGGCGTCAACTTGGTTCGGGAAACAAACGAGCGCCCATTTTCACGTTGGGTTTTTTGAATAAAACGAGTAAGTGTGTTGAGTAAGGGGGTCATGACGCTGAGCTGTTCGTCACTCGCCTGCTTCAAACTCTCTTTTAAACCAAATGGCACGTAGCGGTAGGTTAAAATACACAGTTCCGGATAGGTAATGACCTCAAAGTCATGTTGCGCTTCAATCAGCTCAGCGAAATATTTAGCTTTCTTGATACTGGTATCAATCAATAGCTCGTAGCCAGTCCGCCCCATGACGTGTAATGCTGAATACACCAGCATCGCCATACCGGGACGGGAGCCTTCCATCGTGTGACTACCCAAGTCTTTCGAACCACGGCGAATAATATATTCAGCATGGTGCTCAATCGCATTCACCAAGCCGGGATCTTTAAACAACACCATGCCGGCGCCCATGGGCACGTACATTTGCTTGTGCGCATCAATGGTCACGCTATCTGCGAGCTCAATTCCGGCCAAAAGCGGACGATAGTGACTCGACATCAAGGTTGCTCCACCCCACGCGGCATCAACGTGAAAGTGAGTACGGTACTCTTTGGCTATCTTCGCCATGTCTTGCAGTGGATCAATATGACCAGTCTCTGTTGTGCCAGCAATACCCACCATGGCCAAAATACGTCCGCCGTCAGCGGTTACTTTTGCCGCAGTTTCGCGCAGGGCATCAATGCGAATACGGTTGTTTTCGTCGGTGGCGACGGTGACAATATTCTGCCGGCCAATACCGAGCACATCGGCCGCTTTGCCGAGGGAATAATGCCCGCGCTCAGACACTAAAATGACCAGTCGTTGATAGCCATAATGCATTAAGCCGGCCGCTAGGCCTTCAGCGCCGACACCGGCAAAGCCTTTGCGTGGAGCCAATAGGTTGTTACGGGCTACCCATAACGCAGAAATGTTAGCTATGGTACCGCCTGAACAGAAGGCTCCAAGCGAGTATTCGGCATTGTGCATCCAGCGATGGTAGAAAGCTTCGGACTCACCATAGACAAGGTGATGTAGCATCCCCAAAACATTGCGTTCAAGCGGAGTAAACGCTTTCGATGTTTCGATTTTCACCAAATTCTGATTCAAGCCAACCATTAGTTTGGCCAACGGCAGCAAAAAGTAAGGCAGCGCTGACGTCATATGGCCGATAAATCGTGGCGATGCGGTATGGACTGACTGGGAAACAAGTTTTTTTAACAGGGTTTCGGTGTGAGTGGATACGAACTCAGGTTGTTCCGGAATCGTGCTCGCGGCGAACTCCGCTTCAATCTCATGCAGGGGACGTTCTTGCGCGACAATATGAGACGACAGAAAATCTTCAAGATTTTCTGACAAGTGTTGCTCAATTTTACCCAACGTAGAATCGGGCGCTTCCGGCACCGTAAAGATGCGGAACAACGATTCCATGCTGACTTCAGCGGCTGTTTTGGGCGCCACACAATACTCCTGACTAAAAATTTTAAGCTGGCAACTCTAGCACATTTCCACTGTCGCTCGCTACTTCCTGTAAAGCGGCCCACTGCGACTCAGGCAACAGTGAAGGCGTTTGCAACGTAGCGGTCAATTGCCACAGCGACTGTCCACTGGCTTGGTATTTACGTTCAAACGGGGTCATTGGTTCGATGCTCGGTGCAAGTTCCTTTACCTTAGCCGGAATTTGCAAACATGCCAGCGCGAGTGCAAATTCACGTAAGTAAATCGGCCAATTGCTGCGCATTTCCAACGCTCCGCCTAGCTGCACTAAGGCCGGGAAAACTGGCGCGCCGTGCCATCTGCGGCCAAGATGCTTCTTCTTCGGCCATGGATTGGGATACAGTAAAAAATGCCGTTGCACTGGCCATTGTGCCTTGGCAGCCAAGCGCCAAAAATCGTTCAGATCCGCACGGACCAGGGCGTATTCTCCCTGCTCCTGCGCTTGCCGATGAGCGACATGCTTGCCGAGGCGATGAGCGGATTTATCGATGCCAACCACCAAGGCGTCTGGATACTGAGCGGCGAGATGAGCAGTACTCTCACCGACGCCACAGCAGGAGTCCAAAATAAGCGGTTTGCCACGCTGCGCAAGTAACGCTTCAATTTCACGAAATGCCGCTAAACTGTGTTCCGCCACCGGCTTTTGAAACTCACTTTGCCAATAACGCGCCACTGCTGCCGCTACATCAGGATGAACATCCTGTTGGTTACTTTCGATTGCTCTCGATGCCTGTTGCATGACTTAAGTCCGGGTTCCCGTGCCACGTTTCAACAAATACCAAGCGAGGGTAAAGAAAACCGCGTTAAAGATCAGTAGCACCGCAATCGCTGTCATGGGTTGAATATCAGAAACGCCAATGAAGCCGTAACGAAAGCCGTTGACCATATAAATAATTGGATTGAACTGCGATACGTTTTGCCAAAATTGCGGCAACAATGAAATCGAATAGAAAACACCACCTAAGTAAGTCAGTGGCGTGAGAATAAAAGTCGGAATAATCGAAATGTCGTCAAATGACTTGGCGAACATGGCATTTAACAGACCGCCGAGCGCAAATAGCGTCGCAGTTAAAAGCACAGTAATCACAATCATACCGTAACTTTGGATATTCAGTGGCACAAAGAAGCCCGAGACAAGCGTAACGATAATCGCCACGAGCAAGGCTCGCGCAACACCGCCACCGATGTAGCCAAGAATAATCGTGATGTTGGATACTGGCGCGACCAACATTTCTTCTAAATTCCGTTGGAACTTAGCGCTAAAAAACGACGAAGCTACGTTCGAGTATGCATTGGTAATGACTGACATCATGATCAGTCCCGGCACAATAAATTCCATGTAGCTGACGCCGCCCATCTCACCAATTCGTGAGCCAATCAGGCTGCCAAAAATAATGAAATACAGCGTCATAGTAATGGCCGGCGGTACGAGGGTTTGCACCCAAATCCGTAAGAACCGCGTGCATTCTTTAATCCAAATGGTTTTTAGTGCAGTGAAGTAAATTGGATTACGCATCTTACACCGACTCCTTTTCTTCACGACCTTGTTCAACCAGATTGACGAAGAGCTCTTCGAGACGATTCGCCTTATTGCGCATGGATAGGACCTTGAGATTTTGGGCGCTCAGCTCTGCAAACACCGAATTCAAACCGGCTGACTTCGCAACATCCACTTCAATCGTGTGATCATCAATAATGCGCATGTTTGCTGAAGACACCTGCGGTGCTTGTTCACTGCGTTCCAAATCCAAAACAAACGTTTCCACGTTGAGCTTGTTCAATAATGCTTTCATTGTGGTGTTTTCGATGATTTGGCCTTTATCAATAATACCGATATTCCGGCACAGCATCTCTGCTTCCTCGAGGTAATGCGTGGTTAGAATAATCGTCACACCCTCTTTGTTGATTCGGGTTAGAAAATCCCACATCGAACGACGCAGCTCAATATCCACGCCCGCTGTTGGTTCATCGAGAATCAATAGTTTCGGTTCGTGCAATAGCGCTCGCGCAATCATCAAACGGCGTTTCATACCGCCGGACAAGTTTCTTGCGCGTTCATTCCGTTTGTCCCACAAGCCCAATTGCTTTAAATACTTTTCTGCACGCTCTTTCGCCAGCGTACGTGAGACACCATAATAACCAGCCTGATTAACGACGATCTGCATTAACGTCTCAAACTGATTAAAGTTGAATTCTTGCGGCACTAAACCGATGTGCTGCTTCACCTCGTTGATTTGGCTATCGAGGTCATAGCCGAAAACTTTGACGGAACCGGCAGATTTATTGACCAGCGATGAAATAATGCCAATCGTGGTCGATTTGCCGGCGCCGTTCGGACCCAATAGCGCGTAAAAATCGCCCTGCTTCACTGTCAGATCGAGTCCTTTAAGTGCCTCAAATCCGCCACGATACGTTTTCCGCAAATCACTGATTTCCAGTGCGTAGGTCATACAATTCTCCGAATGCGATTAAGATGAGCGCGAGTCATAGCCCCAACGCGGCATGATGTCTTGCCCTAACTCAAGGTGATCAAGGATTCGAGCGACCACAAAGTCAACCAAATCACGAATTGAGGTAGGTTGATGATAAAACCCAGGTGCCGCCGGCATAATCGTTGCACCCATATTAGCGAGCGTGAGCATGTGCTGGAGGTGGATGCTATGCAAGGGCATTTCGCGCGGCACTAAGATCAATTGCCCACGCTCTTTCAGGACCACATCCGCCGCCCGTTCTATTAAGTTATCACTGGCACCCGTCGCGATTGCTGAAAGACTACCGGTCGAGCACGGGATGACGACCATACGTTTGGGAGCCGCGGAACCGGAAGCAACCGGCGAAAACCATTCTTCCTTGCCAAATACTTGCAGCTGATCAGCATTGACATTAAAACGTTGGCACAGCTCTGCCTGCATGGCCGATGGTGATCCAGATAACTTAAGATTTTCTTCCGTTGCGAGTACCACACGCGCAGCACTCGAAATAAGAAGATACACCTGTTGACCTTGCGCCAGTAAGCACTCAAGTAAACGTAAGGCATAAGGCATCCCCGACGCTCCCGTTAACGCCACGGTGATTCGCTGCTGATTTTGCTTATTTTTCTCTTGCATCGTCACCTCCCGAGCCTACCTGTTAGGGGTAAATCTCGCTTGATTATGCTTCAATTTCACTGCGAGCACGCAGCCCGTCGAGCAATAGCTGATGGATACCACCAAAACCGCCATTACTCATCACCACCCAATGCTCTTCAGCCGGTGGTCGTTGCAAGATGCTTTGTGCAAGGTCGACCACCGTTGCTTTGACAACTGCCTGTGGGTGTCCTTTGTTTAGTTGCCCTTGCAAGTCCCACTGCTGTGAGTCGTTTAACGCGTACACAGCATCCGCTTCGGCAAATGCAGCAGCCAAGGTGTGTTGATGTACACCTGCTTTCATCGTATTCGAACGCGGCTCAAAGACTGCAATAATCCGCGCATTAGCACCAAACCGGGCTCGCATTGCTTGCAATGTCGTCGCAATCGCTGTCGGGTGGTGAGCAAAGTCATCATACACCGCTACACCCGCAATCACGCCTTTCAGTTGCATCCGTCGTGCAGGCGCGGTAAACGTATTGAGTGCACCTAAGGCATCAGAAGCTGGCACACCCACTTGAACTGCAGCCAAGACTGCCATCGTAGCGTTAGCAACATTGTGCGTGCCGATTAAGTCCCAATTGACCGAGCCTTGCAAAATTCCTTGATAGTACACACTAAACTGCTGACCTGCGGCATCTTCAAGAGAAACTTCCCAACCTTTTTTTTGCCGCGCTTGGTCAGGCTTTAAAATAGCCTCCAATGCAACTTGCTCCGACCAGCAGCCGCGCGCAAGCACCTCAACCAGTGCTTGATCTGTGCGTGGCGAAATGACCGTGCCGTCACGCGGAACGGTGCGCAACAAAAAGCCAAATTGTTTTTGAATTGCGGCCAAGTCAGCAAAAATATCCGCATGGTCAAATTCAAGGTTATTGAGTACGAGGGTATCGGCAAAATAGTGCAAAAACTTTGAACGCTTGTCGAAAAACGCGGTGTCATACTCATCCGCTTCGACGACGAAGTAATCACTCTCAGTGAGTCTGGCGGTTTGAGCAAATGGCTGAACCACACCGCCGACTAGGAAACTGGGGGATTTGTTTGCTTGCTCAAGAATCCAAACCAACATCGACGCGGTGGTCGTTTTTCCGTGTGTTCCTGCGACGGCGAGCACATGTTTATGGCGAAGAATTTGTTCTCCTAGCCATTGCGGACCAGAAATGTAAGGCAACCGCCGAGCTAAGACTTCTTCGACTAGGACATGTCCGCGGCTTAGCGCATTGCCAATAATCACCAAGTCAGGGGCAGGTTCGAGCTGACTCAAATCATCATCGTTGGACAACGCAATACCTAACGCTTCAAGCTGCGTACTCATTGGCGGATAAACATTACGGTCAGACCCCGTAACTCGGTGACCCAATTGTTGAGCAAGCGCTGCTATTCCACCCATAAAGGTGCCACAAATTCCAAGCACATGAATGTGCATAAGCCCTTTCCTCTGACTCCTTTTAACCAAGCCCAATATTGTAACACCTCACTGCCAAACGATCATCAGCGTCGGCCGTAGCTTGGTGATCAAAAAGGAAGCATCGACGAAGATTTTACGGTACACTACAGAGCGTTTCCGGCAACGACCTAAACGCACTTTAACAGAGGCTAATCATGCAACGCCTGATTCCCGTTCTGAACAATGATCACGTCCCTTTACATCTCATTTCTGTGATCAATACCCTGCTCACCGCAGCGAAAGAAATCTCTCACCGCTTACATCAAGGCAGTTTAGCTGGGACCCTCGGCTCAACACTTGATGAAAATATTCAAGGTGAAACACAAAAGAAGCTCGACATCGTTTCCAACCAGCTGATTAAAAACATGCTGCTTGAGACTAATCTGGTGCACGCTGTTGCGTCTGAAGAAGAAGATGACGTTGTCATGGGTAACCCAGATGCCAAGTATCTGGTTGCCTATGATCCTTTGGATGGCAGCTCGAATATCGATATCAATGGTTCCGTTGGGACCATTTTTTCAATTCTCGAAAAGCCTAAGCACGCAGCGGAAGGCAAAGAGTTATTCTTGCAAACCGGTGACGAGCAAATCGCGGCAGGGTATATCCTGTATGGGCCATCGTCGTTATTAGTGATGACGACTGGGCAAGGTGTTCGTGTGTTTACACTGGATCACCGTGTCGGCGAGTTCCTCCTCACTGTCGATAAATTAACAGTACCCAGTGATACGCAAGAGTTTGCGGTCAATATGTCGAATCAACGGCATTGGACCAAACCCATGCAGAGCTACATCACTGACTTGTTGTCAGGCGAGTTGGGCCCTCGCGGCAAGAACTTCAACATGCGTTGGAACGCGGCCATGGTATCCGACGTGCACCGCATCTTGACCCGCGGCGGCATCTTCACTTATCCGGCCGACTGCAAACACCCTGATAAGCCATGTAAACTGCGCTTATTGTATGAAGCAAATCCGATGAGCTACCTGATTGAACAGGCTGGTGGTCGTTCAAGCACAGGCTATGAACGAATTATGTCGTTACAACCGACAGAAATTCATCAACGTGTCTCTGTCATTATGGGGTCGCGCAACGAAGTGGATACCTGCTTAGACTATTACAAACGCATTCAATGCGACCGGCCCGACGCGCCGATGGCGTAATTTGGACACGAAAACTTGCGAAAAACTGTCTGTTAACGCTGAATTTAAGATAAAACTGACAGTTTTCACGCTAATTGCTTTGAGTTTAACCGAAAAGCTTCGTTATACTTGAGCGATCTAAAATTTATCCGGCTTTGTAAGCGCAAAGCACAAATCAAGTTTAGTAAGATAAAGGAACTGACATGAGTTTAAACGCTGTACCAGCAGGCAAGAACTTGCCTGAAGAAATCAATGTGATCATCGAGATCCCTGCCAATGCAGACCCTATCAAATATGAAGTGGACAAAGACACTGGCACCGTTTGGGTTGATCGTTTCATGTCGGCACCTATGTTCTATCCATGCAATTACGGTTACGTCAATGACACCCTGTCACTCGACGGTGACCCAGTTGATATCCTTGTACCGACGCCTTACCCTCTACTCCCGGGCTCAGTAATTCGCTGTCGTCCTGTCGGTGTATTGAAGATGAGCGATGAGTCTGGTGAAGACGCGAAAGTGGTTGCTGTGCCAATTAGCAAACTGAGCAAAGAGTATGACCACATTCAAGACGTCAATGACCTTCCAGAGCTACTTCGTGCTCAAATCACGCACTTCTTCGAGCGTTACAAAGAGCTTGAAAAAGGCAAATGGGTGAAAGTGGAAGGATGGGATGACGCAGCTGCTGCGAAAGAAGAAATTGAGTCTTCTTACGCCCGCGCCCAAGAAAATAAATAAGGTCAGCTATGGCTGAACTTTGCATTACCGGCCAGCAGATCAAATTCTGTTGGCCAAAGCAATCCCAACCCACGCTATTTATACCGGCGCTTGAAGTGGCCAAAGGCGAACGTATTTTGCTACGTGGACCTAGTGGCTCAGGCAAATCGACGTTATTGTCCTTGCTAGCCGGCATCAATCAGCCCAGTTCCGGCACGCTCAATATTCTTGGCACTGACTTACACCGCTTAAGCCAACGTCAACGCGACAAGTTCCGCGCGGATCATATCGGCTATATTTTTCAGCAATTCAACCTTTTGCCGTATTTAAGTGTGTATCGAAATGTCTTGCTTGCGTGTGATTTTTCATCAGCACGAAAAAGGAAACTTGCGGCTTTAAATATTAAGCCAGAAAGCGAATGTGAACGCTTACTTACCCACTTAGGGATTGATGCTGAGTTATGGCATCAGCAAGCCTCCCAACTGAGTGTCGGTCAACAGCAGCGTGTCGCCGTTGCTCGCGCACTGATTGGCAAACCCGAACTGATTATTGCCGATGAGCCGACCTCGGCTCTCGACACGGACGCTCGCGACAACTTTCTCGACCTGTTGCAACAAGAATGTACCTCTGCGGCTATTACTTTAGTGTTTGTCACCCATGACGCATCTCTTGGTCATCATTTCGACCGAATCATTGAATTGTCTGAAATTAACCAAGTGGAGGGCAAAGTATGAAGCTATTCCGCCTTTCACTCGCTAGTTTACTTAGCCGCAAATCGAACGCATTACTCACGATTTTTGCCATAGCGATCAGTGTCATGTTGTTACTTGGCGTCGAACGCGTCAGTCAACAAACGCGTGCTGGTTTTGCCAATACCATTTCTGGAACTGATCTGATTGTCGGCGCTCGCAGTGGCTCTGTGAATTTACTGCTGTATTCTGTTTTCCATATTGGCAATCCAACTGCCAACGTAAGCTGGCAAACCTATGAACATTTTGCCAACCACCCTCAAGTCGAATGGTCCGTACCAATCGCGCTTGGCGATAGTGTGCGTGGCTTTCCGGTGGTTGCGACCGAACCACATTATTTTGATTATTTCCGCTATGCACGCCAGCAGTCTCTCGGATTCGCTGACGGTCAAGCATTTGCCCGAGAGGAAGCTGTACTTGGTGCACAAGCGGCTCGTCAACTGGGCTTAACTGTCGGTTCAGAGCTTATCGTCGCCCACGGAACAGGCAGTGTCAGTTTTCATGAGCATGACGACCATCCATTGATCATTAGCGGTATTCTAGAACGAACCGGTACCCCGGTCGATCAGGCGATTTTCATTGGTTTAAGGGATCTCGATATCATGCATGGCGGTCATGGCCATGATCATGAACACGGCCATGATCATGAACATGACCATGCGCATGAACACCATGAACACAGTCATGAAAATGAACATAACCACGCGCATGAACACAGTCATGAACATGACCATGAACATGCGCATGAAGCTGAGAGCGGCAGCGTGCAGCCACCGATTCCTGGAATCAGTGCATTTTTAGTCGGTTTACAGAGCCGACCACGTGCAGTCTTCATGCAGCGAGAAATTAATACCTATCGTGACGAGCCCCTTACCGCCATCATGCCAGGATCGACACTGCAAGAACTGTGGCGCACATTGAGTGGATTCGAAACCGCGTTATCGATCGTATCTGGGTTTGTTCTCCTGACCGGACTGATCGGTATGCTCGCCACCTTGCTTGCCAGCCTCAGGGAACGACGTCGGGAAATGGCGGTCTTAAGAGCCATAGGCGCTGGGCCAAAAACCATTTTTAGTTTGTTGGTCAGCGAGGCCGTTTTCTTAACAGCGATTGGTATTGCTGTTGGTGTTGCCCTGCTTTATGGTCTTATCCTAGCGTTAGCACCTTGGATCCAATCGAGCTTCGGTATCGTTGTTGAGTTAGGCACAATTTCACCGGAAGAATGGCAGCGAATGGGCATTGTTCTTGCTGCTAGTTTTGTTATTAGTTGTATTCCAGCTTGGCGAGCTTATCGTAATTCACTCGCAGATGGTTTATCGATGAGGTTTTAAAATGAAATTATTGGCAGGTCTTTGCGCTGTGGCACTTATTGCCGTTGCCCCTTTAGCGCAAGCCGATGTGCGCACGTTAAATTGGAACGAACTTAAACCTGACGACTGGAAAGCACCACCGGTTCGTGACCCGATGTTCTATGAGCAAAACCCTGAGGCACAAATTCAGCAAAGTTTAGACGCGCCTGTTGTTCCCGAACTAAATGGTCAGCACGTGAAACTTCCAGGTTATGTTGTTCAGTTGGAGGGTGACGATCGGCGTGTCACCGAGTTTCTTCTTGTTCCCTATTTTGGTGCCTGTATCCATGTGCCACCGCCGCCGCCGAATCAAATTGTTCACGTCACCTTTCCTGAAGGTGTTCCCTACCCAGTAACTTACGATGCGGTTTGGGTGACTGGCACGATTAAAGTTGAACACAAGGATTCAGACCTCGCTTTGGTTGGCTATCAACTTGAGGCGACGGCCGTTGTACCTTACTTCTAAAACACTTGAACACATCCGTGGACAACAAAAAAACCGGCTACACTGCCGGTTTTTTATCCTTTGATTTGACCACTAGAAGCGCAAAGATAAGCTCAAAAATGGTCCTTTAAAGCGATAATCCGTTGCCAATTGGTCACCGTTTGCCAGCTTTATTTGTGCTTGGCGATAGCCAAGGCTCACATGACCATCAATCACACTGTCCATGAAACGATAACGAACTGCAGCTTCAAGATCGCTAATATCATGATCACTACCAACCGAAAATTGTCCTTGACCAAACACTGAGAAGCCGGTGAATGGCAAGCCGACAGACGCTCGTAGATAACCTAGTCCGATGTCTTCAGAAACACTTTCGCTAGGTGAACGACTGCCAGAACCAAACTCACTAATGGAACCGCTAATGCGCATATAACTCGCACCAAAGTGCACCGTGGTTAAGTCATTATTCAGTGGGGCATAGTATAAGGTAAATAAATCATGGCTGAGGTCAATACGCGAACTCAGCACCTGATCACGGTCCCCGTCAAACTCTAAGGTCTGACTAGCTACTTTAATATTAGGTATTAATGGGAGGAAGTGCTCAAAGGACACACTCAATCGCGTTTGTCCTTCCGTGTCCCAATCATTTCCCGAGAAACGCAGGTCACCGAAGGTGTGATCTCCAGATGCATTGGCTGACCAATATTGCACGTCTGCTTCAATATTGATGAGATCAGCTTGTGCGTATCCCATCACCATTAAACCTGCAACCGCGATACCTGTTGCAATATACTGCCGCATAAAATTTTCCTTGTTGATTCGAGTATCTTAGTGTCTGTGACCATGCCCGCGTGAGGAGCTATCAACAAGTGATTTTACCGGAACTTTAACTTCGATAGTGGTGCCATCGCTAAAAATAAGCACCAGATCATGCTCTTCACCCACAACCAAAGGTCGCTGAAGCTGCATCAACATTAAATGATACCCGCCCGGTTGCAGAACTACCTCTTCACCAGCTGGAATGACCAAGGCGTCCATCGCCTCCATTCGCATCTGTTCGCCGTCACGCACATGCCGATGAATTTCCACGTCCTCTGCAATCGAACTGCTTGCACCAACTAAAACACGGTCATCGTTGCCAGAGTTGACAAACTTGCCAAATCCAGCGCCATTAGGTTGCCCGGGAATACTTTCACGTAACCAGAAATTTTCTACTTCAACGGAAGCGAGCGCTGGTTGCAACGCAAAAATAGTTAGCAGCCCCGCACCGCATAAGGTCAGAAAACGTGTCATAAGTGTCTCCAATGTTCATTATCGTTATTAGAATTATGGCAACACTTTAACTAATTTTAAGTCGTTTGGGTACGACTGCGACTAAATAACCAAAAGATAAAGAGAAGTAATAAGACTGGCCAGAAAATACTAAAGCCGAGCACAGCAATAACAAGTGCAGCAATGCCAAACGCAAGTATCGTGCTACCGAAGATCAAGGTACCGACTAAGAAGCCGGCTCCAGCCAAGGCTACGACGACTAAAATTGGCACAATCAGTAATAACGTGCCCTCGATGATTAAGGTCAATAGCGCCGGACCAAACCAGACCAAGCCAACCACGATAGCTAAGGCGATGAGTAGATTTTTCATATGAGGTGCTCCTAAATAATTTTTTTCAATTAACTATCTAGAAGCAATTATAATGCCAATTATGTAACTCGTTGTTTTATCGTCATTTAAACGTAATTATTGAGTTTTTTAACGGTTCATTTCGCCATTATTTAGCGAAAAGCGCTCTAACCAGAGCGGTCAGAGCGCTTTTTTAGCACGTATCAAAAGCCTAAAAGCGATACGTGACCTCACCGTAATAGTAGCCGCCATTAAACCCAAACGGTGCATTAGTGTTTGGATAAATGAAGATACCATTAAATTGGTTTTCGGGGCGTTGCTGATCCGGGTAGGTATCAAACAAGTTCTGGACACCCAATTTGAACGCTAAATTGTCGGTAAACTGATAACGAGTCGACGCATCAGCAATCCATTTACCGCTGAACTTAGTCTGCACACCCGCGTTGTTTTCCAATATGTAGTCGCCAAAATAGCTCAGGGCTAAATGGTTTGTCCATTTCTCGTAGCCATGCGTCAGCGAGAACGTTGCGCTATTGCGCGGAACTGAACGCGTCATTCGCGTGCGCTCAACGTTATCGAACAACTTATCGTCAAGCCCGTCGAGGATACTCGGCAGATTCACCCCGTCAACCTTGGTCTCGTTGTAGCCATAAGCCACTTGGGCGCGAAGGCTACCAAGCTCAGCTAAATCAAAACGTTGAGCAACAACAATATCAAGGCCGCGGGTTGTGGTGTCTACTGCATTAATAAAGAACCGAGCATTATCAGCACCTGCAGCTGCAAGGGCATCAGCGACAGCTGGTGAGTCACTTGGAATCAAGGAGCTTGAAAGAATGATGCGATCATCAATTTCAATCTGATAGGCATCGATTGTGATGGACAGACCGTTGTCACCATTCCAAACTGCACCAAAGCTATAACTTTGTGACTCTTCCGGGCGCAGATTGCCAATTTCAAGTTCTCGTGCCACCGAACTAATGTTATTAAATGTACCTGATTGTTCGGGTACTAGCTCACCGTCGCGGTTCACAAATAAGGTTGAAATGTTCGTGAAATATAACTGTTGAACACTCGGTGCGCGGAAGCCTGTATTCGCGGCACCGCGAATGGCAAAGTTCGGCGAGAACTCATAGCGACCGGATAGTTTCCAACTGGTGTTGTTACCGAAGTCCGAGTAGTCTTCGTAACGAAGTGCTGCACCCCACTGGAAGTTCTCGGTTAGCATATTTTCTAGTTCTACATATAATCCCGTGTTATCACGCGACTCATTGACTTCAGAGTCCGGACGGAAACCGGTGAAGCCTTGGCTACCCGCAGGCCGGTTGTCAAAACCGCCATTCTCATATGAACCCGGTTCACCCGCCTTCACTTGATAGCCGTTCTCGCGATAGCTAACACCCAATGCGAGGGCCAAATCAGAATAGTTATAAAACGGAATTAAACGACTCACTTCAAAGTTTAGATTGAGCTCATCATGCACCAGAGTTCCGGCATCAAACTCTGTGGGAGTACTTGGGCCGAGTGAGGCGTTTAACGAGTTCTCAAGGCGATAGTTAAATTCAGATTCGCCGTAGATCACCGACAAGTCCGCATCCCAATCACTGACGACGAAACGATAGCCTGCAGCGAGTGAAATATCATTGGTGTCTGGGCTGAGGAGCGGTAAAAATCCGTCTGGGTAAACTTCAATCAGGTTTCTATCATCAATCGCGCGACGGTAGAAGGCGCCAGACTTTGTCCGTCGTTCACTGAAACCACCAAACGCATAAAGATTACCGGTATCAAGTTGATAGTCAGCATTAAAGAAGATTGCGATATTTTCAAATTCAGCATCGCCGACATGATGGCTTTTACGGTTGAAGGTTTGTTCCCGCGGATCAGGTTGGCCGTCAATCAATGGATACTGCTGACGTGGATCTAAACCGGCACGGTTGGTCCGTGCTTTGTCATGGTATTCTGCAGCTATGACTAACGCACCGCGATCATTCAGATTGAAACCGGCGCTACCATGTAATTTAAACTGCTCGCCGTCACCCTCGTAGGTTTGACCTGCACTAAAACTTAGATCCCCACCTTCTGAGTTATCTTTTAAGACAATGTTAATTACACCAGCAATTGCATCAGAACCATATTGTGCTGCTGCACCGTCACGTAGTACTTCAATGCGTTTTATGGCGGAAATTGGAATGGCATTCAAATCCACGTTCGAACTGCCACGGCCGGTTGTTCCATTTAAGTGCACAAGTGCACTCGCGTGACGACGCTTACCGTTAATCAAAACTAATGTGTGATCAGGTGACAAGCCGCGCAGCGACGCTGGCCGCACGGCATCAGAGCCGTCGGTAATCGACGATGATGGAAAATTAAAACTTGGCACCGCATACTGGAGTGCTTTCGCTGTTTCGGTGAAGCCTGCAGCAACCAGATCTTCGCCAGTAATAATATCAACTGGCGCGGTTCCTTCTGTAGCGGTACGCACACTTAAGCGTGAACCTATCACTTGAATCCGCTCAGCTGTCACATCAACAGCTTCGCCACTATCCTGCGCGAACGCAACCGCGGTGGGTAACGCCAATGCGCTGGCAATGGCCGTACTGATTAATCGTGCCTTCATAGTGTTTTCCCTCGTGATGGACATTATTTATTAGAGTTACAAGTTAACAAATAAACGTCTAGACGTGCAATATCAATACTGTCTTACATAGACTAAAGTTGAATATAGCCCAAGGTGTCAATGCCTTGTTTTACGATGTTGTATTTACAAAGTACGCAATTCCCAAGACGCTATTTATCTATCGCGACTTCAGTGTTACTGTGTTTGCTACGCATACGTTTACGAAAAGGATTGAACATGAACTATGAAGCGCTTTTAAGTATCGCCCGCAAGCAAGCTGAAATTGGTGCGGAAGAAGGTGGGGTACCCGTGGGTGCTGCATTATTTGATGCTGAGGGTAAACTTTTGGGTGAAGGGCGTAATCGCCGCGTCCAAGAAGATGATCCTTCGATTCATGGTGAGACCGACGCGTTTCGCAAAGCGGGGCGGCAAACCAATTATCGCGATAAGATCTTAGTCACTACACTTGCCCCTTGTTGGTACTGTTCAGGATTAATTCGGCAATTCAATATCGGTACGGTCGTCGTCGGCGAATCAGTGAACTTTGCCGGCCATTTAGATTGGTTAAGAGACGCTGGGGTCAATGTCATTGAGTTGCGCGAGCCACAGTGCATCGAGCTCATGGGCCGCTTCATCGAACAACGTCCTGATATCTGGAATGAAGATATCGGCGAGTGTGATCACTAGCCAGCAAATTTTCACGCCGCACAGACGAAAAAACCCCAGCCGTTAAGCTGGGGTTTTCGTCGTATTAGGTGCCTGGCGGTGTCCTACTCTCACATGGGGAGGCCCCACACTACCATCGGCGCTGACATGTTTCACTTCTGAGTTCGGAATGGATTCAGGTGGTTCCACGTCGCTATGGCCGCCAGGCGAATTTGGTTAATTTGAACAAGCTAATATCGATTAAAAGTCTGAGCCAGTCTTACTCACCCAACTCGCACTCGCGTGCAATCGGTGACGCTCATGTCCAACACTACTTTGGTGTTGTATGGTTAAGCCTCACGGGCAATTAGTACAGGTTAGCTCAACGCCTTACAGCGCTTCCACACCCTGCCTATCAACGTTGTAGTCTTCAACAACCCTTCAGAGCAATTACATGCTAGTGAGAACTCATCTCGAGGCTCGCTTCCCGCTTAGATGCTTTCAGCGGTTATCGATTCCGAACGTAGCTACCGGGCAGTGCCATTGGCATGACAACCCGAACACCAGCGGTTCGTTCACTCCGGTCCTCTCGTACTAGGAGCAACCCCTCTCAATTCTCAAA